>ERZ1669249.2-NODE-2-length-497812-cov-11.478720_pt1 | contig 497812 bp, 468 predicted proteins | sample MGYA00579293_ERZ1669249 | MGnify/ENA primary metagenome ERZ1669249 (study PRJEB41166, sample SAMN08046057) | hot springs metagenome | biome: hot spring; feature: neutral hot spring; material: thermophilic sediment; isolation source: thermophilic sediment from... | reverse complement strand
TAGGTGTAGGTGGGGGTGCTGGCTCCGTCCGCTCACGGCGAAGACCCTCCCATGACGCGAGGAGGGAAGGGATGAAAGCTGATGCTGGACCAGAACGGATCTTCCATGAGCCCACTAAACAGCCTCAGGATGAGGCTACTACCTCTAAAGGGTAGAAGAGCTTCGCACCTACTTACCTACCGAGAGAGCTGAAACCCTCTCGGCGTGGTCTACTATCCTCTCTATATGCCTTAGGACTAGTAGTGCTATCGCATCGGTGTTGTTTATTATCTTGTTCGCTGACACCTTCTCCAGCTGCTCGATGTACAGCTTATCCGATACCTTACCGAGCTCCATCACATCCTCAACACACTCCCTGCAGTTCTCGAAGTACGCTTTGTAGGACTTCTCAACAGCCTCCACAGCTATCCTAAGCCCTGACTCCACCAGGTCCCTCAACCCGGGAGTTGATAGCCTGACCCCCCTCCTATCTGCTAGGAATATCTCCCTAGCGTACCTACCGAACCTGTACACATCGTAGACTATGTAGAGGAGGTTGCTAGCCTCGACGAGCTCAGTCCCCAGCGGCTGGTTCCTTACTATGAAGAGGAGTATATGATTTATCAGCTCAGTACGTGAGATGTTGAGTAACCCCATCTTTTCATTCAGCTCCTTCTCTAGGGCCTCCCTCCTACCCTCATCGGGGTCCAGTAGCTTAGCTAGGTCCTTCAGTATCTCCAGCGCTACGAGGTAGAGCTTAGCTACCTGATTCCTCAACCTAAGAAGCTCGGGCCTCACCTACAACACCCTCTCAAGTAGCTTAGTGGTCACCTCATGCCTTGGGTGTAGGAATACCTCACCTACAGGACCCTCCTCAATTATCTTCCCATTGTACAGCACGTATATGAAGTCCCCCACTCTCGCTGCTTGATGGGGCATGTGGGTTACCAGAACGATCGTCATATCCTCCTTTAACTCCTTCAAGCTCTCCTCGATCTTCAGAGTGTTTGCTGGGTCTATGTTAGCCGTGGGCTCGTCCAGTAGGAGGACCTCTGGACGTAGGACTAGAGCCCTAGCTATGCACAGCCTCTGCCTCTGCCCACCACTTAGAACCGTGGGGGGCTTCCTCAACCTATCCTTAACCTCATCCCACAACATCACCTTCTCTAGGGCCCACCTAACGAGCTTCTCAACCTCCTCCCTACTCCTAGCTACACCGTTTAGCTTAGCTGGTAGTGCTACGTTATCGAATATACTCAGGTTCGGGAAGGGGGTCGGCTCCTGCTGTACCAGTACTACGTACCTCCTCAGCTCGTAGGGGTCCCATTCGTAGATATCCTTACCCATAATAACTACCCTACCTGACACCTCCGCCTCGGGATTCAGTTCTATCAACCGGTTAATCACTCTCAGTAGGGTGGACTTACCCGAGCCGCTGGGGCCCATAATTACCGATATAGAGTTATGCTTAATACACAGGTTTACTCCGCTTAGTACTGTCCTACCACCCAACCTAACGACCAGGTCCCTAGCCTCAACTACACAGGACACTACTTCCTCGCCTCCTTCACCAGTACTTCAATCAGCAGGACAGGTATTAAGACTAGAATGAGTAGTAGGAGGGCAGCTCCCCAAGCAACCGTGTGGTAGTTGGTGTAGGGCGATAGTGCGTAGATAAAGATTAGGAGTGAGATAGCGTTACCAGGTCGGTTTAGTCCCTGAAATACGGAGTTTGTGAGGAAGCCCATGGTGAATAGGAGAGGAGCTGTCTCCCCAACAGCTCTTATAAAGGTCATCAATATACCTGAGGCTACCTGCCTCCTAGCTACCCCAAGGTAAACGTACCTCAACACGTGAATCCTCCTAAAACCGAGGGATAGAGCTGCCTCTCTGTACCTCTCCTCAACACTCCTTAGAGCTGAGGAGAGGTAGTAGTGTGCCGTGGGGAGGACAGCTATGAGGAGAGCTATGGAGGCTGCTACCACGTTCGGCTCCCCCATCCACAAAACCACGGTGGTGTAGACATACATCGAAACTATTATGGTGGGTATCCCGTTGAAGGACCTGACCACAGCCTCAATAAACCCACTTATCCGCGAGTACATGTATTCACGAGTGAATAGAGAGGAAATAACCGCAGATACAACTGCTAGCAAAGTCGCTATTGAGGAGGAGATCAGGGTCCCAACTAACGCGGGTGCTATACCCCCGATATCGGTGCTCATAGGTGTCGGGGGTAGGTCCGTGATGAATGAGAGTCCCTTCTCGAGTAGTGGTGGGAGCCCGTTCACCGCCGTACTGTAGAGGAGCCAGATAAGCGGGAGGAGGCCTAGCACGCCCAGTGCCACTATTACAGCTATGACCAGTAAGTTTATGGCTTTCCTAGTGCTCCTACCCATAGATCACACCCCTCCACTTACTGATCAGCATTATACCGAGGAAGCTAAGTAGGAGTGAGAGAACCATAACCAGTAGCGCACCAGCGTAGAGGGCGGGTAGGGCACCCGGGTAGATGAAGGCACTCTCGAACTGGCTCACGATCCATGCGGACACCGTTATACCGGGGCTTAGTAAGCATGGAGACGCTACGTACGCGTTCCCGATAGTTAAAGCTACGATGGTGGTCTCACCGAGGGCCCTACTCATGGAGAGCATTATAGAGGCTATCAGGAGGGGCTTCATGATGCTAGTCACCAGGCCGTAGGTCTCGAACCTGTAGAAACCTAGGGAGTAGGCGGTCTCAATATATCTGGAGGGGATGGCCCTGTACCCTTCTATTAGTAGTGAAGATGCGTAGGGGATCATGGATATCCCCAGGACCACCCCAGCCGTCAGGATGTTCTGACCGCTCAGCGGTCTACACGAGAATAGTGGGATGTAGCTGAGGTAGTCATGGAGCCAGGTATACACCGTGCCGTGTAGGAACCTGGATAGGGTGAACCCGCCCCATAGGCCGTAGATTACCGTCGGGAGTGCACCCATCACCTCAACCAAGCGGTGGAAGACCCTCGATAAACCTCTCGGTAGTAAGTCCCCGACTAGAAACATTATGGAGAGAGATATGGGTGTGACCACGACGATAGATATGAGGCTGGTTAGAATAGTGCCCACTAGTGCAGGTAGCAACCCGTAGTCCTGAGTAGGGGGACTCCACATCACACTAGTGAGGAGGCTCAGCCCCCTATCTACGAAAGCCGGTAAGGACACGGTCGTGACATGGATTAAGATAAGCATAAGTATAGCTGAAGAAAAGAGGGACGGAACTAAAAGCAGGTAAAAAGCTCGGTCTCCCTTACGCATCCTAGCTACCTCCCCTAAGTATATTCACAGCTTTAAGACCTATATCGACGACTTTACTGGGGAGTCTGTAGTAGCCAGGGATCAACTTGTTCTGACCCTCCGTTAGAGCGTAGTATATGAAGTCGCTGAGAGCCTTAGCAACGTCTCCATCCTCGTAACTACTGTAGACGAACACGTAGGAGAACGTCACGATCGGGTATGTCTTGGGGCCGGATGCGTCGAGCATGGCATCCATAACATCGCTGAAATCTCCTAGGGGGCTGTCCGGTATCTTATCTACAACGTTCTCCACTGCTGACATAACCGATTCCTCGGTTGGTAGGACGAAGTATCCGTCCCTGTTCATTATCTTAGCCATCGGCATGCCGGCAGTTAGAGCGTAGCTAGCCTCGACATAACCTATCGAGTAGGAGGTCGTATTTATGAGTTTCGCCACACCCTCGTTACCCTTACCTCCAAGGCCCCTACCGATCCTATCAATGGGCCAGTCAATTGTGAAGCCTACTAGGTCCTTACCCCACACGTCAGGGGCAGCCTTGTTGAGGTAGCCTGTGAGGACTCGGGTCGTTCCGCTGGAGTCTGATCTATGTACTACTACTATCTCTTTATCGGGTAGTAAGTGAGCGACCCTGGGGTTAACTTCCTTTATCCTCGCATCGTTCCACTTGGAGATCTCTCCCTTGAATATTAACGCTAGGATCATACCAGTAAAGTTCAGCGAGACATCGCGAGGTATTTCAGGTACATTGTAGGTAATGACCACAGCACCTAGTATCCAGGGTACCTGAAGTATCTTGCCCTGGTGCTCGCTGTACAACTTCTTATCCAGCGGGGGATCACTACATGCGAAGACCACTGTCCTATTGAATAGCATAGCCCTACCAGCCCCGCTACCGATAGAGGAGTACGTAACAACTATCCCAGTCTTCTTAGTGAATTCCCTAGCCCACTCGAGTATCTGGGGAGCTGGGAAGCTAGCGCCCGCCCCACTTATAGTGATGGCCTGCTTAACTGGACTCTGGGTGACAGTACTTCGGCCTGGACCTTGGATGAGGTAGTATGATGTGAGTGCTATAGCTACTGCTAGAGCAACTACAGCAACGATCACCTTCTTCTGTGTAGGTCCCATACTTACCACCATGGTATGAGTACCCTTATCCTTAAGTCTCTTGTGTTACTACATTTACTACTCTGCGTACAGTACGAACGTTCATGAACAATAATGTGAGTGTAAGAGCTGTACATATATGTACTTACCGATATGTGCAGTGGAGAGGTAGGTAACCATGTACCGGAGGAGGCTTCAGAGGATGGGTACCGCATCGCTAGGTGTATCCCTTCCTAAGGAGTGGCTTGAACACTACGGCTTAAAGCATGGTGATGAGGTGGAGGTGGAGATACTGCCGGACTACACGCTACTCATAAAGCCTTCTCTCAGTAGGAGTGCTATCAGTGATAACTGCCGAGTCCTCCGCTACGACGATAACGCACCGAACGAGTCCATCATGAAGCTTATCTCCCTCTACCTTAACGGTATCGACCCCATTAGAGTCGTATGCGGGAACTACTGCAGCTCCTTCAAGGAGAAGGTCTACAGGGTTATTGAGAAGAACGTAGTCGGGCTTGAGGTGGTCGATGAGGGGAGGGGTTACATCACGCTAGCTTGCCTAGCCGACGCATCCTCCCTACCTCTATCGAAGGTCCTGAGGAAGATGGGTACGCTAATACCTGTACTACTAAGGGACCTGAGGTCGGCTATGGAGACCGGTGAATTCCTGGATATGGAGGAGAGGGATAGCCTGCTAGACAGGCTTTACCTTTACGCACTTAGGCAGCTAAACATGGTGATGAGCGGGAGGCTCCTACTAGAAAAAACAGGACTGAGGTCTATGAGCGAGGCCATCCCAATAGCTAACTTACTTAAAACCCTTGAAAGAATAGGGGACCACATAGTACAGCTCCACGACTGGTTTACCGGTGCGAGGAGGGAGGGAAGGGCGCTGAACAATGTCATCACAGCACTAGACGAGATTATACCGGTAGCTGAGATGATCCTGAACGGCTACCTAGTAGCACTGAAGAACCCGGATAAGATGCTGAGCATCGAGCGAACGGTATCAGAGCTAAAGACTGTTGAGGAGAGGGTGAGGGCATTAGACCTCGACGCGGTTCCACTAGTAAACATCACACGCATAATAGCGTACCTAATGGACATCGTCGAGATGGTAACCGACATAATCGTAGGTAGGGAACAAGAGGGAGTAGCATGTGGGGAGGGACCCATCGAGGAACCAGCAAATTCCCAGCGCTCTCACAGTTCATTGCGGTATTCTCCCTAGCTTAGGGATGCAGAGCTATAGGTATGCCGATGCATCTGATGAAGGTTAGTTATACTTTACATAAATGTTAAGTGGGTTATCTTCGCAGCTTCCTGAAGTACTTCAGGAAGTCACGGTATGTTAGTGGTAGGCTGAGAAGAGTTAGGAACGAGAACAGCTCGAACTTGAGCCTGTTTTTCAAGCTCTCAACTAGGCTGAAGCCCTTCAGTTTCTTATATATTGCGTAGCCTGAGGTTACTGCGAGCTCGGCTAGAGCTCCAGCTATGAATAACCTGAAGTTCTTTACAGCTAGTACTGGTAGTAGTATGAGGAGGACTACTAGACCTGAGTTAACTATGTGTTTGATGAGTATTCTCAGCAACCTCTTATATGAGAACTTGAGTAAGCCGTCCTCAATGCTGGCTATGAGGATACGTAGAGTCTTCTTCCTGACGGACCTCAGATATCTTCTAGCGGGCATTCTCCAGTATATATCGCCTCTACTACCAGCCACATTAACATCGTATATGGGTAGTACTCTACGTGCTTTATAAGGGATGTATCCGGTGCTGAAGGCTTTAAGAGCGTATAGGTGGTCCTCACCAAAGTCCATATCCTCATCGAATCTTACTGTAGCTGCGAGCTCCCGGGGGATTATGGTGAATCCCATACCTATTTGAAGGGATGGAACTAGGTCTTCACTAACTACGCTGACCTTACTGGGCTGAAGTCCGCTAACGAACTTGTGAAGCTCTGTCACGTTCTTAAAGTACTTAGGTATGAAAGCAAAATAGATTAGGGACCTTCTGTCCTCAGCTAGCTGTGTGATTAATTGGAGGGCATTTGTTGGAGTTACAACAGTGTCCGAGTCTACGAAGAGTATGTAGTCTACTCCGACCTGAAGAAGCTTCTCGAGGCATACATTCCTGGCTTGAGGTATGTTAGATCCAGTAGCTACTACTATATCGTAACTTAAACCAGGGTACTCACCGAAGATTCTGCGAACAATCTCCAAGGTCCTGTCCGAGCTACCCCCGTCAACAATTAAGTAGAGGAGCCTGTCCTTAGGGTAGTCCTGCTTTAGTAGGTAGCTAAGTACGTAGCCTATACTTACCTCGGAGTTCATTGTTAGGATGCACACACCGAGTGTCGGGATGTCCTTCAAGATCCGCGAGCACCTGCTCCCACCTGCTAAACTGCCCTAGGTTAAAAGGTATCTTCAGTAAGTACGTTAAATACAGCTATAGCTCCTACTAGTGGTGGACTCCGTGGGTAAGCTAGTTGTTATAAGGGGTGCTAAGCTCTTCGATGGTAGGGAGAGGATTCTGGAGAACTCTGTCGTGGTCGTATCACCTAGTGGGAGGATATACGATGTCGGGACCGAGGGGTCTGTGGAGATTCCGAGTAATGTAGATACGCTGGAGATCCACGCTAAGGGTTTCACCCTCATGCCTGGGTTAATTGATGCTCACATGCATCTATCCGGTCTTAGGACTGGTGATGTTATTAAGGAGCCTCTTCTAACTCCCTACGAGACCTTGGTAGCCAGGTCCATCAAGGATCTTGAGGCTCTAGCTAATGCTGGGTTCACTACAGTGGTCGATGCTGGGGGCCTCATAGCTCTCGGTCTTAAAGTAGCTGTGGAGGAGGGTACTATTAGAGGGCCTAGGATAGTTGCTGCCGGACCTCCCCTCTCCCAGACGTTCGGTCACGGTGATGTGCACTACCTACCGTTAGAGTACGTTGACTTGAGGACCAGTAAGTTGAGTAACGCATTCAAGGGCCTGATATGTGATGGAGTTGAGGAGTGTAGGAAGGCAGCTAGATACGCTCTCAGAATGGGGGCGGACTTCATAAAGATATTTACGACAGGTGGTGTGATGTCGCAGAGAGATAGACCTGAACACACGCAGTTCACCTTAGACGAGATAAGAGCGATAGTTTACGAGGCCCAGGCAGCCGGTAGATTCGTCCACGCTCATGCTGAAGGTGCGAGAGGGATAGTGAACGCCTTAGTCGGGGGCGTTAAGGTGATTGCCCACGCAGATATGATTGATGAGGAGGGTGTGGAGCTAGCTCTCGAGAAGGACGCTGTGGTAGTCCCAACACTCGCGGTTTCAGAACATATAGTTATGTACGGCAGGGAGCTCGGCCTACCTGAGTGGGCTATGGAGAAGGAGGCTGAGCTAATTAAATACCACGTAGAGAACGTGAGGAGAGCCTACAGGAGAGGGGTTAAGCTAGCAACCGGGACAGACTTCTGGGGAGGTGAGAAAGCCTTCAGACACGGGGATAACGCGTTTGAGGTAGTACTATTCGTCGAGAGGCTGGGTATGAGTCCGATAGAAGCACTCAGATCAGCTACAAGCATAGCAGCTGAAGCGGCTGGACTTAAAGAAGTGGGCACAATAGAGAAAGGTAAGATAGCTGACTTAATCTTAGTGGAGGGAGACCCTACAACTGACGTGAGGACCCTACTATCAAAAGATAAAATAAAGCTAGTAATGAGGGACGGTAAAATCCTGAAGAACTTAATGAGCGGGCAGCAATAACCTTACGATAAACGTGTGGAACCTACTTTTTAACCAGGTACGGAGTAACTCTTTAATCTTTCTTCAGCCTTACCCAGGCCTGAAACCTAGGGCATCTCTACCAGCCTACAGATCCTAGGACGTCATCTAGGTTATCTAGAGCCTTCCCGAAGGGTGCGACTACGGTCGATTCAGGAAGTGGGCTCCAAGCCTCGAATTAGGAGACTAGGTAGCCCACCTTCTACATCCTCTAAAATCGTTTACTGGGTAGCTGGATTTACTCTCTGCTAGAGATAGGTGGTGTTACATCAGAAATCGGTTAGAGCTGAGAATATTCTGAAAAGTCTTTGAACTGATCAGCAGTTCCCGAACAGCTGGTTGTGTCGGGTGCGCCGGGTTAGCTCACCCTCAATAATATGAGGTACCGCGCACGAAGCCTGGTTGAGAGGTATCTTAACTAGCAACTCTTCCCTGGATGTGCTTAGGTAGTCTGGTTAGCGAGGTACAGCCTTAAGCGATGTACTACGTATGGTAAATAGGTGTGCATACTCATCTAAAATTTCTCCACCTTTCAGTCCCAGCGTTAAGTAGAGTGGGAGAGTTAGCATGTGATTTCCCCCGTACTTTGGAGATGGGATACTAAGCTTCTGAGGAGCTTACCTAGCTAGAGAAGAGCTAAACCCAGGTCGCCAGCTAGGGAGAGGGTTATATAGCGTGGGCAAGGTTATAGATGAGTGGGGTCCTCGACTTGAAGAGTGCTAGGAGGTACTTAGAGGAGCTAGTACAGCTGGGGCCTAGAGGTTCTGCCACTGAGGGTGAGAGGAGGGCTGCTGAGTACATTTCAAAGGAGCTTGAGCGCATGGGCTACAGGGTGGAGTGGCAGGATTTTAGGACTACGAGGGATAATCTCTACCTACTACCGTTGCAGGTAGCATCCCTACTACTCATCTCCGCACTCATCTCCCTGACGTACGGTGACATGTTTAACGTACTAGCGCTCCTTCTAAGCATAGTAGGGATATCACTCCTCCTGCTAGAAGTAAGTGGTGTCCCCATCGAGACTAGCATCATGCCGAGGTATAGATCTCAGAATATCTTCACAGGGTTTGACGATAGTAGAAGGAAGAAAGTGATCGTGTCAGCCCACTACGATACCCAGAGGGCGAGCATAATGTTCCACCCGAGGCTTGTAGACCACCTGGGGCTGGTGTTCAAGGTGCTCTACGCGGGCTTTCTACTCGTCCCGGTCGGAATACTGCTCAACACACTCAGGCTCCAGCTACTTGCGGAGGTCCTCCTGGTGGCCGGCCTCGCAGTTACTTCCGCGAACGCGGTCTTCATGGCCTTATGTGAGGTAACTGGTAGCTACACCCAGGGAGCTAACGATAATGGGACCGGGGTCGCACTAACACTAGCCCTAGCCGAGTACTACGCTAACCGCAAGAAGGAGTTCCCGGGAGACGTCGACGTCGTGTTTCTGTTCACTGGTAGCGAGGAGGCTGGGGAGAGGGGTATGAAGCAGTTCATAAGGAGGTACTCCAGGGCCCTCCCCAGGGATACGCAGTTCATAATCCTCGATAACCTGGGGGCAGGTAAGGTCACGTTCCTTGAGGGTGAGGGGATGATCTTCTATAGGAGAGCTGGGAGCATGCTACTCGAGATAGCTGAGGAGATGCGGAGGGAGAGTGGGGGAAGAGTGCAGAGAATGAGGAACCTACTCCTACCGACAGATGCCCTACCAGTTATGGCAACCGGTTTCAACGCTATAGCCTTCCTAGCAAAAGACGAGAAGGGAAGGATAGCGAACTACCACTGGTACACAGACACGATCGAGAACGTAGATATGGATCTCCTCCAATACGAGGAGGAGTTCTTCAAGGAGTACCTCACCAGAGTGGTGAAGGCTTTGAGCAAGAACCCTTAATAGCCGACGCTATCAGGCCCAAAGATAGGGCTTCACCAAGATAGCGAGCACTTGAAAATAGTCACAAGCTCTGTGCTAGTGGGTAATGATGGAAGCCTCTCCACATTATCCCCAGACCCAACACTATTTAAGAAGAGGAGAATTGGCTGAACTCTCTCAGCGATCCCCCTAAATATGTTGGGTAGGGCTATCTTGATCACATTCCTAACCTCAACACTGCGTAGCTAGGGATACTTGCGGATATCTCTAGGCTAGAGGACTGCGAGAACCAGGTTGATAGAGCTTAGTGCTTACTAGTAACTCGACTTGTGAGGGAAGGTATCTAGGGAATTAAGGGAAGCGGCTCCGGAGAATAGCTGGACACATTTATTTCCCGTTTAAGCCCTCTTTAAGTAAGGAACTGATTATGCTTGTAGCTGCTGTACCAATTGCCGATATCCTCATATCTAGCTCTTTGATAGTACGCAGAATACTTCAAGAGATTACTAATAGTTCAGCGATGGATAGAGTCTGGGATGGTAGGTGGTGTAAGTACTAAACGGTCTCTAAACCCGTCGTGATGAGGTTTCTACGTTTTAGCTGTGGCTCTCACTTCGTTTATCGCAGGCTTGAGAACCTGGTCTTAACCTGGAGGCTGAAGATGGTGTTCCGATGTTTTACTCGAGGATTAGTTGCTAGTTTCGGTATGGAGAGGTTTATTTTGTTTGTGGATTGTTTTATATTCTTGTTTGAGGTTTAAAGTAGTCTAAGTGAATTTTCTGCTTTTTAGTACTCGATGTTAACAGAAAAACTTATAAAGGTTTCCATGCCTGCGATCGGTAGGGTGTCTAATACCATGGTAGCACGTAATACCATGGCTTTAGCTCTAGTCGCGGTCTTGGTGCTAGGGTTAGCGGCTGGCTACGGTCTAGCAGTAGCTACTGGTAGTGGCCGTGTTACTACTGCGACTGTAGGTGGCTCAGTAGCTACTGTGACTGTGACGTCAGCGCCTACGAAGAAGGTTTTCAGTATAGGTGTCACCCTACCGCTATCGGGGGAGCTGTCCTCGATCGGTAAGATATGGGAGAAGGTGGTTCAGCTAGCTTTTGAGGACCTGAATAGGGAGGTGCAGGCTTATGGCTTCAACGTCGAGTTCCGTGCTGTGGTACTAGATGACGGTACTAGCGAGGAGAAGGCTCTACAGAACGTGCAGAGCTTTGCTCAGCAGGGTATTAAAGTTGTTATAGGGCCTGCTACTAGTGCTCAGGTGAAGGTTGTTAAGTCCTATGTTGACAGTAATAAGATAGTCATCATATCACCGTCCTCCACAGCACCTACGCTAGCCATACCTAACGACTTCATCTTCAGGACTGTCGGCTCCGATGCTGGGCAGGCTAAGGTATTAGCCACTCTAGCGTTTCAGGAGGGTGTCAGGAAGGTAGTAGTCTTCCACAGAAACGACGAGTACGGTAAGGCTTTCGCAGACTTCTTCGAGAGATACTTTAAGGAACTGGGTGGCACCGCGATCAAGATACCCTACCAGACAGGCTTACCGGACTACGCATCCGAGGTAGCTGCTCTAGCAAGTAGAGTCCAGAGTGAGGGAGCTGACGCAGTGGTGCTAATAGCTTTCGATACTGATGGAGCTAACATACTATCACACGCAGCTGAGTCACCGGTACTCTCCGGTGTCAGGTGGTTCATTTCTGAGGGTCCGCACAGTGCTGAGGAGCTACTATCTCAAGCTATAGGGCAGTTCGCTTCTAAGGTGAGGCTCCTCGGAACTAGGCCCCTCTTCATAGCTAACCCACTCTACGAGGATCTTAAGAAGAGGATGGTTCAGAGGTTCGGTGTCGAGCCAAGCGTGTTCTGCGAGAACCTGTACGATGCTGTGAAGCTAGCTGGGTGGGCAATACTTAGGGCAGGAACATACGACGGGGAGGCTATCAGGGCCGCTCTAGTGGAGGTAGCTAAGACCTACTACGGCCCCAGCGGGTGGACTATGTTCGATCCCCAAGGCGATAAGGCACAGCAGGACTACGGTATTTGGGCTATAGTGCCCGGAGGACCTAAGGGCTACCAGTTCAAGGACGTAGGTCTCTACGAGAGAGGTACGGTGATATTCCTTGAGCAGCCGTACCAGTAAGTTCAAGATATTTTCTTCTTCACGTCCCCCACTTCTTGGCTAGGACTTGAAGGAGGTGTGGGGAGGAGATGGTACTTGAGTACCAGGTTATGATTAACACTGTCCAGTACGCCTTCTTCTACCTGGTTTTCTCGATACCTCTAACACTAAGCTACAGAACAACGAAGGTCATCAACTTCGCACACGCGAACCTCATAACCTACGGTGCTTACACAGCCATATTCCTACACGGCGTGGCGGGTCTGAACATAATGTCTCTAGCTACTGTAGTGGCTTTCCTAGTGACCGGCTCTATAGCTGTTCTAAACAACGTACTCGTCTTTACACCTCTTCAGAGGAAGGGCTCCCCGCCGAGCATAGTGATGATAGCTTCGATGGGTCTTTGGATAGTGTATAAGTACCTACTCTACATAGCTACTGACATAGCCAACTACTACACATCCAGGAACTTCATGTCCTACGGGAGGATCACGTACCTAGACATACCCAGAGGAGTCGGGCCCAGCCAGGCACTCGTAGCAGGCCTAGCAATAGCTTTGATCACCGTGGTGTCCCTCTACGTACTTCTTGAGAGAACCAAAATAGGTAGAGCTATGAGGGCGGTCGCAGACAACCCACTACTTGCCGAGATCTCGGGAATCCCGAGGACGTTAGTAGTTAACTTGACGTGGTTCGTTTGTGGTGGGATAGTAGGGGCTGGTGGTGTGGTATGGACTTCCTTCTCCGGTGCTACGACTCCCGAGGTGGGTGACTCGATGATTCTCCAGGTGTTTACAGTGAGCTTCGTAGGTGGCCTAATCTCCCTGTTGAGGACTGGGGTGGGGGCCGTACTCATAGCGGCGGTAGAGAATGTGGGTATAGCCCTACTCAATACGTACTTCGGGGTCCCAGTGAGCTTCAAGCCATTCCTAACGTTCACGACCTTACTAGCTATTTTGATAGCGTTCCCACCATTAGGTGCTGGGGGTGGGCTACCCTACAGATTTCTGAGGAGGGGGAGGGGCAGTGATTGATGTGGTAGGGTTCGTGATTAGCTGGTTAACCATCTTCGGGATTTACTCGATATTATCTCTGAGCCTCAACCTAGAGTCGGGTACGGCTGGGGTAACAAACTTCGGTAAGGTAGTGTTCTACGGTGCTGGAGCTTACATCGCGGCGACCTTAACGACCTACCTAACCCTAATACTAAACGGTGTCGATGTCACTGAAACACCACCTTACGATGTGAGAGGGATAGTACTACTTGGTGAACTAGGTAGTAGGAACCCACTGATGAGTCTGGGTCTGCTAGTGCTCTCACTCGTAGTAGCGTTCGTGATTGCGGGTGCTCTCGGCTACCTGCTCTCATATCCTATAATCAGAGTGGGGCCGGCTTTCGTAGGCTTCACACTACTAAGCTTCGGAGAGCTTATGAGGGTGTTCCTACAGCACTACGAGCCTGTAGGTGGTAACAAGGGCTTGATGGCTATTCCGACACCGTTTGGGTGGGTAGCTGAGAGTAGGGTGCGTGAGGTGGCGTATCTAGGCTTAGTGATGGGTGTGCTTGCTACTACCTACGTAGTTATTCACAGACTGGTTAACTCACCTCTTGGGAGGACCCTCAGGGCTGTTAGGGATGATGAGGTAGCAGCCCTCTGCCTAGGTAAGCACGTCCCTAAGATTAAGGCGAAGGTACTCTTCGTGGGCTCAGGGTTTGCCGGTGTAGCTGGGGTTCTCCTAGCTTACTACCTAACGTCGGTTAACCCCAACATGTTCGTGCCGGCAGTGACGTTCAATGTGTGGGCCATGATAATTCTAGGGGGTTGCGGTAATCTAAAGGGTTCGCTAGTCGGTGCTGCTGTGGTGACTTTCGTAGATAGGGTGCTGACTTTCGTGACTCCTTACCTGGGTGTCACAGTAATATCTCCGGACTACTTGAGGTGGGTGATTGTGGGGTTGCTGATAGTGGTGGTGTTAATAGTTAACCCTAGGGGGCTACTACCTGAGGAACCTATCAAGACCCCGGCACTTGAGGTTGTTTCGGAGGAGCTTGGGGGTGGGTCCGGGTGAGGGCTGTACTCGAGGTTAGGGATGTAGCTAAGTATTTCGGTGGTGTTAAAGCACTCGACGGTGTCTCCCTGGAGGTTCCTGAGACGGGCTTGGTAGGTCTTATAGGTCCTAACGGTTCCGGTAAGACGACCCTCTTTAATGTGGTGACCGGCTTCTACGTGCCTGACAAAGGTGAGGTCCTGCTTAGAGAATCTGACGACCTGGTGAGGATCGATGGTCTGAACCCTAACGAGGTGTTTAAGAAGGGTGTCGTACGAACATTCCAGATACCTAGGCTCTTCAACTCGCTGACAGTACTTGAAAACCTGCTAGTTACACCGTTAGGGCAGAGGGGGGAGAGCCTGGTCAGAGCCCTCCTCAGGGGATCGTGGAGTGGGCAGGAGAGGGAGTTAGCTAGGAAGGCTGTAGAGCTCCTCAAGATGTTCGACATGCTACACTACGCGAACTCTAAGGTCTCTGAGCTGTCGGTAGCGCACATAAAGATGCTTGAGACTATTAGAGGCCTCATGACGCCAGCTAAGCTCTACCTACTCGACGAGCCAGCCGCAGGTGTTGACTACTCTACCGCTAGGAAGCTCTTCACCTACGTGAGGAAGTTGAGAGATGAGCGGGGGTTGACTTTCCTCGTAATAGAGCACAGGCTTGAGATACTCATGGAGTACGTAGACTACGTGTACGTCCTCCACAACGGTAAGCTACTCTCGGAGGGTAAGCCGCAGGAAGTTGTCTCTGATCCGAAGGTGGTGGAGGCTTACATAGGTGCTTAACATGCTGAAGATAAGCTGTCTAAGGTCTGGGTACGGTAAGATGGTTGTGTTACATGAGGTAGATATGGAAGTCAGGGACGGTGAGATCGTGGTTGTCCTAGGCCCTAACGGAGCCGGTAAGACCACACTCCTGAACTCGATCTTCGGGTTAGCAACGGTCCACGGAGGGGATATAGTGTTCGAGGGTAGGTCGATACTTGGGATGAGGCCCTTCGACATAGTTAAAGCAGGGATCAGCTACGCTCCCCAGCTAGACAATGTCTTCCCGAACCTCACTGTCGTGGAGAACCTACTTATGGGTTCCTTCATTAGGGGTGACGACCCGACAGTGAGGAGAGATATTGAGGAGATCTTCAACTTGTTCCCGGAAATAGAGAGGAGGAAGAATCAGAAGGCTAAGACCCTGAGCGGTGGTGAGAGGCAGATGCTGGCAGTAGCTAGGGCCTTAATGTCTAGGCCTAAAATGTTGCTACTGGACGAGCCGACAGCCGGGCTATCACCTAAGGCTGGCTCTACTCTGATGAGGAAGATCAGGGAAATCAGGGACAGAGGAGTTACGATACTGTTAGTAGAGCAGAACGTTAAGAGGGCCTTGGAAATAGCTGATAGGGGCTATATCCTGGTAAGTGGGAGGGTGGTGAAGGAGGCTTCAGCTGAGGAGCTAGGTAAGGTAGAGATCGAGAAGCTTTTCCTGGTCGGGGCGCGGAGCTGAGGAGTATTTTAGCTGTGTTCGCAGTAAGGCTGTCTGCGCCAGCTCTTCACGCTATTATCTACCCTAGCTATAATAGCTAGGGACTCTCTTGAGGAAGGTAGTGGTAGTAGGCTTCGCAACTAAGCTCCACGGTGTGAGCTACTATGAGTCCGTGTACGACGTAGTTAAGAGGCATATCAACGCGTTAAGTAAGCACGTGGAGTTCTTACCTCCCGTAGTGAGTGTTGAGGATGCTCGAGCTGCTGGGGAGTTAACTAGGGGTAGCTTCCCGATCCTAGTATCACTAACAGGAGGTTCGAGCCAGCTGATGGTTGAGTTCGCTAGGTCCGGTAAGCACCGTGCGGTAGTCCTGGTAGGTCACGGGGAGCATAATAGCCTCCCGTCAGCTATCTCAGCTAGGTCTAGACTGGAGGCCGAGGGTGTTAGAGCCTGGATCTACCACTGCCGGGACGTTAAGAGCCCGGACTGCGGGGCCGTTATCGGGAAGGTGGTCAGGGTTGCTGGGGCCGTCTCCGAGTTGCTCGGCTCTAAGGTCCTACTAATCTCTGATGCCGGTAAGTCAGTAGCTGTTGAGGGTTTCGAGGAGAAGTTCGAGGCAGCAGTTGATGTGGTGCCTTTAGAGGTTATAGCCTCTAAGCTCGGGGAAGCTGATCACGACCTCGTAGAGCACTTCCACAGGGTTGTCGAACAATTCGAGTTCACGGTTCCGAAGGATAGGTTGGGGGACGTTGCGAGGTTCTACGCTGTCGTTAAGTCCTTAGCTAGGGTTAGTGGGTATAGTGGTGTTGCTGTTGACTGCTTCCCATATCTAGTTAGGTACGGGGTCACACCGTGTCTAGCGTTAGCGGTCCTAAATGCTGACGGCTTGGTAGCTGCCTGTGAGGGTGACCTAGCTTCACTAACTTTAATGGCAGTGTCTAGGGAGCTGACCGGGTACTCCGGGTGGATAGCTAACCCATCAGCATTCTCCGGGCACAGGATCTACCTAGCTCACTGCACTGTAGCGATCAACATGGTCAGGTCCGGGAAGGTGGTGACCCACTTCGAGTCAGGCTATCCCTATTCCCTCTCAGGGGAGCTTCACGGAGGGGTGTACACGCTCACATCCCTAAGCCGGGACTACTCGAGGATGGCTGCCGGTGTTGGTAGGCTTGTAACCGGAGGCCTACTCTATGAGACTATGTGTAGGACGCAGGTAGTTTTGGAGCTAGCTGGGGATGCTGAGGAGATACCGCTGATAGCACCAGCAAACCACCACGTACTGATGCCCGGAGATGTTAGGAAGGAGCTGAGAGCTGTCTCCAGGTTACTAGGTATAGAGTACTTCGAGTACGCTAGCTAGCCTAGTAGGTAGTTTTCAGAAAGCTACGCACACTTATTTCCTACTTTACGTGATAACCTCTTGGGCTGATCATGGAGTTACCTGCTCTCATAGGTAACACCCCCCTAGTTAGGCTTAGAAGGGTTGGTGTTAGTGGTGTTGATATATACGTTAAGCTCGAGTATATGAACCCGACTGGGAGTCATAAGGATAGGATTGCCTACTACATGGTGCGGGACGCTGTCGAGAGGTTCGGGCTTAGAGCTGGTGACGTAGTTGTGGAGTCTTCCTCCGGTAACACAGCTATCTCCGTTGTCTTCGTATCTAAGTTCTACGGTCTCAAGCCCGTGGTCGTCGTTGATGAGGAGGCTAGCCAGGAGAAGATCTCGATGCTGAGGCTTATGGGTGCTGAGGTCATTACAGCTAGTACTGACCCGACCTCGGATAGGTACCACATAAAGGTAGCTAGGAAGGTAGCTGAGGAGAGGGGCGGTGTATTCCTGAATCAGTACGAGAATAAAGCTAATATCAGGGCACACTACGAGACGACTGCCCGGGAGATATGGGCAGCCCTCAGAGGTAGGGTGGACTGCTTCGTTATGGGTGTCGGGACTGGTGGGACTATATCAGGTGTGGGCAGGTTCCTCAAAGAGATGTCCAGGGACATAAGGGTCGTGGCTGTAACCCCTAGAGGCTCTAAACTCGCGGGTGGTTCGGGGCTGGACATCATAGACGGGCTTGTCTCCAAGAACGTCCACCCGAATCTCGATAGGTCAGTCGTCGACGAGGTTGTCGAGGTGTCGCGCGCCGATGCTGTTGAGATGGCTAGGAAGCTCATAGAAGTTGAGGGTATCTTAGGCGGCATATCGACGGGGGCTAACGTCTACGCAGCGATAGCAGTAGCTTCTAGGTTACCTAGAGGGAGTGTGGTGGTGACGTTAGCACCTGACTCAGCCTTCCGGTACTTAAGGGAGTTGCTTAGGTAGGTGCTGGACTGCCGAAGGCTTCTCTCCGAGTACGTCACGGGTTAGTGTTTGGATGGGTGTTCAGTGTATAGGTTTATAAACTCTGTAACTCTGTAATTCTGTAGGTGTGTAACTTGAGTGACGATGTTAGGAAGGAGATCCAGGAGGTTATTGAGAGGTTGAAGAGAGAGCTCGAAGATTTGAGTAGGAGGGTTGAGGACTACCTAGATAGGGGTGAGGTTCTGAGAGCCTACAGGGTTTGGAGGGATACTGTCCTGGAGTCTATGAGGGAGCTTAGGGAGTCTCTAGATAAGCTAGGTGAGTCAGTCAAGGAGGTTGGGATGAGTGAGGAGGAGTTGAGGAAGTTGACTGAGTATTTGAGGGACAGTATTAGGGAGGTTACAGAGGAGATTGAGAGGATAGGTGAGAGAATTAAGAGTGCTAGGGGTGGGAGGGGGATAGCTCTCTGGGTTTACGGATCCCCCAAACAGTTCATCCACAAGATCGTGGGTAACGTGAATCTAACTATCGATAAGATCTTGGAGGGGGTTGAGGAGCTGGTTGAGGGTATTGAGAGGTCCCTCGAGGACATCGGGACGAGGCTGACGCAGGTGGTTTCAGTTAGGATTAGGAATAAGGACATGGAGGTAATAGATCAGCTAGTAGATGCCGGTATATTCAAGAGTAGGAGTGAGGCAGTAGCCTACTTCACTAGGAGGGGTATCGAGGCCAGTAGAGAGTGGATCGAGAAGGCGTTACAGCAAGTGAAGAAGATTAAGGAGATTCAGGAGTCCCTCAGGAAGGAGATAGAGCAGAGTAGTGAGGACTCCTCAGATAGTGGTGAGGATCCCTCACAGCGGTAACTACAAGCTAAAACGTTTTTATTGGTGTAGGTTCCTCCCTACTCAAACCTCCCTCTACGTATCACTACCCCGTTCTCCATCAACACCTCCCCCTTCGCTACTACGTACTTAAGCTGTAGGGTGTCCTTATCTAGTAGGAGTATGTCTGCGTCGTAGCCCTCCCCTATCCTTCCCTTACCCACAAGCTTCAAGTGCTCAGCTATGTTTGTCGACACTACCCTCACAGCTTCCTCTAATGGTATCCCGTCCTCTAAGACCATATCTCGGAACTCCTCTAGGATACTGTCTAGTGGTACTAGACCGACAGTCCTACCGTTCTCATCCCTCCGCGAAACCCCGCGGCCGTCGGTACTCATCGTTATCCTAGATATGGGCACTCCCCTAGCTACTAGTTGCTTAACTGCCGTGCTGGGTTTTACTGCCTGCTTAGATCCGTACCTAGGTGATACTGAGGAGGTTATGTCCACATACCCACCAGCCCTCCCGAACTCAACAGCCTCCTCGAGGACGTGTTCAGCTCTGTTTAGGTGTGTAGGTGCGAACTGCTCTATAGGTATCTCCGTCCCCTCGATAGCCTCCAGGAGGGGTCTCAGCCCCGCTCTCTCGGTCCCTACATGTACGTGGACCACACCAGCCTTACCACCTAGGAGCCCACCGATCCTAGCCTCCGAGGCAACCTTCCTCAACTCCTCTACGGATGGGTGGGATGATCTGTGATCCGAGATGGAGATCTTAACTCCGATCACCTCGTTTATGAGGGCTATGTCCGAGGCGATCCTACCAGTAATCGTTGGTGGTGGTACCTGGTAGGAACCTGTATATATCCAGGCACTAACACCCTCAGCTTCGAGGGCTCTAGCCTTCATCAGGAGGTCCCTGAGGGACCTGGTAACACCGTCAAACCCGAGCAGTCCCACTACCGAGGTTATCCCAGCTCTAACCAGCTCGCTGAGCATGACGGGCGGGGTCCTGGAGACCGGGCCCCCGGCACCGCCAGCACCGTTTATATGGTTATGCTGATCTACGAAGCCGGGTACAGCTATGTAGCTACCTGCCTCAATAACCCTCACACCAAGCCTCTCAAGTGGGGAGGTATCCACATCTTTACCGATGTAGAGTACCCTACTCCCGGTAATGAGTATATCGACCCTACCTAAGGGTTCGGGGGCGTAGGTATGAGCACCCCTAATAAGTAGGAACCTATACTGCTCATTCATATCTACAGCACCAGGACCTCACTACGGAGGAGGACTAAATAAGTACCTCGCAGACTATTAGCTCATGAGGTAACGGTGGGAGTGTGAGGGTCCTAGCCTTCATCAGGGTGGTCCCAGTGGGAACCGAGACCGCGAGCATTAGTAGCTACGTAGCTGAAGCAGTGAAAATCCTGGAGTCGGCAGGCCTGAAGTACGAGGTAACACCATTCGGCACAGCAGTTGAGGCAGGTTCTATTAGGGAGGTAGCTGAAGCTGTGGAGAGAGTTGCGGAGAGGTTGAGGGTTATGGGTGTTCCTAGGCTACTCATAGACATATCCTTCGACCTAAGATACGACAAGGAAATAACGCTAGACTATAAAGTCAGGTCACTACTCAGTAAAGTAGAGAAAGTAAGTACGTAAGTTAAGCTCTTCAGGAACTACGTAAACTTCTGCTTTCTGCTGATCCCCGTTTGGGTTCCAGCTCCTTAAGGTTGTTTAAAGGTTCTACCGGCTACTCCGGAAATTCTTAGGTTAGAGTATAGTACCTTAAGCTACTAAACAGTGTTAGGACCTCCTGCTTGGAACACGCATTCTAAGTTAAGGTTTATTGGGGATGTCCGTAAGAGATTATGTAGGTTGGCCAGCAGATATATACACTTAATTAGTGTGGGTAAATTCACTAACTACCTCCCCGCCCTAAAGGGTGAGGCTTTCCTTTAGGGGTTCGCTGGTTCTCCGCATTTACTTGGATTTATTCTCTCATTTGTAGGGCGTCAGGGTAGTAAAAGCTTAAATAGTGACTTTTCGCACTAGGGGTGAGGTCTGATATTGGAAAGACTCGCTATATTCGTGCTTGTTCTACTCTCTGTAAGTGTTTTCTCAGCGGCCTTGGTGTGTGCGGGTAGTAATGGAGCCTACGATGTGGAGATAACTCCGAAAATCAGTATTAAAGGACCTAAGGGTGGGGGCAAACCAGTAGCTCCGGTAGCGACAGGTGTTCTAGGTGATCCTCCCCCAGATCCGGAGGATAGGTGGGCTGTGATCATAGGGATCTCGGACTATGCTGGTGAAGCGAATGATATTCACTATTCCGATGATGATGCTTTAGACATGCTTAATGCTCTAATCAATGTGTATGGCTATCGCAGAGACCACATACTCCTACTCATATCGGATTACAAAGTCAATAACGCAACCCGCAATGATATAATTGAAGCCATTGATTGGTTGAGGGAGCATGAGACCGAGGGTGATGAGGTCGTATTCTTCTATAGCGGGCATGGTGCTAGGGGGAGGGCTAACGACGGGGATGGAGAGACTATTGATGAGGGGATAGTACCTTGGGAAGCAACAGCTAGCAGCGTAATCTGGGACGGAGACCTGAAGCAGATGTTCTCGAATTTCGACACCACAAGGATAATCTTCATCTTCGACTCATGCTACTCCGGCGGTATGACTGACTTGAAGGCGGGTGGGAGGATCATAGTTATGGCCTCCACAGAGACTGGGCTAGCATACGAGGACAGCAACCTAGAAAACGGGGTCTTCACGTACTACTTCATCCACGAGGGGGTAGTTAGAGGTATGGCAGACGTATACGACCATAACGGAAATAAAGCTCTATATGAGCCTCAAGACGTCACCATCGAGGAGGCATTCGATTATGCTAAAGCTATTGTCCGCGCTATAGCACCGCAGACTCCAACAATAGTTGACACATTCGAAAACGATCTACTCCCATAATCTCAACACGTATTTTACCCTACACAAATATTTTTACTACCACTTCCCCGGAATTTCCTAATTAAATCAGTAGCTCACGCTAGTTAGAGCTGGCTAGGTCTGGGGGAACTATCGAACTCTTCAACTAGGTCTAACCTGGGTCGTGCCCTAACCCCTACGTGTCCAACACAAACTAAAATAATTTTCCTCCCACAACGTTTCGTGGGGTGGGGATTGAGGCTCTTCAAGCTCGGTAACCTAGTTAGGTGTTCTCTGATCGGTAGGTTGAACCGCTTCACTGTTCGGGTGGTGGTGGATGGTGTGGTTAGCTCAGCTCACTTAACGAACACCGGGAGGTTAAGTGAGTACCTCGTTAGCGGTAGGGAGGGTCTCTGCATCCCTATAGGTGGGTTAAAGCTCAGCTACAGGTTAGTGGCTGTCGAGGACGTAGGGGGCTACGCAATACTGGACACCTTAACTCAGGGCAGGATCTTCGAGTACCTACTTAACGAGGGTTTAATTCCCTGGTTAAGTGGGTGCACCCTACTTAAGAGGAACTTCAGGCTATCTAGTGAGGTCATAGACTACGTCCTCAACTGCGTGGACGGTGTGAGGCTTGCTGAGTTGAAGAGTGCTGTGTTGAGGGTCGACAATAACTACGCGTCATACCCCGACTGCCCGACCACTAGAGGGAGGAGGCAGATCAAGACCTTAGCCGAACATTCAAGCACCTACAGACCGTACGTCATCTTCATGGCTTCCCTACCCAATGTAAAGGGCTTCAAGCCCTACTGCCCAGGCGACCCCGAAATACTCGATGTAATGAGGTACGCACACGAGAAGGGAGTAGTATTCAAAGCAATCAACTCATACCTGGATGAGGAGGGGTGGGTTACCCTAGGGAATGCCGACCTACCTGTGAGACTCGAGTGCTGAAACCTCCACCCCGCGAATTAAACGGGTATTTAAGCATTAGAGGTACTATTTAGTGCTAACTGATCTCGGGTCGAAGACCTAGAGAAGGGGCTTACTTAAACGTAATGAGGGGGGTTAAGGAGCTCGAGGAACCTTTCTAGGACACCAATACCTTCTTACTAGGTACGAGGAGGATTGGTGAGACTCCTACTTTAAGAGCCCTCCCAACGAGCTTAACATGTTTCACGCCTACCTAGCTGTAGTAGGCTTCCCAGCTACTTACGCTACCTTCTCTCACTACCTACTTACTACGTTAGATAGCACCTCCCATAGTGTGGAAGCTAGAAGATGAAGTATTCCTCAATCAGCTTTCTAACAGCCTTCCTCAGGTGCTCGAGTGTGGTGGATTTGGATAGCTTAAGGTCCCTAGATAGTTGCTCGAGAGAACATCTCTTAGGCCAATCAAAGTAGCCCATCTCATATGCTTTCCTGAGAACTAGGTACTCTAGCGGAGTCAGCAAGCCGGAGCTGGAGGAGCTCGCTCTTATTACGTTCCTCGATGTATCAACTTGACTTAGGTCGAAGGGGTTGAGGCGCATTATGTGGCGCTTCACCTTTAGTCTGACTCGGACATCTCTTTCTCCCACTTCGAGAGCGTTCTTTTTCAATAGGGAGGCTAGAGTATGCTTCTTAGAGCTCTCTAGAACCACCTTAAAGTTCTTAACACCGTGAACATCGTGAAAGACCGTGCTGGATCTAAACGCACCAACCTCCAAGAGAGCTTTTTGAACACCGAAGCTTCGTTTCACAATGTAGAAGATCGGTGGGCTCCTGTGAAGAGCTGTCAGCTCCTTAATGACGCTACTTGAGCTGGCTAGATCCACGATGTCAGTGACCTCGACTTTTTTGGAGCACTTTCCTATAATTAGAAAGCCTAAGGTGTAGGAATTAGTGAGGGACATGTTAGTTAAAATACTCTCACAAAGAAATGTCCTACTAAGCTTCGTTATAAAGTCTGATCCGTGGAAAACCTTGAGGATTATCTCCTCATAATGAGGCACCCTCTCCGCCCTTACCTAACTTCTAAGAGAGACTTATAAGTTCATTACCTAAGTGATGGCAGCTACAACATAGAAATCCTATATCTGAAGGAGATAAGATTAGATACTCGGGTAGCAGGTGGGTAGGGGAACTATAAATCCGCAAAGGGAAACCTCACCCGGAGGGTAGTAGAAGGTTAGCCAAATTTGTTAGGCACGTACCTTATTAGACATCTTTTCTGTAGGAAGATGGTGGTACTATGGATAAGAGGCTACTGTATGTTACTGTAATAATCGTCATAGTAGTTGCTAGCATAGGTGCCCTATACGCCTATAACGTTCTTCGCACCCCAGCACCTACGGCTACAACACCTACAACTCCTACTACACCTACAACGACCCTCCAATATAGCTTCAAAATGCCTACAGGTTCTCCCACCGGAACTTTCTACATAGCCGCCCAAGCGATCGCGGCGGTGGTCTCTAAGTACTCACCCGAGATAACTGTAGTAGCTATCCCGGGTGGTGGTTCCATTAGTAACTGTAGAGCTGTTGGTAGGGGCGATGTCCCTATATCATTATCGACAGCTCTAGTAGCACACTTCGCATATAACGGGCTTGAGCCGTTCTTTAAGAATGAGACCTATCCAGCATTGAGGTTTGTTGCACCTATACACCCACTTGTTGTAGGATTCATCGTGCGCTCAGGGAGTGGTATAAAGACGGTTTACGACCTAGCAGGTAAGAGGGTCGCTATAGGTGAACCAGGTAGCGGGGATGCCGTAGTCTCGGAGATAATACTAAAAGAGGCAGGTGTGTGGGATAAGGTAATAAAGGTAAACGTAGGTGACCCAGAGTCCTGGGATCTCTTCAAGAGCGAGCAGGTGGACGCATTCATACACCACACTACCGTGCCTAACCCAAGCATATATGAATTGAGTACGAGAGTCCCCATAACCTTCGCAGAGATCCCAGACGACCTAGCCAGTAAGATAATCAGTAAGTACGGATTCTTCAGTCAGGCAGTAATTCCTAAAGAAGGCTATGTAGGTATGGATAGAGACGTTAAAGTACTTAAGATACCCTCCATAATAATAGCTAACGCTAATGCTCCGGAAGATATGGTATACAAATTCGTTAAGGCGTATTGGGAACGCTTCGACGAGGTCGTAGTTATGGCTAGCTTCCTAAAGGATGTAGATAGAAACAACCCGTTTGCTGGTGTAACCCTACCTCTACACCCCGGTGCTTATAAGTACTTCTCTGAAAAGGGCTATACCATACCTGAGTCCCTTAAGCCGAAGTAGGAACGGGGGATTACGATGAGCTCCCTAAAAGCTAGGAAGTTTTTTGATCTACTAGGACTAGCATCAATGATTTATCTAGTCGTCATTACGGTCGGAGCCTACCACATAGTGCTCTCGATACTATCACACTTTATCCCCGTACCGGAATTTCTGGTTTTAACGAGTCAGCACAATATGTCGTTCTTTCTAGCGATAACCCTACTCTACACATTCCTCACGACTCCCGCTAGAAAGAAAGGCAAGATCGGGCCGCTCGATTATGCCCTAGCGGTAGCATCCTTTGCCGCAGCCTTCTATAGGTTCCTCATATATCACGAGCTATCGATAAGGATCGGGATAACGACGACTACAGACATAATCTTCGGTACACTCACGATAGTTCTAGTAATTGAGGCCGTGCGCAGGAAGGTCGGGCTAGCATTGGCGGTAATAACGGCATCATTCGCGCTATTCGGACTGTGGGACTCGAATTTCGACATTAAGATCTTTGTGGAGAGGTTGTACCTGTTTAATGTTGGTATATACTCCGTGCCGTTGGAGGTAGCCGTATCGATGATAGCCGTCTTCCTACTCTTCGCTAACTTCTTGGAGGCCTCCGGAATCGCAGACTACTTTACTAGGCTTGCCTTAACTTCCGTAGGAGATAAGAGAGGTGGGCCTGCGAAGGTCACGGTTATAGCGTCAGCATTACTTGGAACGTCAACAGGCTCTGCTACGGGTGATACCGCTGTCATAGGCTCGATCACCATACCCGCAATGAGGAGAGTGGGTTACAGTGCTGAGGTAGCTGCGGCTATAGCTGCTGCTTGCGGTACTGGGGCTCAGATAGTTCCACCAGTCCTAGGTTCAGCAGCTTTTATAATGCCGCTCTACCTAGGACTAACATACTGGCACGTAGTGCTAGCCGCTATAGTGCCCGCTATTCTCTACTACATATACCTGTACTTCTATACAGACCTCCAAGCCATAAAGCTCGGTCTTCGCGGCCTTCCTGACGAGGAAATACCAGCAGATAAGTCCTTCATTATTAGGGAGATGTACTTCCTACTACCTCTAGCGATTCTGGTAGGCTTACTAGCATTAGGCTTCGAACCCGGAGCCGCGGCGCTGAGCGCAGCGATACTGGCAGTGCTGATCATCGCGTACCGCTTCCGGAGGATTGTGGGGTTAGCTTTAAGTGCTTTAGTTGCGGTGCTGTTCATAGTGCTAGCTACATCCTTGGGTTCGCTGGTCTCAGCTATTTTCCTCACTTCAGCTCTGTTAGTGCTCATATCCCTGACTCTAAGGTCTCGAGGAGCTGGCGGTACTCATAGTAGCATCTCGTCTAAGGTTGGGGAGGCCATGATTAAGGCTTTCAGGGAGACTACCTCGATAATACTAACGTGCGCTGCTGCGGGGATTATAGCGGGGGTTCTATCTCTGTCAGGTCTCACATATACGTTAGGGAGAATAATCTGGGATATCTCAGGCGGTAACTTAGTTATCGTGCTACTGATAACGATGTTTATAGCTATACTTCTCGGGTTCGGGCTTCCAACCCCCGTCGTCTACGTAATGACCGTCTCAATCCTCGGGGCACTAGCGGCTTTCCTCGGGATACCACCGATAGTACTCCACTTCTTCATATTCTACTACGGTGTCTTCGCACCACTAACTCCCCCAGTGGCGTTAGCGTCCTACGCGTCAGCAGCTTTAGCGAAAGCTGACTTCTGGCGTACGAGCCTGGAGGCGTTCACGATGACCTTGGGAGCGTGGCTTATAGGGTGGTCGTTCGTGTTAGAACCTAACATGATATTGACTGTAGTGAGGAATTTTGATGTCGGTACAGTAGTGAGGATAGTGATCAGCGTGCTCACGACGGTGGTTGGATTAGTATCGATATTGATATCCTATGTGGGGGTCTTGTGGAGAGTGGGTAAGGTCGGAATAGTTGTGAGGGTTCTCTACGCTGCTATTGCTATCTTAGCGGTAGTTAGCTTAGCCTACAAGGTTCTCATACCTGTGGTCCTCGCATCCTTCCTGCTATTGCTTGCTTTAACTATGTTTAGGGGTTCTAGGTATAAGGGGATGACCTTGTTTAGGGGTGGTGTAGGTGCCTAGAAGGTCTAAAGGTAGGGAGTTTAGAAAGCTGTTCGAGAGGGAAGGTGCTCTACTAAGGCCCTGCGCCTTCGACGCTCTCTCAGCGATACTCATAGAGAGGGTGGGCTTTGAGGTAGTTGGAACGACTGGGTACGGTATAGCAGCTACGCTAATAGGTCAGCCTGACATAGGTCTCGTAAGCTTCGGTGAGATGCTTGAGAGAGTTAGAACGATAATCAACGCCGTGAATATACCTGTAGATGTGGATGCTGATACCGGTTACGGTAACGCCCTCAACGTATACTGGACAGTGTACAACTTCGCGGCAGTAGGTGCTGCTGGTGTGAGGATTGAGGACCAGGTCTGGCCAAAAAGGTGTGGGCATATGCTTGGTAAGAGATTGATATCGAAGGACGAAATGGTCCAGAAGGTGAAGGCAGCTATAAGAGCTAGAAACGAGATAGACCCCGATATGGTCATTGGAGCTAGAACCGATGCTAGGGGTGTTGCAGGGCTTGAGGAGGCCTTAGAGAGGGGGAAGGCCTACGCTGCTGCTGGTGCTGACTACGTTTACGTTGAGGCACCACAGAGTATAGAGGAGGTGGAGCGGTTAGTTAAGGAGATACCGGTACCGGTAGCCCTCAACATAATACCGGGAGGTAGAACACCTCCATTCGCTATCCAGGAGCTGGAGAGGGTGGGTGTAAAATACATATCAGTACCTATGGTAGCTCTCTACGCTGCTACTAAAGCAATGTACGAAGCTCTGAAGGTGCTTAAGGAGACTCGTGATGTGAGGGCCTTAGAGAAACTTGGTGTTACGTGGTGGGAATTCAACGATATAGTCGGGTTAATGAAGTGGAGGCTCCTAGAGCTGGAACTACTACCACAGAACGAGCTACTAGAAATGTACGGAACTACCGACATAAATGAGATCCTCAGCAGGGAGTTTAAGGAGACCGCAGCAAAGTGGAGGAAGGAAGAACAAAGAAGTTAGTTTATTTTTACTTCTCTTCAATGTCTAAGCTTTTACTATCGTTAAGTACCTTACTTTCAGAATACCGAGAACAACAAAATTCGGGATATTCAACAGCTGGAGGACAGTGAACTCACCATTTTTGTTTATTTCTGTTTTAAATCCTATCTACTTCACCTTTACTTAATTAGTTCGAAAAACCGAGTTGAGCCTTAAGTATCTTTAAAAATAAGTTCCTAGAGCTCCGTTGAGAGTCTGTGAATCTGCTTCCAGCTTAAGCACCTATGTGGTGGGACGTCATGTGCTGCTAGTCCTCTAGGGTGGCCTTCTTGAAGGCTCTTACAGCGAGGCTTAGTGCTGCGGTGGTGAATCCTAGTAGTATTGCTAGGTCTGTCCACGGGTTCATGTAGTTGAAGCCCGTACTTGAGCCTACGAGCCAATATCTTACTGAGTGGACTGCGTAGGTGAGTGGGTTGAATACTGTTAAAGCCTTCATCCAGTCCGGCATTGATGTTACTGGGTAGAATACCCCGCTCATGAAGACTAGAGGCATTGTCAGTAGGTTAACAACCATTTGGAACCCCTCCATACTGCTGAACCTCAGTGATAGTACTACACCGAGTGATGTGAACCCTAGTGACGCTATGAAGACGTAGGCCATAGCTAGGGGGATGTTTGTGAGGATTAGCTCGCTTGTTAGTACAGTGCTGAGGAGGACGATGATCATTGACTGGAGAGTGGTTACGATGCTGTCCCCAACTATTCTACCAGTAATGATTACACTACGTGGTGCTGGAGCTACTAAGGTCTCCTTGAGGAAGCCGAATTGTTTATCCCATATGACGCTTATACCTGAGATGAAGCTACCCATGAATGCCGTCATCACAGCTATACCTGTAACCATGAATGTTACGTAGCTCACACCACCGAAGGTTTGCTTGAAGTAGCTGTCGATAGCTTTCCTAATCACCTCAGCCATAGCCGGTATATCCGATAACCCAGGTATGTTGGGGATGTTCTGGGAGCTGAATATCCCGCCCCAGCCTAGCCCGAGGAACACCATCCATATTAGTGGGTTAAGTACCGTCATTATGACTCTAGACCTAGCACTCCACCACCTCTTTAACTGCCTATACAGCATAGCTAGTAACGCATCGAGTGATGAGCTCACTCTACATCCACCTCCTCCTTGCTAGTACTGGGGTGGTGTGTGACTCACCTGAATCCCTCAGCTCACGCCCGGTGAGATGTAGGAATACTTCGTTTAGTGTGGGTCTTCTATAGCTTACCTCAGTGATTCTGAGTCCGTGTACCTCCACTACTCTGAAGACCTCGGGTAGGGCTCTACTAGCGTTATCTACTACAAGCTCTATCTTACCACCCCCCAGGGACCTACAGCTCTTAGTGAAGTTGAAGAAGTGGCATATGTCCCCGTTATCGTTGTTTAGTGTGACGTATATCACGTCGTGGCCGAGCATGGATTTAAGCTCTTCTGCTGTACCCATAGCTAGGATCTTACCTCTATCCATTATTGCTACTCTATCAGCTAGCTCCTCAGCTTCATCCATGTAGTGGGTCGTCATGAGGATCGTTATGTCGTAACTCTTCTTCAGGAACCTTATGTATTCCCATATCCTGGCTCTGGACTGGGGGTCGAGACCTATGGTCGGCTCGTCCAGTATCAGTATCTCTGGTTCGTGTAGTAGGCTTCGAGCTATCTCGAGTCGGCGCCTCATACCACCGCTATAGTACATCACCTTCTTGTAGGTGAAGTCTTTTAGCTCCACCAGGTCGAGGAGCTTCACTATCTTCTCGTGAAGCTCCCTCCCGCGTAGTCCGTAGAGCCTGCCGTGGATGTACATGTTGTCGTAGCCTGTTAGCTGGTTGTCGAGGCTCGGATCCTGAAAGACTATCCCGATCTTCTTCCTCACCTGGTCCGGGGATCTGACGACGTCGTACCCAGCAACAGATACCTTACCGCTCGTCGGCTTAAGTAGCGTGGATATTATGTGTATCGTGGTCGTCTTCCCAGCACCGTTCGGGCCTAGGAGTGCGAAGACCTCACCTTTCCTGATCTTGAGGCTCACACCGTTAACAGCCACTAAATCACCGAACTTCTTAACTAGGTCCTCAACTACGATGATGTCACTCACGTACCGGCCCCCAGACCTCGGGTCTCCTCTAGGAATGAGGAGACAGCTCTCCTAAGTCTCTCGAGGTCGTCGTCACTGAGTCTATCTATGTTCTTGAGGACGTACCTCAACCTCGTAAATAACTCAGTCAGCTTACAATACCTCACCCTACGTATCTTCCCCTCGAACAACTCTAAATCCCCTCTATGCCTCTCCAGGAACTCCCTACCATGCTGAGTCACCTCATAGGTGATCACCCTCCTACCACCACCCTCAGACCCGGCTGTCACTACAAACCCCAACTCAAGCATCTCCCTCAGAACCGGGTACAGCATCCCAGGGCTGAGGGTAAAGCCCAGATCCTCCTCAAGCTTCTTCATTATCGCATAACCGTGCATAGGCTCCCGGCTAAGTAAGTCCAGTATCTTAAGCATTACGTAACCGCGTACCCTACCCCAAGGAACAGTCCTCCCCCACATTCCGTGTCTCACGATATATCACCTGATACATTACCAGATATATCTACAATCTTATAAGCTTATACCCAACTACACCAACACCCCCACGAGAGAGTCAGGTAGCAGTAAGCTCAGATCACACATACTAGACCTTCACTACGACACTTCTTGGAACTAGATATCCCGGTGGGTTGAATAGTGAGGTATCTATTCAGCTTCTCTCACTCTACACACCGATGTGGACTGGGAAAGCATTAAATTCTTTCAATTCTATCTCTTAGATCCCGTCTCACACTAATGGAAATCACTAAACTCCGGTAGTGGGACTGGGCCTCCGCTAAGTCCTTGACTACACTACCGTTACTTTCACATTAAGTTTCCCTTGGGTATTCACCTGTTTTTCATCACTTGTTACGAGCTCTAAATCTCCTCTTAGCTAGTGCTATGAAGAGAGCATCGTAAATCGTTACCCCGCTCTTCACGGATATTTCGAAAGCTTCTGCGAGGTACTCTTCCTGGGACTCTAGCGGAAACTGCTTACCCTCCACTAAATCCCTAACGATCTTTAGGGTTGGCTCGAAGCTCATCTCACCCCTTAAAACCTTCTTCCACAGAGCACTCGCTACCCCCTTAATGGCTAGGTCAAGCGTTAACACGCCTCCAAGAATTATTTCCCTGGCTCTCTTCCAGCCAACCTCACGTGATAGGTACTTGATTAGCGTTGAGGAGTCAATGACCCTCACGATCCTCCTTCACGGACGACACTGAGAACCCCTCCTCACCGGGCTTAACATCCTTGAGAAGTTCATCCCACCTCTCAACGAACCTCCTTATCTTAACCCTCCACGCAAGATCCTCCAAAAACCTCCTCACCTCCTCACCAACATCAATACCACTCTCCTCCAAAATCCTCTTAACCTCCTCACGAACCCTAACACTGATCACAGAGCTCGTGGTCCCACACCGTAAACAGATCTGTTTACCAACTTATAAGCATCCATGTCTACAAAAACCGCAGACGCGATCATATCAAAGAGGAGCATACCACATCTTTACGTTCTCCAGTTCTATCTTCTAGAAGCTACGGTTTTCGAATTTGAAAGATAGAATTGAAAGATAGTTCTACTGAGGTGGAAGCACTTTTCAGTCTTGAGATTTTTTATTTGTCTCGATTTGGGTTGGAGTTGGACTAGTACTGTTACTTGGCTTGGGCTGGAACTCAAGATTTAGGTGGTTTAGCGATACGGGCTAGCTATCGAGGTTAGAGCTAGGTGTATTAAGTACGTGCTTCTCGCGTTTGATTTTCCGTACTCCCTAAGCTCTGCTTCCAGGGTATCTCTATATCTCTTATCTGTTCGTGCTCTATGTACGGAGTCTATTAGCTCCTGTAGATTCACTGATCTTTCGCCTATTTGTGCTCCGTGTACGGAGAGCTTTAGATACCTCTCCAGCTCCTCTATAGGGGCTAGGTCGACACCCAGTAACTCCTTAACCTCCCTGTGTACGTCTACGATAGCTTCAGACCCCCTCAGGCTCTTCAGTATCACTCTGAGGGCTCTAGAGCTCCTCGCTAGCTCCTCTAACAGCCCTACCTGCCCGTAGGTGAGGACTCTAACCTCCTCGTCGAGAGCCTTCATAAGCACCCCTAGGAGTGTGTGGACTGCCTCATCCCTACCTCTAACTACTTTCTGGTGGTAGTCCTCCCCGTCAAATGCTGTGATAGCCCAGAACTCCCTGTCGTCGATACTCACTACCGTTACATCTAGGGACATGAGCTTAAGGTCCTTGGAGGGCTTCGGGATCCTGACCACTCCAACCCCCTCCAGCTTAAGCCTGAGAACCTCCCCCACATAGTCGAGGACCCTAAGAGCGTACTCCCTAGCCTCACTCCAGGTTACCCTACCCTCCACAAGCCACCCAGCAACCTCCTCATCAACAGCCCACAGCAGGAGCTCGGCAATCCTAGACGGGTTGAAGCCACCGACAACTCCTCTGACGTAGTCCAGGTTCTGCTTCAGGAACTCCAGGATCCCGCAGCAATCACTCTCCCAGAGAGTTAAGAACTTCCCGGGGACCTCGTAGACTACGTATTCAATCTCGTGGAGGGGTACCCTAAGGTCTGATAACCTTAGAGCTACTTTAAGTAGAGCTAGACCAGCCCTGAGCTTAACCACATCATCATCTGGATCCAGCTCGTAGGTGTAGCCGTAGGTAAAGTCCCTGTACCTACCGTAAACCCTAGACCTCAGCTGAATAGTCCTCACCATGCGGACAGCCCTCACCTCACCACCATACCTAACAAGCTTACGCCTCCTAGACTCCACCACCCAGATAACACTCTCAGGCCTCTCAACTAGGAGGCCGAACCCCCTCCTAGGTACCCTAAAGTAGCAGGACACCTCAGACGTTAACCTACCGGATCTGAGGTCTTCTAGAAGGTTCGGGCGCTCACGCCATGAGATCTTCTCGTGTTGGTATCTCTCGAAGGCATCCTCCAGAAAGTCCCAGCTCTCGATAACTCTAAACAGGTTCCCCTCACGTAGGATCTCCTCGAGAACGGATTTCTTATCGACCTTCACCACCACAGCATCATTAGAGTAGTCGAAGCATCCGGGCTGGTACTTCTCGATGAAGTCCCTCAGCGATACCTCCTCAAGAGGTATCTCCCTATCGCCCGGGCCGACGATCTTCCTAGGGACACCGTAGGGTGGTCCAAACTCGTAGAAGTTTAAGTATCTCCACACATTCCTACCTCTATCGCTTAACTCCAGAACCTCACCAAGCCTCCTACGGGTGATGACCAGCCCCAAATCCTTAAGTAACCCAACCTCCTCCGCGGTTAGCTGACTACCGAACCCCGCTCTGAGCTTAAGTAGGGCCTTGAATAGGACGACATACTTGTTCGAGGGGTTTATGAAGACCTTCTCGAGAGGTAGAGACGCGTACTCCTTAAGGCCCTCAGAACCCAGCTCCAGTAGTACCCTATCCATAGGCTTAACCGGTACGATGATAGTCTCTGAGAAAGGTACCTGAAACCTCCTACCCTTCCTACCCTCCCTCTGCTTAAACTCCCTGACATCCTCGGGGAGCCCGTAGTGAACCACCCGAACTATCGTCCCTATGTCTATGCCCTGGAGTAGGGTCCTCACAGTGAACACTACCCTGACCTCCCCCCTCCTAGCCCTCTCCTCAATGTCCCGCCTCCTATCCAGATCCACTAGGTGGTGGTGGACAGCTACCAGCTCATCGAACCCCTCACCCACCTCCTCCTTCAATCTCTCCCTAAGCCTCCTAGCTAGGACTTCAGCACTCCTTATGCTCGGTGTGAAGACTACTGTTACGTAGCCCTCCTCTCTCTTAACGTACTCCACCAGTAGATCGACAACGTCGAGCTCTAAGCGAGGTACTTCAATGCCGGCACCCTCTAGGGCCTCAATCACGTCGAGGGCTGCTAGCCTAAACTTCTCGAAGTCCTCAAGGACATGAAGTACTTCCGGTACCTTAGACTCCACCTCGTTTCTCATCCTCCTTAACTGCTCCCAGACCTTCCTCAGGTTCTTACCTAGTATCGCGTAGATCCTGTTGGGGATCCTGAAGGCCTTCCCCTCCACCTTCTCAGACTTCCTCCCGTTGATCTCAGTAAGGTACCTAGCCAGCTCGTCCGGGTTCCCGAGGGTCGCAGCTAGGACCACTACCTGAGGCTTCTTACGGCAGACATACCTTTCCAGGAGCTCCACCATAGCTAGGAGCAGGTTAGCCCTCCTGGAGCCGTAGAAGTCCAGCTCATCGATAACGATCAGATCAACCTCCCTAAGGAACTCCACCAGCACGGACTTCCCGCGAGCTACAACCCTCTTAAGGTCCGCCATGAGGAATGCCGGGTTGGTGACCACGACATAGGCTCTCGACAACTCCTTCCTAACCGTCTCGTAACCACTCACCTTAACCTTAGGCCTATCTACCTCCACAACACCCTCCGGGAGCCCTACAGCAGTGTAGTAACTTCTAAGCCTATCTATCTGGTCACGGGAGAGAGCTAGAGTCGGGTAGATAACGAGTACCTTAAGCCTATTCCTAATTGCGTGGATAGCCCAAGCCTCCGTCTTACCGGACCCGGTACCAGATATTAGGATGACGTTCCTACCCTCACTGAGGGCATTCAAAGCCATCAACTGGTGACTGTAAAGCCTCTCAGAAGCTAGTCTACGAGCTCTCTCAGGCCCTTCCCCAAGCTTCGGCACTAAGTCGCGGAAAGTAACCTCAGAGGAGTCCGGGCTACTACGCTCCTCCTCCACGTACAGGTAATCATAACCCAAGTTATCCAGTACCTCACCTGATGAAACCGGGCAGCGTTCAAGCTCGAACTCCTCGAAGTTACTGCGCATTAACAGTACCACTTAGAGAACCCTACCCCCACCTTTTAAACGTTGGAGACATTACGAGCAAACAACACATTCCTCCAACTAGGAACCCGACTCCGCCGCAAGTACCTCGGAAGAAGACACTATCTACCGAGCCAGCCCAAGCTTACCTGAGGTCCCCACCTACTGATATCAATATCATATAGAGTCTCAGGAGCTCTGCACTAGCTCTCCCCTAAGCTCCCCCCTAGTTGCCTCGGTCAGGCCCTATCTGTGAACCTGCCCCAGCTAAATAACCTCCAGCGGAAACCTCGAGGAGCTCAAAGAAGGGGTCGAGGCGTTAAAGCCCCTCCTCGATATCGGATATCTCACCAGCTAGCTCCTTAACGACCTTCGGGCTCTCCAGATGGTTAAGCCCTAGTAGAAATAGGATCATTGTCTCCCCTCGGAGTCCTCAACACCCACGATTGCCGCAAAGCTACCGCTGTAGACCTAACTAGCTTCCTCAGCCTGCTCCCCGAAGAGCTCAGGATCCGCAGCATCCTACCTTAACTACTCTGAGTCCTCTCTGCTTTAGGCCTTTCCCTCCCGCTCCTGGGGAGTGTAGAGTCACCTGAGGCGGTTCTTTGATACCTGTAACGCTGAGCACAGGTGCCTCAAAGCATTCCCCTAGTTATCTACGACGTGCTCTCTATCCCCAACACAGTACTGAGAATCTTACTGATTACGCTCCCAACAGGTTCCCTAGGTATCGTTATGGATGAGGTCTCTGTGTGACTCCCGTAAACCCCTCCCAACGAGTTAGCTAGCTCCCTCTTCGCACTCTCCGGTACCTTCTTCAGTGAGGCTAAGACCATGAAATCGGGCTTGAAGATCTCTATGTACGGGATGATCTGGGTGTTGGTAGGTAATAGCATTGGAAATCCTGACAAAGATAACTTAGATACTTAGAGAGGGTTTACGGTGTTAGGAGTGGTTTAAGTGATCGCTCTATACTATCTTTAATCTTGTCGTTACTCATTCTAGGGTCTAGCGGGTAGGCGCGGACCTCTACTTTAGCGGGTATCTCGCTGTTTGTAACCGCAGTGCGTGGTTTATCTGTTTCGGGGTTTTCAGCTAGTTTGTAGAATACTCCAAGTAGTATCTTCTCGTGGTTTACTGTTAGGGGTCTGGCGTACTCCGCTATATAGGCTAACATTGTTTTCAAGTCTTCTGGGTAGATTCTTTCCTTGTATTTAGCGTCATAGACTATTGTCCCGTAACCTCCCTCTACTATGTAGTCTGGTCTTAGATGAGCTTCCTTCCCGGTTAGCTCCTCTAGGAGGGCCCACTGCTGCGGCTCATTGTATGCCAGTGAAAGCCTCCCTGAACCGAACCTAATATCGAACTCGATGTAGAGGTCTCGGTACTTCCTGATACCAATTGATGCTCTGTACCTCTCAACCAGGAAGTCGATTATCCTCGTTAGAACCCAGAGCTCGTAGATTTTACTAGAAGCAAGTGGGGCTACTACCCCCTTCTCAACGTATTCTTGGATCAAGCCAATATCGTTAATATACATCTCGTAGAGATCAGCTAAATCACTGAAGTAGGGGTTTACCCTAGCTACCTTCCTAGTTTCCTCCAGGAGCTCTTGAACGCTGACCTCCTCTTTTAGTAGAGCATCGAGGTAGCTACTTAATGGTGGGGTAGTGAGGTAAAGTATGTGTAGTTTCCGCAGGTGGGTAATCCCTAATGTTGCTTCGTGGAGGTTACCCACCGGTAAATCAGGTAGTCTAGAGAAGAGATCGTAGTGAAACCTTGCTAGGAGCATGAATGGGTAGTCGTGGGGTTCAACTCTAACCCTCTCGAACATTCCGAGTGGGTAACCCTGTAACATGTACTTCAATGTGTCGGGTATAGTAGGCCGCCCAACTACGTCCTCAGAAATTACTCTTACGGTGGTGGTTCTCCTGGGTGGGCTTGAAGTCAGTATTAGACCTGTGAGGCGGAGTAGTAGTATGCTGTAGGATACTGGGGACGATAACAGCGGATAGTAGAGGTTTCCAAGTAGGGATTCGAGAACACCTGTCTGCGATACTAGTACGTCGAGGAACTGCGTAGTATCTCTAAGCATCTTGCTATACCCACCCCACCCTGTTTTAGGCTCTACATGTAGTACTACCCTAGACCCGCAACCACTGTAAATCAGGAAGTCCCCGACAAACTCACCTGGGTTAACCTCATCTCCTGCTACCTTCGGTAGTGAGATATCTCTTAACTCACCACTAAACAGGGTTTCAATTGATCTGTTTACGGCTTCTTTAAGTCCATCTAGAAAGCGACGTACTTCCTCTACAACGTCCTCCGGTTTTAAACCGAGATCTCCTCTCCCCCTAGCGCCTCACGGACATCTTCCTCTAGTTTCTCCCTTCTTTCTGTTCTGTCTTCAACTAGGCATATATGTAGCGTCCTATCCCGGCCTGAAAAGTGAGCTAGTTTCTTGTCTGGGCACGGCCTCTTCGAAGAAGAAACCTGGTTAGAAGACATGGTACCCCTTCACTAGCTTTTCAACTAGTTTAGCTGAGTATATCAACCCCGCCTTCTTCAACTTCTCGTTGATGCTTCTCAGTATATCTTCAATGCTATTCCCTTCAGACTGTCCAGCTGCTCCTGGCCTCCCTCGATAGAGTTTCTCTCTATGGGCATAGTCTGCCAATATATCCAGTTGTGGCAGGATGTAAGTGGAGAAAGCTGTGTCTAGTAGTAGGAGTGCGTACGCGAGTGTCTGTTTATCGTTTGACGTACTGGCTAGGCATTCTAGTTTGCCATATCCCTGTTTATACGCGTAGATACCTACGGCTATGTATTTCAAAGCATCTGCTACAACGCCAGGTGTTATTTGAACCGGGCATATCTCGCAGTCTTCGTAATTAGCTAGCTCGCTATTTAGTTCCTCTACAAGTTCGAGTAGAATTCTATCGAGTTTAATCTCTGTCTCCGAGACTTTGAGAGAAAATACTTCTTCAACCCATTTATCACCATACCCCTTTATTTTCTCTGCGAAGTCTACCGGTGTTATACAATCGTGTCGAGTATATTCCCCGTGCTTAACTTCTCTACACTTAACTAGTTCTTCTCTTATCTTCTCGAAGTCTACGTGGAGAAGGTCTTTAATCGTCTCAGAGTACTTGACTAACTCTCTTAAAGTGTTTTCCTCCGAAGCTTTCTTAACGTAGTTATTACAGTACGTGGATAGGTCTTCAAGGTAGATGTGGCTTATAATAGCAAACCTCCTTGTCAGCGCGTATCCTAGTTTAAATAGCATTGCTCTGTCATAGCTGTTCATAGTAGCCAATACTCTAAATGAGAAGGGGACTACCGTACTACTCTCTCCACCTTCAACACCCGGTATTTCCAGTTTCTCCTTCTCCCTATATACAGGATCTAGCAGAGTGAAGAACTTACCGAACGCTAAGTCCACATTGGCACGGTTAATCTCATCGAGAATAAGCCAATGTAATCTTCCGTCCTCCCTAAACACTCTCACGCTTTCCTCTATTGTACTAAATATAAACCCCTTCCTCACACCCCCTCCAACTAACATACCACCAATAGTGTCAAAAGGAGTCCACTCAGGATTACCGGTTACCAATCTATAACTTACTCCAAGCCCGTCGAGCAACTCCCTCAATAAACTAGTTTTACCAGAACCAGGAGGACCAACCAACAAGACGTTCTTACCACTAAACAAACTAAGTAAAATAATAGATACCTCGTCTCCTCTAAACTTCAATTCCCCGGATTTATTTCTGAAAGGCCTTATTCTCCCAAGGAGATTCTTAAGTGTGTATTTGAAATCAGCCAGTGTGAAGTTCTGCTCTAAGTATTCAAGGAGTTTACGGGCTTCACATCCTTGCAGGGTATTAGCAGACCACCCTACTGGAATTTGCTTCTTGCTTCCACATTTTTCTTCGATATACTTTTCTATATCATCTAATTTAATAAAAATCTCTTCTGGTGGCTCAGCTCCGGTACAAATATCGGGTAGTTTTTCTGAGGTCTTCACTGGCACTAAGTAAAATCTATATGGATATATTATTTTATTGGCTCTAATTTCGTCTGGCCAAAAGAGCTCTCTAAGTTCTTTATCTTTTACTTCTTCACCTACTTTTGCAATCATCTTAACAAAACACCTCCCGATAACAGAACCCTCTTTCTCAGGGATGTAGAAGACCACTGGTGAATCTCTATTTTCTCTTTTTAAAACCTTATTGTAATCTTTCTTATGCTTAAAACCCCATAGAAATCTGTCCGTTTCAAGTGCTTTACATAGCGATGTCTTAAAGTTTTCATAACTCCCTTCTAAAATCAAAACTTTATCAGAGAGACTTAAACTACTCATCTAACTGCTCTCCACGCTTTTAAATTATAGGAGTAGTTTATATTACTATATCATGAGCTAAGATATAAAATTGTTAACAAGTTCGTATCGCTCTGTGTGAACATTCCAGAGATACTCAAGAATAACGGTTTTATCGTAAGGACTGCTCTAGGTGTTAACCTAGTTTCAGGTCATTAAACTATCTATTTTTAAGTACTGACTCCCCAGCTACCAAGAGTAAAACCACGCGGACGTCGATACCTCGACTTTGATTGCTTACGTGTAGATGGGGAGTGACGCTATTACTGCTACAACTATTACCATCACTATGAGTGGGCTGAAAAGTTTATTAGGGTTGTGTCGGGGGTGTAAGCTCTAAGGGGTGATGGGAGCAATGCTCCGAGCTCCCTAGGGCTGTACGTAGATGGGAGCCCCGTGCCGTTGGGCTCGACAGCCACCCACGACCCACAGGGGTAGGGAAAACCCCTGTGAGCGAGGTGGAAGTCCCTAGAGGAGGCCAAACAACCCTGAAGTAATGGAAATGACCCTCTAGGGACAAACGGTGATAAGGTTAAGTGCCGAAGAGGTAATTACTACTAGGTCGAGAAGCCCTACCAGCAGTATTGCTTTAGAGTGTTTTAACTATATCTTTATCTTCGAGCGCTTTGATGAAATCGTTTCTATCTTCGGCTAATCTGTGGGCGTTCTTGAGTATTCTGTCTACCCTGTGGAGAGGCCACGGAAGTGAGTGTACCCACGTGGTGGTGTTGTTTAGTGTACATAGAGTCAGCGTGTACTTTAGTACCTTGTCTATGTTCTCGGATCTCCAGATATCCTTATTCAAGATGATTGATAGCAGTGTTGGTTTAACCGTTAATCTTTCTCCAACTTCGAATTGTGCTGTAGTTGTTATCGCTAGGTATCTTGAGATCTTTGCTCTCGCATTTCTCAACTCTTTTAAGTCTCTGGTATAAAGTTGGTAATACGTTGTCAGCTCTGGATTGCTGAATGAGACGTCATTTACTTTCTTGAGTATTCTTGAGTAGGTGTGGGTCTTTGTAGCCCCAACTATTACTGCGTTATTTAAGAGTTCTCTAACTTCATCTTCTTGAAGATAGTTGAGAAGTGCTTCAGGTCTAGCTCTGTTGACGTATATTATCAGCTTCGTATCTTGTAGTTGTTCCAAGGCTTTCTTGATCGTTTTAGCCAACGTAGGGTCCTCTCCACTTTCATTTATCTCATAAGTATCTGTCTCAATCGTATAGCTACCTCTACTTAAATTCATAAGTATTAGTACAGCCCCAATTCTTAGCTGACTTCTCTCCATACCTATAACAGTCGCATCTGCTGCCGCTATAGCGTCAAAAACGTCTGTACCACCATCAATCTTTGATAGCTGTAGTGGTTGAAGCTTATGCGAAAACAGTTGCAACCTTATAGCTAGCTCCTTCATTACTACAAGAAGCTTCCTCGAGAGCACATTCCTAAACTTCCTCTCTTCCTCTCTACGCTTAGGAATAATTGATGTGATTGATATGTACCAGCAGAACAAACCTCTAAACCTGAACACCTTCTCGACTTTATTTCTGAGATCGCGATCCTCTCTAGCATCTATACTACCTGGACCAATAACTAGCACAGCACAGTTTACGCCCTTAGCTGTTTCAGTTATGTACTCTAATTGCCTCTCGATCTTTCTAGAGTCTCGCACATAAACATCTCCAAAATCTATCTCAAGCATTTGAGGCATAACATCCAGGTTCTTATGTAGTTCCCGTCGAATGAGATCCGCAGCTCTATAGCTATCCTTATCACCTTTACTGTAAAGTACGTAGATAAGGAGCTTATCTACGATCTTCTTCAGAAGTTCGTAGGGGCTCCAGTCGAACGTAACTTTTTCAGTATCCTGGTTTCCGGAGTCTTTAAGATCTATGTAGAGCTCATTTGGGGGTACTTTCCCAGTCTTTATTTCTAGTGGATGAGGGTCTAGAGCTATGGAGACATTTCCGATCTCTATGTCTGAACTAAGCTTCCGCACAAGATCGTAGACCTCTTTATGACGAGTGGTCGGCCCGAACTTTAGCGTGATGTATTCTTGAAGAAGAGTGGACACGTTATCCATAGACGCTACAGGTACTAATACATTTTTAGGTAGGAAGACAACTTCTTTATCACCGATAGTTACAGTATAGCCTTTTCTATGAAGCTCAAGTCTAAGCCCAGCGCTTTTAGGTGTTAAAGCCACGACATCACTACTATCGATTTTATCGATGTCTAGAGGTATGTACCTCGACTTAACAATGTACTTTAAGGTATTGACTACCTTATCACTAGAGCGGCCAAACTTCTTGAAATCAATATCGGGTTCGATGTAGAACGAAACTGTGGAGTCCCTTATCTTAACCCATTGAATCTTGGATGATGTACCTAGCTTACCTTTCGTCTCCAAATCTCTGAGGGTAGCCGCGAATTCGAGTTTCCTTGCTGCGTCTACGAACACGTAGCTAGAGTTACTAATAACGTCGTGACTCACTACATAGGCTTGAAAGACGTTGAGGATATTGTCGTGGCTTTGCACAATCTTGCTAATATCGTAGAGTTTTTGCCCGGAACCTCTTCTAAACCCGAGCCTCCTGTAGATGTACTGCCTAACAGCTCTATAAGCCATGTCACCTTTGATGCTATCATCGAGACTACTTACCGAGCCTCCACCACCCATATTGACAGGTAACTCTGACTTAGGGTCATGCTCTTTTATAAAGTCCTTAACCCTGTTGATAGTATCGTTATCACCAACTATGTAAATTAGGTAAAGTGATTCATTAGGTAGCTTCATCGGTTTTGAGTGGGTAATTCCGGATATGAACAGGAAGTTTAGTAATGGTTGGAGAATTACCTTGGGAACGGTGACTGTGTGTACCTTACTCTCTCGGAATCTGAAACTGAGTTTATAGGCTTCCAGGACGTAGCCTCTACTACTCATACCCTCTGACACCCCAAACGTTATCCACTTCGATTTCTTCGTGAATTAAGGACATCTCGACATTGTATACGAACTCTCTACATATATCAACATACGGAACATCATCACTTTTATCACCTCTTTTCGCTAGAGTAAATAAGCACAGACCTACTGGGGTTACTCTAAATAGGCCTTTAACATCCTTACGGCCCCTCTTCAATGAGTTCTTCAAAGAATTAAATGTTCTGAAATTCTGGGGAAGTCTAGTAAATAGCCGCGGGGCTTCGAAACCAGCACCATCGTAGAGAACCTCCGCATAATCAATGCTATCCAGTATCGCATCTAGAAGGATTTTGAAGCCATATGGGTTTAACTTCGATAGATTCTCTAAAACAATTCTCCTCTTAACCATGAAGAAACCTGACATCGGGTCGGATATCCTTCGTACCGATGGCAGAAACAGCTTCGCTATAAGTGTTGCCGTCTTAGATATTAGTAGCCTTGTTTTTGACCAACCAGCAACACCCCCACCCTTGGTATACCTTGAGCCGATTACGACATCAACATTGGTTTTCTGCGCCTCGAAAATCATATCTTTTATATACTCTGGTGGGTGCTGCAAATCGGCATCGAGCACAAGCGCATAGTCCTTAGAAGAAAAAATTATGCCATCTATAACAGCCGTTGAAAGACCTTTTAAACCAATCCTTCTAACAACAAATATGTTATTTTCAAGCAGTTCAACAGCCTTTTTCCATGTACCATCAGGGCTATTATCATCGACAACCACTATCTCATAATCAACATCTGTGGGAACATTCTTTTTTATCTCCCCAAGCAGAATGCCTATATTTTCGACTTCGTTATAAGTTGGAATCACTATAGCTACTGACATCGTTTGCCTAGACATATTTTTATCCTCGCATACCGAGTTTCCGCTAAAAATATATTAGCTTCTAATAAGTACCCAGCCAATTTCTACAGTATTCATAGCATATAACATATTTATATCCTTTAACTACTAAAAGGTTTGTGTCTAGGACATGAATTTATACGAGATTTTAAAAAGATTAGAGAGTGTCTATAGACCGAACAAGGATGAATATATCGTTTTGCATATGATTTCCAAAGATAATCAGGTAAACCACTTTGAGATTTTGATTGGAATCGTTTTGAGTCAGAATACAAGTGATAGAAATGCTATGCGTGCTTTAAACAATTTGAGAAGGGATCTTGGCGGCATAATAGAACCGGAAAGGGTTCTTCGAACCCCAGTTGAGACTATTATAAATGCTATTAAGGTTGCCGGGATTGCCAAGAGAAGGGCAGAAACAATATATGAATTAGCTAAGTGGTTCAAGAGCGATGAAGGCATTGTTAACAAGCTCCACATGCTAGATGTTGATGAAGCGCGAAAAATTCTGATGCAAATACGTGGTGTAGGGCCTAAAACAGCTGATGTGTATTTATTAGCTGTGCTAAGAAAACCGACATTTCCCATAGATACTCACATCAAAAGGGTTTTAACACGAATTGGTCTAGCGCTTGAAAATGAGGGTTATGAGAGTATAAGAAAGAAGATCGTCTCAGAAACTCATAATGATGTTGACATTTTAATGAAATTGCACATTTTGTTGATAGAGCATGGAAGGAGGGTTTGTAAGGCTAGGAAACCTCTATGTAATGAGTGTGTGTTAAGAGACTTGTGCAGTTACTACAAAAAAGCTGATGCGGGTAAATGAATGTGTCAGACAATCCGGGTACATCACTATTCAGAGCTCAGCTACATCATCATTTAACTATATAATCCAAGTTTATCCAAAAATAAACTTATATTGGTCGCATAGGAATCTGTTTTGATTTGATCATAGCCCCTCTGGAATGATGGTATGATATACCATTATAAGCCTATTGAAGAAGCATTGAAATCGCTATTACAGCATGTTAAGTTAGAGTTAGGTTTTGCAGAAGTTGAATTGGATAATGCCGTTGGTATGGTACTAGCCGAAGATGTTTATGCACCTATAGACCTTCCGCCATTTGATAGAAGTGCTGTTGACGGTTATGCAATATGTAGCGGGGCTGCGTCATCAGCATCCCCAAACAATCCAATTCCATTGAAAATACAGTTTGGCGACGCTCTAAACTCATGTGATGAAGCGATACCTGTTGTTACAGGACAGAAAATGCCTATAGGAGCTGATGCTGTAGTAATGATAGAGGATGTTATAAGGGATAGCAACACAATTTATGTGACAAGACCACTGTCAAAATATGCTAATGTTTCTAGATCTGCCTTCTTACCGCCGTAGAACTTAGGCGAAATGTCTAGAACCACATCACCTTCTCTAAACACCATGCCAAGAATCTCCTCATCACAAACAGCAACAATCTTTTTCCTGCCTACGCTATGGATCTTCATAAAGTATAGACTCATGTTTAGAGCCCTCTAGACACAGACAATCAGAGTATATTGTGGACTGGAGACACCTGGTCAAGTGGGCAAAGCATGTGAGAAATGCTAAGGGTGGCGACGTGCTAGAAGCTCTCATAGATGGTGTGGGGGAGCCCCCAACACACCCAAACATAGTTGACATCGTTAGAGAGCTTAAGAAGATCTTTCCAAGGGTTGCTATGGAGAGTAGGGGACAGACACTATCCAAAGCATTGATAGACATGCTCGACGAGGCTGGCCTAGACAGGCTGAACATCAGCATCGATACACTCGACGAGGAGAAGGGCAAGATCATCCAGGGGGTTCCGTGGTACAGCGTTAAAAGTGTTATGGAGATCGTCGAGTATATTGTTAGAAACACCAGGATAGATGTCCATCTAACCCCTGTGTGGATACCGGGTCTAAACGACGACGATATAAAGAAGATTGTTGAGTGGGGTCTCAGAATAGGGGTTGGAAAGAGGTTTCCACCCTTCGGAATACAGAAATATGAGGTTCATAGGTATGGAAGAAAGGTTCGAAACGTCAAAGAAGTTTCTTGGAGCACATTCAAAAGGTTTTTGGAGGATCTGGAAAAAGAATATGGAATTGCTCTATACTATAAAAGGCTTGATTTTGGTATTAGACCCGCTAGAAGGTATCCGATAAAATATGGGAGAGGCGATGTCATAGACGTTGTCATTGCTGTTCCTGGGTGGCTCAAAAACGAGGTTATAGCTGTTGATAAAGACTATGATGTTGCGATTACTGTGGTTGGTGTTCAGTGGTATGATAGGCTTGTGGGTAAGAGGATTAAGGTGGAGATTGTGTCTAGCGATGATGGGATATACATTGCAAGGCCCTTGAACGGTTCTCTACTTAGCTAGCTTCTCCTCAACACTTCTAATCTTCGACTCTAGATATGAACCGAGCTCAACTGGTTTGTGGTTCACTATTTGTACAGCTTCTCAAAAGCCTTTTCTTAGAGGAGTAGAAAAGACTCCAATTCACCTTGTATCCATACTCTATCTCTAGACGGCGAAGAAAATACATCAATTCGTTGATGCCCTTCACCAACTCACTGCAATTAAACATCCAGTAGGACGCTAATGGGCATTCCGAATCAAATCTAATTCCAGTATCTTCATCGTATATGAGTGGGTATATTCTACAGCCAAGAGGTCTCGCATCGTAGATGCGACAACTACCAGAAGACTCGTCGAGAAATATGCAGCGTCCATCGACATTCCTCAGCCTAATGAAAGAGTCCCGCAGCTCAGCAAAATCGTCGCATCTATAGCCCAAACCCTCTATCCTCTCCAAGTCACATCTAAGCAAAATCATTTCTGTGTTTCTACAACAACGCAAACACGTTCTGCAATACGTGTGTTCAAACACCATACCACTAACCAAATGCATCAATCAGCTGGTATCTGAATATTTATAGAGTATCTATTTTAGCTATTGTTGCATAGGTAATCAGTTTTGTATGCCAGTTCCACCATGCAGTCTAGGAAACTGCGTATGCACCACGGCATTTGCTTGAAACGACTGTGTTTATTACCGTATGAAAGGCAGAGATAATTAGCTAGGCTATCTCTAAATAAGCTATGTAGCTGAGGTGGCAATGTGATGAATAGAGGGCCTAGCTATACAATCTACGTAGAGGAACTGGACAAGGTGATAAACTTTGTTGACAGAGAGGATGAGGCTCTATGGTTTAGAGACATTGTTTCTAGGGGTACAGCATTTCCTGTGACTATCTATGGCCCTGAGGGATGCGGAAAAACAGCGTTTCTTAGGTATATGGTTAGAGGGCTTGGTGTAAGCAGAGACATGGTTATTGTTTACGTGGATGCTCTAGAGCATTTCGATGTTGGAAAAGCCTTGTTTGCATCATACAAAGAGGTCTTTGAATTTATACAGGATCTAATTTCAATACCGCTGGGAGCTTCAATAGCTAGGGCTATTATGTCTGTTGTCAGCAGATTTGCTCAGAGAATTGGGTTGGAGGGCAAGTCCGTGGTTGTTGTTCTCGATGATGTGTATAGAGCTATAGGTTTGGATGAGGTGGATAGATATACAAAGTCTCTCTATGAATGGATTGGCTATCTACATGAAAGATACAAGGCATCGAACGTAGCCATAGTTCTAACAACCTCTGAGGGCATGTCAAAGAGGATTCTATCCAAACACACATATGTATCCATATACATGATGTGGAACCTGCCTAAGAAAAGCTTTGAAGAGTTCGTCGAGCAGCTGAATCCACATATAGATGCCGAAGCCATTTGGATGCACACCGGAGGCAATCCACGGGCAACCATAGACCTGGCAAGACATGGCTGGAGCATCGACAAGTGGCTTAGCAAAATCTACGAGGATAGAATCAGAAGAGCTGTACACATAATCGGAAGAGACAAAATCCTCCAACTTGCAGAAAATCCAGACTTTGATTGGGCAATAGCCGAGAAACTCGAAGAGCTAAACCTTATGATAGAACTTAGAAGAAGTTCCGCCATAAGCCAAATACCTAAGAAAGACCTTGACCTCGGCATAGGCGAGGAGTGGGCATGGCAAATACCGGCATACAGATATGCAATCACACGATTCGCAAAAAGCTAAACACAGCATTGAACAAGCATTTATTAGAGGCTTTTAACTTTGAAAGCCATGGCTATTGCTTAATACCATTGCAAAACCTCTTTTCAGAGATGCTGAACCAGGGAAGGCATCGATGTATAAATTTTTAGATTAGACAATATGCTAAACACAATGTAGTTATGATTTTGGATGATACAACCGCTGAAAAGAATTTGGACACCATTGCCAAGTGTCCTGTCAGAGAAGGTATGGGTAACAACATCAAAAGAGATATATTTAAACACAATATCAAAGGCTATTAGCAGATATGGTGCCATAGATGCTGTATCCAGCAATGTCTCAATCTATGTAGTCAAACCTGGATTCAACGAAAAAGCGAAGAGGAGTTTCACAGCATATATTGAGATGTCCTCAACTCCATAGAGATTGTGTGGCGGGCCCGGAGGATTCGAACCTCCGACCACCGACTTCAGTGGCTTTGCTTCTCTGCTTTTCGTATGTATTCGCTACATAGTTCTAGTATTCCCTTGTAGTCGTCTGATGAGATATCGTCTCCTACTCTAAGCTCTAGGAGGCTTCTACACTCTTCTTCGCCGAGCCTGAGCCTGGCCATGGGTTCACCACTTACTTGTTTACTGTTGCTCACATAATTATGCCTTGCCGGCTCTTGGTTAGTGGGGAGCGCAGTGTCTCTTGTTGTGGAGAGTGATAGGAGCGTTGAAGCAGGGGTGAAGCAGAGGTACACAGTGTACGTAAAGCCATCGAAGAAGGTAGTCGTTACCAGACCGGGTTCAGAAGCAAGCGTATCATTACATGTAGAGTCGAACACCAGTCTAGAAGTCCACTTATTCGTCGAGGGACTAGAGCCGACCATAGCAACCTACACTCTTTCACCGCAGAGGGAATATATACCGTTCACTTCGAGCCTGGAGCTCCTAGTGTCGCATAACGTTATAATAAACTAATAATAAAAATAACTAGATATATGGTCTTGAAAATTGGGAAAAAATAGAAAATGAGTTGGGATATTAGCTGTTGCTAAAGCTTATTGTTACTGGGATATTCCAATGAACCGAGTAATCCCACTCCCACCAACACCAGAACAAGAAACAACTCTGGTACCAATGTCTGAATCCAGCAGCAGGGCCAAGTTCTATTGTATACGTTTGAGTGCCTGGATATGTTGGATATGTTTTGATATAAGCTACTGTAATTTCAAATGTCCATGCAGCTCCTAGTTCTGCAGAACTTGGTGGAGGTTCGTTGCAGTGCCAGAACTCCCAATGGCTCTTGGGGTAAACGTCTGTTAGAGACCATGATACACCATTTGCGCGCCATGATGTTGACTGAGTATAGCTCGCAGTGATGGCTGGCCCATTCTTAGATATTGAAGCTGATACGCTAAACGTTTCACTCCAACTTTGTGCACAACTTGTTTGAGATGACTGCGGAATCAAGTTGTAAATGCCAAAGACACCATATTTATCATAGATATATGGGCCAACGCCTCCACCAGTAGCACTTTGACCTGCTTTTCCAGCAACAGTAAATCCATCATTATTGCTTGAGGGATTTACAGGATCGACAATATCTCTCAAATACACTGCATACCATTCATGATATCCAGCCTGTGTATATCCAGCGAATTTATATACTTCATAGTAATAATATATGTTACCATAAGAGCTACTTTGATAGCCATAACCAACCAATATCAAATTCCAATTTTGTTGTGTCACACCAGCATTTACATCAGGCAAGCATAGTATTGCTAACAGGCCTAAAAGAGCTAGCAGAACCGACAGATGCGCTCTGCCTATCGCCCTCATCATACTCACCCCTTCACCTCCCAGGTACTAAATCATTTTCTGCTTTTACAACTAACATTAGGGTATTAAGCAATGCCTTTTGGATTGCATCATCTATGTTGTTGAAGTCGTCGATATGCACTGTGCCTGTAAAATCGATTGGAACTAGCCGCCCATCTATGTTCCTATATGTCCTGCCTACAACGATTAACAAATTCTGTGATATGGTTTCGGCTCTTCCATCTTTATACTGTTTTGTGATTGTAACTCTAGATTCGCTAATGTAGCTGAGTGGTGGGTCAAATAATTTACTAATACTCTGAATTACTCTTGAATCATTTGCTACAAAAAGTATGTAGTTGCTGCCTCGTGCAAGTCCACGAAGAACATCGATGTTTCTAGCAGAAGAATTTATCTCTTTCAACACCTCCTCGTCTAACAGATTCAATATGACTATAGACGGCTTCCAAAGTTCGCTACCAGCAAGCGTGGATACACTACCACATCTTGTTGTCGAAGCGTTAATGTTCTTATAAGTCAAGATTTTCTGCAGGTTTTTGTACAGCACACTGCTATTGTGTTCTACAACTATGAAGCTCCATTTATTAAGGAGTTGCAAATCAATACCAGCTTCAACGTCGCTTTTCGGGATTACACTATTTTCCTTGCTTGCAATTGCAGATGAATATATCAAACCACCAATTATTGACAAGCCTATGACAATCAACACTATGCTAACCTTATTATTTAGCCTAATCATAGAAGACAACTTTACACCCCAAGTTATAAAGTTAAGGTAAGAAAGTTAAAAAACTTTTATGACAGTATTTGTTTTCCCTCTATAGCAATGCTTTTTACTACAGGCCTTCGTATGCCTATTATATTTACTTCCCTCTCCACTCCTCATAGCCTACACCACTGGTTTCCACAGATTTGAATGTTGGAGTGTTGCTTGAAATGAATATTTATACGATATAGCTATGGGTGTGATGGTCTTGTGTTTTTCCGCTGAGAGAATAGCTCTCGGGGTTTACCGCTGGTACTTGAAGTAGGTGTTGTCGTTCTTCTTGTTCACGTGTTCTTCGGGCACAACGAGGTGTTTGGTAATTGCACGTGCTTGTGCGGGGTTGTAGTTTACCTCCGCTACTAACTCTCCATAGATGGTTTCTAGCCTAAATCCCCCGGTGTTATCGGGGTAGACAGCTATATATAGTATTAGTGGCGATCCCTAAGCTAGCCGTCCCATGGTTTTAAGTATGTAGTGTATTTTCCTCGCTTCTCTGTAACTGTCATGGAAGCACGCCTTTATTAGGCCGCCTACTGGCTGCACGTGTACGAACTCCTGCCTGAAGCCCATATCCCGAAGTATTTCCGCTAGCCTTTCGGAGCGGAAGTAGTGGTAGTTGGGTTTAGCCTTCTTCTCCCAGTAGATGAATATGTCGTCAATCCACAGTACCCATCTTCCATTCTCCCGCGTGCCTACGAGGGTGTGCTGTATTAGCCCCAGCGCTCTTCGTGTCTGACCCTGCTCTACTAGCCTTTCAGCAATGCGAAGCACCCTCTTGACAGCTAGTGGAATGGTCTTCTCCCTTGCGGTGCCTCTGCCTTCTGCTTCCGAATCCGTGGCAAGTGTCTCTAGCAATTGTTTGGCACCCTTCCGGCCGCTTCTAACCCGTTTAGCATCTATTAGCTCTAGGATTAGCTCCTCATCGTCTACAGCGGTGTAGTACCTGCCCTGCCTCTTCACGATTATTCCCTTGTTCGCCATCATCTCGATGAGGTCTCCGACCGTGCCGTTGCTCACCTCCCTGCGTTTGAAGAACTCGTAGATGGCCTTTATGTCGGTGAAGCTCATTCCTCTATCTCGTAGAAAGCTGCTTAGGAGGAACCAGATGACGTACTGTATCCCATTGATGAAAGTCTAAATATATTATAGTAGCTTAGCAGTATGTGCAGGTAATTCACTACCTCTACTGGGAGGCTATGCGGCAGTATGACGAGCACTAGGTTTATGGTGCCGAGAACCTCGTTGAACGTACTCCTAGCGATAACTTGGAATGGGTACATCCCTAGTTTGTTTTGTTTTCTAGGAACCCCCTATACGGGGGTTATGTTCCTCTCTTGCCGGGGGTTGATACGGCATAAGCATCAACAGCATAATAATTATCATCAACAACGGTATCAATAATGCTTGGTAATGTTTTAGAGCTAATAACCTATAACCCTTCTAGAAGGAACTCCGCGGCACTATCAACTTCACTAACAAGCTTTTCTACACCGCTCCGGTTAGGGCTGAGCCACATCTCAACAATACTACGACTACTAAACAGGACATCCCTCCTGGTTACGAACCTGAACATGTTTGCGTATTCGGAGCTTGACAGGATTTTTAAACTAGAATTCTCGAGTTCCTCTAAGTTAACTGTTTTCGTAAGATGAAACACCCCGACAACTCTCGCGTATATAGGTGCTTGAGCCCACAGCATAGCTGCTGAGCTATTATTGTACGATACGCTTCCAAGCTTAATAACGGGCTTATGTTTAGCGAGGTAGAGAAGCATGTAGAGGACGACTGAAGACCCTTCAGGACGCTTCCTTGGGGGAATGTTGGGGGAGAATCTTAGCTTTACAGGGTACTCCCTATCAAACTCAACTCCAGCATTATCTACATAAACAACAGGCAGGAACTTTCTCACACCAGCTAAAACAATATCGATGGGGTATTCAACTATAAGTCTCAAGCATGCCACCTCTATCTTCACAAGACGAACCATACGATCCTACCGAAATACTCTTAAACCTTTCTCAGTTAAGTACCCTGCTTTTCTATCGTCAGCAAACATGCAATTAGCGTTGTCCACGGCTAACCCACCACGTTGTTCAATTCTCAGCGCATTAAAATTCTAGGTAGAGAGTTATAAACGTAGCAACAGTTTAATTACGTAGTAGCAGGCAACCTTAATTATGTCTATGGAGTCCAAAACCCAGGCTACTCAGAGCAGGAGCATACCAAGCCTCCTCCAGCTAGCCTAGACAGTCTCCGAAGTCCCTGAGGGAGGCATGCGAATACTAACATGATGCACTATAACAAGGCTTTCAGCAGGCTAGAAGGAAAAGCTAGGTGGTTCGGACTTAAGTAGGGTAGCTGAGGGTTCCACATATATAGGGTGTAGGCTCAGTCTTGCCTTCTACAATTACTCGGTGTGTGGATGTGGGTATTCAGTGAGTGTGTTCTACCTGTTAATGATGAGGTCTACGTAGAGTGGAGTGTTAGGCTTCTATTGCTGGGATGTAGCGGTGGGGTCTGCTATGGATTTAAGGTTGGGGGATCTATTGTGTGGGGGTGTTGTGGGTGGGTGTTTCTATGGTTACGTGTCCTAGGCCTATTCCTCTTGATCTTCCTACTCCTACTAGTTGTGCTAGTGCTAGGAGTTTTGAGTATATTTCGTGGAGTTTTCTTGGTGCTGTTGATCTGTATATTACCCAGCCTCTGAATCCTCTTACTTCTCTTAGTTTTCCCTGGCTGTCCCTACCTATCACTACTGTCTCTGGTTTTATGTTGTAGTCTATCTCTACTAGGGTTATGTCTGCCTGCCTTCCTAGGAGGTACGGTGCCCACTCACTCTGCTTTCCTATCTTCAGTTCTGGTGGTGCGAACGTGTTCCAAGTTCTTAGTAGGTGGGAGAATATGAGGGATGCTTGGGGGATTAGCTTGTGCATGGGTTTCACCTTATCGGCTAGGGTTGGTGGGCACATGAGTTTAGATGAGAGGATTGTCGGTGTTCTGAACACTATCTTGAAAACCTCGGGTAGGTCGAGCTTCAAGCTACTCATAGGTACTACCTCAACCTCCTCAACCGAGATCGCGAGGTCCCCGTAGCTACCTGAGCACCTGAAGTCGGGCCCTAAACTGGAGAAGGTGTCGAGGAGCCAGGTATCCTCATCTATAGCACTGATCCTACCTACATACCTCCTACCTGCTTCGAGGACTACCGGGTTATCGCCGCTGGAGTAGAGGGGTTTGGAGTCGTTGAAGAGCATTGAGATGGACAGGTTGGTGAGGGAGCCTACGACCTTCCTCCTCAGGTAGTTACTGAAGCAGTACTTGAGGATCTTAGACGAGACCGGGGGCCCTAAACACGTCCCTAGAGGAACGACGACGACCCTAGCTACAGACACGAACAACCTAGACACCCAGTAGGACTGCTAGCCTACCAACACTCGTCAGGTGGAGACCGCCCGACCTACCCCTCCTAACCACTAGACCCAGCCTCTGAAGCCTAGATACAGCGTTAGCAACCGTCTTAGGGGACCTACCTAAGGACCTAGCCACATCCTCAACTCTAAGTCCCTCACTCCCAGCTACCATCTTTAGGATGGATCTCTCGAGGTCCTGGAGAGACGTGTGTGCTAGGTCCATAACAGACTCCGGGATCTCCAGGTCCTGCCCCTCACCCTCAGGCTGGACATAGACAACAGCTCTACGCCTAGCTAGGAACAGAGCCAGCATCCCCAGGACAGCTAGGTACCTCATACCACCAGATAGATCGACCACGACCGGCCCTTCAAAGCCTAGAACTAGCTCAGCTATCTTAGCAACACCCCCGTAGAGGTCTGAAGGAACCTCAACGAGCTTAGGCTCCCGGAGCCCGGCCTTCCTGCAGAAACTAACTAGGGAGTCGTAGGCCCTCAAGACAGCTGGGGAGGTCGACGCCGTGATTAGGAAGACCTCATCGTCCCTGGAGGCTGAGGACATGGTCAATCTCCTGATAGCCCTATCCTCGTGGAAGCCTAGGGATATGATGAACCTCCTCCCCACTAAACCCCCGTAGAGAAACAATACGGTAGCTTAAAACAACACTCCGACAATCCGGGGGAGCTAGAGCCACGGGCAGTACCTCCTGTACCAGCACCTCAAACACCTAGAGCTCCTAGCGTAGGGTGATGGCGGGGGCCTCTCCAGATCCCGCACCTGCCGCACCTTCCTAACCAGCCTAGATACCTCCGTCAGGGACCTCTCAGTGATGGGGTAGGTACGGTAGGACCTCCCAAGAACTAGGTGGGCCTTGGTGACCGGCCCTAAGCTGACCGTAACTAGGTAGGAGTAGAACATGAGCTGGAGCCTGAAGTGCTCGAACCCCCTACGCTCGTAGGCCTTAACCTCAGCAACCTCGAACCTACCGTCCCCAGCTAGGACGTCGACGACACCGGCTAGCCCAGCAGAGGGGTTCCTAACCCACACCTCGAAGCGTAGTGGTCTCGGTAGGCTTAGGGAATTGAGGGCTGTCCTACCGTACTCCCTGGACTTACCTAACTCCATGTTGATGTCAGCAGGCTCCTCAACCCCTACCACACTCTTTATCCACACTATCGTCGGGCAGTAGATGTACTGCTTAACGTCCCAGGAGGTCACGTATTCCGAGGTCTTAGGGTTAAGCATACTCCACCCCCTCAACCCCCTGCCTACTGAAGGGTACCCCGACGAACCTCACGTACCTGAAGCTGTACTCATCTAGGGGTATTACGTGGACTACGTCCCTCGATACGTCTATGTACCTCTCAGCTAGCCTCAGTATCTCCTTAGCTTTATCCAGACCTCCCCTACCCAGGAAGCAGGACCTCTGGATTCTCACTAACCCCATAGCCTGCAGTCTCCTAGCGAACTCCTCCCTCCTTACGTTATCACCTATATCGTAAACCACTAGGAGCCTCAAGTTACCACCTGAAGACTAGGGGTCTGAGCTCTGAGTCTCCCCTAAGGTAGGAAGCTAGGGATAGTGAGAAAGTCTTGATCCAGGCCTCAACCTCCTTGACCTCACCCCAACCGGAGAACTTCTCCTTAAGCCCTTCCAGGACTGTCCTAGCTACCTTAGCTCTGGACTCGTAGTCTAGTAAACCACTCTTGATCGCTAGCTTAGCTCCCGACCTGAAGGCCTTAACTATGGGGTAGTCAACAGCTACAGGCCTGAAAACCTCGACAACGTCGAATACTAGGACTGGCTTGCCGGATCTATCTACGTGTAGGAAGCCTGCGTATGGGTCTAGACCTACCAGGGCTACTGAGGACCATGCCTTGGAGTAGAGGATCCCGTATCCGTAGTTTAGAGCTGCGTTCACCGGGTCCACCCCCTCCTGGTCACGCCCTTCGAATCCAAGCTCCTTCGGTAGGGTCAGTGCTAAAGCTCCCCAGTAGGTCCTAGCTGCCTCGGCCTCCAAGTTCATCACTCTCTGCCTGAGCTCCTCTATAGAGCTGGTCCTCAACCTCCCCACCTCCTCAGCTACCGCAAGCACCCTCTCCTCAGCCTCGGTAAGCTCCTTAATGTGCGTAGCTCTTCTAAGCCTTCTGAGTAGCCCTGCCTGGTTACCCAGCTTAGATGTAGCCACAACCTTCACTACCTCCAAGGCCTTACCGTTGTGTAGGGACTCGTACTGAGCCCTCCTGGTTACTACGGTCTTCGTTGTGAATGGGTGGTGGATTACGGCTACGGGCATCCCCCTACTATCAGCTACAGCTAGCTGGATACCGGCTGACGTAAGCTTCCTCAGGACCTTCGACGTTATCGATACTCCCGAGGTTAGGATGAGGATTGATTCCACCTCACCTAGAGGTACTACCTCACTACCCTTCCTGGACTGGATCACTATGAGTCCCTTCCTGACCCTCAGCTTGATTCCGTAGTCTCTGATTATGAGTGTCCTCACTTACCGCACACCTCGAGGTAGGGGCACGTGTTGGGGCACTCTACTGCTTTGGGTGGTTCCCTACTGCTGAGGACCATGTCTATGACCTCATCTCTCGAGTCTATGAAGGTCCTCCTCAGGTCAGGCCCTACGTACACGCCCTTAACATCTACTTGAACACCTCCGTTCCAGCCTATGTACACTAGTAGCCCGTAGTCGACCGGGACCTCCAGGCTCGCTTCCAGGGCCATCGCGTAGGCTGTTACGGATAGTTCGTGGTTATCACTCCTCCTACCTACCTTGAAGTCCACGACTACGTTCGATACCGGTATCGCGTCAACCCTGAGGTTACTGCTGAGCCCTACCGGGGTCCCGTCAACCCTCACCTCACTCAGGGAGAGCATTGCTGGTGCTAGGAACGAGCTACACTGAGACCAGAACCACTCGGAGACCACTGTGTGGTAGGTGAGCCAAGCAACCTCCTCGACAAGCCTAACCAACTCAGGCGAGGCCAGCCCAGCAGTCCTGGACACCACGAGCTTCTCAACAGCCTTGAAAACCCTGGGCAGGTCCCTCGGAGCCCTCAGATAGGACCTGACAACCCTAACAACACTAGATATAACCTCGTGAACCTCCAAACCGAACCTCATAGCCTGAGAAGGCTGAGCCCTAACCCCAGCAACCCTCCTAAGCCACACATCCCTCCTACTAGGACAGTACGAAGCAACATCATAAACCGAAAGCCCCAGAAAAGCCCTGGGCCTAACCGGAGGAAACTGCCACGACCAACCCCTCAAACCAGGCTCAACAGGGTAGCTCTCAGCATAAGACCTCAAAACCCTCAACCACCTCAACAAAACCTCAGACCTAACAACCAACACAAACCACCACCAAACCCCAACACAGAAAAACTAAACACACAGCCCAAGAAACCCAGAAAACCCACCCAAGAAAACCATAGGAAGAAACCCAAACCACCCCAAACAACCACAACCAAAACAACCCAAAGAAACCATAGGAACAACCCAAGAAAAACAAAGGAACACACATGAGACCAGAAAACAGAAAAGCTTATAAACCCCTACATTCCATTACATAGAAAAACCTCCCTAGTTTTTCCTAAGGTAGCCTTAGGAAAACCACTGAGCCAATATAAGCTTTTCGGTCTATAAGCCTACGATACTCCATCACTTTTCTCTACATATAAACTTAATCAGTTTTCCTATGGTTTCCATAGGATCTCGATGTACAGACAGGGTTGGGAGGCTTCGCGGACCCCACTTAAAAATACTCTAGGGAGCTGAGCGACTTACCTGGAGGAAAAACTTAAATATCTAGACACAAATAATACTTGGATCTGAATCTGATAGATAGAGATGCAGGCCCAACACACAGAATCTAAAAGATAGAATTGAAAGTACACTAAATAAGCAGAAGGATTGGCTACATTAGAACTTGCTCTAAGAATCTAAAAGATAGAATTGAAAGACTCAGAAGTCCTCAAATTCCTAGTGACCAACCCGGACTATGCTCTGAATCTAAAAGATAGAATTGAAAGGGTTCGTGATGGTCTTGTCCTCTGGCTCCAGGCAGACCCCAGAATCTAAAAGATAGAATTGAAAGTATAAGCTTTTCTATCCATCCCCGCCTTAAAAGGCGAGGCTTTCGAATCTAAAAGATAGAATTGAAAGCTCTAGGGCCGAACGGGTCGACCCCGCGGGAAAGCCACACCCGAATCTAAAAGATAGAATTGAAAGAAGAGGCAGGAGGGTAAGAGGGTTGCCTAGGCTCCCCCTCGAATCTAAAAGATAGAATTGAAAGTGGACGACTATGCCGTGAAGATCTCACCAGATGGATCTGAATCTAAAAGATAGAATTGAAAGAACGAACAGTATATACGGGGCCGTGCCTATGGGGAAGCCGAGAATCTAAAAGATAGAATTGAAAGAACTGGGAAGCTGAATCTTATCGACACTTCACCAGCACCGAATCTAAAAGATAGAATTGAAAGCACCTTAACGTTGGCTGGATTCACGCCAACACCGAAGTGTAGGAATCTAAAAGATAGAATTGAAAGGTAGCTGTGGAGCTGCTCACTAAGTATTTTTGCGGTCGAATCTAAAAGATAGAATTGAAAGGATTACTGACTTCAAGCAACTGATAGATGTACTAACGAGGATGAATCTAAAAGATAGAATTGAAAGCTTTTTGAGTAGTGGTAGACAGTAATGACCTGATAGTCAGAGGAATCTAAAAGATAGAATTGAAAGCTGTACTTATGCGATGTCAGTATTTCTATTGCTGTCTCTACTACTTGAATCTAAAAGATAGAATTGAAAGGACAAGTTCATTGAGAGGTTCATAAAGCAGATAAGCAGTACGAATCTAAAAGATAGAATTGAAAGAGCAACAAAGCATCGGCGGATGGTCGTGTCTTGTCGAATTCGTGAATCTAAAAGATAGAATTGAAAGGCCAGTACCGGCACAGAGCACTAGGACGTCGTGCCCTAGCTCCGAATCTAAAAGATAGAATTGAAAGCTCATATCTTATGGTTAGATAGGTTCGCCCCTCACGCCCCTCAAGGAATCTAAAGGATAGAATTGAAAGAAGTTTGGGGGTTGGGGATTTGATACCACAGTATCACCAGGAATCTAAAAGATAGAATTGAAGGTCTATGTTGAATGGGTTATGCTTATTGATCTCGAAGTTGTATTTGAATCTAAAGGATAGAATTGGTGGACTTCAGTATTTGTTTTCTGTTCCGTGAGGAAGTGGGACTGTATCTCTCGATCTAATATTACTCTAGTTTGCTGGCTCGCTGGGGACTGGTTTTCGTAAGATGTGGTAGTAGACCTTCTCGCGATCTTGTAGTGTGGGAGATATGGATAGTTGAGGAGATTGTTGGGGGTGGGGTTAGATGGGTGGATGCGGTCTTCACTAGTTTATTTGTGTAGGTAGCTGTGAAAGCTGTTAACGAGGGTTTGGAATTGAGCTACCTCGGACCTGGTGGTGGGATCGGTAACTAGGTATGTCTTTTTAAGTACGTACATTCATCAGGAAGTTCCGGGATGCAGCTGTTGAGGCAGTCTCTAAGTAGATTCTTGAATCCCTCATCCCCTCTGAGTCCCAGCTCCCACTTCCAGTAAGTAACGTAGGTACTGCTAGCACCATCATCACTACCCCTCTCCTCGCAGAACTCTGCTGATATGTTATCAGCTACTATGAGTGTCCCGGTTAAGACTGTTGTGAAAGCATACACAGTTAACTCACTCGCACTCGCAAGCCCTGAGAGCCCGAAGATCTTGATGGGGTTAGCATAGAGTAGGATATTCGAGGGCGTGTCCTCACCCCACGTCCTCGAAATCTCGTTCAAGGATCTACTGATGGAGTTCAGCGTGTAGTAGCAGAGGGAGTCCCGACTTCCGCAGTACCTCGCTAGGTTATTTATGAACGAGGTGTGATGAAGCATGCCGCGCAGTACCTTGCTAATGTAGCTAATCGAACCAGAACCAGAGAAGAACTTATTAGGATGTCTTTTATCCATCGCGGCATGGTGCCGAGAGATGGTCTTAGCGAGCAGATCGTACGCAGCTATATACCCCTCGCTCTCCTCCTTCGAAGCCATGTACTCAAGTAGTAACGCTATCACGTGCTCATGTCCCGGGAACGTTACCTCTTCCCGTGAGTAGCGTGTAAGATAGTATGTGGAGGCCTTACCGAGGTCATGTAGTAAGCCAGCGACGTACGGTAGCTCCTCCACCTTTTCCTCTCCCAGTTCCCTCACTAACCTCTCTAAGCCACCCCTCAGTGTGACTTTAAGTCCGCTACCTTGCAGCATGAACCTTCTCCTAGCTATACATCGCTGGATGCACGCAGTTAACGCTAGGTGACTACTGAGTGGAACCACCTTCTCCAGCTTATCCCTTACACACCTAGCGTACGCAACGGGCCACAACCTCCGTATTTCTTCTGCGCACCTCACGCTCTCACCATATCCTAAGCCCTACCCCGCGTTCATAGCATTCCCTTCTAGCTACGAAGAAAGTCCTAGTCCACGACCTGTACTTCCCCAAGTGCTTCTCGAAGACCTCGAGCACGAACCTGGACTTCACGATGGAGGGTGAACTACCTATGCGGGACAGGATATCCTCCAGGCTGTAGCTAGAGTGCGTCTTGACGTACTCGTACTTACCGCCCTTCCTACGTGTTACCAGTAACAACTTCGGGTAGTGCTTACCTCCCTTAACGAGGTACTCTAAGCACTTACTCTCAGCCTTACTCTCTCTGCCTAGAATCCTACTGAGGTCGACCGTCACTACGTCCAATCCCTCCAAACCCTCCCACCTTACCTCTTCCGGATGCCGACCCTCTGGAGTTACCGCGATGTTCACTAGAACACTGGATCTCACGAGGCTCTTACCGAGCCTCCTAAGCATTCTAATCAGCACATCTGGTTCACTATCACCTCTCAGGTACTCCCCCGCCATGCTGTAGGTGTAAGTATGCTTTATCTCACGAAGATCTGGAGGCTTTACTCTCTCCATAATGTCCGAGAAGCTTACCTCGTTATCTACCCGAGCACTAAGCAACCTCCAGTTAACTAACCTACCTGCTTGCTGTATCCCCTCCACTACCTTCATAGATTCCTCCACCCTATCCTTATTATATACCTTTGCGAGCTCCTCCACCCTACCCTTCACTATGTACACCTCAGCCCCAATCTCAAGACACTCCTTGAGGAGGTTTCGGCTCCCGCCACCCGCACCTCGCTTTTCCCTACACAGTCTCCCAGCTCTCTGAGCTAGGTTCTCAACCGGTGCCGGGTCCGTGATGAGGACCCTCGCAGGGATATCCACACCAGCTTCAATGACCTGAGTAGCTACTATCGCCCCTCCCTTCCCGCTTACGATATCGTTTGCCATCTCTATAGCGCGGTCTCTATCCTTACTACTTAGGAGGCTATGTATTAACGTAACGTTAGCACATTTGTCCCTTATACGCTGGTAGGTCTCGACAGCTCTTCGAACAGTATTGCGGATTACGAGTACGGGCTCGGAGTTACATAGTTTCTCTACGTGTGTAAGTACTTCATCCTCACTTAGCATCTCGGTCTTCCAATTTATGTCCTGCCTCCTAACGAACGCCTCATCTTCCTCAACGAGGAGGCGTACCCTACCTCCATAGCTTGACTCGAGCTCTCTCAGCTTCCTAATCTGCCCGCTCACTCCCAGCTTCCCCTGTCCGGCCTCACTACCTACGTAAACTATCGATACATCCCTCGAGCTACGTAGAAGTTCCTCCACGATCTCCTTAATCACCTCGGTATGCATTGTTGCCGTCTCCACAACTATCGGTACATTAGCCTCTGATAGGAACCTCAGCGCTGCGTACATGAACTCAAGACCCCCGGCCTCACTCTCCTCTTCTTCGACGTCAGCCCCGAGGTATTCGTGAGCTTCGTCAAACACTACGGTGGAGGTGAGGATCGAAGCTAGGATCGGGTAGTAGTGTCCGAGGCTGTGACTTCCCCTGATTATCTTACGCATCTCCGCTACCGGTATCTTATATAGATTATACACGAAGCTGTCCAGGGTAGTGACGACCAGCTCCCTGAGGTAGTACGGCGACTTGTTAGCCCTATCTGGGGAGACATCATCTAGAGACTGGTACCCAACGCTAGGATAACCCTTAAACTTCTCCCTGTAAATCTCCCTAACCAGCGCACGATAGGGAGCAACGTGGATAAGCCCGCACGATATTTCCCGACCACGTGCAATCCCCACGAGCCTACGCGAGAGGATAGTCTTCCCGTAGGACGTTGGGGCAACGAAGATGATGTTCCGCCCACTCGTGAACTCCTCAACAACTCTTATGAGACCGTTCCCTCCCATAAGCTCATAGCATGAGGATGTAGGATCAGCCGCCAAGAACCTCACCCTAGGTTAACCAAGCCGGACTAGCCAGCCTAGAAATGTGCCGAACCAACCTCGTAAAGGTCCTGCTAGCCCCACTCATACCTAACTCCCCAAGCCTCCTAGCCACCTTAACTGAGTCAGCCCCACAGGCGAGCAAAGGATCTAGAGACCACGTCTCAAAGTACGTGAAGAGCGCTGTAACACACCGCGACACTACGTCCCTGACCTCCTCCCTTAATCTACGAGCATCACCACCGAGTTTATTAGAATGCTCGATAGCATCCTTCAGCGTATCCAGCAACTCTAGGGCACCCACATCGTCTAAACCTCTGAAGATGTGTGTTATGGTGAGAGGTCTCTCCCACACTACCTGCGGCCTCCTCTCTGGCCTTATGTTGACCAGCCTGAACATCTCGAAAACATCGTAGAGAGCATTGATGGAGGGAATTTCAGACGCCAACCTCATAGCTTGGTAGATGTATATCGCTACAGCAATTAGCGTAGCTAGTTCAAAGCTCAAGCCCTCGATTTTAGATACATCGTTAATGTAGTCACTAATACATCTTCCCTCAACGCTGAGATGTAGTAGTTGATACAGTTTCCCGGAAGCTCTTAGAGACTCCGCAGAGGTATCCGGTACGACGTAGAGCTCGTACTTACCTTCATCCTTGCGACTTTTACCCTTGCCGCCTTGGGCAATTATGGAGATCGGAATACCTGCGACAGTAACGTATAGTGAAAGAGAGTTCACGCTCTCCACACTATAACGGTCTCTATATTCTGAAAAGACGTATGTCTTAAGTATCATTGGCAGTTTTTCAGTAATATTATTCAAGTTGTTGAGCTTCAGTGAATCACCTATACCTATTACACTATCGCAACTGACGTCCCGAATATCAGAATTAAATGCTCTTTCAAGTATTGTTCCATCATAATATGCGCCGGCCTTATAGAGTGTTGGAAGTAAATTACTTCCCTTCTCTCTAGTCTTACACTCCTTACATAAATTCCTTAGCTTCTCGGTAATGACTTCGAGGAGTTTCTTGGCCTCATCTCTACTTAGTGCAACTAAACCCTCCTCGAAACCTCTGATTATCTTTTCTGAAAAATGTGGTGGGAGGCTGTCCAGCGCTATTCCCAGGGCTGCTGCCTGGAAATATCTCCCTATATACCTCTCATTCAGAATCTGAAGCTCTATTGAGCTCACACCTTCTCCGGCCATACACCTATCACGCCCTCTAAACCTGGTATCCCCACAGCTTTGCATTCATTTGTTATCCTGAAACGTGGAGAAGGCATATCCTCTCTTAGGGCTAGTATGATGTTATTTGAGCCTCCACGAGCTGGGACATAGTACCGCTTTAGCCTATATCGCAAATCTGGGATCAGGAGCTTTATGACGTATGCTGGATCTAATACCTCTTCAACGCATTCGTGGTCAACGTATAGCCTCGTCCTTATCCTTCCCCCGGTTCCAGCTACATCTGGTTTTTCTATATAAATAGACTTCTCAATAGCTACTATACCTTCCTTACTCCCGACTCTCACAACACCGTGAACAGCCTTCTTTGCAGCGTCATCAAGTCTCTCCACGCTGATGTCGAACTCTTTCGACAGCCTATTCATATCCACGGCCCAGAGAAGCTCTAACTTCAATCCCGGGCTGTATGCTCCCCCAACGGCTTGAACTGGTAGAGCTCTTTGAATAGCATCCTCAATATGCTTCGGTTCCCTTATATTACTCACATCACCACCACTTTTATATGGTGAAGCGATGATCCTATTTATTTCCTGGTGTACAGCTACCCCTGCTGAGGCTCCTGAGGATAGTAAGCCTGCTGAGGCTAGTACAGTGGCTTCGAGGAAGGGCTTCATAGTGTCCGATACCAGCCTACCATCCCCCCACCTGATACCCGCTCCAGCTGGATTCAGACCGAGGACTCTAGATAAGCTATAGGCGAACGCTCCTACAACAGTAGTTGGTGGGGGTACAGGATATGATGGCTGAGCAGCAGATACTCCGAAGAACCTCACTATAAAGCCCCACGAAAGTGTTACTCTCGCATAAAAAACACGTAAGCTAGACAAGGAGCTCCTTCCCCATCTTAACCTCTCCTACTGTCCCTTAGGTTGTTGATCTTCTTTTAGCTTTAGCAATTCATACAACTTATTTCCAGCCTTGAATAGTGCTTCGGTATGTGACGACGCTTCATCGAACGTTACTTTCTCCTCCGTCTTCTGACTTTGTTCTTGACTTTGCCTCGGCGGCTTCTCCAATCCCTCACTGTCGAACACGTATATGCTCACTGTCTCACCGTCGATGCTCTTAGTTAACCATAGAGCCCTCTCATAGGTTTTCTTGATGTAGTCACGGGTGAGGCCCGGACTCACGACGAACTCTACGGGCCCGCTACTTACAGCTACCACCATGCTCTTCACGTCCCACAGGGGGTCGTACCTAGACCGCTTAGCTCCGAACATCATGCCGTCCACCAAGGCCATGAGAGCTTCTACTGACATCTTCACTCTCTCTTTCCAATTCTCGAGGAGTCTGCTTCCTTCGTAGCTGTAGTTAAGCACGCCTATATCCGATGCTCTCAGTTCTGCTGTGAAGGTATATAGGGCCGAACCGCTCTCGATGTAGAACAGCTTCTGGATATCCTTTGCATATTCTGGTGGGGAGTAACGGGCATGGAGTTGCGGGATTATGGCCGCACCACCCTTCTCGATGGAGTCTAGAGCTGGGAGCATGTAACTGAATCTCACTGCTGAGGTTCTCTTTATGCTCCCGTTCGTGTAGAGGAAGCCACCGACGTCAGCCACGACGCTAGCTTTCAGGAGTAGCTCCTCTATACACGAGAGTCTCAAGCGTAAGGACTTCGGTTCTGCTTTCTCTTTTGACTTCCTCTTCGATTTTCTTGGGTTTTCCTCTTTTGAACTTCCTTCCTCCTCATCTGAGGGTCGTAGCAGTTCTTCCAGTGTTACCTCCTTCTTTGCATCTTTTTTAGTTAGTAAGTAATGGAAGCATCCACTTAGATCTGAGGACTGCGATAATGATTCCCTCTCCTTAGCTTTAGCTTTAATATCGTTAAAGATTTTTTCGAGATCTTCCTTGTACAGCCCCTGTATTACGTTATTATCCGAGAACTTCAGGAAGTAGCCGAGTTCATCCATCTTAGTTACGGGTAGTCCACGGCTTTTAGCTATCTGTGTTAGTAGGACCTGGTAGTTATGGGCTAGGGACTCCCCGCTAACGGCTGGTACGTATACTACCGAGTACCCACTCCCGGTTGAGATCACTACGGGTGCCTTCCTGTGCCTCGTGTAGTTACCTACTGCTTCGGCCATGTTCAGTGCTTCAGCGTTAACGGCTACCCTAATGGAGAGTGATAGGTTAACTACCAACCCCCACCACCTCTCTGGGTATGTCCTTCAGAGCTTTCTTCACCTTTCTTCTCCTCCCCACCCTTCCCCCAGTGCTTAGAGATCTTTGCGTAGGCCTCTATTGCCATCTCCCTACTGAATCTTATCACCTCGACCCTACCACCTCTTCTCTCGTCATACCACATTGCGGATAGCCAGTTTTCCAAGTACTTAACCTCTCTCTCCAGTTTCTCTGGGTCGATTTCTGGGCACTCCACCTCCTGGGAGGAGCCACCTACTCTACCTTCGGGGGAGCAGTATGAGATGTAAGCTCTCATCGCGTCCCTAATGGCCTCGAGGATACCGATTAAGTCGATTGCGTTACCTAATCTATCTATATAGCTGTACTCTTCCTGGGCTCCCAGGAACGCGAGTATATCTACCAGTGAGGAGTGACTAGGTCTTATTGGCTCCTCCCTAACGGTTTGACTGGACAATTTCTCACCAAATTACACAATTAAGTATACACACATTCACTATAAATATGTTATTGCGTAGCATTCTGTATACGTAACTCATATTATCCCCTAGCTCGAGGTAGGTCCTCGGTTCTAGCGGTAGCTCGGCAACGTACCCACTCCTCGTTGACTGTATCTCTTCCTAACTGGGTATGAATCTCTCCAATGCTTTCCAGTAATAACGTCTTGTTTATCACTGGGTGTACACCGCTACTAGGACTCTAAGAACCCTATTATCTCGTGTGCAGGGATTCAGGTTACTTTTCCCTATTTTTCAGGGATTTGTATGATTATCTAGCCGTAGAGAGCTACTGCGATCTCTGTCGGCCTGGCCCTCCCCTTCGGCTTCCTAACTACAAGTCCGCGCTCCTTAAGCCATGTGAGAGCATTTTGTACAGTCTTTTCCTCAACACCCAGCATCTGCGATATCTCCTTTACAGCTATTCCAGGGTTCTCTATAACTTTCCTTAGGACCTTCTCTCTAATTCCCCTAACTCCCTCGTACATCACCCTAAATAGTGTGTTAGGGACGTCAACTACACTGGCTCCTTCGCCCTCAGGTTCGTAGTGGAGGTTGAAGGGTCTCCTAGTAACGAACAGAGCTACCTCAACTATGTGCGTTAGTATCCTTAAGCCCCCACCACTACAGAAGAATACCTCTGCCTCACCATACTCAGAGAGAGTAGACCTAACTGCCCTAATCGATCCGTAAAAATCCCGGCAGTTAAGCTCGAGGAGCTTAGGCTCAGGAAGACCTTGCCTAAGGCATTGAGCCTGCAGAGACTCAAAAGCCCTTTTAACAGCCTCAGCAGCTGGGCCACACGTTACAGTGTACACTACATCACCAGGCTGAGCTCCTAAGCGTATGAGAGCGCGTAGTACTATATCCTCATGGAACCCTAGTGGAACTATGAAGAGTCTCACTCAGGACACCGAAGCAATTTAGAGAAGAAGTAAATATATTTTCCCTGAAGGTTCGGGATTTTCTTGTGGAGTTCCGCGTTCCGTAGCTGAGGTTAGGACGAACCTAGCTAGAAGCGTCCTGGAGAAGGCTTACGAAACTCTATCGAAGGAAACTTCAACGATCAGGAACCTCTCCATAATCCCGTTAAAGCAGGAATACCTCTTCGAACTTCGGAGACCTCCTCCGCAGAGGTTCATTGCTGAGACTGTCTTGGGGATCCTCAACCTGTGTGATGGGTCTGTAGCAGCTAGGAATAGGTTGCCTTCCTGAGTTTTTGGGTGGTGTGGCTTTTTCTGTATAATAGCTTGTTTTGCTGAAGCTTGTTTGGGGTTTCGTTCGTGGGTGGTAGGGTTCTTTTAGTGGCTTCATGGGGTTTACCGGCTGGTTGGAGGGAGGTTGAGTACTGGGTTTCTGTTAAGCATAGGGCTTTCGAGGAGTTTCATCCTGTTGTTTGTAGGGCTAGGAGCTCGACGGTAGCTATTGCTGCGGCGCTTCTCGGGTGGGGTTACGATGTCGATGTAGTGATCTACGGAGCGGACACTATTGTGAATCCTGGTGAGGTCGGTGGTGGGGTGGAGCTACGTAGGAGGGCTCAGGAACTCTACCTAGGGTTCTTCGAGGAGATGGTGAGGGGGTGTTCGTGTTGTTCGGGGTTCTCGGGTAGTCTCCTAGGTAGGGTGGATATTGTTGTGGTGCCCGGTCTAGGCCTCTACCACGGCTACAGGTTCGGTGCTTCCATCGAACACATATTCAACAAGGTCTTCATAGACCTCTACGCGAGATTGGGGAGGCCGGGGGAGGAGTTTAAGTGGGTCTTCATGGACCTAACCCACGGTGTGAACTACCAGGTAGTAGCGACTCTCTACGCAACTATTGCCGCGGCCATCCTCTTCGGGAAGGAGGGTAGGGTGGTCATACTGAACAGTATGCCGGTGCAGTCACCAGCCCCGGCAACTAGGGGTGGGGGTACTGCCCAGGTAGCATCGGGGCAAGTCGGGGAAGTACCAGTAGTGGAGGTAGCTGATGTGAGTCAGTTACAGTACGGTATATCGTTCATTAGGGGCCTCATGTCACTAAAGAACTTCGATACAGAGCCCGTGAAGGAGGTCCACAAGGACCTGAAGAAGCGGGGTGGTGAAGCAGTCCCAGAAGACGTTCTCAACCTAATCGATAGAGCGGTGACTTTCCTCAACCTAGTTAGGAACGGTATGGCTGCTCTAGCGTACCCAGAATCCTACATGTTGCCGGGCCCCGACACGGAGAACCGCGTTAAACTAGGCTTCAACGTATGTGAGGAGTTGAGTAGGTACGAGAGGGAGCTGGATCCAGCTGAGTTTAGCTACATACCCAACATAGACCGTGACTCCAAGGTCGTGGACTATGGAAAGACGAGTATGTGGACTACCCTAACTAGGTACTCCCTGACTAAGGTACTCAAAGACATCTGCGGAGAGCTGCGGAGCCCTAACAACCTAGCTGAGTTCCTGGAGGGAGCGCGCAAAGCCCTCGACAAGAGAGGATATAAGGCTGTGAGCCTCATGGTAAAAAGAGAGAACGAGAACCTAAACAGCTTCATTAAGAACCTGGAGGAGTACGTAAGGAAATGCGGTAAGCTCCTGAGGAGTTACAGTGTAGTGCCGGAGAACATCGAGGAGTCCTTAAGATCGGGTAGTGAGGTCGATGTGAACGTACTTCTGTACAGGTACTTCAACGAGAGTAGGGGTGAGTGCGTGGAGAGTATCAGTAAGGTACTTGAGATACATGAAAATGAGGTGAAGGACGTGATGAGAATCAAGGAGATGGGTAGGGACATGGACGTCAGCAGGGTGTGCAGGAACCTAGCAGCACACGCAGGCTTAGAGTACAGCCTAGTTAGGAGCTTCTCCATAGTTAGGCAGGGTGGGGAGGTCACGATAACTAGAGTACTCTACCTAGAGAACATCAGCGAGATCGCGAAGAAGTGCCTGGAGTAATGAAACCACGTAACTCGAGGACCCACACAACACATCCACCGAAATCTAAGGTAGACCTACCCAAACAAGCTTCGAGCACTCTCCCAGAGGTGGGCTGTTCTGTTTTTGATTAGTGGATGTCGTGTTTATGGTTTTTAGGGTTGCTGTGTTCTGGGGTTATGCGTTAAGCTCATTAACTCCATTCCTATAAGTAGCTTGGATACCCTGCTGAGTGATGGGAGCAGTGCTCCGAGCTCTGCGGGGTTAGGTGTAGATGGGGACCCTGTGCCGTTGGGCTCGACAGCCACCCATGACCCGCAGGGATACCCAAGACCCTGTGAGCGAGGTGGAAGTCCCTAGATGTGATGAACGAACATAAACCCACGTCAACGAGCATCTAGGGACAAACGGTCGAGCAGGTAGGGCTGGTAGTGACAGCAGTTAGAGCCCCTCCTCAGGTTCCCGCAACCACCTCAGTTTCTCAAGTAGCTTCACAACCCACTTCCTAGGCTTGAGCCTAGCCTCATCTGAGTAAGCTAGGTACCTGTCCTCAAGGTCCTTCACGTCCGCCTCCGTCATGCCTAGAGTGCTGTACACGTACGCTAGCTCCACACCCCCCTCCCTAGCTATGGACTCCAGCAAGCTGAGGTAGTCCCTACGTACTTCTAGGGGTACTATAGGTAGCTTAACAGGCCTCCTAAAGCTTTCGTGTATGTAGTAGATAGCTGATGCCCCGGCTAGTATGGAGGCTATAACGAGGAAGGAGGTCTCAGCCTTAAACCCGGGCGTCGCGTTTACGTAGACCTTAAACCCCCTCCTCGAGTAGTCAACAACGTCACCAATAACCTGATCCACAAGCGATGCCAACCCCTCATCAAACCCCTCTACAGACCTGATAGCCTCGACAACCCTGACAGACACCTTAAACCCCCCAGACACCAAGTACCTCTCAAGAATCCTCGAGGCTAGGTAGGACGTACAGCTAGCCGTAGGGTAGAGACCCACCTCAATAGGTACCTTACCATACCTAGCCCAAACATCCTCAACAACAGCCAGGACACCAGCAAGCTCAGCACAGGAAGCCCTAGGATCCGAACGTATGAAATCCACGAACGCGTTAACCAGGTACCCATCCCCAGAAAGCCCGCAGACCCTACCCAAAGGATAGCTATTATCAGGAGAATCCAAGGACATGTCAACCCACCTCTCAACACCGTACCTACCAACCACCTCCAAATAATCCCGAGACCTCGAGATATTCCTAAACAAAGACGTACCCACAGTAGACACCACGAAAACCCCAACCAAAGCTAACCCCAACAAAACTCCAGGACCAAACTAAAAAACACCAAGCCCCCCAACATAACCACCAAACACAAGAACCATACAACACACACGAGACCAGAAAACAGAAAAACTTATAAACCCCTACATTCCATTACATAGAAAAACCTCCCTAGTTTTTCCTAAGGTAACCATAGGAAGAAGGGTAAGCAAATAAAAGCTTTTCGGTCGCTAAGTTCATGTAGCTCTAAGAACCATTCTATAGCTAGATACCTTAAGTTTTCCTATGTCCACCATAGGATCTTGATGTATAGACTGGGTTGGGAGGCTTCGTGGACCCCACTTAAAAATACTCTAGGGAGCTCACAACCCAACCCGGAGGAAAAGCTTAAATATCTAGACACAAATAATACTTGGATCTGAATCTGATAGATAGAGATGTAGGCCCACGACACAGAATCTAAAAGATAGAATTGAAAGCTCCTTGAACGGCTTCGCCCCGCTCTCCCCTTTATCAATGGAATCTAAAAGATAGAATTGAAAGAGGCGATAGGTGCTGCATTATACAACTTCGCAGAGGAGATGACGAATCTAAAAGATAGAATTGAAAGGCTATTCGATATCTCTATGAACACTATCGCATCAGCATTCTTCACATGAATCTAAAAGATAGAATTGAAAGATAAATCTATGGGGATAAGCATCGGGATAATCATGCGGGGTGAATCTAAAAGATAGAATTGAAAGATAATAATGACTTGGACATTCTGCGTGAATAGCTCGCGAATCTAAAAGATAGAATTGAAAGACGTGTTTACGTAAGAAGTATGTGTTTTTTACGCTATCGAATCTAAAAGATAGAATTGAAAGTTATTTAGCGGGCTACAGAAAGCTTCATAAAGTAGGGATAGAATCTAAAAGATAGAATTGAAAGGCTCACAGCGTAGGCGAAGCCCGGGATGAGGCTCACAGTCACGTGAATCTAAAAGATAGAATTGAAAGATCGTGTTATCTACTACTACAACTAGCGGATATATTCCGTTCGAATCTAAAAGATAGAATTGAAAGGCAATAGACAAAGGAGTAAGCTGGTGGGATTATGAGGGTAGGAATCTAAAAGATAGAATTGAAAGCCTTAATGAGGTGGTCAGCGACATCAACGAGGAGTTTAGGAATCTAAAAGATAGAATTGAAAGTAGCGAACCTGGACCTCACGTCATCAATGAACCCCTTATGAATCTAAAAGATAGAATTGAAAGGTAGGTTAGCCTGGAGCACGCCCATGAACGCATCTATCGCGAGAATCTAAAAGATAGAATTGAAAGAGACTATGGTGAGCTTAGGTGATGTGTCCACGAAGCTGGCTGAATCTAAAAGATAGAATTGAAAGTAACCGAGAAAGGAAGGAACTACATGGCACAGTTCAGGAAGCTGAATCTAAAAGATAGAATTGAAAGGACATGAAAAGCATTCAGAACACCAAGTTAATGAGTATCAGCGAATCTAAAAGATAGAATTGAAAGGTACAATCACCACGCTAGAACCGAGGTATAGGAATATCGAGAATCTAAAAGATAGAATTGAAAGCATTACCACCGTGATAGTTCTCACTAATTTGCTGACTGTGAATCTAAAAGATAGAATTGAAAGTAGCATGGATACTGCTGCAGGTAGCCCTAGCCGTGGTGGTAGGCGAATCTAAAAGATAGAATTGAAAGAGCATAGAACGTGAAAAAACTTCACCATGGGATAGAGCTACGAATCTGAATCTAAAAGATAGAATTGAAAGATGAGTATTCTACCGAGAGGGGTGTTAAAGACACTTGAAATTCTGAATCTAAAAGATAGAATTGAAAGTGGTTCTATGGTAACGGTACACAGATTTTCGAGGCGACGGTTTGAATCTAAAAGATAGAATTGAAAGTGACTGTGTACGGTATTCTGAGGGCCCTCCTCGGTGAGTGCCTCACGAATCTAAAAGATAGAATTGAAAGTAAAACGCGAGGGACTGCTGGGGGGTATTATAGCTGTAGTTAGTAGAATCTAAAAGATAGAATTGAAAGTCAATTATTATTGTTGAGCCATGATATACTTCAGTGTTCCTCCAGAATCTAAAAGATAGAATTGAAAGTTAGGGAATTCTGCTAAGTCAGCAAATAAGTAAAGCTGGTAGGGAATCTAAAAGATAGAATTGAAAGTGTGTCTCGTATAGTAAAGTATTTCCTACCTGCGTGGGTGAGACGAATCTAAAAGATAGAATTGAAAGGCGCTTGAATAAACTAACTAGAGTAGTACGTACACTACTCCTCTGAATCTAAAAGATAGAATTGAAAGCGATCTCCTCCCTCCTGAGGGAGGTGCCTATGATCAGGATGGTGAATCTAAAGATAGAATTGAAAGGGAACTCCTTGCTCGCTAAGTGAATAGTGAAGATGTAGTCGTGAATCTAAAAGATAGAATTGAAAGATGGTCCCCGTAGGTGTTGAGTACTGGCTAGCCATCTACTTCTACTGAATCTAAAAGATAGAATTGAAAGAGGTCTGTGTTTGCTGGTATAGTCGCCCCTCCATACTTAAAGAATCTAAAAGATAGAATTGAAAGTATTCATCTTAGAACATCACCTCCCTACTAACGGGAGGTACCGCTGAATCTAAAAGATAGAATTGAAAGATCAACGTTAGATGGCTGCTTTACTCTCTTTTGGAACCTCCCGGAATCTAAAAGATAGAATTGAAAGTGTCATTCTCAGCGATATATATCAGAAATGGCATTTTCTTCTGGAATGAATCTAAAAGATAGAATTGAAAGAGCTCTCTGAGTTTTTCTGCTATTTCTCTTGATAGTAAAAGTTGAATCTAAAAGATAGAATTGAAAGTTAATCAATGCGGGGGCGGGCTCATTTATCACTACTGGAATCTAAAAGATAGAATTGAAAGTTTTTATATATGTGGTCTACTTGGTACTTCGTCGTCCTAGGAATCTAAAAGATAGAATTGAAAGTATGTCAGAGAAGTCTTGCTTTGCCTTCGCATTGAGATATATTGTGGAATCTAAAAGATAGAATTGAAAGGTAGAAATCCAATAATTCTATAGAAGAAATTTCTACCACTCAGGAATCTAAAAGATAGAATTGAAAGGCTACCCTAGCGAGAGTAGGAGTTTCCCGTCCGTAGTGAATCTAAAAGATAGAATTGAAAGGGAGATGGTGTAGCTGTTGATACGTTAACGACTATGCTACCCATCGGAATCTAAAAGATAGAATTGAAAGACCTTGAACTCGACCATCTTGCTGTAGTAGTCGAAGACCTTCCGGGCGAATCTAAAAGATAGAATTGAAAGCATATAGTTCCTTTCCTCTAACTCTCCCGGTCTGGTCCTGTACGAGAATCTAAAAGATAGAATTGAAAGACCAGCTCGACAATCTTGTCTACAATCGGGTCGTTAACATCAAGAATCTAAAAGATAGAATTGAAAGGACTTTCTCATGTAGCTTGTATATTAAATTCAGTATTTTATTAGAATCTAAAAGATAGAATTGAAAGCGACCAATACCTACGTGTACAGGTGTTAAAGCTCTAATGTAGAGAATCTAAAAGATAGAATTGAAAGTATTTCAGTCACCCTAACGGGGCCGAAGACTATCTTTTTCCGTACCTGGGTTCGAACGATAGAATTGATTGAAAGTCAATTTTATTTAAACACTTTCTAGGAGTTCACCACATCTAATGAGGGGTTCGTCCATAGCCTGTAACCTCGGTAACTAGCTCACGAAATACATAGGAGGATACATTAACCATCCTAACCCTCCTAGGGCTTTGACCAGTTACTTCAACTCTAATAACTAAACCAGCAAGTGTATCCAGAGGTACCGCAACTTCAGCCAGTAGGCTCACCAAGCAGGCTCTAACAGCATAGAAGCAAAACCCATCGATACATGACCACACATATTGTGCCGACCACTAGGGTCAAAAATAGAGCACCAAAGCTAGCACCAGGTCTCAAGGGCTCAGTAATTAGAGCACCGTAGGAATTTGAGGAACCTCTAGGTTCGTACGTTAGTAACCTCCTAATCCAGTCCAACCTAAACCTACAGAATTTCTTCTCAATAATATCCCTACCAGGAAGATCCGGAACAAAACCAACCTAACAGGCATACCCGCATTATGAATCTCGACGTAGCTAACCGAAAACATTAAGACATTGAATTAAGTGACTTTAAAAACTAATAAGTATTTAAACTTCAAACACTTTAGTTTTATTAGTTGACTCCCCACATCGCATTAAATACTTACTAAGCTAAGAAATCTCCAACGCTCTTTCTTAAAGTAGGAGTAGACCTAGCTGTAGGTGATTATAAGTTTTGAAGGCTCTACGGTATCAAGTCTTCTTAGAGCCAGTAACACTAGGTCAACAATAGATTTAGATGCTAGTAACACCTTCAGTGCCTCCTCCACGGTAATCTTACTTACTATATCATCTGGGTAAGCAAGTAGTTTAAGACCTCTGTTCTCGGTTTCTACATTCTCCTCTAGGATTTTCTTTAACTCGCTAAGAGACTCTCTTCTACGGCTCCACACGTAAGCGTATAGAATTTCTATCGGGACTACCCCCTCAATAGCTCTCCCCCCACTTCTAACCTCCTCACTAACTAACCTACCATACTCGTAGGCTATCCTAGATAGGATGTGAAGCTCCCTCTTTAATTCCTCCAGCTTCGTCAAAGTACCTGAACCCTCGATATAAGCTACAGGATCTACTAGCTCCGCTAGGAGCTGTAGGTTCCAGAGAGCCTTTAGATCGTCTACCCACGGGTAGTACTTAGAGGGTCTCTCCAGAGGTACCACATAGCTAACTACAGGCTTAGCCTGCTGCGGTTCTACATACAGAACTGAAGTGGGTGCTCCTAGAACGCAGGAGGCCTTCACCTCCTTTGCGTACTCCTTAAGTAAGCTAGTAGTATCTCTGTAGAGTAGGAGTATAGGCATATTGCAGTCACCTAATGCTATAGCTAGGGAGAAAGTTAGGGGCTTGAGTACAGACCTAACCTCCTTGTAGAGCTCAGCTACATACTTAACGACGTGGCTCCACTTACCGTAAACAGTTATATCGTCACCTCCCGCATAGAGGGGTATTACATCTACATTGTAGTACCTACTTCGTAACCTTCTCGCTAGCTCGAGTGCTTTTAGGTATGCTTTACCAGCTACTACAAAATTAACTAGGTCTGAGAGGGTTACTAGCCTACTAGGGGATATGGAGTAGAGGGATCTAACCTCACCAAAGAGATCTATATCCATTTTAGCTACTGCTATTATTCCGTACTCATCTAGGTCAACCAGTCTAAATCCCTTAACCTCCCCCTCCTTAGTAATAGCTAGCTGAGCTGGGTGGTAGGAGTTGGTGAAAATGTATCCTAGGGATACATCAACCCCCGCTGTGGTTAGTTTAAGTATGGACTTCCTAAGGTCCCTATAGACTAGGGAAGCTTCAGCAAACTTCTCGTTACCGTAGAGTAGCTTCAGCTCCTCTACAGCTATAAACGCATGGGGTGCATTAACTAGTGAAATCCTAATTCTAGAGTAGCTACCCTCCTTTAGCACTCTGCTAAGCGCTGACTCAATATCTTCGAGTACAACTTGAAGAGCTTCGTAAATCCGTGCAAGTAGTTCTGGGTTCTCAGGATTGTAGGGTTCTTCACGACTTGGTGTTGCTACTAGAATATGTAGAGCACCTACATCAGGTAGAGGTATTAGAGATACCCTAAACTCCCAACCCTTCCTTGCGTAAGTACAGAGTAGCTCCCCACCTCTACAAACCCTTGAAACCATCTCCTTAAGAACTATTATGCCATCTCGATCTGGTTCAATAAGATTATCCACAAACCTATACAGGTGTACTGATACTACTGCAGTAAGCTCCCTAGCTATAGAACCGGCTACAAGACTTAGATGCGTCGGTGTCGATATAGATTCCCCAACCAGTAGCTTCCCGGGAGCTAGGGAGTCAGCGTAAGCCTTGCTATCCTCAGTTACCGTAAGCTTGTAGAGGTCCTTTTCCCCCTCTAAGACTGGTTCGAGCGTTATAGCATCGAAGTCTCTAACCTCACTCTCCCGAGCTATTACACCACCACTATGTATAGCCTCGGGACTACACCCAACCTTAGACTTCACTGTAGCTAAGCTTAAGGAGAGGCTCTCAAGAACTTCAGCGAAGGTCTCTGCTCTTCTACCTTCAGATAAAGCCTTAACCGTATCTATGAAGGACTTCCCCTCAACACTAAACGGATTCGAGTAAGCTACTGTAAATCCTATAGTACTACCGAGGTAGTGTGCTAGGGAGCTAGCTACCTCCCTTAACTTACTAACTCTAACCTCGTGGTCAGGTAGGTCGGGGATTAATAGGTCTGCAGTACCACCCTCTGATATTAGTACGTTAGTCCACGGAAGCCCTCCGAAGAGGGTTAGAGCGTATTCTACTAGAGAGTCCAGTGCAAGCTCAACAAGTAGGCTCCTACCCCTCATTACTCTTGATGCTGCCACAGCCCTTATTGGGGATGATATGAAGTCCTGGATTCTATTTACGTCTATAGTTAGTAGCCTAAGCTTACTACTAAGCTGTAGAGCGTAGGTGTATGCTGCTACCAGCTTACTGTGGCTGTATAGGCTTATATCAGGTAGCAGGGACCAGTAGACAGCTGAGGGCACGAGGAGGGTTGTAGCCTTAAGTAGATTGTGGAATGTATCGACAAGACCTCTCGATACTCTACCACCTAATAGATTGAAGACCTCCCGACCTATAGCGTAGAGTAGTAGGACTACACGACTATAGGACGACCTCTCCATAGCTTCCCTAAGTCTAAGTGCTTTAAGGTTGGAGATCTCGTTAGGGGTTATAGGTACTACTGGAAGCCATAGCTCCTCGTCAGCTAGCTCCCTAATGGTGGAGTACAGAAGTTCGGAAAACCTACTGCTGTCGCCCTCATCTAGAGCTCTTATTATCGGGTAGAACAGCTCCTTAGAGAGTTTAACCCTCTTTTCACTACCTAACCACCTACCAGCCTGCTTCCTAAGGAGGGCATTAAGCCCAACATAATCAAGATAATTGGTCTTCAGTAGGATCCACGTAGGTGAGAGTAGGGGGATCACCTCGTGGCTATACCTAAGAGCTAGTCCAGTACTAACCCTCCTCTCAACATTTCCCCATATCCTCTCTATGGACTCCGAGAAGAGGCCCCTCTCGGAGGCGGCAAGTCTATCGCACTTCGCTATAACGCTATCTACGTACTCCCTATCCCTAGAGCTCAGGGCTCTACCTAAGATCTTCCCAACAAACTCGTCGGACAGCTCCCAGTGCTTACGGTTAGCAATTACGTTTATAGGTCCGTGGAACTCCTCTATAAGTCTAGTAGCAGCTTTAGCTACATCCTCACTTAAGCAGGGTTCTACCCCTTCAACGCATCGTTTAGCAAACCTTAGAGTTACCTTACCTACATCGTGAAGCAAGGCGTAGAGACCTAATACGTGTAACCTCTCCTCACTCCCACCTAGCTTAAGCATAGCTCACACCACCCAAGCCCAACTGAGCCCCGCTCCGTTCTCGTAAGCTTGACGGTTTTCTCATCCCATGTATGCCCTAGTCCTATCTCCATGACGTTTTTTACCAAGGCGTAGAGGTCTTGAGCAACCTGCTTCATTAACCCTATAACGGTCTTCGAGTACACCCCAGCTCCAAACCCTATTCTAGCGATCACACAGTTACTACTACCGCGACAGTATACCTTCAAGAACTCCTCCAGTAGGGCAGTATAACCCCCCAACTTACTACAGCCCCTAACTCTCTCAAGCTCCCTTAGTAGAATGTAGCAACCGAAATCCCTTAAAGCTCTTAGAAGGTCCTCATGACTAAGTAGCTGAAGCTTCTTAAGATCATCTTCATGCTCTGGAGCAGCTTTGCTTATACGAGCTCTACCGTTCTCTAGAGACTTTAACACGTCAACTTTATACGTTAGCTTACCGCACTGCACTACTACAGCATATTGCGATGCTATAGTATTTCCATCAGGTAGCTCACAAACCTCTATCCTCGCTATCCTATAGCAGTCCGGATCTAACTCCAGAGTCGGGTCGGAGACTAGAAGTGACTGGAAGGCGTCTACAAAACCCATACGCCTAGGTCTAGGAGCTCTAAAGAAGCATGCTTCAAGCCCTTCAGAGAGATGTTTGGGGTCCTTCTGAAAATCTATTCCGCTCTCCAGTATCTTTCTAACTTCATTAGCATTCCTACGACTTAGCAGTGAGTACAGTATAGCTGTCCTAATATACCCTTTCAGAGTTGAGCCTGGGATTACGTACCTATTAAGCTCCTGTACAGAAGTTGGAGAGGTTCCTGATGGTAGTACCTCGTAAGCCTTAAGCTCTCGAAGACATGGGAGCCCATCCTTTAAGCTCTCTAAAAGCTTCGGTAACTCCTCTATACGCATACTAATTACCTTAGTTACGTCTATGTGCTGAGATAACCCCTCAAAATCTACTAAGCAGTACCTCCCACCACCTAGGTGTAGTAGGTCTACACCTACTACTAGGTTCTGACCACTCCACACATGAATAGGGGTAAGCGGTTTTAGGGTAATAATGTAGCTCCTTGCTGTTAACTCATTAGCCTGCATGTAGTACCACCGGGTTGAATATGTAGACAGCTTTACCCCCATCTAAGGGGATTATCATTGACTTAGGTATGGACTCAACATAGACTAGAGAACCTACATCCATGACCTCAAGTACGGGAAGCTTATACTCGCCGGTTGGAGGTCCTGCTCTACCCATAATTACGTACCTATTAGCATAGGAGAACTTGTACCTAAGCCAGGTACCTGGAGGCATGGTACCAAGTAGGTAGACTAAACCTGGAGCCCACCCAACTTTATTAATAATACTCTGATCCCAACTACTTAGCTTAACCTCTTCTAGCAATGTGAATAGCCCCCAACCTCTACTCCTTAATCCACCAATCCCAGTGTACTCGAGGATCTTTAGTAACTCACCTGCACACTTCAGGGCTTCCTCCTCCCCGTGAAGTGCTAGCCATAGGGGGGTACGTGGACGCTTTCCGTAGAGGGTAAAGAGGTCTGCAGCTCCCGTTACTCTGTCTATCCTATTTCTATACTCGGAGATAGTCTCAATGAACCTCTGGATAGCGTAGTCCTTAACCTTAGCACAATCATCACCATCAAGGCACGCAATACCCTCTACACGTCTTAGAATTAGTGCTCTAACCTCCTTAACAGCATTAACGCACTGGATAACAATACTACCATCGTAACTAATTCCAACAACAGGGACCCCTTCAGTATTGTGGCATCTATCAGCAAATTCCACTAGGGCACTAAGTGCTGGTAGGGTTAGGTATAGGCGTCTAATCTCGGAGGCTTTGCCAAGACACGGTAGGTATGGGAATGGGGCTAGAAGTCTTACGTAATTCCCGTCGATCGGTAGTGTAGGTAGAAGTGCTGAAGCCTCTAGTTTACCCCCCTTAATTAACTCGAAACACCTATCGGAACCTGTAAGGTGGGCTAGGTAGACTAGAGCTCGTAGAACTGTTGTATGATCTACTAACTCTCTAGGCTCTCTCCAACCTACGTGGTACCCCTTCCTAAAGAGTAGCAGGTATACCTTAACTGGCATGGTGATGACTTCCTCAGCCAAACAGATCTTTCTTAAGACTCCCGGCTAAATTCTCCACGGCACTTTCGAAAGCCTCTACACTATCGTACTCAGCTTTATCGAGCTTCAGGGTCTCAAGCTTCGGGTACATCCCATTAATCACCTCAACCTTACTAGCACCAACCACGATCTTAACGAACTTTACCCTACCGTAACCCCTACTACCTGAGCTACCTAGGTAGGTAGCTTCGATTAATTTAAGTCCCGTAGCTATAGTACTTAAGTACACCTTAAGGTAATCAGCATCAAGGTCGAAGACTAGAAGCTTAACCTTACCCCTAAACCTAGCTCCGGGTTTCACTCTGACTACGTCTCTGGGGTCTGCTGCTGACGTTACTCTGTCTATCCTATTCTCGTACTTATCTTCAAGGAAGTCTTCTATAGACTTCGCTCCGATCTTACTTACGTACTCCTCAGTTGGGAAGAAGTCATCAACTATGAGCCTAGTTAACGTCATGTTCTTAAACACTTCGTCCACGGAAATCTTGAGTTGAATCCCGCTCTTCTGAGATTTTTCAAATTCCTCCTTTATCTGCTCGTAGTTTGCTGCGGCATAACCGAAGAGTTCATCAACTACGCATCTACTAACTACATCATCTACGAAATCCTTTAAGTCCATGGCACTGAGATTTCTAACGTGTTGCCAGATCTTCCTATCTGTAGTGTAAAGCTTCTTCCCTAGCGCTAACTCAAGTAAACTTCTCATTCTACCCTTAAAGCTAGAACCCGGTACGTAGGGAACCTCAAGCTCCAGCCCAGCGTAGACCTTCCTAGTTATCATCGGGTACTGGTCCGATGCACCTATCCTATATGCTTGTGCTTGAATCGGAGCCCTAATTAGAAGCCCTGTCTTTGCTTCAAACTCTAGAGCTAGATCTACAATACCCTTAAGTACACGTATGAAGCTCCCAGGTCCGGATACAGTCATCTGCAACACCTCCCGGACTTTTCATCACAAGTATTCGTAAGCTATGACCGCTAAGCTATCGATAAGTGTCCTAGCATTTTTAGCAAATTTTTTAACCTTCTCCCAATCCCCCTTCCCACCTCCACGAATTTCACTAGCGTATCCACGCATGGCGTCGCCAACAACTTTAATAATGCTTTCAATACATCTAGCTATACTCTGCGAGATTTGCTCTCTCGCGCTTTGATATTTTACCAATATCAAAGCCTTGCTGAGGTCTGAAAGCAGACCTTCTCTAAATTCCGGTGACGTAGAGATCCTATCGAGAGCTGAGGATACTAGGTTGTGAACCTTTCTATAAGCCGATAGAGTGGTCCTCCCTAGAAAACTCCTGGCACTTGATTGGTCTATGGAGAGAATCCCATCAATTATCTGCGATAGCTGAACTTCATCTACTAGTATTTGCTGTAGTTGTTTGGTATTCGTTAAAACCCCAATAACGTCTCCCTCTCTAGAAGGTCCTGGAGATCTACCTACAGAAGGTCTAGACATACTTAACTTACACCATGTTTCCCTTACAATAAAATTATATAAACTTTAATCTCAGTTTTCCCACTCAGTCCATGGTAGGTAGCTTATTTGGAGTTAGTAATACTTACCACAAGGCTACTGTGAGAGTATATACCCCTCTCAACTAGTAGTTAAGCTTTTAGAGCTGTTTTAATGAGATTCTAGGGAGATTGAGCTCTATTAGGATAGCACTGATCTTCAAAGGTGCTTGCAGGGCTGATCTAATAGGGTTTTGTGAGGTTGTACTGGAACTTCAGAGAGGTAGTTACTGTGAGTTATGGCTTAGGTGCTTGAGTCTGGAGGATCTGCTTAGTACTATTGAGAGATTTCTAAATGAGGGCCTCATACCAATTGAAGCAGGTTTTCCAACGGGTTATAGAGCTAAGTGCTACGCGCTTAGCCCTAACGACCTAAGGGTACATGGTGGAGGTTCTCTAGAGGTTTCAGGTGAGGTGGAGCTGGAGTACTATAGGCAGTTAAGTTCATGGGTAGGACTCCTTAAGTTTAAGAAGTTAAGTATTAACCTGAGGAGCTCTAAAGCTTGGGTAGTATTAGCAGAACCTATTAATACTGCTAAGCTATTTGATGCTGGTCTTAGATTAGTTAAACCCTATAGAATACCTCTCTAAGCTTCTTTTAATAGTCTTAGCTTTGGGGACTATTTTATTGTTGATTAGTAGGTGTTAGGTCTATGGACTTTTATTCGTTTACTATAATTGATTGCTGAGGCTTAAGGTGTAGTTACGTAGTGTAAAACTTTTAACCCCTTCTTATGAGCAACTTAGATGACCCGTGAGGTGATGGGAACGATGCTCCAAGTCCTGCGAGGAGGCCCCTAGATGTGATGAAAACAGAGAGCCTCTAGAGACAAACAGTAGATAATAGCTGGGCGCAGTACCTAACGTCTAGGGTTTCTATTAAGTTTCTAGAGTTTTAATAGTATCTCTAGTTGGCACGTCCCTCCTTAGGAACTTCTCCAGGTTACCTCGGTTCTTGAGGTGTTGTAACTAGGTATGGGGCTAGTTCGTTAGCTGAACTATCGATCGATGATCCTAGAAATACATACCCCAATGGTAGGGTCTGCAATTACCTATGGGAGGAGCTCTTAGTTAAAGCCCTACTAGACTTCGTGAAGTCGGACCCTAGGTTCTCCTGTGCTGAGCTAGCCGGGATCCTAGCTGCTGTAGATGAGGCTAGGTCTAGGTATGGGAGTATTGGGGTAATGGTCTCCCTATACCCAACAGCTATCTGCTCATCTTACCTAGCTTCAGAGATTGTAGCTAGGTACTTGGGGGGAAAGGGCGTACCTACCTTCATTAAGGTACTGAAGGCTATAAGATCTGTCGAGGGTTTTGATGATGGTTTAGCATCCCTAGCTGACATTGCTGTAGGTGATGTAGTTGAGTACTCTAGGATGGGGTATAAGATCTACGTAAACGCAGCTCCGGGTTAAGGCTGAGGCCTACTTCCTTGTTCTTGCCTCCATGCTTGCAGGAGCTGGAGCCATGTACTAATACACGAAACCTTTAGGAAGGCAGTTAAGCTACCTATACTACCCATCTCCCTAGATAGTCGCTACCTAGAGTTGGTTAGAAAGTTAGTAGTTGAGTATGGTGGTGTAGAACTAGCATACGCGTACAGCCTCCTGGGGTTAACCGAGGCAGATGTTAAGGACTTAGAGGATAGTTACCTAACCTACGTAGAGGATACTAAGCTAAAGCCTAGGAAGCGGGTTGTAAAGCTAGTGGTGAAGCTAAGTTCTAGAGGCTGAGTTAGTAGCCTGGGGTGAGCCAGGTGAGGAGGCTCCTCATAGCTACGTGGGGTTCACCAGCAGAGTGGGGTACAGTTAGGTACGTACTTGAAGATGGTAGGCAGACATACGAAACCTGCACCACCCTTAAGCCAGTACTAAAGTACCTATGTGGGGAGAGCTGCGACGCTGTACTAGTAGTTCTCGATAGTCTAGTCGACCTACCCAGCCCTAAGGGTAGGCCTAGAGAGGAGAGCGAGTGCTTCATATGCTGTGAGAGCTGTAGGAACATACTTAGAAGTAGCTACGCATCCTACATAGAGCTTAGGGAAAATGTAAGGAGGTTTGTAGAGGAGGTAGTTAGGTGTCTGGGAATAGAAGCTAAGGTAAGAGTTGTTGTAGCTCCAGCTGTTGGAAGCCCCGGAGGTAACCGGAGATTTCGCGGTGAAGCCCAGGACTTTGAGTCGGTGGTTCTCTACGAGCTCGGTAGGCTAGTTCTTGAGGAAAGCTACGGTGAGATCATCCTAGACCTTACACACGGATTAAATTTCATGCCCTCAGTAACTCTAAGAGTAGCCTACCGCTTAGCTAGCGTACTCCTAGTAGCTCACAAGGAGCTCAGGGAAGGGGGAGTGAGGTTAAGAGTCTATAACAGCGACCCGTACAGGAGACCTCCATCGGGGCTTGAAGGAGCTGGGGGGATCCCGGAGGTTAGGTTGAACCTGATAATCGAGGACCAGATTAAGAGTATTCAGCTAGTCCATAGACTTCCACGTCCAGTAAGGAGCTTAAGGAAGTTGAACAGTGAGGTGGAGAGCGAGGTGGGTAGTCTTAGACGTAAGCTCCTCGAAGATGCTGGACTAATATACTTGACTCTTTACTACCCCCTACCACTAGCTCTATGTGCAGCAGTCAGTAAAGTAGAGTCCCCACTTAAGAGCTTGGAGAGGGTGTTTGAGCTATGGCTTAAGCAGGTCGAGGTTAAAGATAGAGTGGTTGAGAGAGCTCTAACCATAAACCCAGACACAGTCTACGTATCCCTACTAGCTGAAGCAGCTACCAGAAGACTTCAAGGTATTGAGTACCCAACCCCTACTGACAAACTTAAGGAGATTGCCGAGATATATAACGCTATACATAGTTCCTACTACTACATAATAAGCAATGAAATCAGCCAGCTTGAGAAAGCCCTAGAAGAAGCTAGCTACAGCAATTGGATTAGATACAACGAGATACTAAGACAGAAGCGGAGAGAAGAAAAACCAGAGGAGGAATACCCAAGCACTAAAATCACACCAAATACGAGGATCATGATAGCCCACGCAGGACTTCAGAAGGAGTTTATCGAGGTAGGCCCATCCAAACTACTACGCTATACAAAAGACGTTGAGCGCATCCTAGAAGAATCAGGGCTAAAGCTCGAACGTAAAGACTAACTCTCAATCCCCGTAAAGCTCTAAATCCTCAATAGCATAACCATAGCTCCACCTGACCTCCAACTCCATTTCCATAATTCTATCAATTAAATCCCTCTTCAGAACAATCATAAACTATTAGTTTTCCAACACTATTCTCTCAATTCCATTATTTAGAACTATGGGTATGTCGCCAGCGTACTTAGACCCCTTAACAACCCCACACCCCAGCACCTCCTCGAAAACCCTCGTGGAGCCCCTGATAAGCCCCGGGGTAACTATGTAGTCGTAGCCACACCTCCCGATCTTCTCAGCTAGCTCCCTGGCAAGGTCCTCCACGCTTAGAAACTGAGCTACTGGAGCCATGGAGGCCACCACCTCGGTCACGTACTCCTTACTAAGGGACCTCACTACCTCCATCACGTACCTGTAGGCTGACTGTGTAGTTACCAGCAGTACCCTCCCTAACCCGCACACCCCTTTAACTCCCTCTACCACCCCTTAAAGAAGGGCCTACGGCAATCCCGAGTGCTCGTGGAGCTTACCCCCAGGTCGCAGTAATCACGGTTCCCGCCAACACGGACAGGAAAGCAGGGTCGAGCCAGCGTGTCGGGAGTCAGGAGCTGTAGATGTGTCTCCACGTTAATCACCCTTAACCCTATGCCTAACCCTCCGGGGACTGTAGGGAGGGCATTCGGGCTACACCACCCGCGTACGGCTCCTTGAGTGTAAAAACTCCGCTACCTACTCCTACGTGGGCTACCTACACCTAGGTACGAGGTCTACGTAGGTACAAGTGGCTGGCTCTACGACTGGAACGAGGGGCTCTCCCTGGACTGGTACGTGGCCCACAGCGGCCTTAACTCCGTAGAGCTCAACGCGAGCTTCTACAGGTTCCCCTTCAGGAACCAGGTCGTGGGGGGCTAGAGGGGGTAGGGCGCTTAGGTGGAGCGTTAAGGTGCATAGGTCCATAACCCACCTACGCAAGCTGGGTGAGGCCGCCCTAACCACCTGGGGTAGGTTTAGGGAGCTCTTTAACCCCCTGGATAGCCTAGTGGGCTTTTACCTATTCCAGCTGCCGCCTAACTTCAGCTGCAGCCCGGAAAACCTCAGTAGGGTGGAGTCCTTCCACAGCAGGGTGGGACTAGGCCCGAGGATGGCTGTGGAGTTCAGACACAAAACTGCTTCAGGGAGTCTACAGCTAGGTGAACCAAGGGCATTGGACTGACCCTGGTATCTGTGGACTCCCTCATGGCTACGTGAATCGCGCTGGCCGGCGGGGTGGTTTACCTAAGGATGCTCGGGAGGAGCTCCTGGTACGCACACGACTACAGCTACGAGGAGCTAGTCGAGGTAGCTAGGAGGGTCTACGTGTTCTTCAACAACGACCACTGGATGCTCGGTAACGCTAGAACCATGCTTAAGCTTCTAAGGGAGCTACTGGTGTAGCCCTAGACCCTCAACCAGCTCCAGCAGCCCCCTGGGACTATACTGAGGTCCCGGAAGGGGCCTTGGAGATTCCACAGACTTTCGTAGGTCGCCTTCACTAAGGCTTAGGCTATAGTTAGGCTCACCTACCTAATTCTGTACCGGCCTCCCAGGTTTACCGTCTTCTTACGGCATCGTCCTTCGCTCCACTCCCCGCAGAGCCGGCTCCAGGCTTTTCGCGGGGTAGTGCACTGCTTTCGCACATCACACCTACCTACAGCTACCTTAGCTTAGACAGTACATCTCCAAGGTTAGACTGGGCGGGAGTTTGCCGGAACCGATTCCTAGCTTCGCCTCGGATAGGCTAAGAGCTCTAGGTACTTTAAGGGCCTTGAGCTGCTCTCGGGTCCCGGACTCAACCACCATAGCGGTCCCGTAGGCTAGCATCTTCACGTGGCCGACTTTCCAGGTAGTGCTAGTGCGGCATCGATGGAGAACCTGAGCCCCAGGACGGCGTTGGCCCCTAAAGCTTTAGCTTCCTTGGCATGTTTGATGGAGCCCCACTCCTACCCCCAGCTATGCTGCTAACTACCTTGAGGATCCTCCCAACTCTGTAGCCCGGGGTGGACTCTATGGGACATCCTCATCGCTTAACGGCCGCCCGTAGACATCGGGAGGTAGGACTCCAGTACCTCCCCGAGGAGCGTTACGGTAGTACCGCTACTGGCGTGACATAGCTGCTACCTGAACCTGGACCCTGTAGTCATGCCACGAATGCTGTGGGGGTGGGAAGTAATGGGAAGGCGTAGAGCTAGACGACAACGCGTCTCAAGACATTAGGGGCGCTGATCATTAGGAGACCCGCGAACGCGGTGCCAATGGCTAGCACCAGAGCCGCAACCACTAAAGAGCTCCCGGCCCAACCCCTCCCACCTCCCTCCCTCGATCTCTACAAACTTATTGAAGTCCTCCCTAAGCTTCCTAAGCTCGGTAAGCACCGTGTCAAGTCCTACGAGGCCTGCAACTGTTAGCCTAAACTCCTCATCCTCCTTAAGTAGCCTCAGGACCTCCCTCTTAAGGTCCATCTCTAAAACCACGCAGCCTCTAGGAGCGAACCCCTATAGAGCTAGTAAGTACTAGAGCTGCCTACCGTTGGACTACAGTCTCTCAAAGTACTCCACGACTCCCGCTCTACCTCCCTCGAGTATGAGACCACACTCACCTTGTTATTCCGCGTTAAAACGCTCCCAGCCCAGTTATGGTTTCCAACAAGGACCACCCAACCATTAACTACAACAACCTTAGCGTGGGTGGTTACACCCGGCTGGGGCCTAGCCTAACCCCTATGTCTACGCTCCTCAAGTACTCCACGGTTTCAGGGTAGCTCCTCAACGTCTCGTCGCTCAGTACAACCCTTACCTCAACCCCTCCTAGTAGCCTAGGGCAAGCCCTACCGCGAACGCTAGTAGTAGCACCTAGTCCCCTAAGCTCTACCCTAGCCCTTAACGGAGTACACCGGTATGGAGTTCTGGAGGGCTTAGAACCTGCCTGGGTTGGTGGTCGGGGTACCTAGAGCTTCAGGAGCTTCTCGAGCTGCTCTAAGTACTTGAATCCGTGGTCCGGGAAGACCAGTACGTAGTCCCCCTCCTCGAGCTCCCCGCTCTCTACAAGCTTCCTGTAGGCTGTGTAGACAGCCCCGCTACTCAGTCCTATCAGTATCCCCTCGGACCTCACCACCCTCAGCACCCCATCGGCAGCCTCCTCGGGCAGTACCTCGATGACCCCGTCTAGCTCAACTAGGTGTACCCACTTCATACCTGTCTCCACCCTCCTAATGCCCTGGATACTGGTACCCTTTGCGGGTACTACCCCGTAGACCCTGACCCCCCTGAACCTACTCTTGAAGTACAGGGCTAGGGCCGAGATGTGGCCGGAGGTCCCTAATCCACCTACTATAGCCTTAGGCACCACCCCAGCCTCCCTAAGCTGCAGCTCCAGCTCCTTCGCTGTGTACCTTAGGTGTACCTCGAAGTTAGCATCGTTCTCGAACTGGTTGAGGTGAACAGCCCCTGAGGCCCTAGCATCCCTCTCAGCATCGCCTATGAGCTCGACGGTGATCGAGGCTATGGGGGAGCGCACAACCTCAGCACCGAATAGCTTGAGCAGCAGCTCGCCAGCCCTGGAGACGGTTGAGGGTATGTACGCCCTCAGCCTAGACCCGTGGATGGAGGCCATAGCGGCTAGAGCTAGGCCGGTGTTTGTCGAGGTAGCCTCAACGAGCCCCTCCACCCTACCCAACCTCTCCAAGGCCCTCCTGTACATGGACCAGCCTATGCGGTCCTTAACGCTCATGCTCCACGGGTTAAGGCCCTCGAGCTTAGCCCAAACAACCCTACCGCCTACTGAAGCCCTGGGGAGCCTTACCAGGGGGGTCGGCCAGTTCCTGTAGAGCAGCTCCTCAGTATCGGAGAAGACCCTGTACCGGCTTGGCTGGATGTCGTCAAAGAAGCCCAACGCCTCCAAAGGTACGAAGACCTCCTCGGACTTACCGTAGGATACCGGTACGTACCTAACGCCGATCTTAGCGAGGGTCGCGCAGAGCTCAGACCCACGGACCACGGTACCTGTCCGGGGGTCGACGACGACGGTAGTGGATACACCGCCCCTAGAGAGGACCTCCCGGGCTAGGGCTACGAACGCTTCCAAACCTACCTCGCCGCAGGCTAGCTCCTTAGTAGGGACCAACCTCACCGAGAACATCACCCCTTTGGTATTAACAGATGCGACTAAATAAACTTTAACAGAGTTAACGAAAATCCTCAGCTACCCTCTTAGCTAAGGGTCCTACGCTCCCTCCCCGATTCCAATTTAGTGGGGCAGCTCTGAAATAGCCCTTAGCCTCGGTAGTGTACGGAATGAGCATCCTACCGAGGGGTGAGGTTCGGACCCGCGGGCTTCGCTACTGCTAAGGGGAGCGCTGGGTGAATGTCTTGGGCTGGTGCTGCGCTAGGCGGGGAAGCAACTATCCACGGGGCTGTTCTGTTTTTGTTTATTGTTGTGTTTATGGTTTTTAGGGTTGCTGTGTTCTGGGGTTATGTGTTAAGCTTATTAACTTCATTTCTGTAAATAGCTTGAACACTCCGCTGAGCGATGGGGGCGGTGCCCCGAGCTCTGCGGGGTTAGGTGTAGATGTGTCCCGTGTTCCGTTCGGGACGAACACCACCCACGACCCACAGGGGTAGGGAAAACCCCTGTGGGTGAGGTGGAAGTCCCTAGATGCGATGAACAAACATAAACCCACATCAACAAGCATCTAGGGACAAACGGTAATCTGAGGAGTAGCCTATGGGGTAAAAGCTAGTTGAGAACTACGTATATCCTGGCCTCCGGGTCTCTACTCTCCAGCTTGAAGGACACGATCCCCCAGTACCCCTTAAGGTCGATTAAGTTCCTCCCCTCCTTCAGGTCCACTACAGTCCTCTCTGTCAGCTCCGGAGGTAGGCCGGCATCGTAGTGGTTGGTGGCTACTCTGTTCGGCTTGCTGGAGAGTACCTCCAGGTACGGCTCCCCGTACCCTGCTAGCGGATGCCGTCGAAGTAGCTGTCCTCGACCATCCACCCGTGCACCCTGAAGACCGCTGGCGGGGGTCGGGAGCTCAGTAGAGCCCCTCGCTTATATTGCTAACCCCCTGAAGCCGGTGTCTACGGGTACTGCGTCCTTCCCGCTAGGTCGGGGGTCGTTGAGTACCCTATGACGATGTCCTCACCCTTCTTAGCCATGCTAGTCACCCTAGCCCCTAGGGCTGCTATTATCCTAGTTTGCGATGACCACATAAGCTAGTAAAGTAAACCAACGCTAGTGCTTCCGGGATGACTATTAAATTAACATCAGCAACGTAGGCGAGTTAATGCTCGTTTAAGAGAATGAAAATCCTAAGATGTTCCATGAAGTAATAGTTAACGGAGAATACGTGTACGTAGAGCACTTAAAGGAGCTACTGAGTCTTAGGTTCTAGTCCCTTCTTAGCTAGTTCTTATTAGATCCACCTCCTAGGATCTATATAGGCCTACTAGTAGGGAGTGAAAAGAGCTTCTGCATTCTTTGGGAAAGAGATGTCAGTGTGTTCTAGTGAAAGCTCTCTAAACATTACCCTCCTAAAAGACCTTACCGAGCTCCCTGTCGTTCCGATTTCAGCTTCACAAAACCACTAAATTCAAAAAGCTGTGAGTTAAGTGTTGATCACGGTTTAACTGTGATTTATCGTAATATGCGATTTCGATCTCTTTAAGAATTGTTTGTTTTTGAGAGTACTTATATTGGAATAGATAGAAGGTAGTGTGATGTGTGATGGAGTCCATAGATGTGTTCCAGGCATTAGATCTCATACCTTACCCACTAGCTATTGTAACGGCTGGTGATCCTGGTCGTAGAGGTAGGAGGGGTGGGGCGGCAGTTGCTTGGTTAACTAGGGTGTCGTGGGATCCTCCACTAGTTGCTGTTGCTTTAGGGTTGGCTAGGTATACCTATGAGTTGATAAAGGAGTTCAGGTCCTTCGCGGTGCACCTCGTATCTAGGGAGCTGGAGGATGTTGCGTACAACGTGTTCGGCTCTGTAAGTGGTAGGGATGTAGATAAGTTCGACCTAGCTAAGATAGTGCCGGTAGGAGCTAGGAAGGTAACGGCCCCAATAATAGGGAAGGCACCCCTCATCCTTGAGTGTGAGCTTGTTGACGAGCACGTAGCTGGGGATCACGTTGTAGTTATTGGTAGGGTTGTTGAGGCATACAGAGGATCCGCGGAGAAGCCGCTCGTATTCTACAATGGTTCCAGTGCGGAGTTGAAGCTATAGTATTTCACTCCATAATAGACAAGATTAAAAATACAGGCTGTAGACCATGTCTTTGATTCTTGGGTTGACTACGTAGAAGTTTCTGACGCCGATAATGAAGACTCTAAGGCTCTGGTAGATCCCTAGGTAGGTACCCTCCCTCACCTTAGCCCAGTAATCCTCTATGTCCTTTACCTGCCCCCTATAGAGCTCTCTAGCTATCTGCTCCAACCTTTCCTGCACGTAGTCACCGATAGCCTTAGCGTGTTCAGCAGTATACTCCCATAAACCTCCAGTAGTTGGTAGGGACGAGAACTCAGAGGAGTACCAACCTCTTCGTGAACCCATACAGACCTTATCATAGTGTCACCATGTGTGTATATATGCCAGTCAAGGTTCCTAGGTTCCGCGGATCTGACTAGAGGCCTGAACTGTGCTCTCTCTATGTACTTCCTCTCAACTAGGAAGCCTGCCTTCTCTAACTGCCCTGCTAGGTAGTCACCTATAAGCTTCCTCTCATCCTCTATCCTGATTAGGAGGACTATCTTTATCGGCTCCTTAGATCCGTCAGGTCTCTTAAGGGTCCAAACCTCCCTACCAGACACAGGATCCTTCTCAGTGGTTATAGAGTAGCCAAACTTCTGAGCACATGCTGACGCGTTCAGCATTGCCGCCCTAATCCTCTGTAGTGCGAGGAGCTCGTTACCCTCCTCTCTAAGACCGAGCATGTCGGCAACGTCCTTGATGTATCTCCAAGCTGGGTGGCTTACACTTACGTACGTGTACGCTGGCTCACCACCCTTCAGGAGCTCGTTACTAATGTACTTCCTATTCATCAGGTTATTTAGCTGGAATCTTATCTCCCTTATAGCGAACGGGTTGAAGACTACAACACCGTCCCGAGGTCTAGTAGCTAGACCGCACACACCCATCTCGTTCGGATCGCTATACGCGTTTATGTCCAGAACATCGAAGAATCTGAGTGCCGGGATAAGTCTGAGCTTACTTATATCAGCACCAGCCTTCTCGAGGTCATCTGGGAGGACCTCCCACATGAACGCATCGAACTCACCTGTCTCAACACCTTTAATACCTTTATCTGTAGTTGTTACACCTACATACGTAATTGTCTCAGCTCTAGGACCTTTAGTAACCTGCGCATTAGCAGGTAGAACCACCGACATAATTGAGCTAATAATTAGTGCTAGTACAGCAAGCACTATAACTGAACGTAGATGCATTTTACCACCATGAACTATCTCTAGTTCGAAGTTAATATTTTTTAATGCTGCATCAATAATATTTTGAGTACTGTACTGTCGGGCATATCTATTTATATTATTTAGTTATAGTTCCTCAGTTTTTACCTAGGACAGTTCTTGTTGTTGGTGGGTTAGGTGGGGATCTTCGGGAGGCTGGGCCGGGTTGAGGTGGGTGACGGGTTACCTGTCAGGGTCATGGGCGTGATCAACGTCTCACCTGAGTCGTTCTATAAGGGTTCTGTTGTACTGCCTGAGAAGGCTGGTGAGGTAGCTTCTGCCATGGTTGAGGAGGGTGCTGATATAGTTGATGTTGGTGGTAGGTCTACAGCACCATACCTGCAGACGGAGGTTCCGTTGGAGGAGGAGGTTCAGAGGGTGAGGGTAGCTGTGGAAAGTATAAGGAGTAGTGTGGATGTCCCGGTTTCCGTCGACACCTTCAGAGCTAGGGTTGCTGAGGAAGCTATTAAGGCTGGGGCTGAGATAGTGAACGACGTGACCGGGCTTAAGGGGGATCCAGCTATGGTTGATGTATTGAGGGAGTACCAGCCGTCCGTAATAGTCTGCGCTAGGGAGACCTCACCCGGGGTCGGTGGGAAGCCGGTTGAGAGGGTTCTCAGAGCTCTCAGTGAGACCCTCGAGATGCTTCGCAGGATAGACTACGATATGGGGAAGGTAGTTATCGATCCGTGCATCGGGTTCTTCCGATATCAGGACATCCCGTGGTACATCTGGGACGTTAACGTCATAGCCGGGCTGAGGGAGCTTCGGGTACTTGGTAGGCCCATAGCCATAGGCATCTCCAGGAAGTCCTTCATAGGTGTTTTAACAGGTCGTGAGAGACCGGAGGACAGGCTCTACGGTAGTATAGCACTTACAGCTATAGCGGTCGTGAACGGTGCCCACGTCGTGAGGACTCACGATGTCCTACCGACTAAGGATGCTGTGAGAGCTGTAGAGGGGTTCCTCAGGTACTCAGGGAAGCTCTGAGGTCACTGATATCTATCCCCAGCTCCCCGCAGACCCTGACCAGCCTACTGTATGTTGCTTCGTCTAGGGGGACCCCCCTCGATGATCTCTCCTCAAAGCATCTAGCCGCTCTCTCCCCAGGTACCACGACCTCTACTGCAGGATCCTTCGGAAGTGATTTTATGGTGTTTATGTATCTCTCAATATCCTCCTCTATCTCCCTCAGATCCCTGAAGAGGGTTGGGTCTACAGCTAGGATCAGTACACCTCCCTGCGTGTAGGGGCCTCTACCACTGATTTCCAGGCTTGTCGGCCCCCGATTACAGGCCCCGCAAGTATGTCCACTACCATAGCCAAGGCTAGCCCCTTATACCCTCCTATAGGGAGTAGGTAGCCCTCGAGGGCCTCCCTCGGTGATCTTGTTGGCCTACCGAACCTATCCAGTGCCCACCCCTCAGGTATCTCCTCACCCCTCGCAGCGTAGGACAGTATCCTCCCGTACGGAACTACGGAGAGGGACATGTCTAGTAGGACAGGCCTCCTCGACGGTATCCCAACCGACACGGGGTTAGTACCGGTTATAGGTGAGGAAACACCCGGGATAGACACCCTCGCCTTAGCGTTAGCTACCGCTACACCGATATAACCGGATGAAACGACCTTACTAACGTAGTACCCTAAGGCCCCCACATCCCTGAGGTTCCTAGCAGCACCCACAGCAATACCTACACTACCCGCCTTCTCTACAACCCTCTCAGCAAGCTCGTAAGCTACTGGAGGTCCTAGACCCCCATCACCATCGAGCAGTACGGAGACAGCTGTCTCGCGGACGACTCTAATACTCGGCTCTGGGTTTATCTCACCCAGCCTTATCCCATCAACATAGTCAAGCCCTCTCGAAATACCGTGGCTATCCACACACCTCAGGTTAGCGAAGACCAGTGCCTCAGCAGTTATCTCAGCATACCTCCTCGGGACTTTAAGAGCCTCGAATATCCTCCTAGCTACGTCTTTGAGGACCTCACTACCCACAGTTACAGGTATGTCCCCCACCTTACGGGGACTACTTGAACCTCTCCGAGTGTAGCTGGCCACCGGTAGCCCAGTTCTCCTTGGGTACTTCATATATGACTATCGTGACAGCCTCCCTCGGGATTCCGAGCTCCTCGAAGACCTTGGTCAGCCCCTCAGCAAGCTTCTTCTTAACTTCCGAGGGTACCCCGGCCCACATAGTGACCTCAACTAACGGCACGTTAAGCACCGCCAGTAGTGGTGTGTCCTAAGGTAAAATGCTTTATCTTCAGGTAGAGCTACTTATTTCGGTCCGGGTTAGATAGGGTCTTGTAAGTGGTGTGGTTGCGGAGAGCAGGTGAGGTAGCTAGGAGGAGAGCTGGCTATCTGGAGGGTCTTACCTCCATAGTAGTGAACACAGCTCTGTTTGCTGTGAAGTACTACATGGCACTGATCACCAACTCGACAGCCCTCCTCGCTGACTCGGTCCACACTCTCTCAGACTCCCTGACCTCGGCCGTAGTCATCATCGGGTTCCGGATATCGTATAGGCCGGCCGATAGGGAGCACCCACTAGGACATGGGAGAGCTGAGGCCATAGCTACGGTGATTATAGGAACCCTACTCGGCTCCGTAGCTGTGGAGTTGCTTCAGGCAAGTGCGGGTAGGTTACTGTCGGGGATGTCCCTAGTGTTCAGCTGGTACATAATCGCAGTTCTCGCTATGTCAGCAGTTGTTAAGGAGGCCCTAGCCAGGTGGTCGATGTGGTTAGGTAGGAAGTACGGGGCACAGCCACTAATAGCAGATGCGTGGCACCATAGAGCGGACGCTGCAGCATCCACTATCTTAGCCATCAGCATAGCGGTAGGTAGAGAGGTATGGTGGGTTGACGGGATTCTAGGGCTGGCCGTCTCATCCCTCATACTCTACACAGCCATCAAGCTCGTACTCGGAGGTTCCAGAGAGCTCCTCGGGACAGGCCCTACAAAGGAGGAGGTGGAGATCCTGGAGAAGCTGGCTTACAGTACCTCAGATAAGGTGGTGGACGTGCATCACATACACGTCCACAGATACGGGACTCACACGGAGGTCACACTCCACATCAGGCTAGACGGAAAGACAACTCTCGATGAGGTCCACGAGATATCGTCTAACGTGGAGAGACGTATTAGGGAGGAGTTAGGCTGGGAGGCGACCGTACACCCAGAACCGGTGAAAGGTGCTGAGAAGAGGAAGGAGATCCACAGCTAGTTCCACAGCTAGCTCGGGCCAGCTACGGTCCTGCTCTCCCGTCTCCCGATAGTTTCGCTACGGTCTCACCTAGGTATTCTTTAGTGGTTTCCTTACTTGATACGCGGGGTTAGCTGTGGTCGGTGTGCTCAGGATGGCCTACAGAAACTTAGTGAAGAGGAAGCTCAGGTTCTCCCTAACAGCAGCTGGGATAGCTGTAGGAGTTGCTCTAATTCTATCCCTACTCTCGATGACGGCGACGGCTGAGCAGTCAGCTCTCCAGTCTATTAGGAGGATAGCTGGGTACGACATAGCTATAGTGAATAGCACTATCAGGGGGTCCCTCACCCTTCCAGGGCGGCAGTCCACCACCACACAGCGGTTACTGAGTGAGAGCATCGCGGAGACTGTTCTAGCAATACAGGGAGTTTACGCGGTGACACCCACACTATCGATACGTGGATCTCTTGGAGGTACCTACGTCACTATCCAGGGGATCGATTCCGCCACATACACGGAGGTAGTTAGTACGGTGAACGTCGTTGAGGGAGGGATGTTCACGTGTAGTGACTGCCCTGAGGTTGTGGTGGGTAAGGGCCTGGCGGAGGAGTTGAATATCAGTGTCGGTAGTAGGCTGGCTCTATCTATCGGCAACGCGAGTAGGGAGGTCCTAGTCGTAGGGGTGTTCGAGACCGGGATCAGACTCCAGGAAATGGCTGTCTACGTACCTCTGAGGCTGGTTCAGGAGATGTCCGGTTTGTCAGGCTACGTAACATCTGTACTAGTTAAGTGTGTGGATCCTAGCTACGTAGACTCAGTAGCTAACACGATTAGGGGGACCATCCAGGGGGTTACGGTAGTCGTTCAGAGAGCTTTAACGAACCTAGTTGAGCAGGCTTTAAGTACTCTGAACCTTTTCTTCCTCTCCATAGGCCTGGTGGCACTAACTGCTGGCGGTTTCGGGGTCATGAACACTATGTTCATGGCTGTAGCGGAGAGAACTAGGGAGATCGGAATACTTAAGTCCATAGGAGCAGGAGACAGATTCATCTTCACCCTATTCATAGCTGAGGCACTCATCATAGGTGCTGTAGGCTCATTAGCTGGTGTAGGTGTCGGCGTGTTAGTCACCCAGCTGATCCCGAGGTTCGCTGTGTTCGGGGGAGCTAGGCTCCTCCCCGGAGCTAGGCAGTTCAGCTCGGTACCTCAGAACATCTCAGGATTAACGATAACACCTCAGGTAGTAGGTACAGCGGTTCTGATTGGTATCGCTGTGAGCGTAGTTGCGGGCTTAGTACCGTCCTACAGAGCCGCGAGGATAAGACCTGCTGAGGCGATCAGGTATGTCTAGCAACCCGATCGTGTTAGTGAAGGATGTGTATAAGTCTTACAGATACGGTAGGGGCTACGTTAGGGCGCTGAGAGGGGTCTCCCTTGAGGTAGGTAGGGGGGAGATAGCCTGCTTAGTAGGTCCTTCAGGCTCCGGTAAGACCACCCTCCTAAATATCGTAGCAGGTATAGACTTCCCGGATAGCGGGGAGGTGGTGGTTGACGGCGTCAACGTCAGCAAGCTGAGAGGGCGGGAGCTAGCGCAGTACAGGTTGAGGAAGGTAGGCTACGTCTTCCAGTTCTTTAACCTCATACCAGCACTCACGGTGTGGGAGAATGTTGAGCTCCCACTAGCTCTAGCAGGGGTTGGTAAGGAGGAGAGAGCGAGGACGGTAGAGTATCTCCTGGAGGTCGTTGGGGTTAGGCACCTAGCTAGTAGGACCCCAGACTCCCTGAGTGGGGGTGAGCAGCAGAGGGTGGCTATAGCTAGGGCGTTAGCTAATAAACCAGCAGTCGTCTTGATGGACGAGCCATCGGCTAATATCGACGTAGAGAACACTGTGAAGATAATGGAGCTAGTAGCTAGGCTCAGCAAGGAGCTCGGCCAGAGCTTCATCATCGCGACACACGACTACATAGTAGCGAGGTCATGCACCGTCTCCTACAAGATGCGTGACGGGGTTGTCATAGCCAGGTTTACGGGTCCGGACGTCAGTAAAGCCCTTCTCTAGCGGGTGGAACCTCAGGTATTGACCGGTAAGCAGGGCCTGCCAGCCGGTACGGAAGATAAGTACTGAGCGCAGAAATGCTTGGAGCATATGGTGAGGGTGGAGTATAGGTACGTACCTGGCTACGTGATCACCACGTGGGAGGCTACTGAGGTAGTTAGAGCTAGGCAGTTAGGGGTTAGGGAGTTTACGGTCACCCTAGACATGGGCTTAACGAGGGTTATCGCTAGGCTTGAGGGCGACTTAGTGGTGCTCGGGGACTCACAGCCAGTAGCTCTCGAGGAGTTTGAGAGAGTTCGGGAGGGATTCGCCTACAAGGTCCTAGGCGGAGAGCTCGTCAGGCTAGACCTCTACAGCTCCGGTAAGTACTATAAGCTGAAGCCGGTAGCTAGAGATAGAGCACCGACACTTGAGATAAGTGGTATACAGATGCACAGGACCGTCGGTATCGACCCGTGGACAGACTCCAAATTGAAGGTCGCGTCCCTAGGTAACATATCGGGTGCCCGCGTACTTGATGTGTGCACCGGCCTCGGCTACACAGCGATAGCTGAGGTGCTCCGAGGAGCTAGTAAGGTAGTTACAGTCGAGATAGATCCGAACGTCGTGGAGATCTCCAGGTACAACCCATGGTCTAGAGGGCTCGAGGACGGGAGGATAGAGATAGTGCTAGCAGATGCCACCTCCTTCGTGAAGGAGCTGGAGCCGGAAAGCTTCGACGCAGTACTCCACGACCCGCCCAGAATAAGCATAGCGGGCGAGCTCTACGGACTCGAATTCTACAGAGAACTCCTCAGGATACTGAAACCCGGAGGACGCCTCTTCCACTACGTCGGTGAACCGGGGAAACACAGTAACATAGACTTCCTCAAAGGAGTCAAGAAGAGACTCGAACACGCGGGATTCACGTCCGTCAAGTGGGTAGATAAAGCGAAGGGCTTCACGGCAGTAAAACCCAGCTCCCCTAGATCCTTCTAGTTGTCCTACAGTTCCTCCTCGTTGTAATGGTTTAGACATGTAGGTAATGTAGCTACGTCTAACCCTGGATGTAGTCACAAGCTGTCCGCCCTGAATGCTCGCTCTCACTGACTCATCTACTTACTGCATCTAGGGAACCTAGTAGACCTTACACTACTCTTACTGAAACTTGCTACTTAACTAGAAGCAGTTTCTAAACCTCCGCACTACTAAAGAGACAAGAGAGTAGGAAACCGTAAATCTAACGCGCAGTAACCTCAGGTTAGTAATAGATAATTATCTATGAAGCGCTGTAGGTATTCCGTGATTGTTGAGGCGGGCTTATCAGGGGCAACATGAAGGAAGTGTAGGGTGGCGGTCGTGGTTTACTGCGGGTACGGGGTGTACGATGTGGTTGGTGAGGTGGTAGCTGACTTCGAGTACCTTTCCCTGGTTTTCACTAGGTTAGGCCCGGACCTAGTTAGGCTTGTTGCGAGGGTCGGTAATGGGGAGGTACCACTAGGGTTGTTGAACGTCCCGGCGGGGAGGTTCGTGGAGGTCCTCCCACATCCCCCGGTCGGTGGGGGTGTTAGGGTGGACTACCTCATGGTCCGCCTCGCTGAGGAGGTCTCCATACTGCCGGGGGAGTCAGCTGTCCTCGACCAGCAGGTCCCGGTTGACTTGGTTGTTCGTGTTGGGGGTGTCCCACTCAGGGTAGTACCGGTCAAGGCTAAGTACGCTCTCTACGGACCCCCGGACCTGGGGATTCTCTGCAGGTACTCCAGCACCACGCTTATTCAGGGACTTCCCGAGTGTCTTAGGGCCCGGGTAAGGGTGAGGATATCTAACTCAGATAGGGAGGTCGTGCGGATGTCTAGGGTGGTCATCCCGGTCGGGAGCCTCGGACTATACCTCCCACCTACTAAGCAGCCGGTAACTTCCTCAGTGAGAGTGGTAGTGCATGGACCGACCTACGCTGAGGTCACCACCGAGTTAATGCCCTCAGCTGATGTGGGGGATGGTGTGAGACCCGTCGTAGAGCCAAGCACCTCGACGTTCATTATGAGGTTCGGCCTCTAGGGGTGGTGCTGTGGACGTCTACGAGTGGCTCGCGGGGAACGTGCCCGTGTTGAGGTATGTTCTGGCTGTGGTGGTCTTCGCAATATTCTTCTACCTATCTAAGGTAGCTGCTAAGCAGGTCTCCAAGCTTAAGATAGTTGCGGCACCTGAGATACTCCACAATATCGAGAGGGTAGTTAGGGTAGCTGTGGTAGCCGTAGGGGGTCTCACAGCTCTCTCAGTAGCTGGTGTGGATCTTGGGGGCCTCCTAGTAGCAGCAGGCTTCGCCGGCCTCGTCGTCGGTCTCGCAGCACAGCAGACACTGAGTAGTCTCTTTGCTGGCCTCACACTCCTCCTCGAGGGGAGGGTCAAGGTCGGTGACTCGGTGAGGATAGGTAGTGACTGGGGGCTGGTGGAAGCTATCGGCATAATGACCACTCAGATCAGGTTGTGGAGTGGTGAGGTAGTTACTATACCGAACAGCGCTGTGGTCAGTGGCCCAATATACAACTACAGTAGGTCGATAGCTAGGAGGGCTGAGATAGGGATAGGGATCTCGTACAGCTCCGACATAGATAGGGCAATAGAGATAATCAGGGCTGTCCTCTGGGAGAACGAGCTGGTGTTAGCGGAGCCGGAGCCTGTGGTGATAGTAGACTCCCTAGGTGAGAGCTCCATCAATCTGAAGATACTCTTCTGGACACCTTCACAGGAGTTCTGGACTGTTAGGAGGACTGTCATCAGGGACATTAAGAAGGCCCTGGAGAGTGCGGGCATTGAGATACCGTACCCGCAGAGGGTGGTCTGGCTCAGGGAGCTTAGGTAGTGGACGGCTTCACTACGTAGATGTTGTCATCGTTCTCTAAGACAGTAACGGTGACCCTCTGCCCAGGCCTCAGCCCGGTTGACCCGATACTGGCCATCAACCTGGAGAGTCTTGAGTCGACGATCAGAGTCTCCCCTCTATGTAGGCCGGGACCTACGACAACCCCCCTAACTTTCTCACCTACCTTGTAGGGGGTTCCCAGCTTAGGCCTCCTCTCGATCCCTATCTCCCTAGACTCCACCACCAGTCTGTACCCGGTTCTCTCCTCAATCTTTCTCAGCCACCCGTAGAAGGCCTCCCACGACCAGGGGCGGACCCCGGGAACCTTCCTCCCGTATTTATGTACCTCGTACTTCTGGATGAGTACCCCCGTAGGCCAGCCACTCCTACGGCCCGCACCGTGTTTTCTAGCCCACTCTATTAGGGGTATGACCTCGTCCTCGTTCCAGCCCGGCACTACCACTGGTGCTAGGATCACGTCGATCCCGGTGTTCTCTATCACCCACTCAGCTACGTCGAGGATTCTCTGCGGGTCGTACCACCCGACACCCACGAGCTTCACAGCTACATCCCTCGACACAGCGTCGACGCTTAGGTTAATCCTGTCGAGGCCTGCCTCCCACAACCTGATCGCGAGGTCCTTGGTCAGCCCACCACCGTGAGTCTCTAGAGCAACCCTACTGACTAAGCTGCTCCTCTTAACTAGCTCAACAAGCCGCGGGAGCTTGGGGTGCGTCAGAGGCTCACCAACACCGTCAATCACGACCTCAACACCCCCACCCTTAAACCTAGCCACCTCAACAACCCACCTCGCAAGCCAGTCAACATCAACAACGAACTCAGACTGCCTAGTCCTACTAGCAGGGCCAGCATCAACACTACAGAAAACACAGTTGTGGTAACAGAGAGTACTGGGCCTCACCTGAATGACGTTAGTCCCCCTATCAATAACACCGAAAGCTATGTGCCCAATCAGCGGAAGAGGCTCACAAACCTCATAGACCTGCCTACCGTGAAACAACCCAAGCCTCCTCAAACCACCCTCAAGACCAGAGTACACCACGAACCCTCCCACAACCAACCAACACATAACCACAGAGCTTTTAGCTTGAGTACCCCCCAAATAACCACACCATGAGTAGACACACCCACAGAGTCCCGAATCACAAAAGACTAAACCCACAACAAAGAAGCACAAGAAAAAACTAGGGAACACGCATGAGACCAGAAAACAGAAAAGCTTATAAACCCCTACATTCCATTACATAGAAAAACCTCCCTAGTTTTTCCTAAGGTAACCATAGGAAGAAGGGTAAGCAAATAAAAGCTTTTCGGTCGCTAAGTTCATGTAGCTCTAAGAACCATTCTATAGCTAGATACCTTAAGTTTTCCCATGACCACCATAGGATCTCAATGTATAGACAGGGTTGGGAGCCTATGCTGACCCCACTTAAAAATGCCCTAGGGAGCTGAGCGACTTACCCGGAGGAAAAACTTAAATATCTAGACACAAATAATACTTAGATCTGAATCTGATAGATAGAGATGGCCAGCCCACCACACAGAATCTAAAAGATAGAATTGAAAGCTAGGTATGAGAGCCAGTACGCGCAGCCAACGCTTAAGAGGCGAATCTAAAAGATAGAATTGAAAGTGACTACCTCGCTACCCCAGCCTTCCCTAGCCCCAGTCGTTGAATCTAAAAGATAGAATTGAAAGCGGCTAGGAGGTAGCGGCCATGAGCGCGGTTCCAACCACGAATCTAAAAGATAGAATTGAAAGGTGGAGATATCCCTATCGCCTGGGCTACTCCCTTCTTGGAATCTAAAAGATAGAATTGAAAGTGATTACCAGACCTAGAACGCCTCTGATACACCGGCTCAATAATCTGAATCTAAAAGATAGAATTGAAAGCAATCCTTTTCAGCTTTAGATCTACCTCGGGCGCGTAGGTCAGAATCTAAAAGATAGAATTGAAAGTACGAGACGTCTTCCCAAGCTCCTCGAAGCCGGCTTTCTTATGAATCTAAAAGATAGAATTGAAAGGCGGGTCTGGGGGGTTTAGATCAGACAGGAAAAAAATTGTTTTGAATCTAAAAGATAGAATTGAAAGATAGATCACTCTATACTCTCTACCATCGTGCTCCACATCTACGAATCTAAAAGATAGAATTGAAAGTACTTCTCCCTCACGAGGATTGAGCGTGACGCTAACTTATAGGAATCTAAAAGATAGAATTGAAAGGTCTACGTGCCCGACGTCAGGGAGGTGCCATATGAGGTAGGGGAATCTAAAAGATAGAATTGAAAGACTGCACCAGGTAGTCCATGTACACCACCTCAGGAAGCTGAATCTAAAAGATAGAATTGAAAGGCGGATACCGGGGTTCACCTCCACTATATACTATACTTGAATCTAAAAGATAGAATTGAAAGGCGTAGGCTCGGGAGTCACTCTGCCCGTGACAATAACATCATCAAGAATCTAAAAGATAGAATTGAAAGATGAGCGCGTGAGGAAGGTTATAGCAAACCTAGCATTGAATCTAAAAGATAGAATTGAAAGTGTAGAGCGGACATAAGGTTCTTGGGCTTGATATTTCCTTATAAGAATCTAAAAGATAGAATTGAAAGCATATACGAAGACCCCGAGCGCGCCTCAAGGTACCTTGAGGTGCGGAATCTAAAAGATAGAATTGAAAGTAACCCCCAACATCTTAGCTCTCTCTTCTTCTAGTATCGAATCTAAAAGATAGAATTGAAAGTATTTAGGAATTCCTCATAGTCTTTTGCTGGTAGAGCTTTTTCCTCTGAATCTAAAAGATAGAATTGAAAGAAGGTATTAGCACTATCAACTAGCTTATCATATAGAGCTTTGAATCTAAAAGATAGAATTGAAAGGCACAACACTCTACGACGGAGACCACACAGTGCTCTTCAACCTGCGAATCTAAAAGATAGAATTGAAAGGGTAAGGTGTCCCTCAGGCTACCCCTCGCCAGCAGGTACATACTCGAATCTAAAAGATAGAATTGAAAGTCGGAGTCTCATATAGCTCGGATCCCAGCGGTGATAGGTTGGAATCTAAAAGATAGAATTGAAAGGACCTGTGGGTAACCAAGTTTACGGTCGCTGGGTAACCACATGAATCTAAAAGATAGAATTGAAAGGATAAGAGAGAGGGGTAGGAGGCCCTTGACCCCAGAGGAGGAGGAATCTAAAAGATAGAATTGAAAGGCAACCAAAGCGGGGTCTCGTAGCTTGGTGAGTTGATAGAGGAATCTAAAAGATAGAATTGAAAGGATCTGTTCCATCAACTGAGGCGACTGTTTTAGAGTGGAATCCGAATCTAAAAGATAGAATTGAAAGTATACTAGTTAATGACAGAAAAATGAGTTTATGGCATCTCCAAGTCCTGAATCTAAAAGATAGAATTGAAAGTCAAAGCCTTCTCAATGATTTCGTTAGTGACCTTAACCCCCTGAATCTAAAAGATAGAATTGAAAGAATAAAAAACCGGAAATATAGTAAAAAGCTTTAACCCCCCTAGAATCTAAAAGATAGAATTGAAAGACCGAAGGTGCTGGAGGAGTGGTTGCTGAGGTTCAGGGAGGAATCTAAAAGATAGAATTGAAAGTTACGCTATCGATAGCCTCCCTCAGATCCCTAGCTAGAGCAGAATCTAAAAGATAGAATTGAAAGGGGATAGAAGCATACGTAGAGCTACTCCTCAACAAGCTGAAAGCAGAATGAATCTAAAAGATAGAATTGAAAGTAGTACTGCTTAACGATTCTTGCTCGTTCTATGATCTTTCGCGTCTGAATCTAAAAGATAGAATTGAAAGGAGAATAGGGTTCTGGAGCTGGCCGTTACGGAGTTGAACAAGGTGAATCTAAAAGATAGAATTGAAAGAAGTTAGCTAGCACAATGCTGATATGTTCTAAGTAGAACTTGTGTGAATCTAAAAGATAGAATTGAAAGCACATACTCCATCAGGGAGTGGGCTGTCGGTGCTGTGACCACCGAATCTAAAAGATAGAATTGAAAGTCATGGAAATCTAACCATAACCTGTAGAATCTTATTATCTTTTTGAATCTAAAAGATAGAATTGAAAGTAAGCTTATCGGCGAGAGCATTGAGAAAGTCTATCAAGTAATGGGAATCTAAAAGATAGAATTGAAAGCCTTAGGTACCGCGGTCTCCTCCTTAACAGCTCCACTCCCCTGAATCTAAAAGATAGAATTGAAAGATAGAGCTTTCTCAAACTTCAGCAACCACACTGACGTAGCTCACGAATCTAAAAGATAGAATTGAAAGTAGTAAGAGTAATAAAGACTCCCACCTTATACCTACTAGAAGCGAATCTAAAAGATAGAATTGAAAGTTCTCACGATTAGTGTTTCACCTCCGTGTAGTACATGTACAGAATCTAAAAGATAGAATTGAAAGGTGCTAGATTTGATAACGCATTAACTAGGCTTATGAGTAGAGAATCTAAAAGATAGAATTGAAAGATAAGGTGGATAGACTCAAATTCTGGATAAAGACAATAAGAGGAATCTAAAAGATAGAATTGAAAGTACTTGGCTCTTTTACCTCCACCCTCACCGGAACTATCTTCCCCGAATCTAAAAGATAGAATTGAAAGACACATATGATTAGGATTAAGTAGGGTGAAGGACATGTCAGAGAATCTAAAAGATAGAATTGAAAGTTCAACTCTATAACTCTTCCTCTCCTTGCTCTCCTCGCTATGAATCTAAAAGATAGAATTGAAAGTCTCCATGATCTCACCTACCCACTCAAGGTAGTCTATAGCTAGAATCTAAAAGATAGAATTGAATTGGAAGATATATTACTGAACTAATTAGACTTTGGGGTTAGGTGGAGTAGTGAATGGGTGGGGCTAGGGTTAGGCTAGCCTTTGATTTCGTAGACTTTAGTTCAATATGTAGTAACTGCAGTAATAACTGTTGCAGGAGGTTCTACGCGGTTCTCCTTCCTGAGGAGGAGGGGGAGTTCTCTGAGAGTAGTTTTGAAATACCTACACCGCTTGGTTGTGTTAGAGCTATAGGGTCTAGGGATGGGAAACCCTGCCCGTATCTTGATGAGGCTGGTAGGTGCGGGATCTACCGTAACAGGCCTCTGGACTGTAGGCTATGGCCTGTAATGCTCTACTACGACTTTAAGACGGGGGAGAGGGTAGTGTATCTAGACCTAGACTGCCCAGCAGCTTCGGAGGGCCGCATACCTAGGGAGCTTATAGACACGATTGTTGGGGAGCTTAAGAAACTGGTAATAGATGAGGACTGGCTGAAGAGGTACACACTAGCTCCGTGGCCCAACAACCTAGCAGAGCTCTGCAGGCTTAGACCGTAGTGCCCTAGCTTACACGGAGAGTAAGCTGATCAACACGTTGCTCCGGGAATCTCCTCCCACCTAGACAGAGTAGGTGGCTAGCTACCTACCACTAGAGCACGATCCTCAGGACAGTAAAGCTAGTAAGTAGAGAGCTTCATCACTAAACCCATAGCCTTCCTCGCTAATAACTACCCACCAGCCGCAGGGCCGTGAAGATAGATGTAGAAGACCTAACGACTCTATCGAAGCACCCAGCTGTGAAGCTACAGTACTAGCTACTAGGTTTAACATAACATGTAGAAACTCTCTAAGGTGTTTAAAGCCTTACTAGGTACTACTATACCCCTCTCGCTACTCTATGGATGCCTATCCTACCGTAAGCTACTCACTCACAGTACACATCTCTAGGTAGGTAAACCAACCTACTTACATCTATATCCCTAAATCCCTAAAACTAAATCATCGAGTGTGGCGTTGGGAACGCACCACATCTGAGGTTTCTCCGACGCCAAGAACTCCTCCTAAGAATCTCGAATTCCACGAAAACACCCAAAGTCTCCGAGGCTAGAACTTAAAGAGAAAGAGAATAGAAGAGTTAACTACATCAAAACCTGTAAGTAATGTTTACGAAGTAAGATTATCTTGATGTTATTGAAGTAGAGAAGATAAGAAAGAATGTAGCTAAAAACCCATACTAATACTAGACTTCTAAGTTTAACCAGGTCTCTTCCTCTCCTGTAGTATTATAGCTTCACCTACCATGCCCGCAAAGACTCCCCAGAGACTTACATCTATGTAACCTGTCGGTAACCCTACTAATATCATTATCAACCCTAGCACCATTAATGCTAGTGCCAACCTCTTTCTCCACATCTTAGGGATCTCTAGGGGCATGCTCTCACCTTATTAGTCCTAGAGTACGACCAACCCACCATCCCGTGAAGTACACGAAGAGTATCGTGCATATGACGTTTATTACTATGGGTACTCTAGGAATCAATTCCTTAACTCTCTCCTTGGGCAATACTTTTGAAAGTTCCCTGGGCGCTACGTAAACCCAAGCAACTATGCTGAGCACTCCTTGGAGGACCACTAGTAGCGCTCCATCGAATATCGACGCCCAGGTAATCAGCTCCACGGGAGCGGTAGCGTAACCTAGAGCCCAAGCTAGTGCCCAGAGACCCATAAGTACCGTTATTATCCTGCGGAGAGTCTGCGTGGATACCTTCTCCGTTATCTTCGGATATATGTACCTAATCCCGTCCATAATTATTATCGGCCACCCAACTGACTGACTAATATTGGTGGACCAGAGTATGAAGAATGAACCTACTAACACGAAGAGCAGAGCTCTAGGTCCTAAGTAAGCCGTGTACATCTCCCCTATTACCTCAGCTAACTTAACACCTCCTGGTAAGAGCTGCCTAGGTGCTAAGATAGCGTAGCCAGCAATAAAGAACGCAGCAATTATCAATACAGTTAATATGCAGGCCAGAATAGCGTCCAGTAAGTGAGTTCTAATCCACCACCTCATATGTTTCCAATCCTCATCACCCATCTCCTTGTACTTATCCACACCTCCCTGCCTACCCCACTCACCATATCTAGCCATACCAAACATCTTCGAACCTACGATCCAGTAGCTATACCATATATGGCTAGCAGAGCCGCCAGCTGCCCATGAAAGTACTGGTAGTATTGTTACTAGTGGGTCAGGCGCTACAGGTTCCACACCCGGCGCCTTCACTGTAGCCCACGAAGCTGGAGGTGCTACATATCCTACAGCAAACAACCCCTTAAGTATCTCAGTTATAGGTGGAGCAGCTAAAACAGCTAAAACTACCGTTAATATTACCATGCTCGCCATCATGCCCATAAAGATCACCTCGAGGAGGACGTAGATACCTAGTAACGCAATTATCAAAGTCAGGATGTAGACACCAGCTGTGTATGCCTGTACTGGGCCATACCTACCAGCCAGGGTATGCGCGACAATACCTACCGAAGCTGCTAAGCCTCCTATACTCATAGCACCAGCTAGTATGTGGAGTATACCGAAGATTATGGGCCAGACCCTCCTCGGAGGTATCCTAGCATACATGTCCATAGCTCCCTCCCCGAAAACCACAGCCCATCTACCATGTAGGTAGCCGGGCCCGAGGTTCTTCAGTATAACAGCCCAGGTAGGTACCCAAAGCAACATCAACCCGAAAGCTATGCCGAGCCTAGTCGACAGTATCAGCTCACCGGAGCCTATAGACTCAGCAGCCCACACAACTCCCGGACCAACAAACGCTAGAGCTGCTAACCACCTCGATGGTGCTGGGTACACAACAGCTGGTTTAGAACTCTCTCTACTAGAGGGACCAGTGGACATTTGGCCACCTCTTATGGAGGACTTCCAATAGGGAGTAATATAGTCTATATAGAAAGCTTTCGATAACGGGTATATATAGCCCATCCCAAGAAATCTCTGAGAACCCTATGATAGTATCAGTAGATATAGGTACCTCATCAGTTAAGGTATCACTCATCAGCTTAGAGGGTAATGTAGTTAGGTGGGCATCACATCCAGTTGAAACAATGTCCCCAGAGCTAGGTGCGGCTGAGCACGATCTTGAAGCCCTATACCAAGCCCTCCTTAAGGGAGTGAAGAGCGTCGTAGAGGGCTACGAGAGCAGGGTAGAAGCAATAACCTTCAGCTGCTACTTACACGGTGTAGCTATACTAGATAGAGAGAGGAAGCCCTTAACCAGGGTAATTACACACCTAGATACGAGAGCTGGTAAGTACCAGAGTACTGTAGAAAGCTACGGTAATGAGCTCTACCGGAGGACTGGTTGCCCACCCATCTTTGTCTACCCATTAGTAAAGCTCCCCTGGCTCAGAGAGAAACTACGCCTCAATGAGAAGTACTACCTAACCTTCGTAAAAGACTACCTAATATACAGGTTAACTGGCCTCACGATACTAGACTACGGTACAGCATCAGGTACCGGACTCATGAACGTCCACAGCCTTAAATGGGATGACCTAGCTCTCAACGTAGCCGGGGTAGACGAATCCATGCTACCTCAGCTCACTGAAGGTGCTAGCGTAGTAGAGTACGTTTCCATACCGGAACTTGGTCTAAGAAACGTAGCCCTAGTACCTGGATCATTTGATGGGGCTCTACAGAACATCGGCTACTCAGTCTACGGAGAGGAAGCAGCACTCAACTTAGGTTCTACAGCTGTAATTAGAACCCTCAGTAAGGAGGTTGTAATTGATCGAGACCTCCGCATGAGGTTCTTCTGCTACTACGCAGCTGATGGATATAGAGCTATAGGAGCTGCATCTAATAATGGGATGAGCTCCCTGGAGTGGATTAGAGGGAACCTGCTTGGAGACGTTAACTGGAGCACCGTGGAGGAAGAGGTCTCGAAAATTAAGCCCTGCAGTGATGAGGTAATAGTTCTCCCATTCATAGGTGGTGAGAGATTCCCCTATAGGAATCCTTACCTGAGGCTCACTATAGTAGGACCTTCAGTTAGCCATAGTAGAGCCCACATAGCTAGGGCATCATTTGAGGGGGTGGCATTCATACTTAAAGCCATCCTAGATGCCCTGGAGGAGAACGGCGTGACCATAAAAACTCTCCACTGTGGTGGTGGTGGCTGTGCTATAGGTAGTTTAGTAAAGATGGTCGCGGATACTTGCTGTAAACCTGTAGTAACATATAGAGAAGATGTAGCTAGGTTAACAAGCTCTATAGGAGCCGCTGCTGTAGCTATTAGAGCTCTCAAATATTCTACAAGCATAGACAACGTGAAGTTCGAATTCGTCAGTAAGTCTAAGTTAGGAGCTGTAGAACCCGAAGAAAGCGCGTGTGTAACGTATAGGGGATGCTATGAAAAGTTCTCTAAGGTTTTAAGCATCGTCTCCAACATATATGGAGACGTAGTTGGTTAGTAATGGATGCTGATCAAGAGGGAGTACATGGCTGTAAGCTACCCTCTTCCTTCTCTACGTAGATTCTAATCATGCAAGTTGCCGGTAAGCAACATAGAAAGTGGAATTGGGAGTTGTCTGTTTATGGGTGTAGTGTGAGGAAGAGTAGGTAGATGGTTGTGTTGGTGATGGTGACCACGGTCCCGGCCTTGAGGAACTCGGTGAAGGTTAGTGTAGTACCCATACGGGATTCTAGGTACTCAATCATTATTATGTTCGATGCGGCACCTAGTAGCGTTAGGTTCCCGGCTACTGTCGAGGACATGGCGAGCGTTATCCACGTAATCTCGTCTCCACTACCGTAGCCTAAGCTCTTCAGGTACTTGATGAACAGCTTTGCGAACGGTACGTTACTCAGTAGCTGACTACCCAGTAAGGAGGTGGCGGTCACTGCCGCGAGGTTGGTCAGGCCGCTGAGTTTTGTGGGGATCAACACCTCGAGTAGGGGGTTCAGGATACCGCTCCTCCAAATGCCCTCCATCGTTATGAACATCGTTATGAAGAATACTATCGTCCCCCAATCAACGTTCGATATAGACCTCCTCGGGTTGCTGGTCAGCACGTAGATCCCGGCAGCGATTACGAAGGGTATGAGGCCCCTCCGGGAGATGTGTGGGAGACCCAGTAACTCCAGTAAGTCGTTCACCACTAAGCTAGCTACAACAGCTAAGATCCCCACACCAGCAATCAGAGCATCCCTCCTGTTTCTCAGCGCCTCCTGCGGTACTAGGAGGACCTCCACCCTACCGTTCCTAACCCCGTAGTACCTGATCAGCAAGTACGGAGTAACCACCAGGTTCAGTAGAGTAGGTAGGGTAAGCCAGGTAACAAACTTCAGGAAGGGTGCGGCCATACCGGATACTCCAACTATCAGTACGTTCTGGGGGTTCCCTATAGGGGTCATAACGGAACCTATAGTGAGGCTGAAGGCCAGGAGCAGGAACATGACCCTCGGCTCTATCCCAGCAACCCTCGAAATAGTGTACGCGATGGGCGGGCCCATAACAGCCACAGTATCATTCATAGCTACAGCAGCTAGGAGGCCGAAGAGCAGTGACGACGCGTACATCAAGGAGTACCTACTCCTAAACATCGAGATAAACCAGGAGGACACCATAGCTAGAAGCCCCGACGACTCAGCGAGACCCACAATACTGAACATACCCACAAGGAACAGAATCACATCCAGATCTATAACCGACTCCAACTCATCAACAGCCACCAAGCCCGAGACCACCGTGAGGAACGACGCAAAAGCCATTATGCTCCAGACAGGTATCTGAGGCCTACGACTCCTCACAACTAGGGAGGTAGTTAGGAACACTGTGAGTCCTAGGCCGACCAGTACCTTATAGTCCATGTCGACACTCCAAGGAAACTACAGAGCTTAAGACTTTAAGCTACTAGATCCCCTCCCAGCCTTAAGATCCTTACCTACAGCCCGCAGATCGACGTGGCTCGGGGGCGTGATACGTTGCTAGTGCTAATATTAGCTTATCTAGGTATGTCTATCGGGGCGCGGGATGCCTCACCAATTATCTCTGTCCCAGGGTGTTGTGTGGTATGAGCTTCATTAAGGAAATAAGGAGGATACTCATAGACGGGGAGGTACTTATAGAAAAAGAGAAGGAGATCTACATGATTGTTTCCTGCCTCCTCGCTAGAGGCCACGCACTAATTGAGGGCGTGCCGGGGGTAGCTAAGACATATACAGCTAAGTCAGTTGCTAAGCTACTAGACCTGGACTTCAGGAGGGTTCAGATGACCCCGGACCTCCTCCCTTCAGACATAATCGGGTACTACATCTTCGATCAGAGAACAGGTGAGTTCAAGCTGAGGAAGGGACCCATATTCACTAACATACTCCTAGTAGACGAGGTGAACAGAGCATCGCCGAGGACGCAGTCAGCACTACTTGAGGCTATGCAGGAGAGGCAGGTTACGATAGAGGGCAACACGTTCAAGCTTGAGGAGCCCTTCATGGTCCTAGCTACGCAGAACCCTATAGAGATGGAGGGGGTGTTCCCACTACCGGAGGCTCAGGTAGATAGGTTCCTAGCTAAGATAGTCACCGGCTACACAACACACAGAGGGTTCGTTGAGATGCTTAAGAGGATACATGAGATAGAGGTAACGATAGAGAGCCTCAAGCCCGTAATACCCAGGGACCTCCTCCTAGAGGAGATAGCTAGGTCAGGCAACGTCAGGGTAGACGAGTCCGTACTGGACTACATAGCATCCATAGTCGAGGAAACCAGGAAGCACCCAGCAGTGAGGCTTGGCGGCTCCCCCAGAGCCGGGATAGCCATCCTCAAATTAGCGAAGGCCTGGGCATACCTCGACGGCAGGAACTACGTAATCCCGGACGACGTTAAGGCCGTAGCTAAGCCAGCCCTCATACATAGAGTGATACTGAAGCCTGAGTACGAGTTGCAGGGGGTTACACCGGAGAGGGTGGTCGACGATGTACTCACTAAGGTGCCGGTGCCCAGACCTTGAGGTACGTCCCCCTACTCCTACTGATACTACTTACTAGCCCGGTAACATACGCAGAACTCCCTAGACACACCCCCAACTTCCCCGAGGGAATAGACCTAGGACCCCTGCAGACAGCCCTCGAGAGCTTACTAGCAGACCTCGCAGCAAACCTCTCTAACAAGGTCGTGGACTACCAGGACATACTTAACGAGCTAGTTAACCGGGGAGTACTGAACCCGGAGGAAGCTGGTGAGCTCTCAAAGATAGCTTCAATACCGCCGAGTGAGCTGGCCGGCCCCAACATCCCACCTGAGGTAGTTAAGTCCCTAACCTCAGGAAATCTAAGCCTGGAGGAGCTGGAGGACTTAGCTAAGCTCCTAGTAGAACTGAGGAGGTCCGGGGTCTTAGACCCGTACAGCTTCCTAGCACTCTCCAGGTTATTACTAGGTGTAGCTAAGTCAATGGGTGTAGCCCTCCCGAAGAACTTCTCCACCGAAGTGTTACGCACCATCTCAGAGGTAGTAAACACCCTCGGAACTCAGAGACAGAAGCCTCAGCTCCCCGCAGGTGGGGAACCTTGGGCCCCGCCCAGCCTCCCTAAGCTCTCAGCACAGCTACCATCTATCCCCAGCATAGGTGTTGTGACCATATCACCAGATAGCCTAGTAACATTCCTAGCGGTACTAGCTTCCCTAGCGATCCTCACCGCGGTAGTGTTCGTAGTGCGTACTGAGAGGATTAGGTCTACCCTGAGGTCGTTACTACCCAAACTACCTAGAGGGCCTGGAGGGGTGCCAGGTAACGACGTAATCTCGATATACTGGTCATCCGTTAGGATAGTGGAGAGGGTTGCTAAGACCCCGAGAGCTGAGTACGTAACCCACCGAGAGTATCTGAGGGATGTCATATCCAGGGAACCTGGGGTCAGGGATGTGGAAAACTTCATTGCGAGCTTCAAGGAGCTTACAGAGCTCTACGAGCTACGTAGGTTCGGCTTCGTAGCTGAGGATAAGGTAGTTGGTAGGGTTCGTGACGCCTACATCAGGTTGGTGAGGTCTATTGGCTAGCTGGAGAGCTGTGCTAGCAGTACTAGTTAGGGTAGTGCCAGCAGTAGTATTCATTGACGTAATCAGAGTGGGGATTTCAACCATCACGGAGCTGTACCCCGCTGGGCTGGGGACAGTCCTAACTAATCCGAGACTACTCATAGTGGCCGGCTCAGGAGTTTCAGCAGTTTTTGCTGTGGTATTCGGGAGCGTACCTGCGTACTCGGTAGCACTGGTACTACTAATCCTCTCAGAGCTCCCGGCTCTACCGGTCTACACTGACCACGTAGCAATCAGTAGAACAGCGGTCAGTGTCCCTTGGGTAGGTATAGCAGGAATCTTCGCGGTCCTCGTTCTAGATACTCTAGTAACGGTCTACAGACCCGGGGGCTTCAGCCCGTCCAGACAAACATTAAAGCGTGTCGCAGTAACGGTAGCATCCTTCCTCGCAATAATAGCCCCACTAACACTAGTCTCGCTAGTATTCGCCACGTACTTCACGGACCTGGTGGGGGCGTTGAGGGAGGCTACAACATCTCTTGCTCGGACACCCCTCTACTTCATCGCCGGCTCACTAACTACTGGGGTGGCTCTCATCCTCATAGCTATCTACGCGCTATCTAAGGTGCTGAACTCCTCAACCGAGATCCTAACGCTCTTTCTGATCCCATCGAGGAACGTCTCGTTAAGGGCTCTCACGGAGGGTGAGGACCTGGATAGAGTGTTCTCCCCTCCCCTAGTGGGGATAGTCCTAGGCCTCGCAGCACTAGCTTTCTACCCAGCTATCTACACCCTACTCTTTAGAGTTATCCTGCAGCCCGTCACTAACTACCTGACTAGCCTCCTCCCATCACTAGCGGTTCACACCCTACTGAACATAGCCTCCTTCGCACTGACACTCATACTTGTCCGCGGGGTAGTCGGTACACACGTAGTTCCTGAGGTGCGTGCTAGGACCGTAGCATACTCCATAACAGTGCTCACACTGTTCTACATAGCCGCCGTGAAGGTGTCGATTGACGGTGGGGCGAGCCTAGCAGAGGCCCTACTCAGCCCGAACCTGGACGGGGTTATCCAGCTAATCAGGGTCACGTACCTGGACTACTCCTACTACCTGATAACATTTACCGAGTCCTTACTTAGGTTTCTTGGTGTCGCGCCATGATGAGGCTTAAACGCTTCAAGCTCAGGGGGTTCATCCCGTTCTTAGTTACCGGCTTAGTGCTACTGGCTCTCTCAGTGCAGGTACTACTGTGGTCCATAGCCTACATGGAGAGAGCTATGGTAGCTACATCACTCATGGCAGGCCTAGTCGGGTTCTCCCTACTCTCAGCCTCACTATACATACTGAGGCTCGCTGCCTATGCCTACGGAGTCGAAGCTGGTAAGCCATCGTGAGGTTAGGATAGTAGGTCTAGGCCTCGTCCTAGCCCTCATACTAGTAGGTCTCCTAGCCCTAGTCGAGAAAGGGCCGGTAGCACCAGCAGTCCCGATAGGGCCCTCACCACTGAACCCCCTCTCACTCGGCACCACATCCTTTTACTACATGGTTAGGGAGCGTTATAGGGCTCACGTACTCACCAAGATAGAGGAACTCAAAGACATCTCAGCTAGTAGATGCCTATTCGTAGAGATATCACCGGAGATCCCGGTAGGTGATTCGGAAGCTGAGGCAATCGCTAGGTACCTAAAGCTAGGGTGCGGTAAGGTATCGCTACTAGTTGCTGACGAGGAGACCACATCCAACAACCTACTGAAAGCATTCAACACCTCGGTAAGGATCGCTGGAAATAGGGTAGGTACCATATCTAACGGTACATTCTCCCCCTACCCCCTAGCGATAATAACCTTAGCAGGTAGGGAACACCGGGTCGTCCTAGACCTAGCCTCCGAGGTTAGAGGAGGTAGTTGCTTAGGGTACGTATCGGGACCCGTAGCTGTCCAGCTACCTAGTAGTGAGCGAGGTAGATTAGTGCCCAGACCTGAGGTGTGCGTCATGTCTGAGGACATTGTTCAGGGCGTTCACGTAGTCGCCATCGGGGACGGCTCCATCCTACTGAATCAGGCACTAAACTCGGGGAGAGCTGTCTACAGGGACCTCGCCTCAGATCTCCTCAACTACATGTGTGGTAATGGGGACTGCCTCGTCATCATAGATTCGATACACTACAAATCCGAGAACCCTCTCAAGCTCCTCCTAAGCTGGGGAGAGTCCCGAAGTCCCGGGTTCAGTGTGACAGACCTCCTCTACATGACCCTCGCTACGGCCTTATCACTACTACACCCAGCGTTCTGGCTCCCACCAGCGTTTAAGTTCTTCGACGAGTTCGTGAGGATAGCTTTCTACACGGCAATAGCTTACCTAGCTATCCCCATAGTCTCCGCCTACGTCGTCAGCTTCCTCACCTCCCCGGAGAGGTACTCGAGGGACGAGCCTATGGCGGAGCAATCCGAGACAGAGGTATTTATTGCGGCAGACCTGAGGAGCTCCATTGAGAGAGGTACCGTTAAGCTGGGGCCTAAAGACTTCGTAAACCTCTACAGCATGGTTAGTGCGATAACTACCTCGATCCTGGGGGTAGGGCTGGGTGACGAGTCCTTCCCGAAGATACTTGGGGGATACGTAGGTGAGGAGAGAGCAGTCAGCTACTGGAGCTTCATGAACAGGATTTACAGGAGAGCCTCAGGAGCTTCCCGCACACCCATCGTAGTCCTCTGGGGTAGGACCACCAGGAGAGCACTTAAATGGAGTGAGGATGTTCTGAGCGCTCTTGGGGTAAGCCTCGAGGAGGGGGTGGGAATAGAGAGATTAGCTACCGCAGTAGGTGGCTCTGTTGGAGACTCCGGTATCTAGAACGCAGAGGTTAGCACCCTACCTATTCGTAGCAGCAAGCCTAGCCCTCATCGGGGCGGTCTTCGATGAGTCCCTAATAACTACCTCAGTCTTCATGGTGTCGATAGCTGTGTTCATGCGTGGATACGCGATCATGTCTGTAGCAGCTGCTTCAAGGCTTGTAGTTTCGGTGAGGACCAGTGCCGGGTCTGAGGATGATGACGTAGTGGTTGTGCTTGAGTTAGTGAACCCTACTAGGGTCCCCATAGTCTTAGCTGAGTACAGCCTCCACTACAGCCCCCTCCTCAGGTTCGCAGGCCCCTCAAGGACCGGGCTCATCCTCATCCCACCTAGAGGGTCGGTGTTGCTGGAGTTCAGGTTCTGGGGCCGTACAGGGACTTACAGGGTAGGCCCCCTCAAGCTCTCCGTGAGGGACCCTCTCGGACTGTTCAGGAGCTCCGAGGTGGAGGTCTTTACGGGTGTTGAGGTGAGGGTGCTCCCCAGGGTTGAGGAGGCTGTTGTTAGGAGGTTGTGGACCTACACCAGATCCTCCGGCCTGGTCAGGAGTAGGCAGCCTGGTGAGGGTGTGGAGTTCTTCGATATCAGGGAGTACAGACCTGGGGATGAGTTGAGGAGGGTTGTTTGGAGGGTGTTCTCTTCTCAGGGGATCCTCGCGGTTAAGGAGCTTGAGAGGGAGATGTCTCAGTACGTTCTCTTCGTGGTGGACTCAGCCAAGGGTATGTGGGTGGGGCCACCGAGGCAGACACCTGCCGAGCACTTTGCTAGGATCGTAGCCTCAATAGCTTACTACCTCTGCCGGAGGGGGTATAAGGTGGCTGTCCTAGTCTTCAACGAGAGATCCGTGCATGTTTCAGGGAGTCCAGCATCAGGTGAGGTAGGGTTCCGCAGGGTTTACGAGACTCTAGCAAGGATAGAGTACCTAGATGAGGCTATCAACACAACGCCACTAGAGGAGATAACCCGGAGGATTGCCCTATCCATACCTCGCGAGAGGACCGTGGTCTTCCTCTTCACGAGGCCGTCGGAGGACGGGAGGGAGGAGTTCGTAGTGAGGCTACACGAACTTCTGAGAGAGCGCGGTCATAAGCTCTTTACTGTTACACCACTCATAGTCAGCTACGAACTGGTGAACGTACCTCAGTGGGCTCGCGCAGCGTACACAGTAAAGCTCTACGAGTTCCTGAAGAAAGATCTAGACAGTATCGGTAGGCTCAGAAGACGTGGAGTTAGGACAATAGCTGTCAGCCCGACACACATACCGCAGAGGGTTGTGAGAGCTGTGGAGGAGTTAGCATAGGTGTGAGCTACCTACGTAGGTTGTACATCTGCACTAGCTTTAAGGATGTGTAGAGGTGGGTTAGGGTTGCTAGTACTACTAGGGAGTAACCTACCGAGCCGGGAGAGAAGATCTCGGCTAGGCTGAATAGGAACACTATGAACAGCCTAACATCCCGCGAGGCTACCCCAGGTACTCTCCCTACTAGAGCTGGGTGTGTCCCTAGGTCGTGCTCCCCTCTTAAGTGTATGTAGCTAACTAGGAGGTCCCCGGATAGCGCTAGTAAAGCTACGGGTAGTATCCAGTAACCAAAGAACTCTAGTGAGTAGAGAGATGCTGATATCAGGATAGATACGTCAGCATACCTATCTAATACAGCATCTAGGAAAGCCCCCCTCCTGCTCTCCATCCCCCTAGCTCTAGCAAGCTCTCCGTCAACTCCATCCACTATAGAGGAGAGCTGAACCAGTATACCAGCTAGTACCGGTAGCTCAGCTAGGTATAGATATGAGGAGAGTAGGGCCATAGAGAAAGCAATTAGCGAGACTTGATTAGGGGTTATCCTAAGGTTTCTCCTAACTATGAGCTCCGTAATGTACTTAGACACCTTCCTGTTCAGGTACCTGGACACAGGCCCGTCAGTAGGTTTCGATAGCCCTATAACTAAGCACCTCACTAACTATGGGTTGTGCTCCCCCAGCTCAGAACAACCTCAATAGCTAGGTCCTTCCAGGGACCTTCAGATAGCTTGAGGTAGTCCTCTCCAGTATCTACATCTACCCAAGGTTCCCCCGTTAAGTCCACTACACCTACCCGCCCCACCCTACTAGCGACACAGCTATAGAGCTTTGAGAGCTCTGCGGGCTCCCCGCAGGTGCTGAAGTAGCCTAGGATATCCCTGGAAACTATGTGTAGTCCTACATCCACATAGCTCCAGGAACCCAGTCCCTTACCTACCTCAACTACCCGACCATCTCGGTCTACCCTAACTAGGGTGGCCTCAGATACATCTACGTGGGTAGGGTCCCTATCTACACCTATAGCTACTAAGTCCCCTCTATATCCTTCAAGAAGCCTCTTGACGGTTCTAGGTAGGTATATGTGGTCAGCCATCGAGACTAGTACCCGGCCCCACCCAGACTTCTCGAGTCCTAGAACTAGGGAGTAGGCATTACCTCTACGAACCTCATCATTAACTACGTACATTATTTCGGCCCCCACACCCCTAAGTACCTTCGAGATGGGTTGTAGTAGAGTGCTGTTGGTTACTACCGTAATGCTGTCTATGCCTGCTGAAGCCAGGCTCCTGATAGGGTACTCGACTAGGGTGTAGCTAGCTATCCTAGCTAGTAGCTTGTGTACGCTGACATCACGCGGGAACCTGCTGCTAGCACCTGCTGCTAGTACTATAGCTCCCTCTACAAGCATTAATCGAGCCCGTAAGCTTTCCTCAGCTCAGGTAGGTAGCTGTGGATGCTGTACCTGGGGATCTTAACCAGCTCACCTACACGTAACAGCCAGTCTATTAGGAGCTGGTATGCTACTATCCTAGATATGGACTTAGAGCCTGCAGGTCCGGGGCTCTTCATGTAGAAGGAGTTCACCTCGTAGATAGTGCCAGAGAACCCTCTATCGATAGCTATCTTAGCTAGCCTAACAAGATCTACTAGGAGGCCGGCTAGTGCCGGGCTATCGTTTATCCTAGCGTTAACAACTATCTCGTCTACAGCCCCGTTAAAGCCTACGTACTCTATGTGCATCGAAACGAACTTCTTATCCCCCAGGTACTCCGAGAAACCTGTAGGCTTTATGTAGGTCGGTACCTCAAAGCCGAGTACGTCCGCTACGACAGAGCTCTTAGTCTTCTCCTTAGCCTTATTCCTACTCTCATCAAGCAACGCGAGGAAGTCCGTGTTACCACCTATATTAAACTGGACCACACCCCTCGGTACCCTATTCCTCTCAGCTAGGTGCTCTATGATGTCGCTAGTAAGCGGGGTTGCCCCGCTAGCACCGTCATCACCTAAGATAATGCTTCCACGCTCAGCGAAAGCATCGACGAAGACGTTACTCCTAGCAGCCACGGCTGGGATGGCATTTATGAAAGCTACGGGCTTCACAGTCTCAGCATATATCGTTGCTGCGTAGAGGTAGGCGTAGGTGGCCGGTAGCTTAGTACCCCCACTCTTCACCAGCTTACGTAGGTCTTGGAAGCTCTCGGGAGGCTCTGTGTACTCGGTCGTGATTAGGTTAATCAAGACATCGACACCACACCTCTCCCACGTACTCACTACAGAGTAGACTGCGTTCTCTAGGTCCATCTCCTCCTCGAGCCCTGAGGCCTTGATCGGTATGTTGGATGTGCTCCCGAGGTGAATACCTTTAGATACGGTAACCCCCTCAAGTGATTGATACCTCGGAAACTCAGGGTAATACATACTAACTACATCACTAAGACTACGACCCACCTTCGCGGCATCTACATCGATAGAACACACAATCTCCACATCCTCAACTCGGTAACTCCTAAGGAAATTCTGGAGAGGAATCCCGTTAAGCCCTATCTCACCTCTCTTAATCCTCGCCAGTCCTAGAGCTAGAGTAGTAGCTACGTACCCCTGACCTACTATGCCTACTCTAACGGACATAATAACCACCGAACAACCGGGGTTCTATGTGTTCAGCTAATATAAACTTTAGGATGTAACGATAAAGAGTATGCGGATCTAACGTATTTAGAAACACACTACCATATCCAACACAGTCAACCTACTCAGCTCTGGGAGGTAAAGGCTTCCCAGTCTCAGCTATATAGCTCCACATGTAGCAACCGAAAGAGACTATGGACAGAGGTGAATCCACACCACAATAACCTTACAGGAAAGCTTACAACTGAGAGCCGGTCCTCTATGGCAGGAAGGAGGTAAGATATCACAACGGAACATGAACAGTGGAGGAACATAGGTAAACCTGGAGTACCTTCTAGACGTGCTATACCACTATTTCTACCCTTGACAACTCTCGTGCTGCTAGGCTCTGCCGGATACCACATCCTCACAAGAAACATAGTTGTTGACGTGTCATCCGAGGACTCATACTCACAGCTAGAGCTAAGGGCTAGCCGGACTAGGTACGTACTTCCATAACACGCCTAAGATAGGCTACGCGTGGAAGAATACTTCAACCCGTGATTAAGGAAAAGGTGAGCTAGGGTAGAAAAGCACTACTAAAGGTTCTCAGGTTTAGAGCTAGGCAATACCCTTGCACTATATCTACAATACCAGGAAATTCGGTGTCAAAAGTCAATCCTCTGATACCCGCTACCATGTCTTCCACTCACCTCACTAGACACCTCTCTTCCACCTATTGCGGTAACAGCTATGAGACAGCCTGGCTAGGCCTGGAAAGTGATGTTAGAGGCATACTAGCACGGGTTTCACCAGCATGAGCCCGGGAACCTCCTCAATAGCCTTAATGAGGGCCTCCACCCTCCTAGTCTGACCCTTGACAGCTATAGATAGTAAGCACCGCCTCTCGTCTATGTGGATATGGTTAGAGAAAAGCACCACGTCAAGGAATTCGTGTTGCACATCTGTTAGCGCTGTGTCTGAGTCCTTCTTTTCGTGATCGTAGAGTACGTTGATGAAGCCGACGGCTACGCAGTCCCCGAGCGTTCTCTCAGAGATTAAGATCCTGAGGGCTTCCTGGATTATCCTGCTGTAGCTGACGTTGCTGTAGCTCCTAAGTCTCTCCACAGCACTCAATATGTCTGCCGGTATGTATACCCCGACTTTCTTACCTGAGCTAGACGTGGATCAGCCCCCATGTATAGGACGTGATAAAGCTATTTCTATCTTCGGGACGCGACCCGCAAGGTGTGGGTGCTGGAAAAGTAGATATGGTGTTCTCACTAGATGTAGTTGGGCGTGTTTATGGGTGGGAGTAGGAAGGTGGACTGGTTCTCACTGTCGGGGGAGCTCCACCTAAAGTATGGAGGTAAGATCGAGGTAGTCCCCAAGGTCCCGGTCACAGAGCTTAACGACTTCTCCGTATGGTACACTCCAGGTGTTGCGGAGCCTTGTAGGAGGATTAGGGAAGGTGGGGAAGACCTATCGTTCGACTACACCCTCAGGTGGAACTACGCTGCCGTGGTTAGTGATGGTACTAGGGTTCTAGGCCTCGGCGATATAGGTCCAGCAGCTGGGCTACCCGTTATGGAGGGTAAGGCATTACTATTTAAGTACCTGGGAGGTGTTGACGCGGTCCCAATAGTACTGAGGGAGAGGGATCCAGATAAGTTCGTATACATAGTTAAGGCTCTGGAGCCCAGCTTCGGGGCAGTAAACCTCGAGGACATAGAGTCGCCTAAGTGTTTCTACATACTGGAGAAACTCCAGGAGGTCCTTGACATACCGGTCTGGCACGACGATCAACAGGGAACAGCCCTAGTCAACATAGCGGCCCTAATAAACGCTCTGAAGGTAGTCAACAAGAAGGTGGATCAGGTTAGGATAGTCCTCGTAGGTGCTGGAGCAGCTAACATAGCACTCTACAAGTACCTCAAGGTAGCTGGAGCTAACCCTAGGAACATCGTGGTAGTTGACTCTAGGGGCATACTCCACCCGGAGAGGGAGGATGTGGAGGTGTTGAAGAAGGAGAACCCGTGGAAGTATAGGATAGCTGTGGAGACCCAGCCGGATGTCAGGGGAGGTATTAGGGAGGCTATGAAGGGTGCTGACATAGTCATAGCAGCATCTAGGCCCGGCCCTGGGGTCATAAAGAAGGAGTGGGTAGCTGAGATGAATAGGGACGCCATAGTCTTCGCAGAGGCAAACCCCATCCCGGAGATATGGCCTTGGGAAGCTAAGGAGGCTGGGGCTAGGATAGTTGCTACTGGCAGGTCAGACTTCCCGAACCAGATAAACAACAGCCTAGGCTTCCCAGCGGTCTTCAGGGGGGTGTTAACTGCTAGAGCTAGGAAGATGGTTGACGAGATGTTCATAGCCGCAGCACACGCACTAGCTAAGTACGCCGAGGAGAGGGGTATCCACGAGGAGTACATAATACCTAGGATGGATGAGGAGGAGGCTTACATACGGGAAGCTATAGCAGTAGCAGAGAAAGCTGTAGAGTTAGGGCTAGCTAGGAGGAAGCTCTCGCGGAGTGAGTTAGAGTATGAGATAAGGGAGCTCATAGAGAGACCTAAGAAGTACATGAAGATAGCACTGGAGAAGGAATACATAAAGATGCACCCACCGTTCGGGAGCTGGTAGAGTCGCTGAGGCCGTGTAGTTCCCCCTACTTAAACCTATTCTTTGAAACTACCTCACTAAGCCTGCTAGCACCGTACATGAAGAAGCCTGCTAGGAGTTGAGGTAGTACCGAGATGATCGTGATGATTCTGTAGAGGACGACGGCCGTGAATACCGCATTCCTCTCAAGGCCTATTACTAGGGAGGTAGCTACCTGAACCGCCTCAACCTGCCCCACACCTGCGGGGGTTACTATAGGTAGTAACCAGAAGATGACTAAGAGGAGGTCGAAGAGGAGCATTGAGTCGGCTAACCCGGTAGAGGGCTCGAGGTATTTAAGTATCAGGTAACCACTCACTACGGAAACCACCTTCTCCAGCCCTACAGCAATAGCTGCTACAGCTATGTAAGTAGGTCTAGGCGGCTCTACGTGGACTAGGTAATCGGAGAGAGTGCCCAGCCTCGATAGAGCACCCGAGAGTACCTCCCTAACCCTCCTCGATCGTGACGATAGTAGAACCGCTATGTTGAGGGCGTTGACGGCTGAGACAGCCGTAACTAGTACCCACGTCACGGCCCCACTCTTCCCAACTAGGAAGAGTATAGCTAGCTCCACTGTAGCGGTAGTAGAGTGGAGTAGCCTGTGGAGGAACACTGACTCGACAGCCTTAGTGGGTGGCACACCCTCACTTACAAATATCGCTACCCGGCTCACCTCCGTAGCCCCACCAATAGGTACTAGATACTCGAGTGCTAGGGTACTGTAGGTCCCTAAGAGAACCCTCCTGAAACCCAGCTTCACACCCAGTGATCGTAGGGTGAGGAAAAGCTGGGTGGAGTGTAGAGCGGGGCTAGCAGATCTAGCTAGTAAAGCTAGAACAACTACCACTACCGGAAGCTCCCCTAGATAAGCTAGGGACGTACCTAGATCGACATCGAGAACGTATTTTGAGATAACTACGAACAATACGACACCGGTAGTTGCTGCCAGTATAGCTACAGCTCTCTGCGGCCTAGCCATACAGACCTCGCCACCACTAAGCAGAGACTCCGCACTCTAGGGTCGGGGACACTTAAAAGTTTGTGGTTATGTGCTCCAAGCAGTCATCTCAGCTTAGATACAGGTACTACACCACTCTCCTAGCCTGACATCACACTCAGTGCTGCGGCCTAACCAGATCCGCGTAGATCTACCTAGCTCCCAATGTATAGCAGTACCCAGCCTCCAAATATCAATAGACCGACACTAGTAAACACATAGCTGGTAGGGATCTTCCATCTAAGCCATAACGCTACTCCGAGTTCTCCAACCTCCTCCCAGCCCTGAGGGACATCTTAGCTGTGGACTCGCGGGGTACGTAGTTCCGTAGTGTAGATAGGAGGATACTGGGAGAGTGGTCGGTATCTACATACCTAGTTCTGATATGAGTTGCCTTAGGGCCTCCCTGCCCCTACCTATTATCGGGTTTCCGTGACTCGGCATTACGTGGTCGAAGTCATAGTTGACTAGCTTAGCTATGGAGGCCCTATTCATGTGCGGGTCCTTCGAGTAGTGGTGATGCATCTCGCGGAGCCTCCCCTGCTCCTCGTAGACGAGATCACCGACGAAGATGGATCTCTGGCTAGTGTTCAGCAGGCATATACTTCCCGGTGTGTGACCAGGGGTGTGTATGACCCTCAAGCCGTAGACCTCGTCACCATCGTCCAGCATTATATCCACATCAACAGGCTCAAATCTCCTCCTAGAGGTCCCGACCTCACCCCTCAGGTACGGAACCTCCTCCCTGTGGGCAGCTATCTTAGCCCCGGTCAGCTCCCTCAACTTCTTGAGACCGCCGGCATGATCCCAGTGAGAGTGTGTCAGAACTATAACCTTAATATCGGATGCTTCGATCCCGGCAGACCTTAAGTAAGCCGTTATTCTCTCATAGTCACCTGGGGTACCCGCATCAACGGATACGTAACCCCCGGACACCTTAACTAGGTACACGTTTGAGACCTCACCCCTTACAAGGAACACTCCCTTCAGAATCTCCATAACCTAAGACACCAACAAGATAAGCATACCCGACCTTAAATTTCCTAGACGCAGGCTAGGGCCAGCAAGCACTCCTAGAGGTAGGTAATGGGTAAGAATCATCAACTAGCAGCTATGCTGGGTAAGCACGCTTAACGGTTCCCCGCATGCTATCATTACCGCTTCATCAACCAGCTTATAACCTACTTATCGGATAGTTCTATGGAGACCCTCTGGACACCCCCGATATGGGGGAGAATGAGAGGAGGGAACCGCGGGTCTTTTCTTACATCTAGAAGCCTTCTCTGGGGCGGGGATGGGAACTATTAGGCACCTCTCCAGAGGAGCTGGAGGGAGTGAAGCTTCTAGCTGTTCCTATGTGCTGAGCAATATTTATTTCTACCTACCTAGTAGAGCATGATGTCGAGGTATGTCCTCGGTTCGTGACGTGTTGGCCCGCTTGTTGCTGGACTTCATATCCACTGTCTCGGTTAGGCTCCCGGACGACGTCTTAGAGCACCTCACAAGGATATCTAAGGTTGAAGAGCCCGGCTTTGCTGGGCTAGTCTACGAAGCTATGTTTAGGAATATTGAGGTAGCGTCACAGAGGAGGATCCCGCTCTGCCAGGACACTGGTGTGTTGGAGTTCTTCATTGAGGTCGGTGACGGCTTCCCCTACACTGCAGACCTCCTTGAGGCGATCCCGGAGGCTGTGGTTAGAGCTACGGAGGCAGGCTTCCTGAGGCCGAACGTTGTCGACCCTACTACCGGTAGGAACACAGGTAATAATGTCGGGCCTAACCTGCCGTGGGTTGACCTGAGGATTGTGAGGGGAGTGGACCACGCTAACGTCTTCCTCTACCTAGCTGGTGGAGGCTCTAGTAGGCCCGGCTCAGCTAGGGTTCTAGACCCGGCTCAGGGCCTGGAGGGGGTTGTGAGGTACGTGCTTGAGGACATAGCTGAGTATGGGCCTCCCGCATGTCCACCCCTCGCCGTCGGGGTTGGGATAGGTCCTACTGCTGAGATAGCCGCAGTTCTCTCGAAGAGAGCTCTCCTCAGACCTCTCGGCTCTAAGAACCCCGACCCGAAGATAGCGTTACTAGAGGAGGAGTTGGTGAAAGCCGTGAACACCCTCGGAATAGGTCCTCAAGGTCTTAGCGGTAAGGTGACAGCACTAGCCGTACACGTTGAGTATGCTGGGAGGCATCCGGCCACGGTAGCTGTTGGAGTTAGCACTAGTTGCTGGGCTATGAGGAGGGGCCACTTAAGGATAGAGAAAGACCTTTCTGCTAGAGTCCTCAGTCATGGGGGTGTTAAGCTTGGGTAGGACGGTGATCAGGTTACCCGCATCAGATGAGGACATACTGAAGCTCGAAGTCGGGGACGTAATCTACGTTGACGGCATCGTCGTCACAGCTAGGGATGCTGTTCACAGGAGGTTCCTAGTGGATGGAGTGCCCCTACCTGTAGATCTCCGGGGGCTGGCCATATTCCACGCAGGTCCCGTCATGGTTAGGCAGGGAGGGCGTTGGAGGTGTGTGTCTATAGGCCCTACAACAAGTGAGAGAATGGAGCCATACGAACACGATTTCATAGCTAGGACGGGCGTTAAGTTAGTGATAGGTAAGGGAGGGATGGGCTCTAAGACAGCTGAAGCATGTCGTAGGTATGGAGCAGCCTACACTATCTTCCCAGGGGGTTGCGGAGCGCTCGGAGCTGAGGCTGTGGAGGAGGTTTTAGGGGTTGAGTGGCTGGATCTAGGAATACCGGAGGCCCTCTGGATCCTTAAAGTCAGGGAGCTAGGTCCCCTCATAGTTACCATAGACCCTCGAGGCAATAACCTGACTGAGGAGGTGAGGAGGAGAGCCAGGAGTAGGGTGGATGAAGCTATACACGAGGTGGTAGGTAGAGTAGGAAGGGAACTTAAACTCTAGTTTTTAGTGGTGAGGTCCTCAAGGAGCTGTAGGACCTTTACGTGCTATATATTGCCCTAGGCAAAGAACTCACTGGGTCTAAACTTGATTGAAGTTCGGCGGGTAGCTATAGTTGGATTCGGGACTATGGGCTCAGGCATTGCCCAAGTATTTGCTCAGGCAGGCTTCAGCGTGGTAGCGGTAGACGTATCTGAGGAGGTTCTGAAGAGGGGTTTAGACAACATATGGAGCGGCCCGTTCGGCCTTAAGAAAGCTGTCGAGAGGGGTAAGCTAACCGAGGAGCAAGCCCGCGAGGCCTTCTCCAAGATTAAGACTACTACGAACCTACCGGAGGCTGTTAAGGATGTTGACTTAGTGATCGAGGCTGTATTCGAGGATTTCGAGGTTAAGAGGAAGGTCTTCGCGGAGGTTGACGCTCACGCCCCTCCACACGCTATCTTAGCTAGTAACACATCAACCCTCAGCATAACAGCTCTCGCTGCCGTGACTAAGAGGCCGGAGAAGGTGGTCGGCATGCACTTCTTCAATCCTCCCCCGATTATGAAGCTCGTCGAGGTGGTCCGCGGATTCCTGACATCAGATGAGACGGTCGAGGTTGTGAGGTCCCTAGCTGAGAAGCTGGGTAAGGTACCCGTCATTAGTAGAGACTCCCCGGGCTTCATAGCTAACAGGATAGGGGTGGTACCCATCCTGGAGGCTATAAGGCTCTACGAGCAGGGAGTTGCTTCAGCACGTGATATTGATACCGCTATGAAGCTGGGCTATAACTGGCCTATGGGGCCGCTAGAGCTTGCTGATTTTATAGGCCTCGACGTGTTGCTCGGCATAGCTGAGGTGCTCTACAGGGAGACAGGTAGCCCAGCATACCACCCGCCCCCACTCCTCAGGAGGTTAGTGGCGGCTGGGTATCTAGGCCGTAAGGTGGGTAGAGGTTTCTACACATATAAGTAGGTGATTGCTGGTGGAGCTCAAGTACGTACTCTACGAGAAGAAGGAGGCTATCGCGACGATAACCCTCAACAGACCGGAGAAGCTGAACGCTCTGAGCCGTGATGTGTTGGCAGATCTCCTGAAGGCCTTAGAGGAGGCTGAGAGAGATAGGGAAGTGAGGGTAGTGGTACTCACAGGTACAGGTAAGAGCTTCTGCGCGGGAGCCGACGTCACTGAGTTCACTAAGAGCCCGCAAGAGGTGCGGGAGTTCATAGATCTCGGCCGTAAGGTCTTCGAGTTCATAGAGAACATGAGTAAGCCCGTAATAGCTGCAGTAAACGGCTACGCACTAGGAGGAGGCTTCGAGCTGGTACTAGCATGCGACCTCATCATAGCTTCCACGAACGCTACCTTCGGATCCACCGAGGTGAACCTCGGGATAGTTCCAGGTTGGGGTGCTAGCCAGAAGCTCCTGGCCATAGTGGGCCCGATGAAGGCTAGGGAACTAATAATGCTCGGGGAGCTGTTCTCCGCTGAGGAGGCCCTCAAGCTCGGGATAGTCAATAAGGTCGTACCGCCGGAAAAGCTCCTGGAAGAGGCTATGGGGGTGGCTAGGAAGCTAGCTGAGAAGAGCCCGACAGCAGTGTCTATAGCTAAGGCCGAGATTAACAAGTCACTTAAGTCCTATCTAGCCCCAGGCCTCGAGCTCGAGAGAACGATGTTCTTCATGGCTGTAAGTAGTGATGATGCTAAGGAAGGTATCTCAGCCTTCCTAGAGAAGAGGAAGCCTAGGTGGAGGAGTTAGCCTCAAGCTAGCAGATTTTTTAGTTACTGCTAGATAAAGCTGGTGAAGTATTTGCCAGTAGATTTCGAGTTAACTAAGGAACAGGAGGATATTAAAGCTACTGTAAGGGAGTTTGCTGAGAGGTACATAGCCCCCAAAGCAGTTGAATTCGATGAGAAGCAGGAGATACACCCGGAGATAATAAGGGAGATGGCTAGGCTAGGCCTCTTTGGCGTGGTCTTCCCAGATAAGTACGGCGGTCTCGGGCTAGATCCGGTAACTGCTGGACTGATACTTGAGGAGATAGTTAGGGCTGATCTAACCTTCTCACTAGCAGTTGCCTACCTAGTGCAGACTTCCTGGGGGTACATAGCCTACAAGTACGGTAGTGAGGAATTCCGCGACGAGGTCATAACTAAGGCAGCGAGGGGCGATCTCTGGATAGGTATCGCAACAACGGAGCCTGGAGCCGGTTCAGACCTCGTCGGAATAACGACCACAGCTAGGAAGGTTGGTAGTGAGTATGTTGTGAGTGGGGAGAAGGCCTACATATCTGGTGTTAGGGAGGCTAGGGAGAGAGGGAAGTGGTTCGAGTATGGTGGTGGGCACGTAACGCTCACATATACAGATAAGAGTAAGCAGCATAGAGGCATGACGTTCTTCTTCATCCCGCTGACAGATCCGAACATCTCGATACGCCTAGAGAAGGAGTTTGGGAGGAAGGGGTGGTCCTTCGGTAGCTTCGTACTTAACGACGTGAAGGTACCTGAGAAGTATAGGATAGGAGATGAGGGGAGGGGGTTCTACATAGCTATGGAGGGGTTCGACCATGCGAGAGCCTATATAGCTCTAGCATGTGCTGTCGGGGGTAAGAGAGCTATAGAGCTAGCGGTGGAGTACGCTAAGCAGAGGAAGGCCTTCGACTCCCCGATCGCTAGCTTCCAGGGTATTCAGTTCCAGCTTGCTGATAACTGGGCCAGGCTTGAGGCAGCTCACTCACTAGCCTACAAGGCCCTCTGGGCACTTAAGATGGAGCAGGAAGGTAAGATAGGTAGGTTCGAGGTAACTAAGATAGCTGCGGCAGCGAAGCTCTTCGCTGTCCAGGCCGCGAAGGCAGCTATAGACGACGCTCTCAGGTGGTTCGGAGCTTACGGGTACACCGAGGAGAACCTGGTAGCACTCGCACTTAAGGCTGTGAAGAGCTATGACTGGGCTGAGGGCTCTCTAGATATTATGAGGCTGATAGTAGCTAGGGAGGTTCTGGGTAGGGACTTCGTGTCTGGTAGGAGGAGGTAGTCGTCGCGGTAGTAAAGGTGTGTAGAGTGCCGCTAAACATAGTGGTGCTAGTAAAGCCTGTGGTAGACCCTAAGGCGGTAGTTAGATTCAGGCCTGACGGGACTATAGATAGGAGCGCAGCAAAGCTCGTTGCTAATCCATACGATAAGTATGCTGTCGAGGCTGCTCTACAGCTGAGGGAGAGGTACGGGGGTAGGGTTGTAGGTCTCTCAATGGCCCCACCGCAGGCAGCAGACGCTTTGAGGGAGGTCCTCGCTATGGGTGTCGACGAGTTCGTTCTCCTAAGCGATCCGAGGCTGGCAGGATCCGACACGTTAGCAACGTCGTACGCTCTCTCAGCGGGTGTGAGGATGATTGAGCGGAAGCTCGGTAAGGTGGACTTAGTGGTCTGCGGTATAGAGTCGTCTGATAGCAATACCGGGCACATAGGTCCGGAAGTAGGTGAGTGGCTAGGTATTCCAAGCGTCTCATACGTCGATACCGTTCTCGATGTCAGTGAGGGCTACGTAGTGGTTAAGAGGCTTATTGAGGGAGGTTACATGAAGTTGAGGGTGAGGCTACCTGCAGTACTCAGCATAGCTGGGACCAGTTACCAGCCTAGGATACCTACGTTGAGGGACGTCCTAGCCTCTAGGAGGAAGCAGATAACTGTGGTAGGTGTCGACGACATAGGGGTGGATCCCTCACTAGTCGGCCTAGCCGGGTCACCTACTAGAGTGGTTAGAATGTGGAGGATAGAGATTAAGAGGAAGAGTAAGATTTTCACAGATACGGATGTGGACGCCCTAGTCGAGAAGTTCCTTGAGGAACTCAGGAAGGACGGTATCACCTTGAGTAGGTGATTAACATGGCTAGGACCGTGCTCGTATATGTGGAGGTATCTGACGGGAAGATCGAGGACCATTCTCTGGAGCTTATAGGTAAGGCAAGGGAGCTTGCTACGAAGGGAGGCATGGATGTCGGTGCCTTAGTTGTGGGTCATGGAGTGAGGGAGCTAGCTAGGGAGTTGATCTACAGAGGTGCTGATGAGGTACACGTTGTTGATGACCCTAGGCTGGGTACCTACAGGCTACTACCCTATACCAAGGCTGTAGCACACGTAGTGGGAGCTACATCACCTGAGGTGGTGCTCTTCTCAGCCACCGTAGTAGGTCGGGAGCTAGCCCCGCGCGTAGCTGCTAGGTTGAGGACGGGGATAACCGCTGACTGCACTGATGTTGACATAGGGAGTTGGACAGATCCTCTCTCCGGGCGAGTATACGAGAATATACTATACCAGATAAGGCCTACGTTCGGTGGGGAGATAATGGCGGCTATAGTGACACCACAGCACAGACCTCAGATGGCTACAGTCAGGCCCGGTCTGTTCCCCATCCCCCAGAGGGATGAGACTAGGTCAGGTAGGGTAGTGGAGTGGTCAGTTGAGCTGGATGAGGACTCACTAGACTCTATCGAGGTTCTTGAAGTTAGGAGGGAGATGAGGAAGGTAGACCTCAAGTCTGCTAAGATCATAGTATCTGGAGGTAGGGGTGCAGGTCCTAAAGGGTTCGAGTTAGTCAGGGAGCTCGCTAAGTTGCTGGGTGGGGAGGTAGGTGCCTCGAGAGCCGCCGTCGATGCTGGCTGGATATCCTACGACCACCAGGTAGGCCTAACCGGGCAGACTGTGAAACCCGATATCTACATAGCTGTAGGTATCTCAGGTGCTGTACAGCACATTGTAGGGATGAAGGACTCTAAGATAGTTATAGCAATAAATAAGGACCCTGAAGCCCCGATCTTCAGGGTAGCTGATTACGGAATAGTGGGGGATCTCTTCGTAGTACTGCCGAAACTTATAGAGAAGCTGAAGCAGGGACGGCTCCCCGGAGGTAGCTGACCCCGCAACACCCACAATTTCATGCTTTTACTCTTCCAACCGCTCTGAGTAACTTACGGTCAATAAGTTTTCACTTTCAGTCATAGATACCAGCTTCACCTCCCAGTACATCTAAATATTTTAGATGTTCTAGCGAGGAAGGGCATTATCTATTAGTGAAAGCCGTTAATTCGGGACATCATAAAAGTCGTAAGGGGTACCTGTAAGGTAGGTTAGTATTCTCCTGAGAGTAGGGCTTTCCATGACTTGAATATAGTAGCTAGAGAAGGTCTAGACCGGATCTTGAGTTGAAAGCATCTGTGCGTGGCATACCCTATCCTGGGCAGTAGTTCTTTGATGGAGACTACGGAATGAGGGGATTGAGAACTTAAATTCGGGGAGCTAACGGTAGTGGTAATAGTCAGCAAGGGCGGGGTTATACTCCTTTTCAGGTAGACGATTTATATATAAAGTCGTATATAGCTTATATAAGGAGTCGTAGATGATCCACGTGTGTAGGTGGGAGGTTTACATTCCTCCTGGTAGGGTTACGGTAGACGGTAGAGAAGTACCTGCTCTCTCAAGAGATGAGGATGAGATAACAGTAGGTTACGAAGTTCTCAGCAGATTCAGCAACCTACATGATTATTCTCACGTCCTTGTAGCTGATGAAACTAGGAACACTGATTTTCACACTATATACGAGCTACTCGACCTGGAGATCTCACCGGTAGTCTTCAAATCTTTTAGTGAAGGCTTCGCATACGCGCTAAGACATCTACCATCTTTGGTAACCGTAATTAGGACTAGCCCACCAGCGGGTTCCATAACGTTTGAGCTATCAGAAAGAGGAGGTAAAGCAGTCATCCTCAAGTCCTTATTTGAAAGGGAGTTCCTAGGCTTTCTGAGAACGAACATAACTGATGAGAAAGCTCTGAACGAGCTGATTTCAGATGCTTCAGCATCTTCCCTATCTAAAGCTTTAAGTAAGTTCTTCGGGGGAGATAAGGTAGGGTCTGAAAACATTAGGATCGTCAGCGGCTTCGCTGATAATCCGAAGATTGTTGATAAAGCTTTAACTAAGCTAAAATTGAAGAGGGCGGACAATACTGAAGCCGAAGAATTGAGGAGGGCTGGGTTTAGAGGTAATCTTGGTACCGCTTTAGCTTTGTCTAAGGCGTTGGACAGATGCGCGCCGCAGGAAAGGTTTGTTTTTATAGGTGGGTCGGTTCCGGGCGGTATTTTGACGCTGTACATGCGGTGCTAGCTTATGGTTCCCCACTCAAAGCTAGGTGCTTAATCGGTGGGGGCCGTGCGAAGAGTTTATGTTGCTGGAGTAGGAATGACGAAGGTAGATAAACACACGGAGACTTCTCTAAGAGACCTAGCAGCTGAGGCAGCATTTAAAGCATTGGATGAGGTAGGTAACGAGAAACCCGAGGCTGTAGTAGTAGGCAATATGTTGAGTAGTTTAATAGAGCAGGAGAACCTAGCAGCTTTAATAGCTGATCACATAGGCTTGAGAGGTGTTTGCGGGCTTAAAGTAGAAGGTGCTTGCGGTTCAGGTGGTGTTGCTGTACTAGCTGGATACTCAATGATAGCTTCCGGCCTCTACGACAGGGTGTTGGTCATAGGCGTTGAAAAACTTCTTGAAAGACCTACTCCAGATACTTTAAGAGGGCTGGCATACGCTGCTGACGCTGATTACGAGCTGATATACGGAGTAAGCTTTGCGGGCTTGAATGCCTTAATCATGAGGTACTATATGAGCAAGTATGACGTAAGGAGGGAGGAACTAGCTCTCTGGTCAGTTATCATGCATCAAAATGGTGCTAAGAACCCGTATGCTCAACTGAGAAATGAGATAACGTTAGAGACTGTTTTAAGCTCGCCCGTAGTGGCAGACCCTATTAGGCTATATGATGCCTGTCCTCTAAGTGATGGAGCCGCAGCGGTTTACATAACCAGTGAGGACTGGAAGAAAGTGAGTGACACACCGATATTAGTCGCCGGTGTAGGTAACGCCGTAGATAGCCCGGACCTTTCCTCTAGGGTCTCACTCGACGAGTTTTATGCCTCGAGGATATCCGCGGAGAAAGCTCTACGTACGGCTAAGCTAGACATTAAAGATATCGACGTAGCTGAGATACATGACGCTTACACGATAACCGCAGCAGTAAGCCTGGAGTCTATAGGGTTTGCTGAGAAAGGAAAGGCCGCTAAATTGTGGAGTGAGGGTAGGTTCAGACCCGGGGACAAGCCAACAATTAACCCATCCGGCGGCCTAAAATCTAGAGGTCATCCGGTAGGAGCTACCGGGGTATATCAAGTAGTTGAGGTAGCTATGCAGCTAAGAGGGGATTTCCCGGGAGTATCTGTCCCAAGCGAGATCGGGTTAACGCAGAACATAGGCGGGGTAGGCTCGAACGTGACTACTATAGTACTTAGGAGGTGAGAGCTGGGATGACCACGATTCAGAGGATTTGGCGCATAAAGAACACGTTGCTTAGGCTGTTGTCAACTAGGTGTCTTGACTGCGGCTTCGTAGCTTACCCACCAAAGGCGTCATGTCCTAAATGTGGATCTAGGAGGTTAATCAAGGAGGAGTTGCCTAAGATAGGTGAGGTACTGAGTTATACTGTAATAAACGTCCCTCTGAGGGGTTTTGAGGAGTTTACGCCTCTAATAATATGCCTAATTAAATTGGGTGAAGCTAAGGTTCTAGCTGAGCTAGTAGACGTAAAGCCCGGAAACGTTCATATAGGAATGAAAGTAATGGCAACTCTCAGACGATCAGCGAAAACGTTAGATGGTGTCATACCGTACGTAGTTAAGTTCAGGCCGTTAAGTCTTGGTTCGTCGTAAGCCTTAGCATCTCTTTATCGTCCAGTAAGGCTTTTAGTTACCTAGGAAATAAGGGGAGATGATCAGCATGTCACGAGCTTCACCCCTCTAAGATGTAGACATAGCTCAAGGTATTCTAGGGGTAAATAAGTTACCGTGGGGATGGGTATGTAAAAGTAAATACGGAGGAAGTAGATAAGTAACGAGAGCTATCTAGGTATTAATGGCTTATGAGATGTCCCTCATTATCTCCTCCGCAACCTTTCTCCCGGATAGTAGCATGGAGCTGAATATGGGTCCCATCCTCGGTAGGCCGTATAGAGCTGCTACAGCCATACCGGCTACGTAGAGCCCTGGGATGACTCTACCAGTACGCTCAACTACTAACCTCTCGGATGCTTCTGAGTAGGCTGCTCTCTCCCCTACTAACTGCATGTTTACTCCGGGAACTTTCCTGGCAACTATCTTCAGCACCTCGGCATCATGCCCTGTAGCGTCTACTACAGCCTTACTAGAAACGAAAAGGGGATCTACATGGAGGCCTGACAACACTACAGCACTCCACTGAATCACTACTCCCTCGATCCTCAGAGGGTTCTCCCTGTATATTACATCCTCTACATGGACCCCGTTAACTATCTTAGCTCCAGAATCTATAGCTCTCGATGCGAGCTTAGCCATAAGCTCCGAGGCATCGATAACGTATAGCCCCTCTTCCTCGTCTTTAAAGTATCTTATACCGAAGTCATTAAGTATGGGTAAGGCCTGCTCATCTACAACTACCTTATGCATTAACATCCCGCCACCCCCAATACCACCACCGAACCCCAGCCTCCTCTCGAATACCACCGTCTTGAGCCCTCTCTCAGCTAGGTACTTCGCAGCCGTCATCCCGGAGGGGCCCGCCCCAACGATGACGACGTCAACTCGAGACAGCTCTAGCCAGTCCCTCAAGGTATTTCTCCATATAGATCGCGAAATTCTCTCTTCAAGGCTCCTCATTCCGGCACCAAGCGATAGTTTTAGCTTAGTCATATAAGCTTTCATAGTTATGGCGGTCCTACCCCATATTTCCATAGACACTCAGGTAGTAGTTCTCAGTGGTACTACCCCGACTACTACGACAAACTAAGGTCTTCCTTCTTAGGGTGGGAGGTTAGGTACACATACTCTTATTTTCTCGATTAACCAAAAATCTTCGGTGGTTGAGGACTGGGAAGTAGAGGTAGGGGCACTGCTTCATGGCTCGGAAAGTACATGGCGGGTAACCTACTCTTACTGCTTCCTTTAATCGTCTTAGTGCTACTCGCTGCCTATGTCGGGAGCTTACCACCAGTCTTCGTTAGATACTCCATAGACCGAGGTGTCGCAGCTGGGTCTCTCAGTAACGTCCTCCTCTACACAGCGTTACTCGTAGGTTCTACGGCTGCCGCCGGTACCCTAAACTTCATTGTTAGGTACGTATCAGCTAAGTATGCGCAGGAGGTTGTCCACAAAATCCGGCTCGAGGCGTTCGAGGCCGTACTTAGGAAGTACATGGGTTTCTTCGACAGGTCCTCTGTAGGGCAGCTGATCTCACGTATTACTAACGATAGTGAGAGGGTAGCTGACTTCCTCTCCAATAGGTTGAGGATGATAACCTATGCTGCCAGCCTCCTAGCTTTCTCCGCTTACAACATGTTTAGTTTGGATCCCTCACTCGCGGCAGTTACCGTCGGGGTAATGGGTGCCGCTGTGGTGGTATATGCTAGGTTCTCCATGATTATAAGGCCCATCTACGAGATGGCGAGACAGCAGCTGGGTGTGCTAGCGTCTTTAGTGAGTAGTGATTTAGTGGGCATTAAGACGGTGAAAGGGCTGAATATAACTACTAGTGAGTTCCGCAGGTTCGAGCTGGAGAACGATAAGTTCATGGATATAAACGTGAGAGCCGCGAAGGTTAGGGCTGTATACGGTAACTCAACTATATTGATATTCGGTACAGCATCCACGTTAGTTCTATTCTACGGTGCCTTCGCAGTGCAGAACGGTATTTTAACGGTGGGTGGGCTAACCATGTTCCTTACATACATAGCAACCCTATCCAGACCCATAAACATGCTCGGCATGTCTATAGCGGACATCCAGAGAGCTCTCGCCTCAGCTAAGAGACTCTTCGAGCTCTTAGAGTCTGGAGAGAACGTACTTGAGAAACCGAATGCCATCACCCTCGAGAAGGTCCAGGGATCAATAGAGTTCAGAGGGGTTTCCTTCACATACCCGAGCGGGAAGAAAGCTCTCAAGAACGTGACAATCCACGTAAAACCCGGAGAGAAGGTACTGATTGTGGGGCCTCCCGGTTCAGGAAAATCAACACTTCTGAAGCTACTAATGAGGTTCTACGACCCGAATGAGGGAGCTATACTAATTGACGGGGTGGACATCAGGGACTTGAAGCTATCGTCTCTCAGACGGCACGTAGGCTACGTTCCGCAGGAGCCCTTCATATTTAGTGGCTCGATAGCTGAGAACATAGCTCTAGGGAATCCTAACGCTAGCTTGGAGAACATCGTTAAAGCTGCTAAGATAGCTAAGATACATGAGTTCATTGCCTCACTCCCAAAGGGGTACGAAACCTTAGTCGGGGAGAGAGGTTTAAACCTATCGGGCGGGCAGAGGCAGAGGATAGCCATAGCCCGAGCACTAGTTAGAGACCCGAAGATACTCCTCCTCGATGACCCCGTAGCTAACCTCGATGCCGAGACTGAGAAAGCACTTATCGAGGATCTCAGGGATATACTGAAGGGTAGGACGGTCATCATAGTGTCTCAGAGGCTCTCCCTCGTGACGCTCGCAGACAGGATAGTGGTCATGGATGATGGTCAGATCATCGAGGAAGGAACCCACGACGAGCTCATGAGGAGGAGGGGTATGTACTATAGGCTATATACATCCATGGTGAGGAGCGGTGAGTGAGAGGGAAAGTAGTGGGAAGGTAAAGATAGCTACCCTCCGCGAAGTACTGAATCTCGTGCTAGCTAGTAAGCGGGATGTCGCTGTAGTAGCTATAGCTGTAGTAGTAGGTAGCGTGGCCATGCTCATATCGCCCTACATACTTAGCTTAGTGATAGATGAGGGTATATCTAAAGGCAGATACGAAGCTGTCCCCATGCTCGTGGGCCTGTACTTCGCGACTGTCCTACTCCAGTGGGGGACCACAGTAGTTAGAACAGTTAAGATTGAGGTAATAGGTCAGAAGGTTCTTAAGAACCTACGGCAGTCCCTGTTCAGGAAGTACATGGAAGCCTCCCTAGATTTCTACAATGAATACCAGACCGGTGATCTAGTATCTAGAGTCATCAATGATACCTCAACAGTTAACGAGGCCATAGTTACCGGGCTTCTGAACACTCTTGGAGATATGGTGTCAATGATGGGCTCACTGGTAATAATGGCCTACCTAAGCCCTCAGCTAACAGCAGTATCTTTGATTACAGTCCCTCTAATGATCTTCATAGCTAAGAAGCTAGGTGTGAGACTTAGGAGGACCTGGCGGGAGGTTAGGGAGAGGGTATCTAGGCTTACCTCAGTAGTTGAGGAGAACGTCTCCGGGATCGAGGTAGTGAAGTCGTTCGGACTCGAGGAAAGCGTTCTCTCGAAGTTCGATAGAGCCTCCCACGAGGTTTACAGGACGTCTGTGCGGGCCTCAATACTTGCTGGACTCTTCTTCCCCTTAATGAACGTCACTTCATCTCTATCTCTAGCAGTCGTAATAGCTTATGGCGGGTTCCTCTGCCTCAATGGTGTGATAAGTGTTGGTCTGCTAGTAGCGTTCACCCAGTACGTAAACAGGTTGATAGGCCCTATAAACGACCTTGTATTCATGTACGACGCTCTCCAGTCAGCACTAGCATCACTTGATAGAATATTTGCGGTATTGAAATCTGAGAAGGTCGAGCTGGATGAGGGTGTGGAGCTCGAGAAGGTTAGGGGTGAGATAGTCTTCGACCATGTATGGTTCGAGTACGTTCCAGGTATTCCGGTACTTAAGGACATATCGTTCACGATAAGGCCCGGTGAGGTAGTGGCTCTAGTTGGCCACACAGGTGCTGGTAAGACTACTATAGCTAACCTCCTAATGAAGTTCTATGAGCCGACTAGAGGTAGGATACTGCTTGACGGGGTGGACATCAGGACATTGAAGAGGAGTAACCTCAGGAAGTTCGTGAGCTACATACCGCAGGAGACATACCTCTTCCCCGGGACCGTGATCGACAACATCAAGGTAGTCAAGCCCGACGCTAGCGATGAGGAGGTGATAGAGGTCTGCAAGAAACTGGGGATACATAAGTTCATCGAGAGGCTTCCGAAGGGTTACTACACGGACGTTGGGGAGATAGGTAAGAGGCTATCACTAGGTGAGAAGCAGTTAATAGCTCTAGCTAGAGCTATGCTGAAGGACTTTAAGGTAGTGATATTCGATGAAGCTCTCTCAAGTGTCGATGCCGAGACTGAGGAAATGCTGAGGAACGCTCTCAGGGAGTTACTGGAGGGGAAGACTGGGATAATAATAGCACACAGATTATCTATGGCTAGAGACTGTGATAAGATAATACTGCTATCTGACGGGAGGCTAGTCGAGTACGGAACATTCGACCAGCTAGTCCAGAGACGGGGACACTTCTACGAGATGTATAAAGCTCAGATAAAGGAGCTGGAGCTTGCTGGAGCACAGCAACAAGCTGTATCTGCTGGGGCAGCATTCGAGGAGGGTAAGCATTCCAAGCATCAGGACCTGAATACCAGCGGTAGTTAGAGTTAACCTAGATGCTATTTCCACAGCAACTCTGAGAGTAGGTAATGATTTGCGGACTGCTTCGTATTTGTATTTATTTATAGCTAATGCCTGGCTGTACCTCTACATAAAGAGCTTAACAATGTTCGGAGAAGCTCTAGAGATAAGCACGTTCCCTGCTAAGATCTTAATTCCCTCAGACAGGCTTGAGTCTTAGATATGGCCTACTCCCACCTTAGCGCTTCCCTGAGTCGTGCTATATGTTTGACGTATCTAGACGATTTATTTGATCCTACTGTATGGTTATATGGTGAGAAATCATAGGATCCTCTGGAATTATGGAGGTAAGATCTAGGTCCTTCGAATTCATCAGTAAAAACTACAGGAACTATATAGATTTACTCAAGAACCTCGTGTCCTTTAGGTCCGTCGCTGCTTGGGGTACTGAGGATCTGAGAGCTTGTGCGGAGTACATAGCGGAAGTACTTCGTGAGCGGGGGTTTAGCACGTTCCTCAAGTCGGCAGGGGGAGCCCCGGCAGTATTTGCTGAGATTGGGAAGGGCTCGCGCGCAGTTCTCATATACAATCACTACGATGTCCAGCCTCCAGATCCTCTAGAACTCTGGGAGTCGGACCCCTTCAAGCTGACTATAAAGGATGGGCTGATCTTCGGTAGGGGTGTGGCAGACAATAAGGGGAATATAGCTGCTAGGATAGGTGCTATCGACTCCCTTCTTGACTACCTGGATGATTTAGACCTCAAGGTGAAGTTCTTGATAGAGGGGGAGGAGGAGATAGGTTCCCCAACATTAAACAGCATCGTCAGTGAGATGCTGGACTGGGTCCGTGCTGACGGGGGGATATGGGAGACCGGTTACTTGAGGAGGAACGGCTCGCTCAGCATCTCCTTAGGATTTAAGGGCATGCTCTACGTCGAGGTGATCCTGAGGGGGGCGTCCAGAGACGTCCACAGCGGTATGGCTCCCATAGTCCCGAACCCAGCCTGGAGGATGGCTAGGTTACTAACTAAGCTCAAGACCGAGGACGGTAAGATATTGGTACCCGGGTTCTACGACGATATAGACCCTGAGTTTGTTAGGACTGCTGAGGAGCTCATCATGAAGATGAACCTGGAGGAGTTGGAGGAGATGAAGGAGGAGTTAGGCCTCAAGGAGTTCGTAGGTGGGTTAAGAGGTTTTGAGGCGCTGAAGGAACTACATACGAAGCCCTCACTAAACGTATCCGGTCTCTATGCGGGCTATACGGGTAAGGGATCTAAGACCGTGGTACCTTCCATAGCGGGGGCTAAGATAGATATCAGGCCCGTCCCAGGCCAGAAACCTGAGAAAATCCTCGAAAACCTGAGGAGGTACTTAAGTGAGCTGGGCTTCTCGGATGCTGAAGTAGTAGTTAGGAGCATGTATCCAGCTGGCTACACTAAGCCCGGGGAGGCCATAGTCAGAGCTTCAGTGGAGGCCGCTAGAGAAGTGTACGGGCTGGACCCTGAGATAATACCCCTATCAGGAGGTTCCGGCCCGATCTACATATTCACTAACATAGCTAAGGTACCCATGACGGGAGCGGGAGTAGGGTACTACGGATCAAGAAATCACGCACCAAACGAAAACATCAGGGAGAGGGACTTCCTGCTGGGAATGAAGCACGTAGCCCTGACGTTACTGAAATTCACCCAGATTTAGCGGATTTAGTAGTAGGGTAGTTACAGCTGAAGTCCCTTCTCTTAAAGGGGTGAGGAGGTCAGGTTACCCCCATTATCCGGGAGAGCGAGCACGGTCTTCGCGATCTTACTATTCAATCTCCTGAGCTCACCACCTACTCTAACATCTATCCCTAGTTTCTGCTTGTTTACTATCTCGATTACTGTTCCTACGGTGAGCCCAGCTTCAATTGCTTTCCTTAGGTAAGTAGCTAACTCCCCTCTATATCCAACGACCCTAACTACCTCACCCGCATCGTACTCTATCAGTGGCCTACCAACTGAGGAGCTACTTTCTCCAGGTATCGGGTTACCGTGGGGGCATGTCTTGGGGGACCCTATGAATCTGTGTATAGACTCCACTATCTGCTGTGGTAGGTGCTCCATGTAGTGAGCATACCTATGTGATTCAATGAGGTCGAAGCCTAGCTCTGAGAGGAATGCCTCACATATCCTATGCTTCCTAATAATCGGCTGAGCCAGGTTAACTCCCTTCTCAGTGAGCTTGAAGCCGCGGAACTTACTCCAAGTAACGTACCCCTCAGACGCGAGCTTCTTCAGTACCTTACTAACCGAGGCTGGTCTAACACCCAGCTCCTCAGCTATGTCACTAGTTCTAGCAGTGCCGAAAACCTCCTCTAGTCTGTATATAGTTGAGAGATAGTCGTCTATAGCTACATCCCCACTCCTTCTACGCATTCCCGCAATCCACTTAATTCTATGTTAAGAGGGGATTTAAGGCTTAGTAACTACGTGAAGTTTAGACTAGTCTAAACTTATTATGGTATAACCCCTCCAATATTCTTGGTGAGTGGAGTGCTACATGAGGAGAGCCTAGGAGGGCAGGACCGTGAGCTGGACGGATGTGGCCTGACTGTTGCTGTAGTTGGACAGCCCTCGACTGGGAAGTCCACTTTCTTCTCCCGCGTAACTGGGAAAATAGAGAGAGTTGCTAGCTGGCCGGGAACCACAGTAGAGCAGAGTATAGCTAGGGTACGGCATCGCGACGTGAACATATGTTTAGTGGATCTCCCAGGGATTTACGGACTCTCCACGACGTCACTTGAGGAAGCTGTGACTAAGAGGTTCCTACTTCAGGGTAAATACGACTTCGTCCTCGTCTTAGTGGATCCACTAGTAATTGAGAGATCGATATACCTCCCACTACAGCTCGCTGAGATGGGTGTTAAGGTAGTTATAGCCATTACTAAGTGGGATATAATACATAAACACGGTATCCACATAGACGTGGAGAAGCTCTCAACTAGGTTAGGTATCCCGATATTCCCTATATCATCCATAACTGGGGAGGGGATCAGCAACCTACTCGACTACCTAGTCAGAGCTACCGGTGAGCTGAGGGTAAGACCCCTAAAAATCGATTACGGCCTTCTCAATAGCTACATAGAGAGGTTAGCAACATCTATAGGGGAAATAAGTAATCCAGGTCTCTCGCGGTGGTGGGTAGCTGAGAGGCTCCTCGAGGGGGATCAGGAAGTCTCTGAGTTAGTTAGATCTAGGGATGCTCTGAAGCTAGCTGGGGAGTTGAGGGAGGAGTTTAGGAAGACTTTCGGTAGCTACCCGGAGGACGTAGCTACGTACATGAGGTTTAGGAAGGTCTCCGAAGTCCTAGAAGGGGCTGTTGTTCGTGTACCGATTAAGGGAGGTGCCCTCAGTGGGTGGGTAGATAAGGTCTTCTTAAATCAGAGGCTCGGCTTTCTTGCTTCTCTAGCTACCCTCTTCCTAGCATTCCTAGTAGCATTTACGGTTAATACCGGGTTCCCACTAAACGTGATCTTCCGATATGCTGGGCTGGAGAATGTTGCCGATATATTGGAGACATACAGCTTGAGCGGCCTCATCAGTGAGGGCTTCGCATTACTCTCGGATTACCTTAAATCCTACCTAGAAGGATTTAACCCTACCCTGGTGACCGTCTTAGCTGATGGGGTTATCGGTAGTGTCGGTGTTGTGCTGAGCTTTGCTCCTCTAGTACTAGTTGTTTCAGCTATTATTTCCGTTATAGAGGATAGCGGGTTAGGACCTAGAATGGTCACATCCCTACACAACTTCTTCTCCGCTTTCGGGCTATCCGGTAGGTCCCTATACCCCCTAGTCCTAGGTCTCGGCTGTAACGTACCTGCCGTCATGCAGTCTAGGATAGCTATAGATGAGTATGAGAGGAAGCAGATAATAGCTTCAACACCCTTCGTACTCTGCCAGGCCAGGCTCGTAGTCATGATGTACTTCGCTAACTACATCTTCCCAGGGCGACCACTACTTCAAGCCTCCACAATACTCCTCCTCTACGTAACCTCGATAGCTCTCTTCATGCTGACCTCCAAGCTAGTTAGGCGAGTAGCTTTCAAGGTATCCGAAAGCCCTGAGCTAGTTATGGAGATACCTCCCCTCCACAAACCCAGCGCTCGGGTGGTCTGGTGGAATTCCTGGCTAAGAACTAAGCACTTCCTCGTCAAGGCCGGGACAGTGATATTCGCCCTATCGCTAGCTAGTTGGTTAATGATTAGTGTAGGACCTAACGGATTTAGTGAGGACCCGGCAAGCTCGTACGCAGCTATAGCTGGGACAGCCATAAGCAGGTTCTTCGAGCTCACCTACGGGGTCGATAGGGACGTTTCGTGGAAGATCGGCTACGCCTTAATCTACGGAACTATAGCTAAGGAGGGTCTCATAACATCAATAGCACAGCTATCAGCAGTTGAGGAGGGGTCGGCCCTGGAGGTACTTAAGCTCAGCCCAGCACAAGCAGTGAGCCTCTTAATGCTCTTCATGTTCTACATACCCTGCGCCCCAACTATAGTTGTCGCATACAGAGAAAGTGGGAGCATAAGGTTCGTAGCGGGGCTGGTACTCTACATGGTAGCAATAGCTCTAGCACTTTCAGTAATAACCTACCATACACTAAACCTTCTCGACATTTAGAAGACCTGACTTCTAAACCTAGCTCCGTGGTTTGAGGAACGGTCAGCCTGGTCTAGGCTCATCACATATCAGTTCTTCCACGTATCATCACTCACCTAAAGATATTAGCCTTCAGAGCTAAACTAGTTGGTGATGAGGCCGACGTAGTCGGATAGGTGAGGATGGGTTGATAGACTGATGTTCTATCTTGCTAGTACTTCATAACTGCTGGCTTTCCTAGTATTTCCTACAGTAACTACTCCCCTGTTCCAGAGGTGGGGTTTCCAGCTGTAAAGTAAAAAGGAGTTACTTTTAGATGCGTAGGAAGGCTCTCAATGTGTAGACTACGAATGACACTATAGCTGAGCCACCTACAGCTCCGGCACCACCGACGTAGAATAGGTCTCTCAGCTTCTCCGGTCCGTAGATCTTAAGTAGTACGATCCTGGCGATGACCGTAACTATGACGGCTACACCTGCTGCTGGGTTCAGTATCATTAACCCGGTAGCTAGGAGTATTCCTAGCTGTCTCTCAGGTCCCCCAACTATCTGCAGGATGAAGCCTACGGGGGCCCAAGTGAGTAGCCACCGCGCGAGTTCAGGGTCCGCCGCAGCTTTAGCTGTAGCGGCTAGTGTCTTAGATGCTGGTGGGTAGAGGTTTAGTACATTAAAGTATGCGCTATGGAATAACAGTACCATAGTTATAGATACAGCGAACGCAAGTATCTTAGCCCAGAACTGCCACCACCTACCCACTCTCTCGAACTTCGGGTCCTTACCCTCACCTCTCAATATCCAACCAGTCTTCAGGTCGTAGCTGAAGTCAGCCATTCCGGGACCGGTAGCAGCTACGTAGCCTACTCCCACACCATGTGCGAGTGGTGGGAATCCCAGTAATAGACCTATAACCAGTGAAGCGAGTGCTGTAGCGAATGCTGGGAACCAGCCCGCATACATACCTGAGATAGCACATATCAAGGTCGTGAACCAGGCCCAGAAACCGTAGTAGAGAGCCCAAACAACGGTCTGCCCCACACTCATACCTGTGTAGCTACCTACGAAGAAGGCGAGGGGAAATGCCCCCAAGGTCCAGAGCAAGTAGGCTATTAGTAGCCACCTAACGGCCTCACTAGGCCCTACTAGTGTGGGTGGCGTGGTTGAGGTCTCTGATGAGGTGGTTGACGGCTTCTTTCTAATTTTTGTCCACAGTAAGAGGAACTGTATGAGAGCTGCAACCCCGGCACCAACCATTATGCCTTGCGGTGCGTACAGCTTATAGAGGTCTACGCCCAGGTAGGTCGGCCCGTAAGCTCTGAGGAGGAGTCCTATACCGAAAGCCGTTATCGCGAAAATCTGTGTTATTAGGGTGATACCCACTATGTCTCCAGGGTAGCCTAAGTATGTTAGAGCACCACCGAATATCATACCGTAGAGTAGTAGGAGAGCCTTCTTCCCCCTACCTATCGCGGCTTTAATAGCTTCAGCTGTTGAGACACCTATAGGCCACGGATTTCTGGCAGGGTAGAACGGTGAGTCGAAGATTTTGTAGGCGAGTATTAGGTCGACGAGTCCAGCATACACTAAACCTATGAAGACAGGTACTAGGAAATCCGCTGTAGTACCCCCGAGGAGGTACGGGATAGCTATGGTAAGTAAGAGTACGTTACCGGCTTGGAAGGTAGCACCGGAAATTACCGTCTGCATTAGGTTTACTGAGTGGACATTCCTGAACACCTTAGCGAAGGGTAGGTAGGATAAGGCTATAGCTATTAGGGCACCGATTATGGAGGTGTTAGGGTTTACACCTACTCGAACAATCAGCTCGAGCCCGATAATAGCCCCGAAAATACCTAGGAGAAGCCCCAGAATCAGCACCGGAGGTGAGTAAACCCTAGGATGTTCAGTAGAGTTAGATTTCATAGGGTGTTACACCACATAACTTTACCATGAAAGAACATTTAAATTTACTCTAAGTAAGTAACGGCAAGGTGTTCCAAAACTTTAAGTCCTTAACCACCCTTACGTGCTAGGATAGGTCCTCCAGCAAGGGACTCCTACCTCAACTAACCTTCCTCAACCTCGGTTGAAGTATCCTCTCCCCTAGAACTAACGATGCGAGTTAGGACATGCTCGGTGAGCTTTTATAGAATAGAGATGAAATATCCCTACTAGTAGGCCTGACCTCCTCCCCGCCCTAAAGAGTGGGGGTTCCTGCTAGTGCGGGGAGGTTTGGGGCTACATCCCCGGGTTCAGCCCCGGGCCGGGTCTCCGGCCCTTTACCCCTATCCCGTGCGGGACGGGGTTATGGGTACGGCACACCGAGAACATCTAGAGTATTCAAAGCTTATAAACCCTTCATCCCCGCCCTGAAGGGCGAGGCTTTCAGTTGTAACGTTATCTATGAAATTTTCAGTACGTTAAGGAATGGTTTGCTGTGTCTATAAGTTTCCAGCTATTATCAATTATCTACAGTGGGAAAGCCCAGACACTTTATAACCGAGCTCCTCTGGTATCGGACGGCGGGCCTCCGATTTTAATGAGTTAAACTAAAAAAGTTAGGCTGGGATTGTGAGCCCCTAACGTAGCTAATCTCAGACTCCTTCACTGTTGCTCTGCTAACTGCTAGGCATACAACTAGGCTTAGTTATGGCTACCCTTTCCGTGCCCCTACTAGCGATCTTTCAGTATCAGGCTGGGAATCATATTTAGAGCATTCATAAACTTAAAAATCCTGAGGTCAGGCCTCGAGTTTCTTTATCCATGATCTATGCTACTGTTATGTAGCCTTCCTCCAGGGACGTACCTGCTACCTCTTTAGGTAGTTGTATGCTAGTAGAGCGTGGAGTGCTGTCCCCCTCCACAGAGCGTCTTCATCTACGTCGAACTTGGGGTGGTGGTGTGGGTAGATAATACCCTTACCCTCGTTTTTAACGCCTAGGGATATGAAGGCTCCGGGTACTTTCTGTAGGTAGAAGGAGAAGTCCTCAGCTCCCATACTCATAGGGGCCTCAGCTGTCGGGCCTATCTTAGAGGCAACGCTCAGGACGAAGTCGGCTAGCTCAGGTGTGTTTATGACTGGCGGGTACGTGATTCTCCCTACTTCTAGTGTGCCCTCACACTCCCAAGCTGCTGCGTAGTGTTTCACTACCTGCTCTATCCTGGTTAAGACCCTATCTCTCAGGGCCATGTCGAAGGTTCTGAGGGTCCCGTAAATCTCTACTTGGTCCGGTATGACGTTGCTCGCTCTGCTAGCTTCGAACCTAGGTGTTGAGATGACGACCGGGGAGAACGGGTCTACGTTCCTAGACACTATCTTCTGTATCGCGTTGTATATGTCTACAGCGGGTGCTGTAGGGTCTTTAGTTAGCTCTGGGTGTGCGGCGTGACCTCCCTTCCCCTTTATCCTGATCACGAAAGATGTTGATGAAGCGTTCATAGGGCCACGCCTAGTGGCTATAACACCCGACGGAAGTTCTGACCAGACATGTATCCCGAAGATAGCGTTGACGTCGTCTAGAATCCCCTCCTCTACGATGAGCTTCGCGCCAGCACCTCCCTCCTCAGCGGGCTGGAAGATGAGCTTGACTGTTCCGGGGAGCTCGTTCTTGACTTCCGCTAACACCTTCGCTGCCCCTAATAGCATAGCGACGTGAGCGTCGTGACCGCAGGCATGCATCTTCCCGGGGATCTTAGACTTGTATGGAACGTCGTTCTCCTCTTGAATTGGGAGGGCGTCCATGTCGGCCCTAAGTGCTACCACCTTCCCCTTCCCGGCTTTGAGGACACCGACTACACCGGTCCTAGCTACTCGGAGAACCTCGAAGCCAGCAGACCTCAGCTCCTCCTCTACAAGCTTCGACGTTCTAACCTCCTCGAAAGCTAGCTCTGGATACATGTGGATATCCCTCCTAGTACGAACCACGTAATCACTGAGAGCTTTAGATAACTCAATAATCTTCAGCTCTACAGTGTCTAACATAGCTATACGCCGAGTATAGCACCCATTGTAGAGTAAAAAGCTTGTTGTGTGTGTCGCTACTTGGCTGATCGTCTAAGTTTCTAGGCTCGGCTCTGTCTGCGCGTATCTATGTCAATTATCCCGGCCTAAGCAGTGGGACAGTGCTTCGAGCTTGACCAGCTCTAGGTAGGGTTCCGAGTCGTCGGGTTTGACAACCACCCACAACCCGCAGGAACGTCCAAAACCCTGCGGGCAGTGCGGGGGTTCCTAGACGCGGTGAACAAAATAAACTGATAAGAGAGCATTTAGGGACAGAGAGCATAGTACCTACATGCAGATTTATATCGGTTCACAACATACTCTACACGGTGAAGTGGGTGAATTGCCCGTTTTGTGGTTATGAAGAAAATTTTGCGGTCCTTAAGGAATGGAGGTTCAGGTTCTACACAGTAAGAAGGGTAAGCTGCCCTAAGTGTGGCGGGGTATTCAATTACTATTTCGGTGTCTCCCCAACCGGGAAGCGCTCGGAATTCTGTATTAGGGTGAAGCCTAGGTCAAAGACAGCTACCTAAGTAGAATCCTCTTAGGTTATACTACTTTTACGAAATGGAGGTATCGTGACTCGGTAGTAGCTCTCTTCTTTTTATACCTAATGCCAGACTAGTATATGGTGAAGTCTTTGGATATGAGGTTAGGCATATACGGTTTCGGAGCTATTGGTAGGCTAGCTGCGAGGCTAGCTCTTGATAGGGGCTACGAAATCGTAGCCGTTGTCGATATAGATAAGAGGATCGTCGGTAAGGACGTGGGGGAGCTTCTAGGTATCGGGGATCTAGGCGTGAAGGTGTCTACAGACGTGGGGGAGCTTGCTGATGCTGATGTAGTGCTCCACGCTACAGGGTCCTACCTGGATAAGGTCTTCGACCAGATAGTATCTGTCTTGAGGATGGGGGTCAGCGTAGTCTCCACATGCGAGACCCTATCCTACCCATACTACAGGTACCCGGTACTAGCACTCAAACTAGACGAGATAGCTAAGGCCTACGGATCTGTTGTTATAGGGACAGGAATAAACCCGGGCTTCCTCCTAGATACCCTCGTAGCTGTCCTCGCAGCCTCGACACCCTACGTAAGGAGGGTGAGAGCTACTAGGAGCTTAGACGCTGCGAAGAGGCGTGAACCGTTTAGGAAGAAGATAGGTGTTGGTGAGGACCCCAAGGTAGTTGAGGAGAGATTAGCGAGGGGGGAGATAACTGGTCATGTAGGATACGCTGAGTCTGTGTATTTAATAGCTCATGCGGGGGACCTTAACCTAACTAAGGTAGTTGAGTGGCAGGGTGTTGTACCAGCTGAGTCAGATATCGAGTCTAGCGGTATAAAGGTTGAGAAAGGTAGGAACAGAGGTGCTAGAGGATACGGAGCTGGGTTTGTGGGTGATAGGGAGGTAATAAGGGTAGAGTTCGAGGCGTACGTCGGGGCACCAGAGTTCGAGGAGGTGGAGATTGAGAGTAAGGACTTCACGATTAAGTGGAGGAGTACTGGAACCCCAGGCGATATCGGTACGGTATCCGTAGCTCTTAACGTCGCCGAGAAGGTCCCGTATATGATTCCAGGACTTAGACTGATGACGGATTTACTGCCGTTTAAGATAGTGTTTACCCGGGACTGAACATGGTTGACTTCTCGAAGGTTGATAGCAGGGCTGAGGAGCTGGCAAGGAGCCTGGAGCAGAAGTACTTAGAGAGAACTAGGAGGAGTAGGGAGCTCTTTGAGAAGTCCAAGAAGGTACTACCTGGTGGAGTTACATACGCTATTAGGTACTTCAAGCCGTACCCGCTCTTCATATCCAAGGCTGAGGGTACTAGAGTCTGGGACGTAGACGGCAACGAGTACGTAGACTACTGGATGGGGCACGGAACACATATACTGGGTCACGCACCTAGGTTCGTGCTGGAAGCCGTAGCTGAGGCTATGAAGGGAGGTACTCACCTAGGCTATGAGAACCCTTACGCAGTCGAGTACTCCGAGCTCCTTACCAAGGTCGTGCCCGGGCTTGAGTTACTGAGGTTCACTAACAGCGGTACCGAGGCTAACATGTATGTTGCGAGACTTGTTAGAGCATACACGAAGAGGAAATACATCATCAAAGTCGAGGGAGGTTGGCATGGAGGTTACGACATCCTCCATACGGCTGTATCCCCACCGTTCGTAGGACCGGAGTCTGCCGGCCTACCAGAGGAATTCATAAGGTACACCATAGCGGTACCGTACAACGATGTAGACTCCATAGAGGAGGCCCTCAAGAAGTACCCAGCAGCCGCAGTGATAGTGGAGCCAGTTCTCGGAGCTGGTGGCTGTATAGAGCCTCTCGGTAACTACCTGAAGGAACTGCGCGAGCTCACCTACCGATACGGATCCCTACTCGTCTTCGACGAGGTTATAACCGGCTTCAGGCTAGCACCCGGAGGTGGGCAGGAGTTCTTCAATGTTAAGGCAGATCTCGTAGTTCTAGGTAAGGTAATAGGCGGAGGTTTTGCCGGTGCCGGTGCTTTCGGAGGGAGGTCAGAGATAATGGAGTTACTGGACCACCTAAAGTACCCTGATCCTAGGTCGAGGCCGTTCCATGGAGGCACCTTCGTCGGGAACCCGGTTAACATGGTTGCTGGGTATACGTTAGTTAAGTATCTCCACGAGAACAGGTCTCTATATGAGAATGCGAATAGTTTGTGGGCTGAGTTCAGGAGGTCTGTGGATAGAGTCTGCGAGGAGTTCGGTAGGATATGCTGGACTACCGGTGCTGGGACAATGACTGGGATACACTTCACGAGAGTTAGGCCTAGGAACGTTAGGGAGGCCTACGAGCTTAGGTTGGGTAAGCATGTGGAACACGTTTACCACCTCTACTCCAGGCTCAACAACATTCTGTACATCAGTGAGAAGCTCATACACTTACTACCATCCCTAACACACTCAAAGGAGGAGATAGACCTCTTCACAAAGACATTTACGAGTTTTCTGGCAGATATAACTAAGGGTTAGAAGACCTTACATTACGATTCTACGGTGCTTTTCCCTCATACTCTAAGTACCCTTGGAGGGTGCTAATCATAGCTAAGACCTTGATCTCCACCTTACCGCCCAACATCTCGAGAAGCTTCTTCCGCACTTCCTCAGCTAGCTCCCTCGGTATCCTCCAGTACATCTCAGGGTTTAAATCAGCTATCCGGTTGTGTGGTACTATTACCTCGAGTTTCATTGATAGAGACCCCCTCCGTAGCTTATAGTCTATATCCTCGACGTAGAATCCCTTCTTAAGGCATATCTCAGCCACCGTAGCGACAACCTTCATAGCATCGGGAGAGTCGAAGTTCAGAGTTACGCGGGGTCCTACAGGAAATATTGTTGGGAGAGTCGCTCTACTCTCTGAGACAAGCTCAATTCTCCTAACATATAGCCCTCTACCGGATAGTACCTTCACCGCGGCCAGCACCAGGCTCAGTGGATAGCGCTGTGCCCCAGTCCAAGAAGCTCTAACTACTGCCCTATCCTTCTCGATGTCTATGGATGCTGAGGATACTGGAAGGTTAAGTTCTCCAATCAAATCAATTAGCTCCCCACCTAGATCCTTCGATATCTTCGGTACCTCCCTAGGCGGGGTCGGAGTGGGGGCTTCAACAGGAGGTATCTTCGGTGCTTCCTTAGGTACCTCCTTAGGAGGAGTCGGAGTGGGTACCTCAACAGGAGGCCGAGCTCTCGAACTCTCCTCAATTAACCTGGTCAGCTCCGGATACCTCGAAATAAGCTCCTCAAGAGGTATCTCATAGGCGGAGATCTTGCCCCCACCCACATTTAAGCGTGCCAGGAGTTCCTTGAGGGATGTCCTACCTGAAGACTCTACATTCCCAACTTTAGAGTACGCGGCAATGACTCCACCTCCATATATGAGCAGGCTTCCTTCAACATTATCTGTTGTTATCCGAGCTAGGCAAGTCTTCCCGCGGCAGACGTCTCTAAGAACTTCCAGAAGGTTTTCAGCGGGTAGGAGGTCTCTCGAGAGGATTAGTTTACCGCTTCTGAGAGCTAGGAACCTCAGCGACATCTCGTCGATAACCCTACTCACAGTATCGATTATGTCCTCAGTCAATATCGGCACACCAGATAAGAACTAGTAAGAGGTAATTAAATCCTAGCTACTCTCCACGTATTTCTCTAGTAGTCACTTCGGCTCTTGGCTACCTAGGTAGTACCTCAGGGACATCTTCAATATCCGGGAAATGGGGGCTCTCACACCGAGTTTCCTAGCTAAGGCTATAGATGTTTTGAGGAGCTCCTCCTCACTCACCTTCCTACTACCAAGCTCTCTATAGGCAAGAGCGACGAGCGTCTCAACAATAGACCACGGATAGAATATCCACACCCACCTATTCAACCTCTCCGCGAAGTAGTCAGGGATTATCACCGAGTTAGGTTTGAGGTGTAGGACAGCTGACCGCACTTCAGCGGGTCCGAGCTTGAGTAGCTCCTTGACCGCAACGTCGAGGGTCTTTCCGGTATCTGCTACCTCATCTACCACTAGCACTTTCTTTCCCTCGATCTTACCTTGAGGAAGTTGCTCTACGACGGGGACAGAGTACACCTCCTCAGCTATACCCCAGTGCTTGACTCTGAGCGCGTAGAAGGAGTCTACGTTCAGTATATCACTCACTATGAGTGCGGGAACAACCCCACCCCTCATAATGGAGACTATGACATCCGGCTTGTAGCCGGAGTCGACAACCTCTTTAGCTAACTTATAGCATAGTTTTATTGCCTCGCCCCACGTTACGTACCTTACCTCTACCACGCCGACCCCATTGAAAGCTATATTTTTACTCAATTAAATCCACTAATCTATTTTGGTAGCTCTCAGCATACGTACTTATTTTAGCTGAGTTAAAATACTGTCGGTGAGATCGTGGTTGACGTAGCTAGATTTGTTGAAAGCACGTTAAAGGAGCTGAGGGAGAGCTACGGGAGAGCTAGATCAGTACTAGCAGCAGTTAGTGGAGGTGTAGATAGCGTTACATCAGCTGTTCTAGCTAGGATGGCCCTGGGAGACATAGTTAGAGTAGTCTTCATAGACACAGGGTTCATGAGGGCTGGTGAGGGGGAGAGAGTAAAGAAGTTGCTAACCGGTCTTCTAGATGTCGAGCTGGTTGACAGGTCTCAAAGGTTTTACAGCTCCCTGCTGGGACTGGAAGATGCTGAGCAGAAGAGGCTGGTCTTCAGGGACGTTTTCTATAGGGTTCTGGGTGAGCTAGTCAGCTCCTATGGCTGTGACTACCTAGTTCAGGGAACTATAAAGGCTGATATAGTTGAGACTGTGGGTAAGGTTAAGACACAGCATAACGTCTTGACTGAGGAGCTCCAGAAGACCTACGGTGTTAAGGTGATAGAACCTCTCAGAGATCTATACAAGAATGAGGTTAGGGAGGTTGCTAGGTATTTGGGGATACCTAAGGAGATTGTTGAGAGACAGCCGTTCCCAGGTCCGGGACTCCTAGTAAGGACTGTCGGTAGGTTCACTCTTGATAAGCTGGAGGTAGTCCGCAGAGCTACGGAGGTGGTAGAATCTCTACTAGAGGGTGTCGGAGCTAGCCAGTATTTCGCGGCAGCGTGGGAGCTGGAGTTAGGTACTGAGAGGGAGGTATGTCTTAGACCTGGGAGATGTGTTAGGGCGCGGTTCTTCAAGGTACCGGCGACAGGAGTTATGGAGGGTAGGAGAGTCTATAAGCCGGTAGCCCTCCTTAGGGAATATCCGGAGCTAAGCGCAGAGGAGCTCACGGAGATGGTTAATAAGGTCAATGCGTCCAGATTCGTCCTCCTGCTATCTGAAGGTGGTAGAGGTAAGTACTTCGTCTCCGTGAGAGCTGTGAGAACCGAGGACTTCATAACAGCTGAGGTAGTTTACCCACCTAAGAACCTACTTGAGGAGATAGCCCGTAAGTTACTTGAGATAGAGGGTGTCGCCGCGGTAGGCTTCGACATAACTCCGAAGCCCCCAGCAACTATAGAGTACGAGTGAGACCGCTACAGAACTAGGGAATATATCTTTGCTGGTAGCCCGCCATGCATTACCCTCCGAGAATGCTCCAACTTAATCCCCAACTTCTCACACGCCTCCTCAAACTGACTCATCGAAGCTGTTATAGCTACAAGCCTAACCCCACTGTAAACCTCCCTTAGGGTCTTAAGTAGGGACTCGTAAAACAGCCCAATCTTCTTAAGATTGTGGGACCTCATCCCGTAGGGTGGATTAGTCACTATAAGCTCTACGTTCAGTTCTCTATGGCTCTCCACCCTCGTTGAGTCTCGGTTTAGGAAGCTTATGGTGTTAAGAACCCTAGCTGACTTAGCGTTCTCTACAGCACCCTTAAGGTGTTTAGGGCTTATCTCCATGCAGCATATTTCGTAAACTGACGGGTCCACCCTCTCTAGAAGTTTCAAAGCCTCCTCCCGCTCAGTTGCTGGGTCGTGTAGTGGTAGTTTCCTGTAGGTGTATCCGTACCTAAAGATGAGTAGTGGGTACTTTCTAGCTGAGTGAGCAGCCTCTATGGGGATGGTTGCCCCACCGCAGAGGGGGTCGAGTAGCGGCTGCCCTCCATACCTACCTATCCTCAACATCGCGGCTGCTATGGTGGTTTTAAGTGCTGCGGGGTGGTTGTAGACTCGATACCATCTCCTATGTAGGGACTCCCCGGTAGTGTTCACGCCTATTAGGACCTCGTTGAATCTGATGAAGACAACTATCTCGATGTCTGGATTGGTCAGGTTGACCTTCAGCCTGGTAGACCTTGAGCTAAGGTACGACTCTATAACTGCCTGCCCAACCACCCTCCTAACGTCTATACTAGTAAAGTTGTGGTTGCCCAACCTCTCTGACCTCACAGCGAAGGTATTCCACGGGTTGATGATCTCAGTGTAGTCGATGGACTTAGCTATCCTGTAGATATCCTCTAAGGACTCGAACTCCTCTCTAGCAAGAAGTAGGTACAGCTTGTTCACAGTCCTAGCACTAAAGTTCAGAGAGTACATAGCCTCAATACCTGCCTTAAAGAAGACCTTACCTGCCTCAACAGACTCGACAACTACCTTAGAGATTTCCTCAAGTTCTGACCTAGCTACATCCTCCAAGCCCAGCGGGACTGTAGTGAACCACCTCAGAGCTCTACTCCCAAAAAGAACTGGAGATAGCAGCTTTACATAAGAGCCCGCTTTGGGAGTGATTATTAAAACTTCGATTGTTCTAACTATGGGTGAATTAGGGGAATGCGGGTAGTTGTTCTTGGTGCTGGGAGGGTCGGTTCCCTCATAGCTCGAGAGCTTAGTAAGCTATTCGAAGTCACTGTCGTGGACTTAGATAAGAGGAAGCTCGAGGCTTTGGGGAGGGAGGTAGCCACCCTGTCTATGGATGTAAGTAGCGAGGATAAGTTAGTTGAGGTAGTGAGGGGCTATGAACTCGTAGTTGACGCCCTCCCGGGTAGTCTAGGACTGCGTGTGCTTAGGGCGTGTGTGAGAGGGAGGAAAGACCTCGTCGACGTATCGTTCATGCCTGAGGAAGTGCTCACCATGAAGGAGGACGTGTTTAGTGCTGGGATTACTGCTGTAGTTGACGCAGGTTTCGCTCCGGGGTTGAGTAACATGATGGTTGGTAGGGCTTTAGCAGATTTCGGCTACTTAGACTCTGTGGAGATAAATGTTGGTGGGTTACCTAAGACACCTAAGCCACCCCTCTACCACATGGTTCTCTTCTCGGTGAGGGACCTCATAGACGAGTACCTCAGGCCTGCGAGGATGATTAGAGAGGGTCGGCTAGTCTACTTAGACCCCCTCAGCGTGGTCGAGAAAGTGAGCATCACGGGCTTCGAGCTCGAGAGATTTCCAACTGACGGGCTTAGAACTATGCTGAGCACTGTAGGAGCCCGCAACATGGTGGAGTACACCCTCAGATGGCCCGGTCACCTGGAGAGGATGAGGGTTCTTAAGGAGCTAGGTTTCTTCAGTAAGGATAATCTGGAGAGGACTATCCAGACCATAGCTCCCCACATGACTTACGAAGGTGAGGACATGTCCTTAATGGAGGTCGTTATTAGATACGGTAATAAGGAGGTCAGATACCTACTGTACGATGAGGCTGTAGGTGGGGATACATCGATGGCTAGAGTGACCGGCTACACAGCTACCTACATAGCCCACCTACTAGCTAGGGGGAAGGTGGAGAGGGGGTTGATACCGCCAGAACACCTAGGAACTAGGCAGGACACATTCAACTACGTCGTAGAGAACCTCAGGTCTAGAGGGGTTAGGATAGAGCAGAAGGTTACGTATCCCTAGGGCTTAATCTAGGTAGGATCTCACCTAGTTCTCGTAGAGCGGGTTACGCTCTTCTTACGGATCGGGTAGAACTTAACGTCTATGTGGTACACTAACCCGGAGCTTTCCCGCACTATTTTTATGATTCTCCTCCTGATTTTGTGGAGCTCTAGGACAGTTATCCTCGGGTTGACGTCTATGGAGACCTCCACTACCGAGAACGAGCCAAGCTTTCTCGCGATTACGTTCCTGACCTTAGCCTTCCCGGGGTCGAGTTCTGTGAGCTTGGTTAGTAAGTACGACTCTAGGTCGGGAACCCTATTCGAGCCTGTGAACGCCCTGATGTTGTCTTTGAATACTTCTAGGAGGCTGTGAGCTACGAACAGCATTAGTATGAAGGTGAAAAATAGCTCCATAACGTAGCTACGAGTAGTAGTGGTCACCACTATCCCGATGGAGGCTATGATCGAAGCTGCCAGATCTATTAAGGCGTGTGCTGAGTCGAAATTCAGTATCTCCACCCTGTACTTGAGGTAGTTCCTTCTCTGAATTACGAACATTGAGCCAGTTATCGTAGCTCCGGTAATCGTTGCTACTAGGGGTACGTAACCTACGTAGGACGGGGCCCCACTCTCAGCTATGGATCTCAGGTAGTCAATGAAGAAGTAGCTGTAGGTAGCTAACACAGTTACCGAACCTAAGCTAACGATCACCCCCTCCAACATTAAGATCGACCAAGGGAATCTCCTACTTAACCTACTAGCTAGGTATAGCACTAGAAGTAGAACCCCCTCCAGCACCGTGTCCACGACCCAGTGGAGGAGGTCTGTCATTAATATGAGGCCACCACTCACTAGGAACACGAGAGCACCAACTACGGTTCCAGCTAGTGATAACAGGAAAGAGAGTAGTAGAGCTCTAGAAGCTCCCCTAAGTCTCAGCCCGAGGCTTTTAGGGCCTCCAGTACCCGAATTCCTCCCAGTTGGCGACCTATTCACTACCCAGTTAACCCCTGGTCCCAGCATGATGCGCTCACCGAGCTTAATCCAACTACGTGGAGCCCTGCTGAAGCTAGTGCTACAGATTCCCCATCTATGTCGGCCCCTCACAGCTGATGATCATCGGGGAACGTGCTTACCTATCCTCACCTATATAGTGTTCCACACATTTAAATCACCATAAAACTATGTCAGGACCTCCTAGTCACGACCTAGGTGTAGTTCCCTAGTCGAGCAGGGTCTGGAACTAGGTTGGTTTGGTGGTTGAACTGGAGATCTCTGTTCAGGGCGGGGTGGAGGTTTGTTATCATATTATACATTTAGCTAACCCAGTACTATAGACACACTCACTACAACCTACTTCATTACCGTAACAATCGAAACCGTTTTCATTAATGTACCAGCAGTTTAGTGTAGATAGGTTGCAGTCTGGGCACCACGGTACGTTCTTAGAGAACTCTCTCCTAATGCTCCTGAAAGTAATGTACTTAGGCTTCATCCATATATCCCTCAACCTCTCTCTCCACAGGTCACCGAAAATCACTCTACGAATAATCTTATAATGGTTATTTACGAATAGTGGGTGCTCGTATGCTAGATCCATACATGGTGCTACCAAGCCGTCATACCTTACGTAGACGTAGTCCCCATCAATATACGGGCATGAACGTCTATTAGCGTCAGCATAGACCTCCGGTAAGTTAATCGTTAATCCCATTTCAATAGCTCTACTCCTAGCTTCCGCTAGTGTTCTTGAAGTCTCCTCCAGGATGGTTTTTCTTTCTAGCGCGTACTTAATGTTTGCTGTATTTAAGCTATAGCCCCTCCTTATAGCCTCCTCATATATTTTACTATATATTGCTTGCCACCCGATTTCCGGCTCTAAATGACTTTGCCTTCTAAGAACCTCTATGAAGGCGTAATGAGAGATCTTCTCCCACTCTTCCAGCCCTATCTTCTCAACGAGTTTAACTGGGTATTCACTGGATAAGCTATAGAGGGTTTGATCTGCTAGAGTGCTCGTATATGTTATTAAGTGACTTATGGTTAGCTCGTCGATACCTAATTTCACTACTTCATTGAGTAGGTCGAGTAGTTCTCTAAGATTTTCCCTCATTAGTATAGCGGCTACACTTACCTTACCACCACGCTTTCTAGCTACTTTCACAGCCTCCGCGAGATTGTGGAGTAAAGGGTACTGGGAGCTACCTACCCTAATGCTACTTAACTTAATGAGGTCACCGCTGTCGACACTGAATACTAGCTCGTTTAACCCGCTACTGAATAGCTTCTCAACAAGCTCTGAGGTTGCTAGAGAGCCGTTCGTAACTACAAGTATATGTGTTGAATCTCCGAACACTCTCCTATATTCCTTAATGAATAATGGAAGGTCCGGATGTAGTAGTGGCTCACCAAATCCATAGAGTGCTAGTCTCTCTAGTGCTGTGCTCACCTCATTCACTATCTTACTAAATAGCTTAGGGTCGAGTAAGCCGTACTTCTCGCTCCTCCATGTTCTCCTCATACACATAACACAGTCGAAATTACATCTATTAGTGACCTCTATCTGTAGACTGCGTGGAGCATTACTCATCGTCTGCTATCCACCTGCTAAAGGAGGAAATATAGCTATCGTATCCCCCTCACCTAGTTTTAGGTCCTTAACGAACTGTATGTGCCTACCGTTGACAAGGATAATTCTATCATTTCTAAATCCTTCGTTGGTTAGTACATCATCTATGAAGTCCCTACCAAGAACTTCACCAGCCTTCTCAATTACCTCTCTAAAATCACCTCTTTCTGATTCGATCTCAATTTCTCTCACACCGTACTTATCTCTCAAGGTCGCAAATAGGAGTATCTTGACCCTAACCAAGGAAAAACACCTTAAGGTTTAAGTGAATTTAAACTTAAAGCTCTATCCTAAGCTCCCTGAGTTTCTCAGGTGTTGGGATACCGTTCACCCATCCTCTTAACTCGTAGTACTCCTTCAGCATTACATCTAATTCAACTACATGTCCCTTAGCTGGTCCTTCCGGCATAGGCTCCTTCAGTAATCTAGGTGGTAATGTGTCGTCCTTTGCTGAGAACCCGTATAGGGACATTATGTACCTCTCTAGGTTGTATATCCTCTCACCAATCCTCATAACGTCTTCTTCGGTGAAGCTGTATCCCGCTACCGCATTAAATAGCCTTGCGTAGTCCCTAGCACCGATCTCGAATGTCGTGAATAAGCAGTTAACAGCTGAGTTCACTACGCTTGTTAGGTCCTGGAATATCTTCGCTAGCTTCGCTTTCCCGGTCGGGGTGAGCGGGTCTGTCTTCTCCGGTATGCCAAGCACCTCTGAAGCTATGGTATAGCCAGATACGTGACACCCTCCTCTATTTGCTGTAGCGTAATTCAATCCGATGCCCTTCGCGGCTCTCGGGTCATAAGCTGGTAGTTCCAGCCCTTTAACACTCATACTTAACTCCGGAGCACCATACATTTCTGCCAGTCTCTTACTTCCAAGAGCGAGCTTAGCCCCGAAGCCAGCTTTATATGCCGTCCTCCACACGGCCTCAACTAGTGCGGCTGGGTTACCGAACCTTAAGTCTAGGCCCTCTAGATCCTCCTCAGGTATCAACTTCCTCTCATATAGCTCCATAGCCGTCGCGATGGTGGATCCCATGCTTATTGTATCTATCCCCAGCTCATCACAGAAATGATTAGCCTTTATTACCGCCTCAAGGTCCATTACACCAGTATCGTTTCCGAGAGCCCATACAGACTCGTACTCAGGGCCCTCAGTATACAGTATCTGGTAAGGTCCGAACTGTACACGAGTTACCCTACCACACGCTATCTGACATCCCCAGCACGGTCTACGCTTAATAAGGTACTTCGACGCTAGCGTCTCACCACTTATCTTATCTGCCTCAGGGTTGTAACCGGTCTGCCAGTTCTTATAGGGTAGCCCACCAATCTGGTTTATTATGTTTACTAGTATAGCTGTACCGTACTGCGGTAACCCACTCCCAGTAACAGGGTTCTTCCTCATTCTCTCAGCCATTTCAGCAACTAGCTTCCTGTACTCCTCCACATTAGCTACCTGTGGCTGATGATCGCCTGCTACAACAACTGCTTTAAGTTTCTTAGATCCCATCACAGCTCCTAAACCTGTTCTACCAGCTGCTCTATGCTCGTCGTTCATTATGTTGGCGAAGAGAACCTTGTTTTCACCAGCTGGGCCTATACACGCCACGCTAGTATTCCTATGTCTGACCCTCTCCCTCAGGACCCTCGTTGTAGTGAAAGTGTTCAGTCCCCATAGATCCTCAGCATTACGAATATCGACATGACCATTCACTATCTCTATATATACAGGCTTCTCAGCAGCACCTTCAATAAATATCATATCATAACCAGCAAACTTCATGAACGGACCGAACTCACCACCACTATTAGCACTACCAACAGAACCGGTTAACGGACTCCTCAATGCCATAACATGATATCTCCCGGGTGAGGGAATACCTACGATACCTGTGATAGGCCCCGTAGCAAATACTAACACATTTTCCGGCCCGAGAGGATCGATATCCCTTGGGGAAACACCCTTACTCATATACTCCTTCAAGTACCTCCTATACAGCACGTAGAGTGCGTACCCTTTCCCACCAATATATTTTTCTGCTATACCCGGGTCAATAGGTTCCTCACGAATAGTACCGTCAGTTAGATTAACGAATAGTGTCTTACCAATGTACCCTCCCTTCAAAACATTTCACCACATGATTATATTTTAAAGAGAGGTTTATATATTTTATACTGTTCATAACAATATAAAATGTTTGTAATCATATCGACTACGCAAATTAAAATAAAATCGGTTTTGCTAGGATGTCATGTTTAAATCGATTCTAAGTAGATTTTCAAGTTGCTCAATATATTTAAAGCCGTGGTCAGGAAATACGAGTACATAGTCTCCCTCCTCCAGCCCCCAACAAGCTAGTGGTAAGCTAATCCAGCTAAACATATCGAGCTTATTACCTGAGGTCGTTTAGTGTTAGCGGGTGACTCTAAAGTGGAATGTCATTAACAGACTTCCTCAGATGTCTACTGGGCACTGACAGGCTCTACCCGTGGATAGAGCCACCGAAACTACATCTAAGAACATGTCTCGTCGAGGTATCTCTTCTAGCACCCCACGAGGACATAGATAGAGAGCATCTAAACCTTATTGAGGAAGATATTACTAGATCTAACTACGTGAAATATCCTCTAGTTGTCGATGTAAGGACCTTCATAGTCCTCGACGGCCACCACAGGCTAGAGGCTCTAAAGGAACTGGGATTCAGATATGTACCCGTATTCTTCGTGGACTACGCTGAGAACTACGTAGATGTCTACCCGTTCAGGAAGGACGTTAAGGTAAGTAAGAGCTCTGTGGTATATAAGGTTCTTGCTGAGAGATCCCTATATCCACCTAAAACTACTAGACACATATATCAAGGGATATCGATACTCTCTACCTTCACACCTCTACAACTACTTGAAGCTCCTCATAGATACTCCAGTACCCTACTTATAGCTCCAAACATTGTTTGCTACGGATGGTAGGTACTTCCATATTATTTGTTTCTATTCATTTTCTTAGGTCTAGTAGGTTTGTAGCTTTTTTACTATGGTTGTGTGGTGTTCTGGGAAGCTTTAGTCTATGTTGTCTGCTGCTCTACTGGTGAGCAGTTCCTTGGAGGAATAAAATAGGTAGAGAGTAAATATTAGAGAGAATTTACGGTAAAAATATTATTGGTTTTGTGTTCGTCAGTACCTTCTCAGCCTCGGGTTGAAGTATATCTCAAGCCCTCTACCTACCATCATGACGGACATGACGGTTACAGCTATCATCAGTCCAGGAGGTAGGAACCACCACCACAACCCCAGTATCGGGGCGTTCTTAACCATCGCGAAGTTCAGTATAGTGCCCCAACTCTTCACTGTCGGGTCTCCCAGGCCTAGGAAGCTGAGGGTTGCTTCTGTGAGCATAGCGTTGCCTGTCCTGACAACTATCTCGACAAGTATTATCGGTGCTATGTTAGGGAGTATGTGTCTGAATATTATCCTACGCGATGAAGCACCGAGGGCTAGGGTGGCCTCTATATACGGCCTCTCCTTAAGTGAGAGGGTTGCCGACCTAGTGAGCCTCGCTACCGGGGGCCAAGATGTCAGGGCTATGGCTAGGATCACCGAGTAGTACATCGGCAGTCTCCCAGTCCTGATGATTACAGCCGCTAGGAAAATCGAGAACAGTAGTGACGGTATGGATAGCCATATATCGGTAATCCTCATGAGGATCTCATCAACTACCCTACCGTAGTAGCCGGCTGACACACCTACCAGAGTACCCAACGTGGTGGCTGTCACAGCAGCTACGAACCCTATGAAGAGGGATGCCCTGGCACCGTAGATAAGCTCGCTGAATATGTCCTGACCTATGTCGTTAGTTCCAAGCAGGTGCTTCGGGCTAGGAGGCTCGTACGGCCTACCAACCCTCGCGAACGGGTTGTATGGTGCTATGTAGTCAGCAAATACTGCTATAAACACTATAACTGCCAGTATCACCAACCCAACTATGGCAGCTCTATCCCTCCTAAACACGCTCCAGAACTCCCTTAACTTATACTGCCAACTGTAGACATTTACTGAGCTCATCTGTACCTCACCCTCGGATCTAAGTAGGCGTATAGTAGGTCTATAATGAAGTTAACCACGATAACACTCATCGTTAAGATAACTACAGCGCCCTGAAGGAGCCAGAAGTCCCTATTAAATATCGCTTCATAGACCAACCTCCCAGTCCCCGGATAGGAGAACACAGTCTCAGTCTGTATCGCGCCATCGATTATGAAGGCGTACCTCATCCCTAACACAGTTACGATTGGGAGCATAGCGTTCCTAGCTACATACTTCCTCTTAACGTACTTCTCGGGTAGCCCCTTAGCTACAGCAGTAGTTACGAAGTCCTCACCGAGAACATCGACAACGACGTTCCTCACGTATATGAGCTCGGAGAGAAAGCCCCTGAATGTCATAACGAAGAACGGTAGGATGTAGTGCCAGAGGTAGTCCGAGATCCAGTCCCAGGTGAGTGAGAACGACTTACCCGGTGTTACAGCTCCGAAGATAGGTGTGAGCCTCAGCTGTACTGAGAATACGAACAGAAATATTATGGCTAGCCAGAAGTACGGTGTCGATCTAATGAACATCGATACGCTCATGAATACTGAGTCAAGTCTAGTGCCTCTCCTCCACCCTATCTCTATCCCTATAGTGTAGGCTAGGTAGTTAGACAGGGTTATCGACGGGATGAGTAGGGCTAGAGTATACGGTAGTTTCTGCATTATTATGTCAAATACCGGTGCCTTGTAGTGAAGGGAGTATCCGAGGTCCCCCCTGAAGAGGTTCACGACGTAGTTCACGAACTGCTCATGAAGAGGTCTGTCCAGGCCGAACGCTGCCTTGAGGGCAGCTATGGTCGCAGGCGATATTCGCGGGTCATTAGCAAGCTCTGCTAAGGGGTCACCAGTCATTCTAGCTAGTAGGAAAACTATTGCTATCACAACTATGAAGGTTATAAAAGAGGTGTAGATTCTCCTAACTAAAAAAGCCTTCAACTTAACTCACCTATCTCCTCCTGAGTACTAAGAGCACTATAGCTACGACAACCACTACTAAGACAGCGGCAACCACCGCCAGGGTGTAGTCAGGTCCTCCCACCGAGGTTGTAGGCGTTGGTGAAGGAGTTGATGATGGTGTTGGCGGTGGGGTGGGGCTCGTAGTTGGCTGTGTAGTAGGAGCTGCCGAGGTTGTTGGGGATGGTGTAGTTGTTGGGGTGGGCTTAGGTGTTGTTATAGGTGTTGGGCAGAGGCTACTCTTAAGTGATAACCTCAACATGTTGATCCTGTTACTGAGGGTATCTGACGGTGTTATGAACCAGTTTTCGAATTTATCTGTGCGGTATGGTGTTGGGAACGCCTGGTAGTAGAGGTTTACTACTGGGGCTTCCAACGCTAGGATCTCCTGGATTTTCCAGGCCAGCTCCTTGCGACGTGTCTCGTTGAAGCTGCTTCTCAACTCCTCCAACATCTTGTCGACTTCTGGATTACAGTACTTCGCCCAGTTACTTGAGCCTCCAGGTGGGCAGTGGAACCTGGTGTAGAGCCAGCTAATGTCAGCGCTCCAACCGCTACCGAGTAGCCAGGTCATAACCTTCCCTTCCCTGATCATAGGCCAGAGGGTTGCCCACTCGTAGTAGTAGACCTCGGCCTTGATGCCTCCTCCAGGGATGTTAGCTAGGAACTCTTTGAGTAGCTCTGCGACACGGGCTCTTACAGGGTCGTAGCCTGGTGTTGGTGAGTATATCTCTATTACTACCGGCTCTCCTCTAGGTCCGTCTCTCCAGCCATCACCATTCTTATCAGTAAACCCTATCTCATCAAGTATTTGAGCAGCCTTCTTCGGGTCGTAGTAGACGAGCTTCTCAACATTAGGATTATACCAGGGAGCGCAGTAACCGAAAGGCCCGACAACGCCGGGGCTACCTACCATGCCGTAGCCTAGTAAGACATCATTAACTAGGACCTCCCTATCTACAGCATACGACAGTGCTAACCTGAACTTCGATATGTTCAGGGGCCATACGGTGGTTAGTAGTCCCCAGTGGCGGAATGATTCTGAGAGCCTCGCATGAATCTTGATGTTGGGGTATGTCTCAAGTGTTTTAGCTACTGCCGGATCTACTCCCCATAAGAACGCGTCTACCTCACCGTTCTGTATTGCGAGGACAGCTACGTTAGCGTCTGTGATTATTACTAGTATCAACTCATCAATGCAGGGCCTCCCCATCCAGTAGTCCTTGTTAGCTACGAAACGTACGTACTGTCCAGAGACGTGCTCCACGAATTTGAATGGGCCGCTACCTACCAGCTCCTCAGGTTTCGGAGAGTACTTAGCTAGCTGGTCACCATATGTTTGTAGTAGTGGTTCCCATATGTGCTTAGGCATGATGTTCATTACTGGCAGGGCGTTCAATATGAAGCCGGCGTCAGGATTCTTGAAGTATATCTTCACTGTGTATTTGTCTACTGCCTCAGCTCTATCTACTGATGTGAAGTATCCGTGGTAGTACGGCCACGACCTATTTGCTAGGACGTTTATCGTGAACGCTACGTCCTCAGCTGTGAGCTCAACACCATCATGGAACTTAATACCCTCCCTAATCTTCATAGTAAGTACCTTATAATCCTCACTATACTCCAACGAAGTAGCTACCTCCCATGTGGGGGATCCGTTGATTATTCTGAGGGGCCTATCATATATCATCTCAAGAGGTATCAGGTCCCAGTCAGTACCAGCAACCCACCAGTTCAGGGTTGTCACAGCGCTCGGCATAGCTAGTTTTAGTGTCCCCCCGTAACAGCTACACGGCTTCAAGTACTTGTCGTACGTGTTTGCGGTAATAGCTGAAGAAGCTTTAGCCTGCTGCCCCCATGCCGGATAAATCACGCTGAAAGCTAATAATAGTAGTATTAGGGCAGGGAGTATGAGCCCAGCCTTCAAAGACCGCATGTTTCTCACAGTATAAACTCGTGGACCGGTATTTAAGCGTAGAACGATCTGCGATGAATCTGGGAGTGCTTAGAAATAGTTTGGAGAGCTTAGGGCTAGACCTCGAAGTGGATTACCTGAGGTAGTAGCTACGTACAGAAAGAGATTAGATGTATTGCTCGACGGTAAATAGATGATGAGATTATCTCCTCGAGTGCTTGAGTCTCGGGTTGACCTTCTCCTCTATTGCTACCCCAAGTAGGGTGAAGCCAGTCCCCAGGAGAGCTATTGCTAGCCCGGGTGTGAATACCCATAGCCAGAGTCCTTGGTGTAGGGCGTGACCTACTTGAGCTCTCCTCAGTATCTGTCCCCAGCTCTTAGCGATGGGGTCTCCCAACCCTAAGAAGCTCAGACCTGCCTCGGTCAGTATTGCTGAGGTAGCACTTAGGACTATGTTAGCTATCACTAGTGGCACTACGTGGGGGAGTATGTGCCTGAACATTATCCTGAAGCTCCCAGCACCAGTAGCTCTCGCAGCTTCGACGTAGGCTCTTTCCCTTAGGCTAAGTACCTGCGACCTAACCATTCTTGCGAACCCGGGCCATCCGAAGATAGCGAGAACCAGGATTATGTTGTTTAGGCTGGGTCCTAAGTAGGCCGCTAAAATAATTATTAGAGGTAGTGACGGGAGTGCCAACATCACGTCAACAGCTCCTACTACTAACTCATCTATGTACCCACCTAGATAACCAGCAATTATTCCGAGGATCGTGCCTATTATAGATGAGAGTATGGGTGCTGTGAAGCCGACGTAGAGGCTAATCCTACTACCATAGATAAACTCACTGAATATGTCCTGGCCTATGTCGTTAGTTCCCAGAATGAACCTTTCATTAGGTGGTGTATAAGGTGGTCCTACAAGTTCGTAGGGGTTGTATGGGGCTATGATATCAGCGAAGATAGCTATCAGGGTGAAAAACATTATTATTGCGAACCCTATGAGCCCCATCCTATTCTCTATTAATATGTACCGTAGGTCTCTAAGTATTGACACCATAGCTACCCCCTCCTAACATATCTAATTCTAGGGTCTACGACCGCGTAGAGCAGGTCTGCCGCGAAGTTAGCTACTATTACGGTTATAGATAGCATGAAGAAGGCAGCGTTCAGAACTGGGTAGTCCTTGAACATTATAGACTCATATATTAGGTACCCTACCCCCGGATAGGAGAACACGGTCTCGGTTATAACAGCCCCTCCCACGATGTGTCCGAGCCTTATGGCAAGCATTGTCAGTGGGGGGAGTAAGGCGTTCCTCAAAGCATGCTTCATAAGCGTTCTCTCAGGTAATCCCTTAGCTCTAGCAACGAACATGAAGTCTTCCTCTAGGATGTCGACCATGGAGTTCCTAGTGACTAGAGTGTATGAAGCGTAGGCAGTTAAAGTAACAACAAGAACTGGTAGGGTTAGGTGCCACAAGACGTCGGCTACGTACTCCAGGAAGTTGCTGTAGCTAGCTCCAGGAGTTAGTGCGTGAGCTATGGGGAAGATCCTTAACTGATATCCGAAGACGTACTGGAACATCAGGGCTAGCCAGTAGTAAGGAATAGCATAGACAATTATCGCAGATATAGTAACAGCGACGTCGTACTTCGTACCACGTCTCCACCCAGCTAGGATGCCCATAAGCATACCGAAAGCAGGGACGGTTATCGAGGTCACTCCCTGAAGGAGTAGGGTCCAGGGAAGTCTCTCCATGACCAGCTCGTAGACAGTTCTCGGGTAGTACTTGTAGCTATATCCCCACTGACCAGTAAACAAGCTCTCTATGTAGGCTACGAACTGCTCGTGGAGAGGTCGATCAAGCTTCCAAAGACTTACAAGTATCTTAACTGTTTCCGGAGGGAGGTTGTACTCGTTAGCGAGTATAGATGCTGGGTTCCCGGGCATTGCCCTCGGTAAGATGAAGTTGAGGATGATTATTATGAAGAAAACAGCCAGCATTCTAATAGCTCTACTAAGTAAAAAATATCTTAACATTGAGTAGATCCCTCACCTCCTCCTCATAGCTAGGAAGGCTACAGCTACTAACACGACGATTAGGACAACAATAGCTACCACAGTCTCTGTTGGTATCCCGCCTGGCGGTGCTGTCGTCACCGTCCCAGTAACTATCTGTGTTTGAGTCATTATCATCGTCGTACCGCCAACTACCTGGGTCACCTCCCTGATCTGAGTAATCGGTACTGTCTGGATTATCTGGGTCACGACAGTAACTACTTGCGGGCCCTTTAGTGATAGACTCAGTACTGAGAGCTTTGAGGTGGGACCCTCACTCTCTATCCACCCAACATACTTATCGGTTCTGTAAGCTACGAGAGATGTCTTCATGTAAAGTGTTAGAGCTGGTAGGTCTCTCGCGACTATCTCCTGTATCTTCCACACTATCTCACGTCTCTTCTCAGGATCTAGGGTCCTCCTCTGCTGCTCGAGTAGCTGATCCATCTCCGGGTTTCTATATCTAAACCAGTTCCTCCCAGCATACTCCCCAATCGGAGGTGCCTGCAAGCTGTGGAACCTTTCATATATGTAGTAGTCTATCTCTGTAGTCCTGGACATACCCATACCCATGAAGCCTATGTCGAAGTTTCCGCGACCCTCTCTCTCGTCAACGGTACCCAGGGACTGTGCCTCGATCTTAGCCTCAATACCTACCTTACTTAACCAGCCAGCTATGAGCTCAGCCGACCTCTCAAACTCTGCTCTACCAGATATCGTTAGAATGCTGAAGCTGAGTTTTGTCCCGTTAGGTGTCTCCCTAATGCCATCACCATCCCGGTCCACGAATCCGAGCTTGTCCAATATCTCCTTCGCCTTCGTGAGGTTCTGCTTTCTATATGTAACGCTTGGGTTGTACCAGCCGCCGAAGAGTGGTTGTATCCACCCGTCGGCTGCTGGGTAGCCGTAACCTAGTAGAACTGTGTTTACGATGGCCTGTTTGTCTACGGTGTAGGCTATTGCCTCTCTAAATTCCCTTATAGAGAACGGGTACTTATCTAAGTTAAAGCCGATCCATCTTAGAGAGGCTGAATGCGTGAGTTCAACAACTCTTATGTTCGGGTCCCTAAGTAGTGTTGGAACAAGCTCTGGAGCTACCGTTACTGCGGTCATGGCATCTATGTTCCCCGCCATTAGGTCGAGCATCAAGGCATCCGTACTCTTATATAAGACGACGACTATCTTATCGATCTTAGGCCTCCCACGGTAATATTTATCGTTTACTACGAGCTCTATGGAGACCCCGGATGTGTACTTAGCGAACTTAAACGGACCGCTACCTACAGGGTTTTCAAGGTTCTTGAACGTCAGTGGATCTACCTTAGACCATATATGCTTAGGTAGGGGATATATTATGGCACCTATGTAGAACAGTGCTGGAGCATACGGCTCTTTAAGCTTAAACTCCACGGTTTTTGCGTCGACTGCTTTTACGTACTCTATATACTTCCTCAGACCCCACTTATCTAGCTTATCAGAGTAGTTAGATGCTAGAACTAGGTTAAAGGTGAACTCAACATCCTCAGCTGTGATGGGCGTGCCGTCATGCCAGTACGCATTAGGTCTAAGCTTAAACGTTATGATCAGGTTCCTCTCATCAATACTATAGGACTCGGCGAGCCAGGGAATGTAAGTTCCATTAGCAGATATGTAGATTAAGGTGTCGTAAAGCGTTCCCCACACGTAGCCAGCTGCTGCGAAGAGACTTGTGAAGGGGTTGAAGCTATCGATCTCGTCCGGCATCCCGATCTTTAGAACTGCTTCCTGAGCTACTAGGATGTCTGAGTAAGGTAGTGTAAGGCTTAACACTAGGATTACTATAAATATAGCTATTGGGATGTGCCGCCCACGAAACCAGAGCATTACTAAGGACCTCAGTTAATTGTTGTTCTAGAGTTTTTAAGGGGCGAGGTAAGTAACAGAACTACCTAAACTCTTCTCTCCATAATTCTATAAATATGAGTAGGGGGCTCCATAGCACTTAACCTAACTTTCCTAACTTATGGGTTCGTCTTTCTAGTGTTACAGAAACTTCATTGTGGTTCCCTCACGTAGCTGTTGTAGGGTTCTATATAAAGTAGTTTTAGGGGCTGAAGATAATGGTAGATTATATTAGCTTCGAATGACTGTATACATACTTGGGATGTATATGAGTAGGCGTAGGGATGAGGAGGATCCTTTTGAGAGGATAAACAGGTTGTTCCGAGAGATGTTCGAGGAGTTTGATGAAGAGATCCGGAGGTTGATGAAGGAGATGGAGAGGGCTCAGGAGTTCGGCGTCGAGAGATTCAGGTCACTAACAGGCAAACCATACGTCTGGGGTTTCGAGATAACTATCGGTCCGGACGGTGTGCCGAGGATTAAGGAGTTCGGGAACATTAAGAGGGTAGGTAGGGTGCCGAAGATAACTGAGGAGGTTGAGCCGATGATAGACGTGATCGACGAGGGAGATAAGCTCAGGATCGTTGCTGAGCTTCCAGGTGTCGAGAAGGATAAGATAAGTCTCAAGGCGTCCGGTCTCAAGCTTATAATAAGGGCCAGCAACCATAAGAAGTACTACAAGGAGGTGGACTTACCGGCTGAGGTAGATATATCGTCTGCTAAAGCTACCTACAGGAACGGTGTATTGGAGATAGAGGTGAAGAAGAAAAAGGCTGCCGAGGAGGAAAGAGAAATTAAGATCGAGTAGGTTTTCAGTCAATAACAGCAAAACTCGTTGTAGAGCCTACACGTTTTTATGTAACTGACTTGGGTGCAGTACTCTAGCGGTATGGACCTAGAGACTTTAGTACTTTATAGGCTTGCCGGGAAGGTCGAGCTACTCTACGCCTTAAAGTCGGTGGCCTCAAGTAACCTAAGCTATCGTGAGGCCTCGGAAAAGTACGGTGTGAGTCAGGGGGTTGTTGAGAAGGCTCTACGGGATATCTGCGGAACCCATTTCAGAGAGTGCTCGAGAATCCTACCCCCAATTGTTGATGTGGTCCTAACCTCGGTGCCTTCCATAGCTACGGGAACTACCTGCAAGCTCTGCGGACTTGTAGTACTCAATGTAGTTCTACACATAAAGAAAAAGCATAAAGACCTGCTGAGCTACTACAGAAATATTCTGGAAGAAGAGGTTTTAGGACTGCTTAGGAGGACCTACATGGATCTCCGGAAGTCTTAGGACATCTGGTATTAGCAGTAGATTGCTGAGGCGGTAAGGTAGTGCCCGCAGAGATTAGCTGAGGCAAATATCCTAAGTGGGGCTAAGAAACTATTTACTTTGTGTAAAGCTTTACCGGCTTTGATGACTAGGATTTTGTGCCCGGTATGTGGGGTAGGTTAAGCCCGAGTGGGTACAGGTGCATAGCGGATGTATGTGGGGTCTTCACCCGCTCACCCCGAAAGCCCTCCCATGACGCGAGGAGGGAAGGAATGAAAGTTACGCTAGACCGGAACGGTTACAGAAGGATAGTGTGTAGATATCGTTCCTCCTAAGCTCTAGTAGGGGTAGGGACTTCCTAACTTGGTATACGTAGCTCACATCTATGTCGAACTCTACGTACTTCTCTCCCAGTCCTAGGTCTAGCAGGACCGTCCCGAGAGGGTCGATGACCATGCTCCTACCGGTGAACCTAGTGCTGTACTGGTTTGCTACTACGACGTAATACGTGTTCTCACTAGCTCTCGCTCTAGCGAGGAACCTGATGACTTCCTCCTTCATCGGGCCGCTGTACCAGGCTGAAGGGACTAAAACCACCTCAGCACCCTGAAGCCCGTAGTACCTGAAGAGCTCTGGGAACCTGAGGTCAAAACATATTGCGATAGTCAGCTTAGCACCCTTCACATCGAAGATACTGCCGGGTTTGTCCCCCGGGGTCATGTAGTCAGATTCTCGGACGCCTAGAGCATCAAATAGGTGGATCTTCCTATAGATCGTCACTATCTTCTCGTCAGGAGATATAACGACGGCCGTGTTGTAAACTTTCGGGTATGTAGCTCGCTCAAGTAGTGTAACCAAAACGTACGTGGAGTTCTCCCTCGCGAACTTCTTGAACTCTGAGATGTACGGGCCATCTACGGCCTCGGACGCCTCGTAGACCTCGACCGGGCTACGGCCAGCTATGTTAAGCATAGAGTACTCTGGGAGAACGACGATGTCTGCTTCAACCCTCTTAGCTAGGGTGAGGATTCTCTCTACGTTTTTGAGTTTATCTCCAGAAGACTCGAACTGTAGTATACCGACTCTGAGGATCTTCTCCAACTAGCTCCCTAGAAGGTGTTGACTTAGTTATTAAAGGTCTACATAAAAATAATGATTTAACGTTTCCTTCATCTACTTGTAGAGTATGCTCTTATACCCCTCGAAGACCTCGAGCTCCTCTTTAGGTGTGCGGGTTACGAAGCTAACTACTAAAGTCACGACAATATTTGCTGCTAGACCTATGAGTCCGGCAACCGCGGCGTGGTAGGTTACCGGCATCCCGAAGTACTTCCCCGTCTGAGCAGTGAATAGAGCTACGAGGACCGACCCTACGGCAAATCCTGAGATAGCTCCATATTTGTTGATTATCTTCGCCTTAGGTATGACCATCTGCAGTGTCATCGGTACTAGCTGAAGCCCGCCAGCAACAGCTATGGAGGTTATATCGAATATTAGGCCAGGCTTTAGGAGCGCGAAGTACCAGCCTATCAGCATCCACACAAACATTAGTACCCTACTAACTAGGACGTACTCGCTCTCCGGCTTCCCAGGTCTCACATACCTCTGGTAGATGTCCCTAGTTAGCAGGAGGGAGGTGGAGCCTAGGAACGAGTCTAAGGTCGACATTGCCGCAGAGACGGCTCCGGCTAGTAGGAAGCCGGCGAGTACAGGGTGTGTGAACTTGATTATCATGGTAGCCATGACGGCGTCAGCGCTACCGTACTGCTTAGTGAGAGCTGATATGAATCCCTTATCAAGAACACCCGGCATACCGACCTCGTTGACCACGGCAGCAGCTAACCCCACCATGGCTGCCGGGATGTAGTAAGAGGAGAGGTATATTGCCGTACCTAGAGCAGAGGCTTTCAGGGCCTTCTCGTCCTTAGCAACATAGTACTTTATCCAGAGATGTGGTAACAGCATCAAGCCGGGGCCATAGATCATGAGAGTTCCCAACATCATCAGCGGATCCCAGTTCATGGTGAGTAGCCCGGGCTTTAACTGCCTGAGCTGATTCATTACGTCCGGGAGACCTCCAGGTGCTAGCCTACCCAAGATAAGGACGCCTGCCAGGAATACACCAACATACATCCAGACTCCTTGCAGTACATCGGTCCAGTAAGCAGCTCTCAGGCCACCTAAGATCATGTAGATCGTGGCTACGACCATTAATAGTAATGACCCGTAAGCATATGGGATGGCCCCACCGCTACCGATGTCCATGATGAGTCCGAGACCCACTGCCTGAACTACTATGTAAGCAATGACGAAGATAGCCATTATCGCGGCAACAAGAACTCTCAGTAACTCACTCTTGTAGAAGTCCGCCAACGCATCTGCTGGTGATATGTGGCCCCTAGCCTTACCCAACTTCATGAGCCTCACACCTGCGAGATACATGAACACAGCTGCTAGGGTTGTCCAGGCAGATGAAGCTACCCAGAACGTTATCCCGGTCGTGGCGAACGTAGCTACACTCGTAAGGAAGGCGAAGGCACTGTGGTAGGTAGCAGCTGTAGCAAGGAACGTAACTAGAATGCCGGCTCTTCTACTCAGTACGTAGAAGTCCTCTAAGCTCTTCTTCAGGACCCTCCCAGAGAGGAAACCTATTATTATCACTAGGACACAGTACACGAAGATTATAGATGTGGTTATCTGGTAGGCATCCATTTCAACCACCCATTAGGTCGTAGACTGCGTATGCTATGAGTACCAGTATTGTTACGGTCCACCACATCAGTGAGTATGCATAGGTACTACTCAGACCCCACAGGGAAGGTGCTGGGCTATTAACTAGGTAGACACCGAAAGCAGCAGCCCACAGTACTATGACGATAGCGACAAAGAGGGACTCACGCTTTCCTCTATGTTTGGGGGTAGCTGGCTGTGTCAAGGCACGCTCACAATAATATATTATATTGTAAAGTTTATATTTTTACTGTTTATACAACGTAGCTATTTTTTATATATGCCCCTAGATGAGGATGGCACAGCGGGTTCACTGACTTATTAGCTTATGGACTAGTACATTCCTGGTAGAGTCTATGGTTCGAAGAGTTGATCTTAACACAGATGCTGGAGAGTCTTTTGGGAGGTGGACTCTCGTAGATGAGTCCCAGCTTTTCCGCTACGTAACCTCAGCTAACGTAGCTTGTGGATTCCACGCGGGTGACCCGGTTAGTATATGGAGAACCATCAAGATCGCTAAGTCGTTGGGGGTAGCTGTCGGTGCCCACCCAGGGTTCCCGGATCTTATGGGCTTTGGTAGGAGGGAGATGTACTTGAGTGTGGAGGAGCTTAAGTCCTACGTGATATACCAGCTCGGTGCTCTTAACGCGTTCCTTAAGGTTGAGGGGATGAGGATGCAGCACGTGAAGGCCCACGGCGCGCTCTACAACATGGCGTGGGTTAGAGAGGATTACGCTAGAGCTATAGCGGAGGCTGTACATATGTACGATCCAAACCTCATCTTAGTAGCACCCTTCGGCTCAGCTATGGCTAAGGCGGCGAGTGAGTTAGGCCTTAAGGTAGCTTTCGAAGCCTTCATAGATAGGGGATACACCTCGGACGGTAAGCTTGCTCCTAGGGGGGCCCCCGGAGCCTTAATAACAGACATAGACAAGGTCATAGAGAGAGCTATTTCAATAGTCGATAAGGGGTTGATCACCTCAATAGATGGGAAGACTATTGAGGTCGTAGCCCACACACTCTGCATACATGGAGATAGCCCCAACGCAATTGAGATAGCTAGGACCGTTAACCAGAAGCTGAGGGAGGTAGGCATAGAGATAGCTCCGATAGCTAGGGTAATATAGGTATGGGCGTGAAGGAGATAAGGATAGTGAGGAGTGGTGGGTACGTAGTACACGTCGATATATGTGTCGAGGTAAGTATGGAGTGTGTTAAGGAGGTTCACAAGCTCTACTACGCAACTAAGAAGGAGCTCAGCGGGTTCGTTGAGGAGGTAGTTCCAGGCGTCTCGTCCCTAGCAGTATACTACGACCCTAGGTTAACCAGCTCAGAACAGATAGAGTCGAAAATCCGGGACTTGTGGCTATGGGCGAGGAACATAGAGCTGAAGGACCTCTACAGACCTAGGAAGTTCACCATACCGGCAGCATACGGAGGAGACTTCGGCCCAGACCTACAGTCCGTTGCTGGCTGGGCTAAGCTAACTGAGGAGGAGGTGGTTAGGATCCACACATCGAGGGCCTACACCGTCATAACACTGGGGTTCACACCAGGCTTCGTTTACCTAGGGGAGGTGGACCCTGTGATAGCAGCGCCGAGACTTGAGACACCTAGGGTGAGGATACCGAGGGGGTCTGTCGGGATTGCTGGGAGGATGACAGGAATCTACGGTCTGGAAAGCCCTGGTGGGTGGAGACTTATAGGCCGAACCCCTCTAACTATGTTCGACCCTAAGAAGGATCCCCCAATACCGATATCACCGGGTGATCAGGTGGAGTTCAAGGCAATAAAGCCTGAGGAATTCGATAGACTCGTCGGGGTGTTCGTAGGTGACTACACAGCGTAGCCTGCAGGTAGTTCTAGCAGCTGGGTTCACCACGGTGCAGGATCTAGGTAGGAAAGGATTTAGGTCGTTGGGGGTTCCCGTCTCCGGAGCTCTCGACAGGTTATCAGCTGTATACGCTAACGCCTTAGTAGGTAATGAACCGGCATCACCGGTCATAGAGGTGATAGGATCGCTAGCAGTGAAGTTCGGGGTTGACACCGTAGTAGCTGTGGCAGGAGGCTACCCCAGGGTGTTCTTAAACGACGTTGAGGTAAGGCCTTGGAATCCCATCTACTGCAGTCGAGGGAGCGTGCTCAGGGTCGTTCCGAGCGGGGTGGGTTACGTTCACTACATAGCGGTTTCAGGGGGCGTGGTCTGCGATAAGGTACTTGGGAGTGCTTCTACGTATGTGAGAGGAGGTATGGGATGTCTCGGCAGAACCCTCAAGTACGGGGATGTCCTGGAGATAGGGCTTACCGACGTAGTGGATGTGTGGGGTAGGGTCTCGGATTTAAAACCTCCTCAACAGCTCGTGGAGATCCACTCAAGTATAGGTAAGGATGCGCTGACTCTCAGAGCAACGGAGGGCATTCACTCGAGCTTATTGAGTGACGTGGATGTGCTTCTTAGGGGTGAGTACGTTGTGTCAGCTGAGAGTGATAGAATGGGATACAGACTTGAGGGGGAGTCCTTAGGCTCAGCTAAGGGGTTGGGGCGTCTACCGTCAACACCTACTGACAGGGGCTATGTTCAGGTACCCCCCGACGGTAAGCCCATAGTACTCATGTCCGACGCTCAGACGACTGGGGGGTACGCGGTAGCACTCCACGTAGTTCCACCAGACGTAGACCTGCTAGCACAGCTAAGTCCGGGGCGGAGGGTGAGGTTCAAGCTTGTGAGTATAGAGGAAGCAGAGCAGGAGGTTAGGAGGTACCTGGATGAGCTAGAGAAGCCGAGGCTTATCCGGGAGGAGCTAGAGTACTGGGGCTGAGGTAACACTCAAAACACGTTTTCATTCGTGACCCACCGGTCGGCAACATTCCTCGAGGATGTTAACCACGTCATCAGCTACGCCACCAACAGCTCTCAAGCCAGCGACTATCGAGCCACAGCACGCCCTAACCCTCTGCTCCATTACCTCGACCTCGATACCGGCATACTCCCTGAGGTACTCCACCAGGAGCTGTTTAAGGATGTCTCTATTCTCAGTGTAGACGGAGCCGGTGAAACCCACCTTCCTAACACCGAGTTTCCTGACAGCTACCGCGACTTGCCGAGCAAAGCTCCTCAATTCCGACTCAACCAGTTTTTTCGCGGTGGCGTCACCCTCCCTGTAGGACTCCACTACCAGGCTAGCTAGGGATGCTATAGCTACCTTAGGGTTCTCAGAGCGGTACACATAGTTAAGGACGTCAGTAGAGGATCTGAAGCCCTTCCTGTCAGCGACCTTCAAGGCGAGACTGGAGCACTCCTTTAATCCCTCAAAACACTCCAATACCTCCCTCAGAGCCCCGGAACCGAGTCTGAAAGCACTCCCTTCATCGCCTAGAAGATGCCCCCAACCACCAACCCTCACGACGGCGGAGCTGGAGGCACCGTAGACACTGCTCCCAGTTCCGAGGATCCCGACCACGCCGTCATCAAGTAGGAATACTGAGGCATGCGCTGCGACTACGTCCTCGAACACCAGTATCCGGTTAGGTGGGTAGCTAATCCTCCTAGCTACGTAGTTCCGTAAGACCTCAGCTGAGCTCCTATCCACTATACCAGCAGCTGATATTGCTACTAAGCTAAGCTTAGATGTGTCTAACCCAGCTCCAGACAGGGAGCTCAGGATCGTGGTAGCTATGACCTCCCCAGCACGCTCTAACCCAACTACAGAGGGGTTCGCCGGGCCTCCCACAGTAAAGGAGCACTTCCCGGAAGTAGTCTCGACAACTACGATCTCAGTCTTAGTAGCGCCAGCATCAACCCCGACTAGAACGGTGCTTCGTACCTGATCGAGGGTCATGGGACCCTAAACCTCGGGCTTGACGTAGGCCTTAGCATACCAAGGTACTTTCCTAGCTACTACCCCGAAAACATCCTTAACCATCCGCTCAGATGTCATTGGTGGGTTGTATTCCCCAGCGGTCTGCACCTTCCAGCTTAGGTAGGTACTCTCACCCTTAGCGTACCTAGCTATGGAAGCCATCTTACCTAGGACAGGCTCCAACTCCTTCAGGAGCTTTCTGTTGTTCAAGGTCTCAAACAAGTTGTTAACTACCTCTAACACCTCGTCAGCATTCTCCTTAGTCACGCTATCCTCATTTAAGTCCATGAAGCTGGCCTTATTGAAGTCTACGAACCTTCTCAACCAGTACCTAGCAGCCTTATTGGCGAGGTAGTCTACGGCGTCCGACAGGCTCTTCTCGGGATTGTAGCTCCCGCTAAGTGCCTCAGCTACTGTGTACAGAGGTATCTTAGATGCTTCATACTGGTTCATCGGGTTAGAGACGTAACCTGAGACGAGCTCCTTAATTTTCTCCGGCCTGTTCCTGATAGGTCCCATATGTAACCTGGTTAACCCGTTCACTATGAAGTAGTCGTTAACTGGGTAGTTATCCCATATAAACGGCTTGCGGTCAAGTAACCTGCTCACCGACTCCAGGTCATCCTCACTGATACGGTATGAAGCTACCCACATACCAGTCCAGACAATCCTCACTTCAGAGTCAACAGCTTTGCCTAGTTCCCGCATGTAGTCCTCCTTAAGTCCGTAGTAGAATGTGGGGCAGAGAATCAGAGATCTAGGTCTGAGATCCTTAAGTACGGAGTTAGTGACGAAAGCTTGTGCTTCTGCCAGGGTCTTAAAGCCCTTCCCCCTCAGGACTGGGGGTATGTCATCTAGAAATAGGGCAAGGTCTGAGATACCTACCTCCATCACCCACTCAAACTTCCTCAGCAACATGCCCAGGTCGTCCCTGGATGAGTAGTCCATGTCCAGGCCGGGACTCAGCGCGAAGACTATTCTCACCCCGTACCTAGACGCAGAGTCTAGGAGCATAGCTAGGTTATTAGCAAACCCGGTGTCGTATGGGAGTCTCCACCAGTCCCTGTGGAGCCTGTCCCACTTCGGCGCGTATATGTACGTATCCAGACCTACCCTACCCATGAACTCCATGAGGTTTATCCTGTCAATCCAATCCCACATCTGACCATAGAAACCCTCTACGACGCCGAACATACCTACCTCCCCCGGTAACATATTGAGAGGCAGTTATCTATGTACTGACCTAGTGGAAATATCATGTGCCCACCAGCAGGTTATAGGAATCTGAGGATGTTGAAGTACTTCTCGATATAGCTTCTGTTACGTTCCTTCCCTCCAGGAACATTAACGCTTGTCCAGACCTCCGGTTCGTAACCCTGCTCTAAGAGTATTTCTGCTGCTCTAGCATTCACTAGGTGCACTATGAACGAGTTCACTATAGTTGATACAGGAAATACCCTCACACTCTGAGACAACTCGTACGCGGCATCACCGTCAGGTACCTTATTGTCGATGACTAGGTCTACTACCTCATATAGCTTCTTGGCTTCCGGGTTCTCCGGTGGGAGCTTCCTCGAGTACTCGAGGGAGGTTATCCCAACGGTTTTAACACCCCGGGATCTGAGCTCCAGGGCCATCTCTACCGGTCCCGAGTTCTTCCCTGAGTTACTTACGATTATTGCGACGGAGTTCGGCACTATATTCAGGGAGTTCACTATAGCCTTAGAATACCCAGGGAGTTTCTCCAGGGCACTCGCCCTCAGAGCTGACGGTACACCAAGCATTGACAGATCCACTACCGGGTAGACCCTGACCAGCTCCCCAGCTCTGAATGCCGTCTCGAGGGCTACGAGCATTGAGTGTCCGGTACCGAAAACGTATTCAAGACCTCCTAACCTCATAGCCTCCGCAACTAGTTGAGCGGCTCTCTCTATGCTCTCACCACTCTCACTCACAACTCGTTGAAGGAGTTCTGAGGTTAGTCCAGCAATGTTGCTTAACGTCCTGAAGCTACTCACACCTAACACCAAGAGTTATCCTGCTAAGATAATTAGAATTAACACGTTACGTAATTTAACCCTAATGTCTACGCATAATAGACGCTAAGACGGTGTTGTGAACCAATGGTCTGACGAGCCTTATCATCTCGTTAGCCCTAGTCGGGTGGACTCTATTCGTGAAGAAGACTACCGCTAAAGAGTCTAGTGGTGATATCAGGATGGACGTCCCCGTAAACCCTGTGTGACCTAACATAACTGAGTGCCTGGCATCTACTAACGTCCCGGGAAGTCGGTCAGGCTCGTAGACCTGCCAGCCCAGGCCATAGCAAACGTTTGAGCATGACCAGGCCCTCATAAAGGTAGATGCGGTCACCGGGGAGATTAGGGCATCACTGGTTCCCCTATAGGAGCTGAGGAGCTCGAAGACTATCTTAGCGGCATCGAGAGTTGTTGTGAAGAGTCCTGCGTGACCTGATACCCCATCCATAGCGAAGGCATTCTCGTCGTGGACCTCACCGACAATAACACCCCCACGCCAGTCCACTACTTCAGTAGCAACTATCTCACTCCTGCTGAACCCGGCTTTCAGGGGGTTAAACGATGTTCTCACAAGTTTTAGTGGTGATGAGACGAGCTTCTCGAAGAGTCTGTCGATCCTCTCCCCAGTAACTTTCTCAGCTATGTACGTTAACACTATGTAGTTGACATCGCTGTACACCACATCCGTCCCAGGCTCGTAGGCAGGGAAAGACCTGAGAGCCTCAGCGAGGACCTCATCCCTGTCCCTACAGGTCTTATAGAGAGGTAGCCATGCTGGGAGACCTGATGTATGGGAGAGAAGCATCCAGAGCTCGACTCTCTCCTTAGCCTGGTTAGAGCCTGCCACTGTCAGCCTAAACTCCGGGACTACGTCGACCGCCTTCTGCCTTAAGCTAAGTAAGCCCTCCTCCACCAGTTTAGCATATACTGTTGATGTGACCAGGGACTTGGTGAGTGACGCTACATCAAAGAGGTAGTCGACTCCGAGAGACCTCCTCTCAGGAACCACCTCCGCAAAACCTGAAACCTTCCTCATAACGACGCAGTCATCCTTCAGGACAAGCAGGTCGTAACCCGGATAGGCAGATCCAACGTATTTCTCAGCTACGAGCTCTGCCCGGGTGAGCCTGACCTTACTTAGACCTACCTCCTCAGGATCACACATCCGGAGCATCCTGAACCCCCGACATGACCGACTCACCTAGTTACCTGGACTTAAAGTATCTACCAGTTGATGAGGTCTCTATACTCGTCGCGTACGTATACGATCCTTCCACCGACAACTGTAGCAACCACGTTTAGCTTTCTATCCAAAATCACCAGGTCAGCTCTCCGCCCTGGGAGTAGTAGACCTATCTCAGAGCTTAGTCCGAGGGATTTAGCTGGGGCTGTCGAGGCCATGAAGAACGCTTCCCTCAAGCTGTACCCTAAGGAGAGTATATTCGCTAGAGCTCTATCCATAGTTAAGGTACTCCCAGCAAGCACGTCTCGACCGGCTACCCTAGCTACCCCGCCGGAAACCTCTATCTCCACTCCCCCTAACCTGTAGGTACCGTCAGGCATGCCGGCCGCAGCTATCGAGTCTGTTACTAGCACGACCCTACAGTGGGAGGCATATCTTATAGTGAAGTCCACTACCTCCGGGGCAACGTGGATGAAGTCAGCTATTATCTCTAGGTACACACCATCTGACTGGAGGAGAGCTAATGCCGCTCCCGGATTTCTGTGGTGGAACCCACTCATAGCGTTGTACAGGTGGGTTGCCTTAGAGGCACCCAAAGTAATTGCCTCAACCGTCTTAGAGTAGGACGCGTTTGTGTGCCCCACTTGAACTATTACACCCCTCGAAACAGCGTACCTCACTAGATCCAACCCTCCCTCAATCTCAGGAGCTAGTGTTACAGACCTTAGAAGACCTCCGGACACTTCGAGAAGCTCCTCCAGCTCCTCAATGTCTGCCGGCCTAGCATATTCCGGGTTCTGAGCACCAGCCTTCTCAGGGTTTATGTAGGGTCCCTCCAGATGTATACCCACGACCCTAGCTCCAGTGGAGGACCTAGAGGCTGAGTAGATGTTCCTGCAGAATGAGACCAGAAGATCTCTCGGTAGGGTATAGGACGTAGGAACGAATGATGTGACGCCGAACATGGGGAGCTTCCTAGATAGAAGCTCCACATCGCTAACCCTAGCTGTACTAAGATCCACACCGAAAGATCCATGTATATGTGTGTCCACAAAACCTGGGCCGATCGTGAACCCATCCAACGAGAGCCCATAGAAATCTCCACGGTTTCTATAGGGCTCCTCACCAACTTCAACGATCCTACCATCAGCAATGGAGATATAGCCTCTCGCGATGTCCCTATACGGAGTAATAACCCTCACATTCCTCAAAACCACGTCCTTAGACACCACCTAACCACCAAGTAAGATAGTTCCGCATCTTTTTATTGTAGGGTACTGAAATAGTGAGTGTCTCTACTCGTCATCGAGTACGAGCTACCTTATACTAACACCCCGCCTACGAAGCCTAGGGCTGGGACTTAACAGCGAGAATAGTGGGTAAGTGGGATTAAACTAGTTTGGGAGCTCCGCAGAGAGATGTTAGTACGGTGATATGAAGTCCTCCGGTCTCGGAGGTTCTGGTGGTAGCCCTTTCCTAGTTCTTATAGCTCTTACGATGGTTAGTAGTAGCTGTTCTGGGACCGGTGACCACCTACTGAACTCAGTACCCCAGAATGCTCTCCCTGCTGTAGCACTCCTAAGCTCACTAGCTAGATCCATTGACTCAGCTATCGGTATCTCAGCCATGATCCTGGCAGACGTGGGTGTCGTGTACACTACGTCCAGTACCCTTCCCCTCTTACGGGATATGACGCTGACGACGGAGCTTATTAGGTCGGCTGGTAACCTGACGTCCAGTTTCTGTATGGGTTCTAGGAGTGTTGGCTTAGCTAGTAGTATCCCAGCATATATAGGGTTCCTTGTTGCTGGGTATAGCTGTGCTGGACCTCTGTGAGCAGGGTCTTCATGTATCACCGCATCGTGGAGGATCACCTTAACGCCTCTCACGGGTTCCATAGCTAGCGGTCCCTCCTTCATCGCGAGCCTGAAGCCCTGGATTATCGTGTCCCTCACTTCCCTCAGGTACTGAACACCGGCAGTCCTATCTACGAAGACGTTTATGTTCTCGTCGATAGCCCAGATTCTCCTAGCTTCGTCATAGTCCCAGCTTGCCTGATCCCTCAGGATCTTAGCCCTCTCCCTAGAGTCCATGTCCTCCGTGATAACTCCCTGCTGGATGAGCCTGATAGTCTCCTCGTTGAGGGGTTCGACACTTATGTAGAGCCTGTTGTGCTTGTTGGGGGACTTACCCTCGAGTACCTGTGAGGCTGCTCTACAAGTCTCTCTGTACACGACTATAGGTGGTGAGGTATCTACCTCAACCCCGTAGTTCTCCTTGAGGAATGTGAGCGCTATCTCAAGGTGGAGCGGACCCATACCGGAGATTAGATACTCCCCGGTCTCCTCGTTAATCTTCACCACTATGTTCGGATCTTCTATGCTCAGCTTCCTCAGAGCCTCCACAAGCTTCGGGAGATCAGCAGTCTTCTTCGGCTCTATAGCCATGGTTACGACTGGCTCGGATACGTATCTCATTCTCTCAAAAGGTGCTACGACGTCCTTATACGCTATACCTACCACAGTATCACCGGACCTAGCCGCGTCGAGACCTAGAGAAGCAGCTATATTCCCTGCGGTAATCTCGTTCACTACCTCCCTTATCGGACCCATGTAGAGGCTGACCTGGAGCACTCTCTGCTTGGTCTTACCCATTAGAAGCCAGACTTCCTCACCTGCCCTGAGGGTTCCTGAGAACACCCTACCAGTAGCGACGAGCCCTGCGTGCGGGTCAACCCTCATGTCGTTTACGAAGTATACTAGAGGACCTGACGGGTCGGCCCTCAGCATTGCCTTACCTACTTCACTATCTATATCGCCTCTCCATATCTTAGGTATTCTATAGCTCTGAGCTTCCCTCGGGTTGGGGACGAACTTAACTACAGCATCTAGAAGTGCCTCATGTAGCGGGGAGAGCTTAGCTAGCTCATCAACACCTTCCTTACCTTTCTCGTAAGCAGAAACTATGTCGCTGAACCTTATCCCCTTCTTCTGGGCTATAGGTATGGTGATGCCCCACTTGTCCCTAGCGGCACCGAAGATCACCGTACCCTTCGCAGGGTCGAAAGTCCACTTCTCCCTAAATTCCGGCTCTGCGTACTCGGCTAGTAGGGAGTTCATAATCTTTATTATCTCCACGAACCTCTGCTGTACCTCCTGTGCCGTGAACTTAAGCTCCTTTATGAGTCTGTCCACCTTATTTACGAAGAGAAGGGGCCTCACACGCTCCTCGAGCGCCTGTCTGAGGACTGTCTCAGTCTGGGTCATCACACCCTCAACAGCATCCACTACCACTATAGCCCCATCCAACACTCTGAGGGACCTGGTGACCTTACCACTGAAGTCTACGTGTCCGGGTGTGTCGATCAGGTTCACGACGTATGGTTTACCCCCATACTCGTGGTAGAGGCTTATGTTGGCTGCCTTAACTGTGATACCTCTCTTCTGCTCTACGTCAAGATAGTCCAGGGCTAATGCCTCACCAGCCACCTTCATCGATATTATCCCTGAAGCCGCTAGCAGAAGATCGGACGTCGTGGTCTTTCCGTGGTCGACGTGGGCTATTATACCTATGTTTCTTACTTGCTCTATGTTCCTCATTATCTCCTGAATCTGCTCTACAGTCTTATACCTAGGCATACCCCACTCCAGACATAGAGCTCTACGAACCACCTTATAAGCTTGCCGTCCAAAGTGAGTTAAGATGACGCCACAACAATCCAGGAAAGCTTATTTTACTTCCTGTCAGAACTACTTGGTGAGTCTCTATGCCCATAAAAGTAAAGGTAAACTGGGACCTCTGCATCGCAGACGGTGTTTGCTACGCCCTATGCCCGCAGGTATTTGAAGCAGGTCCTGACGGTAAGGCTCAGATAGTGAAGGAGTTCAGGGGCAGCGCCCCCAACGAGGGAACCGTGCCGGACGATCTCAAGGACTGCGCGGATCAGGCTAGAACTGCCTGCCCAGTCGGGGCTATATCATTCGAGTAAGGCTGAAGCTCTCTAAAGTCCAGCAAGGTTTTTTACCTATAGCTAGCTTCCTCCAGTGCGGGATTATGTTAGTAATCTCTTAGAACGCTACCCATCCTGCGAGTAGGTAGTTGAAATAGGTGGAGGCATTAAAGCCCACAGTAGGGGATGGTAGCGTGAGGAGGGGTGTACAGGAGCTTAGGTAGAGCCCGGCCCTAGTGAAGTGGGTGATGGTTTCGAGCATGAGTGAGGAGAGGCCGTGATGATTCTGAAGGTTTCGTCCAGGCACCTCAGAGACAGGCTATGTGTGGGATGTGTTAGTATTTAGAGTATCTAGGAACAGGTACCCCTACCGGAGCCGATAGGAACAAGTTCTGCAAGACAGTCCCACCATATAGTAAGTGCTAAGTGGTCATTGAGGCCCTCTAAGCATGACATATACTATTTAAGAGACTTACCAGCAACTCACATAGCTGAGATACTTAACCTAATAATCGAAAAGTACGGAGAGGAGAAGCAGTATAGGAGGCTAGAATACTTCCCATTTTAGGAAAAGGAGTCGCGAGATAAAGTGTATCTCACAGATATACGTCCTACCCTTCGTACCGACCAAAGTCTAAAGCTCGTAAGAGATTCTCTAAAGACAGTTAAATCTGTTGTTTCTTCGGGTAAGCAAGCATGTCTTTGTAGGGTACGTAGAAGCTGATATGCTCGCCTGGATTTACGGGGGAGTTCGGCGGTAGGTAGAGAAGGATTCTGTGAGGCCCTACCTCCACCTCCACCTCAAGGCGTTCCCCCAGGTAGGAGATTGTGACCACCTTCCCGGAGAACTCGTTATCTTCCTTACTCGTAGGGGTTGTGGAGGCGCTGTGCGGCCTGAATAATAGGTAGACCCAGTCGCCCGGTACTACCCTAACCTCCCCGGTTGGTGCTCTACTTCTAATTCTCAAGCCACTGCACTCCACCATCAGGACGTCGTCAACTACCTGGACGACCCTACCCTCCAGTAGGTTGTACCTACCTATGAAGGTGGCTGTGAAGAGGGTTCTCGGTCTACTGTAGAGCTCCTCAGGTTTACCTACCTCGACTATGTTACCGGAGTTCATCACAGCTACCCTATCAGATAGGACCATAGCCTCCTCCTGGTCGTGTGTGACGTAGATCGTGGTTATGTTGAGGCTCTTCTGGATCCTCCTCAGCTCCTCCCTCATCTCGGTCCTAAGCTTAGCGTCTAGGTTGCTTAGGGGTTCGTCGAGGAGGAGAACTCTTGGCTGGATTACGAGGGCTCTTGCTAGAGCTACCCTCTGCTGCTGACCTCCGGAGAGCTGAGCTGGGTACCTGTTCTCCAGGCCCTCCAACTTCACAAGCTCTAACACCTCCCTAACCCTCCTCCTCACCTCACCGTCTGGGACCCTCCTCACCCTCAGTCCGTAAGCTACGTTCTCGAATACCGTCATGTGGGGCCATAAAGCATAGTTCTGGAATACCATCGCTATGTCCCGCTTATGTGGTGGTAGGTTAGTTACGTCCTGCCCATCCATCAGCACCCTACCCTCATCCGGCATTTCGAGCCCAGCTATTATCCTCAGGGTAGTGGTCTTACCGCAACCGGAGGGGCCTAGGAGAGTGAAGAACTCACCCTTCTCTACCTTAATACTCACCTTATTCACGGCAATGACCCTACCAAACCTCTTACTTACCTTAACCAGCTCTACAGACATTTCTGAACCCCAAGAACTCTTTCGACATCAGAACAATACAGGAAGCTGAGAGCTCTACGTAGCTGGTGATTACTAGCACGGTGTTGAAGACCCTGATTACCTGTTTTAATGACCTTAGCAATGTACATTTTCACACCTATTGTGTACCCCAACTATGTCTGACCCTAGTAGTGAGGGTTAGTGCTAGCCTTATAGCTAGTACTGAGGCGGATACTGTCACCAAAACAGCAATTGAGTAGACACCGATAAGTAGTACGCCGGCTGTCGTTATGTCCCTGTAGATGGCGTAGACTAGGGGTGCTGTACTACCCCAGCCTTGAGTAGGTCCTAGACCACCTATGGTGATTGAGGTACTCACCTCGGTTGCTATAGCTACAGCTACTAAGGTCAGCCCGGGTATGGATGTCGATAGAGCTAGTGGAGCTATAACCGTTAGTAGGGCTGTTACCGGACCGGCACCCAGGCTCTGCGCAGTCTCTTCATAGTCCTGTGGAATCGAGGAGATAGAGTTCCTTAGCACTATGTATACGTAGGTCAGTCTTCTAAGGGTATACGATAGTACCAGGTAAAGCCAGGGAGTATTGAATGGACTCACCGGGAGGTTCCCGAATAGTCCGATGTATGAGTAGGCTACAGCAATTCCGGGAACTGAGAGCGGTAGTACAGATACCGCCTCAATTACCCTGTAGAGACTCCTCTTTCTGGAGGCATGATAGGATATTGGGAGGGCTATTACTAAGCCGCAGAGTAGGGATAGGGACGTGTAGGCTACGGTATTCAAGGAAGCTCTAACCCGGGAAGGGTCTAGGAGGAGGTGGAGAGACGGGGACGGGCTCAGCGTGATCGGGTCTACAAGTACGTAAGCTAGGCTAACCAACGTAGGTGAGGCCGCAGCAATCAACACTATGAGTAGAGCTAGCAGTGCGGGAGCTACCCAAGCACTCAACCTACTCCTATAAACATCGGGAGGCTTAGCTAGTGCTACCCCGAAACTCCTGTAGACAGTCATTAAGTACTTAGCGGAGACAGCGAAGATAGCTACCGTCACTAATAGCAATAGCAGGGTGTAGCCTACAGCTCTCTGAGAGAAGCCTGAGTACACCTCTGAGATGAAGTGTACGTAAGCCCTATACGATATGAGTCCCCTAACCTCCGGGTAGCTTTCGAAGATTAGTGGGGCTTCAAGATCCTCCAGGGAGAGTACGTAGGTCAGAGCTAGAGAGGTGAAGATAGCTGGTCTTAGAATAGGTATTAACACTCTCACCGCGACAGTCCGGGGAGTAGATCCTAAACTGTACGCACTTTCAGTGAGTTCCCTAGGTAGCATTAGGGCGTAGGAAGCGAGCACGGAATATGAGAACGGGAGGAAGGTCAGTATCTGGTAGAGGGCTACAGCTGCTAAACCCTCCACACGTACCGCAAGACCGAAGGGTCTCATAGCACGATTTAGGAGGCCTATATCCGGGTCCAGAAGGCTTTGGAGGGCTACAGCCTTCACGAAGGGTATTGGGAGGTAGGCTAGTAGGGGGAGTAATGTGATTAGTCTAGGAACTCTGTAGAGGTAGATGAGGAGTGTGTAAGCAAGTCCTAGTAGGGTGGTGGTAGACGATACGAACAGGGGGACAAGGAAAGAGTTTAGGAGGGGTCCTAGATCTGGCCACCTAAACACGGCCACTAACAACCCGTCTCGGTGCTGGAGCTCGATGAGGGGCCTCCTAAGAGCTACTGATAGTGCTAAATCGCTAAGAGCTTTATTGAGGCATGCTACAGGGTTGTTACCGACTATGAGAACGGTTACGGGAACCACGAAAAACAGTATTAGGAAGGTTACCGCTAGAGCAGTGTAGAGGTTTAGGTAGTTCATTGAGAGCCCAGCTCACTCATCAACCTCGTCAGCCTACCTATAGCAGCCTCCTTAATGCTCTGATAGAGGTCGTCCCTATTTAGAGTACCTGCTCTAATAGCTGAGGAGACCTGCTTAGCGTAGTCAAAAGTAAACTCCACGTAGTTACCTGTAATTGGGTCCCTAATGGTTAGTGGGGACCCGAGCTTCACTAGCCACTCAGAAAGCTCCTCCGGCCTGGTCCTGCACAGCCTTGAGTACACATCTGTAAGTAGTTTCTGTATGTCAGGATCGGCTATCGAGGCTTCAAAGTAGGTGACCACAGCCTCCCTCACACTACTCTCGAACTCGGTGCTGTAGTTCATAGCATTTGCTAGGGCTTCCCGGGTTCTCCCGGCCATAGCCTCGAGTCCCGCTACCTCAAGTGCTGGTAGGTAGCCAAACTTCTCTACTACAAGTTTCTGACCCTCCGGACCTAGAAGCCATAGAATGAATGCTTGAGCCTCGACCGGGTGTTTGGTCCCGACAGCAACAGCTACTGGAGATACGTAGAGTATCGTCTCACCGCGAGGAGATATAAAGACAGCCCTCCCACCACTAACCTTCTCAGCTTGGAGACCGTAACCTATGTAAGCAGGTGCTAACCCAACAGTTCCTGTAGCAGCATCATCCCTAGCTCTCTCAGAGCTAGTAACAAAACTAGAGAGAGCACCAATTACTGTCAGGACGCGCCACCCATCCTCCCAGCCATATCTTTGGAGTAACCCCATTACCGTAGTTCTAGCAGTTCCGCTCTTTGAGGGTAGCGGGAAGGATATGAGGAACCTACCCTCACTTAACACGCTAGCATACGCAGGACTAGCTAAGTCTGCCCAGCTACCGGGTTGGGGTAGTCTGTAACGCTCCAGGAAGTCATTGTTCACTATGAATCCGTAGACACCTAGCCCTACACCTAACCAGCATAGCGAGCCCTTACTCGAGTAGCCTGCGAACCCCTGCGGTAGCTTCTTAGATGTCTCCAGTAGCTCCGGCAGGTCTATAGGTCTCAGAACCCCATCCCCGCATAGGCTGTTAAAGATTGATGGTTCACCAACCAGGAATAGATCTACCTCACCCCTAAGCCCTAGGTCCTTCCAAAGGTTGAAGTCCAGCTTCTTTATCTCGACGTCGACTATGTTATACCTCCTCGCGATGCTACTAGCTAGGAAGGCCGATCTAACGGCATCAGCCTCCTCAGCAGATAACCTAGAGGCTATCGTCAGCCTGACCTCAGGCCTCTGAGTAAGAATATAGGCCGCGTACCCCACAGATACAGCTACGACTAGTACTAGGACCACTAGTGGGAGTAGCCTAACCCTCATTGAGACACCAAAATGGCTAGATAGAGACAACTATTAAGCCTTACTGAACGTTCAATAGCTAACCCCACTAAAACTACTTACCTCAGCAGTACTAGGGACACCGCTCCAAAGATGTAGTACTACTCATAGAGTAACCGCCAAACTAAACAACGGCAGGTTGGTGTTGCGGGTTAATCTAGAGATAACTCTACATGGTCTCTCATATGGTATTTCGATTCTCTAAATCAAGTCTTTGCTTAAATTAATTACGAATTTACGGTACTAGTTAGTACATTGTTTAGGGTATGGTAGCTCTACCTTCTTATCTAATCTAAGAGGTAGCTGTGCTACAGTTGATGAGGGTGGGGGTCTGAATGCGAATTTAGAGGGCTTAAATCAGGTACGGAACTTAAGGAGCTAGCTATTAACATTACATTGGTATATAAACCACATCACCGTTATAACCACGGTAACATGTATGTCTACCCTAAAACACGTATTGGAAGTAATAGATCTTCTAGACGATCCTAAAGTTAATGGTGACGCTGTTAGGAGGTTCTTCACTAGTAGAGGCTTTACTGACATTAAGATAGATGTCGAAACCATTCGCGGGGAGAAAGGCTCGACGGACTTCATAACGATAGTTATCCCGGGGAAGGAAGGTAAGACCTTGGGAGGTTCATCCCCTACACTCGGAGTTGTAGGTAGGTTGGGAGGTATTGGTGCTAGGCCAGCATACATAGGTATGGTCTCCGATGCTGATGGAGCTATAGTAGCGCTCGCTACAGCATATAAGATCGCTGAGATGAGGGTCCGCGGTGATGTGCTGCCGGGTGATGTAATTATCACTACCCACATATGCCCCAACGCACCGACACGTCCTCACAAGCCCGTCCCGATGATGGACTCCCCAGTTAACATCTTCACCCTACTCAAGTGGGAGGTTAGAGATGAGATGGATGCTGTACTCTCGGTCGACGCAACCAAGGCTAACTGGGTCATAAAGCACACAGGCTTCGCGATAACCCCGACCGTTAAGGAGGGGTGGATATTAAGGGTTAGCCCCGACCTAACTGACATATACGTTAGGGTCACCGGGGAACCCCCGGTGATCGTACCGATAACCATGCAGGACATACTCCCATACTCAACACCTGTCTACCACATAAACAGCATGATGCAGCCCTGGCTATACACGAAGGCACCGGTAGTTGGGGTAGCTATAACGGCTAGGATGGCCCTACCAGGCTCCGGGACAGGCCCCACAAACTTCGTAGCGCTGGAGCAGGCAACGAGGTTCGTGGTGGAGGTAGCGAAGGATTTCACTATGGGTAGGGCTAGGTTCTACGATCCGCAGGAGTGGGAGACTATAATTAAGATGCATGGCCCCGTCGCTGATGTACTGAGGAAGGGAATACCCGAGTAGTGGCTGGCGATTAGCTGTGGGGTTCACCGTAGGGCTGATCAGGGTCATAACGCTGAAGGACGATGAGTTGCTGAACCTCCACGGCAGGATAATTGAGTCAGCCTTCCCGGAACTGAAGGTAGTTAGTAGGTGCATTGAGGATCAGCCTAAGGGGGTCTACGACCGCGAAACTGAGGAGATAGCTAAGCCTAAGGTTGTTAGGCTAGCGAAGGAGTTTGAGAGGGAGGGGGTTGAAGCAGTCATAGTTAGCTGTGCGGCAGATCCTGGGGTTAGAGAAGCTAGGAGGGAATTGAGGATACCTGTAGTGGGTGCTGGATCAGCACTAGCTTCTCTCTCACTAGCCTATGGTGAGAAAGTCGGTGTTCTAAACCTTACTGAGGATACACCGGACGTCGTCAAGAGGATCTTAGGTCCTCACCTAGTAGCTGAGGAAAAGCCTGAGGGAGTTAGAAACACGTTGGACCTGATGAGTGATTGGGGTAGGGAAGCAGCTAGGAAGGCCCTGGAGAAACTACTTAGACGCGGGGTCGATGTCGTAGCGCTTGCCTGTACCGGGTACTCAACCATAGGTTTCGCTAGGGTAGCTAGGGAGATGGCTGGAATCCCGGTAGTGGACCCGGTAATAGCTGCGGGTGCTGTAACCCTCGGTATCCTGAAGCAGGGCACTTTAGGGGGTGGGGCTAGGTGAGGATTAAGGTCGACGAGAAGATAGCTGAGGCAGCTATCCTCGGTGGGTCGTTCTTTGGTGGTGGTGGAGGGGGAGACATGGAGACCGGGTTACTGAACGCTAAGTTAGCTGTGGAGCTAGGGGATCTCTACATAGTTAGCGTCGACGAGGTTCCGGAGGGGAGCTACGTCGTTACAGCATCCCTCGTGGGAGCACCAGCAGCTAAGGAGAGGTACGTAAAGCCTAGCCACATGATTAGATCTGCTGAGTTACTGAGGGACTACGGAGGTGTGTGTATAGGGGGCTTCATATCGTCCGAGAACGGTGGTGCTTCAACAGCTAATGGGTGGGTTCCCGCAGCAGCACTAGACATCCCAGTAGTCGACGCACCAGCTGATGGTAGAGCTCACCCAACGGGTGTGATGGGGTCTATGGGCCTCCACAAGGTCGTGAACTACGTCTCCGTTCAGGCTGCTGTAGGTGGGAGTAAGGAGAGGGGAACGTATGTTGAGGTAGTAGCCCGGGGATCTCTAGCTAGAGTCGATAGGTTAATTAGGGAGGCATCCGTGCAGGCAGGAGGTATGGTAGCTGTAACCCGTAACCCAGTTACCCCTAGCTACCTCAGAGAGAACGCTGCGGTAGGGGCTCTAAGCAAGGCCATCGAGGTCGGTAAGATAATGCAGAGGCTGTACGGTGATGCTGAGGGGGTAGCGCATGAGGTGATTAAGTACCTTGGAGGAGGTTCTGTAGTAGATAGGGGAACTGTGGATAGTGTCTCACTTGAGACTCGTGGTGGGTACGATATAGGGAGGGTGTTAGTTAGGGGTAGAGCTAGGTCCTACACGATAACGTTCTGGAACGAGTACATGACTCTAGAAGACTCTGAGGGTGTTAGACTAGCTACCTTCCCGGACCTGATCGTCACTTTAAGTACTAAGACCTCACTCCCGCTAACCTCAGCTGAGATCAGGGCCGGAGACGAGGTGCTCATAGTGGTCATCCCGAAGGAGTTTGTACCGCTCGGTGCCGGTGTTAAGGACCCTGAGATACTAAGACAGGTTGAGGAAGTCGTTGGTGGGAGGACTCGGTGAGTACTGTGAAGAGGGTTGGTTTAGTAACTATAGGTCAGTCCCCTAGGGTCGACGTAGTCCCGGAGATTAGGGATGTATTGGGTAGTGCTGATATCGAGATAGTTGAGTGCGGAGCTCTAGACAAGCTCAGTAAGGATGAGGTAGCTAGGCTGGCTCCGAGGGAGGGTGAGTACGTCCTGGTGACTAGACTTAGGGACGGCTCCGAGGTTAGGGTAGCCCGGGAGAGGATACTCCCCCTAATGCAGGAATGTATAGACAGGTTAGAGCTCTCCGTAGATGTGGTGGGACTTCTCTGCACAGGTGAGTTCCCGGAGTTGAGGTCTAGGAAACTACTTGTAGAACCCTCAGATCTTCTAGTCAAGGTAGCTGAGTCCCTCAAGCCCAGCAAGCTCGGTGTGGTCGTACCGGATCCAGCACAGATAGACCTAACTAGGAGGAAGTGGCGTGGTGTTGCTCAGGACATTAAGGTGTTAAGTGTCTCACCCTATACTGGGACTCTCAGCGAGTTGAGGAGGGCTGCTGAGGAGCTGAGTGATCGAGACCTAATAGTACTGGACTGCATAGGGTTCAGTAGGGAAGCAAAGAAGGTCGTTGCTACAGCCTCGGGGAAGCCCGTACTTATTCCGAGAACTCTCCTGGGCCGTGTTCTGAGAGAGTTGTTGGAGGTGTAGGATGTGGCTGGTGGTAGCTTTCTAGTTGAGATTAGAGAGGAACTACTTAAAGCTGCGGAGATAGCCTTAACAAAGTGTCTACGTGTTAAAGCAGGTGAGGTCGTTCTAGTAGTCACTGACGAGCCTACTAGGGCTATAGGCCTCCACATATGGCTGAAGGCTAGGGAGTTAGGTACCGAAGCTATCTACATGGAGATGGCTCCAAGAAGCATCCACGGTGAGGAACCTCCGAAACCTGTTGCTGAGGCAATGAAGGTAGCTAACGTCGTAATAGCTCCGACATCGAAGTCCTTAACACATACGCTAGCTAGGAAGGAAGCTACCGAGAGAGGTGCTAGAGTTGCTACTATGCCGGGTATCACGGAGGACATATTTGTTAGAGCTATGGGTGTGGACTACGACCTTGTCCAGAGATTGACAGATCTAGTAGCTGAGGTATTGGATGAGGGTAGGGAGGTTAGGGTAACCACAAGCCTCGGGACGGACCTGACGTTCTCTATTGAGGGTAGGAAAGCTAGGAGAAGTACGGGAATACTAGTCAACCCAGGAGATTGGGGTAACCTACCTAGTGGTGAGGCCTACATAGCCCCCGTAGAAGGGACAGCTAACGGTGTTGTGGTAGTGGACGGGTCTATGGCGGGTATAGGGCTACTTAAACAACCAATAAAGATCGTTTTCAGGGATGGTATAGCAGAGCAGATTGAGGGTGGTTCCGAAGCAGCAAAGCTCAGCGAGCTACTCTCGAAGTATGGTAGTGAGGCCCGGAACCTGGGGGAGTTCGGTATCGGGACAAACCCCGGTGCTAGGGTAAGTGGTGTTATACTGGAAGATGAGAAGGTTTTGGGGACGGTCCACATAGCTCTCGGAAGTAACTTCGACTTTGGTGGGAGGGTTAGAGCTCCTGTACATCTAGACGGCATAATAATGAGGCCGAACGTGTATGTTGACGGCCGGCTAATCATGAAGGAGGGGGTCCTCCTCCTAGGCCACAGTAACTAAAGGTAAATGACTATGGTTGACGTGTTGGAAGCTATCAAAGGTAGGAGGAGTGTGAGGGAATTCAGAGACGGTCGTATACCGGATGACCACCTGATGACCGTCCTTGAGGCAGCTATCTGGGCGCCAAGTGGTAGTAACGCACAACCATGGGAGTTTGTAGTGGTTAGGAGTAGAGACACTATAGAGAAGATAAAGTTATTCTCACCAGGTCTCTTCGGAGATCCTGACGCCTTAGTGGTTCTCTGCGTCAACAAGGAACGTGTCAAGGGAAGAGGACCTAAAGAGTTGGTAGCCGTGATGGATATAGCTATGGCAGCGCAGAACATGATGTTGGCAGCATATTCTCTGGGCATAGGTTCGTGTCCTATAGCCTCCTTCAACAAAACAGCAGTGAAGGAGCTACTCAATATCCCTGAACACGTCGACCCGATCTTAATGGTTAGCCTCGGATATCCAGAAAAGTGGCCTGAACCACCGAGGCGGCGACCACTCGAGGAGGTGGTACACCATGAGAAATATTAAAGACCTTATACAAGACGAGCACTTCAAGTTACTTACTTTCCTGATAACTAGCGCTAGGGGGTGCGTTGATGAGCCACATCTCTACGGCCCCCTCAGATTAGTAGACGCGGCATCGAAACTCATCAAAATAATGAAGCAGGAGGGAAAGACAGTCGATGAATTAGATAGGATCCTGGCGATGATCGAGGAGAAAAAGCACCTCGTAATGTACGATGAGAAGGAATTCATAAAGTTCTTAGACGAGCTTGTCGCGGAACTTGTTAAGATAGTTAAGTCAGCATAATCTCATAGGCGCAAGGTCTCTGACCCCTCCACGCCCTTTAGGGCAGGGGATCCACTGGTTCCCCACATCTCTACGGGTTTACATGTTTCATTTGTTGGTCAGTCTAAGGGTTGGAAAGCTCTATATATAGATCCTACTGATTTAGCTTCTAGATCTGGCTGACGAGGCAGATTTAAACCTTGCTATACTACTGTAACCGTCTTTGCTAGGTTTCTCGGCTTGTCGGGGTCGTAGCCCCTAGCTACTGCTGTGAAGTACGCTATTAGCTGGAGCGGTATGACTGCAAGTGCTGCTAGCACGTAAGGGTGTGCTCTAGGTATTTCAATAACGTTGTCTAGATACCTTATCTTCGTGTTGTTGGGTAGCACCGCGATGGTTAAGGCTTCCCTAGCCTTCATCTCCTCAACGTTACTGGATATTAGCTCAGCATCCTCATTACTTAAAGCTATGAACAGTGTTGGGAATCCTTTCTCGATTAGAGCTATAGGGCCGTGCTTACTCTCACCGGCTGGGTAGGCCTCAGCGTGCACGTAGGCTACTTCCTTAACTTTGAGAGCTCCCTCCATAGCGACCGCGAGCCCCACCCCCCTGCCCAGATAGTAGCAACTCCTACTTCCCGCGAAAACGTTCTCAGCTAACCTCTTCGCAGGGTCACCAACCCTGCTTAGGATCTCAACAGCTAATTCACTGGCTCTCCTAAGATCAGATAGTAGGAGGTCGAATTCCCTACTTGGAAGCACTCCCCGCTTAACCCCTACCGTAGCAGCCATGTAGAGTAGTGAGACGACCTGGGTCGTAAAAGTCTTAGTTGCGGCTACACCTATCTCAGGTCCTGCCCTCGTGTAGATCGCTACATCGCTTTCCCTGGGGATAGTGCTGTCAATTACGTTTGAGAGAGCTATTACCTTAGCTCCGCGCTTCCTAGCCTCCCTAACTGCGAGGAGGGTGTCGATAGTCTCACCGGACTGGCTAACTGCTATCACTACGTCCCCCTTACCCCATGCCTTAACGTACCACACAGCCTCAGATGAAACTACGGTCATGCTAGGTATCTCAGCTAGGTTAGCGAAGAATAGTGATCCAGCGAGTGATGCGTGGTAGCTACTGCCGGCTCCTACCAGGACTATCCTCTCAGCTCCAGCCAGTAAATCTATTACCTTACCGACCTGCTCTACCATGCCGGCTAAGGTCTGAGCTAGAGCATATGGTTGCTCATGTATCTCCTTAAGCATGAAGTGCGGGTACCCACCCTTTGAAACCGTCTCAGCAGACCACTCAACGAGCCTTACCCTACCTACGTAGTTAACCACCTCAGAACTTGGAGGATCTGAACTTTCCAGCTCGCTAGGCTCAACTACCTCGACGCGGACCTCACTAGCTGTAGCGTAGCCTACCTCACGATCCCTCAGTACTAGAACCCTGCGTGTGTAGTTAAGGAAGGCAGGTATGTCACTAGCAACGAATGTAACCCCGTCTCCGAACCCCACTACCAGAGGTGAGGTATTCCTAGCAAAGTAGATCCGGTCGGGAGTGTCGAGGTCTACAGCGGCTATCGCGTAAGCTCCTCTAAGGACTGAGATAGCCCTCTTAAAAGCAGAGTAGCTGTCTAGGCCTAACCTCTTGAACTCCTCTATGAGGTGAGGAATGACCTCAGTATCAGTCTCACTCCTAAATATGTGGTCCCTACTCTCCAACCACTCGCGGAGCTCAATGAAGTTCTCGATTATGCCGTTGTGGACTACGACCACCCTACCCCCGCAATCAGTGTGGGGGTGAGCGTTGATGTCTGTAGGGCGCCCGTGCGTGGCCCACCTAGTGTGACCAATACCCACTAAACCATCCACATCTAGGAAACCTAGCTTCTCGAAGACGTCGTCTATCTTACCCTTACTCTTCCTAATAACTAGGGAACCGTCAGCCCGAACTACAGCATAACCAACCGAGTCGTAGCCGCGGTATTCAAGGTTTTTTAAACACTTATATAGGGCAAGCCCTAGGGGCTCTCTCAGAGCCCCAGGCTTCACGATCATGCCTATAATACCGCACATTATATAACTCCCTAGCTGGGTGTTATTGCTCTTTGATACCTATTAACGAATTTACTAGACTCCCTTATATTTATCTAAAGCCCGTCAGCTGAGCAACCCTGCTCCCACATCCCTAGAGAAGCCGGTCCCGTGGTATTAAGACTACTCAATCACACCATAATCGGGAAACCGGCCCTGCTAGGTGCTATACATTTACTTTCACTGTTGTCTTAACAGTACCCACACCGAGGTAGGCCTCCTAGGATATATTTACCGCCCCTCACAATTTTAATGGCTTAGGCGAGGTCTTTGGATGCTGAGGTTAGCGATGGTTTGAAGGTTCGAGTAGTTCGCTCCGGTAGGAGGAAGCGTGCTAAGATAGTTGTAGTACCAGATGGTGTTGTGGTTCTTCTCCCTATGCGTGTAGGTGAGGAAGTTGCGTACGAGCTTGTTGAGAGGTTCAGGGCCTGGATTGAGAGGTGGAGGTCTGTTCTCGTTGAGGCTGTTGAGATCTCTAAGACCCTCCGCCCAGCTAGCAGAACCGTGGAGGAGCTTAAGGAGCTTGCCTCTAAGATAGCTGATGAGGCGGTTAAGAAAATCCCCGGTGCTAGGCCGTGTAGGGTTATCGTGAGGAAGATGAGGTCTAGTTGGGGGAGTTACAGCTCTAAAGGTGTGATAACAGTTAACAAGCTAGCTAGGTTTCTCCCTGACAACCTAATCTCCTTCATAGTTTACCACGAAGTCTGCCACACAGTTAGTAGAAGACATGATAGAAGGTTCAGGGAATGCCTCCAGGAGTATTTCCCGAATAAGGAGGAGCTGGAGAAGGAGCTCCTAGCATACGAAGTTAGGCTAGGCCTCATCACGGCAGGCCTTGACGAGTTATCTCACAGTTGATTACTGCGGGCTAAACCAGCCACGCATTCTCTGAGCCTACTCAGGCCGCGGTATGAGCTCCACTTCAAGGTGTTTGAGAGTCTGGTATGGCCGGAACTTAGTTGGAGATACGTTATTCAGGACTTAGAGGCTAGTACTTTCCTCAGCTCCTCCACGAAGACGTCCACATCCTCCCTAGAGTTATAGAAGTGGGTAGATACCCTAATTCCGGAGATGCCTAAGGCACCCCTATACGAGACAGCTACACCGCCTTCCCTAAGTGTTTTAACTATATTCTGCTCTCTGCTGGGGTCAAGCCCGGTCCTAACTAGGGTTATACCTGACCAGTGCTTCCTGTTATCTGTGTACCCATAGACTGAGAGCCCCTCACTGAAGAGCTTATCACACAGGTACTTCCTGAGCTCGAGGACCCTGTTCTCTATGTCGCGGATACCGATGCTGTTCAATATCCTAGCTACCTCATATAGCGCGACTACGAAGAAGTTCATCCCACCACCCCACTCAAACCTCTGAGCGTTCCTAGCAATCGGTGGAAGCTTCCAGAGGTCCTTATCAGGGTCTACCCAGTAGCTGTCCCACCCGGTCTCCGGGGTCTCCCTGTTAGTGATGCCGTAGGGGTATGGATCCAGCACGTCGAGGAGATCTCTCTTAACGTACATGAAGCCTGTCCCTAAGTACGGATTCAACATCCACTTCTCCCCTCCAACACAGAGGACGTCAACTCCCTCAGACCGTACGTCAAGGCTTAGAGCACCTACGTGTTGCACTCCGTCAACTGCTAGCAGTGCTCCATACTCATGAACTAGGTTGCTTAACTCCCTCAGGTCTATCCTCCAACCTGATATCCATTGAACTGATGAGAGCACCACGACCTTCACGGTACTATCTAAAGCCTTCCTAAACATCTCGGTAGTGTAGATACCCCTCCCATCTACAATCCTCACCCTACACCCTCTAACCCTGCAGAGGGAATCTAGGAGTGATGTGACAGACGGAAAGTCCATGTCGACCCCGATGACCGTGTCACCAGGTCCTACCCTCAGAGATCTTAGGAAGTTCTTCAAGCCCTCTGTAGTCCTAATCGTGAAGGCTATCTCATCTGAGTCCACACCTATAAGGCTCGCAAGCTCGGACCTAGCACGGGTTACGTAGCTACTGATAAGATCCCCTTCTGCGTACGGGTTGTTAACCAGGATATCGAGGATGTTAGTCAGTGCCTTATGAACAGTAGAAGGCATGAGACCTGTAGAGGCAGTATCAAGATATGCTCTAAACCTACTAAGAGCTGGGAACAGTTCCCTCAAATTCTCCAGATCAATCACCGAGCTCTCTTACCGCCCTAACAAAATATACTCATCAACCACGGAATACCTCACACTCTAGCTCTAACCTAAAATTCGAGCCCGCTAACCCGACCTCATCCCGCTCTAAAGAACAGGGCTTTCATTTGCGGTGATATACACAATAAGTAAGATGCCTCGGGAATGTGCTTATATACCTTTCCCCAAAGGAATATGAGGTGTCCATATGCGCCAATGGTAACCCACGTAGTCGTAGACCCATCTAAATGTTCTGGATGTAGATATTGTGAGTTATGGTGTTCATACATACATGAAAAGGTGTTCTCAACCTCTCGGTCAAGGATCCGGGTCGTTAAGGATGACATCACAGGGATGGACTTCCCTGTAGTCTGCCAGCGATGTGAGCAAATGTCCTGTGTGTCTGAGTGCCCCACGGGAGCTCTCTACGTAGATGAGAGAGGTCAACTGAAGCTAGAGATGGGGAAGTGTCTCAGGTGTGGGGTTTGCTCGGAGGTCTGCCCCTACGGCGCGGTCTTCCAGGACCCAGCAGATGGGAGTCCACTAATATGTGATCTATGTGATGGGAGTGCTGTATGTGTCGCTAAGTGCCCTACTAACGCTCTATCCCTCTACCCAGTATCGGAGGTAGTGATAACTGGAGTGGAGAGCTTAGGTAAGCGCTTCAAGTTAGCGGTCTCAGAGTACAGAAAACTCCTTGAGAGGTGGGGTATCCGTGCCAGGATCGAGTAAGCTCTACGGGTACTCAGGTAAGATCCTGAGGGTGAACCTAGCAAGTAAGGAAGTTAAGATTGTGAAGCTGGAGAGGGACTTAGCTAGGGCATACCTAGGTGGTCGCGGTCTTAACGTTGCTAGGTTGTACTACGAGGTACCGCCAGGTGTGGACCCTCTATCACCCGAAAACAAGCTATTCTTCGGGGTCGGGCCAGTCGTTGGTACAGGATTCCCGCTCGGTGCTAGACTTAACGTAACTGCTAAGTCACCGCAGACCGGGATACTCGGGGATTCAAATGTTGGAGGGCACTTCGCTCCTGAGTTGAAGTACGCAGGATTTGACCAGGTGGTTATCGAAGGGCGTAGCGACAGGCCTATCTACCTGTACATACATGACGAAGCTGTTGAGTTCCGGGATGCTAGCGGATTGTGGGGTATGACGGTGAGTAAGACGTACGAAGCTATCAGGAGGGAGCTTAGAGAACCTGAGGTGCAGATAGCCGCGGTCGGGCCGGCTGCCGAGAACCTGGTGAGGTTTTCTGGGATATTCTTCAATAGGTCAAGACCTGCTGCTAGGACGGGGTTAGGTGCTGTTATGGCTTCGAAGAACCTTAAGGCGGTCGCAGTAAGGGGGAGCGGGTACGTCGAGGTCGCAAAACCGGAGCTTTTCGAGAAGATTGTTGAGGAGATAGAGCTCGAGGTCTTCAGTCACGAGCAGTACTGGCCTAGGAGGGTGATGGGTACGTCAAGGATTTTGATGGCTGCTAACAGGATCGGGATACTCCCAGGTAAGCACTTCACTGAGCCTGAGGTTCCATACGCCTTCAACGTCAGTGGTGAGATGCTGGCACTAAAGTACAACGTGAAGAACAGGGCCTGCTTCTCTTGTGTAGTACCGTGTAGCCGTGTCTTCGTAGTGAAAAGACCTGGTCAGGCCTTCATAGGTGAGGGACCGGAGTACGAGGCCCTAGCCGGCATGACTGTTCGGATAGGGAACAGCGACCTAGAGAAGGCTTTGAAGGCTGTAGAGACCGTTAACGAGCTCGGTATGGACGTCATATCGGTTAGTGAGGTAATATCGTGGGCTATGGAGCTCTACTCGACGGGTGCTCTAAGTAGAGAAGATGTTGGGGGGCTGGAGCTTGAGTGGGGGAATATGGACACCGTTATGGAGCTCCTGCACGATATAGCCTATAGGAGGGGCTTCGGTGACGTACTTGCTGATGGTGTGGCCGCAGCCGCTGAGAAGCTCGGTAAGGGGTTTGAGGTAGCGTTCCACGTAAAAAGGCTTGAGATGATTCAGGCGGATCCGAGAGGATTGAAGGGCTACGGCCTCGGATTTGCGGTATCGACTAGGGGTGCTGACCACCTGAGGTCTGAGCCCTTCATAGAGCTTAGTGACGACCCGAAGATAGGTTTGAAGATGTTTGGGGTATCTGAGGCTACCCTCAGGCTCGGTGTGAGAGGTAAGGGCAGGCTCGTAGCGTACTACGAGAATCTTTGCGCTTTAGTTGACTCGCTGGGGGTCTGCAAGAACCTCGCTGAGAACATGAATATACTCGACTATGAGAAGACAGCTAGACTCATTGAGGCTGTAACCGGTATGGGTCTCTCCCCGGCTAGGGTTGAGATGATTGGGGAGAGGATAGTGAATCTCGAAAGAGCCTACGACGTTAGGGAAGGGGTTAGAAAGAGGGATGATACCTTGCCAAGGAGGTTCCTGAGGGAACCTCTAAAGGTAGGTGGTTCAGCAGGTCACGTAATCGAGTTAGATGTGATGCTTGAGGAGTACTACGATGTCCGTGGCTGGGACAAGAAGACAGGTGTACCTACCGCTAGGAAGCTCGAGGAGCTAGACTTGGTGGATGTAGCGGAGGATCTGCGCCGTAGAGGTCTAATCAGCTAGTAGGTGAGTAGCTCCAGTAGGATATATGGGTGGGTAACATTCTTTAGTTGAGGTGGTGTCGTGAAGTCCCTCCTAGTTAGGGTGAGAGAGATTAGAGGTATGTGCGATAATCATGTCGTGGGAGACTGCTTCAGAGTTGATGGGGGTAGGCTGAGCTTCCCGGGGAGGAATAAACATGTATGCCTCTACGCGCTAGCAAGCATTCTACCTCTACTACCAGCTAAGCAGAGAAACATAGTTGAAGAGAACGACTGGCTACCTAGAACAAAACTGGTTCAGTGTCCAGATCCTAACGGAGTAGTCATATGGGAGATAGAGGAGGTCGAGGAGTAGGAAGCGGTCAGGTTTCGTTATTTCATTACATAATGTTTCTCTCGCGTGGGTCCCTCCATTGAATGAAACTGCTTGGGAAGTTCCTAGAACATATTGGATATATAGAGCCATGAGAGGGCAGCCAGGAGCTGTAGCGTCGTTGTTGTGATCGCCATCCTCAGCCACGTACCCCACCTGATCCTGACCCCCCTCTTCTCGGTGAGTGAGATAGCTATGAGGTTTGCTGTGGAGCCTACCGGGGTGTAGTTACCTCCGAATACCCCACCAAAGAGTAAAGCGAAGTATATCATGCTACCCGCGAAACCTACGTTGTTAAATATCTTAGCTACTGGTGTGAATGCCACTATCACCGAGAGGTTATCCAGGGTCGAGCTAAGTAATGCTGAGGAGAGGAGCATCAACGGTAGAAGTATTAGGGATGATGTTCCTATATGCGTGAAGGAGTATGCTAGCTTAGCCATGACGCCGGTGTATGTCAGTATGTAACCGAACATAAAGAGGAACATGAAGAATAGTAGTGATGGCCACTCAACCGACCTCTCTATGAATCTCGAGATCTCTTTTAGTGGTACTGCTACGATTAGTGATATAGCGATATACATGTAGGGTATGAAGGAAAGGAATGCGTGCGGGTCTACGTACGTACCGACAGCAACTGAGATATGCCTCGTTATGGTGTCGTTTAGTGCTACGGTAAGTATGAAGGACATAAATATGGCTAGCCCTACGAGGATCCTCCTAAACCTTTCCTCCGCCCTCTGATCCGCACTGAACTCTATCCTGCGGGTCGTTATGTAAGCCTCTACCCTCTCCTTCGATTCATCAAACCTCCTCTTTATGTTCATTAAGGTAGACCTCTCTATAAGAAACAGTGCTGCTAACACGACCGCGAGGTTCACTACTGCTAAGGGAAGCGCGTACCTAATGAACTGCGAGACTTTCATCCCGGTCTCAAACAGTAGGTAGACACCTATAGGGTTACCTATAGGTAGAGCACTACTACCGGTATTCGTAGCTAGAACTGAGAATATCACTAGCGGTGCTGGGTTTATTCTGACTACCCTACATATCTCCAGAACAAGCATGGTAATGTAGATTATGCTTGTAACCTCATCCAGCGTAGCAGCGAGGGAGAAAGCCATCAAGGCTATCAGCACTAGTAGGAGGTACAGATCACCCTTCGAGAGCTCCAGAACTTTCAGTGCTAGATATCGAAAGACACCCAGCTCCTTCAGAATGCCTGCCAGAGTCATCGAGCCCACAAGGAAGAATATCAAATCCCACGAAACAGCATCTATCAGGTCCTGCGGGGATACTACACCCGCAACTACTAGTGGTATTAGAGCCAGTATAGCTGCCCCCGTACGCCACTCCATGTTTATGACTGTGAGAGCTATAACGAATAGGAATAGGAATAGAGAAAGAGTCTGTGAGATAACTGACCTACTAGAGTTTAGAGCGTTGAGACAGGATAGAGCATCCATATGACCCTCCCCCCTCTCAGAGCACCAATGCTGCGCTATGGCAATACCCACCTCATCAGCCTCAACACGAATGAGTTCCATTAGCGTGAACGATGCCAAGAATATTAGTAGCAGAGTCATCACCATCTTTTGTGACGCTCTCAATGTCTACACCTTACTTACTTTAGTAGCTATCAGCGGTATAAATACTTAACTGGGAATCAGTACCTAATTAGCTCTGGAGTTCCTAAAATAGAAATTCCTTTACTAATAACTTACTATATTACTCTCCCCCTACTGAGGATCTTCGTAAGCCACTCTGCGTAGCGCTCCTCGAGCCCGAGGCTGTGAATCTTCCTGATGACTGCTTCGACATCGTACTTAACTCTGAAAATACTGAACTTTCCGCTCTCCATGTCGTATACCGCGTAGGAAGCTCGAGGATCACCGTCCCTCGGCTGACCACAGCTACCTGGGTTCACAACCACGATCTTACCTACCTCGACCTCCATAGGTATGTGGGTGTGGCCGACTAGGACGTAGTCAACATTAAGCGGTCTTGGACTTACTGCTGTTATCGATGGTGTGAGCTGCAGCTTCAGCTCCTCCACGCTTAGGTTCGGCATTAGGTAGCCGTAGAGAGGGTTCCTAGGGCTTCCGTGGACTAGGTAGAATCTCCTACCCGCGATCTCCTTCTCGGTTCTAATAGGTAACGTCTTGAGCCACTCAATCTGGTCCTCGGAGAGGAGCTTCATCGATATGTTCCTCCTGGTGTACTCACTCAGCTCATGTAGATCTGGAGCACAGCGGCAGTCCGTGTTAAATGCTACAGCATGGTCGTGATTGCCCATAATAGTAACCTCGGGCTTCAGCTCCCTGATCATGTCCAGCACTAAGTGGGGTTCGGGACCGTAGTCAACCAGATCGCCGAGGACCACCAGGTAGTCCCATCTTTCAGCGTCCTCGAGTACGGCCCTCAAAGCGTCGGCATTTCCATGAATGTCTGACAATATGAGCATCCTCAAGCTACATTCCCTAACTAGTAGAGGACGTCAGTTTAATAGTCTTGGCATAGCAAGCTACTTTTGAGAAAACTAATAAGATGTAGCTAAGTTATTGTCCGCGGTGGGCGCGGTGGTTAATTCTGGGAAGCTGAGGGTGTTCGTGGCTGAGTGGCCTGAGAACCAGTTCTTTAACCTAGCTTTCGAGGAGGCCGTGTTCCTCGAGGCTGATCAGCCGGCACTCAGGCTCTGGCGTAACGATAAGGTGGTCATCATAGGTAGGTTTCAATGCCCAGCACTGGAGGTCAACGCAATTGAGGCTAGAAACATGGGGGTAAAACTCGTCCGGAGGTTCACAGGTGGAGGTGCTGTCTACCACGACCTAGGAAACATCAACTACGCTCTGACCCTCCCTGGATATGACATGACTATCGAGGAGGCGTTTAAGGTGGTTGCCTCAGCAGTTGTGGAGGCCCTTGAAAGCCTAGGTGTTAAGGGAGCGTACTACCGCCCACTAAACGACATAGAGATAGACGGGTTGAAGGTGTCCGGCATGGCTGCTAGCAGATCCCGAGATAAGGTGTTCGTTCACGGTGCTATGCTTGTCTCAAGCGATATATCGGCTCTCTGGAAGGTTCTGAAAGTATCTAAAGAGAAGCTTTCAGATAAGCGCTTTGTCGGGAGCCGCGTAAAGAGAGTTACGACGGTGTATGAGGCAGCTGGGAGACAGATAAGTCTGGAGGAACTTTACAGGGCTATTGCTGAGGCCATCGCTGAGAAGTTCGGTATGGAAGTCGAGTGGGGTAGACCTGGGCGGAACGAACTTAGGAGAGCAGTTTCACTGTACAAGGAGAGGTACGCTAGCCTCGACTGGAACTTGAAGTACGTTAACGAGGTGAGGGACATAATTAGCGACGAGGAGTACGAAGCCTTGAGAGAGATAGCTAGGCCATCAAAGCAACAAGAAAAAGTCGTTGAGGGGTTAGAGAATGAGTGAGCTCACAGTAGTGTGCGGAGAGAAGAAGAGTGAGGGAGGAAAGCTAGTTAAGGTGTGTGTTAAGCTATTAGGAAATACTGTGAGGGGAGTACTGATCTCCGGGGACTTCTTCGCAGATCCTGGAGAAGTATTCGAAGAGCTAGCTCAGGAACTTGCCGATATGGAGATAGAGAAAAGCAGGGTTATAGCCTTAGTTACAGAGAGAATTAAGAAGAAGAACCTGGAGTTTATAGGTATCTCCATAGGGGACATCGAGGAAGCTATTCATAAGGCATTATCCTCCCAGTCGCAGTAGTTACCCTACTGTCTCAGGTACGTAGTACGGTGACGCGACCAATGTAAGAACTGTGCTGAACCTATTATTTTCAGTCTAAGGCTGCGAGATAAGCTATCGCTAGGAACACCACTTTAAATATCTCTAGAGCTTCGATAGAGCTAAGATTAGTGAATCGGTAGGTTACAACTGAAAGCCTCGCCCTGAAGGGCGAGGATGAAGGGTTTATAAGCTTTGAATACTCTAGATGTTCTCGGTGTGCCGTACCCATAACCCCGTCCCGCACGGGATAGGGGTAAAGGGCCGGAGACCCGGCCCGGGGCTGAACCCGGGGATGTAGCCCCAAACCTCCCCGCACTAGCAGGAACCCCCACTCTTTAGGGCGGGGAGGAGGTCAGATGTGACTAAATGAGGTATTCACCGATGATGGTAGTAGATTTACCGAGAGGTGTCCCCAGTAGATTCTCAGTTGTGGTACAGCTATTTAGGAATATAATACTTTGGCTAGATATTTCTTATGGTGATTAGCTGGTGAGTACCGTAGACGAGGTTCTTAAGTTCGCACAGCTTGAGGAGAGATACTCCGAGGAGTTAAAGAAACTTGCTGAGTCATTGAGACACCCGGTTCTGAAGGCACTGTTTGCTGGTATAGCGAAGGACTCGGAGAAGCATAGCTTAATGTACAGAGCTATAGCGGATTTACTATCTAGACAGCAACCAGCGATCAGTGAGGAGGATTTGAAGGGGATTTCGGAGGCCGTAGAGAGGCATATAGAGACCGAGGCGAAGATGCTTGAGGAAGCGAAGAAGTTGCTGGCTGGCTCCGATGACCCTAGAGTGAAGCTCATTGTTGCTGCTATAGCCGACGATGAGAGTAAACACCACGCTGTCCTAGTCAGCATAAAGAAGAGGATAGCTGAGGCAGAGACTCTCAAAGAGTACATGGTCTGGGACTTAATCTGGAGAGATAGCCCGTGGCATGGAGCGCCCGGGGGTTGAGGTACCCTAGCCTCCAACCTGATTAGGAGGCAGTAAATACCTATTTTTAGTTTTAGTTCATCATCTACTTGGGGGATTCGTGCCTAGAACGCACGTCGATAAAGTAGCTAGAGATCTATACGTACTTAGATTAGATGATGATGAGACAAAGTACTTCGAGGCGATCTGGTATATTCCGAAGGGAGTGACCTACAACTCCTATGTCCTAGTAACAGATGAGGGAGCGGTACTATTCGACTCGTGGAAGCATACCTACTCCGAGCTCTTCATCAACACGCTTCACAACGTCGTAGACCCTAAAGACATTAAGTACGTAGTGATACACCACATGGAGCCAGACCACAGCGGGTCTATACCTAAGCTACTGGAGAGATGCGGGTGTAACCCGACAGTCCTGGGACATCCCTTAGTCGGCAATATGTTGAGGTCCTTCTACGGAGTTGAAGCTAGGTTCACCCCGGTGAAGGACATGGAGGAGGTGTCCGTGGGGGGTAGGAACCTTAAGTTCATCTACATACCCTGGCTCCACTGGCCGGACACCATAGCGACCTACATTAAGGACTCCGGAATACTACTAACCTGCGACGCGTTCGGGGGTTTCGGGATCCCACCAGCTATATACGACGATGACGACGCGGTCGTTGAGTGGTACCTACCCCTCGTTAGGAAGTACCTTGCTACAGTTGTTGGTCACTACCGCGAGCACATAGTTAAGAACGTGGATAAGCTGGCTAAGCTGAACCTTGAGGTACGTACTATAGCACCAGCGCACGGTCTCATCTGGAGACGCAACCCTAAAATAATAGTAGACATCTACTACAGGCTGGCACGTGCTGAGCCTTCAGGGAGGAAGGTAGTTATAGTGTACGACTCCATGTACGGATTCGTTGAGCAGGCAGTTAAGGTGTTAGCTGAGGAGCTTTCGAGGCGGGGCTATGAGGTGAGGCTCTTCCCGTTCACTGACAGAGACCATGCTCACGTAAGCGATATTATTGGTGAGGTATTGGACTCCTATGCGGTGATCTTAGGGCTCTCAACGTATGAAGGGAAGATCTTCCCGCAAATGGAGTACGTAGTTAGGTTACTCATAGATAAAGTCAATGCTGAGAAACCTGTGTTACTAGTAACGACATATGGTTGGGGTAAGGTCTCTGAAGAGTACCTCAGGTCCCTCTTAAAGGGATCCCAATTTAAAGTTGTGGACGTGGTCCACATACATGGCGCGCCCAGGGGTGAGGACATAGAGAGACTTAGACAAGCAGCTGGAAAATTCCCGTAGGGTGCTACGACGGTCATGACTTTACAGTTAAAGGCCTATTCCCTAATGTTGGAAGAGGTCGGATATAAGCTTAAATACCTATAAATAATCGTAGAATCCGGACCAACCTTGGAGGAACGATATTTAAGTACAACAGATTTTGCGAGGATTCTCGGGGTCTCTAGGAGTGCCGTGATTAAGTGGATTAAAAGCGGTAAGATCGTTGCCTACAACGTCCACGGTAGGTGGAGGATCCCCTACAGCGAGGTTGAGAGGTTACTTAGGGAGGGGAGTAAGAAGTAGTGTTTAAGTCTTTAGAAGGCCAAATATTCATAAGGCTACTAGAAGGCTGGGGGTGCTACTCTTGGATGTTACGGAGGCTATGCGGGATATATGTAGAGACGAGTTCTTTTCATACCATATCTACAGCATGCTCGCAAGATCTCCTCTCATAAATAAGAATGCGAGGAATATACTGAGGAAAGCGGCTGACGACGAGTTCGGGCATTACATGTTCTGGAAGCGTTATGTGGGTGAGTGTGCTTCCGGGGTTTCCATATTTAAGGCAGTACTATTCATGGCCATATTCCACCTATTCGGTCTGACTATTACGCTTAAGTATGTAGAGTCCAAGGAGGCTGACGCTATATCCGTATACAAATACTTATCGGAGGCTAGGCCGGACATTAGAGACGAGATCGAGAAGATTAGAGAAGAGGAGGAGAAGCATGAAGCTGATTTCGCTGCGGGTATAGATGAGGGTAGGGTTAAGTACATAGGATCTATAACGCTAGGCATATCGGACGCTCTAATAGAGCTTACAGGCATATACACAGGGTCCCTAGGAGCATTCAGAGACACTCTGAGTGCGGGACTCACAGGAGTGTTGGCAGGTATAGCTGCCTCCATATCTATGGGTGTAGCATCGTACTCGCAGGCAAAGCATGAGGGACGCCTCAACCCGAGGCTCTCAGCACTGTATACATTCATATCTTACCTATCCGTAGTGTCCTTACTAGCCCTACCCTACTTTCTAGCAGGGTCCCTCATAGTAGCTTTCTCCACCATGGTAGTTACCGCCGTCTTGGTAGTGGCGTACATATCCTTCTACGCAGCCGTTCTCCACGGTAGGAGCTATCTGAGGGAGCTCATAGAGACATCACTACTAATATTCGGGGTATCTAGCCTACTGTACATCCTGGGCTCGATCTTCGGGAGCTTACTAGGGGTAAAGCAGCTGGAGTAGAGGTAGTGAAACCATCGAGAACCAAGCCCGGGAGGGGTGGAGATAGTGAAAAATAGAACTACTGTTGTTTGGTCTGTGCCTCCTCCATGACGACTATCCCACCCGGCATCCTAACCCTAATGGCTATGCTGGACCAGACCCTGAACACGTGGTATCCGTCTTCAGGTCCTATGTAGTCAACCTCGGACCTCCCTCCATAGACTACATCTAGCACCTCCGGTGTTGCTGAGACTATCAGCACCTTACCGTCGGGGACAGCAGGTGTAGCTACTACTTCATCGACTAACATCTTCACTCGCTCTAGGTCCGTAACCCCTGTCTTCTCACTAACACTCAATAACTTCACGTACCTAGAGAGGCTGGTAATGAGGAGGTACGGACGTCTAAAGCCGCGGCTCGCTAGCTCCGCAACCCCTCTAGCTACGTCGTGAACGGACGTGCCCGGCTCGTCCCAGCTTCCTAGGGATAGCCTCACCTTACCTTCCCTCAGCAGTATCTCCGAGACCAACCTCTCCTCAGCCATTGCGAGGTCTATCGAGGCCTTAGTTGCCTCAGGCATGTCTATCGGTTGCCTAGCTCTTAAAGCGTAGTCGAGGGCCTTCTGAGACACTCTAAACTTGGAGCTCAGATCGCAGAAGGAGGTAACGATCCTCTCAACGTTCTCGTCAACACGCTCGAACGACACTGAGTCGATACCGCGGCCTACTACGACCACCGGTAACTTCTTGGTTAGCACCCTAGCTGAGTCTACCAATTTCCTGACCTCACTAGCTACTACATCCTCGAAACTGCTACTACTTGCTGTACTGACCTGCGACCCGCTCTCCGGGTCGGGAACTCTGACCCCTGTGAGCTCCTCAACCTCCCTCGCTCCTGCCTTAAGCTCCTCGACCTGTTCCGGGTCTATGTTCTTGAGCATTGCTAGGAACTCCCCTACATGTGTCTTCTCTTCGCGGGCTATGTCCTCGAAGATCTTTCTCACACTATCTACCTCGGCTGACCTAGCTATCTGAAGGTAGAGGTTTATAGCGTCTAGCTCAGCTATTATCGCTAGCCTGAGCGCGTCAGCGATCTCGTCCTTCGTGAGCTTCCTTCCAGGTGGTAAGTCGAGCGGGTGTTTAGACATCATACATACCAACCCAGTACGATGTCTAGATTACCTACCCCCACTTACCCTTCTTCATATGTGTCTCCAGCTCAGCCATGATCTTCTGGATGGTTGTTATAGCGAACTCCTTCTCTTCATTGGCTATCTTAACACATCCAGGATCTAAGTTGTCCTTTATGATCTCCTCAGCTACCTCCAGTAACTCTCTGAGAATGTTGAGGGCCTTCATGTGTAGATAGTTCGTCTTCCTAGACCTCAACACTAGCTCAGCTTCCTGGTCTGAGAGCTGCTTAAACTTCTCCTTGGGGGCCCCGCACTTAGGGCACTTCTCCGGTGGCTCTGGACCTTCATGTATGTAACCACAAACTTGACATTTCCACAAGGCCATTTTTGAAACCCAATACACTATGCTCGTAAGGAATATTTAACTTTTGAGTCATGTACTGCGTTAAGTTAATGACGTGGTTAAGCCATATGAATAACGAAGATTACAAAGTTAATTCACCTAGGTAGTAGTTCACTAAGTTTCCTACCCCATATAAATAGTTAACGCTAAACCCATGACAAGCTTCCAACTAAACCCTAAACTATCTCACTCCTTCATGACTAACTAATAATCTAGGACCATCTAATACCCACTTCCTTCCTTACCTAGGTACATTCCTGATTACAGTGATTTAAGGAGGCCCGACCCTAACACTAGTTTATCCTTACCCTCTCTTTAGAACCCCTAGAGTGAACAACTTATTTATGATACAAAATTTAAATCTAGACATGGTCTAATAGACTTGGGTGACGTTGATGATGTTATATAGAGCGGCAGTAAATGCTCTCATAGTTACCTTATTTTTCATCTTATTTTATACGGGTGCCAATATAGTTGCCGCTATACTACGAAGTAAACTACGAGGTAGAATTCCACTACGAACTAAAAGTTGTATATCAGTAATGTCGTATATGCTGGATGATTCAGGTAATCTAAGGGAGGTTCCTCTCGATTTGATTCCGGAGAGTCTGAGAAAGTTTCCGAGACTTCAGGAACTGGAGGTTTTCTCAGTTTTTAAGGAGTTGGAGGTCGCTAAGAGAGTGTTAAGAGAAATGAGGTCGGAGAGGTCCTTACTACGCGATATCGTTTCTGTTGTCGTAGGAGTGTTCATTGTAGCTCTAATAATACGCAGAGCAGAAGCAGTATCGGGTGCTCTTGCAGGTATTGTGATTGCTACTTTAATCAATAGGCAGCAAGGTAGTATCCCGATAGCACTATGTATACGAGATGCGTCAGGTAAGTTGAGGAGGATACCTCTTGATTCAATTCCAGATGAGCTGGGAAGGCAGCTTCAGGAGAAGATTCCGTGGTTTCAGGAGATAATGGAGGGAGTGAGGAAAGTGCGGAGCGAGAGGAAGCCGGAGAGCTTCATACCGCCATACAGATACATCGCTGTAGGTGCTGCAACAGTCTTCATCACATCTTTAATAATGTTCCTCCTTTTTCCAATTTCAAGCTAGGTGCGAGCCTGTTTAAAGCTACAGCTACTCTAGTTTCCGGGATTCTCATTCATTACCGCTACTTACCTACTCTACTTAGATCACCATTATAATGTGCGAGTCAGGTGCGTGGTTGGAGGATTGTAGTTAGTAGTGAGGTGTGTCTACGTACCTAGCCAAGGATTTGCTGAGGGTAGGTCTCAGATCCTACTAGGAGGTTCTGGCTACCTGTTTTAATCTTTCCTCTACTCTAGGGCCTAGGCTGCGGAGTATGCTAGCTGTCTCACCGTTGTTGTTGGTTATGTAATCGATGAGCTGAGATCTCTCCACAGCTACTGCGAGTTCCTGGTCTACAGGTATCTCCGCGATTACCTCGTCAGGGCCTACATCTAGGGTTCCGAATATGTTGGTTACTGCCCCGCACTTCGGGCACCTAAAGTATGACATGTTCGCTACTACCCCGAGTAGCGGGACCTCCAGGAGGTTGAGGAACTCCTTAGCCTTCATGACTATGTGCTTAACCATGTGTCCAGGTGTGAGGACTAGGACTGCTGCTAGGGGCCTTACCTTTAGTTGCTGTGCTATGGTTAGAGGCTCGTCCCCGGTTCCAGGAGGTAGATCCACTATTAGGTAGTCCCTGGACCCCCATAGAGTCTGGGATAGGAGGTCCGTTATAGCTCTAGCTTTTAGAGGTCCTCTCCAGATGATAGGTGTGGTTCTAACGTTTAGCATAAGCTCTACTGAGACCACCCCGATACCTCCTACCTCCACCGGGACGAGCTTACCCTCCAGTGTAGCACCTACATATCTTCCCTCAACCCCGAGTATCCAGGGAATGCTGGGACCGTGGAAGTCCGCGTCCAGTATAGCAACACTCCTACCCATCATTCTGAGGCTAACAGCTAGGGAGGACGCAACAATGGACTTCCCGACACCCCCTTTACCGCTTAGAACCATGATTATGTTCTTGACGTCCTTGAGGCCCTCCTCCAGTGCCTTGCTTGTCGCGTCAACTGCTGGGGACGAGACCCTTACCCGGAAACTCACGGATATCCCCCAGCTCTACAGCCCTAACATAATTTAACCATCAAAGGTCTACATGTGGTAGTCGCAGATATGTATGTGCTTACCGTGCTCGACTAGGCTCCCGCGGTAGAACTTCTCGAGTATCGGTAACCTCAGAACCTCCTCCGGTTTCCCAACTACGTATTCCCCATATCCGAGGAGCATTATGTAGTCCGTCTTCTCGAGGAGTAGTTCCGGGTCGTGGCATGAGACTATCACTATCCTACCCTCATCTCTTAACTTACTCACTATGCTAGCTACAACTGACTTCCCCTCAATATCTATCGCTGATAGGGGCTCGTCCATAACTACGATAGGTGTGCGCTTCAGTAGTGCCCTAGCAATGAGGAGCCTCTGCCTCTGACCACCAGATAACTTACCCACACTCCTACCCCATAAATCCCTCGGTATAGCTACCTCCTCAAGAACCTCCTCAACTAGCTTAACTACATCATCCTTCCTAAGCCCTGCCCTCCTAGCATATGCCCAGGCCTCAAACTCCACGAACTCCCAGACAGTTACCGGGAAGATATTGTTGAGTACGTACGTAGCTATCTGAGGTACGTAACTAACGTATCTCCCCGCTTTCTCGGGATTCCCAGTTATGTCGACCCCGTCAACAAGTACCCTACCCTTAAGAGGCCTCAGAACACCTATAATCGTCCTGAGCAGGGTCGTCTTACCGACTCCGTTAGGTCCCATAACCTGCACGAATGTGGGGGATCTAAACACCGTATTTATGTGGCTGACTAAAGGCTTCTCATACCCTATAGTCAGCTCCTTCATGAGTAGCGTAGACGTAGCTCCTCACCTGGATGCACAGTTCTAGAAAGCTTATAAGTGAAGCTGTGCACAATACTCCAGGGACACTGGCATGCTGGAGGCTAGGGGAGTCAGTTGGATACTGCTAACGCTACTTACGTTGCTGGTAATACCTCAATCCTCTTTAGTAGCTGGAGGTGATGGGATTAGTATTGTCGTTACTTTCCAGTTTATGGTCGATGATATTAAGAGCTTGCTGTGTTCGGGGGATGAGGTCACCTCCATAGTCCCTCAGGGAGTCGACCCGCATGAGTATCAGCTAACATACAGCGACCTAGCAAAGCTAGCTGCAGCTGACTTGATAGTTTCAACAGCCCACACACCTTTCGAGATGAAAATCAGGGAGATGGTTATGTCGGGGGAGCTGAAGGCGGAGCTCATCGAGATCCCGAAGATCCCGGGTATGGTGTTTCTGAGCATACCATCAGTAAACACAACGAATTACCACGGCACGCTCTTCTACGGTAGGAACTACGTAGCCTTCATAAACAATGTGAGTGACACGTTATCGAGGCTTAGACCGGAGTGTGCGGACTGGTACAGGAGTAGGGCGAGAGTGGCTATAAGCACAGTTGAGGAGCTTGAGGGAGGTGTCCGCCCGCTGAGCGGGCTTAAGGCTGTTGTTGATATACCCCCTCTTCAGTACATAGCTACGTGGCTCGGTGCTGAGGTAGTCCGCACCCTACTAGTAGAGCACGACGTACCTGCATCACCGCAGGACGTTGAGAAAGTTGAGAGGATAGTTGAGGGACTTAAGGACGGTGTCGTACTCGTATTCACTGAGGACTCAACAGCCCGCGGTTTAATGGAGGAAATAGCATCTAGGTACGGAGCTAGGGTCCTAGCCCTCCCGAACCCGGTCACGTCGACCAGCTCGGTCCTGCTCTATATGCAGAAGGCTGTCGAGAGAGCTCTGAACGTTAGAACACCTGAGAGGGTGGGTGGAGATATTAGTGTAGCTACTCAATACCTAGTAGTAGCCGCCGTGGTCGTTGCTGTAGTAGCCCTATTGATTACTTTGGGGAGGCGGGTATGGCGGTGAGCAGTAGGTCTATGTATGTTGTGGTGATGTTGCTCCTAGTGTCACTAGCTGTAGGTTTCGTGTACCTCAGGAGGGTGGAGCTCCTTGCCGTGGCACTGCTTTCCTCACTCATGATGGGTGTTGTAAGTCCTCTGATTGCTGCTAGGAGGCTGTATTTCCTGGCAGCCGAGTCGTCACATATGGCCTTACTAGCCGCGTCCCTAGCGGTGATACTCACTAACATCACGCCAGTAAAGTACGAGTTTTTCTGGGTGCTTCTGGTAGGTCTAGCCATAACGTACTCGGTGGGGCTAGCTATCCATAGAGGTGTCGATCCGGACATAGCCACGTCCATCGCTACCGGTGCCACAATATCCGGAAGCGTTATCGCTATGTACATAGCTTTAACTAGGTTTAGAACTAGCTACAGCCTGTGGAGCTTGATACTTGGAGACCCTCTCCTAACGACACGTCAGGATATCTACGTACTTACCCTGTTGACGGCCATTGCCCTAGCCGTCTCCCTATCTACGTACAAGGTGATGATATATGTCGGCATAGATAGGGATAGTGCGGTACTGACATTCGGCTCTACACACATATATGAGATCCTATTCTTCACCGTGCTGGGACTGACATCCCTAGCACTAATAAAGATAGTTGGATACGCGCTGGAACATGTCCTCATGCTTATGCCAGCACTCACATCTATGAACCTAGTCGAGGGAGGTAGGAGGTTGATGGTGTCGAGCGTGTGCCTATCCATAGCTTCCAACCTCCTCGGATTTTCGTTAGCTATGAAGCTGGGTGTAGCTCCTGCCGGCTCCGTCGGGCTGATAGCACTATCTATCTACCTAGCATCTATAGTAGCTAAGGGGTTGAGGAGGTATGGCTAGAAAGAGACGGTTCGGTGTTGCGGTAAGCCGTGAGATAGCTGAGGAGGTAGACGCTATGGCTAGGTCGATGAACGTTGATAGATCTAAGATCGTTGAGGAGGCCTTGGCAGACTTCATTGAGGAGTATAAGCATAAAGCTGAAGACCATAAATGTTGCGGGGTCCTCATAGCTAGGGTTTCGAAGTGCGGCTTAGTTGAGAGAGCTCTTGAGATGTACAGAGATATCGTAGTCAGCTACACGCATAGCCACGTAGAGGGACACTGCATCTGCACCTTAGTTGTCTCAGGTAGCTGGCAGAGGATTAGGAACCTACAGAGGGAGATGGTACTCTCCGGTAGTAAAGCTAGGTACATACCTATAGCTCATGAATAGTAAACAAGCTATTAACGAAGAGTCGTTTCAACTATAAGCACTTACGAGGAGCACCCCAAGTAATTTAACAACGTAGTTAGTTAAACTTAGTTAGACATGTTCATAATGAGGTAGGCTCACCTATCTATAGCCTGTTCAGGTCGCGGTCACGAACTCAGCTCCCTAACCAAACTTTTATTTACAACTGAAAGCCTCGTTCTTCAGGGCGGGGATGAAGGGTTTATAAGGGGAATGCTCTAGTATATTCTTGGGGATGTCTTGGAGGGTGAGCCTCTAGGGTGGGTTAGGCTTAGGAGTACTAGGCATGCTAAGTACTGGTGTGCCTATCACTTTGTGTGGATTCCGAAGTATCGTAGGGATGTTCTTGTTGGTGAGGTTGCTGAGTACACTAGAGTGGTCTTGCGTGAAATACTCAGTGAGCTGGGGTGTGAGGAGCTAGCTTTGGAGGTTGTGCCTGATCACGTTCATGTCCTCGCTCTATGCCCTCCAAGACACTCCCCCGCCTACGTAGTAAACTACCTTAAGGGTAAGAGTGCGAGGAGGATACTACAGAGATTCCCTGAGTTGAGGTCTAGGGGTATTCATGGAAAACTATGGAGTAGGAACTACTTCGTGGTAACTGCTGGAAACATGACTGATGAGGTCGTCAAGAAGTATGTTGAAGAACAATGGGCGAGAGAGAAGTGAGGAGGATTAGTATAGTAGAGCTAGTAGTTAATGGTGAAGTCGAGGACAAGCTTAAAGTACTCTGTAGCCTATCAGCTAAGCTCTGGAATGATGTTAATTATGCTAGGCGTAGGATGTTCTTTGAAAAGAAAAGAGTTGATTTGAAGGGTACCTACAAAGAATTCTATGAGAAGTACAAGGCACTAATAGGCTCGGCGACAACACAGCAAATACTGAACAAGAACAATGAAGCGTGGAGAAGCTTCTTCAAATTACTGAAACTCAAAAAGGAAGGTAGATTACCTCCCTTCATAGCCAGGGTCAATCCACCAGGCTATAGAAAGAGTAGTGGAAGGAGAACCCTCTGGACAGTACTCAGAAACGACCAGTATAGTATAGAAGGTGATAGACTAGTCCTTAAGGGTCTCGGCGTTATTGGACGGGTAGTAGTGAGGTATAAGGGGCTGATCCACTTAAGAGGAAAGCAGGGACGTTTAGAAATACACCACAACCCCGATAGGAGGAAGTGGTATGCACACATCTCCTTCGAGGTCTCTGAGAAAGCTGTGAGAGGGGTGTTCACTAAGACACCTAGACAGCCTAGGGGTAGGCTAGTAGCTGGTGTAGATATCGGTATCAACAACCTCATGGCTATATACGTGGAGGATGGCTCCACTCTCCTGGTGAACGGCAGACCCCTCAAGTCCATCTCTCACTACTGGAGGGGGAAGATAGCGGAGTACCAGTCTATGCTGAACCGGTGTGGGTATAGAACGTCTCGGAGATTGAGGTTAATGTATGTTAAGTGGAGGAGGCAGGTTAGAGACTACATTAACAAGTGTGTTAGAAGGGTGTTGGAGTGGCTATACGAGAGGGGCGTCTCAATAGTTAAGGTAGGCTACCCAAAGTACATAGCCCAGGAGAACGGAGACTTCAACAACGTCCACGTCTGGACATACAGCTACCTCCTCAGGAGGATCGGTGAGGTAGCAGAGGAGTATGGAATAACAGTCATATACGTCAACGAAGCACACACCTCCCAAACCTGCCCAATCCACGGGAAGGAATGCGGAGTCAGAGTCAGGAGAGGGCTCTTCAAGTGCACCACTCTAAACAAGGTATTCAACACCGACCTAGTAGGAGCATACAACATCCTCATAACCCCGAGTCCCGCACGGGATAGAGGTAACGAGCCGGAGACCCAGCCCGGGGCTAAACCCGGGAATGTAGCCCCAAACCTCCCCGCACTAACAGGAACCCCCACCCTTTAGAGCGGGGAGGAGGTCAGAGGCTCTACTTCCAGCGGTGTTCAAGCTGTGCCGGACTCTAAGACTCCGCTCGGCAAGCGGTCTTATAGGAAAGTATGGGTGGCTTCAGTAGTAGCACTTCTAGTACTACTCCTAGCTCTAGTACCGATACCTGAGGTGGGGGAGCCCGTAGAGGTTCTAGCTAAGCCTGGGGGCGCGTTCTTAGAGCTTGACGGCTTCAAGGTCTACTACGTCGATGGAGGGTCCGGGAATATTACCTACATACTACTCCACGGCTTCGGTGCGAGTGTCTTCTCCTGGAGGTACTTAATCGAGAATCTCTCTAGTTACGGTAGGGTAGTAGCCTACGATAGACCGGGTTTTGGGCTAACCGAGAGAGTTGATCCGCACAGGCCCCCATACAACCCATACACTAGTAGCGGGGCTGTAGAGATGTTGCGGAGGCTTATGAGGGCCCTAAACGTATCTAAGGCAGTCCTGATTGGTCACTCAGCTGGTGGTGGGCTGGCCCTACTATTTACCCTGAAGTACCCGGAGCTAGTTGAGTGTCTAGTACTTATAGCACCGGCTTGGAGGGGTTGGAGCAGGCCTTGGTATTGGGACCTCCTACTCAACTTCCCGCTATCAGACCGTTTCGGCCCGCTACTTGTTAGGCAGTATGTTGGTAGTCTCGAGCAAGTACTCTACAGGGCCTGGTACAATAAAACTCTCCTAACAGAGGAGGTAGTTGCTGGGTACAAGTACCCACTTAAAGCTAGAAACTGGGATAGAGGTCTCTTCTGGGTCATGAAGTACGGGAATTTCCCGGATATCAGTAGAGAGCTGGATAGGATTAGGATCCCGGTACTCATAGTCCACGGTGAGTATGATGAGATAGTACCGCTACACTCGTCTCTAGAGCTTCACGCTGCCTTAGCTAACCATACCTATACATCCCTACGAGTAGTACCTGGAGTAGGTCACCTACCACACGAGGAAGCACCGGATGAAGCTATACGTGAGATACTGAACTTCCTCGGAGCACTAGGAATGCTTCGTGGAGTTACCTAAGTTAGTTGTAGGTGGATATCGAGGTGAGGATTATTTTGATGATCCTCAGATTTAGGGTCTGTGTCCGGTACAGTATATAAACTTTGTAGAGACCATAAACTCGGTCCTACACATGGTTTTGCTTGATGTTAGGTGTAGAGATGTTGCTAGGATTCTAACAGCAGGGCCTAGGAGTAGGAGGGAGATAGGGACTGAGTTGAGCAAGCTTTACCCTAGTCTTAGGCCTAGAGGTTCCTGGGTTCGTGATGTGCTACTTAGGTGGAACCCCCTCGTAGTCAATGTAGGCGACGATAACTGGGGTCTAAGCACCTTAGGCCAAGCACTCATTAAGCTACCTGGTGAGCTAGGTAAGCCGCTAACTGAGGAGGAGAAGATCTTCCTAGCGGGCCTAGTATTCCTAGACGATACGCAGAGGAAAGTAGCCGCGGAGCTAATAACAACAGGCAGCTCGACATATAGAAACACCTGGCTTGTGAGGCATACATCTAAGGTACTAGCTCAGCTAAACCTCCTGAAGGTAGCTACTCAGTAAGGGAGAGGTAGTTTAACTCATTTTAGGTCGTTTCCCACCCCTTCTAACATACGTTGATAACACATCAAAACAACCGAAGCTAATAGAAGATTTCCGGCTCCCTAACTTTAAAGAGGGGTATAATAGTAGGTAGGAGTGCGCGGTGGGCAACGTGAGGTACTATCCCTCCCTAGGTCGGACTCTCCTACTGCTCTGGAGACTCACAGGAATATTAGCTTCGGTAACTGCTTGGCTCACTATAGTTGCCTCAGCTAGTATCAATCCGTGGTTTAACTTGTGGGAGCATGCTTTCAGTGATCTAGGTGCTCCCAAGGCTAGATTACCGTGGGTCTATAATGTAGGCCTGATGGTTTCCGGACTTCTCGCATGCTGCTTCTCCCTCTACCTACTGTACGTAGCTAGAGCTAAGTTAGAGGTGTTCTCCTCTTCCCTACTCTTTGTTGCTGGTATATTTTTATCGCTCATAGGGGTTTTCCCATCCTCCACTAGGCCACATACGTTCGTATCTACCTGGTTCTTTATTCAGGTTTGGCTCAGCTTCCTCGGTTTTTCCGTAGCTTCATACGTAACTAGGAGGAAAGTACTCAGCGTCTCAATGACTGTACTGAGCGTTCTAGGTCCTCTAGGGGCTCTACTAGTGGAGCTACTTAGGGGATGGCCTTCAGTAGCTCTACTTGAGGCGTACGGGATAATAATCATCAATATGGGGGTACTCCTCCTGACCTTAGAGTACTCGAAGTAGGTCAGTATCGGTGTTGCTGAGCCAGGCCCCTAAATCCCCAGCATTAGGGTAGCTACTGTGAAGTACGTTAGGACTGTCAGTATGTCCGCGATGCTAGTTATGACTGGTGCGGATGCTGCTGCTGGGTCTATCTTCAGCTTCGCTAGTATTATAGGTAGTAACGCCCCGACTAAGTCTGCTACGTAGCATGAGACTGTGAGTGCTATTACTACTGTTACAGCTACTCTGAGAGCTACGTACGTGTCCTTTAGGGTTAGTAGGGGTATGGTTAGACCTATACCGAAAGCTACGGGCGCTAGGAAGAGGATCATGAAGCTGGTCGTCAGGAACTCCTTGACTAGGATTTTAGCTACATCGCTCCTCGAGAGCTTCACCTCACCAGTGACAAGGCTTCTCAGTATTAGTGCTGAGGCTTGAGAACCTATGTTACCGGAGTTATCTGCTAGTATAGGCATGAAGGCTGCTAGTATGGCTACTCTCTGGATAACCTCCTCGAAGGAGGCGATGATACCGCCTGTGACGAGGTTTATTAAGTAGAGGTAGACTATCATGGGGATCCTCCTAATCGCGAGTTTTAGTGGGCTGATAGCCATGTAGCTACTGCGAATGACATCCAGGAAACCACCGTACTTCAGTAGGTCCTCAGTGTGCTCGCTGACGACCACGTCGAGGAGGTCGTCAAGCGATACTATCCCTAAGAAAACCCCGTTGGAGTCTACTACCGGTACCTCGATTAGGTCGTAGGATATGGTTATCCTAGCGGCCTCCTCCCGATCCTTCAGCGGGTCTACATGGATGCTTACCTTCTCCACGCAGTCTCTTAACTTAAGATCTCTAGGCTTCGTAAGTAAGGTCCTAACATCGATGCGCCCAGCCAGCCTCTTCTCTTTGTTGACTACGTATATGTAGTTATGCTTGTCGTAGAGACCTAACTTCATTTTATTGACGTAGATGTTTACTGCTTCACCGACTGTGAGGTCCTCATCAAATACAGGTACCTGCGTAGTCATTATCCCGCCAACACTCTCCGGAGGGTACTTCATTACCTTCACGACCTCAGCGGAGAGCTCCTGGGGTAATGCCCTGAGAACCTCGGTCCTAATCTTCGGCGGGATTTTAATTAGTACGTCAGCTATGTCGTCGACGTGAAGCTTGGACAGCACCTTAGCTATATCGTCCACACCTCTAATGGAGGCTATCTCAAACAGTATCTCATCCGGCATGCGGGCCATGACGTCCGCGATGTTGTCCAGGTCCGAGACTAGGAGAATCTCCCTCCTGTAGTCACTACCGAGCCTCACTAAAACATCTAGAGCATCCGGAGGGCTTAAAGACTTGAATATATTGACAGCACAGCTGATATCACCCCTATCAATACACCCAGTAATAGCGTTCACAACTTCTTCAATAGATACTGAAACCCTCATTACTCAACCCCGAAGTAAGACACTGATAACTTAAAAACACGCGGAAAAGCAGGCTGTTACCAGATTAACATAAGTTACCAAGCCATCCATAACCTACAGTGCGGTGCGGAGCTAGCACATCAGGTAGGAGGATAGAAACGGCTTATCTAGCGTAAAGTCTGCTAACTAACTTAATTAACGAGCCTAGATGAATATCTGACGGAGGTAGCTACTATAAATAGGTACTATTAAGGCTCCGGACTTTAATCACTATCTAGGTGAGTGGGTTCCATTAGATGACCCGGAGCTACTTGAGTTAGCTCTAAGTAGCGAGAAGGAGCTTTAGGACCCTGATGAGGAGCTCCTAGCTGAACTAGGTAGATCAGTATCGAAGGAGAGGAAACTTAAGGAACTAGTACCCCTAGAATTTCCACAACTTTCTAAGTAGGGTAAGGAGGATTGTAGAGCTATCTAATAAGGTCGTAGCTCTAGCCAGAGGAGGTAAGCACCTAACTACATAGGTTTTAAGTTACGCTAGGCTTAGTTAGTGGTGATGAGAGTTTCGCGCGCGGAGTAGTGAGGAGATCCCGCATTGCTGATTATGATAGCTCAACTTGAGTAGAGATATCCTTAAGGAGGTTGTTAGGTCTTTAAGAAGATTAGTTGAGAACTACGAAAACTACTTCGATAGCCGTGACCACCATAATGTACTGCCCTAGTAGAAGTTTAGTAGAAATTATTTCTTTAAAGATCTTCATTGAAGACGTCTTGAGGTCCGCATATACATACCTAACCGAAAGAGAAAGTAAAGACGTAAGCATAGTGGAAAGCATTACAAGCATTACTGTGTTCGGAGCGGAGTGATAACATTACGTACTCGGTTGCTTCAGCCCTTAGCCAGAACTAGTTGTAGTTAACAGTCTTAACTGTGTTTAACTTAAAAAGCTAGTAGTTAGGGATTGTAGTAGTAGTGAAATAGGAGAAGTATTATTAGAGATGCAGTAAATACTACTATAGCACCGAGAGCAATATTTCTGTACAGATGGAGTTTTCCGATTTCTTTTCACTCTGTATCCTCCTCACTTCCTCCAGTATCTCCAGGAACCACGGGATTCTCTCCTGAAGCTGCTTCCTCAGCTCATCTGGGATTGAATCTAGAGGTATCCTCCTCAACTTACCTGACGTATCCTTTATACATAGTGCTATTGGAGTACTACCTCGCTGTCTAGGGTTAATTATGGTGGTGACCGCGAGAACCACGGAAGCTAGGAGAGTACCTATAGCACCTGCCTCTGCTTTACGCGATGTTAGAGCCGTGATGAACATTACTACAGCGAAGACAACGAAAATAATTTCATATAGTAAGGGTGGTGAAGACCTTTTTGACCTCATACTGCTTAGCATCATCCTCGCAATTTCCAACTCACTTTTCTGAATTCTTAGGGAAAGCTTTCCCAACTTTCCTGAAATTAGGTTGGGAGGAACCTCTCTTAAATTACCTAACTCATCTAGTACATACGATGTTATTGGAATACAGTACGAGAAAATATTTCGTATTCGTACTGGAATTTTACTTCGTAGTTTATTCTCTAATATAGGAATGACTATATTAATACCTATAAAGAATTAAGGTAACTATAATAGCAAACACCACTACTTCATGTAGCTGCATTAGCGTAACCCCAAATCCGCAAGTTAAAACTATAACTTATTTAAATTCTACACCTAGGAGTTCTAGAATGCTGTAAATAAGAAGCTAGTAAGGGTGAGTATTTTGGGGGTGAGGTTGATAAGGTGTTTAGCGCACGGTGTTTTAGTTAGCTTCAAGGCGCCCTTTACTCAGGTCGTTAAGGCCTTAGAGTCCGTTTCCCCAGCGTCGAACGTGTACTTAGAGGTAGTAGAGACTAAGCCTAGAGTTGCTGTTGCTGTAGGTGAGAAGTACTTTCTTAGAGCAGGTAACTACCTAGTTGCTACGACGATTGTTTTGGAAGGGGAGAATGAAACGTTAGTTAAGATTGTTGCTTCTGGTGGGCGCAGGTCACTTCTAGATTTAGGTGATTTAGAGGCCTCAAAGGATTATGCTCGCCTAGTGTTTGAAGAGCTAGCTAGGATACTCGACGTAGAGCATACCATTATCTCTGAAGTAAACTACTTGGAGAAGTCTCGATCTGAAGCACTATACTTTAAGGTCACGTCAAAGTAGTTCATACACTAACTCCGCTAGATCTCAATGTATAATTGATTGAGAGATCTGCTGACTCACACACTCATTCGGGCTTGATCTACTCACATGCCGGGCATGGACATGATACACTAGATACCAAATCAATAAACCTTACACAAAACAGAAGTATTTCCTCTACCCCGGACCTAGAGTGCCCTAGCTACCTATCAATCGGGATGCTAAGTCATTGAAGAGCTTCCAGTTCACCCTGTAGTTGTACTCCCTCTCCAAAGCCTTAAGGAACTCCCTGAGGTTCTCCAAGGCTGCTTCAATCCACTCCCTCGGAAGCCTACTGGCTATAGGGCACTCGGAGTCTAGTACCACCCCTAACTCCTCGTCGTAGACTAGGGGTAGATCCTGCAACCGGACGGTCTATCTCGATATACCTTACAGCCTCTACCTACGGTATCTAGGAAGAAGCAGCGCCCACTGATGTTTCTAAGCCTGTAGAACCCTCCCCTGATCTCGTAGAACCCCCTAAAGCCAAGCCTCCTAAGCCTCTCGATATCCTCCCTGAGCAGTACCATCTCGGTACCGTAGCAACACCTAAGACACCTCCTACAGAACTCCCTAAGGTCGTCACCCCACAGTGAGTCAGCGGAGGCCAACCCATACTACCGACATAAAGAAGGTAGCTAAGTAAAAAGCGAGTTCCTAAGGAGACCTCGATAAAGCTTAAAAGCTTTGCTCTGTCTTGAGGTGGGCTTTGAGCGGGAGGCAATACCTAGAACCGATACCAAAGGATAAGCGTCTATATGGTACGGTGACCTTCTCATGGATGATGTTCAGCTTAAACGTATGTATACCACTGTTCCTCCTAGGAACGATCGGCTACAACCTAAGGCTCAACCTGCTGGAGGTAGCTGTCGGGGCGCTCCTAGGTAATCTAGCGACCGTCGTTTTAATGATCTTAAACGGCATTCCAGGGGTAAAGTACGGCATTCCGTACCCTATACAATTGAGAGCGAGCTGGGGTGTGAGGGGCTCGCACATACCTGTCATCCTGAGGGGGATTGTCGGTGCGGGTTGGTACGGGATAGAGGCTTACAGTGCCAGCTTAGCTATCGTAATGATAGCTCTGTACACAGTAGGCTACGGTGGTGGAGATCCATCTATAATAGTACAGAGCTCGTTCAGGTACGTAGTACTAGCTCTCGCGGTGTACGTGGTACTAGCTGTAGCAATTGTGGCGAGAGGGTTGAGGACGATCGCTAGGTTCGTAAACGTTTCGGGGCCGTTACTACTACTCTACTTCATCTGGCTAACTACCTACCTAGGTAGGCACGGAGCAGTGAACGTAACTGTCCCAAGCGGGGTTGGATTCCTCTCCAAGGAATTCATCCTATACCTAGTTGTTCAAACAAACTTCTGGGCCACGATATGTCTCAACATAAGCGACCTCTCGAGGGGGTTATACGCAGGTAAACGTGGATTAAGAGCTCTAACTATAGGGTCTATGCTAGGAATCGTAGTTACCTCCATAGTAGCGTCCCTGCTAGGATACTACATGGCTCTGTACACCGGCTACAGTACTCCACAGGAGATAATACTGTACACGGCTCCGGGCTTCATCGCAGTGATCTTAGGGCAAATATTCGCGTTCGCAGCTCCATTCAGCACGGACATCACAGCAAATATCCCAGCTCTAATGAACGTGATTGTGTATAGTTTAAGAGTAGGTAAAGACGTGTACAAGTTAGCGTTAGCGGCCTTAATAGGGTTCATCCTCGCACCGTGGTGGGCTGTCGAGAAAGGCCCTGATGTTGTTAACTACGTAACACTGTTTACTGCTAATTACGGGCTTCTACTCGGCCCGATAGCTGGTATAATGCTCGCAGATTACTACCTGGTTAAGCGAGGGAACTACGATATCGAGAAATTATACAGCAACGATTCAGGTAGTTACTGGTATAGAAACGGCTTCAACTACGCTGCTATACTGACGTACATCTCGTCAATAGCAGGCATATACTTATTCAGCTATGTAGTAGGAGATGTAACGAACGTAGGACCATTAGTGTTCCCAACAAGCCTGAGCTGGTATCTGGGAGTAGCGTTAGCAGCAATACTATACCCCCTATTCACGAAGATATTTAAATGACTTTTTTATCACTCCCGCTCCGCGAGTATCTGCCCCAACCTATCCAGGACAGTTAGCAGTGTGTAGGCCATTACTCTCCTATCTCCCGAGTATCTCGTCTTACTCACAAAACGCCTGGTTTATGTACGTCGACACTCTCATGTTACGTCTCTCAGCCTCCACTACCTCGTACACCCCCTCGGGTAGGAACACGCTCATATCCGGCATCCCTATGTAGCAAAAGTTTAGCCCCTAGCTTATTGGGAGAGAACCTTAAGGCCCTGAGCATAGGGTTCTAGGTGGGGCCCTCTCCTAGTAGTTACATAGGTGATAGACATTATCTGGGCTATGTAGGGCCAGATTCTAGGTAGTTCCTCTCATCTAGAGTCTTCAATATCAAGGTAACTTAGAGGCAGACATCTACAGCCAACGCGACGGTGTGGGAGAATAAAGTTCTTATTTCCAACATGAATAAGAAGCTATCACTAATTTAAAGAACCTCTAATCCTACCCACGATTTTAGTGCTATATCCATGTGCTTGTAAAGGTTCTTCAGCTCTTCTTTAATGGAGTCCTCGTTTATAGATGGGTTGTAAGCTTTAATGAACTCCACGTCAATACCGAGCCTAACAGGACTCGGTTTTTCTGGGTCGTATTGACTAGGTATTCTTCCGGGATCGTTACTAGCGTATCTATCGAAGACTTCAGCTAAACGTCTCAATGTTTCTTTATTGAGGGAGCATACATCTAATACCGGTAAGAGCATCCAATGAGCTACCTTCAACCTCGTCCACCGTCCCCGCGTCTCTGCCCTGTTCATTAAAACAGAGAGAATTCCCCACGTAGTGTTAAGCCATAAGACGAGGACCTTCTCAGCTTCTGGAGAATTACACTTAAGCCTAACTGCGTAGAAGATGTTTGAGATGACAGGCTCCGAGGCATATATAGCTATAACGTGAGCAGTATCCCACCATATCCTATCTGGAACGAGGACTCTCGAACTATACTTCTTGAATAGATCTACACCCTTACTATCCTTAGGGACGACATAGCAGTTAGGCTTAACAAGCATCCTGGTTCTGACAGCCTCCTCACCACTATAGACGACCGGGTAAGGAGTTCTACCAACACTCCTACTAAAATGATCGTGGAATCGTGGTGAATCTATACCGACACTCTCAACAACGTCTATAAGCCTTGCGATGGGTACAGCTATAATCCTCTTCATAATCCCACCACATACCCCTTAGTGAGCTCTCTATATACATCCAGAAGACGGCTATCCGGGGTAGCTACAAATACGTGCCAGTTATTTACGTGTTCTAGAAGCTCCTTTCTGCGGATCCTTGTTATCGTAGCTCTAACCCTGCCTAGTAGCTCTACATACGGTGTGTTTCTACGGGTAGATCTAATGACCTCACTAGCGAAGGTAGAAGCTTCTAAAGCGGATGAAGGCTTCCTTACGAGGTTTACGAATACTGTTTCCTCATCATCACTATGAGTGTCTGTTCTCTCAGCAACTATCAGTGTCTCACTTAATAACGTACTCTCCGAGAAGTTGTAGCCTCTCTCAGGGTCGTTACTAACTACTACGTACTTTAGGTGGAACTTCGTTGCTAGTAGGACTCTAGCTAGGAACCACGATACCCCGGCAAGGAGGGTTCTCGGTAGAACGAAAGCTATGACTCCACCGTCTTTAACGTATCTGTACGCTAAGTAGAGAAAGAGGAGGGCCTCACCTGCCTGTCCAATAGCTAGGTACTGCTTTAACCCCTCCTCCCCCTTCAGTATTCTCTGAATATGTGCTGGAAGTATTTGGGAACTATCTTCAGCAATGCTCCTCAAGTCTTCACGTACTCTCTCCTTAACTTTCTCGTAGGCATCAATAAGAATTTTCCGCGAATTTTCATCTGCTATGAATCCGAAGAGTCCTCTACTCCCAGTAAAACCTTCGGTTCTACCAGTAGCTCTCGTAAATGGTGGGTTCATGATGATCAAGTCGAAGGTTTCAGGTATCGAGAACTTACCCTCCACACCCTCAACTGTGGTTCTCTTCACGGTTTCCCGAAATTCTTTCTCGATGAAGGCTAGGAGCCCGCCCACCTTCCTACTATCATTAATCAGCTCCAGACTTCCGAGTAGTGGGATCCTACTAGATGTAACACCCAAACATATCGTGAATATATTCTCCTTCGATATAGTGCCCGGAGCTATTAGTGCTAGGTTTACTGCCGTTATCTGAGAAGCATATCTAAGCGCGTCAATACCGTAGATGTTGTTCTCAACAATCACCCTCCCAACTTCATCGAGATCTAAGTCGAGGTAGTGGTAGTAGTTAAGCTCCGATGCTATACGCATTAAAGCACTGTAAGATGCTGTGAGGAGGGTCCCACTACCGCAAGCGAAATCCCCTACCTTAACCTCCTTAATTCTCTCGATAACGTTGAGAACTTCCTCCCTAGTTAGGCTGGGAATATCCCTCCTATCTAATCCCAGCAAGCTTAACGTAGCTAGGTATGCTAGTAGATACGCTGCCGGAACCTCAGTATAGAATGTTGCGAACCCCTTCCTAACAGCTATATCACCAGTTATCTTATGGTACACCCTACCAGCGAAGTCCTTCCTTAGTAGAGCGGTATTTGAGGCAATTACGTGTGCGAGATCTATAAGACTCTCCACACTTCTACTCATTTCACCCGGCAAAGTGTTTAGTATCTCTATAGCTAACTCGAGAGCTGCCCTATAGTCTATCTTAAGTAAATCCTCGAGAGCCCTTCTAAGACCTTCTATAGCACCATATCTACCAACGTACTCCGAGAGCGGTGGGAGCCCGTGCTTAAACCTTACGTGTTCATAGAATATCGCTGATAGAAGTATGGAGAGACCAGCATGGCCGAAGACTATCTCAGGTTCTCTAGCTTCAGTAACCGAGAGGCCGTAAAGTTTGTAGAGTATGTTGTATATATTCTCCCGCACTAAACGCGCGCTTTCAAGACTTGACAGTACTCTGATGAAGTCGTTTATTTTGTTCTGTAGCTCCTTAATTCTAGCTTCAACCTCCTCTTCCTTAATTACGAACTCTATGCTGTCCTTTATTAGAGCTCCGAGTGTGGGAATATCGATATCGGTAAGCCATTGAGTGGCGGGCTCAGCTGTTAGTCCAGACCTACTTTCAATGTATTTAAGTAATCCAGTAGGTTCTATTGGAATGAAGATCTTTACATCAAATCTTGACCTCTTAATGCTCTCATAGAGTTCCTGCTCAGGAGTATCACTATAGCGAGTCTTAATCCACAAAGCTATAGCTATGTCCGCAAGATCTTTCTCAATTCTCTGCTCAGCATCCTCCTCAGCATCAACTCTATCGTATGAAGCCTCCACACCTATTCTAAACCCTCTATAGTAACACCTCACGTCCGGTCTTCTACGACTAACTACTCTCTCAGCTCTACAGTCAATGCTGAATTCCTCACTGAGAATCTCAGCGAGCTTAACGTTAACAACGTATTCTGAGACTTCAGGCATAACTAACCCACACTCCGTCTCAATACAAATTGCCGGCATCACTTATTAACATACCCTTAACAATACGCCTAGTAGTCCAATCCAAAGGATCGGATCCTCCAATACGCATAGCACGACACATAATTCTCATCCTGTTAACGACTAGAGATGTTCGAAAAGGATCTGCAGTTGGGGAACTTTAAAAACGCTTGCTAAGGTAGATCTAGCTATCGAAAACTCTTTACGGCAACACTGACTAGTAATTTCCATCACACTTGGGGAGGTCAATTACGCGGAGTAGTTTCATTAAGTGATTAAGGAACTAGCGGGCCCGCCGGGATTTGAACCCGGGACCTCCGGCTCCGCAGGCCGGCGCCCTATCCTGGCTGGGCCACGGGCCCCTACTGACTTCCTGGTGGAGCTTTTATTGTTCTTCTGTGGGCTCCAGTAGCCTTCTGAGGAATCTATCGATTATTTTTGTCTCTCTCAGCTTGTAGTGAGCTAAGGCTTCCTCAGCTTCTTCTGACGGTATACTGTCCTCGTACTTTACTATCTCCCTGGAGAGGTCCTCGGAGGCTATCAGCACTACCTCCTCCACCGGGACCCTCCAGAGCTCCGCGCTGTGGACGTGTAGGAGCGCCTCCATCACCTCCCTATCCGAAGCTCCCTCCGTCTTCATGAGGGCGTAGTAGTGGCTGTCTATGTAGTGAGCTATTAACTCACCAACCACTTCAGACCCCTTGAGGAGGGTCCACGAGCCTACCTCAGATCCGTCGTGGAGGACTGCGTGAGGGCCTTCAACTATGGTGTAGCCTAGGTCGGCGAAGTACTTGAGGAGCTTGTTTAGATCCCTCACTTCCAGTCTCATCATTCCTCACTCACCTCATATTCGTTCAGCACTTTCCTAGGGCTGAGTGGGAGGGCTTCAACTACTTTACCGGATCTCAGCTCCCTACCGATCCTCGGGTGGATGGCGAACACTTCCCCAAGTTTTATAGCCATGTCAGCTAGGTAAAGACTCCGCGCTAGTCCTGAGTGTCCTAGCTCAACCCACCTAACTAGACCTCCCTCCACCTCCTCGAACACCCTCTTAGTTGCGGTAGCCCTTCTATTAAGTCTCTTCGGATACTGGTGCCTGTCCTTGTAGATAGCTGGGCAGTAATGGACAGAGATTTCCAGTCCCTCATCCTCAACCCACATGAGGACGGTGAGTGCTGTCTCCCTAGAACCTGCTACTGACCTACCGTTAGGTGAGGTCTTGAACCCCCTCATAGCTAGGGAGTCCGCGTTCAACTCACTGACCTCCAGCTCGTTGAGGTTCACGTACCTAACCCCCAACCTATCCAGCTCAGTAATAAGCTCCACTAACCACTTCGAGCTACCTGGGATCACCGGGTTCTCAGCAACTACGTCCACAGGGAACTCGAGAGCTGTTTTAACGGCATCTAGCGAGAGCTTTGATAATACATGGACCCTGAGCTCGTCCAGCCCGGCACTGACAAGTCTCTCCAAGGAGCTCCTAGAAACCCCGGTGCCGGAGGTGTAGAGATGTATGTGGAAGTCCTTACCGAAGACCTCCTTCAGAACCCTTATGGCGGTCACAACCCTATCCAAAACCAGCATAGGCTCACCACCAGTCACCCCAACCCCCTCAGACATAGAGGCAGCAATCTCGTCCACTATGTCCCTAACATCTGATACGGGTACCTCATTAACGAACGTAACGTCCCTACCCTTCCTCTGGGGAGATATAGGGCAGTAGTAGCAACCCTCAGGACATAGACCGGTAACGAAGAGGACCGACTTAGCCCCAGCCATGCAGAGACGGCAACCTCTCGATAGCCTCCCAACCCAGTACCCTAGCTCCTCACTCCCCTCTATTCACTACACCAGGGACTGATAGCTAGGAGGACTTATTAGCTCACTAAAGAAGGTACCACGGCCCCGCTACCACACATCACCCCAAGGAGCCCTCTGAGGGCTGTGAAGATGCGGGGTGATCAGTCTAGCGGGGCACAGCCAGCTCATAGACCTTCTTAATCACCTCTACAGCCCTATCTAAGCACGGAACCTTCTCTAGGGCTATAATGAAGTTCTCGTCCCCCACAGCGAGCTCGTAGTAGTAGGTTGAGTCGGAGCAGGAAACCGAGGTAAACACGTAGAAATCATCACATACCTCAACTACCACGATGTGGTAGCTCCCGTAGCCTTCGACCCTCACCTTCTCAAATCCATACGACCTCAGTACACTAGCTAGCCTCTCTGACTCAGACTTATGATCGCAGGACATACCAGCTTCCATCAGGAGGTAGTGTGGAACAAGATATTAACGTAGTCCTAGGCTGAGATACCAATACTTTAACCTAGGCTTGATAGTAGCTACGGTGAGAGCCGGGTGCCTGTTCCGGCTATAGCTGTTCACGCGGGGGCTGGTAGGAAACCTAGGGACCCTGAATCCTCTAAGGCTGTCTCAGAGGTAGTATCTGCTGCGCTGGATGCTGGGATGAGGGCTGCGAGGACAGGGTCTGCTCTAGACATGGTTGTTGAGGCGGTTAAGGTCCTCGAAGACTCTGGGATCTTAAATGCTGGGACCGGTAGCACAGTAGATCTCACAGGCTCTGTGAGTATGGATGCTGGTGTAGCTTACAGCAAGCTCGGTAGGGCGGGTGCCGTAGCTTTCGTGAAGTACCCTAAGAACCCCATTGTGCTGGCAAGATACGTCCTCGAGAATACGGACCATGTCCTGGTGGTCGGGGAGGCTGCTGATAGACTAGCTGAGAGGCTCGGGCTCCCGAAGCATCCCGGCGTAGCGGAGAGGGTTAGGAAGATGTATGAGGAGGCTAAGCAGAAGATCTTAGCTGGTGAGATCCCCCAGAAATTCTACTCCAAGTCGCAGCAGCTCTGGCTAAAGCTCTTCGGCCTCGGGGACACTGTGGGTGCTGTTGCTGTAGACTCCGAGCACGAGGTAGCTGCTGCTACGAGTACTGGCGGGGTGTTCCTGAAGATGCCTGGGCGTGTCGGGGACTCACCGATCTACGGTGCGGGGCTGTACGCTACGAGCTGTGGAGCTGCCTCAGCGACCGGTATAGGTGAGTACATAATAATGTTCAGCCTGAGCCTGAGGGTAGTTGATAGAATGTGCGGAGGTGGGGACCCTGCGGTGGTGTCTGAGGAGGTGATGAAGGAGTTCACAGCTAGATTTGGTGCTGATACAGCAGGTATGATAGTCATAGACAGAGATGGGAGAGCTCACGGAGCCTACAACACGCAGTCAATGCCCTGGGGCTACGCATCTAAGGATGTAATCAAGATCTTCGGGCTGTAGGTAGCTAGCTCAACACCTATTTCTTACCTCCTCATATGCCTGAGCTACCCTCTCAACAAACCTCGCAGCACTACCTAGATTCCCGAGTTCTATCCTAGCTATAAGTGACGGGATCTCCTCCCTCAGCTCGTACCTAATACCGGTTAGTGCCCCAGCCCTAACGAAGCTGAGAAAGAGGCAGTACCTCCTCATATATTCCCTCTCCAGGTACTCGTCGAGGTATTCCCCCGGTAGCGGTAGCTGTACCATAGCTACGTAACCACCTCCCTCCTCAATAATCCTCACCTCAAGACCGTCAAACATCATCGCTACCTGACTACCGCAAATCTCGCAGCTAACTCTGTATTTTAGAGCTATTTCATCTAGTCTGACTACCTGGAGGAGGGAGTCCTCCAAGTACTGCACCTCTCATAGTTCCTGAATCATTATAGGGACCTGGATCGAGAGCCTCCTCCCGTCTCTAACGACCTCGAGGTCTATCACCCCCTTATCTATGTTGTCCTCGATGGCTTCCCTAAGGTCCCTTATCCTCTTAACCTCCCTAGAACCTGCTCGGACAATCACGTCACCCTCCCTAATCCTAGCTCGGTGTGCGGGGGTCCCCGGAACGACCTTAACTACCACTACCCCCTCACTTACGGGTAGGCTCATTAACCTAGCAGCTGTCTTACTTAGGTTAGCTACGTAAACCCCTATCCAGGCCCTTATCGGCCTCCCATACCTCCTCAACATATCTAGGAACCTCCTCACAGTGTTTATGGGGATCGCGAACCCTATCCCCTGCGCGTACGGTACTATAGCTGTGGTGACACCTATAGCCTCTCCCTGAGCGTTTACGAGGGGGCCACCACTATTTCCTGGGTTAATAGCTGCGTCAGTTTGTATCAGGTCCTCAAGTATTATCTCCTCCCCAGCTATAGTCCTCCCCAAAGCGCTCACCACCCCCATAGTCACGGACGGGCCTGGAAGCCCGAGGGGGGACCCGATAGCGAGGACTATATCCCCAACCCTAACCAGGTCGGAGTCACCCATAGCTATGGGCTTAGTAGCTCCCCCGACCTCTATCAGGGCCAGGTCCTTAGTCGGGTCCACTGCCAGTACCTCAGCCTCCTCATGGGACCCGTCGGAGTATATTACCACTATCTTCGCAGCACTTCTAACAACATGGGCGTTCGTTATGGCGTAGCCCGGCGAGAAAACGAAGCCGGAGCCGTATCCGGTTACAGGCCTCTCTCCAAATAACATAGCTGGGTGGGGTACCTCAGTAACTATAGTAATCACAGAGTCCTTGACATTCTCAACTAGCTTCGATATGGCCCCACTCAATTCGGCTAGACTAATCATTCTAGCACCAAGATATTTTCGAGCAGGGCATTATATTACTTTCTTACACTTTCTTACTTAGGGTTCCCAGTCAAAGTATAAGCAAGTAAAAATAATCCTAAGCCAAGTATTAGTGCTTATATATTCCAGCACTAAAGTATATACATGGTACGAAAAAATGGGTAGAAATATAAGCATATACCCGCTGAGTGAGGTCTCAAGTCTCATATACTCACTAGAGTCAATACCGGATAGGCTCAGCGGGAAGTTATATACTCAGATACAGAAACTACTGAAGCTCGTTAGTAGTTACATAAAGGAAGGTAATAACGTTAGCAAGGACAAGGTGGAGCTCATATTCTGGGTTCACAAAGCATTCGTTATCGGTTTCATACTTGCTCTAACCATTACATCACTGAGGTAGTAAAAGGTCAGTACCTCATTAAAGTAGATGACATTATGAGGGGCCTTAAGACTCCTTAATAGTATAGGAGATAACCGGTTGATGGGTTACATGCTATTTTATTGGCTTGCTAAACTAAAGTCTAGGTCATAGATGAGGATCTCTCTGAGTGGTGGTAGGTTAGGGCCTCTCCTAGTTGTCTTAGCTGCCTGCCTATGGGGTACTACCGGGATTGGTGCTAGGTTAAGCTACGGCTTTGGAGCTACACCGGAGGAGATACTCTCACTTAGGCTCGCGCTTATGGTCCCCATCTACGTAGCTCTCTCCATGGTGAGGAGAGCTAGCCTAAGTAGTCACGTCATTGTCGCCGTCATAGGTGTCGCTGTGATGGGCCCCTTCCACCTCACATACTACTACGCCGTTAAGTATGTTGGTGTTTCTACAGCCTCCCTGCTCCTATATACCCACCCGGTTCTAGTTGTTTTTCTGTCTAAGTTCTTCCTTAGAGAGAATATAACGGCCAGAACCTACACAGCCCTCGCACTTTCTGTTCTAGGTGCTACCCTCGTAAGCTTCGGAGATCTAGGCTACGATCCTCTAGGGCTCGCTCTAGCAGTAGCTTCCTCCATATTCTTCGCTCTCTACATAGTTTCGAGTAAGGCCGCACTACTACGTGGTGCTAGTCCGGACATGGTTGCCATAGGGACAGCTGCCTGGGCCTTCCCACCTATATACATGTTCCACTCTCTCATGAGAGGCCCTGCCCTCCCCACAAGCAGGGAGATCCTAGCCATAGCTACCTACCTAGCAGTATTTGTAACAGCTATCGCATACTTCCTCTACATGGTGGGTATGAAGAACGTCGGAGCGAGTAGAGCTACCGTACTATCTACAGCAGAACCTCTCACAGCCACCATACTCTCACACATAATCTTCTCAGAACCTATCACACTCCTAAAAATCTCCGGGAGCGTCCTCATAGTCACCGCGGTATTAGTTATTGCTACAGAATCTGAACGCCTAGCCTCGGCATAAGCCATGGGGAGCGGTTCTTCCTATGTGGATGAGGTAGATAACATAAAGTTAAGACCCTACAGTGAGTAGCTGTTGAAGGAGAGGTACTTAAATTCCTTTTCGTATCCTTCAGGTAGGGAGGATATGTTTAGGAAGCATTTAATAGTACTGGTCGCGGCTCTCCTATTTGCCCACGTTCTAACATCCTCCACAGCAGTAAGCACAGATATTCAGCAAATTAAGGTGGAGGTGGTCGGGTCTTTTCTCTTTGTGGAGGTATATCTCTGCCCCAGCGACCCCTATGTCGAGATACCTACCTTAGGTAACCCTCTATCGCTGATCCGTACCTACCCTGAAGGCATATACGTGGTAATCGAAAATAGGTCGGTAGCTATACTGGTAACACAACCTACTACCTGCGTCAGAGTCAGCTATGTAAGTGAAGCAGAGGACCTCGGGAGGTACCTAAGCTTTTCCTACTTCGGTAAAGCAGTGGAGCTCAGTGTGGTTATGAACTTAAGCTATACAGTGCCCTCAGCATTCTCACCCTACCCTCACGAGATCTCCCTCAACAACACTGAGATAGCTGTCTTCGTTTGGTACAACGTAAGTAGATTACATCTCGAGTACGTAGTAATCCCTCAGGTTACCGAAGTAGAGAAACAACTAACTACTACCCAGACAACAACCACGGTGGTAACTACTCAAGTAGTGGGTGATGGCCTCACAACAGTAAAGACCGTATCCAGCCCCCCAACTCAAACTCCTCAGACAAGCCAGGTAAGCACACCTAGTACTGAGCGGTCATGGCTCTACATCCTCTACCTAGTAGCTGCGGTGGGGTTCCTCATAGTCTTACTGGTACTGCATGCTCTTCGTGGTAGGAGGGGGGTTGTAGGTCTTATAACCAGATTCAGCTAGGTATTTTGGTGAGATAGTGGTCTCCAGGGACAAAGCACTCAGGCTTCTCTCAACATACCTCAAGGACGAGAAGATGGTTAAGCACTGTCTAGCTGTTGGGGTTATTATGCGAGCTCTAGCACAGAGGCTTGGTGAGGATCCTGACCTCTGGGAACTTATCGGGCTCCTTCACGACATAGACTACGACTACGTAGGGAGGGACATGAACAGGCACGGTCTAGGTGCTCTGGAGATACTGAGCGGTGTGCTCCCAAGAGACGCTGTAGAAGCTATAGCTTCCCATAACGAACATAACGGATACAAACCCAGCTCAGAAGCGGCAGTGAGGCTCTCACACGCTTTAAGAGCTTCAGACCATCTAGCAGGACTGATCGTAGCTACAGCCCTCGTAATGCCGAGTAAGAAGATTGCTGAAGTAAGAGTTGAGACCCTCACGAGGAAGTTCAAGTCTAAGGACTTCGCTAGGGGGGTGGATAGAAACCGGGTACGGGAAGTTGAGAAGCTGGGGCTCACTCTCGAGGAGTTCTTCAACCTAGGGCTAGCTGCCCTATCGGGAATAGCTACTGAGTTAGGTCTGTAAACATACTTAGCTCGAGACCCCCAATATTTTTTAGTGGGATTCGCTAGTTCGTGGGTGACTTGGTGAAACCTTCAGTGTTTAAGGATTTCGATGTACTTATAGTAGGAGCAGGCCTAGCTGGTCTAAGTACAGCGTACTTCCTTAGGGATCTCTCGGACTATAAGATAGCTGTAGCTACTAAGGTTTCCGACGGCTATGGGAGCTCGACCTTCTATTCTCAAGGAGCATTTAGGTGTCCTGGTAGTAGCTATGGTAGAGAAAGCTATGTGAAGGATACCTTAGAGGGTGGGAGGCACATAAATAGAAGGTACTTAGTTGAGCTCTTAGCGAGTGAGTGCCGGGACTCCATACTCTCGTTGGAGAGAGCTGGCATTAGGTTCGCAGAGACCCGAACAGGTCTTCAGGTGGTTAGCGACGACGTCCTCTTCCCTGGGAGGGAAATAGTCACTAAACTATCTCACTATCTACTAGGTAGGGGAGTAGAGTTCTTAGAGTGGTCTAGCCTAATAGATATAGCTAGGCTCGAGAATGGAGGGTACTTAGCTCTATTCACATCTAGGAATTCCCTGGTCTCAGTAGGGGCTAAAGCAGTCGTACTAGCAACAGGTGGAGCTGCTAACGCCTACTCCAGATCTGACAATCCATCCCAACTTGCTTGTGAGGGTCACGGGTTAGCACTCAGGTTAGGCCTCCCCCTAGTCGACATGGAGTTCGTGCAGTTCCACCCGCTAGGTATAGCAGAGCCGGGTAGGCCGAGCATCATGGCGCCACCATTTAGGAACGGTAAGCTCGTGAACAAGCTGGGAGAGGATATTATCGTGAAGTACGGCCTGGAAAGCCTCGGTAAGGCCTACGTACTTTACCGAGATGCTCTCTCTAGGGCTATGATGCTGGAAGTAAGGGAAGGGCGGGGGGTTGACGGAGCTCTACTACTCTACCCCGAAGTAAGTGAGGAGGAGTCTAGGGCGGTAAATGCTGTGAAGAGGCTCGGCCTACCTATCCCGATGAGGGTCATGCCGGTAGCACACTACACGATGGGTGGTGTCGAAGTAGGGAAGGACCTGAGAACGGAGCTACCTGGGCTCTACGTTGTCGGTGAGCTTATTGGTGGTGTACACGGAGCTAATAGACTTGGAGGGAATGCTCTAACAGCGTGCGTCACCTTCTCGAAGTTGGTCGCAGCTGACCTACTGAACTACGTCAGGAAGGAATTCGATCGTGGTGGGGTTGCTGAGCCCCGCAATATTGAGGAAATCACAGACATGTATAGCTCAGGGGAGGGCGGGCCTGACCCAGCAGACATCAGGAGCAGGATCAGGGAGCTTATGTGGAGTAAGGTGGGTGTTCTGAGAGATGGTGACGGGCTTGAGGAGGCAGTGGAGACTCTCTATCAAGTACTAGACACGTTGAGAACGGTTAAGATTGGAAACGTTAGGGACCTCACCAAGCTTAGGGAGGCTGAGAGCACCGCACTTACTTCACTAGCTATAGCTACCTCAGCACTGAGGAGAAAAGAAAGCCGGGGTGCTCACTACAGACTTGACTACCCCGAGGAGAGCAACTCCTGGCTACTGAGTATAAAGACTAGGATGAGAGACGGTAAACTCATCATTTCTGAGGAGCCCCTCACCTAGTAGTGGGAGAATATCCAGACTGAGTCTACCGTTTGTCCCTAGAGGGTCATTTCCATTACTTCAGGTGGCTGTCGAGCTCAACGGCGCGGGGCTCCCATCACCCCCTAGAGCATACCTAATGAACTTTTCAGCCCTTTGCGAGGCCTAACTCTCTCAGTACCCTGGAGATCTCACCGGTTTCTTTCTCCCCTAATGGTGCGTACGGGTGCCGTGGTCTCCCTACTCTCAGGCCTAGCAAGCTCATGGCTGTCTTTATGGCGCTTAACTGATTGTATTTCCTGACTATGACCTCGTTTAGGTAGTTGAGACGTATCTGTAGCTCTCTAGCTTTCTCTAGGTTACCGCTCCTGAAGGCCTCGTAAAGCTCTACACACTGCTTCGGCGCTACGTTAGCTATAGCTACAATAGCTCCCTGAGCTCCTAGGGTGAGGGCTGGTAGGATCATGTCTCCGGTACCTGCTAGGATCTTTATCCTCGTACCCACTCTCCTGACTAGCTCTGAAAACCTTGATACTAAGCCACCCGAATCCTTTATCCCGACAATATTAGAGTGCTCGAACACTAGCTTCTCGACTACGTCGAGGCTGAGGTGGTAGCCCACGAACTTCGGGACTGAGTAGAGCAATATCGGTGCGTCAACCTTACTAGCTATCCTAGAATAGTAGTCGAAGACTTCCCGATCACTCGGTGTGAAGTAGAAGGGTGGTGCTACGAGAAACCCGTCAACACCTAGATCCACAACCTCTCTAGCGAATCTAATGACCTCGATGGTGGCTGGGGCACCTGTCCCCGCTATTACAGGTACTTTCCCATTAACCTCGTCAACCACTACCTTAAGTACCTCGAGCCTCTCCTCAAAGCTCAGATTAGGGAACTCACCATTACTACCCAGAGGTACGAGTCCGTGGAGGCCGGACCCTATGAAGTATCTAACTAGATCCCTCAGAGCTTCAGTATCTAACTCGTCATCGTCTTTGAAGGGTGTTACATGAGGTACGAACATCCCCTCAAGCTTAAGCATCCGGAAACCCACCATAGATAAAGCCTCGATTCAATTAATTAGCTTTACCGAAAACGCACTCGATAGTTAAGGTAGGAACCGTAAGTTAGAAACATATCACGGTACCGGGTGTTTCCGGGGTATTGCGTGTGAGCTGGGCGTGTGAGCTTCTAGGGAGGAAATCATTTAGAGGGACTACACCCACATCTCGACACTCACTACCGCCGTCATTCAACTTTGTTTGCTAGATGTTCTAGGTATATTTGTGTTACAGTCCTTATCTACATGATGTGAGAAGGTGAGCGATGATTCCTTAATGGAAAAGCTGAGGCTTGTTGAGGAAATACTGAGCAAGGTTACTGTCCCAGGATTCGACGTCGACGTTCTTTCCTCAGGTGTTGTTAGTAGGTTTAAGATCTCTAGTGACGGGAAGAAAATAGTTGTCTACCTGGATTTCAGGGGTAGCGATCCTTCCTGCCTCTTCTGTAAGTTCATAAACCACACACTATGGGCTACCATAGCCAGGAAAATACGTGATGCCCTGATTAGTAGCTCACTCTTCAGCGAGGTTTACGTAGTGGATGCCGTGACGAAGTCTCCTTTAACGTAATCGAGAAAAACTGTCGAGAACCGACCCCACGTGATTACTGAATGACTGAGTTACTGTGTTAGCAGAGCATTTAACAATTCTAAATATAAACCTATTTACCTGTTCTACCAGATATATACTGAGTGTGTCATATGGGTGGAGCTGCTAAGCCACTGATAATTCTAGGTCTCGCAGTACTAGTACTCCTATCGGTTCTATCTACACCTCTATATGCTTCCAAAGGTTCTGGTAGTAAAATAGTGGTTGAGGTTGTTGCTGAGAGTAACGACGCGTTCGGTAAGGCACTGGAGATAGTTAGGGCTTATGGTAAGGTAATCTACGTGTTTCCGGAGTTGCGGGGATTCGCTGCCTATATCCCGCTGGGTGTAGTCGGGAATCTCAAGTCCATACCTGGGGTCTCAGCAGATAGTGCTGTACTAGTTGAAGCGTTAGGTAAGGAATTACCGCAGATCTGCGGGCTACACGGCTCCGTCCTCACTTGGAACCTGGATATGATCAACGTACCGAAGGTTCACGAGGAGTACGGCCTAGATGGTTCCGGTGTCTACATAGCTGTACTAGATACTGGTTTAGAGCCTCAGTGGAGGAACTACTTCCCTGAGGATAGGATAGCTTCTGAGTTCGGTGCCGCGTTTCTGGGTGCTATGGCTACAGCTTACCAGCAGACTGGGGAGGTTCTCAACAGGAACGCGTGGGAAGCTGACACTGATGGACATGGAACGCACGTGGTTAGCACGATAATAGGCTTCAGTGTCTACGGCTTCTACAGGGTAGATGGTGTCGCCCCCGGAGCTAGGATAATCCCGGTGAAGGTCCTAGGTAATAGAGGGCAAGGCTTCTCAACCGATGTAGCGGCAGGTATTTACTACGTAGCCAACCTCTTTAAGGAGGAGAAGGAGAGTGGTGGGAACGTCCTGCCCCCTACCGACATCATCAATCCGGTAATAATCTCGATGAGCTTAGGAGCTTCAAGGCTTTCCCCCCTAGTGAAGGCAGCAATAGACTACGCCATATATCAGGGTGTGTTCATAGTTGCCGCAGCAGGTAATCAGGGAGATGGAGGAATGACGTATCCGGGAGCTTATGGGCCAGTGATATCTGTAGGTGCTGCCGGCTGGGTAGGTGAGTGGTCTGTAAGTGGCTGGTGGAGGGCAGCCGATGTCCCTGAGGACCTTGAGGGGCAGGTGTACGTCACCACCTTCAGTAGCAGGGAACTACCTGGGCAGGACTTGGATGTGTTAGCACCGGGTAGCTGGGTTGTCGGGCCTTACACCGCGTACGGAGCTGCCCACCCGCCTTACTGGGCTAGGGGTGTTCCAGGGCAGTACTACTACCTTGGAGGGACATCTATGGCTACACCACACGTAAGTGGTGTGCTAGCTCTCGTACTGCAGGCAGATATGATGGATGGTGAGATTGACTTAAACCAGGAACTCGCTGAGGAATTACTTGAGGCTTCAACACTGAAGATAACGTGGTACAGTGTCACTGTCTACAACCCGGTGACCGGGATGTATGAGACAGTAACGTGGGGTGACGATGCCATGGGGTCCGGTCTCATACAAGCAGATCTCGCAGTTGAGAACCTGGAAAGTTACATTTCCGGGAGTAGCTGAAATTACCACACGATTTTTTAGTTTCTCTACCTTCTTTAGGTAGCTGGGTAACTACTCTAAGCATAAGGTGCTCACCGTGAACGACGATGTCGAGGTGAGGATGGCTTCGGGGACCCTAACACTTAGTGCCAGCCAAATACTTGCCTACCTCCTAGGTGTGGTCTTCAGTATCGTAATTGCCCGACTACTAGGTCCGGAGAGCTATGGGTTGATAGCTATATCCCTTACCTACCCTACCCTAATCACCAGCTTGCTGGATCTAGGCCTAGGAAGTATTATAACTAGATATGCCGCTATCCCTAATAACGAGAGAGGTGTCTATGTCTGGACAGGCGTCCTAGTTAAGCTGGGTTTGAGTGTTGTCGGCTCCCTCGTGATATACTTCTGCGCGGACTTCTTTGCTGCTATACTGGTGAGGCCCTACATAGCTAGCTACATTCGGTCACTCTCACTGTACGTCATGTCGATGGCTCTCCTAGGCAGTGCTAGCTCAGCGTTTACCGGTCTAGGTATGTACCGTGTAGCTGGCTCCATCACGGTGGCTCAGTACCTACTGAGAGGTCCCTTAGCGGTAGCTCTGATACTTACTGGGTTCGGGGTTTACGGGGCGGTTGTGTCTTACTCGATAGCTTACGTAGTGCTAGGTATTTTCTACTTCACGCTCTTCGTAAAGCTTTTCAGGAAGCCGACATTCTCAGGAAGCTCGCTGAAGAGGATGTTGTCTCTAGCTATGCCGATATACCTAGCCAGCCTAGTAGGTCTCGTAGTTGGGCCGACAGTGAGCACTGTCCTAGCCCGCTATGCATCCAACTACGACATAAGCAACTACAATGTCGGGGTAGCAGCCCTCACACCAATTAACGCGATAACAACATCTATCTCTACAGTAGCCCTCACATCGCTCCCCATACTCATAAATAACAACAACGAACTGAAGAGAAAGACTGCCCAGGTTACTACGTACTCCTCCTACATACTTACAGCTACAGTGCTCGGATATCTCACGGTGTTACGGCCATTGATCCACCTACTCTACGGCCCTGAATACGCAGATGCCCCCACCTACGGTCTAGCTTACGCAGTGGGCACAGCCTTCGGGGCAGCTCTAACAGGGGGTGTTCTCGGTAGCTTCTTCGTAGTGGTCGGGTCGACTAAGTGGAACGGTATAGTAGGTGTGATAGGCTCGGTAACAGCTATATCCTCGGCCCTGGTTCTAGTACCGGTACTCGGAGCTCTGGGAGCTGCCTTAGCGTATGCTGCTGGGGGCATAGCTTCCTCCATAGCTACCCGCGTAATAGCTAGGAGGGTTTACTCTCTGGGCGTATCCATAGGTGACACACTTAAAGCTGCTGCCCCGGCAGTAGCTGGGTGTGCCGTAGCTTTTCTAGCTACCTACACCGTCAGGGCCAACCCGCTCCTAGAGCTACTCCTAGCTGGGACAGTCTATGTTGGGGCGTACCTGGTAACCCTACCACTCTCAGCTGATAGAAGCACTATAGAGAACATGGTGGAGCTCCTAGGTAAGCTCACATATGTAGGTAAGGTACTTAAATCCATAGGGGAAGCCTACCTAAAGCTGGTCTCCTCCCTCTACTAGCCTCAGGGCCGGCTCCGGCTGTTACTAGGGTAGCGGATATTACCCCGTGTTTAGCTAGTACTTTGGTGTTATATCGTGAAGGTGTATAAGGTTAGCAATGTTGAGGTGGTACTACTTCAAGGTGATATAACGGATGTTGAGGCTGACGCCATAGTTAACGCAGCTAATCAGTACCTCGAACACGGGGGTGGGGTGGCCAGAGCTATTGTGAGAAAGGGTGGTGAGGTGATTCAGCTGGAGAGTAGGGAGTGGGTTAGGAGATACGGTCCAGTACCGGTAGGTGGGGTAGCTGTAACTAGTGCCGGTAACCTCAAGGCTAGGTACGTAATACATGCTGTAGGGCCTGTCTACGGGGATCCCGAGGGGGACGCTAAGCTAGCCTCAGCCGTTAGGAATAGCCTAGCTAAAGCTGAGGAGCTAGGTCTGGAATCGATAGCGTTGCCGGCAATATCTACAGGTGTGTTCGGGTACCCAATCAGGAGGGCAGCGTCGATCATGGCTGAGGTGCTTAAGAAGTACAGCTACAGGAGTCTTAGGAAGATCCTGGTAGTGCTCTACACCGGTGAAGCCTACAAGGAGTTTGAGTCTGTGTTTGATGAGGTTCTAGGGAAACGAAGTCCTTAGTAGCGCTAGTGCTAGTACTACTTACGTCAGTGAGGAGGGTACATTCACGTTAACATAATATGCTCCACAATCTATTTTCGCTATCTCATGGAAGCTAAAAACCATGGACTTAGTTTTGAACGTGCTTATCTATAGCGGGTCAGTAATCTAACAAAGAGCATTATCGTGTCCGGTACTGCTACTGATATCAGTATAGCAGCTATTTGAAGTAGTACGAAAGCCCAGACAGCTTTAAATATGACCTCCGTCTTCACGTCCTTAACCACCCCCATTAAGTAGTAGAGAGCCATCCCGACTGGTGGTGTTATGTAGGATGTGAGCAGAGTAGCACAGAATATCACTCCCCACCAGACCGGGTCATATCCTAAGGCTACGACAGCTGGTGTCAGTACTGGAGCCATGATCACTATTATGGATACGGGGTCCACGAACATTCCCAGCACGAATATTAAGGCTATAGAGAGCACTAAGACCGTTAGCTTAGCAGCAGGTAGGGACATTAGGAAACTAGTTACAGCTGCTTTACCTCCCAGACCACTGAATACCGAGCTGAAAGCTGATCCACCAGCCATTATCCAGACAGCCATAGATGTGATGCGGGCTGTTGTCGTAACTGCCTCGAGTAATATCTTCCTGGCCTACCTCTAATAGCTACGTAGATCAAGGTTACTGCCGCACCTATTCCGGAGGCCTCCGTAGGGGTGGCCATACCGGTGAATATAGAGCCCAAAACTGAGAGTATTATGGTTAGAGGTCCTACTAGGTACTTCAGGGAAGCTACTTTCTCTTTGAACGGTACTTTCTCTTTGTAGATAGGAACCCTATCCTTATATATGTGGCTCCACGCGGCTACATAAGCTATGAAGAGAACCGTCATTAGAGTACCTAGCCCAAGCCCCCCAGCAAAGAGAGAACCTACTGAAACACCTGTAGCAGTTCCGTAAACTATCATGTTGAAGCTTGGTGGTACTAGCTGTGGTAATGTACTAGCAGCTAGTATAGAGCCCGCAGCCAACCCCTCGTCATAGCCTTCCTTCCTCATCATAGGGTATATTAGGAGAGCTAGAGCAGCTACGGCAGCAGCTACGACCCCTGACATAGCCCCTATCACATAGCCCAGCAAGATCGAGATTATCGCTAGGGAGCCCCTGTAGCTCCCCAACCACTTACGAAACACTAAGAACAGCTCCTCAGTAACCCCACTACGCTCTAGCAAAGCACCCATAAACACGAATAGTGGTAGGGATACTAGAGCCCAATTATTCATTAAGGACCACACCCTGGAAGCAGACATAGAGTCCTCCGAAACCCCAGAAGACGTAGCTGAAAGCTACTGCCACCAAGAATAGCGCGAAGGCTACCGGTACCTTCAGGAGGAGTAGTATGAAGAGAGCTACGAACATTATGAACGGCGTTATCTGGGCCATAACCACCACCTAATGTTTAACCTTTTTGTAGAGTAACTCCAGTGCCTGTGTGAGGACTAATATGATTCCAGCTACAGCTACCCACCTAAACCACCATATCGGGGGTGCGAAAATTATCCCGAGGCTTGAGTCCACCTCGTTAATAATCGTAGACCTCCAGGCTGTCTGCACTCCAGGGATGGCTATGATAGCGGTGGCTATTACTACAACTACTAACGAGAGTATTTCAAGGAGCTTCCTAGCTTTATCGTTAAGCTTCTTGTAGACTATATCTATAGATACGTGGCCCTCAGTAGCCAGTAAGTGACCCCCAGCTAGTATAGATAGGGATCCGTAGAGCCATACCGAAAAGAAGAAAGCTCTAGCGTCAGCTCTACCAAGGAAATACCTGCTCACGACCCCGTAAACAACTGAGGCTACTAGGGGTAGTACCAGGAGAGATACATATAAAAAGAGCTTAGAGTTCAACTTGTGGAGTAGCCCCACGAACCCCACCCCTAAGTCTTCAGACCAGCTGCCTCGAGGGCTTTACTTAGCTTCTCAGCCCACGACTCGTAGCCTAGCTCCCTCCATATTCTTACTAACCTGTTGACGTAGTTCCTGGCCTCGGGGCTCTTACCTGCGTACTCTATATGTAGCTGTATCGCTGTTTCGAGGATCTTGTCTAGATCCTCCTGAGGTAGTCTGACGATAGTAGCTCCAGCATCTATCCATTTCTGCTTATACTCCCTGTTCAGCTCCGGTACATGGTAAGCTGTCCAGTAGTATGTAGCCGCGCAGGCAGCTCGTATTATCTGCTTCAAATCATCGGGGAGGTTCCTCCAGGTTTGTGGGTTAACTATGAGGTACGCGTGTACTGTTGCCTCACTATGTAAGTTATAGCCTGGGGTAAGCTTGACAACATATTTAGCTACCTCGTGGAAGCCCATCCTGTAGTTTGCTGTGTAGTCAGTCCATTCGAGGCCGTCTATAGTACCTAGTTGTAGAGCTGTGTAGAGCTCCTCAGCTGGCAACATCATTGTCTGAAGCCCCATCCTAGACCAGAACACCGCAGCTAGACCAGAGGACCTGAAGATCCTGCCCTCAATGTCCTTTAAGCTCCTAACCGGTACCCTGCTTACAAGTATCTCAACGTCTCCGAAGACCATAGGACCTATAGCCACAACACCGAACTTGCTGAAGGTTGCGTTGACTAGGTCAAAGACCTTGGTAGCGTAGTGGAGTACGTCGTACGGATTGGAGAGAGGTCCTGGCTTACCACCAGCTAAGGCAAAGACAGGGTCCTGAGATGCTAGGTAGCTAGTATAGAACATACCTACCTCAACAGTTCCGCGAGATACTGCGTCAACTATGTCCGTAACGGCTATACCTAACTCCCCAGCGTAGTAGACCTCTATGACTATCCTACCTCCAGACAATACTCTTCACTAACTCAGCAAAGTACTTAGCAGCTTCGTAACGGGGTCTCCAGCAGTATAGAACGTAATCAGCCTGAACCTACTGGTAGTAGCTACCGGTGTTACTGTCTGGGTTACTGTGACAGTCCCAGCTACTCCTGGAGCTACTGTTACTGTAGATTGACCTAAAAAGACTCCTGCCACGAAAGATACAGCTACTAAGACCACCACTACTATAGCTAGTAATACCGATCTTCTTAGAGGTCATCACCATCTCAGCTGTAGTGCTGGGATATTTAATTTTTTGTGTGTTAAAGTTAATTAAATTTAAGGAGCTTGAACGAATCTCTATAGTTCATTACATAATACCCTACATAGCAGACCTTAGATCTTTAGAGAATACGCAAAATATTCTAGCTGGTCTAAAATAAATTATAGTATAACCTAAATTATTTCGTCTCAATACGGCTTACGTCTAAGTATATTTTCAGAAACCCGTAATCTCTTCCCTCCAGTAGGGATAGGTATTTGTTACTCAGTAAGGTATTTCAACGTTCTCGATGTATGGGTTGGGTATACAAGTTATAAAATTGTAATTACAGATATATTATATAAAAGAAGGCTTATAAGAAAACTTGGTAGGAGACTTTGGCGGCGCAACTTACTAAGTACTTCAAGGGAGGATTAGGTGATCTTCGAGCTCTCTTCGATGCCGTCAAGAACTATGTTAGTGTGGTTGTGGGCTATAGAGTATCGGGAGATGCTGTAGGTTTCGGCCCTGTAGAGTCCCTGGAATCCCTACCCTTAGGTTTGGAGGATTCTCAAGCACCGGGGGCTTACAGGCTTTCTAGGGGTTCCTCAGGTTTCTTTAGGCACTCACATGCCTCCCCAAAGTACTGGCTACACCTACCTGTTCAGGAGGTTTTCACTGTTCTCGAGGATTATGCGGTAGATATTGCTAGGTATGATACGTACTCTGCGGCTCTCTTCGGTATAAAGCCGTGTGATCTAGTCTCTATGGAGGTTCTTGATAGGATACTTAAGAATGATGATAGTTACTGGAGTAGGAGGTCTAAAATAGAGCTAGTAGTTGTTGAGGAATGTACAGTACCTGGAGCAACATGTTTCTGTGGTTCTATCGGTACGGGACCGTCTGCTAGCACAGGTTTCGATATAGCTTATGCTAGGCTCAGCAACGGGATCATATTTAAGTATGGCTCTGAGAAGGGATTGAGGATACTTGAGAAGCTGGAGCTCACTGAGGTATCGGAGGAGGATGTAGCTGAGTACGAGAGAGCTATAGCAAGAGCTGGGGAGCTAACACGCTACCTACCACCACCCTCGGAGATCTCTAAGTCATTAGAGAGGAGTGTCAGCGACACATCCTTCTGGAAGGAGGTCTCCTCAAGGTGTGTTGGCTGTACTAACTGCAACATGGTCTGCCCAACCTGCTTCTGCACAGAGTTTGTAGATCAGATAGAGCCCTCAGGGAGGGCTAAAAGAGTTAGGCAGTGGTTCGGCTGCCTCTCCCACACTTATGGTCAGGTAGCTGGAACGCATTACCGTCCAGAACTCTACATGAGGTACAGGCACTTCGTACTCCATAAGTTCCTCTTCTACCCTAAGCAGGTAGGGTTAGTAGGTTGCGTTGGGTGTGGTCGGTGCATTACGTGGTGCCCGGTCGGGATAGACCTTAGGGAAGTTGTCTCCAAGGTGGTGAGTAGGTATGGGAGCTAGGCTCATCCCCAAAGTAGGCAGGGTTGTCCGAGTAGTTGAGGAAGCTCCCCTCGTCAGGACATACCACATCAGGGTAGAGGACCTTGCAGAACCTCAGCCAGGGCAGTTCAACGTACTCTACGTTAAGGGTTTCGGTGAGGTCGTGATCTCGATATCTAACTTCAGGTATGAGGGTGCTTCAGCCATAGCTGAGCACACTGTCAGGACTGTCGGTGCTGTTACCTCCTATATACAGACAGCATTAAATGTGGGCAGCCCCATAGGGATAAGAGGCCCGTACGGACGTGGCTGGCCGTTAAAGGAGTTCGAAGGTCTTGACGTCCTAGTTGTTGGGGGAGGTATAGGGCTAGCCCCCCTGAGGCCCATACTCAAACATATCTCTAGGTACAGAGACCGCTACGGTAGGTTGATGCTGCTCTACGGGGCTAGGAGGCCTGTCGATATGCTCTATAAGTACGAGTATGGTGAGTATAGAGCCATACCTAACTCCACGATGCTGTTCTCGATTGACATGCCGTACATAGGGTGGAGTGATTACGTAGGGTTCGTGACAGACCTCATAGATAGAGTGAGTCTGGACCCCGAAGCTACTGTGGCTTACGTGTGTGGACCTGAGGTGATGATGAAGGTAGCTGCCTCCAAACTAGTTAAGAGGGGTCTCAGAGAGGACAGGATATTCCTCTCTCTAGAGAGGAGGTGTAGGTGCGGTATAGGTGTGTGCGGAACATGCCAGCTAGGACACTTATTCGTGTGTAAGGACGGCCCTGTCTTCAGCTACCAGGAAGTTAAGGACTACCTAGCGGTGGGTGGGCTATGAGGAGGGCGGCAGTAGCTATAGTTAAGCTCACATCGTGCTCGGGCTGTATAAACGAGTTCCTATACACTATAGCATCGTATCCGGAACTCCTGAGGAGCGTCTCCATAGTCCACGCTACTGAGTTCCAGGATCTAAACACACTTGAGGACATTGATGTAGCTCTAGTAGAGGGTTCTGTAGTCACTCAACATCAGGAGGAGTTAGTTAAGGAGGTGAGGAGCAGAGCTAGGACCTTGATAGCCATCGGTACCTGCGCTACCTTCGGGGGGATTCAAGCAGGGAGGGTCGGTGAGGATCTTAGGAAGGTCATACTAGCCTCGTACCCTAACCCTGACTTCATATCAGCTCTACCAGATGTTAAGAGCTTAGATAGAGTAGTCAAAGTAGATTTCAATCTATCTGGGTGCCCAGTTAACGGGGATGCCCTAGCTAGGCTCCTAGTTAAGGTGATTCTAGGAGGTAGTGAGGTACCCATAGCTGAGAGCGTCTGCTCAGAGTGTAAGAGGGTTGGTGTGCTGTGTGTTATGGTCTCAAGAGGGGTGCCCTGCTTAGGACCCGTAACCTTAGGGGGCTGTGGCGCGATATGTCCTAGATTCGGGCGTGGCTGCTACGGTTGCTACGGTCTTAACACGACCGTAGTGGATGGTGAGAGGTTAGCTAGGTTCTCTGAGGTTCTGGAGAAGGTAGGTATGGGTAGGGGGGACCTCGAAGCTTTCTTGAAGTACTTCAGTTTCTCAGCTCTAACTAAGATTCGGGTTAGGGAGTGATGCGCATGCTTCAAGGTCTACTCACGAGGGTTGAAGGTGAAGGTGAGGTAGTACTTAGGACAGAAAACGGGAAGATGGTCGGGGTTGAGGTAAGGATATCGGAGGCTCCGAGGTTCTTTGAGTACATAGTACGTGGGAGGAGGTACGTCGATGTCCCGGATCTAGTGAGCAGGATATGCGGTCTCTGCGGTGTTTCATATGTAGTAACTGCGTGCAGGGCTTTCGAGAACTGCTTCGAGATTGAGGTGCCTGAGTACGAGGAGGAGCTTAGGATGGCTGTGCTAGGTGCTGAGAGGGTTAAGAGCCACGTAATACACGTAGCGTACTTGAACCTACCCGACCTCATAGGTCTAGGGTCCATCGGGGAGTTATTTGAGAGCTATACCCACCTATTCCAGTCTGCCTCCAAGATAGTTCTCTGGGCTAGGAAGGCTATGGAGATCCTAGGGGGGAGGTTCCACAACGTAGTTAACATCAGGATTGGGGGAGTCTACAGCTTCCCAAGCTCGGAGAAGGTCAGAGCTCTAAGTAGGGATCTGAACGAGATCCTGAATGATTTCGAGGGTCTAGCCAGGTTCGTCCTAGGATTGAGGAGCATCTCGGAGGAGGTCCACAAACTGAGGTATATGGCCACGGCATGTTCAGGGAGTTACTGCTGGGCAAGCAATAAGTTGGTGCTCGACGACGGGACATACTTCGGGGTGGAGTCGTTCGAGAACTACGTACTGACAGAGCAGGTAAGCTACTCAAATGCTCTGAGGTATAGGCTCGTGACCGGTGAGCCCTACCTAGTAGGTCCTATAGCTAGGTACAATAATTACATGAAGTACTTGAGGGAAGAAGTTAGAGAACTCCTGGAGGAGTTTGGTTGGAATAGGGAGTTGAGGGGGGTCTACCAAAGCGTCGTAGCTAGGATAGCTGAGACCTACAACACACTACTCGAACTAAGAGACTTCCTCAGTAGCTACAGGGAGAGGACAGTATCCAGCCCACCTAAGGTGAGCCGTGTTAGAGGGCCTTGCGTAGCCGTAACTGAGGCTCCCAGAGGAATCCTCTACCATAGGTACCTACTAGATGATAACCTGAGGGTAAGGAGCTCCAACATCATAACACCTACAGCACAGAACCTAGCCTGCATGGAGTACCTAATAGAGGGTAAACTCTATGGCTCGGCACTCGACAGTAAGGCCGTTGAAGTAGCTAAAAGCTTAATTAGGTGCTTCGACCCCTGCATCTCATGCTCCGTCCACGTATCTAGAGTAGAGATACCTGCAGGTACAACAAGGACTTAACCATCCCCCAGGAAATACTTTATCCTTGAGTATACCGAGGCCATCTACATAGTTAAGTGATACATAGAACCAACTAGGAGGATCTCTAGTAGGTACTTTATCTACTAACTCCTAAAGGTAGTTCTGCAGAGTAATAACGAGGTCTTAGAGGGTTACTCCACTTAAGCCTGCGGAGTGGGCTGACAGCTCTACATGCAGCGAATCTATAGGGCTATATTTTATTACCTTCAGCATATAATAGGGATAAGCTTTTGAGGAAAACACTCTTAATCGGGGTTTTGCTCGCTGTCCTAGTAGTAACAATGATCGGGATTGGTCTATTTCAGATGTCAATGCGGGCCCCGGCTGAAATGCCAGTTAAGGTTACACTGAATAAGATTCGTGAAGCCTACTACAGCAACCCACACTACACTACGCAGAGTTCACTATAAAACAACTAAATATATAATGGAGTGGGTACTACCTCACCATCTTAATCTACTAAACCATCTAAAGCTCGAGTCCCCCGCACGCAGGCCCACCCTCTAAAAGAACCGAGTAGTTCTTTAAAGCCCGGCCAAGCCCTGAATCCTAGTAGCCAGGTAGGTCCTACTTCTACCTCTAGCAACTAACTCTGGGAGAATTATCCAACTACCTTTAAGGAAGGAGCCACATAACCATCTAGAGGGGTAGGAAGCTCTTAGGAGACTTAGATGGTAGGTCAACCTAATCTACTCTGCTACTCTAGTAGGTAGTTAGTAGGACATCCAGAAGTACCGTAGTTGTTTCATATCGAGCTGTAGTAACAGTATGTGAAGTGGTTACCGTTGCAGTATTCTGAGTTACAGTAAATGTAGTAGTCGTAGTTTTGGAGGCTGTGTTACAGTAGTAGTAACTGTAGCAGTAGTAGTTATAGGTCGCGTGGTAGTTGCTGTTGTAGTCCGAGTTATAGTAATATAATAGGTGTTGTTGGTTTAGCTAGTGGTAGCCAGTCAACGTTATTTTATCTAATCGGAGTGGTTTATCGCATATTCCATCTTTATCTCTATCTTCGCAGGTATCACTGAATCCTGTTCCATTAAGATTACTCCAGCAGTTTCCACCGAGGTAGTTACCTCCAACAATATTCCTCCCAACAGTCCTAGTAGTATTCCAATAATTCCTACCAGCAGCCTTAAGAACTGCGTTTATTAGATTACTAAAAGGATATTATTAAATATCACATTATCAGACGAATAAACCAGGTGGATACCGTTCCTATTTGATGATACAATGTTATTTAATATTTTGTTATGGTTCGAACCATCCAGAGAGATACCATAATAGTAGTGTTTGCTTATCTTCAGGTTCTTTATGGTTACCTTGTTTGCTTTAACGTTGTCACGAACAAAACCTCATCAACACTGCTATTGAAGTTAACTGGGTGAGATCAGCGTACGGATCACCTGGAAATAGTTTCTAGATACTTCACCTCACCCACAGGGATCTAGCTATAACTTACGTAGAGTTCCCAGAATTATAGTTATACCACCCTGCAGCTTAGTCAAACCGCTCCCTCAGTTCAACATCGGTCTGGGCATATCATCCAAAAATTTATTAGAAGTCATGTCTACTGGATTTATTTGTAGTGTCCTTTGCCGGCCATCCACTAACGCATCGAGATTTCATGTGAAGAGCTGTGAGGTACTTTAGTGAACCAAACAATAACTTTAGCTGGAGTTAAATTCTCAGGGTAACTGTCCGGATATGGTATATCAGCTCTCTAGGATTCACGACCCAACCCTCAACTACGGGAGTGTTTCTGTCCATACGAATCTTTAAGACTTGGACTTCACCCACGGGTTTAAACCAGTATTCTATGTAGTCACCCCACTCTATAGGCGGTAATCTTTGATCGGCTACCAAAAACATTTCATTAAGTACTACGCCAGCAGTAGCGTGCCAGCCTACGGAAGTGTTAATAATCACTATGAATACTTCCTTAAACCCGCCGGCTAGTAGGGCGGCAGCAGTAAAAACAGCGTAATCTGAGCACACCCCCTTCCTTACCTTAAGAAACTGAAGAGGTGTGAGAACACTAAATGAAGTGGCCTCAGCTTTTTCGTAATCGTACTCAGTATTCTTCTCGAGCCACGATAGAACCCTCCGTAGAGTCTCTTCATTGCTAAGGAGCTTACCTCCAAGAACCTCCTTCCTAATTATTTCCAGTGTTGTGGTATTATATCCGTACATAACTGCTTCTAATAGATCTATATGGGGGTCTGGTCTGACTAAAAGCAGTACACTTGTACAGCTAGCGGGAATTATTTTCTCTTCGATGCTTATAGAAAAATGACACACATACCCTTCTCTAGTTAGTACTTTATATGTTGATACATAGCTTAACATGCCTACCCTTCTCAAAGCGCTCACTATTCGCCTAGCTGAGTAAACCATTACACCATGAGTACTATTCACAAACAAGTAATCAGGACTGAGGAGCTCCGACCCACCCCCTGCTTCAGGAGTTAAGTAGAGAACAGTGGTATCACCCATTTTTAACCAGCCGTAAGGCCTACCCTCCATAACTAGGGTGATGTGTGTATTATTGAGTACCAGTTTTCTGGGAGCACCAGCTGAGGAAAAGAAACTCCAACTAGTAGTATAATTAATAGTAAAGAAACTCCAACTAGTAGTATAATTAATAGTATGGTGTGGCAATACATAGGTAATCAATAGCATAAGCACAACTATCAGCAAAATTAGACCGACTTTCTTCCGAGTACCGGTGTTTTTACTATTGCTACTTTCTTTCTTGGGGATATCAGCTTCACGTGTATACTCTTCGAAGATGGTGGGAGTTCTTAAGGGTCGGACGGCCTCCTCTTTATGCGTTACCTCAAGCTCTGGAAGACTAGGTCTCCTTATCTCTAGGTGTTTAACCTCTACAGATGGTGGTATGCTTTCCAAGAGCTTAAGCAAGTCCTCCAGGTAGGGTCTGAGGGATCTGTGCCTAGGGTCTGTTGTAACTAGGTGCTTTACCTCCTTAGTATATCTAGTTAGGGGCCTCAACGCTTCGACAACCTCTCTACAGGCTAGTAACTTCTTAACTACAGAGCCTACTCTTTCCGCATCCTTACCAAGTAATTCCTCAACTTCAAAGACTAGTACACCGAGCTGAACTAGGAATCCATCAACACTTCTAATGGTTTGAGCCCCAGCTACGAATCTCCGTAAAACATCTCTAAAAGATATTAGGTCGCTGTCAGTCCCTTCATCTAAACAGTACTTAAACTCCTCAAGCACGGGAATCCAAATATAGCGGTTTACCTCTAAATTTAAATTCAGGAAAGAATTAGCATAGTTTCAGTAACATGCCCCTCTCCTATAGACTTAGGTGTAAAGATCCCTCCAAGTTGGGTGATTTACATCAGCTATCGGCCTATAACGTTAATGTGATACTATCTATAGTTGCTTAGTTACGCTGGTTGTGATATCGACTTAACACTTAGAGGGAAAATTACAGAGGCAGAAAGAGAGAAGCTTCACGCACTCCTAAATAACATCTCAGCTCTCCTAGAGGCAGGGTCTGATAAAGTTACGAGTCTAGTTATAAGAATACTACAGTAAAGGTAAACCAGTCAGCAACTACCCTCTCATACCTCTCATAATAATCAACGAATTTCAGGAAGAGGAAATAATCAAGAAATGATGAGTTAAAAAACCATTAAGCCTAGGGAGGTGGTTAGGGGGTGTGGCGGGCCCGCCGGGATTTGAACCCGGGACCTCCGGCTCCGAAGGCCGGCGCCCTATCCTGGCTGGGCCACGGGCCCTATGTTTCCTAGGTTCTTCACTTTTATCGTTTTGTGGTTGTAGCAGGTTTACGGTAGTTTTTTGCTGTGTGGGCTATCTTGCTTGGTGTGGAGGATTTGAAGAGGGTGCTACTCGTTACTACACGGTCTGCTCAGGGCATGGTTTCGGAGATTGCTAGGTCGTTGAGTGGGAAGTACTGGGTAGAGGTGTTTGTTTCTAGTGCTGTTGTTGCTCAGTTCATTAGCTGTGAAGACCTGGCTACTGAGCTGAGGGAGAAGCTCGGTAGGTGTGACTACGATATCGTGCTGGTACCGGGTCTTGTTGCTGGGTCTACCCGGGTGGTTGAGGAGGCGATCGGCTGTACCGTCTATAAGGGGCCGAAGTATGCTGGTGATATACCGCTAGCGCTAGACCTACTTGAGAAGGGTTTGAAGCTCAGTAAGGACGTACCCGCAGACGACCTGCTTAAGGATTTCTTCTCCGCAGACCTTGCGAGGAGGTATGCTTCCGTAGTATCTATGAAGAGGGCCCTCTTCACCCTCGGAGGGCGTGAGGTGTTCACCGATCCACCACCACTCCTACTCCTGGTTGAGATATCAGCATCAGATCGCCGCAAGTTCGATGAGAAGCTGGTGAGGGCTGTTGAGGCAGGGTTTGAAGGTGTTGTCGTGGGTTGCCCAGGGAGGTGTGAGCAAAGTCTCATAGCTGAGCTAGCGTCTAGGGCTAGGGAAGTCCTAGGTTCCGGGATCATAGGTGTAGATCTCCCGAGGGTTGGGGACCTTACTAAGGACGTAGCTGACTCGGTTGACCTAGTCCTCAATGTAACCGGTAAAGATGTCGATGTCGTCGCTCACTTAATCGGTAGCGATAAAGGTGTTGTGGTGATACCCGACACGGTAGACAGGGTTGAGGACTCTCTAGCTAGTCTATCAACAGCTACCTCTAAGCTCGTGGAGGTAGGGATCAGCAAGATCGTTGTGGACCCACTCATCAGACCTCCCGGGGTAGGATTTGCTGAGTCTATCACCAGGTTCTACCAGTCGAGGAAGAGCTTCAACTACCCGCACCTATTTAGTACAGCTAACGTCTATGAGATGGTCGACGCTGACAGTCACGGTATGATAGCTCTACTTGTTACTATGGCTTTCGAGCTGGGTGCTTCTCTAGTGTTAGCTACTGAGGAGAGTGATAAGGTCTTCAGAGCTATAGAGGAGCATGCTGTAGCTAGGTACATGACGTACTCATCCTATCTGAGGAGATCCCCACCGAAGGACTCCCCCGACGGAGCTAACCTCCTAATAGTCAAGAGTAAGCGGTCGGGCCTTAGAGCAGTACCCTCAATTAGTGCGCCTACAGTGGAGGTGGGAACCGTAGAGTACCGGGCCGACCCCAGGTACTATGTTAAGATATATGTGGATCATGAAAGGAGGCAGCTAGTTATCGATGTATTGAGTAGGGACAGTGGGGAAACCCTCGCCAGGTTCCTGGGTAAGGAAGCCATGTCTCTAGCTAGAGCTGTGGTAAGAATGTTCGATCTAACCCCAGAACATGTAGCTTACCTAGGGTACGAGCTGGGTAAGGCCGAGCTAGCCCTGAGGTTAGGTAGGAGCTACGAGCAGGACTCCGAGCTCATCACGGGCCCAGAGGATAAGCTCAGGCACTTGAGGATCTCAGCGAAAAGCTTAAATACTGTAAGACCTACGTTTGTAGGGTAGAGAATGTCGGTTAGAAGAAGAGAAGTTAAGGTAAGGAAAATTTCCGGGAGAAAGAGTGTTCGGGGTAAGACCTACACCTACGAGTACTACACGCTCCCACTAAATCTCTACATACCTAAGTCCATGATCGAGAAATGGGGAGAAGAGTACATAATAGAGAGGAACGAGGAGAAGGGAGTCATAGTAATCAAATCTAAGAAAGCAGAGTCTGGATAGGGCTTGATAAGGAAGAAGGAAATACTATTTATTTTACTTCAGATAATACCCCCGGGTTACGTAACCACGTACAGCTCCCTAGCTAAGGTACTCAAAACATCACCCCGCGCAGTAGCCCGCATGTTGAAGTACAATAAAAACCCTATAGTAGTCCCATGCCACAGAGTCGTCTCAGCTTCGAGAGACTTAGGTGGCTACACCTTGAGCGGCAGGCCCAGCAGAGAGTTTAAGCATAGGCTTCTAGAGCTTGAGGGTGTAGAGATCTCCGGGGATAGAATAAGTAGGGAAAGCATTATCTACCTAGATTACCTCCTCGACTGAATCCAGTGGAAGTACTCCGTAGCGCATCCATAATTTCCCTAATGAATTCCCCTACGCTGGCTACACCGTCACGGATTAGTTCCCTGATCCTAACTAAATGGCTTTCCTGAACCCCGAATACATTCGCATACCTTGCTGAAGCAACCTCGGACACCTCTCTGATCGTTACTAAGCCTCTCTCCGATACAGAAATCCTCTTCGAGGCCGTCGAGGACGTAAGTACATAGAGTAGCACTAGATCTAGAAGAACTTCGGAGCAAGTACCTGGGATGAGTCCAGTTAAGCTGGATCTAGAAGCGTTGTATACGTGCGTAAGTACGGCCTCGGCTCTCCGAATAACTTCCTTGATGTGTCGGCTCTCAATAGAGTTCATTAAAGACCTGAAGCTCTCGTTGTAGAAACCCGGTACCTTACCTGACAACATATTAACTGCCTCGGTGATTTCTCCGGCTACCTCGGATATTTTATTCCAGTTAATTCCTCCTCTAACGTCAACTTCCTGAAGTAATGCAACTAACTTGATTATCCCTGAAGTTACATCACCGAATATCTTCAGGAACTCCTCTACTCTGTCAAGCACTGAGGGGTTCTCTGAAAGAGCCATCACAGCTAAGATCCTTGAGATCGAGTCTAGGTCCTCAATGCTCTGGGGCGATATTTCTAACGCACTATCTTGAACTCGAGTATATATCATTAGCCTGCCCATAGTCTCGTCGAAGATCAGCTCAGTTATAGAATTGAACTCTATAATGAGCTCTCTCCAAGTTCCTCTAAAACGTAAGACTAGGTGGGTATCAGCAAACTCCAACTGACACGGGGTCACTATCTGATTATCTCTGCAAAGCATATTTAACCACCCGAACCGTATAGAATAACCCAGAACTGACGTAAATCCTCCCTCAACGGGAATATCTCCTCGAATCTATAGCCCCTCCTAACCCCATCTCTAATGTAGTCCGATACGAGAGGTTGGATAGATCTAAGTAGTTGGAGACTCTCTAACAGAGTGTACATGCTCGAGAATGACCATGTGGAGCTCGATACGTTTTTAAGAACTCCCTCAAGAACTACTATAGAGTCTAAGAAAGATATTTCGTGGGATGCGAGCTCTCTTAATGATTCTTCTAGAGGTTTCATAAACTCGGAAGTAACTCGACTTATGTTGCTATCATTAATTTCTACGGGTTGAAATCCCTCTAGAAGAGTCGATACTTCCGACATGACATTCCTGTAGATCTCCGACATGAAGAGAACTTTCTCAACAGCTTCTAAAGAGTTTGCTAGGTAGGCTTGAGAGAAATACTTCCGGTAAACCTCAAGTAACTTCATTAGCTGGTGACTCCTAAGCCCGTGAGCTTCCAGCACCCCACTCAATCTACGTGCTTCACTTGCTAGTTTATCAAGTTTACTTATTAATGAATCTAGCTGTCTATCCATACCTAGTAGAGCTGCTAGTACGTAGTTCTGATATGCTTGTATATCTCCGAAGTTACTTCCTGAGCACTTCGGGATCTCTCTAATCGAGAACTCTATTCCAAATATGTCTCCATAGGACTTAGGTATAGTCTCCGATAACATCTTGTGGAGTTCGTGGCAGTATCTCCTGAGAGCTTGTGTGATCCTAGATATCAGGTCAGGGAGAGCACCCATCCTTTCCGGTTCCCGCCGTAGTGTTCTCATCTCATCCAGGATGAGGATAAGGGATTTTCGGACCTCCGAAGCGCTAATGCTGAGTAAGGTCTTTATGTTGTTATCAAGTTCTGAGACGACGTTGAGGATCTTATTACCTAACTCCTCGTCAACTTCCTCAAGCTTTCGGCAGGTCCTAAATATAGCGGGGTAATCTGTAACCCCCAAGTGCTTTATGCTCTCATAGCTGGAGAGGACTTTCTTAGCCTCAGAAGAACTCTCTTCAAGATCTTTGAACGATCTCAGAGAGCTACCCTGAAATTCTCCTAGAACAGCTTCAGATATCTTGATCTTATAGCTCAGAGACTCCGCGTGCTCGTGACATTCAGCTACCAGGCTATGAACTCTCTCAGCTAGATCTATGTAGCTTCTGATAGAGCTTAGAGCCCCTACTACCGCAACTGTAATTAAAACTGTTGCCGGGATATCAGCTAAGCTAGTAGTGAGTAGGGTAGCTAACACCGTGATTGAAATAGCTATAGCCATCTTCGTGGCTATCCCCAAGACGAAGGCTTTCACTATCCTCCTTTCTAGGTGACTGGTGTAGGTTTTCCTCATTCTTTCCTCAGCAAATCTACTGAGCAGGAGGCCGAGTGCGAATAGAGTGAGAGATAAGAATAGCCTAATCAAAGCCCAGTCACCTAGATATTCCTTCTCTATCCTTGAGAACTCTATCGGTATTGCTACCAGCTTACTAACATCCGTTGTAGAGAACTTAGCTACGTATGTAGCTGTCAAGTAGAATACGGAGTATGAGACGCTCATAGCTATGGCTAGCATGTAACCTACCGTGACAGTGGATAGTGAAGCAAATAGAGAAAGAGAGATAGCTAAAGATCTCGGCCCAGCAACAGACGCCATGAAAGCAACTATATATGCTCCCCCAATAATAACCTCAGAAAGCTCACCTGCTTCAGACATAGTGAGATATATTGGGATAATTAACATGGAAAGAAGGGAAATTACTGCTACCTTAGCGTAAGGTAGGGAATACGTCACGCCGTTAACTGTGTAAACTCTACCCAGGTATGTCGCTATCAGTAGAATTATGAAGGTCGTGGCGATACCTGGGTGCCTATCACCGACAACGAAAACCACAGCAACGGAGAGAGCTGAGAGAACTATTAGCTCCAAATACTCCCATATAGGTATTGCCCAGAGTAACACCAGGAAGTAGGCTAGGTAAATACACGATACCATAAACTTCCTGGTCAATACATCTCTATTCATAGCTCACACGCTGACCAACCTGTCTTGAAGTCGTGAAAGTCTGGCTGCGATAGTGATAGCATCCCCAGAACGAGCTATCTCGCGTAACATCTCCACACCCTCACTGAGGACATTCATTATCCCGTATCTGATTAATGCTTTCACTTCTATTTTATCGTTATCTAGATACTCTAAGACCAACCTGTCTTCGGTAATCTCCCTCAGAGCTCCTAACCTCTCCCTCATACCCTTCCACACTCTGACTACCCCAAATAGCGTGTTGTTAAGGGGTGCTCTATGTAGTCTCGTGTATGCGTAGAATGCTATGTCTATAGCTGAGGTAGCATCTCTAAATATTGAGACAGGCTCTAAGCTCAGGCATATGGGGATGTATGTGCCGGTAATAGGGTTCCTAAAGAACTTAGTCAAGATCTCTGCGAGACACTGCTCGACGTAGTCTACCTGACCCAGCTTGGTTGAGTATTCCGCTACTCTATTAATAGAGAATAGAATTATCGAGAAGTTTTTGAACGCCATCAAGCGACCGATAAGCGATGCTATATTGATCTTATCAAGCTTACCTACATCGCTGAGGTCCACATCTAGGATGAGATGTACGTCGGGAAACATCCTTAAGTTTTCCATTAGCTTCAGCACCTCATATGCTGTCACAGTAGTATGGTCACGAGTTCCTGAAACGATCATTACAGACCGCGTAACTACCGGACTTATATAGGAAACTATGCTCCTAGCTACCTCACCATACTCCTCAAGAATAGAGCCGGACAGCTGGATTACGGGTTCTTCAAAGTCTTTAACAGGTAGCTTAATCCAGCGCCACTTACCTGACGGGGTCGTTAGACTGGCATCCTCAGGGTAAAGTGTGAGGATAGTGCCAAATGAGTCTAAGACCTTAGAGAAAAGAGGTAAGTATGTCTCGGGGATCACAGCAACACCTTCCTGCTCAGGTGTCTCCAACTCATCTAAAAGCCCTAAAACAACGTTCAGTAACTTGCTCGTGTAATTCCACCACTATTTTAAGTAGTATTAAATAATTAAATTTGCTTAGCAGTTCTGCTGGGTAGAATATATTTTAACAGTTCACCGTCTCGATTAAACCAATCAAATCCCACTGTTGCGTTAAGATCGTAAGAGATCATAGGGTTCTACCATCACGTAAAGTAGTAATCTCAAGACCGATATCTTGAATTAGAGGTACGAACTAGCAACACAATCAGGTTAGGGTCTGGAACATGTGGTGAGGAAAGGGATTAGTGGTCTATGGTTGAAGGTATACGGTGATGTGACATCGATGGAATATACTTTAATTCTGTTTCTGATGTCTTGTTATATCGGCTTACCGCATAGTTAGGGTGGTGGTAGCAATGCCGGTAGTTAAGTCGGTCTTCGGTTCTAGAGGAGTAGCTTCGGATTCTTACCTGGCTTCTAAAGCAGCTCTTGAGGTTCTTGAGGAGGGAGGTAACGCGTTCGACGCTGCTATCGCTGCGAGTGCTGTTCTCTCAGTGGTTCTCCCTCAGACTGGTGGTCTCGGGGGAGACGGATTCATGATGGCTTTCTACGGTGACGACGTCCTAGCGTATATGTCTAGCGGTAGATCACCGTCAGGCTTTAAAGCAGATGAGTACCTCAAGCTCGCCCCGAGGAGAGGCCCGTTAACAGTAACCGTTCCAGGGCTAGCATACCTCTGGGGGTTTCTCTCCGAGGAGTTCTGCTCAATGCCTCTAGAGAAGCTTTTGCGGCCCGCAGAGTCCCTCGCCTATAACGGTTTCTACGCAGGTTACTACCTATCTAGGGCGTCTAAGCAGGTCGAGAACGAGCTTTCGAGCTACAGGTGGGTGAAGTACTTCAAGAGCATCGAGCCGGGGACCTACATAGTAAACAAGGAAATGGCTAGGACGTTGAGGGCCCTAGCTACTAGGGGGTGGGACGAATTCTACTATGGTAGGCTGGCTGAGCAATTCGTGACCGAGCTCCAGGAGCAGGGGGTTGATATAGGGCTGGACGACCTCATGGACCATGAGGGGCTTGAGGTGAGGCCTCTGAGGCTGGACCTCGATGGTATGGTAGCCTACGAGCTACCCCCTAACACACAGGGTGTTACGACACTCCAAATGCTATCAGCTATCTATGAGTTGGGGCTCAACCAGCTACCCTTCGACGAGCCTTCACGGATAGAGAGGTGGTCGGAGATAGTGGAGGTAGCTTACGGGTTCAGAGACACGTTCTTAGGGGATCCGGAGTATGTCAGCATAGACGTCTCGGAGTTTGTGAGCTACGGTAAGGCTAAGCAGCTCCTCCTAAACAAGCAGACCGCGCAGAACACTCCCCCAGGAGGTGGTGATACAACATTCTTCACGATCTATGACGGGGAGTCGTTAGTGGGGTTTATCCAGAGCCTCTTCCACCCATTCGGTTCCGGGCTAGTAGCACTGGGATTCCCGGTTCAGAATAGAGGGTACGGCTTCGCGAAGAAGGCTGGACTACCTAACAGCCCAGCACCTAGGAAGAGGCCTCTCCACACTCTCTCAGTACTCGCTATCGATGGTGGGGACGAGAGGTATGTAATCGGCTGTGCTGGGGGTGATTGGAGACCTCAGATACATACCAGGATCTTCGAGAACATCTTCATCTACAGGATGAGCCTCCCCAAGGCCCTAGACGCCCCAAGGTTCATATTCACAGAGACTTCTGGTACGACTAAGAGAGTTGTTGTAGAGCCGAGGCTTAGAGCCCCTCAGGTAGCTGGCCTCACAGTAGAGATAGTGGAGGACTACGGATCTACGGGCCTGGTACACGTAGCTGTAGTGAAGAAATCTAAGCAGCTAGCTCAGTTCGCATCTGACCCTAGAAGCGAGGGACTATCTCTAGCAACTCAACCAGGTTAGTAATTCAATTCCAATAGGGTATACGGTAGTTTAATAGGTATTTTTAGTATATAGATGGGGTCACACAAGCTTTTAAAGGTCTAGCACTTCGTAGTCTTGGAGTCCGCTATGGGCGCGCTAGACACTATAGCGATAATCTACGCGTACATACTGTCATTCATAATACTCGGCATCATCGTGATAGCGATCCGCATCTCCGCTAAGTTCCCAGCAAAAGAGAAAGCCCCACCCACCAGCAGAGCGGAGGAGACAACACCTACCCCGCCTCCGACAGTTGAGGCCGTACCTAAGGCGGCTGTACCGGCAGAGCCTTCTACTACCTCGATAAAGGAGAAGATAGCTGCTGCTGTGACCGCAGTTGCTACGTACTTAGCTACTCAAGCTTCCGTAGAGCTCGGAGGTATGGAGGCGCCCACCTATGCGAGGCCGATAGTCCCAGGCTGGGTCTACCAGTGGAGGTCCCAGGTTAATACGAACTTTAACGAGCTATCGATGATGAAGATGATGAAGAGAAGGTGACTAAAGCCGTAGATGAGGAATCTGCCCCAGATCTTTGCTCCAGAGGCTCGTCCTAGCTAGGTTAAATTCACTATCCCTTACCTCAAAGGGTAATTGTTTCTTACGTGCTAAGATAATGTAGGAGATGTAGTTACCTACTAATAACTGGTTTAGAAAACCTAGTGGAGGTTGAGGAGGTTTGGGTAGTGCTGGGAGGGTTTGGGTAGATGCTCTCACATCGAAGCAGGGAGTCCTCCTCGGGGTTCTAGCTAGGGAGCTACTCTCATTAGGCTTCGATGTCCTAGTTACGTGCCGAGAGTACGAGTTCACGTGTAAGGTCTTAGAGTACCTAGGTCTGGACTACATAGCTGTCGGTAGGTACTCGGAGGGAGACCCCTACTCTAAGGTTTTCGAGGATGCTGTGAGGATGTCAGCACTAGTTAACATAGTGCGGAAATTCTCTCCTGAGTTCCTCGTCGCGTACCCCAACCCATCTGCGGCCAGAGTAGCATTTGGTGTGGGGGTGCGCTACATAGCTCTAACAGACTCCCCGCACTCAACCATACCGAGCAGGCTATCACTACCTCTAGCAGATACCGTGATCTTCTCCGACTGCATCCCGAGGAGTGAGATCCTAACATACGTTAGTGAGAGATTCACTAAGGTACTGACCTACAGAGGGGTCGACGAGGTCGGGTGGGTTAAGAGGTTGAAGCCTAGTGAGGACGAGGTCAGAGTACTCGGTCTCAGACCGTGGGACTACGTGGTGTTCAGACCTGCGGAGGAGATGGCTACATACTACCGCTCACTCAGTTTACTACCACCTGATAAGGTCCTCGACGTCCTGGCAGGTCTCGGCTACGATGTCGTTCTACTACCCCGCTACTCGAAGCATGTAAACCTGAGGAGAGAGGGTGTGATAGTCCTGGAAAAGGGGTTCAGCGGGCCGTCCTTGACTTACTACTCGAGGCTTGTAGTCTCTGGTGGGGCCTCGATGGCTCGGGAAGCAGCACTAGTAGGAACTCCCGCAATAACCTACACCCCCCTAGATCTACCGGTGAATAGATGTGTGGAAAGTTGGGGCTTCCCACTTAGGAGAGTTAGCTCACTACAGGAACTTGAGGAGCTCTCCGGGGAGATGTCCACGCAGTCTACTACCGAGAAGGAGAGGTATCTGAAACTAGCTACCTCACTTGAGGATCCTCTAACCACGGTCATTAACCTCATCTCGAAGGCTGCTGGTGATCGAAGAGGATGAGGATTTTTCTAACCCTCTGGTACAAGGACTTCAGGAGGGGTAGCTTAGTAAGTGAGGTTATTGATGGAGGATTCGACGGCTTCGAACTGAGTCTGGACTACCCGCTATGTAGGTCGGTAAAGCTCTCCGAGATAGGTCCTCTAAAGCAACTCTTAAGCTCGGGCCTTGAGATGGGGGTCCACCTACCTTGGCGTGAGGTGTACATAGCATCACCTATTGACGAGGTTAGGGAAACCTCCCTCAACTACGTTATTAGGTGTTTACGGGAACTAAGCAGCCTCGACATTACCTACCTAGTGGTCCATGCCTCGACGGACCAGGCGGTGTGCTCCGATAATGTGGATGTATGTGTCTCAGCTGGCTTGAAGTCGATCACAGCTATTGCTGAGGTTGCTAGTGAGCTAGGTGCTCCTCTATATGTCGAGACTACTAGAAGCTACTGTTGCGGGGGGTTAGAGCAGGTAGTGAACTACCTCGATTACGGGGCGTTGATCTGCTTAGACATACCTCACGCAGTTGAGAGGTATAGCCGCCTCTACAGGAGGCCCATGTCCCTATCTGAGATCTTAAGAGAGGCACCACCGAGAACCCTTAGAGCAATTGGCTGCGTCCATCTCCATGGATACACGATGAGCGGGTACCACGTCGTCGATTCCCACCTCGAACTGCAGAGAACCCTACTGAGCGAGTACCTAGATGTCCTGAGGAGGAGGATAATAGAACCTAGGTACACCGTCTTAGAGTCCTTCTACTCGCTGGAGACTGGAAAGCAGATTCAGTTTAATAGATTGAGGTGGTGTGTTGAAGAGCTTAAGAAAGGTTATGGTAGGGATAGATGAGGCAGGTAGAGGCTCCTTAGTCGGAGACCTTTTTGTAGTAGCTGTTGCTGTAGCGAGTGACCGCAGGGTAGAACTAGCTGAAGCCGGTGTGAGGGATAGTAAGCTTCTGAGTAGGTCTAGGAGGTACGAACTCCTCCTCAAAGTAATAGAGTGTTCTGAGGCTATAATCGTCAACAGGATAACCCCTGAGGAGATAGATAGGGAAAACATAAACGACCTGGAGGTTAGAGCTGTGGAGAGATCTGTAAGACACCTCAAGTCGCGAGGACTTAACCCGGTGAGGATAGTGATCGACGAGATAGCAGGTAGAGAGAAACAAGTAGAGGCAGTGTGCAGGAAGTACTTCCCTGATGTGGAGGTGGTTATGGAGCCCGGAGCTGACAGGGACTTCATAGAGGTATCGGCAGCTTCGATAGTTGCTAAGACTATGAGAGACCTCCACATTAGGAGCCTATCCAATATCTACGGTGAGATCGGGAGTGGGTACCCGTCAGACCCACGAACAATTAGCTGGCTAAACAAGGTCAGATCCGCGGGGCACATCCCGAGGTGTGTTAGAATGTCTTGGAAGACTGTTAGAAGGGGTGTTAGCAGAACCCTCGATGAGTTTGTGAAGAAGAGGTAGGTCCCTTCTCTGGGCTAGTCCTTAGGGTGCCTAAGAAAGCTTTTTTAGAGCCCTACCTAAGTGTTGTAAGGGAGGCGCCCCAGATGCTGCACCTTACATTCCTACTGCTAGTCGTATCGTTCCTACTCGTGCTAGTAGGTATGCTGATAATGATGTTCTCAGTGCTCAGAGAGTCGGGTAGTCCTGGAGGTGGTGAGAGAAAGGTTGAAGGTGGTGGCATCCTGATAGTGGGGCCCGTACCGATAGTTTTCGGTACGAGTGAGAGGATCACAAAGATCCTTATACTGCTCGCCATAGCTCTACTCATTACCGCGGTGGTCTCGTTCATTATCTTATCCTCCGGTCACTGGAGGTGGGTCTCCGGTTGAAGCTCTTCAAGGTAGGCCTCACGTTCATAATCCTGGGGTTCGCCCTAGCTTTCGTTGCTGTATTGTTGCCCATAGCTCTAGGTACCGCCTCATCGAGTCAGGGAATTAACTTCTCCGGTGGGGGGTGCGTCGTAATAATGTTCATACCTATATGTTTCGGTGTAGGTGAGTACCCTCTGGTACCGATAATAGTGTCCGCTGTTTTAGCATTGCTGTTAATGGTGTTCGGATTAATGATCTTAAGGTGGATGAGGAACTTATCTACGGCAGGGGCTCCAGCATAGTACCTACCTTCACGCAGTAATATTGGGAGCTAGATGTACTGGACTCTTCCTCTTACTCTGAGGGGCTCTATTCACCGACTAGCTTGAGGTTCCCGAATTACTAACTTCTCTAGTACGCTCCTCACCTCAGCAGGTATCTCATGGCTGGAGGATATAGCCGTATCTGTGCAGACAGCGACGTGGGATATGTTAGCTGCTAAGCGGCCTGTTGCTGTGTTGTATACTGAGCACTTATACCTCAAGTGCTTCCTCCCTACCTCCTCTATCCAGACATAGACCCTCAGCTTATTGTCGAGCCTGCACGGGGATTTTATCTCTGCTTTAACCTCAACTGTCGGTATGAAGATACCGTACTCATGTATTAGCTTGCTGTACCCTATTCCCACACTCGAAAGTAGCTCCATGAAAGCCCTCTCACAGACCTTGATGTAGTTAGTGTAGTGCATGACCTGAAGGTAGTCGGTCTCAGCTAGCTGGACTGTGTACTCTATGTGGAAGGAGTTGGGAGGGACTCCCTCAGGGCTGGTAGGTTGCTGTGAGTACACATCTTCCCGCTCCTTACCTAGAGCGGTAGCTAGCTCCTCCACGTCTATCCCCAGCTCTCGAGCAAGACGTTTAAGATCCTCCACGGCTTTCTTCTCAGCCTCATCTTCCGGCATACCGTTAAAGACGTAGTGATACTTCATTAGGTCGTAGTAGACAGCTAGGTTTGCTATCACATCTTCACGACCCAGCTTCTCGAGGACTACCCCAGCATGAACTAGAACCACGTCCCCGGGCTTCACACCTTCAGCAGCAACTAGTGCCCGTATTCTAGCACCTCCCACATCTACCTCACCCTCTATGCCGCTGACCTCAACTAGCTTACCGAGCACGCCCCAGCACGTAGGCGCTCCCAGTAAGTTATGTACGGAACCCTAATAGATATCTATGGCTAGTATCGGAGGGCAGGAGCTTTCATAGGGGAATATGCTTGATAATGTTAGTTAAGTTAGCCCCGCTAAAGCGGGTCCCATCTTTTAAGGAAATAGTTGTGTACTCTCTTTACGGTGATATACTTGGAGATAGCGGTTAAAGAGCAGTCACACCATAACTACACCCCTATTACTGAGAGAGTGCTTGTAGTTGAGAGATCCACCGGTAACATAGTCGGGGTTCTAGGTGAGAGACTAGGACTAGATGAGCAACTAGCAAAAGGGATTTCGTTAGTAGCTACTATTCTGTCATCAGTTGGGGAGAGAGTTGGAGCAGAGCTAGTAAGTTTCGAAGTAAGATACTCCTCGAAATTGGTTTCTGTTGAGGTTAGAGGTAGAGACTTGAGGATAGCGGTGACATCGGCCTAAGCAAGGTGGGGTAGCTACCGGTCTCACCATTCTCAGTAATCTGCTAAATGCGATCTATTTCTTCTTAAAGATGTATTTCCTCATCCCCACAATTATTAGATCCGCAGCTGTGGAACCATTATAATTACGTAAGTTTAGGTTACTACCGCATCGTCTATACTGCGTATCTGTCTCAGCTACTTTATCCTCACTAGATCTAGGTGCTCACCCCGTCTACTTCCTCATTAATAATAACTACCTTCGGAAGGACTTTTCGTAACGTGGCCAAACATGTTTTGAAGATCCGTGTTGTCTTTCTAACAAAACACTGTTATAGGTACTGAATAGTTCTTAACTCTTAATAGTAATTATACCCTTCATTATATTCCCAATACTACCTTAGTGTACCCTAATTTTACGACTGAGAGCCTTCTTAAGGGTGGGATGGTTTGAAGAATCTATAGCTCTTTGTTGGTGGTAAGTTCGGGGACCGGCTCGCGGCTAAGCCCCTAGGAGGGGATGTAGCTACAGACCCCGCAAAGAATTCACATCCTTAAGAGCGGGGATGAGGTCGGTTACTAAAGTCTGCTGAACTTTACTTAGCTTATTTATATATGGAGGTGGCTTAGTATATGGTTCTTGGGGTTTGAAGTGGGTGTGCGGGGACTGTCTCAGCTGAGGATCGCGGCCAATAAGTACTTCATCAACATAATCCCAGATAGGTGTAAGGAATGTGGACTATGCATAGCTGTCTGCCCTACGAAGGTTCTAGGTAGGGGTAGCGAGAGAAACTTAAGAGGTTTCAGGTACGTGGTTGCTCTTAATCCTGAGAAGTGCATTGGGTGTAGGAATTGCGAGTACAACTGCCCGGATTTCGCGATATTTATTGAGGTTGGTGCGAAATGAGGGTAGATTACATAACCGGTAACACAGCAATAGCTGAGGCAGCTATAGTAGCTGGATTAAAGTTCTACGCTGGCTACCCAATAACACCTTCGTCTGATATATTCGAATATCTCGCTAGGGAGCTACCTAAACATGGTGGACATGTCATACAGTTCGAGGACGAGATAGCCTCCATAAACGCCGTCATAGGTGCTTCCTGGGCGTGTGCGAAGGCTATGACTGCCACAAGCGGCCCAGGCTTCTCACTGATGCTGGAAGCGATCAGCCTAGCTGTAATAACTGAGACACCGCTGGTGATAGCTTACGTCATGAGGACAGGGCCATCCACAGGTGTTCCGACCAGGGCAGGGCAGTACGATGTCCTTCAGGCAACATACGGATTCCATGGAGGATTGGTTATCCCGGTCTTAGCAGCGTCCACTCCGCAGGAGGCGTACGACCTAACAGTGAAGGCTTTTAATGTATCGGAGATGTTGAGGACCCCTGTGGTTCTCCTCACAGATGCTACTATAGCTCACACATACGGTAAGGTAATTATGAGGGAGCGGGGAGAGCTTGAGATAATTGAGAGGATTAGACCTCTCACCCCTCCCGATAAATACAAGCCCTACGAACCGGTGAAGGAGCATGTACCGGCTATGGCATGCTTCGGTGACGGATATAATGTCCTCGTCGAGTCGTTAACACATGATGAGAGAGGTTACTACGCACCGAGAACTGACGTTCAGAGGAAGCTCATGTGGAGGCTCTACAGGAAGATAGTTGATAGCGCTCCTAAGCTATTTGACTACTCAGCTATCGGTCTGGAGGGCTGTGACTACGCCTTCATCTCGTATGGCTCGACAGCACTTTCAGCCCAGGTAGCAGCAAAGATGCTCAGGGAGAAGGGCTACCGTGTCGGAACATTGAAGCTTAGGACCCTGTACCCGATCTACGAGGACGGTATAAGAAAGCTCGTCAGCTCAGCTAAGAAGGTCTTCGTAATCGAAAACAATGTAGGTCTCTACTATAGGGAGCTGAGGGCTATCCTGAGAGATAAGGAGGTGGTGAGTGTCCCCATAATAGACCTAGATTTACCTCAACCACAGGAGATAGTGGAGGTGGTGAAGCAATGGCTGTAGCACATCCCTTAGATAAGTACCTGAGGACAGATAGAATACCGACTATGTGGTGCCCTGGCTGCGGCCTCGGCATAGTCATGGGAACTCTCCTGAGGGCTGTAGATAGGAGGATTAAAGAAGGATCTCTAAAGAGGGAGAACGTAGGGTTCGCTGGCGGTATAGGCTGCACAGCTAGGATGACCCTCTACCCACTATTCGACTCAGCACATGTAATACATGGAAGAGCCATACCCTTCGCTCTAGCTGTGAAGATAGTGAAGCCGGAGATGAAGATGATAGTTGTCGGAGGTGACGGTGACCTCGCAGCCATCGGAGGTAACCACATACTCCACGCTATAAGACGTAATGCTGACCTACTGGTGGTGATGGTTAACAACATGATATATGGAATGACTGGTGGTCAGGTAGCTCCTACGACTCCAAGAGGCCTCTACACAACTACGACACCCTACGGGAACCCTGAGAGGGAGATGAACATGATTAAACTGACAGCAGCACTCGGGGCAAACTACGTTGCTCGAGGGTCGATCACCCATCCACAGCTCCTCGAACAGTACCTCTATAAAGCACTCGGTAAGCGAGGCCTGGCGTTCGTTGAGGTAATATCTACGTGTCCAGAGCTCTTTGGGAGGCATATAGGGTTCAGGAGCCCGGTAGATCTCTACATGGAGATAAGAAAGAGAATAGTGATCAAAGCCAAGCCTTCGATAGAGGAGAGTGATTACAGCTGGGAGAAGGGATTCGTCATCGGTGAGTTCGTAGATAGGGATGAGCCGGGCTTCACTGACACTATTTACGAGTACTTAAACAAAATACGGGGAGGTGGTGTCCAGTGAGAATGGAGATACTGATTGCGGGTAGGGGAGGTCAGGGGATACTACTACTCGGACACATCCTCGGGAGAGCTATAGCCAAACACACGAATCTCTACATACTGGGTAGTGAAATATACGCAGCTGAAACACGAGGTGGTGACTCGAGAGTCGACCTAGTAGTAGCTGATAGGGAGGAGGATGCCGACTTCATAAAGGTCATGAAGGCTGACATAGCCATCTTCATGCATCAGCTACAGCTAGATGCCTACAAGGACCTAGTTAGGGACGGTGCTCTGGTATTCATAGATAAATCGAACACTACGAACATCCCACAAAGAAACTGGAAAGTCTACTTAGAGCCTTACACGGATATAGCTGAGAAGGAGATAGGGAACATTAGGGTAGCTAACATGGTTGCTCTAGGACACCTAATCAAGGTTACCTCTATAGTACCTCCCGAAGCTGTTGAGGACACCATAAAGGAGGTAGTAGCTAGGGAGTGGGTAGACGTAAACATAAAGGCATTCCGCTACTATTTTTCTAAATCCTAGCGGGGATTTTCTCTTCACTGGATTACAGGATCTTTTCTAGTCAGTTCAGTACAGTTTTAAACTAGCTTCCGCAATAAGCAGTGGTGCCCTGAGTGGTTAGTGGGAAAAGCATGGTGGTGACGGTCTTAGCGCTTCTTCTAATAGCATTAGTGTCGACCCTAGCCGTGGGGGACGGAAGTAGCTTCTTCTATATTTTCGGGGCGACTACATGCCCCTACTGTAAGGCCCTAGATCAGTTCTTTACTCAGGCATACCCTGGTAAAAGCTACTTCTGCAAGGCGGACCTCGACAATGCGTGCCTCCAGAATTTCCGGGCTGTTATCGGTCTCCTAGCTACGAAGGGGGTACCCCAGGAGGAGCTTGGGGGCATACCCACAACCCTAGTAATCAAGGACTGGAAATATATCTTAGCTGTCGTTATAGGGGCTATAACAGATAAGAACTTCTGGAACAACATAACTTCGAGAACCCCCAGCGAGAAGATACAGGTCTTCGTACCTGAGCAGTCTATGCTTAAGGCGTATGAGGTGTCGATAAGCTTCGATGAGCAGCAAAGCATCATCTCAAGATACCTAATCCTACCTCAAAGCTCTTCAAGCCCCTTCAGTGAGAGAGTACTGATCCCCGTGCTTCTAATCGGTGTTGGTGTTGCTGTAGTAGCCTACGCCTTAATAGGGAGGAGGAAGTGAGACGTGTTCCTCCAGCATTAATAGCTCTGATCTTAGTGGTTCTACTACTTCCCCAGCTTTCTGTTAGTGCTAGTGGTGTCCCTGTCTTCTATAGAGGTAAGGAGGTAGGCTGTTCAGATCAGTTCGCTGGGCTGGTCTCGGAGCTAGCTGAGGGCTTAGGTAGTGCGGATATCTACGTCTTCGGGATTAGGGGCTGTCCTGAATGTGCTGAAATGGAGAACTACCTGAAGAGGATTGCCGGGTCCAACGCCATGGTCTACGTTGACATACTACAACACAAGAATTACTATGAGAAGCTTACCTCGGTACTAGCTAGCTACGTCGACAGGAGCTACATCTCCGAGGTTCCGGTAGTCTTGGTAGTGAAAGGCGGGACTCCTGTACTGATCCACGTAGGTGTCTACCTTAACGATACGTACTGGACTCAGGTAATCTCCGGGGACTACCAGGCTGTCTGTGTCCCCACCCCCCGAGAACAGCTTAGCGTAACTCTTGCGGGTGCTTTATTCGGGGCTGTAGTAGCTGGTTTAGCAACTGCTTTCAGTCCCTGCGTCCTCTACCTCTATATGGCGCTACTCCTCTCCTACTCAGCAACCGAGAGGTCTCTAGGTAAGCTCCTACTGTTTGTTGCTGGGCTGGGTTCGGGCTACCTCATGATCGTGCTCGGTCTGTCCAGCGTATTGAGCTTAGTGAGGCCCTACTCCTGGGTTCTCTTCATCGGCTTCGGAGCTTACATGGTAGCTCACTCCAGAGGTCTCCTAGGGTGTCTAGTTGGTGGTAGATCCTGTAGAGACCTGGGCCACCAGCCTACACTACCCTCAGCAGCGGCGAGCTCCTTCCCCTTGATCCTCGGAGCCCTCGCAGCAGTCAGTGCGGTACCGTGTGGAGCTGGCTACTTTATTCTACTCCAGACCGCAGTAGGTGCTATCTCCAGTGTTGAGGTGTTACTGGTCTTAGTGCTGTATGTCGGGTCCTTTCTAGCTCCTTACATAGTCACATCAATACTTTCAGCTAGGTTACTGAAGATTCTGGAGAGGGCTTCGGGGAGGGTAGCGCTCATAGAGTTGATTGGAGGGCTAGCCCTCATATTGCTAGGTACCTATCTCGCACTGCGGGGATATTAAGCTAGAACTTACTTTCGGTAACGTCTGTGTAATAATCTGTGAGTGAAGTAATGAGCTCTGAATCCACCTAAGCAATGATTATTCTTAGGTAGCCGGAAATTATCGTGTAGCACAATGCTCTATGAATGTAATTTTATAAGTTCAGTTACTTAGAGTCGTTGGTGAAAGTAAATAAAGCTCCTAGTACACGTACTCCTAGCTTCAGCCCTATCTGCCTGGCTACTGAGGGCACTTCATCTAGGAGAAAACCTGGTACTACTGAATATCTCGTATGTAACGTCCCTAAGTCTAAACTGGCTAATGGACTTTCTAGGACATAGAGGGGCGCGCAGATCCCCGCGGACACACGAACCGCTCAACGCGTCCATGCTCTCAGCTAGCATAGCTGTTGCTGTCAGCGCCCTGTTTCTCTATGACTATAGATACATACTGGCAGCAATAATATCGTCCGGCACATGTTATTTGACCCACCTACTCCTAGACCTATTCTCCGGAGGTATCTACATTAGGGAGGGTGATCACTACAGGAGGATTAGTTTCACTAGACAGAGCAGATCTACATATAATCACCTAAATACACTGGTATTCTCTATCAGCGTGTTGCTTATGGCGCTATTCCTGGCTTAAGCATCCATATAAATGCTATAAATATAGTGAGCCTTGCTTACAGCCCTCAGCACTGCTTTCTGCCGGTACCTACCCTACGGACTTACGTTCAGTAGGTTATAATCGTGGGCCGGGTGGATCACCTTAGGTAAGACTCTAAGAGGATGGAGCAGCAGTAACAGTATGACGAGTTAGATCCCTTAGTCTAGGTAGTGACGTGGTTTTATCTGGTTTAGGAAATATTAGTCGTTAAGTAACTGGTTTTAGTGGATGATGAGTCCGCCGAAAATGATTGGTGAGTCTAGGACTCGAGCTCTGACCCTCAGAGAAGAGCGCGGTCGTCATCTCTCGGGCCCGGTTCCTCATCACTGAGGGTGCTTTAGGTAAAGGTAGTATATGACCAGTTAATCCTCTAGTTAGTAAAGCTTATAAGCAGAGCTTCTACTCAGTGAAGTAAGGGTCAGTACGTGCTACTCCTAGCACTGAGTGCTCTAGTCGGAGGCTTAGTATTGCTGTATACGGCATACCTAGCTATATCCGTCCTAAAATACCCGCGAGGTACTGGAAGAGCCGTGGAGATACATGAGTTCATAAAGGAGGGTGCTGGAGCCTACCTAAGGAGACAGTACAGCGTCATCTTCATCATAGTAGCTGTGCTAACCGTCGTGATTCTAGTAGCTAACTTGATAGCCGGGAGATCCACTCCTTGGAGATCACCCCTAATGTTCATAGTGGGAGCAATATCCTCGATGATAGCTGGGTACTTCGGTATGTATGTAGCTACTAACGCTAATGTAAGGACCCTAAACGCTGCTGCTACTAGAGGTCTTAGAGAGGCATTCGCAGTTGCGTTCAGAGGAGGCCTCGTAATGGGGCTCACCGTAGCTGGGCTAGGAACTTTCGCGATAGCCTCACTCTCACTGATTTTCGGACCCTCAGAGGAGGTCGTCAGAGACCTGATATACTACGCGTTCGGTGCGTCAGCAGTAGCTCTATTTGCTAGAGTTGGAGGAGGTATCTACACTAAGGCTGCCGACATAGGTGCGGACCTAGTGGGGAAGGTCGAGGTCGGGATCCCGGAGGACGACCCCAGAAACCCCGGTGTCATAGCTGATAACGTAGGTGATAACGTGGGGGACGTTGCTGGGATGGGTGCGGACCTCTTCGAGTCCTACGTTGAGGCGATAATATCGGTCATGGTCATAGCTCTAGCTCTCGGAGCCTCACAGCTACAGAACCTCCTCGTCTTACCCGTGCTAGTATCGGCTGCAGGGCTCATAGCGTCCGCCGCCTCGGTCGGTATAGCCCTCTTAGGGAAGGTTAGGGACCCAGCACAAACCCTCACACTCTCAAGTACAGCGTCAGCGGTAATAGTAGCCGTCATCAGCTACTTCATCTCGACAAGCCTACTAGGCCAGCAGATAGGTCTGAGAGTCTGGGCGGTCGTCGTTATCGGGCTTACCGCGGGCATAGTTGTCGGGTTTACTAGTGACTACTTCACGAGGAAGGGGCTCCCACCGACAAAGAAGGTTGCTGAGATGTCTCAGATGGGCCCTGCCCTAACCATACTCTCAGGTATGTCGTACGGATTCCTAAGTGTTGCTATACCTGCTGTAGGTATAGCTATAGCAGCACTAATCTCCTACTACCTTATGGCCGATGTAGGTGGGTTCTGGTACGGCATCTACGGAGTTTCCCTAGCAGCTGTCGGCATGCTCTCGTTAACGGGCTTCGTTGTCGGTGCCGACGCGTACGGCCCTATAACAGATAACGCTGCTGGGTTAGCTGAGCAAGCAGGCTACGGTGAGGATGTGAGGGCTGTAGCTGATTCACTAGATTCAGCAGGTAACACCATGAAGTCCATATCTAAGGGATACGCTATCGGCTCAGCAGCTCTGACTGCCCTAGCTCTGCTAGCAGCCTACGTCAGCGCGCTTCCTAAGGTTGACATGGCTCAACTCAGCCTTCTCAACCCCTACGTCATTGCCGGCATGTTCATAGGGATGGCTGTACCACCACTATTTACCTCCATAGTCATAAGGGCCGTCAGCGATGCTTCCTTCGAGCTTATAGCTGAGATAAGGAGGCAGTTCAAGGAGAGGCCCGGGATATTGGAGTTCAAGGAGAGACCTGATTATGGTAGGGCAGTAGATGTAGTCACTAAGTACGCAATAAAGAGGCTGGTCACCCCAGGCATAGTCGCAATAGCTGTCCCAATCATAGTAGGTGTAGCCTTAGGACCCTACGCCCTCGCCGGAACCTTAGCCGGAGCTATCGTTTCAGGACTTCTCCTAGGGTTATTCCAGGGCAATGTAGGTAACACATGGGACAACGCTAAGAAGTTCATAGAGGAAGGCCACTTCGGTGGGAAGGGTAGTGAAGCCCATAAAGCAGCTGTTATAGGTGATACTGTCGGTGATCCACTCAAAGACGCTGCCGGGCCATCACTGAACATACTGATAAAGCTTATGAGTGTGGTAGCACTAGCACTAGCATCAGCGTTTGCCGCGATATAGCTCTAAAGTAGATACTGAAATTTTTTAGATTTTCGATAGGGTTTTCCTCGAGGAACAGCATCCACATGAGGTTTGTACAGGCTTACTCTACTTACGCGTAAGTTTATTTTAGGTTGCGTACCTAGAGGTGTACTGGAATGAAGTACTATCTAATAAAGGAGTCTTCAGAGATACCGCTAAAGTCTTGGAGGACTAGGCCTAAGTTTGAGAGAGCCCTCTCAAGAGCAATAGAATACTCGCTCAAGAAGGTGGGAGCCAGCTTCAAGTTAAGTTACTCGGAGGGGGTGTTCTTCCTTGAAGCTGACCAGGATGTCTCACATGTGCTAACCAAAGTCTTCGGCATACATGACTTATGTGAGGTCGTCCCGCATAGGTTCACCTCATTAGATGAGATCGTCGCTAAGGCTGAGGAGTTATTCAGAGACGCTGTAGCAGGTAAGAAATTCGCTGTCAGGGTGAAGAGGCATGGTGACCACCCGTTTACATCTCTAGATGTAGCTAGGGCCGTAGGTTCTAGGCTCCTACAATACTCCGCCGGAGTCGACCTTGAAGCCCCCGACATTGAGGTGAAGATAGAGGTGAGGGATGAGTGGGCTTACTATGTGTTAAGGTGTTGGAGGGGGTTGGGGGGTCTTCCGGTAGGTACGGAGGGCAGGGCACTGACCTTATTTTCAGGAGGTTTTGACTCGACACTAGCGTCTTTCTTAGCTGCTAAGAGAGGTGCTGAGGTTGACTTTCTTCACTTCTATATGGGCTCGAGCGAGTCTACCCTAGCTGCTATAGATGTAATGAGGGGGCTCTCGGAGTTCCTAGCTCCGTACGAGCCCGTAGCTATCTTCGTTAACCTCGTCCCAGTACTCGCCGAGCTCAAAGCGAAGGTTGAGGGGAGGATTAGGCAGGTAGTGCTCAGAGTCATCATGCATGAAATAGGGCAGGAGATAGCTGGGAAGTACGGCTACGATGCTGTAGTGACTGGGGAATCTGTTGGGCAAGCATCTTCTCAAACCCTCAGGAACCTGAAGGTAGTGGACTCCCTTATTAATTTGAGGACAGCTCTTCTCAGACCCCTCGCATGCTTAGATAAGGAGGAGATAGTTAGTAAGGTAAGGGAGCTAGGACTCTACGATGCTGTAGTGAGGGTTGAGGAGGTTTGCAAGCTTTCAGAGGGTCCGGTGGAGACAAGAGCCAGGATCGATGAGGTGGAGGAGGCAGTTACCCGCATCAGTAAGGACGTTATCGAAGGTGTGGTAGCAAACGCCAAGACATATAAGGTCGGTGACTTAAACCCTGAGGTAGTTCTCAAGGAACTCGGAGCCGATATCGAGGTCGACGATGTTCCGGAAAACTGGGTGTTAGTGGATATAAGGGATAAGAGTAAGTACCTGAAGGACCACATCCCCGGAGCCATACACATATCCGAGCTCGGGGAGGATGTGAGTAAACCTGTAGTCCTCTACTGTGAGTTCGGTTCTGCTAGCCTACTAGCGGCTATGGAGCTGAGGAAATTAGGTCGGGAGGCTTACAGTCTTAGAGGTGGGTTCGCTGGCTACAGGAAGAGGAGATCTGCGGACATAGGCTGTGCTAGATCTCCAGCTCCAGGCTCTCCCCGCTCCTAGGTACGTAAACATCGTACTTCTCTCTAATAACCTCGGCTAGGGCTGAGTACGATTTCTCCGTTGTGTGTACTATCACCACCGCCTTGAGATCTACGAACGAGTCGATAACCTTGAGTAGGCCGCTGAACCCTGTATGACTTGAGAAGTCGTACCACTCTACTCTAGCTCTCACAGGGCCGAGATCTTCGAGGACCCCCATCTCAAGTATTCTTCTTCCAGGTGTTAGTGGAGCCTGGTAGGACACTAAGAAGACAGCATTCCTAGGATTATCGTAGAGTTTCTTTAGGTAGTAGAGGGCTGGACCTCCTTTAAGCATTCCTGCCGATGCTACGATCACGTTACCCTCACCTTTAACGATCTTCTTTCTCTCACTAGCTGATTTAACCTCCCTGAACTCCTTCACAGCACTTAACAGGGTCTCGTACTTATTGATGTACTCTGGGTAGCTTATCAATATGTTGTTTATTGTCCGCACCATGCCGTCGTAGAATACGTCACCCCCACTAAACCTCTCGTAGAGTAGTGAAAGGATTTCCTGGGCCCTACCTAGGCTAAAGCACGGAACCAGTACGTTACCGCCAGCATCAACAACTTCCTCGACAGCCTCAATGAAGTCCTTCTCGACGGATTCCCTACTGGGGTGGTCGATGTCAGCGTAGGTTCCTTCAATTATCAATATATCTGCTTTCACTCCGTTAGCATTGTACCCTCTCACTAACCTAGTATCAATAGTGTTAACGTCCCCGGTGTAAGCTACCCTCACAGAACCGAAGTCAACGACGTACACCTGGCTACCGGGTATGTGCCCAGCATTGATGCTCTCAACCACGACCTCACCAATCTCAGCTCTCTCCCCTATCTCGAGGTACCTTATACTCTCAACAGCTCTCAACCAATCACTCTCATCGAACGGGAGGTAGTAGCCAGATATCTTAACGAAGTCCTTTATGAGGACTTCGGAAACCGCCTTAGTCAGTCTGTTCATAACTAGTGGAGGGCGCGCCTCGGATGAGTAGAGGTAGGGAACAGCACCTACATGATCTAGGTGTGCGTGGGTGACTACTATAGCGTCCAGCTCTGAAGGTCTGACATGCCCTGGGAGCTGGGGTAGGTCATCCTCAGAGAAGTTAACTCCGTAGTCCATAAGTACCTTCCCTCCCTCTGAGGAGAGTACTACAGCTGCTCTACCGACTTCCATCCCTCCTCCAAGCACCTTTATCGACGTTTTTGTCATATTCTTTCCTGCTTTTATTTCCTGAAAGGTATTAAGCACGGTGTCTCAGTTGCTACCTATTAACGTGAAGGAGATGAAGAAGATGCTGAAGAAATACGGTATCGATGTTCAGGAACTTCCTGAGGTCAGGTCCGTAATTCTCTATGCCGAAAACTACGAGATAGTCGCTAAGGATCCTCAAGTCGCTGTACTAAACGTAGGTCAGCAGAAGATAATACAGATAATCTGCTCGGGGTTGGAGAGAAGGGAGAAAGAGAGAAAGCCGCATGTCGAGGTATCTGAGGAAGACATACAGTTTGTTATGGAGCAGACAGGTGCCAGCCGTGACGAAGCGTTAGAAGCCCTCAAAAAATCTGAGGGAGATATAGCTAAAGCGATCTTAGCGCTTCAAGAAAGGAAGGCCGGCACAACATAAACTCTTTCAGTAGGGCTCCGCAGGGCTCAGATATCCGGGCCATCTACGTGGCCCTGAGTTTCTCACGGTTTTATGAGAGGGTTATTTAACCGGTCAACGATGTTGAGTTGTTGACGTTCTGAATCAGAGGGTGTCTAGAGGTGTATTAGGGTTCGGATGCGGAGGGTTAGCTAAGCTCTATGAGAGCCGGATTTCGGTCTAGTCTTAGTAACGCCCGTGCTGAGGGGAGGTCTCTCCTGCGGGAGTCTAGTTCTTAACGCTTCGACTAGATCCTCAATCTTCGTGTAGGTTGAGACAATTAGAGGTATCATCTCCTTATCCGCTAGCCTTATAGCTAGGACGTCCACGGTCCTGGGATTGTGTATAACTACAGCAGCAGGCTTTGTAGGTGCTACACGTATTGCTACCATAGGAGATCTTCCGGTACTTACCGCAGTGAATATAAGTGCCCTAACACTTGTCAAACCCATAATACTCCAGAACTCATTACCTCGCAAGCCTTCTATAGCTTCGTAGCTGTTGAGGACTGTGTAGCCGTAGATCGGTAGGAGCACGAACCTGGAGTTAACGATGTAGCCTTCGACCGCGTTAACGAGGTCGTCTAGTTTTACCGGACGGCTGAACTCCCTGAGGTCTATCACCCCAGCTACTAGGATACCCATACTCTGGGCTAAGCTCTTAATTACTGAGTAGCCGGAGAGCTCGTCATGCTTTATTAAGGACTCGATAAACGCTCTAACAAACTTCATGCCAGGTCTCCTCCTACTTTTCTCGTAGTCACTGATAACGCTGGAAGCGACTCCTAGGTACTTAGCGAGCTCTACCTGACTAAGCCCGAACACAGTCCTCCACTTCCTAACTGCCTGGCCTGGATTCTCACTGAAGACTATGTCACCAGCAATCCTCTTCTTTATTTCATCAACCACATACCTAGGAATCAACTCATACCCCACAAAGAATTGGATCAGATAATATTTACAGCTGAAAGCAGGTCTTCGAGAAAGGCTTTCAGCAACTACCGCTCCGTCCTTGGAAGAGATGATGTCGTGTATCCGGCTTGGGAGTATATCCATTAGTTTAGTTAACAAGACTCTATAGTTGATGGTGGTTTCGAGGTTATTGCGTAGGTCACCATAGCTACCCTCGGTATCTCACTAGCTATCCTGCTAGCAATCCTCTCCAGCACTTCGTGAGGTACTCTACTCCAATTAGCTATCATATCGTCATCGCTCTCCACAACTTACGGTCACTATATAACCGATGGTCTTAGCTCGTCAACTACATCCTAGTGAACTCAGTGTAATTTACAATCTCTATATAGACATTAAGCTCCCTAACTCTCCTAGCTATGAGGTGCGTGTACTATCCTCCAAAGTTAACTACTATGACCTCGTCGAAGCTCCTCAAAGTACTCATTGCTTAGGGCCATAAGCTATCAATATAATTCCGCAACCCTACATCTGCATAATATAGAATTGAAGCTCTAATGATGGATGTCCTCCAACACACCTTATAAGTAACTCTAAAGAAGTTAGTACGAGGGATGCGGTAGCTCTTGACATCCCCCAGGGAGGGTACCCAGCCCAGGACACTTCGAGATAGGCTCGAACCACATTTTAGACTTGCAACTATCATACTGTATCTGATGGCGCTCATAAGCTTCTTTTCTGCTCCAGCTGCTTCTTTCCTAGCAGTTATTGCTGGGCTTACCGGGGTGGTAGCTACTACTGGAATGTCTAAGGCGGTCCTTATTACCGCTATAACTCAGTCAGGTACCGGTTTAGCTAGTCTCTACTTCCTCGGAGAATTCCTGTTAACATATTCCGCGGAATATCTAGCTCTGGGAGCGGTAATCTTAGTAGTATCATTACTAGTGCTTTATGTCGAGGTGAAGGTGTTTATCTTAAGGCGTAAGCTAGGTAAAGTAGATCTCCTAGTTATGTCAGTAACCGCAGTAGCTCTCGCGCTAACTTTTTACGAGGCTCTAAACTCGTTGGGAGGGTTTCTTGAAGGCTTTACGTGGAGTCCTCAGGAACTCGCTACGTTAAGTGGGTTGCTGTATATGAGTGCTACGTTACCTCTCTCCGCGCTAATACCTTTCGTCCTCACATACCTAGTATACAGTATTCTCAGATCAATGCACGCTAAAGAATCTCCTCAGGCTACTGATAAGATCACTGATCTCAGTGAAGACAGCATCGTACTTAACGCCTAGCAAGTTCTTAATGCTCCTCTTTAGGTACCTCCTGTCAGCTAAGACCATGTAAGCTCTATCTACCTCAGACCTGACAGCTCTACCACATGCTTGAGCCACCCTGATGGCTGCCTGCGCATCAGTAACAATAACGTCAGCATATTCCCCTACCTCCCTTCTTATCGTCGACTTAAAGTCCTCGAAGTAGTCGTCTGGGTAGGGGTAGGGTACCCCACACACAACTACAGATTCAATTAGGGACACACCTGACTCGTCCCTGAACTCCACGCCCTCCACTATCTTCCCACTAGCTACGGCGTTTACCAAGGTGTGTGGTCTCTCCCTCAGGGCTTTCTCCACATCACTTATCTTAGTCCGCTCACTCTCTACGTAGATCTCCTCCAACCCACCTAGGTATGTTACCACCTCCTCCATGACCTCGTAGCTCGGGTAAACAGCTAGGACAGCCTTACCAACACTCTCGAACACAGCCCTAACAAGCTTAGCGTACTCCATGAACATCCTGGTAGACCTGTATGTGTAGCTCGTAGTTAGGGGTGTGTAAACAGCGTAGAAGACGTTCTCGCGTGGGAATACATTCCCGTACTCCTTCTCCACGTCTAAGTAGACAGTCTCCCTACCTACTATTCTATCGAGAAGTTCCTTAGGTGGGAGGGTACCCGACATCATTAACACTCCTTTAGCTACGGCAAGCCTCGTTCTCACAGGTTCGTAGCTTATGGGGAGAGCATGCAGTCTCGGCCCGTCGAGAAGTAGCTGAGTATATAGAGAAAAGTATTCCCTAACTGCTAGATCCAGGAACCTGACGACCCTGCTCACCGACGATGCTGTTCTAATAAAGACCTCAGCACCTAGATCCTCTAAAGCGGAGAGAGCTGAGAGCTTTATCTCGCTGAGAGCCTCACTCAGTTTATCGAGTAGCTCCCGGCTAATCCCAAGCTCGTCCTTACTAACCCTCGTAAGCCTCCTCGATTCAGCTCTAAGCATATATTCCTCAACGACCTCCAGCTCACCTGACAGCTCACTGTAACCTTCCTGTGAGAGCTCCTTAATGCTCGCCCTCAGAGAGTTTAAGTCCAATACATCAGATAAAACCGACTGAGGTGATACTATGGTGTGAGCCTCATCAACTACTACGTAGAACTCGTCAAGACCCACCCCCTGGAACGCTATTGTATAGACATTTTCATTGAATAGGTACGGATAGGTAGCTACAGTAAACTCCACACGCTCAGCTAGCCCGGTTAAAGCAAAGAAGGGGCAGGCCGACGTCTCCCGAACAACCATGGAGGCCAAGTTGTGGGGGTCGTTCTCCTTGGAGGTAGATAGCAGGTTTATTAGCTCCCCGTAGTCGATGGTTCTCAGGTTGTGGTAGTAGGGGCACATACCTTTGATCCTCAGGAGCCTGCAGTTCAGCCAGAAATCCTCTGAAGGTACCTCACTACCCTTCACGAGGGGACACATCCTCCTCCCACTGAAGACCACCGTGAACGTCGTACCGATCCTTCTAGCCTCCCTAACAACCGGAGCTATCTCATTCCTCGTCCTAACGACGTAGAGGACCTTACCGCTTCCGGTATGGGACATTAAGGCAACCAGGGTTTTCCCGTAACCTGTGGGGGCCTTAAGAGCGAGGTATCTCCCCAGGTTAGCCCTCAGAACCTCGATGGACTCTCTCTGACCCTTCCTGAAGAAAGGATAAGGATGCTGCATCAGACAGCCACCGCCTCAGCACCGCTAAGTAGTGGTCGAGACACTCATCACCACTACTATATCCTTAAGTCTAATTTAAGGTAGAGCTAGCGAGCCCATCAAGGTCTCTGATTAATTCATTTCCTAGCCTCCTTAATATCTCCGCTTTGATGTCTACGCTTATTATGCTCACATCCTCAAGTTTTTCGGGAGGCTAAATGCATGAGTGGGCTCTTGCGGAGGCAGTTGCTACGTCTCTATCTAGGTATATTAGAGACGTGGGAACATCGAAGATCGAGAGACTCATCATCGCTTTAGGTGAGCTTCAGGCAATAGATAGAGAAATCTTCGAGTTCGCTCTATCTGAGATAATGAGGTCCTCCGGTATCGATGTGAAATCCCTCGAGCTAGTCACTGAGGAGGCCGTGTTTAAGTGTAATGCGTGCGGCTATGAGTGGAGACTTAAGGACCTGAACATACCTGAGGAAATCCGCGAGTCGATACACTTCCTACCTGAGGCTGTGTTCGCTTACGTTAAGTGCCCGAGGTGTGGATCTCCGGACTTCGTCATTGTTAAGGGTAGGGGATTAAATATTGTAGGTATCGAGCTATGACGTACCCGTTAGATCCCAGACTCAGCGTACTTCCGGAAAGACTTAGCAGGATAAGGAAGGTAGTGGTCTTCACGAGTAGTAAGGGTGGTGTAGGCAAGACACTGATATCCGCGACAGCATCACTCACATTAAGTAGGAGGGGTATCAGGGTGGGTTTACTCGATATAGATGTCACGAACCCTACAGCACACATAGTTCTCGGAGTTGATCCAAGTAAAGTGAAGCCTGTGGAGGATAGAGGTATAATACCTCCAGAAGTCTACGGGGTTAAGTTCATGAGCCCCGTTTTCTTCACTGAAGACAGGCCCACTGCCTTAAGAGGTGAGAGCGTGTCCTCAGCTATACGGGAGATACTCTCAGTAACTCTCTGGACAGGGGTTGACGTACTCATAATCGATACACCTCCTGGGGTTAGCGACGAGTTACTGGAGCTAGTAACAAATATTAGGAGGTTCGACGCTGTAGTTGTTACAACACCTTCGATACTGTCCATACGGTCAGCTATGAAGCTCCTCGACCTAATTAGCCCGAAGGTTAGTGGGGTGGCGATCAACATGGTTCAAGGTAAGTCAGCTAGTGAAGTTACTCAACTAATTAAGGAGCTGAAACTCCCGGTTTATGTACTACCTTACGACCCGATGGTTGAGCAGGCTATAGGTAACCCCCAGAAGATGCTGGCTACTGAGTTCGCTAGGGAGGTGGATAGGCAGATATCGAGCTCGATCATGAGCTCCCTATTAAATAAAGACCTTAATCACCAGTAAAGAAGTTATTTGATGGTTAGGTCCTGAAGAAGGAATAGCCCGGAACTCCATGTACGTCTAGTCTATAGTGAGGTCGTCCAGCTCATCCGGGTACTCAGTGAGCTTCTCGAATCCTTCCTCGGTTACTAGCACAGTGTCAGAGTGTCTGAAGCCTCCGAGACCCGGGACGTAGATCCCGGGCTCCACACTCATCACCATACCCGGCTTTAAGACTCTCTGGTCACCTACATCGAAGAACGGTGCCTCATGGACCTCCAGTCCGATGCCGTGACCTGTATGATGACGCCAGAACTGCCAGATACCACGCTCCTTATAGAACGCTCTTACAGCTCTATCGACATCACCGCACCTCACACCAGGTTTTACGTTCTCGAACGCTATGTGACGGGCCTTCATCATGAGGTCGAAGTACTTCCTCTGTTCCTCCGTTGGTTTACCCACGACCATGGTTCTCTCAAGCTCAACACTATATCCAGCTATACGAGCGCCAGCACCTGTCACGAGGATTTGGCCTCTCCTGATCACAGCGTGAACGGACATAGAGTGGGGGTAGTAAGAGTGAGGTCCTACCTGACCTCTAAAGCCTGCTGAGGCTCTAAGATTCCTCCAACCCGGTAATGCTCTGATCATGGCTAGAGTAGCTCTCATGCTTGCCATCATGGAGACCTCGTCTTCGTACCTACCTGGCAAGGTGTATTCCTGGAGTAACCTGTGAGCTAGTGTAGTCCACCTAGAACTCTCCCTGAGAAGTCTGATCTCCTCGTCACTCTTAACCATTCGGAGCTCCTCAATTAGATCGCGAGCATAGACGTACTTAGCGTCCTTAAACACCTCGCTGAGTCTAGGCCCCCTATAACCCATTACATGCCCGTAACCATCGACATCGTACCCTATAACCTTCCCGCTGAGTCCTAACTTCTTAAGTAATTCAGCTAGTAACTCCATAGGATGTCTCTCATCTGGATACTCAGGATAGTGTTCAATGCTATCAACATACGCATACTTAGCTACATGGTCCACCTCGAGGAGAGGGCAGAAGACCGTAACTTCCCCGCTTTTCTTCAAGATAACTGCGAACGGCCTCTCAGTAGCTATGAATTCGAAACCGGTTAGGTAGTTTATGTTGGCCGGTGTAGCTACGTAGAGAGCGTCTACACCCAACCTCTCCATAGATTCTATCAGGGAGAGCCTACGACGCTCGATCTCCCTCCTAGAAACCCCGGGCAAGATCTCACAGGAATCACTTAACTTAAAACAAATAAACATAGATAGCGCAACTATCTTATCAATTCAATACACTCAGGTAGCGACTAGACGTTAGACTACGTTCAGGCTCTCATAAGCTATATATGACTTACACCACCCTCATCTTGGTGGCAGGCTCTGGATGTCGCGGACATCGTAGCTAACCGCCTGAAAGATCTAGGGTTTAAAGTAGCTGTTAGGAAATATGAACACTGCTCCATCATCTCAGTAAAGACCGGTGATAAGGTGTATGTTATTAGTTTAAGTAGGGGTACTATGGCTGATACGTACATAGCTAAGGTGGTAGCTCCCGAGTTACTGATGAATGTTGACTGGAGTTGTGAGGTAGTGGAGTACTCCCCGTATGGCTACTATGTCCTGGAGAGGGACTTAGATAAATTGTTCTCTGAAGTGATAAAGAGGTTTGAGGTTGTTGACAGGGTCTATAGGGGCCTCAGCTAGAGTCTCGAAAGGTGTTCGAGAAGGTGAATCTATGTATCATCAGTTAAATACCTCCTTATCGTGCTTAAATACTATTTTAAGGGATTAATAGAGCGGTCTAAGAGGGGGTACTAACCGCATGCCTAGAGCTGGAGGCCACGTAGCTGAGAAGTACAGGGAGAAAATAGTTAAGGGTGAACCACTTAGGGTGGTCATATGGCTGGCCGCCCCGCTAGTGGTCGCTCAATTAGTTCACATATCGTACAACATAGTGGATTCTTTATGGCTTAGTAGGCTCTATGAAGGAGCTCTCGCAGTACCGAGGCAGGTATGGCCTACCCTGATGTTCTTCTACGCTGTAGCCATGTCGCTATCCACAGCTAACCTAGCCCTTATCTCCCAGTTCGTCGGAGCAGAGAGATATGGAGAAGCAAGCAAGACCGCTTCCAAGCTCCTAACTTTCAATCTATTGCTTGCGTTAGCAGTATGCCTAATCTACTACATCCTCAGACCCTACATCTTCACGTACGTCACTACCGTACCACCGGAGCTCTACAACGACGTCCTCAGCTACTCGAATATAATGTTACTGGACATATTCTTCACGTATATAGGTACCGCATTTACGACCGTCCTGCAGGCTATAGGTGATACTAGGACCCCTACCTATCTAAACGTAGCTGGAGCACTACTGAACATAGTGTTGGATCCGATCATGATATTCGGGTGGTTCGGCTTCCCAGCTATGGGGGTTGCCGGGGCGGCTATCGCTACGGTTGCTTCGAGAGCTCTAGTAGCCTCAGCCGCGATTAAGATGTTCGTGGGCGGCTTTAGGGGGTTGAAGCTAACGATAGTGAAGCCGGACAGGCAGTGGCTCATTAAGTCATTTAAGATAGCCATACCCTTAGCAGCTTTACAGATGAGTAACTCACTAGCATTTATGATGCAACTCAGGCTAGTAAATGCTTTCGGTGCTGTGGTTGCTGCGGCATACTCCATAGGTTTCACAGTCATGGACATAGCTGACGCAGCGATGTTCGGGTTCTCCCAGTCGACAGCCATAGTTGTCGGGCAACTAATAGGTGCTCAGCTCTATAGTAAGGCTAGAAGGTCCGCCGTCCTCTCCTCCCTATTCGTAGGTGCTGTCACAGCTCTAGGTGCTGTTTTTGTGTACGTATTTAGGTACCCGATAGCATCGATATTCACCTCGAGCCCTGTAGTACTTAGTGAGGCGGTTAGCTTCATAGAGTACTTCGCTCTGACAGCACCCTTCTTCGCGATATTCTTCATAGGGTTCGCGGTGGGGAGGGGATCAGGACACACGTACATACCATCAGCTATAGCCTTCATCAGGCTCTGGATCCTCAGAATAGCTCTAGGCTACGTACTCGCTATCGGCCTAGGAATGGGCCCTGCGGGGATATGGCTATCGATGGCCATAAGCAACGTAGGGGGAGGGGTCCTCGCACTAGCTTGGACATACTTCGGTAGATGGACTAAGCCGGTAATAGAGACAGCTCCCACGGTACCTAAAGTCGCGACAGTCCCACCATCACCGAGAAGCTTAAAGAGTGATGGAGAGGAACCGAGAGGTGACTGTAGGGACTGCTCCTAGTGCCCCGGTGAGGCCAATGAACTACGCTCGAGCAATCTCCCTCATTCTCCTCATCTCTTCAATAGCTTTCCTCCTAGTATCAGTCTACCTAGCTAATCTAGGTAGGTATGTTCCTTCACTTCTCTCGCTAACATCTGGGATAGTCCTACTTAGTAGCGCTCTAGGAGTGTTTAGAGAAATATCGGAGAAGGAGCGCGATAAGCCTAAGTAGCGGCCTGGGAGGGTTCGACTCAATAATACTGAAGTGGAGCTTAGGTATAGCCGTATATGTATGTTATTGCTACCGTTACCGCCATGATGAGGGATACTACCACCCTATGTAACAATAGCTTCATCTTCATAGTCGCGAATAGCGTCACGATATAGATTAACATCATTATTAGCCCGAGAACTCCGTGAGTTGCTACATTGATCAGCATTGCTAGAGCACCGATTATGACCCCTGATTTGTAGAGGAACTCCTCTACATGCTCGAGGTCAAGCATATCCCAAAAGCTTACTGAGACAAGATGTAGAGTTGTGGGGGATATCAAACCATATACTAGTACGTAGAGAGAAGCTGCTATAAGAATTGCTAGCGGCCAGGGATCCACTAGCTGAAGTTGTATAGCTGTACCAGCTGATATGTAGGCTATCGGTATGGCTATAGCTATTACTGTCGTCATTGTCGTTAAGTACTTTAACTTCACCATCAGGGCTTTCCTACTCTTTACAGGTCTCGCAGTAGCTATCCTAACTATGGAAACTAGTACCACGGTGATTGCCGAGATCACTGTCATGTTACTGCCTATGGACGCGTAGTAAGCTGTTAAGGCGGCTGCCGCCAGGGAAATCAAGTCCACTCCGGTTACGTAGGTTAGTAACGACGTTAGTGCGACCGTAGCTACGTATATGAGGATCTCCACTACCTCCATGCTATCCCCTCTTTATAGGTCGTAGTGTTAGGTTCTCTTCCAGCATCTCGACACTGCCCTCAGCTCTCTCGACTAGGGATGCTAGGGTACTGTAGAATTTGGCTAGATCCTCTTTGTCTATGTAATTCTCGTACTCGAACCTAGGTATGACGACCTTGAACTTCCTCCCGAACGTGCGTACTAGCTCGAGGAACCTAGCAGGGTTCTCACTAGCTACTGCTACAGGGTTCACTACTAGTAACATAGCTGAGTAGTCCTCTACCGACCTACCTAAGTAGGTCGGGGCCTCCAGGAACACGGTTATGGGTGAGGAACAGCTACAGTATGGTGTTATATAGGAGAATATGTCTACGAGAGACCTCTCAACATCCTCAGTAGCATTCCTAACTACTTTAGTAGTAGCACTACAGCAGACAGCTACATCTACTGAGACACCGTACTTAGCGAGGGTCTCAACTATTGAGCGCAGAACTCTGAGCTCTATTGATGCTAGAGTGTTCGGTGGTGTACCCAGCTCCCAGTTGATAGCGTTCACGTCCAACATGAGTAGTAGCCTCATTGTTACCTCACCGAAGTCCTCCCTAACGTAGAGTTTACCGCTTCTGGCAAGGGCTTTCCACACAATTTTCCTGTAGTCATCGCCTGGGCTATACTCACGTAGATCAGCTATGTCGTACATACCTCCCGTAGATCTACCAGGAACTATCAAGCCCCATAACCGCTCGAGACTCTTAAGTCGCAGGGGTACCCCTCCCGAGTACGGTAGGACAGTAAAGGAGGTCGGGCTCCGCAACTCCGTCTCGACAACGAAGAAGCCTAGGGGGCCGCCTACACGGACTGTGAGTCCGTAGAGTGTGTGGCTTCCAGATAGGACCGGTCTTATCTTATATGAAAACCCTACGGCCTCCCCCCTCGGGAGTATCATCGACGCTGTTGGTTTTCTCTGGACCTCTACGTACTCCGGGACGCTGTCCCTAATAGTGATGTACGGAATGTCGGTCCCACTTAAGTTCTCGGCAATCACGTGCACCTCAAATTCCTCCAGCTCGGTAACTATCTTCGGGGCGTCCCGGGAAATTGAAAGCCCTTCTACTAGGTCTGAAGCTAACACTGCCTGGTGGTAATCGTAGTAGATGAGCAAAATTAGAGAAAAGGATACTGCTACCGCGTAGATATCCACGTTTTTAATCCCATAGAGAAGCAACGCTATAGCTACTACTACAGCGGAAAATCCTCGGAGGGTGAACCTCAGGGGACCTCCACCTTCTCAATCACGTCGCTCACTACATCCCAGACCTTGATTCCGGATATCCTTGCCTCACTCTTGAGTATGATCCTATGCGATAGAGCTGGGTAGGTCACATATTTGACGTCATCTGGGGTAACGTAGTCCCTACCCCGGATGACAGCAACCCCTTTTGAGAGTAGGTATATAGCTATAGCTCCTCGCGGTGATGCTCCTAACCTCACCATAGGATGTTCCCTCGTCGCCTGAATTATTGCCGCAATATACTTCTTGATGTTCTGATCTACGGTTATCCCCTTAGTTGTCTCAATTAAGCCCTCGACCTCCTCAGGTGTTAGAACTGGTTTAAGTGGTTCCGAGACTATCTCATAGTACCTATCAAGTATGGCTACAGTCTCACTTACTGTCGGGTAACCTATCTCAACCTTAGCTAGGAACCTATCTACCTGAGCCTCAGAGAGGGGGAAAGTACCCTCAATCTCTATCGGATTCATCGTAGCTAATACTAGGAAAGGTCTTGGGAGTCTGTACGTGACGCCCTCCACTGTAACCTGCCTCTCCTGCATAGCCTCAAGCAGTGCTGACTGGGTCTTCGGGGGTGCTCTATTTATCTCGTCAACTAGGAGTATGTTAGTGAATATCGGCCCCTTCCTGAAGCTGAACTCAGATGTCTTCACATTGTAGACCATGACCCCGATTACGTCAGACGGTAGCATGTCCGGTGTAGCTTGAATCCTCTTAAACTCCAGGCCCAGGACACTAGCTATGGTTTTCGCTAGGAGGGTCTTAGCAACCCCCGGAACACCCTCGAGAAGTACGTGCCCCTCAGATAGGAGTGCGGCAAGTATTAGCTCTACTTCCTTCCTCTTCCCTATAACCTTACTCTCTATAGCCTCAACTACCTTTCCCACTACCTGAGCTAGCCCCCTTACTTTCTCTCCCAAACTTACTCACCCACTCGACCCATACCGCCACAGAGTTGTTGAAAGTCCTATTAATGCTAGATGCTGAACCCGACCTCCTCTGCTTCCTGAGGAGCCTCCCCGTCCTCAGCTGAAGTTTTGGTGTCATGATGGCTAATACTAAGGATGCCCCAACAAAGATCCTGATGATATCGTAGGGAGTTCCTGTGCACAGCATGTACGCTGCGAACCTCAGAATATAGTACGGGATCAGAACTATGAATTTAGGTGAAAAAGGAAGCGACTTGAACTCTCTTCCCCCTTCGTAGAAGACTACCGTGTCTCTATCTAGTAAGTCGAGAGCGAAAGACATTTGGTATTGCCTGTACTGGGACTTCATTACCTCGTTTATGAATAAGCTGGAGTCACCTACCACTACGACCTTACCCCTCCCAATAATCTTTGAGACAGCTACTGACGTGTTCCTAACCGAGCATATCGTCTCCCCACCAATTACCTCTCTGTAGACATTGAAGAGTACCTTAATTTCCCGGGACCCGGAACGGCACGAGCCTTGGGTAACGTCCTGGGAGGCCCCACCCATAGAGAGCCCAAACCTCTGTAGTAGTATTTGGGGGGTGGTATATTCATCGAGAATAACTAAGTGACCGCCTCTCTCCACCCACCTAACTATGGACTCTACCTCCAAGTCCGTTAAGGAGCTACTCAGCCCGACCACTAGGAAAACAGTAGATTCAGGGTCATAGCTCCACATATCCTCAAGAGACTCAGCGACCTTCACCTTCTTGAAGAGTGTTAGGGAGGATATCAACTCGGTCATACCACCATCTCCGGTGTTATATATCGACGGTGGATCACCCTCGATAAACTGGATAAGAGGTATCTGCACAGTTGAGAGAAAAACAAGCCAGAGCCCGAGGATCGTAAGAGCTACGGCCCTAGATGGAATCACCTAACGACACCACAAGCCTCCTTCCTTCAGGAGTCAGCTCCTTAGATCCGTAGACAACGTCCTCGTAGAGCTTAACGAATTCCTCGTACTCAGTTTTACCGCACTTAGTTACGATCTCTCTTGGGGTACACCTCTTACACCCAACTACATCCCTAATCTTCAGGTAGTACTTCCTCAGAACCATCTTAATTCCTGGATAGACGTACTCTATTAACTCACCTGCTAATGACCCGGAGACGACCCTCCTCAAAGCGTACTGCCTCGCCATACCTACTAGTTCCCTCCCATACCACACAGTAGCGAGAAACAAAGCAACTATGGTTAGCAGAATTATTATAAACAATACAGCTATCGAGGTAGAGACCGGTGCGAGAGACCCCACAGCATCACCTAGGAACCCCTTCGTCGCAGTGCTCGTTCTATTAGTGACTTCAAACACCTCCTCACTACGATTCATCACGATATCCTCTATAGGTAGGTACCTCCTTAAAGCCTCAGACATAGTCCCAGCAAAAGATAGTTGTGAGGTAAAAATATGTACCCTACTACCCTACAACTGTTTCTGCTGGTGTGAGTAGTCCACAGACTTTCCCTGCCCTAAAGCTCAGAACACTAGCGGAAACCTCCTACTATCTGAAGCCTATCCGATACCCTGAAACCCCTCTGGATGGCTAGGTCCGTCACTAGCCTAAGTTTCCTAGCTAGCTCTTCGAGGCTTGATGCTTGAGGCATTAAATACACGGAGGATGGTTCAGCACCAAAGAAGTTCACGATCTCATCGATCTCGAGCAGGTCCTCAGCTGTTTCGACAACGAACTTCAGATATATCTTACCTCGATACTTTCCGAGGGAGTTTCTGAAGCTCTCCGCGCACTGCCTCAACTCCTTCGGTACTCCCGAATGTTCCAGCTTAGGTGATACTATGAGTCTATCCACGATATCCACTAGGTTACCTGGGTCTACAGTGCAGTTAGTCTCGACCTCGACCTCCAGCTCTTTAACTTTCTTCAAGGCCTTTACAAGTAGCTCTAACTCATTTCTCTGTAAGAGAGGCTCACCTCCAGTTACGACTAGGAGGTTCACCTTGCTGTAAACACCTAGTAACTTCAGAATATCACCTACCACGTCATCAACAGATTTCTCCGACCCACAGTACCAGGCGTACTTCGTATCGCACCATAAGCAGTTAAGATTGCAGTGTGAGAGCCTCAGGAAAATGGCTGGTTTCCCTATGCTTGGACCCTCACCCTGTACCGACACAAATATCTCTGAGACCTTCATTCAGATACCTCCACGCAGTACCTACCCTCATTACTGCAGACCTCAACAAGAAACACGCTCCGGACGGTCTTCCTGAGCTCGGAGAGTACGTACTCAGCTATATACTCAGCGGATAGATCCTCTACCCCGAACACTTCGTTTAGGTACTTATGGTCAAGTCTCCCTGTGATGTCCTTAAGAGCCTCCTCCAGGGCCTTCAAGTCTACCGCTATGTTCCCCGCACCAAGCACGTCAGTGCGGGCACAAGCCCTCACCCTGAAGTCGTGGCCATGGATGTACCTACCAACACCATCGTGAGACCTGATACTATGGGCAGCACTGAATACATCGGCTACGCAGACCCTATACCTCAAGTCACACCCTCCAGATCTTAACTAAGGTAGTGTATATATTTCATAACTACCCCGCTCCGCCGGGATTCACGTAGCGTAAGCGTCTATTATTAATGCTGGTTTACTACCTCTACGTGGTGACTAACTTGGTTGTGGAGTTCTCGGGGATTGTCCCGGCACTCGCAGTCCCCTTCAAAGGCCATGAAGTAGACTTCGAGCTCCTGTCCGAGCACTTAGATAGGCTTCTGAGGTCCGGTGTTGACGGGTTCTTCGTAGTTGCTACGACCGGGTTGGGGCATGCCATGGGTATTAAAAGTAAGTTAGAGCTGGTCAGGTTCGTCGCGGAGAACAGGAGAACAGCTTTTATGATAGTTAACACCGCGTCTATAGAGTTCGAGGAGGTGAAGGAGCTGGTCAGGGAGTCTGAGAGAGTGGGTGCGGATGCTATAGCGTCGAACGTCATGTACTACTTCAAGGTCGACGATGAGGGGGCCCTCAAGTTCTTCACTAAGGTTGCCTCACTTACTGAGCTACCGTTCTTCGTCTATAACATACCTCAAACTACCGGATACAATATACACCCGAGGCTCCTAAGAGTACTAAAAAGGGAATTGAAGAACCTTGTAGGAGTTAAGGACAGCTCCGCTAACATCCTGCAGATAGCTGACCTAGCAACCATAGATGGCTTGAAGGTTTTTAACGGTGCCGATGAAATCTCCCTACCAGCACTCATAGCCGGGGCGAGTGGCTGTGTCTCAGCACTATCCAATGTCGTCCCAGAACTCTTCGTCGGTATGTATAGAGCATACAGAGAAGGTGATACATCGAGGGCTGTGGAGCTCTACAGGAATATCTTGGAGATCTCCACAGGAGTTAAGGATCTTCAGCTTAACATCTCGATCTACGGGGCACTTTCGGTTCTGTACAACAGGGAATTCACCCTAATGGAGGTATTCAGACCCTTAAGTAGGTCTGAAAAAGAGATAGTGGAGAAAGCCATCAGAAACTACCTAGAGAGAAGATTAAGTAGTAACTGAAGAGTTTTAGTTTATCTAATAACCAGTAGGAAACACTATTATCCGCCATAGTCAAACCCTGTTTTGATCATCTATTTGACTAATTTCTCCATCGGCCCATCACTTCACTAAACCTCGATGGTATATTGAGCCGGCCGCGCACGTAACGGTAATTCCGGTTTCAACTATGCGGCGTACTAACTAATGGTAAACAACCCCACATACTAACGCATAGAAGTATCAGGGAACCAAATTTTGCGTAAGATGAGTAAACAATAGGGTATATAAGCAGTACCTCTTCACTTAGTAGTCTGCGGACTTTTTCTCCTATTATAGAAGTAGAGTGCTATGTACGTAGCTGCTAGTAACGGAGTTATGTACTCGTATGGTGTTAGATTAGCTATACCTAGTACTATAAGTAATATTCTCTGGGCTTTACCTATGTTCGTGCCGTGCCAGCCCACTATCCCAGCACTCAGCATGAGTATTGAGAGTACCGTGTTTGTTACACCATATGCTATCCTGTACAATGTATGTAGTGTTAGGCCTCCAGCAGGTAGGATTAGGAGTGCTGGATCTAGGGTGAAGATATAGGGCACTAAATAACCAGCTAAAGCAAACTGAGTTGCTTTAAGTGCTGTCTTCCAGAAATCTGACTTAGCAAGTAATGAGCCGGCGTATGAAGCGAGAGCAACTGGCGGTGTCAGGTCAGCGAGTATCCCGAAGTAGAACACGAACATGTGTGCGACGAGCCTAGCTTCCTCGAATCCTATACCAGTTATAGACGCTATAGCCCTAGCCATAGGAGCCCCAACTATCGTTGAGGTGATTATGTAGTTCGCGGTTGTAGGAACCCCCATCCCCAGTACGAGGCTTATAGACATGGCTGTCACCATCAACACGAATATGTTACCTCCGGAGATCTCGACTAGGCGGTACCCAATAGTTGTTGCCCACCCTGTCATCGTGAGGACACCCTGAATTAGGCCGGCACATGACGCAGCGAAGAAAACGGTTACAACACTCCTCAAGCTCGAGTCAAACGCCATTAGGAGACGTGAGGATATCTCCCGACTCCCCCTAACTAGGTACCCGAGTACTATCGCAACGAAGACCGACGTAGCACCAGCAAAAAACACTGCAGCACTCACCGGGAGACCGAGAAAATAAGAAGCTATACCTACTGTCACAATCCCGCCGACTATTATGGCCTTAGGGAGGAGTCCCATACCCCTCTGATAGATCCAAGCAGATATTATTGCCGCCCCTATCGCACCTAGAGCACAGTACTGAGGCTCAAGACCTGAGAGTAGTAGGTACGTTACTATCGGTATCGGACTAAGCAGGTAGATATGCCTAGCCAGCTCCCTGAAGTTCGGCAATACCTCCTTCGCTAGCGGACTGATACCTAACCTCTTCGTCACCCTGTCGACGAAGACGTAAATAGATGTAAAGTAGAGTATGGCAGGTATAGCGGCAGCGATGATTATGTCTCTATATGGTCTTCCAAGGAATTGAGCCATCACGAAGGCTGCTGCCCCCATAATCGGCGGCATTAGCTGCCCACCTGTCGACGCAGCTGGTTCAACAGCCCCGGCTACTTCAGGTGGGTAGCCTGCCCTCTTCATCAGGGGTATCGTAAATGTCCCGGTTGTTAGGACATTAGCAACGGAGCTTCCGGATACCGTACCCATCAGCGCACTCGCGACAACGGCTGTCTTAGCTGGTCCACCCCATCTATGGCCTACTAAGGCTATAACAAACTTTGTGATGTACTCTCCAACACCGATCTTCTCGAGTACGGAGCCGAAGAAAACGAACGCGAAGACGTATGAGACCATCACGTAGAGGGGTATTGAGAAGACCCCCTCCCTGGCGTAGAACATGTGGTTCACGAAGCGCCTGATGTTAAAGCCCTCGTAGGCTATCCCAAGTATCATGATGATTAGAGCTATGGCTGGTAGGGATATACCTAGGGAGCGTCTCGATGCCTCCAGGAGGAGAGCTATCGCTATTAGCGGTATGAGCATGTTGGGTAGTGTAGCCTCTACATACCCGTACTGAACTACCATGGGGAACACTATGACTAGGTACATCATCGAAGCGAAGGCGATGAGACCTAACACGTAATCGTATATCGGGACCTTCTCAGTCCCCACCTTCTTACTTATCGGATGTATCAGGAAGGCGGTGAGCATTGCTAGTCCGAGGAGGAATGCCATACTTTGCTGTATATCCGGGGCGTAGAGTAGGAACCTGAGGTCGAGTCCGAGGTTCTTCAATATCGTATAGAGGGAGAAGTTAAGGCCCATTACGAACATGATCTCGTAGAGAGCGAATAAAGTACCTATTGCTAGTATGACCTTAGCGAGGACGCCTGTCTTAGCCCTCTCAATAGCGAGAGCTTCAGCCACGCGGTAAACCCTCAGAGCGATAACGGGTAGGCTTATATCCTTTAACCTTAGCTAGCTCGGAGATGTTGTTGGTTACCTGAGGAGATAGGTAGCTTCGTAGGAGTAAGTAGGTGGTGGAGGATCTTAGCTAGAGAGACACGAACACATACCCGAACCTCAACACCTACATTACTTGAGACAATCTCACCGTTCACAGAGACGGTGGCACCAACCCTATGCTTCATGTCTAGTCTAAGTACGTTCCCTGAGATAACCGAGATGTTCCTAGCTATGAACTCTCCACCCGACTGCGAGATCTGACTAAATATATCCTCAGGAGTTGATGGTAATCCAGCACCGTACCCAGACCATCTAAACTCAACTAATCTAATCTCACACCCGGCGATCAAGTATGTCTCCACTACTCTAAACAGCTCAACACTGTGTAGATACTCGAGTGTGATGAAGACCTCACCGTCCTTCGGGAATAAGTACTCCACACCGTCTACAACGACCTCTGTTACCTGCACTAGTGGGAGGGCTAGGACGAAGAATGAAACAAAGGCAATTACATAGAGGAAAAAAGCTTTACGTTTTCCTGGTCCTAGCCTACCCAAGACTACGGCCTCAGCTCAGCAGGTACCGTAATTCCCTTCTCCTGGAAGTACTTGAACGCACCTGGATGTAGCTTTATTGGTACTCCCTCAAGTGCCGTCTCAAGCTTAATGTCCCGCGCTCTTGAATGAGCCTGCCTTAGCTCGTCTATGTGGTCGTACATTACTTTAAGTACGTGGTATACCACGTCGTCAGGTACGTCGGAGCTTACTGCGAGCATAGCTTTAACGGCTACTGTCTTAACATCGCTTTGCATCCCTGCGTATGTGTCCTTAGGTACCGTGAAGGGAATGAAGAATAGGTATCCCTGCTGCTTCAACTTGTTGACGAGTTCGTCAGGGACTTCAACTAGGTTGACGGGGGTTGTCGCAGCTAGCTCCATGACTGCTGAGGTAGGTATCCCAGCTACGACGAAGGCCGCGTCGACCTGGCCTAGTTTTAGTGCTTGAGCTGCCTGGGTGAAGTCTAGGTTCTGGACTGTTATCTTGTCCCACACGCCAGCAGCCTTAAGTATTATCTCAGCTTCGACAGCTGTTCCACTACCTGCCGCGCCCACAGCTACTCTCTTTCCTGCTAGGTCGTAGATGCTCTTAATTCCGCTGTCAGCTCTGACCACTATCTGCACGATCTCGGGGTAGAGAGCGGCTACAGCTCTTATCTTATCTATCTTGCTTCCCTCAAACATGTAGAGTCCGTGGTATGCGTAGTAAGCTACATCGTTCTGGATGAAGACTAGGTTAGCGTCTCCCGTCCCCAAAGCCCTCGCGTTAGCTACTGAAGCACCGCTAGACGATGCGGATGCTGTGATCCTGTCACTGGCATACTTGTTAAGCATGTCAGCAAGCTTAACTCCTAGTGGGTAGTAGACCCCGCCCGTCCCTCCTGTATATATGACTAGCTTGTACGGGGCTCTAGGTGGCATTAGGAGGTAGTAGGAGACAACACCCACAACAACTAATACTACGACTGCCAAGACCGCTACTAATAATGTTTTGGAAGCCATTTACGGCAACACCTCAAGTACAATATGTTTCACAACTTAATAAATGATTAACAAATCAATCACCACAGATCTGAAGTGGTTTAATGGGTTAATGTCTTCGGCGAGTTGTGGGTGAGGTGAACATGGAGGCGGTATTGAACCTTCCTCAAGGGTCAAGTATATATATCTAGAGCAGCAACATAGAAGGGTTTTAGATGTCGGAACGTAGCTCTCAAGTATCTGAGGAGGAGAAGATATGGGGCCTCATTGCTTGGCTACTATCAATTGTAGGTGCTGTCCTAGTTCTAACAATCAAACCTAACCTACGCTATGCTAAGTACTGGTCATACCTCTCGATATCGTTCTTCATCGTTGCGATTATTTCGGGAGCTATATGCGGGATTATCAGCCTGATTCCATTCATAGGCAGCATATTCACTATCTTCATCGGTATAGCACTCCTGGTGTTGTGGATTATCGGGATGGTCAAATCCCTGGAGTACGAGTACTGGAAACCTCCCCTAGTATACAACATAGCTTTAGCTATCGGCATAGAGAGAATCTAGGGCTTAAAGTCGTCGACTCCGCTAGAATATATTTTTCGAGATAGTACTTAGATGGTGCCTTAGATGAGGTACGTAAAACTCTCACAGAACTGCGGTCTCTTTGTCTCAGCTTTATCGCTGGGTACATGGCACCTCCCAAGGTTGCCTGAGAGGGATGAAGCCGGGGTCTTCAAGGTCGATGTAGATGAGTTTAGGAGGGTTCTTAGGAGGGCTTACGACCTAGGTATGAACTTCATTGATACAGCTAACAGGTATCACGGTGGTATATCTCCAGTACCCCTCACGCATGTGGGTTACGCTGAGAAGCTCCTCGGCCGACTCATCAAGGAGCTGAACATACATAGAGAATCCATCGTCATAGCTACTAAGGTCTTCGGTGAGATGGCTCCCTGGCCTAACGGAAAGGGACTTAATAGGAAGCACGTGATGTGGCAGATTAGGGAGAGCTTGAAGAGGCTTGACATGGAGTACGTAGACATATACTACGCACATCATTACGATCCGGAAACACCTCCTAGGGAGGTTATCTCAGTGTTCAACGACTTAGTTAGGGCTGGGTTGGTTAGGTATGTAGGAGTGAGTAACATACCGCCGGACGTAATAGTTGAGATGCAGATGATTGCTGAGAGATATGGTTACGAACCTATAGTAGTTCTCCAATATAGGTATAACCTGATGGACAGATCCATTGAGAGGGACCTAATACCTCTAGCTAGGAGGTTCGGGATGGGGATCACGGCTTACTCACCACTAGCTCAAGGTATTCTAACCGGTAAGTACGTAGACCCGGTGGAGAGAAAGTGGGTGATACCTAGAGGTTCTAGAGCCGAGTACATTCAACACCTAAAGGAGATGTTCACTGAGAGGAACTTAAGGATAGTGCTCGAGGTGTTGGAGATAGCTAGGGAGAGGTGTGCGACACCGGCACAGGTATCTCTAGCGTGGATAATGCATAAGGCAGCAGAACTCGGGGTTAGCATAGTGCCGATAGTAGGTGTCTCAAACGTACAGCAACTAGAGGAGCTCGCTGAATCAGTAAACTTAAAACTAGGTTCAGACGATATGAGGAGGCTTGAGGAGGTCAGTGCGGTGAGGACTGCGTGAGATCTAATTACTACCCCCACTTACGTAGATAGTTACGTCGACGACGTCTTCAGGCTTCAGGTTGATGTCCCTTTTGTGAACCACCCTACCGTTTACTAGGAATACCAGGTACTTTGAGTACCTCTCCAGTACCTCCCTAACGTTCTCGGGCATACCTAACAGTACCTCACCTAAGCTAGAGCCGGGGACCTCCACCTCCTTAACTCCGGTCTCCTCCCTAAGTACCCCGTGAAGTCTTACTACAGCCATGCCCCATCCTCGGGAGCCTATACTTCCTCTTAAGTACGTCAGCTACGTACTCCAATCCAAGCCCCTCCAACGTCTCTTCGTAGGGTAGTCCGCTCTCATAGTCCCAGCCCCTACTCTCGTAGTACTCGCGGAGCATCGGCTCCAAGTTACATACCTGACCCTTCGCAGGTCCGGTCGGCATCGGCTCGTGAGTAAATCTCCTAGGTAGTACCTCAGATTCCTTCCCGACACCCTCCCTCAGGTTGTAGCACCTCTTCAAGTTAGCTATCCTCTCAGCTGTAAGCCTCAGGTACTTAACGTCCCCAAACTCCTTAATCCCGGTTAGTGGGTAGAGGAGCTTAGCTATGAAGTCGAAGTAGTACATCGGTGGCCACATAGTGCCGTACTTACACATAATTACCGAATCCACTAACGCGAAGAGGTCCTCCTGGTCCTTCACTATGTAGCCCTTATACTTTTCTGAGAGAACATCGCAGACATAGTCGACCTTGTCCGGACCGTACCTCTCAGCAGCTACGTCTCTATAGCCCAACTCATCGACTGTTGTTAGAGATCGTAGGTGGTCAGCACCTCTAACCGATATAGCCCAAGTACACCCAACTGATTTATGTGCTCTAGGGTCCTGAGCCGATACCTCCAACTTCTTAACGTGTAGGGCGTAGACCTCGGAGCCCCTACCTATAATCTCAGCAGCCCTGGCAACCCCCTCGGCAAGCACATCACCTATGCCCTTCCTCGAAGCTATCGCGTTAATCAGTTTTACAGCAGCTTCATCACTACCCCAAACAGCCTCCACGCCGTCGAGGTCTTCCTTGGTTAGGATGCCTCTCTCGTAGCACTCGTAGACGTATGAGAGTACCTTACCAGTTGAGATGGTGTCAAGCCCGTAGAGGTTGCATAGCTGGTTCATGTATATGATGGCCTTCAGATCAGATATCAAGAGGTTAGACCCTAGAGCAACTAAAGTCTCGTACTCAGGCCCTCCAGAGAAAGCACCCTCATACTTACCGTCCCCAACCCTAGTCACATGCTTACACATAATCATACATGAGAAGCACGAGCCTCTGGAAACTCTGTACTTAAGTAACTCATTCCCACTTATCTTGTCCGCCTCCTCCCAGTAGCCGGTCCAGTGGTTTTTAGTTGGTAGCCTACCTATAGCGTTTATTACTGTCACCAGGTTCGGAGTCCCGTACCTACCTAGACTCATCTGAGCTGGCAGTGCCCAAGGACCCTCAGTATTCCTCCACAGGATGTCCTCCATAACCTCAAAGTACTTATCCGGGTCGTGGACCTCGACCCCACCGCTGCCCCTAACGGCGATAGCCTTCAAATTCTTAGAGCCCATGACAGCCCCCATCCCGGTCCTCCCAGCAGCTCTGTAGTAGTCCACCATTACTGCTGCGAACTTCACTAACCTCTCACCAGCCGGACCTATACACATGACGTGGTAGTCCTTCCCAAATCTACTCCTCAACTCGTTAGTGGTGTCCCTAGTGTTCATACCCCACAAGTCATCGGATCTGTAGATCATCACCGAGGAATCGTCGATCACTATTGAGACAGGTCTCTCAGCCCTACCCAACACCACCAGCGCGTCGTAGCCAGCGTACTTCAGCTGAGGCCCGAAGAACCCTCCAGCATGGCTCTCCCCCCATATACCTGTGAGGGGTGACTTAGCGGCAATCATGAACCTACCTGATGAGGGGGCTAAAGCCCCGGTAGCAGGTCCTGTAGCCACTATAAGCGGGTTCTCGGGGCCGAGCGGGTCAGTCTTCTCGTCAGTGAGGTTCCACAGGAGGTAGGCTGCGAGACCACTACCCCCGACATAGCTTTTAGCTACGTGTTCTCGTAGTGGCTCTACCCAGTGTTTCTCCTTACTTAGATCGACGTAGAGTATCTTACCAGCATACCCCTTAAGAGACATGGAGAGCACCCCTAACGCAGTACCTTACACAGAGTGGTCTCCCCCCACATAGATCGCACTTGTAGGGTGTCCCATCAACAACTACTATGGCGTTGGTTGGGCAGGCACTCACACATGCTAGACAGCGGCTACAGAGGGAGTGATCTAGAAGGATGACGCCGTTATCTCGGTGGAGAGCACTGGTTGGGCAGACCTTACTACACTCACCACACTGTATGCACAGGGTGGCTCTCTCCACTCTGTAGTTCTCGTAGTCATACTCTATCTTCACCAAGGAGAGCCTCGGGTTGAAGACCTTGAACTTAGTGAAGCTACATACGAGCTCGCATATGCCGCAGCCGGTACAGAGCTCGGGGTTCAGACTTAGATATTTGCTCTGTAGGCCCACCTAGCAACCCTCCTCTCAACTAGACTCAAGACTTTGGATAAGGTGAAGGTAATAAGAGCTAGGAGTAGAAGACAGGCAAAAGCTAGTGGTGTATCCAACCTAGATGTTGAGGAGAGTATGACGTAGCCTATCCCCCTATCTGAAGCAACCATCTCAGCTATCACAGACCCTACCACAGCGCTCGTGAGCCCCATATGTAGGGAGCTTAGGAAGTAAGGGGTGGCCCTCGGTATCGCTACCTTCACCAACACCTGACTCTTACTAGCCCCGAAAGCTACGAGCATTTCCCAGAGCTCCCTCTCTATGGTTATCATGGCTGTTAAAGTCGGGACCAGTATCGGGAAGAAAGCTATCAGGAATGCTGTGAGCACCCTAGGCACCATACCCAACCCAAACCACAGAGCCAGTAGAGGTACTAGTGCTGCCCTGGGGACAGCGTTGAAGCCTGAGAGTATTGGGTAGATAGCCTCCCTAACACTGTCACTGTAGGCTAGGACAACACTTAGAGCTAGCGAGAAGGTAGCAGCCATAAATAGACCTAAAGCTGAGGCGAGTAAGGTATCGGCTAGGTTATATAGGAGGTAGTTACTGTACCTAGCTATCGTGTTAACGATGGCTGATGGAGCTGGGAGCACGAATTGGGGTATATTAAATAGCCTCACAGCAACCTCCCAGGTAACGCCTATAGCTAGTAGAGTCAGTACCGAGCTAAAGGTCTTAGCCTTACTTACCACAGCTAATCACCTAGGAGACTCCTTATCTTAGCTACGTAGTCGTTGTACTCCCGACCGTATTGTAGCCCCAGGTCCCTCGGTCTTCTAAACGGTATGGTGACCTCAGCCTTAACTCTCCCCGGCCTACCGCCCATTACTACGACCCTATCGGAGAGGAGGACGGCCTCCCTTATGTCGTGTGTAACTAGAACAGCTGTGTAGTTCTCATAGGATATGACCTCCTGAAGAAGCATCCACATGTCCTCACGGGTTATGGCATCCAGAGCGCTGAAGGGCTCGTCGAGGAGGAGTAGTGAGGGCCTGTGTATTAGGGCCCTGCAGAGAGCTACTCTCTGCTGCATGCCTCCGGAGAGTTCCCACGGGTAGCTGTTCTCAAACCCCTTCAAGCCGATTCTCTCCATGAGTTCTAGGGCTCTAGGTACGTAGCTGTCGACGTCCTCACCCCTCAGCTCTATAGGTAGAAGTATGTTCTTAAGGACCGTTCTCCAGGGTAGTAGGAGAGGGGACTGGAAAAGCATTCCAATACCTCTGAAGCCACCGCCATTATGTGTCCCGTTGTAGATTACCTCACCACGCGTAGGCCTCACTAAGCCGGCTATGACCTTCAGTAGGGTGGTCTTACCACACCCACTCTTCCCCACTATCCCGACGACCTCACCCTGCCTTATATCTAGGTCGACCCCTGAGATCGCTACTAGACCTCCGTTCCTATTGTCGTACCTCACCTCAACGTTTCTGATCTTCACTAGGGGCTCCATTGTCTACTCTGACCTCGTCTAGGGTAGCCTGACCTCTAGTGGGGGTAGGTAACTGAAGTCCACTATCTCGCTGAGGGACGGCCTCCTCTGTAGGCCTAGAACCGAGACTATGGTGTCTATGTTCTTCTCTATTACTGATGGGTCGACGTAGCCGAAGCCGTACTTATCTGTTATGCCCCTAACGTATATCAGCTCGAGGGCCATCATGAGCCTCTTCTTCTCAGCATCCTTATTTAGTGTTGGGTCTCTCTGGAGTAGTATGCTTATAGCCTCATCAGGGTTCTGTATCGAGTACTTAAGCCCTCTTATTACAGCCCTCAGGAATCTCCTAACAGCATCTGGATTCTTCTTAAGGAAGTCCTCATTTACGACTATACAGTTACCTACTATCTCCATGTAGTCTCCATACTTGAACACTATGATATCGTTCTCAGAAACATTCAAATTGAGGAGGTTTATCACTGAGGTGTAGTAGAACCCGGTAATAGCATCTACTTCACCTCTAGCTAGCATCGGCTCCCTCAGAGGTATGTCCATGGTGACCCAAGTCACCTTATTCGGGTCTATACCTACAGCACCAGCGAAAGCTGGGAAAACCCTCCTAGCAGCATCCCCAGCTGGAGCTCCCAGCTTCTTACCCTCTAAGTCCTTCGGGCTCTCTATGCCCCTACCCTTAAGGGTAACAACACTTAGGGGTGACTTAACATGTATGACGGCAACCACCTTGACCTTAGCGTCAGGATTCTTAGACTTAAACTCTATGAGGCTGTTTATATCTCCGAAACCTATGTCGAAGAGTCCGGCAGCTACGTCGCTTATAGCCTTAGCGGAACCGTAGCCTCTATCTATGGTTACCGAGAGCCCCTCCTCAGCGAAGAACCCCTTATAAAGTGCTACTAGGAAGGGTGCTTGGGGACCTTGGTAAGCCCAGTCCAAGGTAAACTTAATGTGTGCTACGGTTGTCTGCCCCCCTCCTTTGGGGGCTAGGTACCAGCCTGATACTAAACCTATAGCTAACCCGATCACTAGCCCGAGCGCTAACCAGGTATATACCTTCCCTCCACGTTGGGTGCTCATACTATCACCACTTAAGTTATTTCTGTGAAACTTATAAAAACGTTTGTTGAACAACTATAATAAATTTTAATAAAAACACGTTAAATAAGTAGAGGAGAAACCTACCAAACACAGCAGATTAGTGAGCCTAGAATAGTCGACGCGACCTAGAAGAGTTCTAGGGGTAGGCCGGGTATGGCATTATGTTAGTGTTTATCGGGTCAGGATATTGCTTTTCGGGTAGCCACATCCACCATTCCGCTATAGTAATTAGAGGGACTACTCCCTTCATGCCGTCATTGCGAAGATCGTTAATTATCTTAGCACTTCTAATATCCTGGAGTCGCAGGTCTGGCTACCTCTGTACCCATTCACATCAGATAATGTTAGCTGGTGGGTTCTAGTCGTTGTAGCTACAATGGTTCCTAGCCATATCCACCGGAGGTATCCTAGCTTTAACTAGTTCCTAATCCGTTTAACCCCGTTTTAATTCTGTGCTTCAACCTCTCCTGGGGTAACACTATGAGCTGCGATGAGAGGATGCGTCGGAGACTTTACAAGAGTAGGGATAGGGTTATATGTGGTGTTTGTGGTGGGGTGGCTGAGTATTTGGGGGTGGACCCAACAGTAGTTAGGCTCCTGGTCTTGATAGCTTCCCTGATCCACATCCCGACATCTATGCTCGCGTACCTAGCAGCATGCTTAATAGTACCTGAGAAAGAGGTCGTTGAAGCTGGTACCGAAGCTGGAGCTACTCGACTGAGCCGTATAAAGGTCTCTACTACGGCTGGGATAGTACTAGTACTTGGAGTCCTACTCACCCTTCTCGGGGTAGCTCTACTACTAGAACACGCGCGGAAGGCTATCGTAGAGCTAGTAGAGTTACTTAGGTGGGTCTCAATAGGCCTGGTTCAGCAGAGGGCGGTGATAGGTGTTGTCCTACTAGTCATTGGTGTAGTGCTGGTGGTGCTATCCATGAGGAAGAGCTTGACCCACCCAAACACCAAAAATGTTGAGTAGGTAGGTACGGCCTAGCTGGGCACTAAGTGTCTCCCAACCTAAAGGCTCCGTAGAGTACCTAAGCTCTGCGCCCGCAACCCTACCTAAAGGCCGGTAAGTACGGTCCTAGAAGCCTCACCACGGTTAGGTATCTAGGTACGTAGAGCCTCTTCTTACCTCCTCGTATGGCTTGAGCTATCTTCTTAGCTACATCAGCCGGGTCAGCACCACCCGCAACTTCCCTACCAGCCCTCCTGTGGAATTCCGTCCTGACCAGCCCGGGATACACAGCTAGGACGTTAATCCCCACACCCTTAAGCTCCTCCCTAAGCGCCTCCAAAGAGTAGTGTAGCGCTATCTTAGCCGCCCCGTAGATCGGTAGGTCCCTCATGAGGACATGGATCCCGGCCGTCACGACGAAAACCACCGTAGATCCTCTCCCCATCTTCCCCACAAGTCTCTTAGTTAGGATTAGTGGGGACAGGAAGTTCACCGTAGTTACCGAGATTAGGTCCTCATCACTATGCTGAAGCACACCACCGTAAACCCCGAACCCAGCGTTATTGACAAGTAGATCCAACCTATCGAACTCTCTCACGACATAGTCAGCTACGGAGTTCACCTCCTCAATCCTCGAGAGGTCGGCTGCTAGATAGCTAAAACAACCCCCGAGCTCCTCCGATAGCTTCTTGAGTGCCACGGTGTTCCTACCGACACCGAGGACCCTGTAACCAAAGTCTCTGCAGAGAACCTTGGAGAGCTCGAAGCCTATGCCCGACGATGCCCCAGTAATTAAGGCATTCAACCTAGGTCACCACGTATATGAGGACCTCACTCAAAATAATACCGGGAAATCTACAGCTCACAGACTAGCAACAGGGTGTTCTCTCCACGAAAACATCTTCTGTGGAGTACTAGCGAGCGCCCCCACCACCTCCCCCGAACCCACCTCTTGCTCCGAATCCGCCCCTACCAGCAGCCCTGCCCCCGGAGCTCACTGCGGCTCGGGTCGTGGCCAGGGTTCTAGTGAATATGGGGCGGCAGACTATCGGTACGTAGGCTTCCTTCGGTACGGGAACGTTCAGCTTCTCCATGGCTTCGACGACCTTATCTGCTACTCCTAGTGCTGTAGCGTAGACTAGCCAGTCCCTCCATATCACTAAGTCCTGAGGAGCGTACTTACCCAGCTTTGCCAGGTCCTTCAGGAGGTTTCTGAAAGCTCCCCACTCAAGCTTCTCGCGGTAGTAATCCTCTTTCCACCTACCGAAGACGTAGGAAGGTATCGTGTAGGATACTGCGGCCTCAACTAAGAGTAGAATGGAGAAGGCTGTCACCCCCATAGGGTAGATGTGGTACTCCGGACCCCTAGGTATGAGCACCACAGTGAGAGCAACAACCAGGAGGAGGGCGACCATGACGTATACTGGGAGAGGCTTCCTAGGCTCAATGAACTGCATTACGTAGGTGTAAGCCTCCCGCGGTGTTCTTGTTAAGCTAGTGAGCTTAGAGAAATGATGCCGGGCCCTCACCACACTGGACTCAGCGTCCTTCTTCACCATCTCGGAGAACTTCTTGAAGCTGAATACCCTGCCCTCACCGTACTCCCTGAGGAACTCGAGGACCCTACGTTCATAGACATCAAGGTCCTCCGCAGTACCTACCTCCTTCACCTCTACTACGACGTCGTCCTTACCTACCTCCCTGATCTCGATAACACCGCGCTTAGCTAGGTCAAGTATTGTAGCGTAGAACGCGTTCTCATCCATCTTTACGACATCCTTATGGAAGAGTAGGTTCACATGCCACGGTTTCCTCGATGGGTTGGGTATGTAGCTGAGGTATTCTGGGACCGTGAACCTCTTTTCGGTTCCGGTGAAAACGTATCTGACTACGAGCATGAGGGGGAAGGCTAGTAATGCCGCAGCGAATACGTAGAAAGCTCCCTTAGTGATACCGTAAGCTAAGCTGTAGGAGCTGTTCGCTTGATCCACCTTAGATAGGACATCATCAACTGACGTCGTGTATGTAGGTACCACCTCCAGGCTGTCCCTAGGTACAACAAACTCTACTTCTAGAAGAACGTCGCGTGGCGATGATCCTCTAATTATTGTCAGTGAGCCAACCCTCTCCACACTGTATTCAGGTACGTGAACGTAGAGCTTCACAATATCGAAGCCGGCTAGAACCACCTCAACCTGTCTGTACGGTATGTGAGTACTAGCTAGCATTATGTTAAGATGTGCGTACTTCCCATCCACATGTACTGGTGGGTTGAGCTGGAATGTAAATCTAACAGTGTAGCTACCTAGGGGTACCCCTCCAGGAAAGTAGCAGCCAGCCTCGTTTTTGTATGCCCTAATCGATATCTCACGTAGGTAGGTAGAATATTCCGGTCCGTAAGTGTAGAGAAGTGATAGCCCCTGATAGTCCTTGACGTACGGGATGGAGTTCTGAGGGCAGTCGACGTGTACAACAACTATGTGGGGCTCTTCAATAGTGAGTGGCTCAGGAGGGGGCTTTTCAGTTATGAGCAACTTAGGTGGAATATAGAGAGGAGCTTCCCAGTACCGGTACAGCATGGTCTTCCCTGTCTCTCCGATGTGGTATGTGTACTCCTCTATGAGGGTGAGGTTACTGAATAGTGTCGCCCTGTAGTCAGCGTATATGGGGCCTAGGGAAGTTAAGAGTGTAGGTAGTGAGAACACTGCGATTACGGATATGGCTACCAGGACAGTGACGTAGATGGTGAGTACTACCCTCTCATCTCTCACTCCTTTCACCGTAGAAAGCTAGGCTAGGCCTCCTCTCAATCTCCTCACCCCCAACCTCTAGGTACGGAAGTTTCTGGAGTCCGTGTATTAGGGCTATGAAGCGACTCGGTATCGTATCGATCATGGTGTTATACTCCTGGATTATGTTGTTGTATGTGTAGCGGTGCCTCGCTATCTCATCCTCTACATCACGCGAGGTATCCATAAGTTTCCTCACAACCTCAACGGTCTTCAGCTCCGGGTACTGCTCGACAACTGCGAGAAGTCTTGCTAGGAGACCTCGAGTCTCCCTCTCAGCCCTAGCTATATCCTCAGGAGACGCGGTCGAGATAGATGCCCTCATCTTCGTGACAGACTCCAGAGCCTCCTTCTCGAACTTAGCGTAGGAGCCGACAGCCTCAGCAAGGGACGTTATTAGATCCAACCTCTTCCTTAAGGCCACCCTTATCTGGCCCAGCGTAGCGATGGAGGCGTTCCTGAGCTTCATGAACCTATTGTAGGTAGCTACGTAGAACCCTATGAGGATAGTGAGGAATATCACCAGTACCAGAGCAACTATAATAGTAACCATATCCATAGGTTAACCCAGTACTACTGCCTAGTGAACTTAAAAAAAGATTAACCATCCATCAAAGAGAAGAGAACGTATAAGCTAGGGAGGTAACCTCTCATCAGGCCCACCAAACATCTCCATAGTAGTTCCTAAAGCTATCTTAACCGCCCTCATCATAGTATCTAAAGACATGCTCGGTGGGATCCCAGCACGCTCACCACTCCTCGTAGCCGCCTGCTCCGGGAGTAGAGGTAGGTGCATGAAGCCAGCCCTCCTCGGATAGCCGTACCTTGCGGAGTAATGCAGTGAGATGTACGTCACATAGTTGCAGAGGAAGGTCCCGGCACTGTTAGAGATAGCTGCCGGTATACCGCTCTCCCTAAGCCTCCTAACTATGGCCTTCTTAGGTAGGGTAGTAAAGTACGCTGCCGGTCCATCGGGATCTATCGGCTCATCTACCGGTTGCTCCCCGTCGTTATCAGGTATCCTAGCGTCCTTAACGTTAATCGCCACCCTCTCGACAGTAACGAATGATATGCCTGCTGAGAGGCCGAGACCTATGTAGATGTCAGGCTTAAGCTCGTCTAGGAGACCCCTCAACACCATCCCAGCCCTCCTAAAGGATACCGGTAAAACCACTGTGTGTATCTCCAGACCCGGCAGCTCGGAGGTCCCTACCTCACTAAATCTCCTCACTACCATCTCCGAGGGGTTCAACCTATCCCCACCGAAAGGCTCGAAACCAGTGAGTAACGCCTTCACGTTACCACCACCTCACATTTCCCTACAGCAAAATACATCTAGCAGGTTAGTAGGAGGTGAATACCCTAGAGCTCCTCTTATCCAGCTAGGAAATCTGGAGCCCTACCTTAAACATGCCCCCAAGAAAGATAACGGACTTCGCGAACCCTACAGACCTAATCATTACCTAGATAGTGTAAGCCTAAGCCCTGAAATCTACTAAGAACGTATCCACCGGGTTTAGTGGGTGATGAATATGGTGAGAACATACACTCTTAAGTTTACGTAGTCGAAGTATGTTTATGCATCTTATACAAAACTCGGTCTCCCAGCCCTCTACGCACCACAGTATGTGAGGGCTGTCTATCGTGAGGTAGCGCACTACATAGTTATAATGTGAACAAGTGGTGGTGTCCATAAATGTTAAAATGTTGGTGTGATTAGAACATATGTTTAGTTTTAACTGGTAGATTGGGTGATATTAGTGCAGCTATATGAAGCAGTAGTACGTGCTCTCGTACTTACTCCAATTATTACGGCTACTATCATAATTACGTCTAGACATAGACGACTAAGTAAGTATCTATATAAAGTTAAAGTACATGATTACGGCCCATTCATGTATGTAATAGATGAATCGGTACCTTAAGAGAAGCCTCCCTCGATTCAATCCCAGAGGAGATGAGGAAAGCTATTCAGGAGAAGATGCAGGAGAAGGTGAAGGAGCTTCAGGAAAAGATACTAAGTGAAACTATACCGAAGATGCTGTATAGTAAGACAGTAATCACTACCTACGCTGTAACGATATTCATCATACTTTTAATAATGTTCCTCTCCCTATTCTAATTAATAACTCTCCATCTAGGACTACTACTCGCGTAGGTTTCTAGGTAGCGGGGTCTCTAAATGAAGTGCTAATGTTCGATCTCAACTGATAAACTGGGTAATGCTAACGCAACTACGTGAAGCCACTGCGATAGCTCTTATACTTACCTTGCTTATACTGTTCTTCAGGTAGCCGCGAGTAAATGACTTGGAAAGAGAGACTCCAACTAAAATGTTTATGGTGATAACTATAGCCGGAGCTGTAGGAACGTACATTGTGAATCTAGTCATCAACCCTTTACCTACTTAACTAATAATTTTTCTCTCCATATAAATTTGTAGTTACTGCTTAAGGTCGTCATTTAATGTAAATGGTCTGTAACGAGGTTAATGCTAATCAGAAGCGGTTCCTAAACCTCAAAGGGTTCGATGCTCCCAGCTACCGTAGGCAGCGGCTTGGCTTTGCTTATTAGCTTAACCTTAAGCTTGGTAAGGTGGGGTCTACGAGCTTTGAATTACTTAAGAGAAGGGCTTTAAGTTTCCTTAGAGATGCTAGAGTCGATCTCGATAGCGGTGACTACGACCTAGTGCTTTTCCACGTCGAGCAGTTTGCTCAGCTATACGCTAAGTACCTTATATATAGGAAACTCGGAGACTTCCCAAAGGTACACACACTCGTGAAGTTACTGAGGGATCTAGCTAGGGTCTACGAGGACTGCGAGCTAGGTAAGCTCATATCTGAGAACCTGGAGGCCCTCTACTTACTGGAGGAATCCTACATCTCCTCACGCTACGTACCTAGAGAGTATGAGAGGGAGGTAGCACTTAGAGCTATTAACCTAGGTGAGAAGCTATTGGAGGTGTTTAGGTGTTTAGAGAATCTCTCATAGACCTCCTGCTCGAGTACGTAACTAGGAGGAGGGAGTATATCGAGAAAGCCTGGACCTACCTAGTGAAGATAAGGGATACCTGCAGGAGGCTCGATCCTGACTGTAGAGTGGTAGTCTTCGGGAGCTTCGTTAAGGGTACTATGAGGAGCGATAGCGATATAGACGTACTCGTAATTACCGAGCTAGCTGGGGACCCCCTCTTGAGGGGAAAGATATTCAGGGAGGTTGTTAATGAGGTTGGGATCGATAACCCTTTTGAGCTACATATAATCACAGGGAGAGAATACGAAGAAGTTTACAGAAAGCTTATTGACGTCTATCAAGAGGTAGTAAGTGATCATAAGTCTCACTAACGTATTTCACTACTTACTCCACATATTTACGAAGAGCTTCGAGAGTGGTAGAGCACGTTCGTAGTACCTATCCCATAATCGCCTTCAACTCAGCTACTTCAGTATTTAACAGCTGAAGAAATAGTATGAAATTGAGACCTCCATTAGAACCCATCTTCAGCTACTGCCGCGTATAGATACATGATACATTAAGGTGTTCTAAAGTATCATGCCCACCAACATAAAGCACTCTGCTAAAACCTGGGAAGTATAACCCGGTCCCTCATATCTACTCCAGTGCTTCCTCTTGAAGATGTTCCACGCTGTTTCCTCGGTAATTAAGTCTCCGGAGACAGCACCTATATAGATAAAATAGCAGGTTCTGGGTATATTAACATGAGAACTTCTATTTCTGTAGCTACTTCCCTGAATGTGAAGACCGGGTTCTCTCGGTTAGTAGACCCACACCATCTATTAGTGTAACACCCTTCTGAGTGGCCTCCATGATGGCTGGGTTCTTATTTCTCATCTTCGTAAACTCCTCGATAGTTACGATCACCACCTCCACTCTCGGAAACCTCCTAACACACTCATCGATTAGGCTGAGTCTTTGGAGCGGGTTTTTCGGGAGGTTTTTAGCTACTACAAGTACATCTATATCGCTCCACTCGTTGAAGTCCCCCCTAGCGTAGCTCCCAAATAGAACTGCTGTAATCTCTCCCAGCTTCTCAGAGGCGCAGATAGCGAACTCTCTAGCTTCCTGGATAGCTCTCTCCCTGATGTTCAACCTTTCCTCGATAATCCTCGCCACAGCTCCCTTACCCAGTCGATAACTCTCATAGAGAGCTTTATAGCTTCCTCTGCTTCGTTCCTGCTGTAGTATTCCTCCGGAATACCCTCACTCCACACGTCAGGGTACCTAGTAGGGGTGTAAAACTTACTTAAAACAGTACACGCATGGACTACTTCCTCAGGAGGTTCCATACCCACGCTCTCAGCAAGGTAGTTAAGTAAGTGGATGAGTGAGTGTCCAATCTTAGGTTTCCCAACCCCCCATAGAACAGCCTTCAACGCCTTCTCAACAACTTGGTGGGCTTTAAAGCATGCCCAGTTATAGTCTCCGAACTCCAGGTCTCTCCTAGCAGATTCGAGGGTCTTCAGAGCGCTCCTCATCCATCTCTCAAACTCAGCATCATCTAAGTAAGACACTGGAAGCACCTAGTAACAACATATCTATGTGGAGATACTTAAATAGTTTAAAGCTGGAAGCTTGTTTTCGATTGTTGCTATATCTATAGGTTGAGTGCTATCTCGTATGCTTCCACGAGTGCTGCTATGATGAGTACCGTCAACGAGATTGCGAGGGATATGGCGTACGTCCTTACATGGCTTTCCGGTATGTCTTCTCTAGCTACTAGGTAGTATGTTGCTATACATCCCTCCACGAAGACTATGCTGTAGGCTAGTAGCTCCAGGTATGTGTGCGGCATGTAGAGCACCCCGATACTCACCTCCAGCCACCTTTCACCGAACCTCGCGATAGTTATGGACTTCAGTACCCAGGCAGTAACGGTGAGTGATGCTGGGTAGGAGAGGATGCCGAGAAATGGGGATGCTGAGAGGAGCTCAACCCTCACGTTATTGAGGAAGATCAAGGTAGCAACCCTCAATACGTAGGTCCATGGAGGCTCACCTACCTCAGGTCTGGTAGCTTGAGCTGTGTCGATCAGGGTCTTAGATAATGTCTCTGTGATAGGTCTCAGGAAGGGCGGTATCTCTAGGTGGAGCACGTAAGCTATGTAGCCTACCGAAACGAAAGTAACTAAAAGCCATACAAGGAAGTGCTTAGCAAGATGCCTCAAACCCCTCTACCGCTAGGTATATCCATGCTACTAAGTAATAAGTACTTCCTTCAATCAAATCTATGTAGGCACTTATATTGCTCAATAGGAGAAAATCTGGGGGTAACTTGTCCTCACCGAAGGACAGGGTCGAGGCCCTCCTTAAAAGGGCTGAGGAACTCGTTAACGAGGCTAGGAAGACCGACTACATGATGCCCACGATCCTCCCGTTCGTGCCCGCTATACTGATCTTTATAGGAGTATTAATGCTGTTTATAGGAGTAATCGCCGCAATAACACCTCGAGGGCCGTCCGGTCTCGGATTGATTGCCGCGGGGCTGGTAGTGATAATCGTAGCTATAGTCCTAAACTTCTATGTCGTGTACCGATGGATTAAGAGGAGGAACGATCATTTCAGTAGAACATTAATGTTCTTCGAGGTAGTTTCTGAGATAGCTGAGCTACTGAACTTCAGGAAAACTCCTCTAATTAAATCCAGGCTCAACGAGCTTAGGGAGGTAAACTCCAGGGAGAGGAGTGCCATAGCTAACACTATCCTGATAATTGTACCGCTCTATATCTACTACGTATACCACTTCCTAAACAAGGACTTCTCTAAACACTCCGAAAAGGAGAAACTCCTACTCGCGGAGCTAGTAGATGAGGTTAGGGAGAGGGTGCCGACGTTCATTAGGAGAGCGGAGGAGTTAAAGAGTGTCCCGGAAAGAAGCACGTTCCTATATCTAATACTCACAATATTCACAGGACTCTTTCTCCTGTACTGGGTCTACACATTAACGAAAGACCCTAACAACCACTTCGAGAGCCACGGTATATTGGAGAGGGAAATATTGGCTGCTCTAAGAGAGATAGCGTCAAAAGCATGAGGTAATTTTTCTCTACTTTGCTGGGTCCAGCCATATCTACTAATGACTCCATGGGTTTTCCTAGAACTCTTCAGCAAAAACTCGTTATGGCAGTCTTTCAGGACCCCGTAGGTAGTAGGTGTTGCTTCGGTTAAGTGCGGGAAGCTGTGACTTACTCAGAAATAGGGGTTCACTCACGGTAGTTGGGTGAGGTACGTCTCTTAAAGTGCGACGCTAACGATATCTTGCCGTCGCCGATGATCCCGCGATAGTTACGGGCTACGTGCTGTGTATGTTAGTAAACATGTAATTTTATTAGTTTGCTGTAGATAATAATGTTGAGGTGCCTCTATGTCCGCTAAGGAATTAATCGGTTTAGCCTTAACAGCGCTCGCCATAATCGTGATCATAGCGGGATTCGTTGTGGGTGGTGGGAAGATCTCGGGTGATATGGCTTTAGCAGCAACCTTCATGGGTTTCGTGGTCCTCATATTGGGTCCCTGGCTCTGGCTGGGTGATGTACCGATAGCTGTAAGGAAGTTTGTGGAGGCTAGAACCGGGAAGAAGCTACCTGAGGGTGGGAGGAAGTGACTCCCATAGTAATCCTCCTAATAGTTTTACTAATATATGGAGTAGCCTACGTATTCTATGGTAGGAAACTTCTAGAGCAGAGAATTGTGAAGGCAGATCCGACCAGACCTACACCAGCTGTAGAGAAGTTCGATGGTGTGGACTACGTACCAGCAAATAAGTACGTGCTGTACGGCCATCACTTCGCTTCGATAGCTGGTGCAGGCCCTATAACAGGGCCCGCAATAGCACTTGCTTGGGGATGGTTCCTACCGTTAGTGTGGGTTCTCTTCGGTAACATATTCATCGGTGCTGTCCACGACTACCTATCGCTAATGGCTAGTGTCAGGCATGGAGGTGTCTCCATAGGTACGATAACGGAGTCTGTGATGGGTAGGAGGGCTAGGTACATATTCCTAGCATATATATGGTTCGCCCTAATACTGGTACTAGCAGCTTTCCTAAGTGTTGCGAGCTCGACGTTCATTGCCTCGCCGTCAGCTGCCGTAGTAGCCCTCCTCTACATGCCGCTAGCACTTCTCTTCGGGTTACTGGTCTACAGGGTCGGGCTGTCGGTGAAGGTAGCCACATCCATAGCTCTGGTGCTACTTGTCGGGATAATAGTTTTCAGCTTGAACTCGAGCATCTCGATGCCCTACGAGAACTGGGTGTTAGTATTAGCCCTATACAGCATCGTAGCAGCTTCCCTCCCGGTCTGGTACCTCCTACAGCCTAGAGACTACCTCAACGCCTACCTACTCTGGGGCTTCGTAGCTCTAGCGGTGATAGCACCCCTATTCGTAGCCGCAGTACCGTTAACGGGTCCCCTAATCACGTCGTTTGTTGCTAAGGGAGCTGTGATAGGCGCTGTATCTGGTACAGCCCCTGCTGGCTGGGATATAGCCTGGTTCTGGCCTACGGTACCACTCACAATAGCTTGTGGAGCTCTATCCGGGTTCCACTCCGTGACAGCTTCAGGTACAACCTCGAAGCAGCTATCAAGCGAGTTAGATGGGCTGCTCGTCGGCTATGGAGGGATGTTAACTGAGGGTGCTGTATCGTCGCTAGCAGTCATACTACCAGCAGCTTTTGCCTGGGACTTCGCTCAGTTCGCATCTAACGTAGGTATACCAACGAACATACTCATGAAGGCAATCAACATAACAGCCACACCGAACATACTTAAACTCGCCGGTACAGCGAGATTCTACACCGGTTACGGCCTGATGCAGGCAGCAGCTTGGTCTAAGATATTCGGTTTAGAGGCTTTCCCCGACCTCTACAGAGGGTTCTACACGTTCGCAGCTTGGTGTCTAGCAGCGTTCGTCTTAACGACCCTCGACACAGCGAATAGGTTAGCTAGGTTTGCATGGTCTGAGATGTTCGACTGGGTTAGCCCAGGCGTGAGGAAGGTCTTAACGAATAGGTGGTTTGCTTCAACGATAGGTGTGCTCATTGGTGCTTTAATGGCGTACCCGAAGCTACCTGACCCGATAGACCCTAAGAAGACCATATATGCCTACCAGATAGTCTGGCCAGCATTCGCAGGTACTAACCAGCTACTAGCAGCTCTAGCTCTCCTAACGTCAGCACTGTGGGTCTACGCTATACTGAAGGTTCGTGGAGCTGTCAGCTACCTAATCATGGTCCCAGCACTATTCCTCTGGGTCACAGTTACCGGAGCACTCCTGATCTGGCTGATATATGTAGTCCCGTACCTGCCAGCACTCTACATAGCTACGGCAGGCGTCGCAGTGTTCATTAGCTTAGTACTGGACGTACTACTCCTGGGGCTATTCGTTAGGGGCTTAAGGCTGGCTAAGTTCCGAACCTAAACCAACACTTTTTTACTTCTAAGGCCCTCATTTCTATTAGAGGTGTGTCAGTGCTCGAAAGGTTTAGGAGAGCAGTGAGGGAGCTTATCCTTGTCTTCAAGTGGTTTTGGAGGGGTGTCATAGAGAGTAGTGTAAACGCCCTCGAGTTGGAGTACCTGGAGCTCGAGTACGCTTTCCTAATGACTCTCTTCGGGCCCTTAATAGGTGTGAAGACAGCGCCCCTAATGGCGTCGCTAGAGCTACTTGAATACGCTAAGGACGAGGTTAAGATCCTGCTATCTAGGGGGTTTAGAGGGGAGGACGTACTAGCCGATCTAGTAAGTGTTTTGGGGGGTGGGTAGGCATGATAAGCTCCTTCTTCCCCTCAACTAAGGAGAGGCCCCACATCATCTTCGTTTTAGGTAAGGGGGTGTCGGGAAGACGACGGTCTCCCTACTTACGGGCATTTCCCTCACAAACCGGGGGAAGGTACTACTAGTCAGCTTAGATCCTGCTAAGCATCTAGCTAGCTACGTAGGCTTCAAGGTCCTCGAGGGTGAGGTCAGGGTTGATGAGGGGCTGGAAGTAAAGCAGCTAGATCTAGAGCTGGAGATTAGGAAGTACACGGAGCGCCACGCTCAGTGGGTTAACGACTTAATGCCCTCCCTCAAGGTACTCAACATAGAGAGCGCTGTCGATGTCGTCAGGTACTTCCCGGGTGTTGAAGAGGAAGTGTTCCTCAACGTCATAGGGGGTCTCTACAGAGTCGATAACTACGACTTCATAGTTGTTGACACGCCCCCGACAGGTGTTTCCCTGAGGACTCTCTACCTACCGGCAGTCTACGGTGTCTGGGTGGATAAGCTGGTGGAGGTTAGGGAGAGGATAGTCTCGTTAAGGTACTCCATAGCCAGGGCCCTAGGTAGGGAGGCTGAGGTTAGGGATAAGGTGCTGGAGAAGCTCTACGAGTTGAGGGATAGCTATAGAGAGCTGTACGAAAACCTTAGAGACGGTAATAGAACGTCGTATGTTTTCGTAGCGACCCCGGAGCCCCTACCGATATATGAGCTCAAGGAGTCCACCAACTTCATCCGCGAAAAGCTGGGGGTTCTTCCCAGGGTCCTCGTACTCAATAGGTACCTACCTGAGGACTCTGCGCGGGAGCTGGGTGTTTTGGAGGCGCAGAGGAGGTTTGTTGAGGAATTGAAGGGGCTGATGCTCCCGCTAGTCATCGTCGAGTACTTGGGTAGGCCCACGTCAAGTATGAGGGATATTTACGAGCTTATGGGTAAGGTGAGGGTTGTCTAGGATGCTCCTGAACTACCTAATCGTCGTATCTATATCGGCCCTAGCAGTAGCTTCAGTTGCCTGGTTCTTTAGGAAGAGGAGGGAGCTTATATTGTTCCTGAAGAATGTAACCGAAGTGCTTGAGAAGTACTTCAAGCCTGTAGATAAGACCTACGTCTGGCTAGGCTACCTAGTAGGTTATAGAGCTAAGTACGACCTCCCCGGAAATAACAAGGCATACGTACTCCTAACGACAGTTCCGAGACACTCCATCCTCTACCTACCCATAGCTAAGCTACTAAAGCGTAGAGATAGGTTGGAGGTAGCTGTAGAGCCTTACGACAGGTACGTAACCACGGAACTACATATACACAGAAAGAATTCGTGGACAGCTGAGGCAGTAATAAGAAAGACCATCACCGGAAGAGCGCATCAGTTCGGTATCAGAGAGTTCCAGGCAGGAAGCTATAGCTACGTAGCCTACTACAAAGATGAGAAAGCGTTTGACGCGGTGAGGAACCTAGTAGAAAACTCAAGCCTCCCAATACTCTACATAACAGCAGTACCACAGGAAAACATAGTGACAGCATCATGTGAAATAACACTAGAAAACATAGAGAACTTCCTAGAACTACATCGAGAACTAGTAAAAACACTCACAAAACCCAAGAAGCTCACATAGTTAAACTAACCGCTAAATTCTCTAGACCGGAACAGTAATACTGTACATACTCCACAATAACTCTTTCGTTAGATCAAGAACCTACAGCTAAGCTGTATTTAGAGGGTCGACGTAATCTTGGATATTCTCCCACATAAAAGTTTTAAAGACCTTCAGATAAACTTTACTCCCGGTTTTGATGATTAGCATTTTAATGTATTGGTTCAGGGCTTCTATGTTTCTTGGTGTCGGTGTGTTTCGACTTCGTAGTTTTCTAGGTGGGCGTTTTGCGGGATTCTTTCGTGGGGCCATGTCTTGACATTTATGAGTTTGCTACGGGCTCCTATGTATGCGTTGTCTCCTATGTAGCTATTGATTATTATTGTTCCGTCTTCTATGTACACGTGCCTACCTATGATTGAGTTGACTATCTTGACGTTCTCCCCTATGTAGCTCCTGTCCATTATTGCTGACCCCGAGATGTAGCTCCCAGGACCTATAACGCAGTAGTTGTCTATTGAAGAGTCTTCTATGTGTGTGTTGCTACCTACTAGGGTGTGCCTACCCATTAACACCGAGCCGGAGAACTTTATGAGTCCTTTCTCAGCTTTCTCCACTATCTCCCTATGTAGTGCCACAGACTTAGCTGACTTCCCTTGGAGGAAGACGCCCGGTAACTTCTCCACTGCCTCAAGTAGCTGAGGATCTCGTAGGTAGAGTAGGAACCTCATTGCCTCGAGGTACCTCTCCGGTGTGCCTATGTCGAACCAGTAACCTTCCCTCATTACGTATCCGTACACCCTGTATCCGCTCTCCACTAGCTTAGGAATCACGTGCTGACCAAAATCCGTTCTACCAGTCCTCAGAAACTCCCGGCCGGTCTCCGAGTTGAAGAACCTCTCGAGTGCGTCAGGCTCCACCACGTATATCCCGGTATTAACGAGCCTACTAGGTGCTTCCTCAGGTCTCGGCTTCTCCACGAACCTCGACACCCTCTCACCATCTAAAACAGCAACACCCAGCCCTGTAACGTCCTCCACTTCCTTCAACACTATCGTCATGTTAGCTCCCCGATCCCTGTGGAACTCGAACACCTTAGCTAGATCTAGCTTGAAGAGGTTATCACACTGCACGACAGCGAAGGGCTCCTCTATACCGTAGTACTCCATAAGGATCTTCACAGCCTCAGCATTACCGGACGTCTCGTACCTAGGCATGTACCTTAACCTGATGTCGTGGTCTATGAACGGGTACTTAACCCTTATCCAGTAACCCTCCCTGAAGTAGTCGTAGACAGACCTGTAGTTGTAGTACCCCCTAACCCCCAGGTAGACCTCCTCGAAGCTGTTAGTAGCTAGCTCCAGTATTATGAACTCGAGGATAGGCCTATTGAGGATACGTACCAGCGCTTTAGAGGTCCCGACGGTGATGGGCCTTAACCTAACAGCCTCACCACCAACAGGTATTAGAGCGACCCGTAGCTTATTCACAACAATAAGTCCCACCCAATATATAGAGAGCTTGCGACGATTTTATATGCTAGTAATAGCTTGAGCTGTGGTATCAGGGAGTGGGTTGAGGTGGTAGCAACCTTATACGCCCCTACGCAGGCTAGGAAGGTGTGGATCCTCACATTCGAGTTCAGCGGTATAGTAAAGGTCGGTGGGCTCGGTGAGGCAGTGTCCACCATAGCCCACGAGCTCTCTAGGAGGGGCTTTGAAGTAACAGCTATAATGCCTTCACACGGGCTACGCCCGCATGGCTTTAAGGAGCTGGGTGCTGGGTGTAGTGGGGTTAGGTACGGTGCTGATGGCCGGGAATACAGCTACGACCTAACGCTACTCGAGGGCTACGTAGGGAACGTTAGGGTAGTCCTCATCGGGGGGAGGTCAGGTAGTCCCCAACAACCTGTAGATGTCTGGCCCCCATATAGCTACGTCGAGGAGAAGGCCTGCCTCCTAGCTAGAGCTACTAGATGTCTTACCCAGATCTACGGGTACCCTGACCTAGTCCACACAAACGACTGGCACACAGCTCTAGCTGCCTCAGTACTTAAGGTAGATGCGGAGAGGCAGGGCTACGCACTACCCGTACTATACCAGATCCACTTACGGGGTTCGCCCTCCTTCCCCTGGCATTACGGGTCGGAGCAGTGGTGCGGTCTTCCGAATACTCAGCAGAGGGTCTGGGCTGTTGAGAGACACGTGTTTGAGTGGACTCAGAGGCTATGGGATAGTTGCTGGGGTAACGTAGAGTGCTTCGCTGTGAGGGTGGCAGATGCTGTGGTGACGGTAAGTAGGTCGGAGGTGGAGCTTCTCTCAAAGGATTACGGCAGGTATGTCAAGGAGAAAGCATGCTACTCCTACAACTCCACCGCGTGGAACTTGAAGGAGGTTGAGGACATAGCGCTCAAGCACTTCAACACATATAGGCGGTGTGAGGTCAGGTGGGAGGCTCTAGGTGAGGTCCTGAGGAGAGTTCCTAGCTGGGGTTATGTAGATCTAGGAGATGCTGAGGTGTTAGTGGTTGCTTCAGGTAGGTTAACACCTCAGAAGGGGTTCGACGTACTTCTCCAGTCTGCTCAGTACTTACCTCACTCCACGAAGATCGTTATCCTCGGGCGTAGGGTTGGGGATGAGGGGTACGAGTTCTACCTGAGGAGCTTACTTAGCTACTCGTGGGGTAGGTCAGCTGTTGTTTATGGGGATATAGATCAGGATCTCTACAAGCTCCTAGTCTACGCCTCACACGTATATGTCCTCCCTTCGAGGTACGAACCATTCGGTATCTCAGCTATAGAAGCACTCGCGGTGGGAACACTGGTAGTAGTATCAGATGTAGGTGGTCTAGGGGAATATGTAGCTGACCTGAGGGCAACCCCTCTAGGTGTGGGCCTCAAGGTACCACCGGACAACGTATATGAGCTTGCTAGAGCTGTCCAGAGCTTAGGGTACTTAATGTACTACAGCGAGTCCGGCAAAGGCTTCGATAAGATTACTATGGAGGAGCTTAGGGTTATTGCTCTGAGGGAGCCGAAGTTCGGTGAGAAGCTTAGGAGTCTCGCTGTAGCCTATGTAGACGCGTTCTTCAGGCCTGAACATACGGTAAACAACATTCTCGCATGTTATGAGCTGGCTAGGCAGATGGCTTACTACAGGGCAGTCACTAAGTTCCCTGAGTAGGTACGTAGTTGAGTGTTTAATAGCTCACCCCCATTAGTTAGCTGGATGTGTTTGGGATGAAGGACATAGTGCTATTCTTTGAGGTCCACCAGCCCTACAGGCTTGATAGGAGAATGCTTGAGAAGCTCATAGCATCAGCTATGAGGGGGTCGCTAGAACCTAAGCACCTCGAGGAGATAATATTTGATCAGGGACTCAACAAAATAGTTTTTGAGAGGGCGGCTAGTAAGTGCTACATACCGGCCTCAAAGATAATACTTGAAAACATTAAGAACTTCATGAATAGTGACAGGAAGTTCATGGTTTCCTTCGGGATATCTGGAACATTCATCGAGCAGGCCTTAAGGTGGGCCCCCAACTTAGTCGAGCTCTTCCAGGAGCTAGTGTCTACAGGCTATGTAGAGCTAGTAGCTCAGACATACTATCACAGTATAGCCCCGCTCATACCTGGCTACCGAGAGCTTATGGAGCAGGTAGATGAGCACGTTAAACTTCTACGTGAGGTCTTCGGGGTCACCCCCTCAGCTGTGGAGTGTACTGAGTTTATGTACAATAACGACATGGCGTGCCAGCTTTACTCAGCCGGTTTCAAGGTCATACTGACGGAGGGTGTCGACACGGTTCTAGGCTGGCGTAGCCCTAACTTCGTTTACAGAGGCTACCTATGTGATATTAAGGTACTCACAAGGAACTACAGGTTAAGTGACGACGTCGGCTTCAGGTTCAGCAACATTTCTTGGGACCAGTACCCACTAACAGCTAGTAAGTACGCGTCGTGGTTAGCGGCTACACCTGGAGACGTAATCCTCCTAGCAATGGACTTCGAGACATTCGGTGAGCATCACTGGCCTGAGACAGGCATACACGACTTCCTGCGGTACCTACCTAGGGAGGTGCTGAAGTACGAACACCTAAGGTTCTCAACACCTTCGAGAGCCGCGTTCGACCACCCGGTAGTGGACGTATATGACGTACCTCCCTGGGCGACCATAAGCTGGGCCGACGAGAGGGATGCGAGCCCGTGGCTCGGTAACTTCATGCAGAAGTCTGCCTTCAACCTCCTACTCGAGCTGAGAAAGTATGTTGATTCGCTAGGGGGTCCGAGCCTCGCAAGGCTCTGGAAACTCCTAACGATAAGTGATCACTTCTACTACATGGCAACTAAGTTCGGATCCTTTGATGAGGTCCACAAATACTTCAGCCCATACAAGAACGCTGTAGATGCGTACACCCTATTTATCCAAGCACTCTCAATACTCTCCTACATAATAGCAGAGAAAGCACGGGAAACCCGCTGAAGATTCCTCAAAACCTGTTAATGTCCCGTTGAGACCGTTACACTGTGCTGAGGGACCAAGATCCCTGTGAGTTTCTAAAATGATTGTAGATCCTAGTAGTGGGTAGTCAGGCTGTGTACATCTATGTTGATGTAGGTAGGCTTACTAGCCTCAGGAAGGCCGAGCTCGTAATGCTTTGGGCTCCCTCCCTTATATTTAGTCATGGTAGGGAGCCGTCCGCAGAGCTTATGGTTTCCGACTGCTCCCTCACATCCTTCTTCAGTAGGAAGAGCATTATTCAAGTACTTTCCTCGATGATCCTACCTAGTAAGAACGTGAAGTTAGTAGGTGAAGCATTAGTTAAAGCACCGGAGCTGGAGCCATCTGGCTGTACTGTAGAGGAGTTTGAGGGCTCTGTTAGGTCACTCTTAGAGATGTCCAGTAGGCTTGCTGAATCCGAGGTCAGGCTTCCTGGAGCTACGAGGCAGGCACTCTCACACTTCCTATCCCCAACAAGGCTTGTCATAGGGGATACCAGAACGGTCGGGGAGGGTATAGGTAGTAGGATAGCCTCGTCTGTAATAGCTGAGATAGTTTCCAGAATTACTAACTTCCTTAGTGGTGGGAATGCAGAGGTTGCTAGAGTTCTCTACGCAATCAATATGAGGAAGCCGGAAGCCTTCGTAGTAATCGGGGATAAACTAGTGAAGAACCGTGTAATCAGTTTCGAGCTGTCTAGGGATGGTGAGGCCCTGCGCAGGATTCTAGCTCTGTCTAGGTCTTGAAGTGGAGCCAGCACGCTACTCTATGGTTTCTACCTACCTCTACGAGGGGTGGCTCCTTAGTTCTGCAGATATCCATAGCGTAAGGACACCTCGGGTGGAACCTACAACCAGGTGGCGGGTCTATTGGTGATGGTGGCTCCCCCTGAGGCTTAATCCTCTTCCTCTCCCTGGATAGCCTAGGGTCCGGGATAGGTACTGAGGACAGCAACATCGTTGAGTACGGATGTTGCGGGTTGCTGTAAACCTCATCGGATTCCCCTATCTCCACTACCTTACCTAAGTACATCACAGCCATCCTGGAACTCATGTACTTCACGACAGCTATGTCGTGGGATATGAACATGTAGGTCAGGTTATACACGTTTTGAAGAGACTTAAGTAGCTCCAGTATCTGTGCCTGAACTGAGACATCGAGGGACGATGTCGGCTCATCCAGTACTACGAACTTGGGCTTCAGAATTATGGCTCTCAGTATGGCCACCCTCTGCTTCTGACCACCGGAAAGTTCGTGGGGGTATCTATAGAGGTGCTCACCACCTAAACCGACGGTTTCAAGTTGCTTAGCTAGGTACTCCTCAGCATTACCTACATCAACCCCATGCTCCCTCAGAGGCTCGAGCAGGGTCTCAGCTATTGTGAGCCTAGGATTGAGTGAGGTGTGCGGGTCTTGGAAAACCATCTGCGCATTTCTCCTAAACCTCTTAAGCTCAGCACCCCTCAGCTTCGTTATGTCTACACCCTCAAAGAGCACCTTACCGGACGTAGGTTCGTAGAGCCTCAGCACCGTCTTCCCTAGGGTGGTCTTACCACAACCGCTCTCACCTACGACTCCTAGGGTCTCCCCAGGATAGATCTCCAGGTCCACACCGTCAACAGCCTTAACTTTCTTGGTGAAGGACCCTCTAACCCCGAAGTACTTGCGGAGATTCTCTATCTTAATTAGAGGCTCCACTCACATCACCTCCTCCCAACCAACCAACACGCTACTCTATGGTTTCTACCTACCTCTACGAGGGGTGGCTCCTTAGTTCTGCAGATATCCATAGCGTAAGGACACCTCGGGTGGAACCTACAACCAGGTGGCGGGTTTATTAAGGACGGCACGACACCGGGTATGTTCTCAAGTTTCTCTACCTTCCTAGTTGGGTTCGGGACAGACCTAAGAAGTAGCCTAGTGTATGGATGCTCCGAGCTGTAGAATACGACCTCGGTCTCCGCTTCCTCAACAACCTTACCTGCATACATGACGTAGACTCTGTGAGCCATTTCAGCTACTACCCCTAGGTTATGGGTTATAAGTATCAGACTCATCCCGTACCTAGACTGGAGATCCCTAAGTAGGTCCAGTATCTGAGCTTGAACTGTCACATCAAGGTTCGTTGTCGGTTCATCAGCTATAAGTAGCTTCGGATTATTGGAGAGTCCTATAGCTATGACGGCTCTCTGCCTCATTCCACCGGAGAGCTCGTGCGGGTAGTTCCTGACCCTCACCTCCGGGCTCGGTATCATAGTCTCAGCCAGCAACTTGATAGCGTGTTTAAGTATCTCCTTAGTTGAGGCCCTCCTATGAGCCTTAACCGTCTCAACTGTGTGAGTACCTATAGTGTAGAGAGGGTCTAGAGATGATGTCGGGTCCTGAAATACGTAGGCTATCTCATCCCCCCTTATCTTCCTGAGCTCCTCATCAGGGATCTTAAGCAGGTCTACTACATCCCCAGATCTCCTCTTAAATAGGGCTTTACCACTTACTACCCTACCCGGGGGATCTATTAGCCTAGTTATAGCCCTAGTAGTGACTGTCTTACCACAGCCGGTTTCCCCTACCAGGGAGACTACCTCCCCCTCAAAAACCTCGAATGAGACCCCCGAGACTGCGTGGACTGTCCCAGCGTAGGTGTAGAACCTGACGTCTAGGTCTGAGACCTTCAGAACGTGCCTCTCGGTTAGTTCCTCCCCCATTTTACTCACCTTTGAATTCGATGGCCCTCCTAGTCCTAGGATCTAGTATGTCCCTCAGTGAGTCTCCTAATAGGTTCCAGCCTAATGCTATGAAGAGTAGTATGGTTCCGTAGTAGATCACTACATGCCAGCTCCTCTCCGGGAAGTACGTAGCTGCCTTAGATATCATGAATCCCAGCTCCGGGACCGGTTCCTGAGGACCTAGTCCGAGGAACGATAGGGCTGCTGCGAAGAGGGTGGCTGTAGCTAGGTCGAAGGTCATCATCACGATTACGGGTGAGAGGACGTTGGGCAGTATATGCTTGAACAGTATCTTACTCTCAGGTATGCCTAGTAGTCTAGCAGCCTCAACGAACGGTAGCTCCCTCACGCTGAGCACACTTCCTCGCACTATCCTAGCATAACCAGGCCACCAGACCAATACCATAGCTACCCATACAGATACTAGAGCAGCTAACTGCCCGTATTCCTGAGGCCTCAGCCCGAAGAGTGCTGAGAGGAAGTCCCTGATAGCTGGGTAAGCCTCCAGGAAGTCTCTAATTCTCTTCGGCAACACTGACGCGAAAGCTATGGCCAGTATCAAGCCGGGGAAAGCTATGAATATGTCGGTTAACCTCATGACTATCTCGTCGACCCACCCCCCTCTATAGCCGGCTAGAAGCCCTAGGAATATCCCGAGGGGTGCCCCGAGGAGAACTACGAATAGTGATATGACTAGCGATATCCTGAAGCCGTACATGGACATCGCGACTATGTCCCTACCCCACTCGTCGGTCCCGAAGGCCGGTAACCCACTACAACTGGGTGGTAAGCAAGGTGGGTGAAGCCAGAGCTCCGGGTTCAGTACGGACCTATATTCCCAATACGGCTCCCAGGCTATGGCCGGGCCTATGATGGCTAGGATCACTACCACAGCTACTATGAAGCCTCCCAGGACTCCTATCCTAGACTTACTGAAGGCGTAGGCCATCAGCTTCCACTCCCTAATCCTCGAGGAGTTCCTAGAGCTCCAGCCGGCTGATATTCTGTCCCTTAGGTAGGCGTACCCATCTATGATCTTAGATAGCAGCTTGTAGATGTAGTTCATTGGGGCTCACCTCAGTATCTTATTCTAGGGTCTATCACCGCGTATATTATGTCTACCACGAGGTTTACGGTCACGTATATTATCGCGAATAGGAATGTGCATGCTATCACTACCGGGAAGTTGGAGCGTGTTATGGCCTCATACATGAGCCTCCCCATACCAGGGATGTTGAAGGCTCTCTCAGCTATGATAGCCCCTGAAAGCAGTCCACCGAAGTTTATGCCGAGCACTGTTACTACGGGGATCATAGCGTTCTTCAGGGCATGGCCCCATATCCTGAGCTTACTTAGTCCCCTAGCCTTAGCGTAGAGTATGTACTCAGAGCTGAGAGCGTCTAGTAAGCTGTTTCTCACTATCCTAGCTATGAAGCCTCCGTTGAGTAATCCGAGGGCTAGTCCCGGTAGATACAGCCTCCTGAATGTTTCACCAATAACACCGAACTCACCGCACATAGCTGCGCCAAACATGGGTACAGAGCCTATAGCACTAGCTACCGTACCTATGTAGGGGTAGCTCTGAGCTAGAGAGGCTATCATATTTCTACACTGTATTGAGGGTAAGGGCACTCCAGCCAGCTCCGTTGTGTGAGTGTAGACGAAAAGTATTAGGATAAGGTAGTAGTAGAGTACGAAAGCCGGTATGGAGCTACCAACTAAGGCGAAGACCCTCACAAAGAAGTCCACGACACTGTCCTTCTTTATGGCTGCGAGAACACCTAGCGGGATACCTATTACCACTAAGAATATGAAGCCTACTATAGCTAACTCTACAGTCACCGGAAATCTCTCGAAGATCTCGTCGAAGACGTTTCTATTACGTATAGGGTCCTCGAGGTCGGCCTTCATCAGCTGGACAACAAAGAACGTGAACTGCTCGTACCAGGGAGCATTAAACTTGTATTTCTCTCTAACTCTCTCCAGGGCCTCAGGGTTCATGAGCTTCTCGCCGACCCACGCTCTAACAGGGTCTCCAGGTATGGAGTAAGCTATTAGGTAGGTTATGAAGAGTACTCCTATTACTGTCGGTATGAAGGTGGCGATTCTTCTAGCTAGGAACCTCGCTAAGCCCACTCTATCTCCCAAAAACAGTAGTTCGAGCTAAAAAAGTTAGTTACGGGTATTTAGGGTTTATTAGGGTTTATACCCGTAGAGCTTCTCCCAGATAGTAGCATTCCAGTAGTACTTGTTCAGTTTTAGGAGGATGTAGCTACCTTCCCTATAGTCAGCTACGTAGTATGGACCTGTGGAAGCTGGTTTGTCCTTAAGTAACCTGTAGCTTGCGTCGTCCTCACCTGGTATCACGTACTTAGCCCAGGCGCTCGGGTTCTTACCGTTGTTGGACTCAGCTATTGCTGCGCTGTACTTATCTCCGAGGGCGTACTCCATCGGTATTACGCTAGCTATGGCTGTCGTGAATACGTGTAGTATCGGTGGGTACGGGAAGTACAGCTTAAACTTAACTACACCGGCTGTAGGTCCTGAGTAGCCGTAGAAGCTTAGTAGCTCACCTAAGGTGGTCACAGTCTTTTCCTTACCTCTGTAGACAGCTACTAATCCCTTAGCTAGCTCCTGCTTGAACTCCTCCTCGGTGAGGACCGTGGAGGCGTTCATGTCTATGAAGTCACCGAACATCCAGGCCGCGCTCCCGGGTAGGTTTAATCTAACCACTCTCCAGCAGCTGAAGAGTACGTCGGTAGCATCTATCGGGTAGGTCTTATCGTTCCACGGGTCGTAACCTACTACACCGCCCCTTATAACGAAGTAGAGCTCGGTAGCGTCTTCACTAAACGCCCACGCAACAGCTAGCTCCGGCTCGGGCTCTATCTCCTCGTAGCGGTAGGTGATCGGTTTGCTGTAGATCTGCCAGAAGATCTCCCAGCCGAAGGATTCGTAGGACTTAGCTGGGTCGAAGGTGTCTGGCCAGCCTATGGTAGCTATCACCATGGTCTGCTGGTCGTTCTTTATGCCGAGAACACCTGTGTCTCTGACTGGGGCGTCGGGGGTCTCCCAAACTAGGTCGTACCTAGCGAAGGCTGATAGTGGGTAGTACATGTTCTGGACCCAGCTACCGTAGTTCCTACCGGTAACGGCTTGTCCTAGCATGATCATGACTGCCTCGTTATTGAATACCCTTACAGCTGCGTTGATTACGGCGGCCCTAACCTCGGGGTCTAAGACGGTCCTAGACAGCTTAACTAGGGCACTAACAGGTACGTCCTTCCACCCAGGTGCACCTATAGTTACGAAGGCTATTGGATGTTCCCAGTTCTTAGCTGTCTTCTCCTCGTCTAGTACGTAGCTAACCACTATGAGTGGTTTCCCTGTGGGTCCTGTGTACGTGGCACCAGTTCCCTTAGGGCCTATCACTACTATGAACTTCTCGGTCTCAACTGCTCTCTCGACCTTGGATACGTACTTACCTATATCGGCTGGAGCTACATCCTTGTAGTACTTCAGCTCCGTGAACTCAGCACCACCCCACACGAACGGCATTAGGTAGTTGTCTGGGTCTAGGTAGTCCGGTATCCAGCCCAGGATAGCTACATCGAAGTTGAAGTGGTCTACTCTATCTAGGAACTCTGGCCAGCTATATACCTCGACGAACACCTTAAAGCCGAGACCGCTCCAGGCGTTCTGGAGTAGAGCAGCTATCTGTGCTCTAGCTGTGTTTCCTAGGTTATATATTATAGTTATGGTGTACTTGCCGGGATCGAAGCCCTTCTCCTTAAGCTTGTTTATTATCTCTCTAGCTTTTGCTATGTCGTATGTATACTTTATTATGCCGTACTCAGTGTAGCCGAACATTCCCTTGGGGACTATAGTGTGAAGCGGTGTGTAGAGTCCTCCAAAGATCTGGTCTAGTATTGTTCCGTAGGGTACTGCGTAGGCTAGAGCCTGCCTAACCTCCGGTATGTTGAAGGGTTCCTTCATGGTGTTAAAGTAGACGTACTGTATGGTTAGTCTAGGCTTCTCCTTATCTATTATTAGGAGCAGTTTATGTCCGTCCACAGGGGTTAAGTTAACGTCCTTCCACCTAGCTGGGGTTACCACAGCAATGTCAGCTACACCGGCCTTATAGAGACTTATCCTAGTCATCTCATCGTCGACTATCAGGTACAGTAACTGAGTATGTAGGGCTGGCTTAGGTGGGGGTGGTGTTGTAGTAGGTGTAGTTACTGGAGTTGTTGGTGTGGGGGTGGGTGATGTCGGTGAGGGTGTGGGGGTTGCTGGTGGTGGTAATGTAGTCATATATATAGCTATACCTGCGATCGCCGCTATAACTATTATTATTACTATAACTAAGGCTGCGGTTTTTGAAATAGCCTTACGTAGATTCATTTTAAGATACCCGTCATAGTAAGTAACGTAATTTAAGTTAATAAGTTTTATATTTAGGGTAATAAAAATATAAGTAGAGATATTCTAGGGCATGCTCTATATATGAATACTACTGGAGCTTGCTATGCCATAAGTAACTTCTTTCTGAGGGCTTCAGCTGAAGTAGATAGATTCCTAGTCTGGTTATTAGGTTGATGTGAATGTATGAGTAGGCTTCCGGTGAGTTAGGATGGCTGTGTCTAGATGTGGTAGAGGGCTTATCGAGCCGAGGTTTGCGGGTTCTATAGAGGGGTACGTGGTCGTAGACTCATTCACTGGTTTAGAGGAGGGTGATGTGAGGATACTTGCTCTCCTACGTAACTACGGCCCGGACCGGCGGGTTAGTATCGAGTTAGTAGCCTGCGGCTCCACCGTCGCTAGGAATAGGTACACTTTGAGGTTGGGGGAGAGGCTAGTTCTCGAGTCCTATATCGTTCCTAGGGAGGGCTGTGAGGTGAGGCTCTTAGTTGACGGGGTCGTCCTCGACGTGGAGGAGGTAGCACCTGCCAGCATAAACCACGTGGACCGCGCTCCAAGTATCGTATTTGTTTTCCACAATCATCAACCACCCAACTACGGCCCCGACTCAGTGTACAGATCCTTATGGCCCTTCACATACGTCTGGAAGCCCGTGCTCTCCCCGTACTGTCTAGGTCCCTACTACTTCCATGCGGTGCTACTACTGAGGTTGGGTGAGGGTGTTAAGCTCGTTTACAACCTAAGCCCGTCTCTCGTTAAGCAGTGGTACGATGTCTTAGAACGAGGCATTGTGACCTCATCTGGGGATGTGATAGGGCCGGGGTCGGAGCTTGCTAGCATCGTTAAGGAAACCGTGGACAGCTATAAGATGCTGGTAGCAGGTGGGGTGATCGAGGTATTGACGAGCATCTACGCACACACCATTGCGGGGTACTTAGTGGACTCATTTGGCTTGGATGACGTCATAAAGAGGGAGCTTGAGTACGGCTATAACATAACTAAGAACCTCTTGGGTGTTGACCCTAGCGGGGTGTGGCTACCTGAGATGTCGTTCTCGATGAAGCTCCTACCTATGCTAGGATCACTCGGCTTGGAGTACACCTTCCTCGACGAGAGGTATCACCTTAGGGTAGCTGAAGGAGATGTAGGTAGCCCCTACGAGCCCTACCTACTCCAAGACAGCAACTCCAACACTCTGGTAGTGTTCTTCAGGGATACCGAGCTCAGCAACGACATGGCGTTCTCAAACAACTACTGTAGCGACATACACGCAGTTAAAGGTGCCTACAAGTTCGTCCAGAAGGTCATTAGTAGGTTTACCGCGAGAAACGTGAAGACCCTCACACTAGCATTAGATGGTGAGAACTGGATGGCCCTCTCCGAGAACCCCCCAGCAACAGCAGTCTTCCTGGAGACCACCCTCTCGCTTCTGAAGAACCTCAGTAGCAGAGGCTTGGTTAAGCTCTCGACAGCGAGGGACGTAGTGAGATCTGAGCCCCCAGCAAGAAGACTGAGGTACATACCGTCCACGACGTGGCTAGGCTCGTACCGTAAGTGGCGGGGTGAAAGAGCTGAGCATGGGGGTTTCTGGAGGGCTGTTGAGGATAGAATTGCTAGGTATAGGAGATACGTTGCTAAGCAAGGCCTCGACGAGAGGGCAAAGAGTGCTGAGTGGGCGCTGTGGCACATACTGGATAGTGATTACTGGTGGGCTGAGTTTTGGAATGAGGAGATGTTGTCTCTGTGGATGGAGGAGTTCGATAAGCATATTACTCCCGATTCACACCTGCAGTGATCAGTGTAGGGGGTTGAGATGATAGATAGGGATCGTTATGTAGTGAGCGTTACACCAGACATAGCTCTAGACTTTGGATATACCTACGCTGGCGGGCTCGGGGTTCTCGAAGGGGATAAGCTGTATGCTGCCGGTAGCCTAGGACTTAACTACATAACGCTGTCACTATTCTACCGACACGGCTATGTCGAGTGGGACTTCGACGAGAGCGGTAATCCGAGGCCGAGACCCCAGGAGCAACCTGAGGACTTTCTGAAGAACCTGAAGATTGAGGATAAGTTCACGGTCAGTGTTAGGGGGGAGAGCGTTGAGGTGGAGGCACTTACATACAGGTACGGTACGGCTAAAGCGGTTTTCTTCAATGCTGTCTCACCTCAGTGGATGGTTAAGGCTGTTGATAGGATATACATAGAGGAGGCTGATGAGAGGACATATAAGTACATATTCTTCTCGAAGGCCGTAGCTGAGTTCGTAAGGAGGAGTAGCAGTATAGAGGACATAGCCTACGTAGACCTCCAAGAAGCCTACACAGCCATCCTACCCCTACAGCTGAAGATACCTGGGAGGTATAGACTGGTGATCCACACAGCCGGTATCTGGGGCCACCCGACTTTCCCGAGGGGGGTTCTGGAGAGGGAGTTCAACTACAAGTTCATCGAGAAAGAGGTTCTGCTGACGGAGATAGGTCTCGCAGCCTCACAACAGGCGTTCGCAGTATCAGCTAAGCACTACGACGTACTACGCAGGATATTCCCACATTTCAACGATAAGCTGGCCTTCGTAACTAACGGCGTGAACGTGGAGAGGTGGATGAATCCTAGGATCAAAAGCCTCTTCGAGTCTCAGCGGATGCGTCTGAGTCAGCTTGAGGAGCTTAAGTCTAAGCTCGTCTACGATCTCGAAAGGTTCCTGCAGAACTACAAGAAGGACATCGTTCTGGACGGTAAGTTCGTTGTTGTTTGGGTTAGGAGGATCACCGAGTATAAGAGGCCGTGGATGGTTGCGAGGTTAGCTAAGGAGTTGAAGGACCTTCCTATAGTCTTCGTCATCGGTGGGAAGGCACATCCCCAGGACCCAGCCGGCATAGAGTACATGAGGACGTTCCGGAGGATGCATGTGGAGATGCCTAACGTAGTGTTCGTCCACGACTACGACGTGGCGAAGGCGAAGATATTGCTATCCTCCGGACACCTCCTACTCTTCACCCCGTTCTCCGGCCTGGAGGCCTGCGGAACAAGCTACATGAAGTCATCGATCAATGGGACACCATCCCTAGCATCCAGAGACGGAGGTGCTCTCGAGCTCATAGTTGACGGGGTTAACGGATGGCTCTTCGGTGAGGACATTCGGGAACCTCTAGACCTAGGCAGTAAAGAGACGCAGGAGATTAATGAGAGGGAGTACGCAGAGCTCAGGGAGAGACTACTCAAGATCTACAACATCTTCAGAAACGAGCCGGAGACTTTCTACGACGTCTCCCTATCCGCAATAAGGTCCTTCGTTCCGCGGGTCAGTATGGTCAGGGTGTTGAGGGAGTACTATCCTGACCTCATAAAGCTACCCCTAGTTTAATTAAGTAGACCGTTCCAGGGTTTTCCGGCAGCTCAGTGGGCTGTTCTGTTTTTGATTAGTGGATGCTGTGTTCATGGTTTTGTTTTCGTAGTTGGTTGTTCTTAGGTCGCTGTGTCCTGGGGTATGTGTTGAGCTCATTAACTTCATTTCTGTAGATAGCTTGGATACCCTGCTGAGTGATGGGAGCGGTGCTCCGAGCTCTGCGGGGTTAGGTGTAGATGTGCTCCGCGTTCCGTCCGGGACGAACACCACCCACGACCCGCAGGGGTAGGGAAAAACCCCTGCGAATGAGGTGGAAGTCCCTAGATGTGATGAACGAACATAAACCCACATCAACGAGCATCTAGGGACAAACGGGCAGTGTGGATAGTATGGTTAAGACTCTGAGAGCGAAGTCTAGGGCACTAGCTGACTAGTGTATCTCTATGTAGGTAGAGAAGATTGTTTTCGAGTGTATGTGCTCTCAGATGCTGGAGCTGGGTATGAGCTGAACAGAACTTAGCTCAACGATAGAGAGTATTTAAGCGGTTACTGTCATGCTGTGCACTATACACTAGTACCACTTAAGGTTACTGAACCTCCCTGTATTCACTCATGAACGTCGTGAACTTGTTCCACGCAATGTGAGCTAGGAAGCCTGCCTCTAGCTTCGGCTCAAACTCCTTGTAGGCCCCTTCCTTATAGTGGTATGCTACTACTTCACACACGTAGAGTACGTGGTCCCCGTAGGGGTGCCTACCGATAACCCTGCACTCGAGATTCGCGAGTGCGTTCCTAATTATCGGTGTACCAACCTTCTGAGCCGGCACCAACTCGAGCTTCGTTTTCCTCAGCTTCTCGGGGCCGTGCTCTGACCCGACCACCCAGACGTCCTGAAGCATGTCCATGGATGGAACACTGATAACTAGCTCCCCATACCTCTCCACGAGCTTGTAGGTATATCTGGTAGGGGCTATAGCGACAACTATGATCAGAGGCTTAGCTGAAACTACGGTTACCCAGTCCGCAGCCATCACATTTACTTCCTCCCCGAACTTACCGGACACTACTAGGTATGTCCTCAAAGGGTAGAGTAGCCGGTAAGCCACGGAAGTCACCACTTAACTTCTTTGTTAGGGCTAATAACATGACTTCCTCTAGCCCTGAAGGACGAGGCTCTCAGTGGTTAACGTAACTTAACTACTTCAAAACAGAGGAGAATTAGATAAAGGGTGAGAACATCTTTTCAGATACTCTAAGGCTTAGAGTCCTTTGAAGTGGTTGTGAAGGACGATAAGATAGTGTGTTTATCTGAAGGAGATGGTCGACATAGATCGAATGGAGAGTGTTGAGGTGATGACATAAAAATTAAATGCCATGAAACTAGAACTCCATTATCTACTAGTTCCTTATAACTATTCCTACTCGTTTTTTTCCTCAGCATGGTATAAATACTGGTGAGCTCGATCAGAACGGGAAACACTCGAGTGCTGTCTGAGGCTGAGGATGTTGCTAAGCTCCTCCTCTGTGTTTCTTCCTACGTGTTCAAAGGTTTGAAGAGCTATTTCCCCGGGCTTGATGCTTTTTTCATGCTTAACCTACGCTCAATTGGTTTAGAACCTGAGACTGCTTTGCTGTTCGACCCTGAGACGTACTTAAGGACCCTCATCCAGATCCTGGGTAATACGGAAAGAGCTAGGCAGGTATTAACTGTAGCCCTTCCGAAGAGGAAGGCGTTCCAGGAGCTGATACAGGTTATTCTATCGAGGCCCAGTAGAGAGGAGTTAGAGGGAGCAGTGCTAGCAATTGTGAGGAAATACAGTAAGGACATAGAGAAGGAATGCTCCGAGATCGTGTAGAGGAGGATCCCTAGAACTCCCCCAAGTTAATACGTATTCTCTGAGAATGTGGAGATTGCCGTAGTTAGGTTTTGTTCGTAATGACGTGGAGATGTGTCCAGAGAATCTATTTACACTACCAAGCATCGGTTGAATACTGTAAGCTACCGGACATCAGCTATTAACAGGGATTAATCTTATATTCAGACCCACATCTACCGCTTTTGCTTTAATATCTCAACACACTTCCTGACACATTCATCTACCTCTTCTGGTGATACTATCGTGGCTAACTTACCCCTCCTCCAGAGTAGGGCCTCATACTTGAGTGTACCATAGCTTGAGGGAGGCGTCACATACGATAATTTTATTACCGCGTCGTCCAGTAACGCCATTTCTTTGTAGGCACTCTCATCTACGTACTCACCCACCCTTATGACGAGGATCCCCCTACTCTTCAGGTAGTTAAGCTGGTTATATCTTTCCTTAAGGTACCTTCCTGAAGGAATACCTTCACGTAATATTTCAATTCCGTGGAACACCACGAGATCCGGTCCTACAGAGTCTATTAACTGAAGCTCATCTATAGCGAGCTGCGTAACGCTACGGCTAAACGGGTTAATACTTGCGAAAGTGATCCTCTCACTCAATATTTTCTCAGTGATAGCCTGCTCTATTCCCAGCTCCTCAGCTCTCTCTAAGATCATCTCAATCATAGCATTAGGTGAGTACCTATAACTTAAGAAGAGTGTGCGGATGTTGTTTATGGCTGACATAGCAAGTAGGAAGATGGGGAGATCCCTAGGGCCGGCGGTAGCCGGGTAGTAGACGCCCGCTATGAACCCTCTCTTAAGAGTGCCCCACACCTGCCTGAAAGCTCGGCAGGGCACGTATATCTCCCCGGCTTCCACGGGTACCTCTCCCAATACTGGAGGTACGAATACCTCAAATCCTCTATTCTCTATGATGGAGAACGGTACCTCAGCTAGCGGAATATTACGTCCTCTCACCTTCCTCACTTCAAGTTTCCTCACTAGGAAGCTCTCCTCAACTTCACTTCTCAATACCAGGACAGCATCTGCTGCGAACTCCTCGATTTTAGTTGCTTCCTGGCCGTAGGGTAGCTCCTCCACGAGGACTACTAGCCTGTTATTAAGGTGGGCGAGGTTGTAGAAGTAGTTCAGAAGCCATGCCCTCTTCTCAGGATCTTCTGCTCCGGCAAGTACCGGGTTGATGGAGTCTATGACTACTACATCGTACTTACCCTCAGAGAGTAGAGTGTTCAGTAGGTCCACAGCACTATCAACTTTCGTTGGGGTCGGTAGGCGGGCAAACCTTAACAACCCGACGGACTCAGCAGACGCTAGGTTTAGACCCACATCCCGCATGTAATTAAATAGCTTGTCCTTATCCTCGTAGAAGGAAACATAGAGACAGCTCCTCCCCTCGAGTGTGTTTTTGTAGCATATGGTTGACGCAAGAGTGGTTTTCCCTGAACCGGGATGCCCTAAGATAAGTATTACGTAAGGACTCCTCACACGCCCCACTAACTTCTCCAGCCCGCTAACACCTAAGGTATAACCGCCCGGATCCGAAAGCACTATCCAACCCGACATGATACTTGATCGCAGGGAAAATAAAGTTTCATCTATTTTAACTGCTAAGCAGTTCTGTTGGTGAAGCCCTTAGTGGCCGGCAATGTCGACGTTGCTTATCCATATTGACGGGGTGACTACGTGGTTCACTACCTCCACATCATCCCCAACTTCCTGGAGGTTCTCCGATAGTAGCCTGTAGATGTTACCGCCCATAACTACCCCTTTGACCGGTTTGACCGGCTTACCGTTCTCTACTAGAATACCGTGAGTTACAGTTGCCTTTATCTGCCCTGTCGTTGGGTCACTCATCCACGACCCTATCACTTCGTAGATTACCAACCCCCTCCTAACTTCCTCTATGAAGGATTCTAGGGAGCCCTTACCAGGTCTTACTACGAGGTTCGTAAAGCTTGGTGTCGGCTGGGACGTCGGTCTCTGCCTCAGGCCGTTCCCAGTAGGCTCACTACCCATTCTACGGGACGTGTAGTAGCTGTGAAGTACAGTCTTGAAGACACCTTTCTCGACTACGTTCTTAGTTCTAGTGGCAACACCCTCATCGTCGAAGGGTCTTGACCCGATAGCTACCTCGATCGACGGGTCGTCAGCTAAGGATATTTTCTCGTTGAGTACCTTATCCCCTATCCTGTCCCTGAGAGGGCTCCTACCCTCCAATATGTTCAGTGCTGAGAATGCTGGAGCTAGAGCGGACATCAGTATCTGGCCTGCTACGCTTGGTGTGAGTATAACGTCGTACTTACCTGACCCTACCGGTGAGGAGTTGAAGAACATGAGGGCTCTCTCACCTTCTCTGAATGAGACAGCCTCAATCTCTCTCAGGTCTATCCTCCTCCTCATGTAGCTCAACGTCTTATCTGAGTAGGCATCCCCCTTCTTGAGGCTCAGAGTCAGCCACATCATCACACCAGAACACTTCGCGACCCTATTCACTCCGCTGGAGTTAGCCACGAACACCTCCATCTCACCGCTTGCTACGATGCCCTCAGCTATGATCGCCCTATCAACACCCCGCGCTAGAGCCGGCTCCTTGAGCTTGCCCGCAGCGTGCGATAGAAGGCTTACTAGCTCCTCCTCGCTGATGTTAGCTGTTCTCTCGTCGTAGCACGCTACCGGGTTAATCCCACCAACATCTGTAGGGAACCCACTCCAGTACGGATCCTCTGGAGAGGATCTAGCAGACACGTACAGCCTATCAACCAGCTTCTCAACTTCCGCGGGTGTGTTCGTACTTACGCTACCCACCTTCTTCCCTAGGGCTCCCCGTATACCGATGTTATAATCCTCCCGCACAGCACCTTCGAATATCCTGTCATTAGCTACTGTAAGCACCTTCATCAACGTCCTCACAGCATATATCTCTACCTCGCTCAAGCCCCTACTGAGAGAGCTTTTGACTAACCTCTCGGAGAGCTCCACGATGTCCCGCACCTCAACCACCCCCGATAGTGATTTCTCTAACCCTTACGTGCGGGCCTCCGTCACCCACTCTAACAGTCTGCCCACTCTTACCGCAACCACCGAAAACACTTGTTCTGACGGTGAAGTCCTTCCCGACAGCGTCGACCCTCCTCAACGTCTCGAGGATTAGCCCGGACAGCATCACCCCCTTGACTAGCCTGACGGGCTCACCGTTCTCTACGATGTAGCTGGGCCCGCTAGTGAATGTGAAGGCACCTGTTAGAGGGTTGACCTCACCACCTGACGCACCCCTACCCCTAACGTAGAGACCCCTCCTCATGTCCCTAATCATCTCCTCCACACCCCAATCACCGGGCTCCATGTACGTGTTTGTCTGGCGCACGAGGAGCGGGTCCCGGTAGTTCATGACCCTAGCGTTACCGGTGGGCTCACCTCTTAGAGCCCTAGCAGTTGCTAGGCTGTGTAGGAACCCTTCCAACACACCTCTCCTCACTGTGTAGGTCTTTCTCTTCGGGGTACCCTCATCGTCGAACGGTACGTAAGCTCCTCCCTCAACTACACCCTCATCCACTATCGACACCAATTCGCTAGCTACGACCTGTCCTAACCTACCGTAGAGTACGCTCCCGCCAGCTAGGACTATATCCCCCTCAGTTGCGTGGCCGAATGCTTCGTGAAGCATTAGCCCGACCATGTCGTTGTCTAGGACCGCGTCGTACTTACCTGGCTCCACCCTGGGGGCTTTAGCAGTCTCAATTACTAACCTAGCTCTAGTGGATGCCCAGTCCCTCCAGTTAATACCCTTTATGAACTCCCACCCAGCAACGTTCGATTCATGGTCCCGCAGAGACTCGTACACACCATCAACATACGATACTAAGGCCGCCGATACACCGACCATCCTCACCTCATACTCAACACTATCACCACTACTGGAGACGTAGTATCTCCTATCTCTCTCATAGCCGAACCTCAAGACGGAGCTTACTACGCCTGGGACGGTGGAGATCTCCCTGTGCATGTCCTTTAACAGCTCCACCTTCTCAGAAGGATCCACGTTCTCAGGGTCGATAACGTAGCTCGATACAGCCCTAGCTTTTACAGTTGGGCGCTCGTAGAGCTGTACACTGATTGATTTCCCGGATATTGCTTTAGCGATCTTGTACGCCCTCACAGCGGCTTCAACCACGTCATCCTTCTCCAGTGAGTTTGTTGATGAGTACCCGACCGACCCGTTAACGACTACTCTAACACCTACACCATTGATGTAGCTGCTTGATAACTCACGAACCACCCCGTTATCGAGGACTACCAGCTCACTATAGTACCTCTGGATCCTAACATCGATGAAGTCTGCATTGAGCTTGCTACAGAGGGTAGCTACGAAGGCTGGATCCAGCAAGTATGTTCCCACGGTAGATAGCTAATACTAGAATTAAAGCTAGTACTACGGGTCTAGACGAAGGCTTAGACTTATTTATATATTGTTACCTCTAGAACTCCTCCCTTCACTCTAATCCGCGTTCTCTCAGGGCTAGGCTTCACAGGTAATGTTATAGCCAGGTCATACTCCTCAACTCCGACCCCCCTGTACCGCTCGGACCAGCTACCCACATCAAGTCTCGACCTCAGCTTCGCTTTTACATGCATTATGTTACCCTCAAACCACACGTCAACCTTCCCAGTGTCAGCGTAGGGTATGTCCACATACACAACCAGGCGGTCACCGAGATCCCTGATAGTGTAGAGGGGCTCCACAGACTCCGCAAATATCTTGGTCTCCCTCTCCTCACGTTTAAGCTCCCTGAGAACCCTCTCTATCTCGCGGGATACTGCCTCCTCAACCTCCCTCATCCTCCTCTCTATTTTCTTAAGGAACTCGTCGAGAGGTCCCTCACTGGATTCAAACACTGTGATCACCCCTACGCGTAGAGAAATGGGGAGTACTCCATATCCTTTCTCATCTGCCTCATAACCCCGGTGGTCTGCCTCATGAGTTCACGTGTTTTAATCTTGATTATCTCAGCTTCCTCCAGTAACTTCTTTATGTCGATGTCTATATTAGCTATCCTAGAGAATACCTGCAGCCCTCGAGCAGCTGCCTCAGGATCTGGGAACTCCATGAAGCATTCCGTGAGGAGTAGGAGGGAGTCGAAGCCCTTCTTCATGCTCTCTTTTACCAGGGTCGCGTAAGCCCCCACTAACACCCCCTGCTTCAGGGTTATAGCACCACTTCTCTCAGCTATCTCAGCCATTCGCTTACTTGAAGAAACGTAGTAGGTCTTCAGCTCTTCTAGGTCTAACCTATTGGGGGAGGGTATCCCTGAGAGGGATATTATGTACTCCATACCTCTAAGCCTCGCGTAGTCGATTACGGCGGAAGCAATCATTACCTGGATTGAGGGTGACAGTGCTATGTCAGTGAAGACTGCGGCTAGGTTCCCACCTGCGTAGATTCTAAGAGGAGATCGGGGGAGGCCCTCACGTACAACAACTATGTGTGCAAGCTCGGGGAACTCTATGTCCCCAACCTCCTCCAGGCCTAGAGTACTCACTATGTGCGAGGTAGATATGACGCTAACTAACCCAGCATCTGGGAGAGCGAATAGCAAGACAGATGGTTTCCTAATATTAAGAGGTCTATACTCGATGAACCTGAACCCACCGATAATCTCCTCTCTAGGTATGCTCAACGAGATACCCTACATAATAGCCCCTCGAAAGTTTTATATTTTAACCCATCCAACGTCTACTACCCTATAGCTAAGTCAGCTCTTGAGTAGGAAACTTAATGGTGAGGACTCCCTAAACTATCTGGGCTTACATTAAACTAGCTACAACCTCGGGGTTTGATATGATTTGGTGTAATACTATTTTATCTCTAGCGGTGTAGAGCTGGGGTCTCAGAGTGATCAGAGAGCTCTTCGAGCGCTCGGTTATCTTTGGGGCTGGGGGAGGTGGTGATGTGGTGTCGGCCTACGTAGTCTGCGAGTTACTTAAATCCGTTTACGGTGTTAGTAGCTGTCTTCCGGGTGCTGTGCTTTGGGAGAGGTGGGTAGTGGATCCCTACCCGGGACCTATACCTAGACACCTCATTCGTAATGCCGTAGTCGAGAACTGCGTCTACGTAGGTTCAAATACCTACGCCGAGAGGTCGGGTAGGGTTGTTAGGCTTACATCAGCCGCAGTAGCTGAGGTAGCTGGGGTTGAAGTACCCTCCGTTACTTTAGAGTACGGTGTTGTGGGGATTAGGAAATGCTTCGATGAGTTAGCTGGGGAGGGTTGGAGGATTGTTTTACTTGATGTAGGTGGGGATATACTAGCTCGGGGTACTGAGGGAGGGCTCTGGTCACCTCTAGCAGATAGCCTATCTCTAGCAGCAGCCTCTGAAATAGATGCTCCACTAGTGGTACTAGCTCCGGGAGCTGATGGTGAGCTAGATGTTGACTACGTGGTCTCCAGGGTAGCTGAGGTGCAGGTCTTGGGCGGTCTCTACGGGGTTATAGGGCTCTGGGTAGACCTCGTGAGGACCTACGAGAGTATCCTACCTAAAGTTACTAGTGAGGCTAGTAGAGTACCTTACATAGCACTGAAAGGGCAGATTGGGGAGGTTAAGATGCGCGGGGGTTCTCGGAGGACCTACATAGGTCCTCTATCTCTAGTGGGCTTCGTCCTCTCATCTAAAGTAGCCGCAGCAATATCCCCGCTCGCTAAGGCTTTAGCTGGTACTAGAAGTCTGGCTGAGGCCCGAAAAGCCGTGAATTTAATTGGAGTAGCTACAGAGCTAGATATGGAAATAGAGCTCGCGAAGATTGTCGGTTGTGGTAGGCCGGCCTCAGGAGACGATTACATTAAGGCTAGGGAAATAGCTAGAAGGAAGCTGGCCTCCCCGTCTTAGAATGGGAATGTAGCTATCGCACCATAACCTTCTGAGATCTGTATTGCTAGCACTATCTCAGTCTCACCGACCGCTTTGAATCCCATAAAATCTTTAGGCTGGTTCTCTCCAAAGCATCCTTAAATGTTTACAGGTATTGAGAACTTGTCTTAGGTGTAAGAAAGGCGAGTAGAGTTAAAACATAATTAAAATATAGGATACCTCCTAGCTACCTAGGACTCTCTTAACTATGAGAGAGAACTCCTCCCTTGTAACAGGTCCTTTCTTAAGTGTTGAATAGAACTTCACCTCAGCCAATATTCTCACCAAGGAATCGGCACCTACCTTAGCTGGGTCTATTCCCAGCTCCTTCAAAGCCTCAACTATGTTAGCCTTACCCGATTTCTTTCCTAGTACAATCTCAATTCCTTCTCTCCTACCTACGAGTTCGGGCAGTATTGGGAATACCTCCGTAGGTCTTACTTCCCTAGCTGAGACCCACCAGTCAGTCACCATCCCTGACTCGACTTTATATGGTGATTCACCGACAATGGGTTTGTGAGGAGGTAATCTCACACCGGAGAGCTGCTCCACAAGCTTAGACAGACTGTACAGCTTGTCATACTTCACACCTGTTTTAACTCCTAGGAGTAGCTCCAGCGCTAACACTGTCTCCTCAAGTGCCGCATTACCGGCTCTCTCACCTATCCCATTAACGGTTACGTGGACTGCTGAGGCACCGGCAGCTACAGCTGCTAGGGCATTAGCTACTGCTAGACCGAAGTCGTTGTGGGGGTGGACCTCCACGGGTTTCTTTATGATCATTTTCACCTGCTTGGTGAGGTACCCCATTGCGAACGGGCTTACTACCCCGAACGTATCAGCTATGGTGAAGGAGTCAGCCAGATCCCGTACGGAACCCGCAATCCTCTTCAGGAGCTCGTAGTCAGCCCTCGTCAGGTCTATCGCGAGGAGAGTAACGAAGAGCCCGTGCTGCTTAGCATACTCAGTAGCCTCGACAGCCATGTTAATGGCCCTATCCTCGGTGAGACCGTACCCGTACTCGATTATGTGTTTACTGGACGGGAGCTCCATCACAACCCCCGACACATCAGCCTTGAGAGCCAGATCAACATCATGCTTTAGACATCTAGAGAAAGCCATGACCTTAGCCCTGAGACCGAGTTTAGCTACCTCCCGAACGGCCTCGAAGTCCTCCTGCGAGGTAGCAGGCATTCCTACCTCCACCCTATCCACACCCACCTCATCGAGGGCTGTAGCTATCTTAACCTTCTCGTTCTTCCTAAACACTACACCAGCCTGCTGCTCCCCGTCCCGGAGGGTAGTGTCATGCACTATCACCCTCTCAGGTAGCTCAAGACCTGCCCTAACCTCATCACTGAAATTAAGTGGACTAACAAACCAGAACTTAGAAGTCCATGTATACAAAGCATTCACCAAGATATTTTCGCCAAAGAAAAATATAAGTACCCTAAAATCAAGAAGCAGAGGTAAGCACCCCGATGATTGGCACTAAATAAGAAAACCTCTCTAGTACATCAGTGCAGCGAACGCCACATGGTCACTATCTATTAAGTATTGACAGCTCCCCACCTTATTTAAAGACCTCATCGTACAAGGGTTATGATGCGACACCATCTACCATCCCTAGAGATAAATAATACGTTCCCCAGGAATCTAGGTACAATCCACTGGACAAGCTTGGGATAATTCGTAAGACTTATCTCACTATCGATAATATTAGGGTAGGTGGGTGATGTAAATAAAAAATCCAGGTGTATGAAGCTATCTAATCACCAACATACATTAGTGAAACAAAGGATATTACAGCAAGTATCGCTGTGAAGCTAATGACTAAGTCAACTATGAACATGTACAGAAAAACTCCCGATCTTACCGCCATTACGAGTGTTTCAATAGTGCTTCGAATTCCGTGGATTTCCCCGATGTATCCCCAGATGATGTAGTATGCTACCTCTAGTAAGAGAGATCCGAGGACAGCTACTGATGTCCCAACCGAGAAAAGCTCTGCGTACTGTGCTCTCCTACTGAGGAGGATCCAAGTAAGAACTATTGAAGTAATCACACTTCCTATTATTGTAGCTATGAACTTCGAGATAATTAGGGTTAGTGCGAGAGTCGCAAATACCAATATCGCGGAGCATGCTAGTACGGCAGTGATTTTCCTCATAGCTATACCCGAGCTAGGTGGTTACCTCCTCAGCCTCGGGTTAGCTATCTCATCAAGAGCTGTACCAATTAGGATGAATCCTATACCGAATACTATGAGCCCTAGAATCGGTGGTAGTATCCACCACCAGGCGTTATGTAGGAGCGCACCTCGATAGTATGCCTCATTTATCATCCTACCCCATGTGGGTGCCTCAGGATCTCCAAATCCTAGTAGCTGTATTGAAGCTTCTAAGAATACTGCTGACGGTACTCTAGTTACGATTCTGTAAACCATGTAGGGTGTTAACTGGGGAGCTAGGTGCTTCATCATTATCCTCCACTCACTAGCACCCATAGCTTTAGCAGCCTCGACGTAGGTACTGGAACGTAAGCTGATGACCCACTGCCTGATTATCCTAGCACCCCCCTGCCACGAGAGGAGTACTATGACTGTGTAGATAGTTAAGAGGTTCCTACCGTAGGTCATCCCAACTACTATTATGAGGGGTATCGTCGGTATGAAGTTCATCACATCAACAAGGAACGTTATTCCGTGATCTACTAACGTATCGACCCTGTAGCCTGCTATGAGGCCGACAACTAGTGATATGAAGTTCGCGAGTGTGGCTACGGTGATACCGACAGCTAGTGCTGATCTAGATCCGTAGAGGAACTGGGTCCACACATCGTTACCGGCAGCATTCGTTCCTAGTACTCCATGAGCCTCACCCATTATCCATATCTTGACCCCTTCTAGCTCTAGGTCTAGGGCACCGTCCTTACACGACATGAAGAAGTCTCTTGGGTTGCAGTAGTATGTTACGTTCACCCATATACGTATCTTAGTGTTCTTCTCGAGGATAAGCTCTCGCAAGGCGTTTACTAGATTAAACTCTCTGGAGACAGCGTCCTTGACCCACGGGTCTTCTATTTTAGTTATATACCTCTGCTGAGCGTTTCTGATCGGGTTCGGGAGGGTTATCAGGGTTCCTCTAGCCTCACCGCGATGATACTTGTATACGGTAGCTACCTTAGTAGTGACTAAATCGTAGAGAGAGTAGATACCTTTAGGAACATTAAGTATGTAGGTAGCTCCAGACGGTAGGGATACCTTCATGCTGTAGTTCTCTTTTTTTGCCAGTAGGTCCTCATTTACAATAATGAACTCCACATTATACCATGCCTCACCAGTATTTGCTGGATACGTTGTCCGGAACCTCATATCGATTTGAGCCTGCTTTGCGGGTCTGTACGGGTATAGTATGTAGTCGGTTGAGACTAGCAAGACGTTCGCTAACCCCTCACCGCGGATGGCTAGTCTTAGGTTTCCCCCACTTTCGAGTGAGACCGTGACATTACCTGAGATACTCTTATGTAGGATCTCAAAGTTTGTGAGGTTCTTAACTATGTTTCTCGGCACGTCAGGTGGAGCCGCCCATTCAGGAATAGCGAAATCTGCCGCTACAACCTCTCTTGTTGCTGGTGTGTAAGGTGTTAGTATCGGGGCAAGTATCCCGAGTACTGAGAGAGTTAATATTATAGCCACACCTGCGAGGAAGGACTTCTTCTTGAGTATAAGCCTTATTAAGGTTTCACTATAGCTCTGAGCACTAGATTTAATCTGTGTTGACCTAGAGATGGATCGCTTGCTCATGTCCTCCCCACCCTAATCCTCGGATCTATCATAACTAAGATTACCTCAGCAACAAATAGTGACACTACGTTCAGTAATGCTGATATAGTGAAGAATGCTGACATCACCGGGAAGTCCCAGGTCTGCAGAGCTACATATGAGAAACTCGCTATACCCGGCCAGTTACATATTATCTCAAATATAATCGCACCACCGAATATATCGGGTATCGTGTAAGCCAGGGACATTACTAGTGGTGGCCTGACGTTCGGTATGACGTGCTTGCTGAGGGCCGTCCTCTCATCTAGTCCCTTAGCTAAGGCAGTAGTGTAATAGTCCTGACCCATCTCCGAGACAACTAGCTGCCTTATGTAGTATATCCACCCACCAGACCAAGCTATTAGAGCTGCCAGCAACATCGGGGACATGTACCAGAGGAGGTACTTAAACTGCTCCCAATCCCTAATACCTATCTCCGGGGGCCTAACCGGCATCGGGAATATCTGAATTCCCCAGAGGATCTTAGGTAGATATGCTAGGCTATAGTATATCAGTAGAAGTATTAACCAGCCTGGTATTGTCCTAGAAATCACAGATATCTGGATAATGGCCGAGTCCAGAGGTCTTCCTCTATGCTTGGCTGCTATTATGCCTAGATAATACCCTATCACTATTGGCAGTATCGTAGTTATGGTGTAGAACGATAATGTGTAAGGAAGCCTAACAGCTATCTCATCTAGAACAGGTTGCTGCGTATACACAGAAACTCCGTACCGAAATGTCAAGACACTCCTTAAATACCTGAAGAGCTGGTCAGGGATCAGAGGCCTGTCTAGACCATATGTCTTTATCGCCTCATCTATCCAAAACGTAAACCTCGGATCTTCAGCAGTTCTCCTGAGAGCTGCCAACAAAGGATCAGCATTAACATCCCCTCCAGCAGCTAGAACTGGGAGAACTCTGACCACAATGAAGTACACTATAACTACCGCTATATAAGTAGCTAGAAGCCTCACACCTGTTTTAGCAATAAATCTCCCAGCACCCACAGTAATATACCCAAGATATTGAAGGAAGAAAGCTTTATAAATTTAAGATCCGATTAAAAATAAATATTGAGTATTTTTACTTTCTTCTTATTGCTGCTGCTGTTCCTAGTGCTATTACTGATAGTACTGCTGCTGCGTATGATAGTGTTGGTGTTGTTATTGTTGTTATTGTTTGTGTTGCTTTTGTTACTGCGTCTGTTGATGTTATTGTTACTGTTGGTGTTGTTATCTTTACTTCGGGTGCTTTAAATGTTACTGTTGGTGGTGGTGTTATCTGTATTGGTGGTAATCCAGGTATCTCTATTGTTACTGCTGGTGGTCTCTCAATTGTAGGTCCTGTAGGTCCAGGACCTACAACAGCACCTACAGTTAGCTTAGTCTTGTAGGTATTATCTAGAGTCCATATAATACCCATAGGTTGTGAAGCATATATCGTAACATCGTATGTCCCGGCCCTAAGACCTGGGACAGTAACCTCGTAAACACCACCACCAACATGAGTAGCAGAAAGCTCCAAACTCATAGGACCAGAGAGAGCTACAGTAACAGAAGCATTAGTAGCCCTACCACCAAGATAGTCAGTTAAAGTCACAGAAACCTTAAACGAAACACCCTCACCAACAGAAGCAGGCACAGACACAGACGCAAACTGAACAGTCCTATCAGGATGCCTCCAGAAGTACCACGGGTTCCAAGAGAATTCGGTATAAGCAGGTTCCCTCTTAACAAGAACCCAGGGTCCGGCACCTATCATACAGGTTAAGCCTGGTATGAACGGATGCGGTACCTTTGACGGATCCATTAGGGGATCTGGCATCCTCTCGAAGATGTGTTTAGGTAGTACTCTGTGGTCTTTGTAGTAGTATCTATCTGCCCATCCGAGTTCGTCAAAGTATAGTTCAACTGTGGTTTTATTTATCTTCCTGATTTCTATCAGTTGGTCTATATCCGGTCCGTAATATCTCCTGGTTTTCAGTTCCTTACCGAACTTGACTAGAGTGTACTCGATATCGTCTACGGTCATCTCAACACCGTCCTGCCACCTTATACCGTTGAAGAGTGTTATAGTGATCCTCACAGCTTCCCCGTCTTTTGCTGCTGGGTGAGGTACCTTAGTATCGACTTTGTAGTATCTGAAGAATACCGATACCTTCATCTCCTCGTTGTACATATCCGGTGGATATGAATACGACAACGTCGGGTAGACCCTCGCAATAGCATCTCCTTCAGTTGTCCACCTATACGTTGCTGGGTGGTATGTACCGACATCTGCTGAATGGTAATATGTTAGTACACCACCGAATTTCCTGTCCTTATATCTAACAGAGCTCCACCAGAACCATGACGTGTCTGTTGGTAGCTCAGCTGGTGGAGCATAGACGAGGATTATCGTTGATCTATCGAGCTTCCCGTCGAAGGCTGTTATACTTACTGAGGTGTAGGTAGGTATCCACGGTATGACCTCCCTCACTAGTATCTCCTGAGCCTCCCAAGCCCACTTTATTGCTTCCTCTATATCTTCAGCGAAGTAGAACTTGTCAAGTATCTCGTCAAGCTTGCTATTGTTGACCTTGTACTCATTCCACCCTCCCGGCCTCAGCTCACGGCTGTGGAAGAAGTAGTAGAGGAACGTTGGATACCTTCCGAAGCTCCACCCCGAAACCCAGGACGGGACTGTCCCGGCTGCTCTAGCAGCATCTAGCTCTATCGTGCTGACCGGCTTGACCCTCACCCTCAGCCCGATCTTCTCCGCCTCAGTCTTAATGTACTGAGCGATCCACCAGTAGGTGGGTGAGGTTGCTTCCGGCAATACCCAGATCTCCCACTCAACTACCTTACCTCCCTCTCTCGGATCGCACCAGGCTGGCTTACCGTCCGGGGCAGTACATGGAGTGAATACCTTAGCTAACAGCTCCTTAGCCTTCTCAGGGTTATACGGGTAGAGCTTCTCGAAGTCCGCATTCGGGTTCATGAACCTTCCGTGGGTTGGTGGGACTAACGTAGTACATTTAATAGCTACACCTCTGAGAGGGGACTCAGAGATCATTTTGTCTCTATTCCAGAGGTGGGCTAGAGCCGCCCTCAACTCATAGTATTTTACGGGCCAGAGCTGTGTATTGAACCTAAGATGACCGGAGGACGTCGTACCTGCCGTCATGATTATATGGGCATCCGGCCTGTTATTCCTTACTCTATCGAGGTCTGCTGCGGTGACACCAACCAGCGAAAGCTCCCCAGCCTCGAAGGCCAGTAACCTCATGGTATAGTCCTTCATTAACGGCATTCGAAGAGTGTCTACATGAGGACCGTACCTAAACCAGTACTCGCCGAGATGTGCTTCATCAGGTGGTGGAGGTGGGAGACTCGAGGCACTTAAGTGCTGAGCTAGACCTACAAGTAGGACTAGAGCCAGCACTAAGGTTATAATCTTAGTATGTAACTTCAAACCCATACCCCTCAATAATGTATTGAATATAGCTTTTTAAATTTTTAGACTGAACTTCTTATTACCTCATTTCTATTATCTCCTCTATGTCTATCTTATCCCGAGAAGATACTATTCTCACTGCCTAAGATCTTGCTAAGAAAGACTTAGGAAGTATTCACGATCATGAGCATCGGATTCAGCGGAACGTATTCTGAAGAGCTCTAATTTCTTGGGATATTACCGCATTGTTGCTAACATACAGAACAGAGGATTTATAGATCAACACTCAACAGTTAACTACTAAGCTGCCTTCAATAGCTACGTCTTATACCTGATCCGTTAAGGACATATTATACACAGAAACATGTTTCAAGACATCCTATCTGAACCTGAGAAGCAGGTAGTTAGGTTAGAGGGCTGTGATGGCTACACCTAGGAATGTGAGTATCGCCCCTAGGACGCTGTTAACCCTAACTTTCTCACCAGCTATGATCGTGGTGCTGAGCTGAGAAATTACAGGGGTTAACGCAGTAACTACTGTTGTTGCTGACACTCCTATTAAATCGATAGAGAGTATGAATAGGTACATACCGAGACCCCAACCTATAACCCCTGTTATAGTTGAAGCTAGAAGTACTGGCTGTATTGAGCTCCTGAAGGGAGGGCCCTCGAAGGTTAGGCCTAGAGGTAGAAATAGTAATGCTATAGCTGCTAACCTAATAACTGTAAGAGCTAGAGGGTCAGCGAAGGAAAGTGCTAGTCGTACTAGAATAGTTGCTACACCCCATAAGGTAGCTGCTCCGAGAGCGCAGGTAACTCCCTTAAGGCTTATACCGCCCCTACTAGTCCATGGAGATAAAGCTACCACAACCCCGCTAAATGCTAGTAAGGTACCGATAGCTAAGCTCAACGTTACTCTCTCGTTTAGTAGTAACACAGCAAGAAGTTGAGATACGAGTATGTAGGTATAGCTTAAGATGACGGCTAACGAGCCCCCGAGGAGCTGAATGGACTTAGTGTATAGAGCATCCCCCATGCCTGGACCTAACACAGCTGAAACCACTATGATAGCTAGGGCATGGAGGGAGGAGTTGTAAGGCTCTGAATACCTCAACCTAGCTATAGGGTAGAGTACGGCTAGGGCTGTTAAGGCTCTAAACGCTGTGAACGTTAAGGGCTTAATATAACTCCTAAACCTGGAGATCACTGCTGGATTAAGGCTCCACGCTAGCGACGCTACTACAGCAGCTACGTACCCCAGCATATCGCCCTAGTCTAAGGTCCGGCTAGGTTAAAGAGTTCGGCTAGACATGTAGTGCCTGAGATGATTCTCAGGAGAATCACTAGGATTTACCTAATTTCTTCGGTTTCCTTAGCTCTCTAACTAAGCAAGGACATCGAGCTCATCTTACCCCGCGAGAGGTTTAAAAGGCTTCCCGTTTGAGTAGAGCTCGGTGATAGGGAAATCGAGTTGTTGGTCGCCAACGGTGTAATCGTGTGGTAGTGATGTTAGCTTACCTGGAACGCATCGACCCACGTACCGGGAGTTTGATTGGCTAGGTTATCGGTTACTGTTTTCTGCTTAGGGACTTCAGTTTTGATGGTTAACGTAGATGTTGAGGTTTTTAACCTTGGTATCAGATGTATTTGGGGTGTTATCAGTGGATGTGATTAAGACCAGAGTTCAGGACATGCCTGCCTACTTGTATTACACTCCACCGGTCCCACCCGAGAAAGGAAGGCCTGGTGTGGTGGTCTTACACGCATTTAATCAGAAACCTGAGGATGTGGAGAGGTATTCTATGGATTTTGCTACTAGGGGGATGGTGGTCTTAGCTCCTAAGTACACTGATGCTAGTGATGGTGTTGCGACTGCCATTAGGGCCCTGAGGAGGCTTAAGTCTATTACCTGGGTTGACCCGGAGATGGTTGGGCTATTTGGCATATCTCTAGGTGGGACTGTGAGCTTACTGGCTTCTACCCAGGAGAACGTGAGGTTCGTTGTCGATGTTGCTGGGTGGGTCGACCTAGCAGATCTCTACGTGTTTCTCTCTAAGTTCCCGAAAGGATCCCCCCAAAAGTACATAGCTGACTTAGTTAAGTCCACCCTCGGCGAACCTGAAGAAAATAGGGAGCTCTACAGCTTGGCCAGTCCAATCACCTACGCGGACGGGATTACGGGCAGTGTCCTAATAATTCATGGATCTAAGGACGAGATGGTGTCGTTATCGCAGTCACAGCTTCTCTACAATAAACTTAAGGAGTTAGGTCGCGATGTGGAGCTCGTCATCATAGAAGGTGGAGGTTATCTACTTGTAGGTAAGGAAGAGGATGTGATTAATGCTACCTACAGCTTCCTGAGTAAGAGAGGAATCGTGGCATAACTTACACTACCCTCTTTGTCCTTAGATGCTCATTTTCATCGGTTTATGTTTGCTCACCTTATCCAGAGGCTTCCAACTCATTCGCGCTCTCAAGGACGCCATGAAATCGTGGTGGTATAATCTGATTGTCGTGGCCCCATCAGCTAGGCATGTTCTAGTCCGGTATGTAGAGTAAGAGCACGTAGGGCTTAATTCCTAGAAATCGAATGGGCAACCCCTATTTTAGAATCCAAGTAATCTTTAACTACATTTCATCTGCTTAAAAAGGCCTGACTTTCAGCTGTAAATTAAAGGGTTTTTAGTCGCTGTAGAGATTGTATCGGGGTAAAAAATTGAAACCTCAGATAATCCAGGCAGTACTTATACTGTTAATTGTAGTAGCCGGTGTAGTAGGATATTTACTAGGTCAAACTACGGTACAGCCACCTACAGCTCAACCCACTGTGACAGTCACTAGGGCTGAAACAAGGACCGTGTTAGCTACGGTAACACATGTCCTCACATCGGTAATAACTACAACCCAGCCAACACCTACAGTCACTACCCCACAATTTGTAGGGACTGTGAAGGTCGGTGCTCTCCTACCTATGAATCTACCTATAGGTACCTTAATGCTGAAAGCTATAGAAATAGCTATAGAGGAGATAAACAACGCGGGAGGCGTCCTAGGATATAAAGTCGAGTTAGTTTACTACGATACCCAGTGGTCCGGCGATAAAGCTGCTGAGGGCTATAAGAAGCTTGCTGATGAGGGGGTTAAGGTAATATTCGGTGTTTTCGGGTCGCACGAAGCTCTAGCAATATTGGACCTCCTCCCACTCTACGAGGTCCCTGTAATAGCATCGGGTGCTGTAAGTGACGCTATAGACCTCAAAGTACTGGGGAACTACGAGCTCTACAAGTACTGGTTCAGGGCCTACGTTAACGCTACATCACAGGCTGCTGCGACGTGGGACCTGCTAGCATATCTCTCCAGGAGATTCGGGTGGACTAAGGTAGCTTGGATATATGAGGACCTCCCGTGGGTTATCCCCCATGCACTCTACGGTCAGAACAGGTCTAAGCTAGAGGGGGTGGAGGTCACTATCTCCATAGGTGTACCACCGGATATAGGGTCGTTTACGGACGTGTTCGCTAAGGTCATGGCCTCCGGAGCTCAGTACATCACCTGGCAGTTCTCCAGTACGGAGGACTACGCGTTCGCTAGGGACTACTTCATAGGTCAGATCCCGCTACTAGCTGTGGGAGGAGGGACGTACGCTATGCTCGACGTCTTCTATAACCAGACTATGGGGGCGGCTGAGGGACTCATATGCATATCCTGGGGGTTCCCAGCCCCAATAACACCTAAAACAATGGAATTCTACAACAAATTCAAGCAGCGTGTAGGAACCGAGCCGTTGTTTACGGCATGGTACGCCTACGACTCAGTAATCGTGTGGGCTGAGGCTGTTAAGAAAGCTGGTACCTTCGACGTGGATAAGGTAATTAAGGTGTTGGAGACCTCAACATTCGTCGGGGCAACCGGAGTCTACGAGTTCACTAGGAGCCACACAGCTAAGCTAGCTCCCGACAGGATCTACCCAGTCTATTTCCAGTGGCAGAGAGGTAAGAGAGTTGTTGTGTGGCCGTTCCGAGTAGTTGAGTCCGGGACGAAGCTACTTCTACCTACTCTTAAGGACGGAACTAGGGTATGGTTGGAGATACCTTGGCCGTAGGGTTCCAAGATGGGGGAGTTAGAGTACATACTTCTTTTTGGTTTGTTCCACTCAGTAACATACCTTGTTTTCTCTCTCGGTTTCTCACTAGTCTTCGGTGTCGCCCGACTACCTAACCTAGCTTACGGATCCCTCTACGTACTCTCTTCATATCTGGCTCACGCCTTATCTAGCTATGCCGGCCTGGAGATGTACTGGGCTGTACCTACCGCTGTGCTACTAGCTGGTGCTGTAAGTCTCGTAGTAGGTGAGCTAGTGGTGAAGCCGGCCCTGAAAATGCCGGTCAGTGTCTTCATAACCACTATGGCTGTAGCATACATCGTTGAGGAGGTCCTCAACATGTTGATGGGTCTTAGACCAGTAGTCCTCTCTCTATACCCCGGAACGTCCTCTATTCTGGGGATAGCAGTAAGTAATCACTGGCTACTCGTGGTCGGGGTCTGCATCCTCATGGTGATATCACTAACAATATTCCTGCTTAGAACAAGCACTGGGAGAGCTATCAGGGCCGTAGCTGAGAGCTGGGAGGAATCTATGAGACTTGGAATAGACCCCCTGAGAGTACTTAGAGTAACATTCTTAGTTACCGGAATATACGCAGGAGTAACCGGGGTGCTTCTAGCCCCACTCAAAGCCATGACTCCATCTGCTGGGTGGTCACCTCTCTTCGCGGCCTTCGCTATCGTAGTGCTAGGTGGTGTCGGTAATCTCATCGGTACCGTAGTGGCTTCCGTGATTTACGGGTTGTTGGAGCAGGCCGTGGTGTACTTTCTGGGAGGGGGGATAGCTAGGGTCGTCCCCCTACTGATAGTAGTTCTAACCCTCGTAGTGAGGCCTCAAGGGCTTCTCGGTAGAGGTGAGTAGCTTGGCTTTCGCTAAGCCCTCAATTAAGAGGAGGCTAGTGAGGTACGTACCGTCAATAACGATCATGGTCGCCTACTCCTGCATACCCTTACTGGGGATCCGCGGATTCTGGCTGGATGTGCTTACTAGAGCAAACATATTCGCTCTCCTAACACTATCCCTCGACCTCTACTCCGGGACTACGTTCTACTTAAATCTCGGGATATCATTCATAGCCGGTAGCTCAGCGTACGTAGTAGCTCTCCTCTACAGATACCTAGGTATGGTCCCGGAATACTCTATTATCCCGGCAATAGCTGTAGCAATAGCTCTCAGTACAGTAATATTCCTACCAAGCATAAGAGTTAGAGGGGTGTACTTCTCCGTACTCTCCCTACTCCTCCCACTAATTATGGTAAGCCTCATAACGTCTCAACCACTCTCACTCTACCTAGGGGGTGAAGGCGGTATCCCACTCCCATCTCTCTTCTCATCATACGCGAGGATGTTACCACCCAGGGAGAGGATCCCGTTCCTCCAGCTAACGTGGTTCTACCTAACAACAGCCCTCACAATAGTTGCTGCGGTGCTATCCTACAAGCTAGCATACTCTAATTTCGGGTTCATGCTTAGGGCTATAGGGCAGGACGAGGAGCTAGCAGAAGCCTCCGGTATAGACACCACTAGAGTTAAGTTGCTGGGCTTCCTGGTATCCAGCACTCTAGCAGCTACTGCTGGAGCTCTCTACGCCGCTATCAGACCACCAGTCACCGTTGACGTCTTAATCCCTGCCAACACCTTGGTCCCGCCACTAACAGCTGTGATACTGGGGGGTATGGGGACCATAATAGGCCCTCTAGCAACGAACTACATAACTATCGTAGCGTATGAGCTGCTATGGGATGCTATAGGTAGGTGGAGGACTATAGCCTACATGCTCCTCCTGATAGTGCTAGTAATACTGAAGCCGCAAGGGGTGGTTTTCCACATCTATCTAAAGCTTAGGAAAGCCATAGCTACGAAGTTAAGCTCCGTAACCTGGCGGTGATCAGCTTGAGTAGCTTACTGGTATGCGAGGGTGTAACTAAGAGGTTTGGTGGGCTGGTAGCTCTCAACAACGTATCGATCGAGGTTGGGAAAGGTGAGATACTAGGTATAATCGGCCCTAACGGCTCTGGGAAGACCACGCTAATCAACGTGATCTCAGGGGTTCTACTACCAGATGACGGTAGAGTCATATTCGACGGTAAGGACGTAAGCAAGCTTAAACCACATGTCAGGGTCTCCCTAGGGATATCCAGGACGTTCCAAGGCTCTAGAGTCTACCCCTACCTCCCAGTCTACTACAACGTAGCGTTATCAGCCCGGTCCGTATACAGAGACCCAGAAATCGCGAGGGCTAAAACTAACTGGGCATTAACAGTCACTAAGCTCATAGCTGAAGCAGTTGAGCTCCCAATTAACCTCACACCGTTTAAGTTACGGATGGTGGAGATAGCTAGAGCCATCGTAACGAACCCCAAGCTCGTGCTACTGGACGAGCCTTTTGCCGGTCTCTCAGCAGAGGAGGTTGAGGAAGTGATTAAGATAATCAACAAACTAAACAATCTGGGTGTCACATTCATCATAGTCGAGCATAAGCTGAGGTACCTCATGAAATTAGCTGAGAGGGTTGTAGTCCTCAATAACGGCATTAAGATATTTGAGGGACCTCCTTCCGAGGCCATTAAAGATAGAGAAGTAATTCAAGTCTATCTCGGGGGTGGCGTAAGTTGAACGTACTGGAAGTCAAAGACCTCACTACCGGCTACGGCAAGACCACTGTCGTTAGAGGTGTCAGCCTCTCGGTCGGACCTGGGATGGTTATCGGAATAATAGGCCCGAACGGAGCGGGGAAGACGACTCTTATAAGGTCTATCCTGGGCTATGTGAGGCCGTGGAGTGGGAGGGTTATGTATAGGGGAGTGGACATTACCGGGCTACCAGCACATAAGATCTCGAAACTGGGGATAGGGTACGTACCTGAGAGAGGGGGTATACTGAGGTCGCTAACAGTGTGGGAGAACGTAGAGCTAGCTCTAAGAACATCAGAACACGGTGAGGACAGGCTCAGCGAGGTTACGAAAATCTTCAGGATAATCGATGAGAGGAGGAACCAGTTAGCTAGGACTTTAAGTGGTGGTGAGCAGAGGATGTTGTCTATAGCGACTGCTATACTGACAGCTAAGGACCTCATGATTCTAGATGAACCTTCTGCCGGGCTCGCACCCTTAATGAGGAGGAAGCTAGCGGAGGCTCTGAGGGATATAAGGGAGCGTTTCGGGATGTCGTTAGTCATAGCTGAGCAGGATCCGACCCTAGTACTTGAGTTAGCTGACACGGTATATGTTATTGAGATGGGCTCTATAGTGAGAAGCGGGAAACCACAGGAAGTTGTGAAAGTAGATGTACTTCGAGAACACTACCTAGGAATGTGATGATATCTCCCCCTCCCTGAAGGGCGAGGCTTTCGGTTATAATTCTGGGTTTACCTAGGAAAACTCACTAATATTAAACGTCTTAGTGAAGTTCTACGGGGACGTACTTGCCTGAAAGATATGCTGCCATAGCCTCTACAGGGATCTATGTACCACCTATAGTTATGACTCCGGAGGACTTCGAGAGGAAGACTGGGATAAAGGTTGATCCCCTATTCATAGAGAGAACCGGGTTGAGGGTGAAGAGAATAGCCCCACCTGAGGAGACACCAGCAACTATGGCTGCTAAAGCAGCCTCCATGGCTCTTGAGAGGGCAGGTATGACCATCGAGGACATAGACATGATTATTCTAGGTACCGACACCCCGGAGGCTATATCTCCCCCAACAGCCCCCAAAGTCCTGAACCTACTTGGTGGTAGTAGCTATGAGATACCTTCCTTCGACGTTAACGCATCCTGCGCTAACCCGGTCTACATGCTCGAGCTAGCTTCCTCTATAATAGCAGGTAATCCAAAGTACAGGAACATACTGGTAATAGGTGTTTACGCTATGACTAGGTTCCTCAGATGGAAGTTCATGTGGGAGTGGATATTCTCGGACGGTGCCGGAGCCGTCGTTCTAACTAGCTCGAAAGAACCTGGCTACCTAGCAGGTAAGTTACGTGCTGATGGGAGTTTCTGGGACTACTGGGGAATCTTCCTAGGTGCTTGGAAGCCCGTAGCTGAGCAGATCTCAGACGAGAACCTACCCTTCCTAGACCTGAGAAAAGCCTACCCACCAGTGAACGATCAGTACTGGCCGGTACTAATAAGAGACGTCATGAACCAAGCAAACATAGGTCTCGATGATATTACCCAGATAATATTCACACAGGTACGGCTAAAGACCATCCTTGACGTGATGAAGGGCTTAGGCCTCCCGGAGACGAAGACCCACTGGGTTATGGATAAGTTCGGCTATACCGGGTCAGCGTGTGTGTATATGGCTCTACACGACGCTATCGAGCAGGGAAAGATCGAGAAGGGTAAGGTCGTGATATTCGTTGCTTCAGGAGTGGGGTATCAGCAGGGAGCTGTAGCCTTCAGGTGGGTAGAGCGGTAGTACGAGGTAGCCTCACGGTAGCCGGGGTGAGCTCACTGCCTTTTGTTAATGTATCTGACGTAAGGATATACTACGAGGTTGTAGGGCAGGGAGAGCCAGTAGTACTCCTCAACGGAATATTCATGAGCACCGCTAGCTGGGTCTTCCAGAGAAATCACCTAGCTAGGTATGGCTATACCGTAGTACTTCACGATATGAGGGGTCAGTGGGAGTCCGATAAACCTAGAGACGAGAAAGCATATAGTCTCGAAATCCACGCTGAGGACCTGCGAAACCTCCTCGACTTTCTAGGGTTTAGGAAGGTCCACCTTGTTGGGACATCATACGGTGGTGAAGTTGCTATGGTGTTCGCCTTAAAGTATAGGGAGTACGTCAACGACCTATCGATCATAACCTCCGTTAGCGAGGTACATGAAGCTCTTAGACTGACCGCGCTGAGGTGGCTGGAAGGAGCTATGTCACGTGATCCTAGAAAGTTCGTCCTATCGTGGATCAATGATGTCTACTCAGAGAACTTCATATCACGACAGGATAGGACCTTCTTTACGCGGCTCGTAGAGTACTTCTCCTCCCAGAAGTTCGACTTCGATGCCGCTACCTTCCTACTGAAATCATTCTTGAGGTTATCAGAGAACCCCATCACACAGCTACTTAAAGATATAGATGTACCTACACTAGTAGTCGCAGCCGAGGAGGATAGAGTAAAGCCTCCTAAGTACTCTAAGATAATAGCTAGATCTATACCTAACTCTACCTACGTGGAAGTGAGGGAAGCCGGCCACGCAGTCGTCCTTGAAAAGCCGGGCACCGTCAACTACCTGCTTACCGGATTTATACGTAGTAACCCTATGAGTAATCACTAGCAGAACATTTCGACAAATAATCTAAAGTATCTGTAGGCGTTTCTATATTAGAAACTTAAAAAAGTTTCAGGACGTATACTACATGGGACTTAAGAGTTTGCATGTAGGTGCTTTCGATATAGTCCAGTATGACTGCCCGGTAGTTCAGTTAACTGAGAACGTGCGGGATTCTAAGATCATAGTAGTAGGTGCTAACGTAACGGAGATAGAGAGAGGACTTGAGAGGATTTACGTCGTTATCTTCGGTGATGAACATGTTCTCGGTAGATCCATGAGTAAGTTAGGTTCAATAAGGAATGTGAAGTCGTATGAGATAATTCAGAGAAGGAAGAACCAGATCAAGCTACGTATGTTAATAGAGAAGACCAGCACTATGGAGGCTGCCGTAAACTACGATGCCGTGCCTTTAACTGCTTGGATAGCTATGGACGGCTTCGAGAGGTGGACCCTAGGTTTCCATACATCTAGGGACTTAAGAGAGTTTATGAAGAGAGTCTCCGAGGTTGATTATATAGAGAAGTACAGGCTAGCCGAGATCTCGGAGCTCACACTATCACAGGTCAACTACGTGGACATGCTGTTCTTCGTCTCTGGAGGGCTGAACAAGCTGACTGATAAGCAGATAAAACTTCTATCTACCGCCCTGGAGCTAGGTTACTATGACTGGCCTAGGAGGGCAGGTATAGCTGAGATAGCTAGGAAGCATGGAATCTCGAGAATAGCTGCCGCTAAGACTCTCCGGAGAGCTGAGAGGAACCTAGTGAGCCTCTCCCTAAGTACGTTTGATGGGTTCTCCCACTCGAGGCCTCGAATCAGTAACACCTCAAAGCATGCGAAGAGGAGCTAGTTGCGGAGTTAGCCGACCTCTCCCCTACCCGAAGAACGATGTTTTCGCTGTAAACAGTAGTAAACAAAACTAGTTTAATGCTGTGGAGCGGTAACATAGGTGGAGTTAGACATTGAAGGTGGGTATAGTAGCTACTTACAGTACTAAATACGAGCTTAGATCCGAGAAGGAGGCTTGGGAGCTGATAGATGAGGTTGTTCAGGGGCTTCTCAGGTCTGTGGAGAAGGGTGTGGGTAAGGGGGATATAGACCTAGTAATAACCTCAAGCTTCTCCGATAGGTTTGGTGGGATACTCCACACAGCACCCTACGTAGCCTCCAAGGTTGGTGCTAGCAAAGGATTTAGAGTTGAGAATGCCTGCGCGTCTGGTGGGACAGCTATCTACTTAGCTTGGAACATGATAAGGGCGGGACTAGCTAGGAACGTCCTCATAGTAGGCTTCGAGAAGATGAGTTACCAACCTACGAGTGCTGAAGCAAACGAGGTTCTAATGGCTGCCGGGCACCCTGAAGAGGTGGTTGCCGGGGTCCCCTTCGTCTCCCTCTACGCTCTCATAGCTAAGGCATACATGGATAGGTACGGAGTTACTGAGGAGGATCTAGCTCTCGTAGCAGTTAAAAACCATGAGAACGGGCTTAGAAATCCGTTAGCTGCTATGCGTAGGAAGGTGACTGTGGAGGACGTGATGAGGTCCCCCTACGTCTCATGGCCCTTGAAACTTTACGACTGCTCGCTAGTAAGTGATGGAGCCGTAGCCCTCCTAGTGAGCGGGGAGCCGAAGAAGTTCACTGATACCCCGGTCTATATAGAGGGTATCGGGCTGGCTCACGATACTGCCGGGATTTTCGAGCGGGACGATATAACCGCGTTGAAGGCTATCTCCGCAGCTGCTAGAGAGGCCTTCAATGCTTCCGGGCTTACGGTAAGGGACGTAGATGTCCTGGAGGTGCATGACGCGTTCACAGTGTCCGAGTTAATAGCGTACGAGATGCTTGGCTTAGCTCAGAGGGGTGAGGGTGTGAAGATACTGAAGGAGGGGATTACCGCATTCACCGGTTCCAAGCCTGTCAACCCTAGCGGTGGGCTGAAATCTAAGGGGCACCCTATCGGTGCGACTGGTGTTGGTATGGCGGCTGAGCTGTTCTGGCAGTTGAGGGGTGAGGCGGGTGAGAGGCAGGTTAAGGGTGCTGAGAGGGGTCTCATGGAGAACCACGGAGGGACTGGGTCCACAGCTGTAGTAGCTATTTTCTCGAGGTGAGGGTGATGTTCTGGAAGCTTATTACGTACACAGAGCTCTACACTCCCGTACCGCCCTATAAGTCCACGTACGCTATCGGGGTAGCTGAGGATGAGAAGGGTAATAGGGTTATAGTTAGGATAGATAGGAAATACTTCGGTAGGTTGAGGACCGGTATCCTGGGGGAGGTCTCCGAGGAGTGGACTGTCTTTGGGAAGATAAGGAAGTTCACCCCGGTAGGGCTTGAGGAGCCGGTGAAGGTTGCCTTAGTAACTGGGGGTGCTAGAGGTATAGGAGCTGCGATAGCGTTGGAGCTAGCTAGAGCTGGCTACTCTATTGCTATAGCAGATCTATCCTACGACCAGGAAGCTGAGAAGACCCTCAACAGCCTGAGGTCCACGGGGACTAACGCTATCTTCGTAGCTATGGACGTATCAAATAGAGAGTCGGTGGAGAGGGGCGTGAAGGAGGTTGTCGATAAGCTTGGGAGGCTTAACGTACTAGTAAATAATGCTGGGATAACTAGGGACTCATATCTACAGAGAATGAACCCTGAAGACTGGGAAGCCGTGATAAAGGTTAACCTAACCGGGGCATTCCACTGCTCAAAAGCCTCGGTACCCTACATGATTAGGTCTGGGGGAGGGGTCATAGTTAACATATCGTCTATTGTCGGGATATTAGGGAATATAGGGCAAGCAAACTACGCAGCATCAAAGGCAGGCCTCATCGGCTTAACATACACACTAGCTAAGGAGCTAGCCCCCTACGGAATCCGCGTCGTTGCTGTAGCACCCGGGTTCGTAAAGACTAGGATGGCCTTAGCTGTACCAAAGTCCATACTCAGAGACTACATAAGGAGATCCCCCATAGCTAGGCTTATCGAACCTGAGGAGGTAGCTAAACTTGTTAGACATATAGTGGAGAACGAAGCCCTTAACGGAATCGTAATCCCGATAGACCTAGGCCTCGGGATAGGGTCCCCGAAGGCGTAGTGAAGCCTCCGCAAACAATATTTTTAATTTCTCTAAATACTGTAATAGCCGTATAGCACAGATTACCTAACGAACCGGAAAGGCGGGGTACACCTGCCAGCATCTATAGCTCTTGAAGTTCAGGAAACAGGAAGAGCTACTAGTACTACCTCACAAATCTCGAGTAATAAAACAGAGCTATATTTATATTATCTAGAAGAGATCAGAGTAGTACATGGAGGTCTCATTGAGTCTTGAGAAAATTATTGCCAGGCTCTTCAAAATGGATGAGAAGACCTTCAGGAAACACTCAAACCCGTGGAGTGAATACACAGCCTCCCCCTTCTACCACTCTTAACGCTAGCTCTATGGAGTAGGGCTTGGATAGGGTGGTGGGCTTTAATCCCTCTAGCAATTGTTGTTGTGTGGGCTTGGATTAATCCCCGGATATTTCCAGAACCTAAGAGTAGTGACTCAGGTTCTCTAAGGGAGTTCTCGGAGAGTGGATATGGGTTAACCAAGACAAAATAAAGATACCTGATCACCATCAGAAAGCTCCCAGGATCTTAAGAGCTGTGGCTGTAGCTGGGTTTGTGCCCTATGTATGGGGTGTAGTGTTCCTCGATCCCTGGCTGACAGCTGTTGGTATGATCATAAGCTTCCTTAGTAAGCTGTGGTTTGTTGATAGAATGGTGTGGCTCTACGAGGATATGAAGGACGTGATGCAGCTACCTCCAGTAGAAAGCATAGCAAGTAGTGACACCAGCCCCGAAAATCTGCGGGGAACTAGACGCTCCCACCAAAATAGAATGGAAACCTCACTGCGACCTACTCCACTACCTCTGCGCTAGCTTAGGGTTAACTATCCTCAGTAAGCCGTTACCGACGAGGTTCACTCCTATTACGGTGTACACTAGGAAAGCTCCTGGTATCAGCGAGATCCAGGGAGCTGATACTATGTATGGTTGTCCCTCATATATCATCCTACCCCAGCTCGGGTAGTTCGGATCTCCGAGCCCCAGGTAACTCAAGCCGGCCTCCATCATTATCGCGGCACCTATCTCTAGTATCGTGTACGCAAGTGCTGGAGGAATTGCGTGGGGAATTACATGTTTGAAGAGTATGTGAAGGTCTCCGCATCCGATAGCTTTAGCTGATTCAACGAAGAGTCTCTCCTTCACTGAGAGGACTTGCGCTCTCATGATTCTAGCTATCATAGGCCACGTAGTTATGGCTATGACTAGCATTAGCAGGTATACGCTACTACCGAAAATTACTAGCAGGACTAGAGCTAGGAAGAAGGCTGGGATTACCTGAAAAACATTGATTAGGCCATCTATAACTGTCCCTACCTTACTACGGAAATAGCCTGAGATCGACCCTAACACTATCCCTATCACTGACGCGAGACCGGCAGCACAGATGCCTATCGCGAGGGAGATCCTAGCACCCCACAGCACTCTAGCCAGTATGTCGCGACCTAAGTGGTCTGTACCGAGAGGGTTCCTTGGTGAGGGTGGTGAGAACCTCGGGAAAATCATGGAGTTGAAGTAAGGTATGTTTATGTAGGGCGCTAGCACGGCCAGTAAACCTATAGATAGGAGCATGATCGTGCCTATTACCACACTTTTATCTCTAATTATGAGGCGGATACTGCGTAATACTCCCGAGGTGCTGAGCTCCCCGACCATGTGTTATCCCCTACTCTTTATTCTCGGGTCTAGGATTCCGTAGATTAGGTCAAGAATTATACTAATTACTACTATGGTTACTACGATCGTGAAGTATATCCCCATGAGTACCGGATAGTCTCTCTCCCTTATTGAATCCAGAAGAAGCCTACCCATTCCCGGCCATCCAAAAACGTTCTCGATGAGTGCTGCCCCTGCTAGCGAGAAGCCTAACCTTATGGCTAGAAGTGTTATAGGTGGCAAGATAACGTTTCTGAACACGTGCTTATTGAATATCCTCCTCTCGTCCATACCTACAGCTCTTAAAGTCAGTACATAGTCTTCACCTAGCTGCTGCACAGCAGAGTCCCTAACGGTCTTGAAGTACGCTGGGAGCAGTATCAGTGTGAGGGTCAGCACCGGCAGGAAGGCGTGGTAAGCTATATCCAGGTAGAGCATTATACCTGTTTTGGGGTTCCTTAAGTCCATGAGTCCCGCAACAGGGAATAATCTCAGGTGTACACCGAAGGTGAGCATTAGGAGTATCCCAAGGAAGAAGCCTGGGATAGAGTTAAAGAAGAACGTAGTGACAGTAAGTGCGCTGTCAAGCCCCTTCCCAAAGCTCCTAGCAGCTCTTAAACCCATGAAGGTACCGATTATGAAGGCCAGTATGTTGCTAGTTATAGTTAGAGAAAGTGTAAGTGGTATCCTCTCCATTATTACCTGAGCTACTGGGCCACCGAACCTATATGAGTTCCCGAGCTCTCCCCTAAATAAATTCGATATGTAAATGAAGTACCTCTCATAGAGAGGCTTATCCAGCCCCCAGAGCTTGGTGTAGTACTCTACGACGGCTGGAGAGAGGAACACCGGGTCCCCAGCAATAAAGTAGATAGGGTTACCCGGAGCCAGATTCACGAGAAAGAAAATAATACTCACAGCTATGATCACAGTAAAAAAGCCTTCTAGTACTCTTTTAGCTACGTACGAAGCTAGACCCATTTTCTTACGTACCCCTCCGCCTAGTCAGGACTAGAGCTACCAGTACTAACACTACTATTACCACTACTACTGGTAATAACCACTGCTCTAACCCTCCCCCAGGTGTCGTTGTGGCTGTCTGGGTTGGTTGCGTGGTCTGCGTAGTTTGTGTGGGTTGTAGCGAAGTGGTTGTAACGCCCTTAGCCCACCATACCTGAGCATATACGTTTATACCTACCTTGCCGGGTAGTTCCCAGTAGAAGCCCTTCCAATCAGTTCTAGATATGTAGAAGCCCACAACGTCCACAAGCGGGAAGTACGGTAGCTCCTTAGCGAACTCTTCCTGTGCCTGCCAATAGAGTTGTTTCCTCTTCTCTAGGTCTGGCTCCTTAGCTGCCCTCTCTAGTAGGTCATCGGTTACAGGATTAACATACCCTGGTAAGTTGTGAGATCCCTTCGACGAGAACCTCATATGCATATTGTGGGGGTCAGGTCCCCAGAAGCCATTGGTTATAGACATATCGAAGTCCTTGTCTTTATATGCCTTCTCCTGAAAAGCCCCTAACTCGAGGACCTCTATTTTTACTTCTATCCCTATCTTACGTAAGTTCTCCTTGATTATCTGAGCCATAGCTTCTGTCTGAGCTCCCTGCCATATAACTAGCTTAAGCTCAAGTACCCTCCCATCCGGTAGGCGGCGCATCCCGTCAGGACCCTTAGTATAACCCAATCTATCCAGAATCTCCTCAGCCTTAGCTGGGTTGTAACTGGGTGGCTGTGTGTTAGGGTTATATGCCCATGCTATTGCCGGGACATACATGCCTTTAGCTACGAAGCCGTACCCGCTGAATGCTTTCTCAACTATCTCGGTTCGGTTGATAGCATAAGCTATAGCGAACCTAACATCTTTATTTAGGGTGATCCTACCCTTCTCCTGAGCCATGTTGTAGGCCATGAAGTACCTACTGGGCATAGGTCTTGCTAAGACTAGCACCCCCTCAGTTGAGTTAATGCGGGGTATCTCACTTAATGGTGGTGTGACTCCGAGCACATCACCCTCCCCTGCGAGGAATGACTGCATTGCTGCTACAGCGTCTGGTATGATCTTAAACACTAGCTTGCCGATGCATGGTGCTCCCGCGAAGTAGTCCTTGTTTGCTTCTAAGGTGACGTGGCTTCCTTTGACGTACTCAACGAATTTGAAGGGTCCTGTCCCGACTGGTTTAGAGAGCGCGGGTATGTTGGGGTCCATCCAATCTGTGTACTCAGTTTTATTGTAGAGGTGCTCAGGTAGGACGAAGGTCCCGTACCACGCAAGGAAGCCTAGGAACGGTGCGTTGGAGTCTGAGAATCTGAACTCGGCCGTGTAGTCGTCTCTACATGTTATTCCCTCCAACATGTCTAGCTTCAAGTTACTGTAGGCGACTCCCTTATACTTTTGCATGGCTTCGAACGTGTACTTAACGTCTTTGCATGTAAACGGTGTCCCGTCATGCCACTTAACGTTCTTTCTTAGATGGAATGTGAACGCCTTAGCGTCCGGAGACACCTCCCAAGACTCTGCTAGATCCGGGATCACATTGTAGTCGACGTCCAACGTCACCAGCTTGTTGAATATGTTGGATGCTATAGCGTAGAGAGGGTCATCAGCCTTAGCGTCCGGGTTGAAGCTTTTCGGGTCTCCCATATGTATAATTATTAGAGTACCGCCCTTGTAGGGACATGTTATTGAGCCTGTCGAGGTCTGAGCGGAGACCTCGTACGGCACTACAAACAGTGGGAGGGTTATCAGCATAACCGTAACCAACACGGCTATCCTTAGGGTGAATGTTTTAACCATGTATACACCCAACCGGAAAGCCTTTACAGGTATAAAAGCTTATTTTATGAAAAATTCTTTAAGTTTCTTTGTTCCGCCCTAAGAAAAAGTTCTAAGTATATTGAGGTGTGTATCGTGTTCTGTATAAAGCTATAGAGCTAGTGGAGTAGGAAATCGATGTAATATCTAGTTTTACCGCTGAATCCGTGTCTCTACGTTCTTGAGGCTGGTTGCGGCTATTCCCATAGCAACCAGCAACATAGCTGTGGATGTAGCGAAAGGAGCTATAGGTGAGACAACCCCATAAAGTACTCCCCCCAAGTAAGGCGACGGCACGCTCGCTAAACTTCTCACAGCGTTTATCGATGCGAAAGCCTCCCCCACGTTCTTAAAGACCTTCGCTATGTAAACATTGTACCCCGGTACCCAGAAACCTAGGCTCAAGCCTATGGAAGCCATTGAGAGAACTGCTATGGGTTGTGGGTTTGGATTCATGAGGCTGGCCGCGGCAATAGCTGCTGTAAGCTCGGATAGTGCTAGTGATATGGAGCTCCCAAGCTTATCGGTTAGCTTACCTGCTATAGGGGTGGACGCGGCCTCGACTACGTTGGAGAAGGAAATTAGCATCCCGATACTGACCTCGTCGTAGCCTTTCTCGAGAAGGTATGCTGAGAGCATCGGATTCCACAGGTTCCAGGCAGCCCTGTCGATGGATGTGAAGAGGTAGGTAAGTGCGAGGTTTTTACTCGGTTTAATCGCGTTCCGATAGGCCTCTACTATACTCGGCGCCTGGCTCTTCCTCCCTGCCTCAGGCTCGTGCGATAGTGCTAGAAAAGCGGTAGACCCGGCTACAGCTACTAGTGCTAAGGTTAGGAAGGTGCTTGAGTACCCGTAAGCATTGACTAGGTACCCACCTAGAGCAGGTCCGATAGCCCTGGATACCGTGAATGTGAATGTGGTGACTCCGACGACCGTGCCCAGCCTCCCTATTTCCACAGTCCTCGCTAGGAAGACCGTCCTAGCTGGCTGTGCGAAGTACATAGCTAGGCTGAATAGTGCGTAGCTGAGGGTGAGTGAGGCCACATCTCTAGATAGAGCTAGTATAGTGAGCGACGCTGCCGAGATAAGCCCGGTGAGTGCTGTGATTAGCCTACTACTATACACCTCCAGTAGGTAGCCAACCGCTGGGGACACTAGAGCACCGACAATATTTGAGAGTGTAGCTACAGTACCTATCTCACCCAGGGAGTAGCCGAGTCTCCCCATATACGAGGAGAAAAACGCCCTGAACCCGCTCTCAGCAAGACCCCTAAATACGTTCAGCAAAGTAATAGCAAGCACGTTCGCAGTCACAGATTTAGACAGCCTAGACACCTAGCAACTCAGCGAACTAAGGACTATAAGCACGAGCTTCCTGCGTAGGTCTGGGCAAGAGAAAAAGCTACTTAGCGTATTTGACCGTCTTGTCTACGGCTTAGACGACTCCAGGACCTCGCCTGTCTCCTTCTTTAGGTGCGTATCGAACCACCTCAACATATGTTTTAGTCGAGCCTCACGTAGGCTAGGCTTCCCAGACCACCCGAATGTGTGTCCACCACTCTCGAAGAGCACTAGCTCCACCTCCTTTCTCCTCAGCTTCAGGGCCGTGTATATGGATATTGCCTGGTCAAGCCAGCACCTGTAGTCGTCTAGGCTATGGACCAGCATCAGGGGCGTCTTAACCCTGTCTACGTAATATAGTGGAGACTTCGCACGAAGCTTTTCCTGACTCTCCCAGGGATCACCACCTATCTGATCTGGGACAAAGTAGGGCCCTATGTCTGTCGTTAGATACTCAGCTTCCCACGTCGATATGCTGTTCTGCGAGACTGCTGCTTTGAACCTATCTGTCTGAGTTACTATCCAGTTAGTCATGAAGCCCCCGTAGCTTATCCCAGTAACACCCACCCTCTCCGGATCTATGAAGTCGAAGTTCCTGACCGCGTGGTCTAGACACTCCATTATGTCCTGGAAATCCCTCTCACCGTAATGCCCCCTAATATCCGCGAACTCCTCTGAGTACCCGTCACTCCCCCTCGGATTACAGTACACCACGGCATAGCCATTCGAAGCATACAGTTGGAACTCGAACATGAAGCTCCAGCCGAATTTACTCTTAGGTCCTCCATGGATCCAGAGTATGGTAGGGTACTTCCTCCCCCCAACACTATTCGCAGGCTCTATGACCCAGCCCTCAACCTCAACACCGTCACTAGCAGTAAACGTGAAGTGCTTCGGCTCCACCACATCATATTCCTTTACCACATCGTTGAATCTCGTTACCTTAGTAGGTACGTCACTAGCTCTATACACCCAAATCTCAGCAGGCTCGGTAGCTGTGATCCTAACGAAGACAATAGTGCCCCGACGGACATCGTAGTCCCAGACTACATACTCACCGTCAAGGACGGGCTCTATGGACCGCGCTGTAGTTGAGTATCTGTAGAGGGAGTAGCTACCACCTCGTGAGATTGGGAAGTAGATGTGCTCACCGTCCCATACAGGTCTAGGCTCCGCGGAGGCAGGACCTCTGAGGTCGTAGTAGACCCTCCTTGAGGTTCCGAGACCTATACTCCGAGTTATGGACTCTAACCGCTGGTCGCTGAGGTTGAGTAGCCATACCTCCTCATGTGAGGCGAAGCCCCTCCCCTTCTCGTTATCTCTACCAAAGAAGACTACCTCCTTCCCGGAAGGTGAGGTCGTGAGAGGCCCGATCCAGAGGTCACGACCTAGACCTACCTCATCTACGCTACCGTCTCTCCTTACTAAGGCCAGGGAGGTTCTGTAAGGCTTTGAGGGATCCTTAACTACGGATGCTAGTAAGTACCTCCCCAGAGGGTCAGCAGCTATGTTGGTGTAGCTGTAGCTATCCTGGGTAAGTCTCTCTAGGATCCCACCACGCGTACTGAGGACATATATCTGCATTCTAACATTGTGGACGAATCCGACACCGTCGAACCATAGAGGCCACTCCCTAACGACGCGGACTCCAGGCTCCTCCTCGTAGAGTTTAGTGGGGATGGTCAGAGCTATCACCTCATCATCAAGCCATACCGCAGAAGATGCTGGAACCGCTAGCTTAGTGACAGCGAAATCTGTACCTCTCTCCACGTTTACGAGTCTAAGCTCGGAGCCTCTCCCATCACTCGCAACCCTCTGATAGGTGAGGGTAGAGCTGTCCGGGCTCCAAGCAAGGAACGAGTCTGAAGGACCTGGACTCACGTATATTGGGGTCCCGTCGAGTTTCGTAATCCAGACCCGGACTTCATAGCGGTCTCCAGCTCTGTCCGGCCTAGCGGTAGTGAATGCTACTAGATCACCGCGGGGAGATATAGCCACCCTCCCAAAGTACGTAAACTTGTTGACGTCTTCGGGAACGAACTTCCTTCCCACCTAAAGCACCTCAAGCTCTTAACTATAAGGAACTATAAATAGCCAGTGTTCCCACCTAGAAATGCAGAGTCCTCTACTTGAAGAATGTGAACGTAAGACCTGCTGAGCCCTCCACCTTCAGGGTCTAACCCCGTAACTGTTCACGTGGGTTATCTCCTCAACTGGTTTTCTAGGCCTTGGCGAAGGTTTCTCATCGGGCCAGCCTACTGCTACTATAGCTATAGGAATCTTATTTGGAGGAGCATGAACAATTTCCTGAACCATACGCTTCTCCTTTTCTCCAACACCTATCCAGACGGTACCCAGCCCGTAGGCGTGTGCCGCTAGCATTAGATACATCACCGCGTTCGCGCAGTCATACATGAAGAACTGCGGTGATTTTGTTTCATCGCATAGGACCACAATACCTGCTGGAGCCTCAGACAGCGGCTGCCTCCACGGATAGATGGAAACCAACCTCCGCTTAACGTCCTGATCAACCACTAAAACAAACTCCCACGGCTGGCTATTCCTAGCGCTTGGCGCGAATCTAGCTACCTCGACTAGCTTAAGGAGGAGGTCTACAGGGACCGGATCCTTCTTATACCTCCTTATGCTCCTTCTACTCATGAGAAACTCTATGAATTTCTCAGGCTCCAAAGCACCACCCAGATATTGGCTGTGTAAACCTAGATATGCGTCGACCACTAGGTGTAGATCATGGCCGTCCTAGCCTGCTCCTCGAAATCCTTTACACTGTCGGAGGCGTACTGCAGGAACTCCTCTATCTCCCCTGAGATTACGGCCTCACGGCCTTTAGCCGTCCCGAGTAGTAGGTCTGTGTAGAACTTACCGTTACTCGTGGTGAATACTAGGTTTTCCGGGTAGAGCTCGTAGATTGCTCTAAGTATTTGCAAACCTAGCCTAACCACTCTAACAGCCTTCCTGTCAACTACGTGAACGAACACGCCACCGCATTTCTGGCCTAAGTACTTAGAGTACCTAGACCTGAAGTAGGTTGGCCTGAAGATAACGCCGGCTAGCTTAGCTGAGTTCAGCTTGGAGGCCAGCTTGAAGGGGTCGATAAACGGAGCACCGAAGACCTTGAACGGTGTGTACGTACCTCTTCCTTCGCTTATGTTAGTCCCTTCAAGTAACGCTATGGAGGGGTAGGTAATCACAGTCTCCCTATCGGGGATAGCTGGGGAGGGTGGTACCCAGGGGACGTCTAGGTCGAGAATATCCATGAACCTGGAGTAGCCAGCTAGCGGAACTACCGTAACTTCCAGTCCTAGATTTTCCACTAGGTTGTAGTACCGAGCTAACTCACCTAGGGTGAGACCGAACCGCAGGGGGATTCTGTAGTACCCGACGTAGGACCTGTATTCGTCCTGGAGGAGGGGTCCCTCCATGACGTAAGCACCCAGAGGGTTAGGCCTATCAAGAACCACAACGTTCGGGACACCGTACTTAGCTGCGTAGTCCATGGTCTCAAAAAGTGCTGATACGTAGGTGTAGAACCTCACCCCAACGTCCTGTATGTCGACTATGACCCCATCCGCCTCGTCAAGAACTCTATAGCTTTCACCCCTCTCCCTGCCGTATATACTGCGAACGTGGAGTCCGAGGGATTCTTCGTACGTGCTCGGAACTTTCTCGCCTTCGTAGTACTCAGCCCAGAACCCGTGCTCAGGAGCTAGGACGCATACGACGTTGATCCCCCTATCTCTGAGCTCGGTGATCGTGTAGGTGAGACCTGAGGTTACAGCGCTCTGGTTGGTCAGTACGACAAGTTTGAGGCCGATGAACTTCCTGTAGGTACCCTCTGCTAGGAATCTATCAACACCTAGAGCGACCTTACCCATAATCACACCTAGACTCTCATAGCTAAGACAGGGAATAGGTATTTATAGCATCTACGACCTACTGAAACGAAATATTAGTAACAACCATGTTATTAGGGTTTACATAGTACACCATACGGGACCTACATGACCGGACTTCCCAGTTATAGGACATACCCGCTTGCTTTATGGTATGGAGTGGGGAGCGTTACTCCCCCACTTACTAGAGAAAAATATGTGGGAGATTTGAAGCGCATCAGAGATGCCGGAGTAGGATACTTAAGGTTGTGGGTAAACTGGAGGGATTGCGAGCCATCTCCCAGCACCTACAGGTTCGAAGCCCTCAAGGAGCTTATGGAGCTCTCAAACATGTTCGGGCTCCGCGTCATAGTTCAGGTCTACCTAGAATTCGCACCTGACTGGCTCCCAAGGATGTTCCCGGACGCTCTGTTTACTTCGGAGACCGGTACCAAGCTCTATCCTCAGGGAAGTCCTGGGGTGTGCTTAGACAGTAAGGCGGTTAGAGACCGTGCTGAGAGGTTTCTCAAAGCTTTGGCTAGGTTCCTGAAGAGCTACGAGAACTTCTACGCGTGGGATCTCTGGAGCGAGCCCCAGACAGTGCAGTGGGTTTTCCAGCTTGGGCAACGTAGGTCTCTCTACTGTTACTGCGATCACAGCATTAGGAGGTTTAGGGAATGGCTTAGGAAGGTGTATGGCGATATAGAGGAATTAAACAGAGCGTGGCACAGAAGCTACGGTAGCTTCGATGAGGTGGAGCCACCGAGGTTTGTGGTACTGCACTACGCCCGAGAGAACATAGATTGGGTAGAGTTCAATGTACAGAAGCTGAAGGAGGACTTGAAGTGGAGAGTTGATACCGTTAAAAGTGTTGATCCCCACCACATCGTAGCTAGCCATGCCGCCACTACCTCACTCTTTCTGAACCCTCTCTACGGGCACCCAGATGACTGGGAAATGGCTGAGGTAGTTGATGTTTGGGGTACGTCCCTATACCCTAAACACGCTCATAGAGTTCCAGACCCCGTAGTCGACGGGTTTATCTTAGATGCTGTAAGATCTTCAGCATACTCACACCAGAAAGACTTCTGGCTTGGTGAGCTACAGGGAGGTCAAGGAGTTGGTGGCCTGAAGCTAGCTGAACCCGTCACAGCAGATGATGTAGCCCTATGGATCTGGCAGAGCTTCGCACACGGTGCTAAGGGTGTTTGCGTATATCACTCCTATCCAATGATGTGGGGTTATGAGTCCTCCGGGTACGGGATCCTCAACCAGGACGGGTCACCAACTGATAGATTTAGAGTGCTATCGAAGACCGCGAAACTATTTGAGGAACATGAAGAGCTATTCGTTAGGGCTAGACCTCTGGGAGCTGAATGTGCTATACTGTACAACAAGTACGTGTATAGACTCCTATGGATTCTCCAAGAGGACACAGCAAGGATTCCCTCGTCAGCAGCTCTCGGGATCTACAGAATATTCTTTAAGTATAACATGCCGGTAGACATAATATCGTCTAGGCAACTTGAGGAGGGATCCTATAACTACAAGGTATTGATAGCTCCATTCTCCATCTCGGTTTCGGAAAGAATGGCGAGAAGCATGGAGTCGTTCGTATCGAGAGGTGGGGTTCTTCTAGTAGATGCTAGATTTGGCTGGTTCAAGGAGGACGGCTGGGTAGATTCTGAGGTACCGGCACATTCTCTAAGGAATCTCTTCGGCATTCGAGAAGCATGTTGCAGAACCTTAACAACTGAGGGAGCAGTAATGAAGATTGTTAATGAATATATTCCAGGACTCCGAGTAGGGGACTCTATCAGAGCATGGCAATACCTTGAAACCTTAGACGTAGTAGATGGTTCAGCTAAGGTCGTAGCTACCGCGAACGGAAATCACCCTACAGTATCGTTAAAAAACTTCGGGGCAGGACTTGCTGTGTGGGCTGGCACGTCGTTAGGACTTAGCTATGAGAACACACGGGACCCTGGCGTGGAGAACCTTGTGCTGGGTGTAGCTAAGGTAGCTGACGTCAATCCCCCTGCTACTGTGGATCCGCCTGGATCTCTCGAGGTGCGTTTACTAGCATCAGGGAGAGAAAAGTTAGTTGTAATAATAAACCATGCTCAGTCCGAGGTTCGAGCTAGGCTAAGAATTTCCAGCTCCTTAGGTATCACGAAGTTTAAGGATCTAATAACAGGGAAAGACTACCTAGCTGAGTCTGGGACGTTCACCTTACTTGTTCATCCCAGGAAGGTTGTTGTGGGGTACTCGGAGACATGAGTAATCCAGATCGCCAGCTAGACCTACTTGGTGAATGGTACAAGAAGGTCGCTGAGGTCTTTCACTACATAATGACTACTCAAGCCGCGAAAATAGAGGAAGCTGCTAAAATAATAGCAGACACTATTGCTGGAGGGCATGTCTGTTTCCTATTCGGTTCTGGACACTCAGCAATACCCGTCATGGAGATGTTTCCGAGGTATGGCTCGTTCCTAGGTTTTCTACCTATAGTTGATTTACCCTTAGTGTCGTTCCTAAGGATTGTTGGGGACATGGGTTACCCCCAATTCGACTTCATCGAGAATTCCCCAGAGTATGGGCGGAGAATAGTGGAGAATTACGAGATTCATGGGGAGGACTGTGCTGTACTATTCTCGCACTCGGGGACGACACCTATAACTGTGGAAATAGCTTTACAGTTCAAGCATAGGAAAGCCCGCGTCATTGGTGTGACCTCACTTAAACATGCCGCTAAGGCCAGTCCACGTCATCCAGCGGGGGTTAAACTCCATGAAGTAGCTGACGTAGTTATAGATACTGGGGTACCCGAAGGAGATGTATCAATACGCTTTACCCACGAAGAGCGGGTACTAAGAGTGGGCCCTCTCTCTACGATAGCGTCTATTTTTGTAGCTAATGCTCTAATCCTTAAGACTCTCACCTACCTTATCAGCTCCGGACATAGAGTACTCGTGCTCCCAGTTAGAGGCTTCGACACCGACGCTGAGCAGGTTATGGGGGAGGTACTGCGGAAATATAGGGAGCTGTACTCACAGCACTTAGCGAAGTGATTTGGTGATAGCTTGAGCAGTAGGTTAGTTCTATCAATAGATGTGGGTGGTACTAAGATAGCTTACGCCTTAGTTGATGGGCTAGGTAACGTTTTAGAGCAAGGTCATATGATGACCGATAAAAGAGGTGGGAACTACGTGGTGAACCAAGTTAGGGAGGTAGTTACTAGGTACTCTCACAGGGAGCTTGATGGAGTTGGGATCTGCGTACCTGGCGCGGTTTGGAGGGGCTCCTACGTCTGGGCCCCCAACATAAGAGGCTGGGATGGCGTTAACCTGCGCTCAACTATTAAAAACTCCCTAAAACAACCTGCGAAACTCAAGATAGTAGATGACAGAGAAGCCAGCGTTTTGGGGGAGGTGTGGCTAGGCTCAGCTAGAGGGATGAGAAACGTTATCACACTAATCATTGGTACTGGAGTGGGTGCCGGCATAATGATTGATGGGAAGATACTAAGAGGTGCTACAAATGTTGCTGGCGCGGTTGGCTGGTGGCTCCTTTCGCAGAGACCGCGTAAACGTAAGTCGCGGAGGGGTTACCTAGAGGAGGTAGTGAGTGGCCTAAGCTTGTCAGAGCTGGTATCAAAGCATGCTTCTGAGGAGGTACTTCCAGGTAAGACCCTTAGAGATCTATGTGAAGAGCTTGACGCTAGGTGCCTCTTCCGAGCACATGATCTCGGTGCTCCCTTTGCTGTGAAGACACTCAGGAAAGTTGCGCTAGTAGTGGGTATCCTAGTAGCGAACTTAGTCAGCGCGCTTAACCCTGAGATTGTTGTGTTTGGGGGTAGTGTTGGAGTAGAGTTGTGGATTAGATTTAAGGATTTAATAGAGGAGGTTTTCTCTAGAGTAGCCCAGCCCGTAGCAGTAAGAGCCTGTAAGATTACTGCGACAGCTCTAGGTAGCTTATCATGTCTCTACGGAGCAGCCTATGCGGTACTCTACCGCTAGATCCTGCTTCCTTCTAGATGTTGATGGCCTCAGCTGTAAGTAATTGAGAACCTAAAAATAACATATAGACTAGACTCTCCGGGAGCTCTATGCTTTCAGTAGAACACTTAGAGGGTTGTCGAGGGAGGTATGTTGGGTCTTCTCGGTCTCTACCTTATGCTCTAGCTTGCACACATGATGTGACTGGGTGGTAGCATGCCACTTACTGTAAGGACCTATAGGGAGGGAGATGAGAGAGGTATTGTAGAGCTCCTCAAGGTATGTTTCTCCGACTTCAATCGCTGGGGTCTCACAGTGGATGACTGGATCTCGTATGAAGAAGGTGACTACGGGTATAGGAGGGAGAATGCTCTCGTAGCTGAGCTTGATGGGAGGATAGTAGGTCATCTCCACATAGTGTTCAGGAAGGTCTATCTAGGTGTTAGTAAGGTGGATATATGTGGTATAGCTAACGTAGCTACCCACCCGGAATTCCGGGGCCGGGGGATAGCCTCATCCCTTATGAGGAAGGCTATAGACATATGTAGAGAGAGGGGTTTAAGCCTCGCATCTTTATTAACAGGCTATGGCAGTGAAGGTTACAGGGTATATAGGAAAGTCGGTTTCTCGAATACAGCATTCTTGAATACGTATGTGGGAGCATACGACAGCGTAGTGAAGCTCCTCGAGGATTGGGGGAGACAGGAGCTGGATGTGGAGGAGATAGATGAACGAAATATTGACTCAGTCATGCAACTACACGACACGTGGGGGAGGACCTTAAATCTAGCTGTTTGGCGTCCGAGGGAGTACTGGGTCAGTAAAATACTTCGGAAATTCTTCATGTACAGCTTCTTCTACGACAAACCGGAGGCATCGATAAGATTGCTATTCAAAGACTCTTCCAGGCCTGTTGGTTACTCACTAGCCTTTGACGGATCATCAGCTACGAGAAGCTACTTCCCTAAAGATACCGGTGTAGTACTTGAAGCTGTAGCTACGGATGTACACTACCTTAAGGTGGTAATTAAGGAGACGTTAAGGCGGTTAGCAAGTAGGGGAGCGAAGATCTTCAGACTCTACCTGCCAGCAGGTACCTACGCCGGGCTCTCAAAGTACTTTGAGGAGTTTAAAGGTGCCTTTCTAATGGACTACGTAATCGACCTTAAGGGACTTCTCGACAGTATGGCCGCAGAACTCTCCGGGAGAGCAAAGTACGTTGACGGTCAGACATCGGTCACCGTAAAGAGCCCATTCGGCTGCGCTGACTTATACATATCTAGCTCTGAAGTGCGGATATCCGCTGAATGCTCGGAGGAAAACACTATTGAGTTCACTCAGGACGGTTTAGTTAGGGTTATCTACGGCATAAGCTCTCTGAGCGAGATGTTAGATCCCAACTACGTTAAGAGAATAGACATGAGCACTAAGGCAGTGGAAACCATGAGCACGGTATTCCACAAGAAAGCTGTCTACATACCGAGAATCGATCAATGGTAGACAGAGGACGGCTGACACCCTCATAGGCTCGGACAAAACTTTACCTTGTTTTAGAGCCCTATAGCCGATGACCTTTCAGCCACATGTTTGATCTAGGTCATACTAATTCTGAGTTACGTAACTCGGAGGTATAATAGCACCAGTTCGTAAAGCATTTCGGTGGTAACGTAGTGCCTCTTCAAAAACAGACCTTATACATTATAGTAGCTTTAATCATTATAGTAGCTGTAGTTGGTACCATAGCAGGTATGGTCCTCATGGGTCCGTCCGCACCAGCAACAACCCCAACACCTACAACAACACCTAAGCCCACCCCAACAACAACACCTACCGCTCCCATAACTACCCCTCCGACCACTACTCCGACCACCCCAACAACTACACCGATTACCGTAGCCCCGACAGAGAAGGTTATATATTTATACGGTAGCTGGCCACCCCCAGAGAACTACATCACTAACCCGTTAGTGGGTACTATCGGTATGTTACACTACTACACCCACATGCCACTAGTTTTCTTAGTGCCTGCTGAGAGAGCTCCCCTGCCCGGACTCCCCGGGGAGTACCCTAAGCTCCTTCAGTTACTAGCTGATAGCTGGACCTTCAGGGTAGATCCCGTAAAGAATGTTACCATAGCTGAGGTAAAGCTCAAGAAGACTGGTTGGAGTAATGGGGACCCAGTAACAGCTGAGGACGTATTCATCAGCATAGTATACTACGGCTGCTACTACAACTCTTTCCCAGGTTACTATGAGGTGGTTGACGCAACAACTATAAGGAGGTACTTCAACGGAACTAACATAAGATTTGAGACTCTCACCTCGTGGATGTGGTCATGGTATGGTGTTTGGGCATCCAGTAGATACTATAAGGTAGATCCTCTATGGCCTATATGTACAGAGCAGTACCAGCTACTGAAGCATCGTTACTACCTCTCAGCTACTGCACAACCAATACCTAAAGAGATCACAGACAGACTAGCCCTACTCAACAAGTGGTTTAAAGGGAACCTAACTGAGGTTGCTAAGAAGGTCCCGACATCGCTAGCTAACGGTCCCTACTACCCAGCTAAGATAACTGAGTCAAACATAATCTGGGAGAAGAACCCGTATTTCTGGAACGCACCTAACATAGCTGTATCTAAGTGGATCATGTCGCGCTCACCCGAGACTGCTGTGATCATAGAGGAGCTGGGTAGGGGAGCTGTTACCTGGACTACCCTCTCCTCGCTTACCCCAGACCTGGTGGATGCTATAGGTGCTCTAAACCCGAACCTATTGATATACCCGTTAACACACTTCAGAATGGTTGGCATATTATTCAACTTCCAGCGCTACCCGATGAACGATACCCACTTCCGCAGAGCAGTAGCGTACCTTATAAATAGAGACGAGATATTAACAGCCCTCCCGTTCCAGGCAAAGGAGCCCATACTGAACATAGGTCTACCGGAGGAGTTCCTCTGGCAGTGGCTCTCCCAGGACGACCTCAAGTACTTCACTAAATACAGTTATGATCCTAAGAAGGCAGAGCAGGAGATGTTAGCTGGAGGGTTTAAGAAGGATCCCCGCACCGGGAAGTGGTTGCTACCGAATGGGACTCCTATATCGGTTACGATAACCATAACCTCCGACTACGCGATAGTTGCCGAGGCTGTGGCATCAGCCCTCAACAACTTCGGCATATCAACACAGATAAACGTAGTGCCTAGTGCTGTCTGGACCACCCTCGTTCAGACCTACGCCACATCGTACACGACTCTGAGGAACTACGATATAACCATATGGATATCCAGCCTCATGTACGCCACCGGCCACCCGTACTGGACATGGTCGCATATACTGATGCTAGGGTGGGGAGCTGGAGGAGCTATAGCGTTCCCGAACTGGTGGAATATTCAGCACCCGTGGAAGGACTGCACTAAGGACGAGAACATATCGAGGCTCTTCAGCATACTCTACAACAACCCAGGTACCGACATAGAGAAGTGTGCTGTTAAGGCATTTGCCTGGATAGTTAATGAGTATGTCCCGGTGTTCCACCTATATGAGTACGGTGTTTGGGTCTTCATGAACACTAAGGACATTAAGGGCTGGCCATCACTAGACGACCCAGTCTGGAGCGTTAGGCTGATGGATGCTGGCTACTATAGAGCCCTCCTACTCCTCAGCATATATTACCTACGATAAGTTCTCAGTTGGGGAAGGAAGATGGATTTAAAAGCTCTTTTTCCCTTCGGTAAGATACTTGGGAAGAGACTTGTTTACGCTTTAATTACGATAATGATAGCCTCAACAGTGACCTTCATAGCAATAAGGTCCATGCCCGGAGATGTCCTCTACACACTAGCCGCGTCTCTAGCTGAGGAGCTGAGAATACCGTTCGAGGAGGCTAGGAAGATCGTCTACTCTATCTACTACGGAATAGAGATCGAGAAGCCCATCTATGTCCAGTACTTCGAGTACGTTCTGGGCCTACTTCGAGGGAACCTAGGCTACTCCACATACTTCAAGAGGCCTGTCACATACGTAGTTGCTAGGGCCTTAGGGTGGACAGTATTTACATTGTCTATAGGGGTATCTCTCTCATTCGTCATCGGAGTACTAGCCGGGATGGTAGCAGGGTTTAAGCGGGGGAGTAAATCAGACTTCATCATGTCGTCAACATTCACTGTGATCTCAGCAATACCTGGCTACGCCATAGCTCTATTCCTCTACATAATCCTCTCTGCGAGGCTCGGGCTACTACCAGCAAGGGGAGCGTACTCCCCTGATGTAGAGCCGGGCTTTAACCTCAGGTTCATAGCGGACGTACTATACCATGCTGCACTACCGATACTGACCTACGTAGTCACAACGTTCAGTGGGTGGGCACTCCTAATAAGATCAAATGTCGCTAAGATCCTCGAGGAAGACTTCCTTAAGTACGCTGAGGCTAGGGGGATAAGCAGGAGGAGGATAATAACTACATACGTTGGTAGGAACTCTATACTGCCTCTGATACCTCTCCTTGCCCTCCGAATAGGGGGCATGATAGGTGGGTCGACACTCATAGAGACCATATTTGCCTACCCAGGTATGGGTTACTACTTGTCGATAGCGTTGAGCATCAGGGACTACGGACTCCTACAGGGGATATTCTTCATGATGACTGTAGCAACCATTATCGGGGTGATAATAGTGGACATGGTGACCCCATTCATAGACCCTAGAGTACGGCGGGAGGTGGCGGTAGCATGAGTAGTGGAGCTCAGACTAAGTCCGGGCTCTACCTCTTTTACCTAGATTTCGTTAAGCCAGTGCTGAGGAGTGGTCGAGGTCTCTTTGGTTTGATAATGATAGCTATTATGATTCTAATGGCTACGGTAGGCCCGTCACTAATACCGTTAGATACCAAGCTAAAGCCTTCGATGAGGTGGTGCCTACCTTCCCTGGAGCACCCCTTAGGATGTGACTACATGGGGAGGGATCTTCTCTCCATGGTTGTTCACGGCTCTAGAGAGGTTTTCCTGATACCGTTCATAGCGACTATAATCGGCATCATAGGCGGGATGTCAGTAGGACTTTTTGCAGGATATGTAGGAGGGGTAGCTAGAAGAGCGCTAACAGCTGTGACTGACGTCTGGCTAACAATACCGTCTTTCCCGGTGATATTTATCTTAGCATATGTACTACCGAAGTCCCCCCTAACTATAGCTGTACTCCTAGCACTCTTCAGCTGGCCGGGACTAGCCCGGGCTCTCGCTGCTGAGGTATCTTCCCTCAAAACCAGGGACTTCGTGGAGGCCTGCATTAACTTAGGTTTAAGTAAACTCTACATACTCTTTAGAGAGATAGGTCCACACCTCCTACCATTCGTAACTTACAACTTCGCTACTCTCTTCGTCGCCAACATGTCTTCCCTAATAGGCATAGTACTACTTGGCGTCGCACCTCTTAATCCAACAAACTGGGGGTACCTACTCAATCAGATGATATTTACGTATAAGGGTTTATTAATCCCTAACGGGTCAGTCATAGTGTTCCTAATGATCTCCATACTCGTAGTAATCAAGTTAGGGGTAGTGTTCTTCGCGCAAGCCCTTGAGGAGGTGTTTAACCCGAGGTTGAGGACTTATGAGTGATGAGGTGAGGACAGGTAAGAACTTCAAGCCGAAGCTGGAGCTCAGAAACTTGCGAATGGAGTATCTCGTGAGGGAAGGATCTATTAAAGCAGTAAGTGGTGTCACCCTCTTTGTAGACGAGGGAAAAATAACGGCAATAGTTGGTGAGAGTGGATCTGGGAAGACGTCGCTCGTCGAGACATTCCTCAAGATACTTCCAAGGAACGCTAGGATACGTGGTGGGGAGGCCCTACTAAGACTTTCGAGTGGTGAGGAAGTAGATCTCATAAAAGCTGATGAGAGAACTATGAGGAGGTTACGTGGTAAGGTAATAGGCTACATCCCGCAAGGCGCTCAGAACTCCCTGAACCCGGTTCTGACAGTTGAGCAGCACTTCATAGAGACACTGAGAAATCACGGTCTCTGGAAGCCGGAAAGCTCGATGAGCGAGATACACTCAATGCTCTCCCTAGTGAGGCTGGACCCTGACACAGTACTGAAGAAGTATCCGTTCGAGCTTAGTGGTGGGATGAAGCAGAGAGTGGTCATAGCGCTGACCATGATACTCAAACCGGAGCTAGTCATACTGGACGAGCCCACGTCGGCCCTAGACGTCTTCTCTCAGAGGGTCCTACTGAACATACTTAACGATGTCTCGATGAAGTACAGGAACACCATGATACTGATAACCCATGATATCCCTGTAGTAGCGGAGCTAGCAGATAGATTAGCAGTCCTCTACGCTGGAACAGTAGTTGAGGTCGGGAACACCTACGAGATATTTAAGGAGCCACTACATCCATACACATCAATGCTTATATCGGCCATACCCTCTGTTGCTGATATTTACGTAAAGAGGATCCCGAAGCCAGTTCCAGGTGAACCACCAAGCCTCCTTAACCCACCACCTGGCTGTAAGTTCCATCCGAGGTGTCCCTACGCAGTTGAGAAGTGTAGAACCTCGGAACCTCCTCTCTACGAACCTAAGAAGGAGAGGTTCGTGAAGTGCTGGCTCTACAGTGGAGGTGAGAAGCTCTGAGTTCGGTAGCTCATGCTAGAAATGTTAGTAAGGTTTACAGTAAGGGTGTGTTTAGGAAGAGACTCATAAAAGCCTTACAGTCGATCTCAGTTGAGATCCCCAATAAGAGCATGATAAGCTTGGTAGGTGAGAGCGGTTCTGGAAAGACTACGCTAGGTAAGATCCTGGTAGGGCTCGTCATGCCCACCACCGGGGAGCTTTCCTGGGAGAATACTGTAGTCGTAAAGGATGGTAGAATAGTTCAGAAGGATTTCTATCTAAGTAATAGACATAAATTCGTCTATGTTCACCAAGACCCGTACACAGCACTTAACCCCTCCAAGAACGTTAAGAACATACTCGAGCCCGTAGTCAGGAAGTACAAGAAGCATCTAAGTAATGCTGACAGGTTTAAGTACATTAGGGAGCTCCTCGAAGAGGTGGGCTTAGTACCAGCTGAGTACTTTATAGATAAGTACCCGCATCACCTATCCGGTGGGATGAGGCAGAGACTGTCTCTAGCTAGAGCACTCATTACAGATCCACATCTTATAGTTGCTGATGAGGTTGTCAGCATGGTGGATCCATCCATACGTGTCTCACTGATAAACCTCCTAAAGAAGATAGTTGAAAACAGAGGAACATCCATTATGTTCATATCACACGACCTAGGTGCCGCTGTCTACGCAGCTGGGGATAACCCCATGTATGTGATGCTAAAAGGCCTAGTAGTGGAGTTCGGCCCAGCTAGCGAAGTGATCTACAGACCTGAACATCCCTATACCCGGGCGTTAATATCTAACATTCCTGTCCCCCTCGTCCTCTCAGAAAGGAGAGTTAGGGGACTTGACGGAGTGATGGAGTCAGCAAGAAACCCGAACGTGAGTAGCCCCTGCCCGTTCTCGGAGATGTGCCCACTACTCGACTCAGAATGCTCATCACTTACCCCTGGGAGCTATCTGAGGGTGGGGCCAGACCACTACTCACTATGTGTAAAAGCAGGTAAGCTACCTAAGTGGAGGCCTAGCTGGCTCCCTGCAAGCCCGGGGTGAGGAGTTGAAGGTACACCCAATAATACTAATCGATATCCTCGCACTGTCATCTGTGCTATGTGTTTTATCTGCCATAGCCCTAGCCTTACTACCACCGTCAGACGAAGCATTCTTACCGGCCCTCATAGGACTGATAGTATCTGCGTCCATGGTTATAGTATCTGCGGTTGGACTCCGCAGAGCATTAAAGCACTGAGATACTCTAGGTTACGTAACTTCTCGGTTAAAACAGTTAAGACCAACCTTTTACGGTGCGCACCGTGAGAAAAGTCCTAGCTATTTTAATTGTCTCAGTCATCGTAATAGCCTCAACTCTATACTACCTCTTCACTATCCTCCCGTCCCCAGAGCATGAAACCCCCACACTCACGACCGAAGTAGGTAGAAGTACTTTAACAGTAACTTCACCTTTGGCTACAGCTACTACAGCTCCTCTGATAGCCCTACCCACCATTCCCTACAAGAGGAAGCCGTTTATCTGGGCATGGATCTACAGCACAAAATCCAGCGACGTAGCTCAGATACTGAGTCAGTTTGGTGGGGCAGTAATAGATTTTGCTTCACCTGACTGGTACTACCTAGCTGACGACCTTACAGTAGGTTCTTTTACTAGTAGAGGCGCTGAGGACAGTGAGTTCCTTAAGCTAGCGAGAGCTCGTGGAGTGTTTGTAGCTCCCATGGTGGTTTCATCCGATGCCACAAGGGTTAAGAGACTGATTACCGACCCGAACGCTGTAGGAAACTTCGCCAGCCGGTTAGTAGATCTAGCTAGAAGGTACGGGTACGTAGGGTTTAACATAGATTTCGAGGTGAGCCTCCCAGCATATAAGGCCGAGTTCGCCACGTTTGTCGATGAAGTAGCTAAGAAACTCCATGAGGCCGGCCTCATACTTACTGTAGCTGTACCAGCTAAGAGAGCTGAGTATCCGAGCTCTTATCTACAGACCTACGACTACGAGCTGCTGGGTAAGACGAGTGTTGACTACGTAATGATTATGGCTTACGATTTCTATGAGGTAGCTGGACCTAAGCCAGTAGCCCCGCTGTGGTGGGTGGAGGAGTGTGTGAAGTATGCTAGTATGTACATACCGAGAGAGAAGCTAGTTCTCGGTGTCCCGAACTATGGTAAGCTATGGGATAGATCAGGCAAGCTCCTTAAGTGGCTACTACTCCCAGAATACCAATCCCTAAGATCGCAAGGAGCTAGCTTTACTCTGGATCTGACCACTAAGGAGCTCAGGGCCGAGATCCCTGAGGGTGTAGCGTACTACGTGGATGGTGAGATGGCCTACTACAGGTCAAAACTAGCGTTGGAGTACTCCCTAGCAGGAGTAGCCGTGTGGAGACTGGACCTGGGGGACCCAACACTTTGGAGCCTACTCAAGAACTTGAGACTCGAATGGAGCGGTCCACCTGACTACCCACTAGCTCAGTGGATTGAGGCCTACTCAGGTAACTACGCAAAAGCAAATAGATCCAGTATTAGCTGGGCCGTCATCCACGTTACTGAGGGTTCAGCCCAGTCAGCAATAAACTGGTTCCTCGATCCTAGAGCTGGGGTGTCTGCTCACTACATAGTGTCTCTGGGCGGTACAGTATATCAGATGGTTAGAGAGAAGGATGTTGCCTGGCACGCGGGGAATAAGCTATACAACTCCCTGTCTGTGGGGATAGAGCATGAAGGCTTCGTTAAGGCTAAGATGTTTACGGAGGTCCAGTACAGAGCTTCAGCCAGGCTCCTCGCCTACCTCGCCTATAAGTACGGGATCCCCCTGACTAGGCCCTCCGGGATAGCACCGGCAGACGCCTCCGGTGGTGGTGTGATAGGCCATGACCAGGTTCCGGACCCGAAGAACCCGAGCCTCGGTGGGGGAGCATCACACCACACCGATCCGGGACCGAACTGGGACTGGTCTACATACATGGAGCTGGCTAGTAAGTACTACGAAGCCTTTCTCGGCAGGTCCTATGAGAAGGCCTTCATTGCTGTGTGGTGGGGAGTATATTCAGATAAGTGGAGCTCGGACAGAGGGACCTGGCTTAAGCAAGTAGATGAAGTGCTAGCAAAGCTAGCAACTGCTGGGGTAGATGCTGTCTTCTTCTTAGCTAAGGATCCCTGGGGATACGTGTACTACGACAGCTCCTACGCACCGATGAGCCCGAAGTACTCCTGGGACGTCCTCAAGGACGTAATAGGGATCGCTAAGCAGTATGGGATAGAGGTCTACGTCTACATCAACGCACTATCAGAAGGTGAGACAGAGCCGGGCTTCTTCATTAAGGAAAGACCGGATCTAGCTCTATACGATAGCAGTGGGAAGATGCTCGGCTGGGTAGATCCTTACTGCGATGAGTACGTTGAGAGGTTGCTGAATATGGTCCGGGAGATCTTAACCAAGTATCCCGAGGTGAGGGGGATACAGCTAGATAGGATTAGAGCTCCGCAGAGCGATGTCTATGGAAAATGCTCTTCAGAGAAGTTTAGGGAGGTATATGGTAAGGACCCTGAACAAGATAGAGCACTATACCAGAGGTTCTTGGTTGACGGCATAACGAATGTGGTGAGGAGGGTGGCGGATACAGCAAGGAGCCTGAGACCAGGCATCGAAGTGTCGGCTGCTGTATTTCCAAGCCCTCAAGCTGTTTCAACGGTCCTGCAGGACTGGGCGAGCTGGGTGAATGAAGGTATAGTAGACTACGTAGCCACTATGTCCTACACCACGGACTTCACAGTATTTAAGAGTTACATAAGTTCGCAACTAAGCGCCCTCAATAAACCTGACAGGTTGTTGGTCGGTATAGGTGCCTGGAGACTCCTAAACGTACAGCTAGCGTTACAGCTGGGGTACGTAGTAGAGGAGCTGAAGCTGAGAGGAGCTGTGCTCTTCAATCTAGACGGCTTAATAGGCGGTAACCTCATGAATACCTTAATTGGGATGCGGATGTCCTATTACCCAAGCTACTTCGGTAGCGATACGTAATAACCTCCTGGCAGTATGCTAGGGTTTTCGCTTCCTCCCTTGAGAAACGATCTCCCAGCGTCCACTCGCAACACGATGAGGACCTCGGACCGTAAGCGGGCTGTTCTGTTTTTGATTAGTGGATGTCGGGTTTATGGTTTTGTGATTGGTTGTTTTTAGGGTAGGCACCTCACTTATATATCTTTACGAGGGCTGCCTCAAGTAGATCCTCCAGTAAGGTCACAATAGTGTCCACTTCCGCTAGAAGTGGTAGAAGCGGTGGGGTTGAGATCGACATCGCCCCCTTCAACTCTTTCCTCAGCTCTGTCGTTCTCTCTAAGAGCTCGAAAGCGTCGTCAGTAGGGCATTTATAGAGGTAACACTCAAAGATCTCACTACTTAGATCCTTGATGCTAGCAAACAGCCTGGCAAAGTCCTTGGATAGGGGTAGGAGCTCTTCTATCCTATGTGCGGACCTATCAATACAATCCGAGAGATCTTCGAATACCTTAGCAGCCAATATGTTTAGGAGGCTTTCCACTAGGGTCTCACTATCCAGCCCCTTCTTCAAGACATCGACAACGATCTTCCTGATCGTTAGCCTCATAACTAAGTGGACAGATACGTCCAGCTCCTGCTCGATTTTGTGGATCTCACCCCACAGTTCCGGTGAAGGTACTTCAAGACCCTTCGTGAAGAGACTGAAAACCTCCTGAACCTTCCTCGCCATATCCTCAAGAACCTCCTTCGGACCTGCTCGAATGTCCTTGAAGTGAATTACCGTATTCACATCCGTCCACTCTATACTAGCTAACTCAGTAGGTAGGAGCAGGCTCTCCCGAGGTAAAACACTATCGATAACCACACCCTGCAGGCTTGCCGAGTAGAGAGCTAGGATGAGTTTAGTCAGTGCTCTAGCATTAGTAGAGGAAATAGTTAGGTGAGGGAACATCCCTAACCTAGCCTCCTCAACCCCAGAAACCCTGAGAGGGGTCATAACGACGGATCTGTCCTCACCCAGAACCATATAAATGGGGTCACTCGGCTTGATCTCGAGTAACTTAACCCATTTCTTGGGTATGACGACAGCGTAAGATCTCTTACCAATCTTCACAAGTTTCCTAATAGCTGACTTCAACTGGATCCCCAGGTAAAATACTACCACACAACAAAAACCTCATCGGTAGCTCTCAACAAATAGGGGACTAGCTGATCGTTCATCAATACTCGGAGCAACTATCCTGAGGTTAATTCATGCTCTAAACTTGCTCTAAAATTCGATTGCTGAGTAAGGTATTTTCATTGAGATCTTGGGATACCTTAACTAACCTTTTCTAAGCTCCCTAAGCTAGTAAAACAATCATGTTTACATAAACTAAGCCTATTAAGGAACTGTTAATTACTTAGGCATTTCTTTGGTTTTCTTACTACTGGACTCTATCCTGCTTTATCCTCGTGGTGGGGCCGGTTCTTAAGGACGTTAGAGCTATCTGAATCTCTATTCGTCCTACTTGTCCTGAGCATCCCCTAGCACTTGGGGGTCCTCCTCCAGTACTCTACAGCCCTCTCTATAAGCTCAGAGTAGTTGCCGAGGTACTTAGTGGGGTTAACAGCCTCCTTCACCTCCTCTGGACTTAGATACTTCGATATCAGCTCATGTCTCAGGACAGCCTCCTCCAGGCTAGTACCTGGGTTCATGGACCTGGTCAGCTCCATCAGTGTTCTGTGAGCAACGTGGCGAGGTACCCCCTTCTGTACTAGTCTAACTACTATCGACTCAGCCATGATTGCCCCTCTCGTTAGTTCAAGGTTCCTTCTCATAGCTTCCCTATCTATGTGCACTACCTTGAGTAACCTGATCATATCCTCAAGCATCTGATCCACTATCAGGAAGATGTGAGGTATGAGTATCCTCTCACTGCTACTGTTAGTTAGGTCTCTCTCATGCATTAGGGGGATGTTCTCCAGTGCTGCGACAGCGAAGGACCTAGCTAGCTTAGCTAGCCCCGATATTCTCTCTGCTGTGACAGGGTTCCGCTTATGAGGCATAGCACTACTCCCTATCCTCGGTTCCGACTCGTACATCTCACCTATCTCACTCCTCGACAGCTCACGGATTTCCAGCGCGAAGCGATCCAGCTGGGAGGCTAGTACAGCCAGTACGAGTACGAGCTCAGCAAATCCGTCTCTAGGTGCTACCTGAGTTGTAATAGCGTGGGGGTCCAGCCCTAAATACTTGGAGGCAGCTTCCTCGACTATGAGGCCCCTACCAAGCCACCCAGCCATAGTACCGACAGCACCTGAGAGCTTTGCCCTGACAACTCTCTTCTCCAGCTCGCAGAGTCTCTCAAAGCTTCTTGAGAGTTCGTAGACGTAGTTAGCGAGCTTAAAGCCGACTGTGATTGGGAGTGCGTGCTGGCCGTGTGTACGGCCTACCATTACTGTGTCCCTGTGCTCCAGTGCCAGCTGTGACAGCCTATCTACCACGTCCATCAGCTTCCTCCTGACGATGGCTAGAGCATCTCTGAATATCAGTGCCCAAGCAGTGTCCACAACGTCGTAGCTGGTAGCCCCTAAGTGGACGTACTTACCACACTCACCACACTTCTCTCCGAGTATGTAGGTGAGGGAGGCTATGTCGTGGCCCGTTACGGCTTCCATTGAGTACACATCAACTGCCCTCACCTCCTCAAAGCACTTATCTAAAGCATCCGAACAACCCCTCGGAGCTAGGCCAGCCGCTTCCAGTCCAACCATGATTGCCTTCTCTACCTGAAGATACCTCCTCACAATCTCTTCTAGGATGAAGAGCCTCCTCATCTCGTCCGAGCCGTACCTCCAGTCGAGGGGGCACACATACGTAGAGCTACCCACGGCAATCTCCAAAGTTCTGTGTTCTAGGCTAAAACTATTATTTACCTCATACTAAGCGCGCAGACCTAGACATCAACTAAGCTACGTGAGGCTAATCAAGTAGATGAGCAACTACTGAGATATATCCTCTCCTCGCAGCTTCCCCTGTACGGTCTTATCCAGTCATAGTTCCTCTCGAACTCCGCATCATGCCTCAACTTCTTTAGTACGAAATAGCAGACTGGTTCCGAAACTCTGCGGCATGTGTATCTAGTGTCTAGTCCGAGCCTTAGGGATAGGGATAGGATGGGGCAGGGGTTAGAACACCGTGTTACTAGCTCACAGTGGTCAAGCTTAACTACCTCGATATACTCCCTTCTGATCCTCAGGAAGTCCATGTAGAACAACCTCAATATGTCCCCTGCTTTAACCACCTTAACTCCGCGCCTAGCTAGTAGCCATAGCATGGCATACACGTAGAAGACTAGCTTAGCTAGAGACAATATGGCCCTATCTACCACTCCAGGGCTTGACCTAAGCTGATGCTTCAACTGAGATACCGAGAAAGTAGTTGTAGCATGTCTAAAACACCTTCTGTAGATCCCCGAATATTTAGCTCACCTACTGACTATCTGGGGGTACTCTAGTGTCACAAAGGAAATTTCCCGTTGTGGACCTCCACCAGGATGTATCAGGCTACTTCTTCTATCATGGTGGTGGAGCTGCTCTCGGGGACTTCTCCAGGGATATCCCAGGTAGGGAGGCGGACATACCTAAGTACCGGAAGGGTGGTGTGCGCGTAGTATTCGCATCGATATTCCCCGGTGTGGAGACGTTCAGACCTGTGGAGTCTAAGACCCTGGAAGAGTTGTACGGTAGGTGGATCCCGTCTGTCGGTTTCAGGGTTCCCCAGGCTATTTTATGGGAGCACATATCCATATACTACAAACTCTCCGAGTTCTATGGGATAAAAATAGTTGAGGCCTACGAAGACTTCGAGTCATGTGTTAAGGGTGACGGACTCTGCTTCCTGCTACACCTAGAGGGTGCTGAAGCTATTGACGAGCCCTACGACCTCACCATACTTAAAAAGCTTGGTCTCAGGAGCTTAGGCCTCACATGGAACTACACCAATAAGTACGGGTCTGGCTGCTCATCAAGGAAGGATACGGGCCTCACATCGGAGGGTGAGGAACTGATTAGGGTAGCTAATAAGCTGGGGATAGTTATCGACGTAGCTCACGCCAGTAAGAAGACAGCACTTGAAGCTATCGAGGTAAGCTCGAAGCCCGTCATCGTGAGCCACGCGAATGTGAGGAGGCTAGTGGATAGGGCTAGGAACGTAGATGACGAAGTTCTTGATGCTTTAAGGAGGAAGGGAGGGATTATAGGGCTTTCTGCTATAGGCCCACTAATATCTAGTAAGCCTAGACCATCCCTGGACGACCTGGTCGAACACTTCACCTACGTACGTGAAAACTTCGGTGCAGACCTCCTAGCTATAGGTACGGACTTCCTGGGTCTCCTCGGTCTACCGGTACCGGAGGGGTTTGAGTCCATAGAGAAGGTTCAGGTGTTGTTGGGGAGATTAGCGGAGAAGGGTTTCACCGATGGGGAACTCGAGAAGGTAGCCTACGGGAACATATCGAGAGTTCTGAGGTCTACCCTGACATAGCGGGGGCACCGTATAAAGATGTGCCCTACCCTAGCTGACTAGAAGTTCAGGTGCTTTTCTCTTGGCTATTAAGGACAGTAGGAGCCTACCAGCTGTTGACGAGTAGAAGACAGCGTTCATAGCGCCTAGGCTAATGGATGCTATCTGAGCTCCTAGTCTTGAGGTAGCTGAGGCGATGACGTTGGATGTAGCGTTTATCACGGCTATGAAGTATACTCTAGTAGTTCTCTTAGGTAGGTAGAGGGTGTATATGTTGTTGGCTAGGTTATAGCCTGCCCAAACAAACCCTGAGTACATCTCCAAGGCTACCTGACCTTCGAGGGTGTAGAGAAAAGTAAATACTGCTGGTATGGGCGAGGTAAGGGCTATACTGACGTATAGGGTTCTCTTCAGTCCCAGCTTCCTGGATATCCTTCCCCAGACCCTGAACCCTATTGACTGACTAATGTTTGCTGCTATAGCTTTCAGTGTCACCCAGGTCTCAGCACCCTTTATGACTGTCAGCAGGTAGTAGTTCCATAAAGCTCCCGGCAGGTTCACAGCAAGGGTGAAGAGAGTTACGGTGATTATATACGAGTTGCTGTCCTGATCCTTGAGGGAATCATTAAACCCTCTCAGTACGTCGCTAACTGAACCCTTAGAAGGAGGGTTCGGGTCCCTGAGAAGATTGAGGAAAACCGAGGAAGCTACTGCTGACGACATTGAGAGAGTGTAAGCTACTAGATAGCCTTCATTTGAGGGTAGGAAGCTGAATATTGCTGTAGTTATGATGAGCCCCGCACTGTTTGAGGCTAGACCCAGAGAGTTTAAAGAGCTGTAGAACTTCAGTGCTCTCTCCTTGCTGACTATGTCCGCCCCCACATCACCTGATGCTATCCCAGCGAGGGAACCTGAGAACTGAGCTACTGCTACTGACGTTAGGAAGAAGCTTGCTCCATACTCCTTCGGAAGGAAGTGGGTAAATCCTGCGAGAGCCCATAGACACCTATGCAGAGTCCCGAAAAGCTTCCAGAATATTATCCTCCTCGACCTAAATAGAGATAGGAGTATTGAACCGAAAACATACCCAACTCCGGCCATCCCCAGCTGCAACAAGACCATCGTGCCAAGTAGTTGGAGATCGAAGTCCAGTAGCTTGATAGCGTATGGCTGAGCCATAGTCAGGGATATACTAGTTGAGAGATTTAGAGTTGAGACCTCAGCCCTCCAAATCTTGAGTAGCCTAGATACTTCCTTATCGGACAACTAGCCCAGCACCGTTGATGGCTAGAACTCTATGTCAGCGTTAGGCTCCCTCGTCTTCAGCTCCAGGAGTAGGTCGCTGAAGACCTTCTCAGCTTTACCGACATTCATCACATCCAAGGTGATGTCGAACACGTATGATGTCTCTGTGATCGATCTAAGAACCACGGAAGGTTCTGCTACTAAGTCTTCCCTAACCCTCTGCAGGGAGGACACCACGAGCTCACGTGCTTTAGTTGCATCATAGGTTTTCGGTATCCGCACCACAACACGGAATGACAGCCCGTAGGTACTCATCCTATTAACCACAGTTGTGTGGGCGATGCGAGTGTACGGTACGAAGACTCTCTCCCTTCTTAATGTCTCCAAAATTACCCCCATCGACGTCAGCCTCGCAACCCTCCCCTGAATTCCGTCGATCTCCACCCAGTCGCCTTCCCTAAACATCCTGAGGTTCCTTACATAGAGCTCGGAGCCTACGTTCCTCAGGACGTCCGAGAACATGATTATTATACCGACCCCTACGGTCAGCAGTAGAGCTATGAACACTTGGGGCTCTACAGCAATAAAGCTTATCGCCATGAGTACTGCTATGGAGTATATGGTACCCTTAAGAAACATGATGAACCTATCGATAAACTCGTGCTCCTCGGTCTTTATGAATAGGGAAACTACCTTATCTAGGTACTTAACCAGTAAGTAGGCAACTAGGACTACTATAGCTGCTTGAAGTACGCGGGGTATGTAGATGCTGGCCCAGCTCATCAACATCTCGTACCAGGACACCATGACCTGACCACCTACCCTGGAGGTCTTCTGGACTCTAGAGCTGAATATACCCTTTCAGCAAGCATAAAAAGCTTGTTCAACCTCTCCACAGCTCTGTGAGCTTCCTCCTCCGTGGGAGCAGCAACAACGATGAGGTCACCTTCAGTGAGCTTATAGTCTCTCGAGCTAACGTAGTAACCTTCCCTATCAAATACAGCTATGAAGGACCTACCTCCGACCCCGTTAATAAGCTCCTGTAGTGATATCCCCAGCCTAGCCCTCCTAAAGACCCTGTAAACCCTCACATGCATGTTTATGAATGTGTGAACCGGGATGGTGACCCACGTATCGAACCCTAAGATAGATCCTAGAGCTCCCTCAATGAGGAGAGCTGCGGGTACTAGGAAGTTGAAGCCACATTCACGGTAGTTGCGGAAGTCATCGATATCTAAGCTTACTGCGATCAGCAGAGGGACACCACGCTTCTTCAGCTCCTTACCAACCTCACACGACCTCTCCGCAGATTCGAGCCAGACAGTCGCTACATCTACGAGCTTGTAGTCTACTGAATCTAGACTTCCCAGCCCTTCAAGAACCTCAGTAGCATCGAAGGACTTAGCCTCCTCAGCTACCTCCTTATTGAGGGCTACAACAGTTATTGAAGCGTTTAAGTCATGCTTCTTAATTGCCTTCAGAGTACTTGCGGCGAACTTATCGACGATAACCAAGTACCTCATAGCTACCAAAGCTAATACTCAGTCCGAAAATTTAAAGTAGGGTTAGAGTAAGCAAATTAATGTATACGTAAAGCATCTAACGGTGTGTCATACTGTGGGGAGGTTCGGTCTGGACGGGTTTAAGGTTCTAGTAACAGCATCAACTAGAGGTATCGGTAGGGGGATTGCTGAGGTTCTTCTGGAGGAGGGGGCTGAGGTCTACATATGTGGGAGGACTAGGGAGTCTGTGGAGAAAGCCATAGCTGAGTTAAGTCCTCTAGGTAAGGTCCGCGGATCACCGGCTGATATATCTAATAAAGATGAGGCGGAGGCTCTTGTTGAGAGGGCTTACGAAGCTCTAGGAGGTTTAGACGGGCTAGTCTACGTAACTGGACCGCCTAAACCGGGGACGTTCGCGGAACTCAATCTCAGTGACTGGGAATATGGTGTGAGGCTACTCATACTGAGTGCTATCTGGATTAGTAGGAAGGCCATACCGCTCCTAGAGAAATCCGGTAGAGGCTCGATAGTTTACCTAACTAGTTCCGTCGTTAAGGAGCCCCTACCAAATCTAGCTCTCTCGAATGTTCTGAGAGCGGCTGTACACGGGCTAGCTAAGACCCTCTCACGGGAGCTAGGTCCTAGAGGGATCCGCGTAAATGTTGTCGTCCCAGGTAAGATACTGACAGAGAGAGCGGTGCAGGTAGCTAAAGATATGGCAGCTAGGAGCGGTAAGAGCTTGGAGGAGGTCTTGAAGGAAACGTCTTCCGAGATACCTCTAGGGAGGTATGGGCTACCTAAGGAGATAGGGTACGTAGTAGCGTTCCTACTTAGCCCGATGGCTTCCTATGTTAACGGGGCTATAATACCGGTAGATGGCGGTCTCCTACGGTCCATCTAATACTGAGAGGACTCCGGGTTGACTAAACTCGAACACCTCTATAGGATACCTGAATCCACTAAGCTCTCAAACCTAGTACTCCTAGCAGACGGACTCCTCTCAATATCGGCTGAGTATGGTTGTACAGCACATGGCGAGCTCATGGACTCCGAGGTCTACGTCTACTACCGTAACTGCTCTATAGGGGAGAATCTCTTTGAGTTGGAGGAACTGGAGGAGAAAGGCCTTAGAGTACACTTAGTTAACGGATTCGGCGGGGAGGATGCTGAGTCGATACTGGAGGAGGCAGGAAAGTACGCCGTGAGGGTTCTTGACGAGTTGAGGCAGTATGTTCTACTAACCCGCACAACAGGTATAGAGTACGTTCTCCTAGTTCTGAGAACTGGTGAGGTATATATAGCTGAGGGAGGTTTCGGTAAGGTGGTCCTACCCTACGTTAAGGAGGCTATTCTAGAAGCTCATACCCACCCAGGAACCTGCCTACCGTCAGCTAGGGACTGCTCAGAGATGGCCTTCAGGTTCATGGACGGTCTCTACGCGAGCGGTATAGTGGGTGTTGGGTGTACCCTGCTGATCTACAGGACCGGCCCCGTAACGGAGGAAGACGTCGAGAGGTTACTGAGGTTACGTGAGGTCTTAGAGAACAACCTTACCTTAGGTCAGGTAAGACTTGGCAACATAAAGATGGAGATATCTATCCCGTAGGTGCGGAGATTCCTCAGCTAAACCCTGCCCTCATCACTACCTCAGCGATCGAGGACCTCATCAGCCACTTCATAATATATTTTAGGTGCTTATATCACCCAGAAGGTTGGTAGGTCTCCTCGCGCTAAGCTGATATTAGGGCTTCCGACATAAGCTAACTTCGGGGTCGTGTTGGAGTATTGCGGGTGGTTAGACTCTCTCCTCGAGGTAGATAGATCTCTCACACCTCTAGGTGTCTTCACTGCCTACACTATTGTGTGGACCGATAACCCGCGTCCCTACGACTTTAGTAGTGAGGTGGAGAAGCTCATAAAGTACTTAACAGCTCGGTACACCCTTGAATCACTGAAGTCGGACCCGGTCTTCAGAGCCTATAGAGACTTCTACTGGAGGATAGGTATCGACCCAACTAAGATTAGGCCATCTAGCGAGGCTCTAGTTAGGAGAGCTCTGAGGGGTTCGTTCCCCAGAATTAACACAGTTGTTGATGCTGGGAACATAGCGTCAGCATATATGGGAGTTCCGATAGGTCTATACGACGTGGGGAGGTCCACCCCACCGTACCGCCTAACATCGAGTTCTGGGGGAGAGGTGTTTAACCCTATAGGAGGTAAGCAGGAGATACTGCCGAAGGGTATCCCGATCCTAGTCGATAGTTCGAACATAGTCATGCACCTCTACCCCCATAGGGACAGTGTTGAGACAGCTATTAGGGAGGACACCTCCATAGTCTTCGTTCTAGGTGCGGGGGTTCCCGGCGTTGAGGAGGTGAGAGTAGTGGAGTCAGTGAAGAAAGTGGCAGAACTCCTATCGATCCCCGGCTGGAGCTCTTGCGGGAAGGTAATCGTGAAGAAGCCCGCGCTCCGCAGTTAGTTACCTGTATATGTTTCCCTACATAGATAGGTCACAGCTAGGATTCCGAGAGCGGTTAGGACAGCACTAACTTCTAGTGTGACGAAGTAGTTAAGTTGTGGTAGGATGCTGTTGAGGACTGCCACCCCTAGAAATAGGACAGTGTTCATGAACGCTACTGAGGTAGCTGATATCGAGGGGTCGTACGCTTCCCTCACCATAACGGGAGCAACTATGTGCGGTCCTAGAGATACCCCCAGTGATATTATGGAGAGAGACATAAGTAGCAGGTTTCTAGACGTCGAGGCTAGTGCTAGGAGTATCCAGGAAATCGTCATCCCGATCGCTGATGATAGGAGGAACGGCTTCCTCCTCCTGAAAACCTTATCGCTGAGGTAGCCTGAAGCTAGTGATATCGGGATAAAGACTAGCGCGTACAGCATTAGGTAGAAGCTTACCTCAGCTTTATCGAGGTTGAAAGCTCTTGAGAGGAGTATCTGCCCCCAGGAAGACTGGAATGATAGTCCAACACCGTACGTAGCTAGAACCCCTATACTCACACCCCAGCTGTGCTTATCGCTAACAACCCTCACTAAACCAGTTCTAGTAGCTGATAGGTACTCACGAAACGTTTTCCTACCTACTGTGTCGGTAGCTGTGACGAAGACGGAGGTAGAAAGTACCGCGGCTGCTAGGGCCAAGACTGTGAGAGTTCCCCTCAGACCGATAAGATCTAGTGCCACCCTAAGTGGGTAGGTAGCTATAATCACGCTGAAGCTCCCGACTACTAGAGCTAGAGATGACCACCTAGCTTGCTCCTCCTGCTTACGGTAGAGAGATAGGGCTCTCTGGTAGGAGAGAAACGCGACGCTAACTGAGAAGCCTATGATGGCTCGGCCCACGACCATAGTAACTGGCTCTACTGACGCCATCATGAGGGATCCAACAGCGTTTACAAGGAGAAGAGCTGAGCAGACCTTCCTAATCCCGTAATAGTCGATCAGGGAACCAACTAGAAACTGCGGTAAGGAGTATGTGTAGAAGTATGCTGATGATAAGATGGCTAGGTAGGATGACGAGTCGAACCCGTAGAGCCTGGATAGAGACTCTACCTCAGGTTCCATAATGCCGGTCATAGTTCTGTGAAAATAGGCTAGACTGTATGTACCTAACAATATCAGTAGGATAGGTAGAGACCCCCTGCGACTACCCTCAACCACCTTAACGTGTTCTTCGGGTTTCATGCGCATCACCTTAGGGTTCCAACACGCTTTGCTCTATCTATGGCTATTTAATGCTTAAGGTTTTATGTGAGAGCAGTAGAGTAGCTGTCTAGTCCTGAGTGTGGAGTTAGATATTTATCTCCTCAAAACAGTTTATGTAGGTGAAGTCCTTGTCCGAGAGGAGGAAACTTAGAATGGATATCCTAAAGAGTGAGAAGGATATTGAGAAGCTTGTGGAGGAGGTCCAGAGCAACCAGGAGGAGGAAACCCACGAACATGCACATGAACATGTCGAGCACGAAGCAGAGGTTGAGGAAGCTGACATAACCTCACTTATGGCTAGCGCTATCCACATGCTGTCCCATCTAGAGGGTCACTTAGCTGAGATAGGGTCCGGCATGAAGAACTTAGAGCTTAGGTTACAGAACATTGAAAAGATCCTCGGGGTTATTGCTAGGTTACTACTACTGCCGGAGATTAAGAGCTCGGAGTTTAGGGATAAGCTCATTAAAGAGATAATTGAGGGACTTGAATCGTAGAGGACCGGTGAAACCAGCTATAGTTTTATCTTCTACGAGATCAACTATAATCGTTATTGCTGGGAGCATAAAATAAAGAAAACCTAATGTTTTTTAAATAGGTAGAGCCATTAGGAGAGGCACTAATGTCGGAGCTGATACCAAGACCATGAATAACACTCCTAGAGACACACCCAACCTCCAGAGAGCCCCAGATACTAGGCTGACTATGATTGTCCCGAATATACCGGCAATCTTAGCGTCGTAGTAGGAAAGCATCAACACGATCGCTATGAAGAGTCCGTAGAGAGCCTCCGCTGGTACTCTCCTAAATACTGCTAGGGTTAAAGCTCTAGAGTACTTTACGAGTATCGGGTATGCTACTAGGAAAGCTATTGCCGTGGAGATGAAGATCATTACGACTATGGTTAGGTAATCGTAGTGTGTTACGATGAAGTCCCTAGCCGTCATACCCAGGTGGTCGTACTTACCGAAGAATGGTGCTGCTGGGCCCGCTGCCATAGGCCCGGTCGGGGCTCCTATCACGAGGAGCGGTATTAGGGTACCGCCAATGTAAGTCGCGTTCTTTATTGCGTCTCTAACTGTGTACGCTAGTACAGCTCCCCTGACCCTGTCCTTCTTACTCTCTCTTAGGAGGTCACCGATCAGGGTGGTCAAGCCGACCGGGGACATCACTGTAGCTAGGACTGAGGTTACTGCTGACCAGATAGTGCTGTGGGTAAGCTCCTCCTTCGTTAGTATCTTGAGTGGGTTGAGGCTTATCTTCTCGACCTTTAGGAGCTTCACCTCCTTCAGACCTTTCCTAACATACGAATTCCTCAGCTCCCTGTGTAGCATTGATAGAAGCTCGAACATCATCGGGCCTATTGTAATACCAAGGAAGAAGCTTATGTACACACTCTTCCCGTACACAGCCCTCAGGCCCTGGAAGACGAGGGCTACAGCCGGAATCGAGATTAGAGCAATGAATCTGTTTCTAGATGTTAGTGCGAGGACCACCACACCTACGAGTACTAGCCAGAACCACCTAGCTACCTTAACACCTAGCACTACGTCAGTAGCTCTAAGCCAGTCCCCTACTGGCATTATGTAGTAAGACAGAGCTAGTGAGACAACTATAGCTACTACCTGACCTACCACACTCGCAGCTATACCCTTCCTCAAGATCACATCTGCGAGTCCATGCTCCTTAGCGATTAAGGCATCTGGAACCTGCGGTACTGCCATGACACCACCAGGTATCCCGGCAAGCGCTACCGGTATACTATCAGCCATCTTAAAGGCCGCTATGCTCGCTATGAACCACACTAACACCAGCATAGGATCCATCCCAGCTAGGAGTAGCGTCAGGGCTATTGGAGCCATAGTTGCTGTCTCATCAGTCCCCGGGAGTATGCCTATGAATATGTAGAGTAGTGTTGAGAGGATCGAAAGAATAACCACTAACAGCAAGCTCATCGGGTCCAACTCCTACACCTCGGACACGACTCTCTTAACCTTAATTATCAATGTCGAGATAGCGAACCCTATTGCTGCTCCTACAGCACCTAGAGTTATGGATAGACCCGTAGCCTGCGTACCTATTAAGTTAGCTATTGAAGGAGCTAGAGAGAAGAAGATCATCGCTATTACGGAGGATATCAACGTAGCTATACCGAGCTCTTTGAGGGATACGTATTCTCCGTAAAGCTCGTAGTACTCGTCATCGCCCATGGTACTTACCCATACCTTAACTAGGCTGAGGCTTATAAACCTTAGTCTAGATATATTAAAGTCTTAACATAAAAAGCCTAAAGTAAAACCTGTGGGGTGGTTTCAACTCCTACATGCCTGCCCCATGTACTCCTAAAACCTATGTTGTGAAACTTAATATCTAAAAATCTTTAAGTACGGTGCTGAAGTAAGAAGTAACCCTATATCGAAAGGCCCACATTATTACTACGGTACACATAATATTAGGTCTCAGTATGAGATATTTGGGTGATAACATAAAACTAAGAACCACTCTGTCCCTGCTCGTTATAGTAGTCCTCGCTACTGCCTGGCCTCTAGTAGCGGTAGCCGGTCCTGAGGCTGGTGAGTACATAGTAGATCTTAGTGTCAGCCCCCACACTGTTGAGGAGATCTCTAGATACGGCTGTAATGTCATCAGAGTATTCGAGCAGTTCGATCTAGCTCTCGCTGTGTGTCCCAAGTCTGTTGAGAGCTATAGACTCAGCTACATAGTTCCCAACTTCGAAGTAAGGCCTGCGGCCACGGAGTTACGTGTCTACGGTGGATTAGATAGCCACGGTAACTATGAAGGGAGTTACACAACGATGTGGTCCTGGGCTGTGAGTAGGGTCGGGGCAGACATGGTCTGGACCTACACTAAGCTGACAGGTAGGGACATAGTTGTTGCTGTCCTCGATACCGGGATAGATCCAGAGCACCCCTTACTAGCTGGGAAACTCGTAACTACCGATCCGAAGGATCCTTACTACCCAGGCGGGTGGATAGAGTTCGATAAGTGGGGTAGGCCTGTATGCCTGAAGCCCCGGGACCTTCATGGGCACGGAACCTGGGTAAGCAGTATCATAGCAGGCGGTGATGGCTCAACCTACATCTTCGGTATACTACCTGAAGCCCAGCTCAGGGTAGCAGGCGTACTTCCCGGAGGTTCCGGGACATTTGCTCAGGTACTAGCTGGGCTGGAGTGGGTTCTAGAGCCCCACGACTGTCAGGGGAGGCCGGTCAACGCACCGAGACCTCTAGTAGTCTCAATGAGCCTCGGAGCTCTAGGAAACTACAGCAACGTCTTCCTACCAGTCATTAAGAGGCTTGTAGAGGCGGGGATAGTCCCTGTAGCGGCTATCGGGAACGGAGGTCCGTACACGAGCTCAAACCCAGGCAATATATGGGGGGTTATAGGGGTCGGAGCAACGGACTTCGAAGATGACGTAGCCTACTTCAGTAGCTACGAGCTGGTTGAGTGGCCATCACCACCGGAGAACTGGCCATTCAAAGGGCGCTATCCGAGAACCTACAGTAAACCCGATATCGTAGCTCCCGGCGTCAGCGTCGTCGGGGCATTCCCAGGTAACCTACTAGCTATTGGTAGTGGTACCAGTGCTTCCACCCCCATAGTAGCTGGGGTAGCAGCACTAGTAGCTAGCGAACTGCGGGGTCGAGGTCTTTCAGGGGCGGGACTTGTGGAGGCTGTATACGATGTTCTAACATCGACAGCTACTAGAATAGATCACCCGGGTGCTGGCTACGGGAGGTTGAGGGCTTACCTTGCCGTAGCTGAAGCACAGAAGAGGGTGGTCAGGGAGGTCTCAGTCAGTGTGTTCCCGGAGAGTGTAGAGCCCGGTAGGAACGTTAAGGTCGTTCTAGGTGTGAGTCCCGGTACCTACGTGGATGTGTATATCTCCGGTGTGAGGGTCTACTCCGGGACATATCAAGCAGGAGGGGTGACGGCTAAGGTACCACTAACACATATTGGTGGAAACACCGTTATTGCTGTATCTAGTGACGGTGCTTTCTACGGTGAGACACTGCTGTCTGTCAAGCCTAGCTTAGTAGTTGAGAGTAACTTAGTTTCCGGTAACATATATGACTTACTATTTACCGGGCTCGGCATTGGGAGTAGGGTAGTTGTAAACCTAGCAGGTAATATCCTGATCTCAGGTAGTGCTAACTTGAGGGGGACCTTTCAAACTAAGTTCTTAGCTCCCTACACGAACACCTCAAGAACTTTGACTCTCACAGCAACAGATCTTAACGTGGTCGGAGCATCGATAACAGTAGCGGTAACTGTAAGTCCTCCAGTAGCTAAGCTTGAGGTTGTTGCTCCTGAAAAGCGAGAGCTTTACGTCAATACGAGAGCATACTACGCAGTTGGTGAACCAGATACGTTGCAGGTGCTGAGCGATCTGGAGCTAGTTAATGTAACTATAAGACAGGTCTATCCTAAAGATGCTGTCATAGCTATCGTGGACGTTATGTTAGTAAAGAACTTCGCGGTCGTGAAGATAAACATCACTAAATATCCGGACCATGGAGTAGTTTTCCTGGAGATCTCAGCATGTAATCTCAGTAAGTGTTTAACCACCTTAAGCCCGCTTAACGTAGTACCAGAGGATCCGCTGAGGTCTTTGTTTAACTCGCTTAAGTTGCTAGTAGGGAGATTAGATGAGGTTCAGGAAGCTCTCAAGGTAGAGCAAGAAAAGACCGCGCACCTCTCTGAGGTCCTGAAATCATTGAATGAATTAGTTAACTTACATTCCGTAGATATAAAGTCCCTGAAGAACACGTATGCTAGACTTGAAGCTCTAGTCTCAAACACCACTACTAAGTTAACAGCCCTGGAGCTAAACGTAGGGCTCCTGAAACAGAGGATAGGGGAGCTGGATACCGTAAAAGTTGAAGTGGTTAAGGTAGGTAAATCCTTAGAAGAGCTCGGAGGGAGTCTCAGAGAGATCTCCTCCACCGTGAACTATTACAAGACCATGACGCTCATATTACTGGTAGTATCCCTAGTCTCGCTAGTAGTGGCGGCAGTAGCTCTATATAGGGACTTCAAACCCGGACCCTAGCTAGTTTTTGGTATAGCATAGCTGTGAGTTTCTCTAGTCCCCACAACTATAACAAACTCGTTGCTCGGCTTCTCCAGAGTTAATACTCCCCTAACCCTCATCTCCCCACCTCTATAGAGAGGATATGAGTAGAGGGACTCGTAGGTAACGATCTTAGAGACCTTCGGAGAGCTTAAGTTCGTTGGGAACTCCTGGAAAGTCCGGAGAACCCTGAGATCCACCACTCTATCTACCTCAGCAACTCCGGGGTAGTATAGGCTCTCACAGCTACCAGGCCACACTAATACCTCCGCCTCCACCACCCCCACCGGGTTAAGTACTACCTCCCCATACCTACCTGGTTTGTCGGAGGTAAACATTATGTTCACCTCACGCTTCCTAGACCCTAAGTAGAGTCTTTTATAAGGTGCTGAAATCCTCTGAATAACCTCGACGGGGAGTCCATAGATCTCAGCCATATTAGCGAGCCTACCCAGCTCTATGTTCGTGGGGACCCTATCGAATGCTGAGCAGGCTGTCTCAGCTACTTCTATAGCCTCCCTACAGCCATACACTACGAGATCCACGTCGGATATCGCAGGGTTGTGTATCCCCACAGCTATAGATCCGTCAACACCTACGCTACTTGGGGGTATAGTTGAGTACTCCCTCAACCTCTCGTACGCTATCACTACGTCAAGCTCGGCATCGTCTCTCGGCCTTCTAAGAATCTCACTAAACCTCTCGCGCGGTCTGTAAACCTCTGAGATCTCCTCGATACCGATTACCGGCACGGAGACCCCCAAGGTCGGGTCGTACATCTCCTGCTGGCGGCCCCTGACCGAGCTCAGGACGTTGTCCACTCCATACTTCTTGATGACCCTCTCAAAGCACACGCTACCGCGGCACCAGAAGGTCTTAGAGCTGGTAGGTACGTACTTGAGGTACGCGATTACCTTACCTGGCGGGTGGGTATTCCCTATAACTATGTATATCCTCCCATCTAGGTCCTCGATATGATCGTGGTCGTAGAACTCAGCCGGTTTGCTTGTAATCACGTCTCATCCCGCTCGTGCTTCATCACCTACTTATTTACCCCACTGGATCTGTTAGACTAGGTAAATAAGTTGAGGTACCTAGCACTCACTCTACTGGTCCTGGTCCTTCTGATAGCTATATCCCCTACTACTACGACTGCTTGGGACGTACTCGATAGATTCCGAGGTGACACTCTATACGCAGTCTATGACATCACGTACAAGGTGGAGCTTAAGGGAACTCAAGGTAGTGGTACTGCTATCAGTACATACAGCCTCCACATAATAATCGAGAAGCTTAACAGGACACACTACCTAGTCAGTACGTTAGCAGGTAACGTCACCTACACATTCACTTCCAGCGACCTGGTCTTCCTCCATGTATTCGCCCCTATCTACCTAGCAAACCTCAGCAAGTACTTCATAGACATGCTCTACATCCCCCCAGTAGAGGGAGTAACACTAGATGTTGCCCTGAGGAAGGAGGCCGTCGTATCATTTCTAAACTCAGTAACTAGGTGGTATAAGCTGGTAGAGAACACCTCTGGGGAGGTATGTCAGGAGATAAAGATAGGTAACACGGTAGTAGAGAAATCAGTAAAGTATAGGATGGTAACCCCGAGAGCTGAGCTAATATATGACTGCCCCACAGGACTCCTCGTCAGTCTAAATGCTGAGATAGAGGGAGGTACCCCAGGAATGTATGCTACCGCAACAATATTGGTAGAGCTCTCCAGACTTAACTTCCTCAATCTCACCAGCATTAAACCTCAACAATCTCCAGGAAGTACCGGATTACCATTCCCAACAGCTACGTTAGTAGCTATAGCAGTTACAGTAGCGGCGGCTATCTTAGCAATCTTGTTCTTCAGTAAGATAAGAAGATTACTAAGACATTGAATTGACATTAAATTAGCTGAATGATCTTTACTGTTTAGTTAAACTCCTCGCTACATATTCGTCGTTTCCTTCACTGGAGTAAATGTGATTTAGATACCCCAACATGATATTGTTTGTTGGTCCTATAATTACTCCCCGCATCGCTCAGAGTAAAAACCTGGAGGGACGTAATACCTTAATGAGATCGTACATGGTATTACCCCTGGGGCGGGTATTACCTCCCCTGATAGGTAGGATGTTAAGAACCAAGGTTAGTTTAATTGTTACTAGCATAATTATAAATACGGTGAATCCTTGAGGCGCTTAGGATACTTCCTTCATATAACTCCTTCGGGTAGGCTAATAGTAAAGTTGAACTCACCGAAGCCACCTAGGTTAGGCTCAAAAGTCCTGAATTCTAGGGGGGATGTTATAGGGATCCTCATTGACGTGATCGGTCCTGTTAGATCCCCTTACGGGGTTGTAAAACCATCACTGCCCGAACTTTCCCTGAGTAAGTACGAAGAGCTCTTCACAAGGTGATGCGTGTGAGCTGCCGTGAAGTAATCTACGACGAGTTTAGAGGGGAATTTATCTGCGCTGAGACTGGTGAGGTTCTTGAGGAGAGGTTGGTCGATACCGGTAAGGAGTGGCGGTCGTTCTCCACCACATCCAATAGGGAGCGTGCTGAGACACCTAATACCCTCAAGGTACATGACATGGGTTTCCACACTGAGATAGATGGAGCCTCGTGGATAGGGAGGAAACTCTCCGAGTTGAACAGTAGGAGTAGGGTGGTCTCAAATGACGAGAAGAAGCTGTCCCGAGCCCTCAAACTATCTAATGAAGCAATAAACAAGCTCCCAACTCCTACTGCTGCTAGGCTTAAGGAGGAGGTGGGCCTGATACTCAGAAAGCTCATCAAGAGCGGGGTCATAGGGCGTAAGAAGATTAGTGCCTACGTTGCTGCAGCCATCATATGTGCTGCTGAGAACCTCAACATACCGATAAACACCAGAGACGTTGTAGAGAGTTGCGGAACAACACTTAGAGATGTGTGGGATGCACTAATGAAGATCAGGAGAGATCTGGGAATAGCTAAGTCCAGGTCGTACGACCCGAGAACTCTCGTAGTATCATACGCCCATAAAGCCGGACTACCCAGCCATGTCGCTACCCTAGCTATAAGGATAGTTGAAGCTGGTAAGGCCTCCGGCACACTCTTAAGTAAGGGACCTCAGGGAGTGGCGGTAGCATCACTCTACGTAGCATCCATACTCTCAAACATAAGGAAAACTCAGTCAGCTATCTCTAAAGAGACGGAGGTTTCCGAAGTCACTGTACGTAATAGATATAAAGACATAATAGATGGAGTGCTCATCGAGGTAATGCTCTAACACCTTGAAGTACTTGGAGCTCTAACCCCTAAAGGTCGTCCCGCTTTACGGTAAGGCTAGGAGGTTTTATTAGATTACAACGTTAAAACTACATAAGTTGTATAAGGCCCGAACCCATACCGGTAATATGTCCTTATTAGCTACTATATAACCAACCTCTCGGCAGAGGAGATGCTGTCTAGGGTTGCTAGTAAGCTACTTCAGAGCCGTGTAAGTGTCCTTCTAAGACCTGTTTACAAGCTTTACGAAAACGTTCTCTGGGAGCAGGTTAGGCGCGGTCCTATACCTAAACACGTAGCGATAATACCTGACGGTAACAGGAGGTGGGCTCGAGAGCAGAAGATGGACCCTCTCCAGGGTCATGAGTTCGGATATAGGAAGATTAAGGAGGTGCTCGACGTCCTGTGGAAGCTGGGGGTTAAGGTAGTCACAGTCTACGCTATGTCCTCAGAGAACTGCGTTAAGAGAAGTGCTGAGGAGAGGGAACATCTTTTCAATCTAGTACAGAGAGCTATAGATGAGATGGAGGCCAGTGGTGAGATTGATAGAAGAAGAGTGAGGGTCAAGGTCTTCGGTAGGCTAGACATGGTACCCAGCTCGCTACTACATAAGATAAGGGAGGTGGAGGCCAGAAGCGAAAAGTACTGCGAGCACACATTGAACATAGCGCTATGCTACGGTGGGCGGGATGAGATTATTGAGGCTATCAGGAAGATAGCCTCTGACGTAACCTCAGGGAAGATCTCTGTGGATGAAATAGATGAGAAAACTTTCAGGTCGTACCTATATACGTCCCACCTAGGTGAGTATGATGAGCCCGACCTAGTTATAAGAACATCTGGGGAGGTGAGGATCAGTAACTTCCTCCTGTGGCAGATAGCGTATAGCGAACTATACTTCTGCGAGATTTACTGGCCTGAGTTCAGGGTGATAGACCTACTGAGAGCTGTGAGGAACTACCAGAAGAGGGAAAGGAGGTTCGGAGCCTAATCAAGCACCCACTACACAAGGATAGCCTAACCGTCAGCCATGAAGACCGAGCATCCCATCCTCAGTAAGTTAAAGGATGGGGCTGAAAAGTTTTTAGGGTTGTGTAGAGAATTTTATTATTGGAGGGGGTAAGCTCTAGGGGGTGATGGGAGCTACGCTCCGAGCCTCCTGGGGTTAGACGTAGATGGGAGCCCCGTGCCGTTGGGCTCGACAGCCACCCATGACCTCACATAGATACCAAAGAGCTATGTGGGTGAGTAGAAGTCTCTGGAGGCAATCCCGAAAACCCTGAAGTAATGGAAATGACCCTCTAGGGACAAACAGTTCTAGCAGTAAGCACTGAGAAGTCCGTCACTGCGAGTCAGTGTGAACTAGTGTCTTCACCGGTCTATGGCTGCCCACTTCATCATCTGTACAGTACTTCACTTGAGAAGTTATATTTTTTTAGTCTAGAAGAAAAATGTATAAGAACGGAAAGGTGTGGAATGTGTCATCTGCTCTACTTAACGTGAACGACCTAAGGATATACTACTACACCTTAACTGGAGTAGTGAGAGGTGTTGACGGAGTAAGCTTCCAGCTCCAAGATGGTGAGGTCCTCGGCATAGCTGGGGAGTCCGGGTGCGGTAAGTCTACACTCGGTTACGGCCTCCTGGGGCTCATACCCCCTCCCGGTAGGATAGCTGGAGGCTCTGTAGTCCTCGACGGCATAGACATCACTAAGTTGAAGCCGGCTGAGTTGAGGAAGGTTAGATGGGCTAAGGTCAGCATGGTGTTCCAGGGCGCTATGAACGCTCTGAACCCTGTCTACACAGTGGGTCACCAGCTGGCAGAGCCTTTGGTCATACATAAGGGGATGAGTGTTAAGGAGGCGCTTGAGGTAGCTGGGGAGATGTTGAAGAGGGTTGGTCTCGGTCCTGAAGTACTGGGGAGATACCCCCACGAGCTGAGCGGTGGGATGAAGCAGAGGGTTATGATAGCTATGGCCCTGCTCTTGAAGCCCAGGCTTGTCATAGCTGACGAGCCTACTACTGCCTTAGATGTGGTGATCCAGGCGCAGATCATGAATCTCTTCAAGGAGATAAAACAGAGGGAGCGTAACGCCATGATATTCATAACGCACGATCTCAGCCTAATAGCTGAGGTAGCCGATAAAACAGCTATAATGTATGCCGGTAAGATGGTTGAGCTAGGGCCCTCAGACAATGTTTTCAACAATCCGGCACATCCCTACACCCAGGGACTCCTCAGGAGTATCCCGAGGCTTAGAGGTAAGGAGAAGATCACGTGGATTCCTGGAGTACCACCGGATCTGAGAGCACCACCACCTGGCTGTAGGTTCCATCCGAGGTGTCCGTACGCTATGGATGTATGTAGATCTGAGGAACCTCCTACAGTTGAGGTTGAGAAGGGACACACAGTTTCGTGCTGGCTCTATGCTAAGAGGTGATGTGATGTGAGCTCCAAGCTGATCATGGAGAAGGTCTTCAAGTACTTCCCACTGAGGAGGTCGCTAGTCGAGATACTAACATTCCGCCCACCGAGGTATGTCAGGGCTGTAGACGGAGTTAGCTTCACTGTAGATGAGGGTGAGATATTCTGCTTAGCTGGGGAGTCTGGGTGTGGTAAGACTACTACCGGGAGACTCATAGTAAGGCTGTTAGAGTTCACTGGAGGTAGAGCTCTCTACAGACCGAGAAAGGAGATACTATCTGAGATACCACCACAGTACATTGTAGAGAAGGAGTACGTAGATCTCACAGCTAAGCTCCCGAGGCAGGTAGATAAGTTACTGAGGAGGGACGTTCAGATAGTGTTCCAGGATCCATACGGCTCCCTTAATCCGAGGATGAGAATATATGACATCCTGAAGGAGCCTCTAGACATACATGGTGTCGGTGCTAGCGAGGATGAGAAGAGGGAGAAGGTGTTCAAAGCTCTAGAGGAGGTGAAGCTGACCCCTCCTGAGGAATTTGCGGAGAGATATCCCCACATGCTCTCCGGAGGTCAGAGACAGAGAATAGGAATAGCTAGAGCTCTCATTCTAGAACCGAGTCTCGTAGTAGCAGATGAGCCTGTGAGCATGCTTGACGTATCGGTTAGAGCTGAGATCCTCCAGCTGATGATGGACCTTAAGGCAACTAGGAACCTTACGTACGTGTTCATAACCCACGACCTAGCTGTAGCTGCGTACATATGCAACAGAATCGGGATAATGTACCTCGGCACCATAGTCGAGAAAGGTCCTATAGACCTGATCGTGAATAACCCACAGCATCCGTATGCTAAGGCACTAATAGCAGCTGTACCGGAGCCTGATCCTCGGAACAGGTTCAAGATTAGGGAGGTCCCGATTAAGGGTGAGATACCAAGCGCGGCTAATATACCACCTGGCTGTAGGTTCCACCCGAGATGTCCGTACGCTATGGACATATGTAAGAAGGAACCGCCGCCAGAAATTGAGATCGAGAAGGGACACACAGTTTCGTGCTGGCTCTATGCTAAGAGGTAGTTTCGTACAGTTTATTTAAGCGTTTTTCGTCAGTTAGTTAAAGCTTATAAGCCCTAGAGTATTTAGTAGCCGGTAATATCTTTGGAAGCCGGCATTAGAGGTTGGGGCGCGTACATCCCTAAATTCCGGGTTAGCGCTACTGAAATAGCTACCCTGTGGGGATATGACGTAAAGCTACCTAAGGCCCTCGGGGTCGTAGAGAAGGCGGTGGCTGAGGAGGATGAGGACGCTGTGACTATGGGTTGGTACGCTGCCCGCGTAGCTCTTAAGAGGGCTGGTGTCTCAGGTGAGGATATCGACGCCGTGTTCTTCGGGACTGAGTCAAAGCCCTACGCTGTGAAGCCCTCAGCTACTATAGTTGCTGATGCTCTGGGGGTGAAGAGGAGGAAGCTCTCCACAGATCTCGAATTCGCCTGTAGAGCTGCTGGTGAGGGAATAAGGATCTCCATAGGGCTCGTGAAGGGTGGGCTAGCCCAGAACACTCTGGTTATAGGCTCTGACACCGCGCAAGCAAATCCCGGTGACCTCCTTGACTTCACAGCATCATCGGGGGCCGTCGCCTTCGTGATCGGGAACCCGTCTAAGTCGCCCGCAGCTATAGAGGCTAGCGTATCTTATGTCACAGACACCCCCGACTTCTGGAGAAGGGACAGGTCTCCGTACCCGGAGCACGGTGAGATATTCACTGGGGAACCAGCATACTTCCACCACATACTTAGTGCCGCAAAGCTACTCCTAGATGAGACCGGCCTTAAACCATCCGACTTCGACTACGCAGTGTTCCACCAACCTAACGGTAAGTTCCCACTCCAAGTAGCTAGGGCCTTAGGGATCCCCCAGGAGAAGGTCCTGCCGGGCCTCGTAACCCCCTACATAGGTAACACGTACAATGCTTCAGCACTTCTCGGGCTAGCTAAGATATTGGAGGAGGCTAAGCCCGGGAACCGTATCCTGGTAGTCACATTCGGTAGTGGTGCTGGGAGCGATGCTTTCAGCATAGTTGTGGGGGACTCCATCTATGAAGTAGTGAGTAGGGGGCCTAAAGTCTCGGATATGATCAGCTCGAGGGTCTCGATCCCCTACGGTGTGTACGCTAAGTTCAGAGGTCTCTACCTGAGGAACATAGGTGGTTGAGATGGGGGCCTACATAGTTAGTGGGGCGGTAGTCAAGGTAGATAGACACTTCGAGCGCGGATATAGGGATCTAGCATATGATGTCGTGAAGGAGTGCCCTGACTGTTTAGATGTTGATTACGTAGTTATCTCGTCAGCTCTCCCCGAGCTTACGGCTCACCAGGTCGATCTAAGCACGCACATAGCTCAGTGGCTGGGTAGGAGGGTTCCGGTCGTTAGAGTGGAGTCTGGTGAGACATCTGGCTTAGCTGCTGTCGACCTCGCGGCCTCCTTAGTATCTTCAGGTAGGAATAGGAGGGTATTGGTCCTAGGACTTGAGAAAGTAACAGACTACCCAACGTATGTGACTAACTACTTCTACTCCCTCATACTTGACTACGAGTTCGAGGTCCTGAGGAGTGTGAGTCCACCAGCTTACGCCGCACTAGTCATGAAGGAGCTGATGAGGGGTGGTGTGAAGAGGGAGTGCTTCAGTAGCTGGGCAGTGAAGATGCATGAAAACGCGACATCAATTCCGCACGCTATGCTCAGGTTCAAGATATCTTACGACTCCTTCAAGGACTCCCAGGTACTGGCTGAACCCCTGACCCTCCACGATAGTTTCGCCCTCGGTGACGGAGCGGCTGCTCTCGTGGTCTCGAGCTCTCCGAACACTAATGCTTCCTCAGTTGAGATAGTCTTCAGTGCTACTGAGGTGGGCCTACCGGCTTACTTGAGGGAGAATATCTCGGACTTAACCGCCTCAGTGAAGCTCCTGAAGCTGTCGCTGGAGAGGTACGGACTAGACCTGAAGAAGGTGATTACTGAGCTACACGATAGCTACACTCCGTACCCAATCGCAATCCTCAGAAGCCTCGGCTACCTAGACGGTGGGTGTGACTTGAACGAGTTTGAATACCTAAACACAAGCGGGGGACTTAAAGCTAGAGGCCACCCAATCGGAGCGACCGGGGTATACCAAGCATACGAGGTCTTCAAGCTCCTCACTGATAGGTTGGGGAGTAAGACGGCATCCACCGACTACGGCTTAGTTCACTCGATGAGCGGCCCCGACAACGTGTCTAGGGTGTTAATTCTGAAGAGGTGAGCTATGTGAAGCTCTCCCCATCTCAGTTCTGGAGGATTCGGGAAAGCCAGTACAGACTCATAATAACGGAATGCGGGAGCTGCGGGAGGAAGTCCGTGTTTAAGAGGTCGGTGTGCCCGTTCTGCGGATCAAGTAATGTGAAGCATGTGGAGTCGGAGGGCTTCGGTAAGGTGTTAGATGTAACTAAGGTGATGTACAGATGGAACTCTAGTGATGAGAGGCCGCCCCTACTTGTGGGGGTCGTTGAGCTCGATGAGGGTGTTAGGGTGGTAGGTGAGATCGTTGGGGTCGGGGACAACGAGGAGGTTAAGGAGGGAACTAGAGTCGAGGCCGTCCTGAGGAGATATGCGTCGGATGACCCGTACGGTGTCATATACTACGGAATAAAGTTTAAACCTATTAAAACAGCATAAGCATGGAATTAACATCTTAAATAAGTTTTTAATTTACGTTCACAGCTTATACCCCGGTGTTCGCGTGGACTATAGTAAATTTATAGGTAGGAACTCGGAGCTCTTTAAAGCTTCTGAGATTAGAGAGCTGCTTAAGGTTGTCGAAGCCCGTAAAGTGATAAGTTTTGCTGGTGGCTACCCAGATCCCCAGACCTTACCGCGGGAGTCTCTGGCCAGAATAGCGTATGAGGTAATCTTAAACCAGGGAGATAAAGCACTTCAGTACGCTCCAACTAAGGGCGTCACAGTATTCAGGGAGACCCTCCTTAAATTCCTGAGGAACGTGGGAGTGAAGGTAGCTGAGGAGGACGACGTCATCGTTACTACAGGATCTCAGCAGGGGCTGGACCTCATATCCAGGACCATCATAGACCCAGGAGACTACATAATCACTGAAAACCCGACGTATCTAGCCGCTCTATCAGCATTCAGGACAGCTAGACCCAACATCGTGGGAATTCCCGTAGACGAGTACGGTATGAAGACAGAGGTACTGGAGGACAGGTTGAGGGAGCTGAGAAGTCAGGGGAGGAGGGTTAAGTTCGTTTATACGATCCCAGTGGCCCACAACCCGACTGGAATAACTATGAGCCTTGAGAGGAAGAAACATCTTGTGGAGCTAGCGTCTCAGTTTGACTTCCTGATATTTGAGGACGACCCCTACTCCTTCTTCGTTTTCGATGAGGCAGACGTGACGAAGCTTAAGACTTTGGATAGTGAGGGGAGGGTTGTTTACCTGGGTACTTTAAGTAAGATACTCTCTCCGGGCCTCAGGATCGGTTGGGTCCTCGGACATAAGCAGATAATCGACGTGTTTGAGAGGGCTAAGCAGAGCATGGACCTCCAAACCTCGACCCTCTCCCAGTACATAGCTAAGGAGGCTATAGAGAGGGGCGTTGTTGCTGAGACTATAGAGGGAGCGAAGAGAACCTACAGAGTGAAGAGGGACGCCATGGTCGAGTCGCTATCGGAGAACATGGTCGAGAATTCCTGGTGGGTGAAGCCTGTCGGGGGGCTGTTCATCATGGTCTGGCTACCAGAGCAGATAGATACGAAGGAAATGTTAACGGAAGCCGCGAACGAGGGAGTTGTCTACGTCCCAGGAGCTTCGTTCTTCGTTGACGGGAGCGGTAAGAACACTATGAGGCTAAACTTCAGCTACCCGAAGATTGAGGAGATAAGGACCGGTGTGGAGATAATTGGGAGAGTGGTAAAGAGAAGGATTAAGGGAGGTTAGGCACATACCCATTATTTTATTTTTATTTTCTGATCCGCACTATAGAGGACCTCACGAAAGCTTACAGTTCTAGGGCTCTGCTCCCCGGGTCCGACCATCCCCAGCTAGGTAGATTACGTTACCTCGGTAAGTTACTACATCTACCACAGCCCTCAGATCGTTAACCATTCTTAACACGTCATCCAGCTGCTTACCGAACTCTCTGATCAGTTCAAGTGCTTTAGGTAGGCTCAACCTGAGTCTCGAGGTCATCACGACCCTGCGGATCCTCTTACCTAGAGGTACCAAGTATTCGGGAACTAACGGCGATATGTAGAGGGTTCCCACACACCTCCTAACTGCTTCACGCACTACGAGAGGATCTAGTGACGCTATATAGACCGCGTCGTAGTCTTCCTCCCCAGCTTCCACGAGATATGCTCTAATCCCTAGCTTCACTACTCTACGGAGTCCGGCATTACTAGCACACACTATGTCCGTATTTATCTTGTCCTTAACCACGCTCGCTAGTATCTGGGACTCATAGCTACATCCAGCAATAAGGAGGGATGAGCCTGATAATGAGGCTGTGACTGACGGTATGTGAGCGAGGAGGGAGAGGTAAACCCCCTCAACATCAGAAACCTTCTGGGGTACCGGCTCGAGACACTCTGATCTAACACTAGCTAAACTAGCCATGATGCCGTTCTTGGACGTAGCTAGCTCGACAAAGCATCTTGGGGCCACAATAGCGTTCTCTCCCACGGAGAGGTTCCTGACGTCAGCACCTAGCTCTAACACCCTAACAACACCGGCTGATCCCACAATCTTCCCGTAAGTGTAGGGTAGGTACCCCCTTATCGTAGCCATATCGGTAGGTGTTAGCGCTGCCCCAAGAACTTTAACGAGCACTTCATCGCTTCTAATCGGGGGTACCGGGACATCTAAGTACCTTAGGTTTCCCTGCAGGACAACAGCCCCTACCTGCCTCATCTCTTTCTACTGCCTCACACTGTAAGTTAATTTAGCTTACCAAAATATAGTGGTGGGGTCCGATACGTTCACTGAGTATACCGGTAAGTTCTACTACCTGCTACACCCGAGACCAACAATAGTTGTGGGTACGGTATGCCCGAACAATAGAGTAAACTTCATGTCTGCGAGCTGGAACATGCCTGTCAGTGAGGAACCTCCGATCATAGCCCTAGCTATAGGCTCTGAAGCCTACACACGTGAGTGCCTCGACTACTGCGGTGAGGCTAGTTTAAACATACTTAGCTTGGAGGATGCTCAGTTAGTGTACGACCTCGGCTCGGTCTCTGGGAGGGACGTCGATAAGGTCTCTACGTTCAAGCTGGACCTAGTGGATAGCATCACTATAAGACCGCCAGGCCTTTCCAGGTCGCTCGCAATCATAGAGTCTAAGGTAATCGGTAAATACCCTGCTGGTGAGGCGTTCCTCTACCTACTTCAGGTAACTAAAGCCAGGGTCCGTGAGGGGGTGGCTGATAGGTTCGGCTTCCTATTTTCGAAAGGCGTTAACATAGCCCTCCACGGTAGTGGGAGAACCTTCTATGGAGTCGGCCCCAGGGTACTTGCTTCTAGGAAGGGGTCTAGTTGAGTTCTAAGCTCATGTTATCGAGTGGTAAGGTATTCAAGGACTACACCCTGCTGGAGAGGTACCTAGAGCTCTGCTCCGAAAGTGAGAGGGTTAGGTCGCTGCCGAATTCGTCTGACATAGAGTTCGTTAAGTATTTAGTGAGTAGGAAAGCTGGGACGCTCCACGACTTCCTGGAGGAGCTCTCCCGAAGATTCCTAGATAGAGTAAGCCCGGCTCGCTCAGTCGATGCTGTGAGGTCCGTGCTCGGCACGGACATTCCGGAGGATCAAGCAGTCCAGTTGATCTCGACTCAACTAGCTGGGTGGACACTTGAGATAGCTGAGGCTCTAGGTGTGATAAAGCTCCGCCAGCTCTACGGTCAGTAAAGCTCCTCCGCTAATATTAGCTTCTAGAGGTTATGCAGGTAGAGAGAGTTGGTGGATACCAGGCTCTGCGTACTGTGCCGTGGAGGTTCCCGCAGACTGTGTGGGCTGGAATACTGCCCTGTCCTCGTTAGGGCTATCTCGACCTACACCCTAACTAAGGTCTCCGATAAGATCTCGAGTAGCTCACCACCCTCAGTCTTCGTTAGCTGGGTCGGATATCCACAGGTAATCGTCGCTGCTGGCTTACCACCGGAGGTGGGTGATACAGCCATATATGACCTACCTGAGAAATGGCTTGACCTACAGCTGGATGACATACTGAGGTTTAGGCTGACCTTAGTGAGGGGAGGTAGGCGGTTTAGAGTGGTTGACGTAGGTAACAGCTTCATCGACACAGTACGTGAGATCGCTATGTCCTCTAAGCCTGTAGATGTTGAGGCCTTATTCGACGGGAGCGTCAGACCTAGGGTACTCCTAGACGAGAACATGCCTCCGATGGGCCCTCTAGCCCCAGTTAAGAGGCTCTACTTAGGTTCCAACCCTTATGTGAGTAGACATGTAGAGAAAGTGTATCAGGACCCGGACCTGAAGGCTGTTGACGCCGTCCTCTACCTATACAAGTCGTCGATACCAGTATCAACAATAACTAGAGTATTTTCCGTAGGGTCCTTAGGTGAGAAAAGTCAGAGGAAGCTTGTTCCGACTAGATGGTCCATAACTGCTGTAGACTCCATAATCTCGGATGCCCTAGTGAGGAACTTACTTGACAAACCAACCATAAACGAGATAAGGCTGTACACGTTATCAAAGAGTGGAAACCTGTTCATAGCTATCCTGCTCCCCACACGCTGGATGTTTGAGTGGATGGAGGCTTGGTTCCCCGGCTCTACGTGGAACATGTTCGGATCGGATGTAGTAGTGGAGGGTGACTGGGAACTTACAAGTAGGAGGAGTGAGTACCCCTCCATAGGGGGCTGCTACTACGCGTCTAGATTAGCAACTGCTGAGTACCTAAACAGTATAGGTCGGCAGGCCGGCGCGGTACTCTACAGGGAGATATATCCGAGCTTCAACATACCGATAGGTGTGTGGTTCGTTAGGGAGATGGTGAGGTCCTTGTTTAGACAGCCTTACACAACATACAGCAGTCTGAGGGAGCTCTTAGAGGAATTAAAGGGTCTTACTAAGGTACCTATAGAGAAGGTTGTGCTACGATCCAGAATCCTGAGTATCCTCACTAGAAACAGGAGGTTGGACCATGTCATATCTAAGAGTAAGGGTTAGAACAGCTCTCTCGAAGTCGGGGCTACCTGACCTCGACTACTCTCTCAATCCTTACATAGGCTGCCTCCACGGTTGTGTCTACTGCTATGCGAGAAGCTACACCTACGCTAAGGAGGTTGCTGAGAACTGGGGTAGGATCGTCTACGTTAAGGAGAACCTACTTGAGGTACTCGAGGAGGAGACTAAGAAGCGGAGACCGGGCGTCGTGGGGGTTTCAACCGTGACAGACCCTTACCAACCTATCGAGGCTGTTGAGCGTCTTACTAGGAGGTCAATCGAGATGTTATTGAGGAGGAGCTTCAGGGTCAGTATCCAGACTAAGTCCCCGCTAGTCCTCAGGGACGTGGATATACTATCAGACCACAGAAAGATGGTTGATGTGGGGTTCACCATAATAACTATGGATCCCGGACAAGCAGCGGTACTCGAACCTCGGGCACCACCACCTAAGGAGAGGGCTGGAGCCCTGATTAAGATAGCTAGTGAGGGGGTCAGGACATGGCTCTTCTACGGCCCGGTAATCCCAGGAATTAACGATAGTGTTGAGTCCCTAGCTGACATCCTCGAGGAGGTTGGGGGTAGTGTTGACCTAGTACTCATAGATAAGCTGAGGGTTACTAGGGAGGTGGAGAAATCTATGAGGACCGTCATGGAGGACTTCAACTCAGTGTTAGCACTACTCAATCAGCAGGAGTGGTGGTCTAGGGTGAGGAGGGAACTCCTCAACTTATGCGAGAAAATGGGTGTTCGGTGCTTCCCGTCCCTAGCTGAGCCCACTGAGCAGAGATTTAAGAGCCTAGCGGACTTCGGTGCGAGGCCTCCTACTTAATGTGGAGGGGCTTCCCTAGTGCTAGGCTAGCTATCTCCCCCACAACCTCAGAGTATGTTGGGTGTGTGTATATAGCTTCAGCTAGGTCCTTGACGGTCATACCCTTCGATACGGCTAGGCTGAAGATGTGGATAAGTTCCGATGCTTCGTTCCCAACTATCTGAGCACCGAGGACCTTACCACCTTCATCTACCAGTAGCTTAGCAAACCCCTCACTACTCTTAGCTAGAGCTGTCGTATTCCTACCAAGAGCTACATACGGGAACTTAAAGACCTTATATGTGATCCCCCTAGCCGCAGCCTCCTGCTCTGTGAGCCCTACCTGAGCTACCTGAGGATGTGAGAAGACTACCTGGGGTATCGGTTCCCTCGGTAACGAGCTCCTGATCCCAGCTACGTAGTCTGAGGCTATGATAGCCTCCCTGAATGCCTTATGAGCTAGCTGGGGTGGTCCAGCCACATCTCCAGCAGCTAGGATCGTAGGTACTGAGGTAACCATGTTGCTATCCACTTTTATCCCGGATTTAGTGTCGTAGTCTACCCCAGCTACCTCCAGCCCTATACCCTCAACATTCGGCTTCCTACCTACAGCTACGAGCACCTTCTCGACCTCAACCGTCTTGGTGGCTCCATCACCTGAGGATACCTCTAGCTGAGCCATACCCTCCCTCACTACAACCCTCTTCGCTGATGACCTGAACATTAGCTTAACTCCGAGCCTCCTCAAGCTCCTCTCAACAACTGCCGAGACGTCTGGGTCTGTGAAGTAGAGAGACCTCTCGAGGATTTCAATAACGTGTACCTCCTTACCGAGCATCGCCATAGCTGTAGCTATCTCCACCCCGATAGCACCAGCACCAACTATCGCGATCGACTCAGGAGATTTCCTCAGCTGGAAGAACTCCCGGTTAGTTATCACTACCTCACCGTCGACGGGTACCCCAGGCAGGCTCCTAGGCTCCGAGCCTGTAGCTACTATTATGTACTTGGACTCCAACCTAGCCGTAGACCCAGCACTCTCAACTTTAACACTACCAACACCAGCTAGCCTAGCCCACCCCTCTAAGACCTCCACCTCACTCAGCAATACTTTAACGCCCTCACGTGAACGTGTCACGGCCTTCGAGACGTAGTCCATTAACTGACCCCACTCAATCCCTTTAAGCTCCACACTCAGACCTGCCTGACGAAGTAGTCTGAGTTTGTAGTTCTCCTCAGCTACCTCGATGAGGGTCTTAGTGGGTATGCAGCCCCAGTTAGTGCATTCACCACCGAGGTACCTCCCTTCAACAAGTACTACACGTAGTCCGTAGGATCTTGCTCTAACTGCTGAGAGATAGCCTGCCGGACCACCTCCAATCACTACGAGATCGTACATCAATATCCCCACGTACTCTTAGACGGAGTAAAATAACTCTTTAAGATTGCGGAACACACTAAGCTGAATAAGAACTTGAGCTAGTACGGGAAGGCATTGCGGGCAGTGCTCAGAACAGCCAAACCCGTATGATAATCGAACTTAACATCTCCACGTATAGAATATGTGTAGGCGCTCAACTATTTAAAACCGGTCTACTCTGTTCTATTGGTGTGTTGGATGATTAGGGAAGCTATAGAAAGAGCCCAGACGAGGCTTATGGTAGCAATAGACAATCCCAAGCTTGATCTGGGCTTCGTGGCCGACCTAGTGTCCTCAATGAAGGATCTGGTAGTGGGGTTTAAGTTGGGGACACCATTCGTGCTCAATAAGAGCTTGAGGACTGCTAAGAACATAATCGAGACAGCTAAGGGAACCTACTTCCTAGCTGACCTCAAGCTCGGTGATACTGCCCAGATGATGGAGTACGTTGCTGAGGTCATATGGGAAGCAGGCTTCAACGGGTTAGTAGCCAACGCGTTCATGGGTTTCGAGGGGGCTATCGATAAACTATCCCGGAAATGCTATAACCTAGGCCTCGAACTCTTCCTCCAGGTCTCCTTCGATCACCCAGCATCCCACATAATTGACGGTAAGTACCCGGAGATAAAGATGGTGATTGCTCGAGCAGATCCTGACGGCTTGGTAGTCCCGGCAAGTAAGACGATGATGTTGAGGGATCTGAGGGAGACCTTCGGTAATAGATACGTTATTCTGTCTCCCGGGATCTTCGCTGCGGGTGCTCAGCCAGGTGAGGGGCTCTGCTACGGGGCTGATGTCGAGGTAGTTGGCTCACACGTTGTCTCGGCTCCATCTCCTCTGGAGGCCTTGAATAGTGTCATCAAGTCCCAGACTAGATATTTAAGTGAGAATAGGGGTAAGTGCTTGGTGAGGTGATAATATGAGAGCTAAGGTACTGCTAGCACTCTCACTCATCGCTATTGCCCTCATATCACTCTTCGCTATACAACTACTACTATACTACATAGCACCTGGCTATGCGGGTCCTCTAGGGATATTCGGAGGTATCTGGCTCTGGTGGCTAGTTGATTCCCTTGCCTACGTGATCTCCATAGTTACGTTGCTCCTGTCTGGAGTGCTCATAGGTAGGTTCATAGAGAGGAGAGTGCCGGCAGATATGGATGCTTTGAGGGCTTCAATGCTGTCTACGGCTGCCGCTGTTATCGGTGGGCTCGTGCTGGTGTTCGGTATAGTGTATCAGGTGCTGGGGGGTGAGCTAGCTGCTAGTGTAGGACTCATAGCACTACTCTTCGCAGTGGTCCCATCCTTCATATCCTGGCTAGCCTCCCCATTCCTAGTGAATGCTTTCTACCGTTGCCGCCCGGATCCAGCCCTTCAGAGGGTTGTGGATGAGCTAGCTAAGAAAGCTGGGATGAGACCTCCGAGGGCTATGAGAGCGGCAATGCCGGTCCCGAACGCGTTCGCATATTCGTCCCCTGTTGCTGGTAGCTACGTCGCGGTTACGGACGGGTTGCTGAGGTTGGTTAAGAGTGAGGATGAGTTGAGGGCTGTACTAGGGCATGAGCTGGGCCACCTGAAGCATAGAGATAACGGGGTGATGATGCTCTTCGGCATAGTGCCGACGGTCATATACTACATGGGTAGGCTACTACTCTACGTAGGCCTGTTTTCTGGGAGGTACGCTGACGGTGAGAGGAGGCGTGGAGGCGGTACGTCCGGCTTAGTTATTGCTGTTATCGGTGGGGTACTCCTCGTTGTGAGTATCGTAGTGCAGCTAGCTGTGCTAGCATTCTCCAGGTTGAGGGAGTTCTACGCAGATGCTCACGGGGCTAAGGTGGCGTCACCGTTCGCTATGATAGAGTCCCTGAAATCTCTGGACTCGTTCTACAGGCGCTACGGTAAGTCGTACATAGAGAACAGTAAGCTTAAGACGCTATTCATATACGCGTTTACGGAGCCGTTCATAGGTCTGGAGGAACTCCTATCAACCCATCCACCAATCTGGAAGAGGATAGCGTTCCTAGAGACACTGATAGGGCGGGAGATTAGGGCCTGAGGTGGTACGCCTCGACGTATACCACCCTAGCGATGCTAGTGCTTGGAGCGCTCATAGCACTCTTCGGGCATAGAGCTAGGAGAGCTGTCTCAGCACTATCCCTCGGAGCTATCCTAGCTCTATCTGTAATGTCCTCCCCAGCAGTAATTACCCAGAGTTTGAAACCCGTAGTAGTCGGGGTAGCCCTCATAGCCGGTCTGGTCACAGGCTTCCTACTCAGTAAGCTATCAATAATCCTCTCGACATCTATTATAGTTGCTTACTCGATCCCAGCCATCCTCGACCTTAGAGTACCTCAGGAGATAGTCCTAGCGATAGTTCCCATACTAGTGGTGATCCTCTACCAGGTATCGGGGAAACGCGAATTCATACCGTACCTAACCCTAGGGACAATCCTCTTCCTCTGGTCCGCTAGCCAGATAGTGAATCCGGGAGTAGCCATCCCGCTCGCAATCCTAGTCGGGTCATCAAGCTACGTAGTTCAAGGCAGTTACTGGAGATACGTATATAGGTACGAGAAAATATTGAAGACAGTTAGAAGCCGTAGATCCAAAACACATAAAGACGCTCTACAGACTTCAAAGAATCAAAGAGTTAAGGGCTGACCGAGAAGACGGTGAAACCATCAGTAGACATCGACCTACGAAGCGAATCTAGGCCATACACAGCTATTCTCAAACAATAATGCTTACGAGCTTCAACGAGATTCGTAGCCTAAGCTTCTTTACTAAGACATACCGTAATTTATTCGTGAAGATGTGTTCCCATAGGCTCAAGCTTTTGAGACCTAAGTTAGTGTTACTTTGGTGACCAATATGAGGGATCATGTGGTTTTAGTCAAGGTGGTTTTAAGTATTTCGTTTAGGAGTGGCTTAGGGTAACTTAGTGGCTTCGAGGAGAGCAAACGTTGTTGATGATTTAATGGTTGTACTGCGGGATCTGAGCTAGTAGCCATAGATTTGATGGTTACTAAGATTGAAGTTAGAGGAGAGTTCCAGATTAACTTCAGAAGGATCGACATGTCGTATTTTCTAATCATAACCTGTAATTTAGGGATATGACTCGTGATATCTGTCTACCTGCTCTTCGGGGTTATGGGTCTAGGTTATATTTCGAGAATTACGCTCGAGAAATTATTCAAGCAGGATAATCTCTATAGGTTGATTGTTAATGTACTCGTTAAATCACTCTATTACTTCATAATACCATTAGCGTTCTTCACTGTTTTTCTAGGTAGAGGCGTTACGGACAGAGACATCTACATCTTATCATACGTTGCCTTACTCATTCTTCTAATCTACTTCACCACACTCAGAGGAAGGTTGAGTGAGAGAATGCACCTCTTCCTCGTCTCAGTATTCCCCAATAGTGTGTTTCTTGGGTTTCCGCTGTGCCTCGCGGTCTTGGGGAGAATATACGTAGCTGCTTTCTTTGGGGTACTGACAGTTACATTAAATGTTCTACTTCCTGAACTCATTTCCAGGAGCAGGGAAACTATCGTAAAGAACCTTGCGCGTTCCACCGCACTAATAGGGTGTCTCACAGGGATTGCCGCACACTACGTTCTCTCTTACTATAACTATGTAGATACGCTCTACTCGTACCTGTGGTGGAGTAGCCCGCTTCTAAGCTACACCGCAACTTATGTAATGGGCCTACGAATACCAATTAAATTGGAAGGAGTTAGTAGAGTTAAGAAAGAGCTCCTTGTTGCCGGATTGTACAGATTTATTGTTGCCCCGATACTAGCGTTTCTCACAGCTATTCTAATAGGGTTTGATAGACTAGACACCTACGAATTCCTATTAGTCTCAGCGACCCCACCAGCAGTTATGAACGCTATAGTAGCAGAGAAATACGGGTGGCGTCCGGAGGATACAGCACTAATTACTGCTTTGCTAACGATTTTCTTCATTGCGGTAATGTTTCCGATAATATTACTTATTTCCTGAACATACTATAAGAACATCGATAAACTGCCCTCCCTACCCACCATCTAATGCTATTAGAAACGTCACTACGTCACCATCCTCAACTCTGTAGTCTACGTCCTGTACTACTCTATCGTTAACTACGACTAGAATACCCTCCCTTAGGTCTCTCCCATCATCTCTGAGAAGTTGATCAAGTAGTCGCTCTCCATGTAGTTCGGCTACCCTCATTATCACGTCCCTTACCGAAGATCCTTCCTCAATCGTGATGATCTCTTCATCTACTCCTACGAGGTTCCTAATGTATGGTGTGAGGTACCTGACCCTAACTCTTATATATCTCATCTGCGACCCAACCGAGCCCGAGTTCGTAGAGCTTTGCTTTCGTGGGTCTCCCCTCATGATCCCACCCAGCCATCTCGTAGAAGAGTCGTATAGCTTCGTAGAACTTCTCCCTATCTAGCTTCTGACCCTTTCTAGCACCGAACTCCAGTTCCTCGAAGAACCTATCGGGCAGTACATCGTCTTTAGCTGTAAAGCCTTCGCGGATGTTGAAGCATCTTATTAGGTTAAGTGCTCTCTCACTAGCCTTCATAAGCTCCCACAGGCTTATCTGCCAGCCGGTAACTGCGTTAACTATTTCGACTACGTGGTTAGGTGTTAGAACCCCAGCTGAGTGGGGTAGGACTGTGAACCTACATATACCTAGGCAGTCCCCCAGACCCCACCAGAGCATCCCGTAGTACACGGCTCTAACCTTCTCCGGTCCTATGTCGAGCCTGTCAACAGCTCTAGCTATACCTAGGGACTTCAGATCCTCACGCTCCCTCATGTAGGTAGGGTCGTGGGGTGCTTGCAGGTGGTCGGCACCGATAGGTGATAGAGCGTACTGAAGCCCTACACCGACCTTACTACGAGGCTCGTGCATAGGTACCTCCCTACCCTTAACGTGCATAGCGTACTTCTCGGACCCCTTACCTATGATCTCCGAAGCCCTCTTAACACCTTCAGCGAGAACGTTCCCGAAGCCCTCCCTATTAACGATCTTAAGTAGTAGCTTGATCATGGCGTCAGCATCACCGAATCTAAGCTTCAAGCCGTCGGTCTCCAGCTCGGTTATGACCCCCCTCTCGAAGAGCTCCATAGCGAAAGCTACCGCAACACCAGCACTGATTGTGTCCACACCGTAGGCGTTACATATCTGGTTAGCGTAAGCTACGGCGTTAAGGTCTCGGACACCACACAGCGACCCGAACGACGCGATGGTCTCGTACTCAGGTCCTCCGTAAGCAGGGTCAGTCTCATACGGTGGTCCAGCCTTAACGACTGCTTTACACCTCAGTGGGCAGGCGAAACAGCCCTCCCTACCTACAAGTATAGTTTTGTTCAGGGTCTCACCGCTTATTAGGTCTGCCCCGTCGAACGAGCCTCCCCTAAAGTTGAGGGTGGGGAGGGTTCCATCAATGCTCAGAGGCTTTACGAGCTCCGGGGTTCCGTAGGTGCTTCTGGATACGGCCCCGGGGTGCTTCCTCCAGTTCTCGTTAAACCACCTGGAAATCTCAACCAGCTTCCTCACATCGTGGAATTCGAAGGGTCTTCTAGTACCTCTAACGACTACGGCCTTAAGCTTCTTAGAGCCCATAACAGCTCCTAAACCTCCTCTACCAGCTGCGTACCGGTTATCGAACATTACGTTCGCGAACTTAACTAACTTCTCCCCAGCAGGACCTATACAGGCAACTCTTGCTGACTCCTCACCTAGCTCCTCCTTTATGGCCTTGGCAGTTTCCTTAGTGGTCTTACCCCACAACCTACTCGCATCCCTCAACTCGGCGTGTCCGTCCTTAACCCACAGATAGGTGGGTTTCTCGGAAACTCCTTCGAGGATTACTGCGTCGAAGCCCGCGAACTTCATTTCTACAGCGAAGAAACCCCCGGCCTCTGCCTCCCCGTAGGTACCGGTAAGCGGGGACTTAGCAGCAACACTAACTCTATTGACGCCCGCTATCGGGGCACCGGTTATAGCGCTAACAGCGAAGACCAGCTTGTTTTCCGGGCTTAGCGGGTCTATGCCTGGCTTTAACTCCTTGAAGAGTATGTAGGCGCAGAAACCCCTCCCACCTAAGTAGGTCCTGTAGATCTCCTCGGGAACCTCCTCGACCTTGATCTCGTTAGTCGATAGGTTAACCCTGAGCCACCTACCATTAAAACCTACATGCGGCACTGAAACCTCCAATAAATATCTTAATTATATAATTTAAACATTCCCCAGTAACAAACACCCTAACTAGGCTCCCTAGAGAACTCCTTAGCTACTCCATCAGCTACTTCAATAGAAGCTCTAGATAATTTCCCTACATCTAGAACCATAAATGTAGCTGACGAGGTTGTAAATATTACAGCCGTTAAGAACCCCTCGCTAGTTAGATAATCATTGTTCTAAATAAAAATTTATATTTTCTTTTTCTAATATATAATTTATTGGGTATTAAAATTTGAAACATAAAGCATATTTACTAAAGGAGTTTGGTAAGCCGCTTATTCTTGAGGAGGTACCGACACCTAAGGTAAAGAGTTATGAAGTGCTGGTTAAGGTGTTAGCTGCTGGTATATGTCATTCAGATATTCATCTATAGTTAGGTGATTACGCACCTGCACTTCCTAGTAAGCTACCTATAGTTCTATCCCATGAGATTGTTGGTGAGGTTGTTGAGGTTGGTGATGGGGTTCCTAGTAACTTTAGGAAGGGTATGAAGGTATTGGTATATCCTTGGCAGTATGCTGAGGAGGATCAGCTAACTATTAAAGGGTTTACTCAACTAGCTAGGAAGAGGTTGAGGTTAGGCTTAGATGTTGATGGAGGTCTTCAAGAGTACTTAGCTACTAATTATAAGTTCTTAGTCGATGTCGATGGTCTTGAGGACATACCTGCTCTAGCCCCTCTAGGCTGTGCAGCATTAACTACTTACAGAGCTGCTAAGAGGATTAGACCTTACATAGAACCTGAAGACTATGTAGTGGTTGTCGGATTAGGTGGTTTAGGGTCCTACGCTGTTCAGTGGGTTAAGTCGTTAATGCCTTACTCACGTTTAGTAGGTATTGATGTGAGGGATGAAACCCTGGAGTTTACGTCTAAGCTAGCTAATATTGATGTATTAATTAATGCGTCTAAGGAAGACCCTATTAAGGTATTAAATGAATTAACCCGTGGATTAGGTGTTAAAGCAGTTATAGACCTAGTTGGAAGTCCTGAGGTAGTCTCGAAATACATAAACATAGTAGATACTCTGGGGGTTTACATGATAGTAGGTCTTATGGGTGCTCCAAACGTCCCAATACCTAGACCAAGGATCGTACGTAGTGAAATTACCGTAACCGGTACTTATACTGGCTCGTTGCCAGATCAGCATGAGGTTATATCGCTAGTTAAGAGGGGCTTAGTCAAGTATAGGGAAGTAGTTACTAGACGCTATAAATTTGAAGAAGTTAATGAAGCCTTCAACGCACTTAAGGAAAGTAAGGTTGTTGGGAGGACTGTAGTACTCGTAAGTTAGATAGATTTTGCTCTATAACAGCATAAGCTAATTTTTAATAGTCCCGGAGTTAATTGATTACATACTAGAAGTAGGTACTGCCCTGCTAGGTAGATCCTACTTCTAGGAGCAGAGATCCTACTCTGGTGGGGCTACTATATTAATAAGTTGTCTATCTAACCTACTTGCTGCTAGTACCTACCCGGGTTGTAATAGCTGTGAATGTTCTAGGAGTGAGGACATTCAATATATCGTTAGGTAGTACTGTAATTCTACTAGCTAGATTGTCCTCCACCATGAGAAAATATAAAGTGCTACTCAAAAATTATATGGAGGGTATTTATGGATACAGGAGTTAAGAAAATATATTTACTGGACTATGGGTGGCTAGCAGGCGATATGGGCTTCTTCATTCCTGATCCAGCGACGTGGACGGAGAAACTACAAAATAGAATGAGACTACCGGAATGGGTTGAAATACCTGTCACAGGAGCCGTAATAGAGCATAAGGATGGAATAGTGCTGATAGATACTGGAAGTAACCCCGAAGCTCAGAAGGTGTGGGGTGCTACGTGGGAAGTATTTCCAATGGTAAAATATAGTGATGAGAATAGAGTAGAAAACCAGTTAAAACTGATAGGACTAAAACCTGAAGATGTAAACTTTGTTGTATTTACACACCTACATCTAGACCACGCTGGAGGAGCCTATATATTCGCTCCCCTAAAAACTCCTCTAATTACTCATAAGAAGGAGCTGGTCTACGCCTTATACATGATATGGCTAGGTAAAGTAGGAGCATACCAACCTGTAGACTTAGAACCACTAAGAGGTGCTTCATGGTACCCGTTTGACGGAGAATCCCTCGAGCTCCTACCAGGAATAGACTTGATACTCGTTGGTGGGCATACACCTGGTAGCATCATAATACGTGTAGTAACAAACACCGGGAATACCTATATCTTCACTGGAGACTTCATCCACCTACCCCAGGAGTTGGAGAGAGAAGCTAAGGGTTGGTTATTAGGTAACGCTGACGAGTATTTAACTAGCTTAAGAAAACTTAAGATGTTAGCAAAGAGACCTAATACCTATCTAGTAATAAGCCACGACCCTAAGCTATGGGAGAAATATCCAAAAGCACCGAAAGCCCTTGAGTAGTAGGGCTACGAGTAGATTATAGGTGGAAAAACTTCTTTTCTTTATCATCTTACTTTATTTTCACTTCCTGTTTGTCCCTAGAGGGTTATTTCCATTACTTCAGGGTTTTTCAGGATTGCCTTCAGGGACTTCCACTCGCCCACATAGCTCTTTGGTATCTATGTGAGGTCATGGGTGGCTATCGAGCCCAACGGCACGGGGCCCTCATCTACGCTTAACCCCAGGAGGCTCGGAGCGTAGCTCCCATCACCTCCTAGGACACTAACAATATATGGAATAGAAGTCTATAAAACTAGCAACTTCTCCGAGCCTAAGCACTTAACCCCAATCAACAATAAAACCCTAACAAACCTTTCTGCCCGCTTCATTAAGAATTACACCAATTTCTCCAACAATCTCTAAATTAAGCCCTTCCTCACTACCACGGCTAGTACGCGCCTAAAGCCCCTAGGATTAACGGAGGCTGAGGTCAAGACTTAGAGGATATATACCTAGCTTACGTAGAGGGTGCCTAACTCTTAGAGCTTAAGCTAGCCCTTGAGGTGGTTGGTGTCGATGAGTCCATCCTACTTAGACTAACGGTGACCACGCTACGAGGGAGTATAGAGTCTGAGGCAGGTTTGGAGGAGGTTCAACTACTTCGATCTACTGTGTCTAGGCGCACTACATTGTACCGTCTTGAACATCTGTACCTATATATTTAGGCAGATCCTCATACTAATCTAAGGGTATCGTGTTCAGGGTTAAGGTGGTTGATCACCCCTACGCGCAGGCTATACTAACTAGCTTAAGGGATAGGAGGATAAGTCAGATAGAGTTTAGGAAGGGGTTAGTTCGGCTTGGGAGGGTCTTAGGGTTGGAGATGGTTAGGGAATTCGACGTAGAGGAATGTGAGGTTGAGACACCTCTCGGTGTTAAGGCCAGGGGGGTTAGGATTAGGGATCTAGATAAGGTTACTATAGTAACCGTCTTAAGAGCTGCGTGGCCTCTTACGGAGGGTCTTGTCAAGATATTTTACAACGCTAAGCAGGGGGTTATCGTAGCTAGGAGGGTGGAGGAGAAAGGGATGAGAGACTACGAGTTCGACATAGAGATAGCCTACGTTAAGCTACCTGAGATAACTCAGGATACTACCGTCATACTAACGGACGTCATGGTAGCTACAGGGTCCACAGTCCGCGTAGCACTGAGGGAACTAGTTCAGCACGGTAGAGCGAGGAAGTACTTCCTCGCATCAGTGATAGTCACCCCAATAGCTCTCAGTAAGATAAGGAGAGAAGTAGAGGAGCTGGGTATAGACCTCACCGTATACACCGTAGCTATAGATCCCGACATAAACGACAGGGGCTACATAGTCCCCGGCCTCGGAGATGCTGGAGATAGAGCTTTCGGTTCCTGAGCTCTACACAGTACTCAACGCTACGACCGGGATACTAATCCGGGTCACGGACTTCCTCGATGAACACGAGAGGTCCGCATACTAGGCCAGGCCATACTACCGCGGCACCGGAACTTAGTACTACATCTAACTCCCATAAACATGGATGTAGGATCTACATGGAGCAACCAGTTCAACACCCCACTAATCCAGACATCACACCCTACTCCAAGCCCACCTAAACCTCTCACTACATGCCTCCAGCTATCTGTAAATCAGTAGACCGTGAATCCCCAACTACTCCACCCAACACCTCTGGGACTACTTTCAAGCTATCTCCCCCCGTACTCGCTACTGAAGAACCATTCTGATTTAGTATTAGCCTTCATTTCTTTCTCATGTCATGGAGAGGCATTCGCCGTGAATGGGTAAAGCCAGCACATCTCCCTACTTACACCCACTCAAGCTTAGCACCCCACATACCGGGCATAGACATGATATGTTAGATATCAGATCAATAAACTTTATGCTAAATAGAAGCAATTCCTCTACCCGTATCTTACTGAAGTGGTTACCTGCTACATTCTGAAGGGTTTAAGCTCCCTTAGTAAAAGAGGTCTGATCTACCCAGTTTAACAAAGCTCCGTAGAGGTTTTTCTGCTCATCGACTGGTGTAAGGCTCTCTAGAGCCAGAGTTTTATGGTGGTCCTCGAGCTCTACCCTAAGTGTACTGCGAAACTGCGTAGCTACCTAGCGTAGGATCGGTTTAGGCATTAAATATTCCGGAGTACTCACTGTAGCTATATGATAGTCCCGTTTTTAGCTCTGAAAGCACCTTCTTTTTGGGTGACCCCATGCCGAAAGTTCTTATAGTAGCTGGCCTGTTTTATTTTTGGTTGGTGTTTGTTGGATTTACTAGGGTTTTGTTTCATGTTTTGTAGTTGGTGTTTTCGGGGAGGTTTGTGTGGGGCTTGGTGTTAGCTATGCTACTCTCTCGGTGGGTTGGGGATGGTAGGATTGGAGCTGTTAACTCTATGGGTTGAGGAGTCAGAGGAGGAAGCTAGTTGAGGGATTCGAAAACTACTAGGAGAGGTTGAGGAGGAGTGAGTAGCATAACGAGAACCGTTATCGTTAGGAGTACTTCACTTCCTAGGAGGGTGTTCAGGGTTTTCGTTGAGCTTGAGGGTATGTACCGTAACATGGTTGAACAGCTAGTTATGTTCGCTGTAAGGAACGAAATAACGAGCTTCGTCAAGCTTAAAGCGTTGAAGTATGGTGAGTTGAGGGGCCTCTACCCACACCTACCGAGCCACTACGTTTACACTGCATGCCAGGATGCTAGTACTAGAGCTAAGAGCTTTCTGAGACTGAGAAAGCGGGGTCTAACCAATAGGGAGTACCCGGAGGTTAGAAGCATCAGTATCTGGCTAGACGACCACCTATGGAAGCCCGACGGGTTAACATCTATTAGTATTGCCACCCACAGGGGGCGTGTAGTAGTAGAACTTGAGCCACATAGACAGTACTGGAAGTACTTTAACAGAGGTTGGAGGCTTGCTTCTGAGGCTAGGATAAGGCTTGATAGGAGGAATAGGCAGTTAATAGTTTACCTAACCTTCGTTAAGGATGTTGAGGTGTATAAGCCCAGGGGTTACCTACCCGTGGATGTTAATGAAAATAATGTTACCGTACTCGTTGACGGTGTTACCTACCTCTTCGAGACGGATATGGAGAAGCTTGTTCTGGGGTACTACTACCGTAGGAAGAGGTTACAGGAGAGGTACGATAAGCTTCACGGAGTGAGCTCCAGGACTAAGAGGAAAGTTCTTCGGAAGCTTAAAGAGAGGGAGAAGAAGCTTGATATTAGGTGGAAGATAGCGAATATAGTTGTTAGAACAGCTTATGAGAATCAATATGCTATCATTCTCGAGAAGCTCGGTAAGAGACCGGCAGAAAACATGGCTAAGAGGTTTAGAGACGACCAGCTGAGGCATAGAATATACCAAGCTTCCTTCAAGGGTATTCAGAGAGCTATTGAGGAGAAAGCTAGGGAGTTCGGTGTACCCGTAATCTACGTAGATCCTAGGAACACATCTAAGGTATGCCCAGTACATAAAGCTGAGATAACCTACAACTCCAGAGTAGGTAGGTGTAGCGTTGGTGGTGAGCTATGGCATAGAGACGTAGTTGCCTGCTGGAACCTACTTTTTAGAGCCCTGGGAGGTGATGGGAGCAACGCTCCAAGCCTCTCAGGGCTAGACCTAGATGTGTCCCGCATGCCGTTCGGGACGAACGCCACCCATGACCCCACAGAGGTACCGAAAACCCTGTGGACGAGGTGGAAGTCCCTAGATGCAATGAACAAACATGAACTCATATCAATGAGCATCTAGGGACAAACGGATGCTGTCGAAGCTCAGGAGATCTTCTATCCGTACTGGAGGCTTAAGGAGGAGGGGTTTGAGGTAGTGGTCGCAGCACCTTCTAAGAAGGTACTAAACACTGTTGTCCACGACTTCGAGCCTGGGTGGGAGACCTACACCGAGAAGCCTGGCTACAGGTTCCTCTGGGTTGACCTAACATTTAAGGAGGTTAAGCCGGAGGAGTTTGATGGACTCCTCATACCGGGTGGTAGAGCTCCCGAGTACATAAGGACATACCCAGAGCTGGAGGCGATCGTTAGGCACTTCTTCGAGAAGAGTAAGCCCGTCGCAGCTATATGTCACGGACCCCTAGTTCTAGCAGCTTACGGCCTCCTCGAGGGTAGGAAGTTAACTGCCTACGCCGCTGTAGCTCCTGATGTTAGGAGAGCTGGTGCTACCTACGTAGACCAGGAGGTAGTAGTTGACGGTAACCTAGTAACCAGTAGAGCTTGGCCCGACCTACCGGCATTCATGAGGGAGTTCATAAAGTTACTTAAATCCAGGGTAAAGTAGTTAATTTTTAGTTGTACCTCTCCGGCTAGATAAGCTACCATCCCATTCCATCTATTTGGTAGTACTTGGCTAGGTACCCTAGTTGGGGATCTAAGCACTCGGAACCTGAAAGCTTCTAAGTTTCAGAACCGAGTCCGTGGTTAGTACTCTCTCGGCTTAGCCTCAGTGACTCGAGTCCACGGACCACTAATAGAGCTAAATACTGTTAGGGTCGTTATGAATACAGTTACGGGGACTAAGCTAAGTAGTGGGAAGTTAGGTAGATGCTTGGACACCACCCTCAGGAGATCTGGGTAGAGTAGGTTTACTACTATTAGAGGGATAGCGCCCAGTACGGCCGCGTAGGCTGCTCCAGTAACCAGGGCTGCGTACACCCTACCCATTCTGAACCTTAAGGTGAGGAATCCCTTAAGTAGCCCGAAGAGGGCTCCTAGTAAGGTTTGCTGGATTACCCCTGTTAGTGGGGCTATAGCTAGTGATGCTGTAACTACCTCCATAGCCTGCTCCAGAGCTTTCTCTACTTCCTCAGGTGGTATTCCGTATCTCCCAAGCTGCCATCTAAGTAGGTCCTCAGTTAACTCCTCAATTGTTTGGGGGTTTACTAGCACTAGTAGGAGTATAGCTACTACGACCCCGGTTACAGCCCCAGCTAGGGCCCCTCCAATGCGTGCCTCGAATACGTATCCAAGTACTCTACCAAGGCTGTTCCTAGTTTTCCTGGATAATAATAAAAAATATCTAATCCCCACCCTCATAGCGAAGAGTCGAGGTGCGCTGATCCCACTATATACTCGCTAAATAGTTTCTCGAAGACCTTGGAGGATATTAGTGGGGCACCGTCCCTCTCTATCGGTGAGTTAGCTGGATTTACCTCGGGGTACTCCCTCAAAACCACACTCAACCTTTCTTCAAATGGTGGTACGTGGGGATTCACGTAGAATATGCCGATAGGTATCTTATCCTCCTCGAGAGATAGCTTCAGTGCTCCCAACAGCTTCTCCACAGCCTCCTCAGGTTTTTCAACTACAGGATCCCAACCAGCTTTCTGTAGGTCATATATTCTAGACTTGTAGTACTCAGCAGTATGTACATTATTGAACGTTACACATGGTTGTAGTACATCGATGAATGCTGAACCTCTATGTGCTATAGCTCTCTTAATGAGCTCCTTCAGATGTACCCCCTCAAAAGCGTAGCCTCTAGCAATAAACGTATATCCTGACGCGAGGGCTAGCGCTATCGGATTCACTGCGTAGTGGATGTTGGGGTAGTTCAAGGCCTTTGTTCTAACACCGTACGGTAACGTAGGGCTTGCCTGCCCCTTCGTTAACCCGTAAACTCTATTATCGTGTAGTATGACGACCATGTCTATATTCCTCCTACCCAGCGCGACGAAGTGTCCGGACCCTATACCGAGTAGGTCTCCATCCCCTCCATGCACTATCACGGTGAGCTCGGGATTGGAGAGCTTTATCCCTGTCGCTAACGGTATTGCCCTACCGTGGAGTGTGTGCACACCGTTCACGTTTATGAAGTGAGCTATCTTACCTGAGCAACCTATCCCGGACACTACCACAGCTTTCGCTGGATCTATCTCTAGCTCAGCTAAGGCCTTCATGACGGACGTGAGGATACCGTAGTTACCGCATCCAGGACACCAATCCGGCCATACATTCGTCTTATACATCGATATGTCACGCACCATGTACGAGAATCACCTCCTCATCTCCCTTAGAAACTATCCTCTCCACAGCTTCTACGAGCTCGTACAGTGTTATCGGCCTACCTGTGTACTTAGCGACCTTCCTACGAATCCTCACACCGGTAGCTAACGAGATGAGAGCTCTCACCTGCACCTCGTAGCTGTGCTCAATAGCTATCACTCTTTCAGGATCCTCTAGGTGCTTCACCACCTCATCCGGGAAGGGCCACAACATCTTCAGGTTTACGTAGCCTACTCTAAAACCTTTCCTACCTAACTCCTCTATAGCGTCAAGACACACTCCCTTCACACTACCCCACCCAATAAGGACGTAATCCGGTCTTTCATGGCCGTGGTAAGTGTATTTCAGCCTACTATCCACCTCCCTCTTAATTAGCTCGTACTTCGCTAAGCGTTTCTCGTACATCCTCCTCCTGTTCTCCGGATCCTCCGATATGTGACCGTACTCATTGTGCTCATCACCAGTATACCACATCACGTTCGGCCCTCCTATGAATGCTCTAGGTGATACTATGTGGTCTAGTGAGAACCTCTTGTAGTCCTTGAGCTGCTCCCGCACTATTACACCACGTTCTATCCTCACTCTACCTAGCTCAGGTACCGGGATGGCAGTAATTGTGTTAGCAAAGAATTTGTCGAGTAGATGGATTACCGGGACCTGGTACCTCTCAGCTATGTTGAATGCCTCTACAACATCATAAAATGCCTCTAGGTGATCTCCTGAGGAGAGAACGACCTTGGAGAACTCACCGTGACCAGCAAACACGGCACTTAAGAGATCACTCTGAGCACCGCGTGTTGGTAGCCCAGTGCTGGGACCACCCCTCTGGTAGTAGGTTATCACTACAGGTACCTCATTCATTCCAGCAAACGATAGTCCCTCGACCATTAAGTCGAAGCCAGGTCCACTAGTGGATGTAGAGGCACGTACACCTACTAATGACGCCCCGATAGCTGATGTTATGGCAGCTATCTCATCCTCCGTCTGTATGACCACGACGGAGCCTTTAACACCTTCTACGTCTATGCTGGCGTACCTCTCGAGTAGGAGGCTCTCATCAGCAGCTGGGGTAATGGGGTAGTAGCTCTGGTATCTAACCCCAGCAACGATCTTCCCGATAGCTATCACGTCGTTACCTGATAAAACCATGTGTTTCCCTAGCTCCATACTCGACTCACCCAATTTCAGGAGGCCGGCATACCCGCGCATCTCCGACTCAACTAGCCCAAAGATCACCATGTTGTCCTCCACTAACTCAGGCCTCCCACTGAAAACCCTCTCAAGAGCCTTCCTCACGTACTGTTTACCGAGGCCGGTTAACACTGAGACCGAGCTCACGATCACGGAACTGATGTACCTACTTAACGTACCTGGCTTTATGCTCCGTATCTTAGATGCCTCCCCAAGTATCTTCTGGTAGTTTAGTGGGATAGCTGTGACGTCCTTACTCTCTGAGAGGTGCTTTACGAGTGAGCTGACCCGGGGTTCCACACCTTCTCTACCGAGGAGCATGCTCACCCTCGACTTCGTCTCATCCTCCATTGAGGGTATCTCATCGATAGTCTTCCCAGAGTCCACCTCGTTATAGATAACCACAGCTCCTACATCCAGATCCAAGTAGTGGGTGAAGACCGTCTCAGCATCCGACGCGACCAGTAATCTGATAGGGTATCTGAGTGACCTAGGTACGGAGCTAGCTGATACCCGAGCATGTATGTAGCTATGTCTACCAACTACATTAGAGAAGTACTCCCTCTCAGCGAGAAACCCGTAGTTAGCTGCGGTGAAAGCTCTTGACAGTATGTTCATAGCTGTATCTAGACCACCACCTTGAGGTCCTCCAAGTATGAAGTCTAGATCCACCATACCGTCCCTCCTAAGCTAGTCAGCTACATATGTCTCGAGATGTTGCTCCTCATCTATAGCAGTACCTAAGGACAGGGTATGCCCCTTCCTGTAATGCTCCTCTAACTCCTCCCTACTAGTCAGAGTTAACCTACAGGTGATACAGTAGGCACACCCTCTAGCTTCCAGAGAATTAAGTAACTCGTTTAACGAGATTTCCCTAAATGAGTTACATCCCCCAGCTTCCCCTACTACTCTACCTACCATAGGACAGTATCCTACCCATGGAAAAGATATGTGAGGACTGAAAAACACGCATTTCCCACACTTCAAACCGCGTCACCCACTACTCTACCTTCTCAATACGTATAGCTGATACAGGGCAGACCTCCGCCCCGTTCTTAGCACACTCGTATAGCTCCTCAGGTATTATACCAATCGAGATCTCGGGGGTCAACTCAACACTGTACTTCGCTACGACTCGGTTTTTTCCATTATCGTCTCCCAGTTCATATACGTCACTACAAGCTGCGGGAGCCGCTCCACAAGCTATGCACGTAGAACGATCTACTATTACTTTATACTTAACCATAGTTTCTACCGTATAGTAACATGTTTTAAAGATTTTAAAGTTATGTGTTTAGAGTTTAAGGGATCCTGTTTTCAAAATATTATCTTTAGGATTTACTACCTTAAGTGACTTCAGTGACAAGGTTTCTTAAGGTATGTGAATTACTTCAGAAGCAGTAAATAGAATATCTGCTTCCTCCGGCTTCAGAGATAGTTCTTCAGCTAATGAATCCGGCGGGTCTAGAACTAGAATGCTAATGCAGTTACGGCCTCAGCTGTAACAGGTGATCCTGGAGAATCTAATGCCACTGAAAAAGCTTTTCTTGAAGTAGATGGTAAAACGTCTAAGATCTTTCTAGAGTACACACGAGTATAAACTTTATATAAAAGATCTGAACTCTTTGTTATTACACTTAAATCTATGGCTATGCACATCTATCGTAGGCTTCAGTTTTAAATTGTACATTGTTAAAGCAGTTAAAGCATCTATGGAGGTATTATAATGTTAATCATAATATAAAAATTTGGAAATCTAAGCTCTAAGCATGAGGTTGCTATAATTATTGACTTAATGTAATTCGATGCAGTATTATATATATAATCATTGTCGATAATATTGTTGGCAGTGTTCCGCCAATCCATGGCACAGTATATGTTATTGCTATATATATAGCAAAGCCTATTGCCCATGATGCTATACCTGCTATGTTGTATTCTGGGCTGTTCAATATTTTGTTTGGTTCATAACTACCTTTTTCTATTATGTAGCAGTCTGCTATTATTATCGATGTTAGTGGGATGAATGCTGCGCCTATGAATAGTAAGAAATGTTCGTATTTGTCTATTGGGAAAACAACAGCTATTATTGTTCCCAGTAACCCTGCTAAAAGTGTTTGCTTTGTAATGTTTCTTCTAGGGTCTATATTTATTATTGATACTGCTGCACTATATATATCCATGAAGGTTGTTGTAGTTGTGGAGAGTATTATTATTATCATTGCTGGTATTCCCAGTCCATAGAACGCTATTATTTTTATTGGGTCTGGAGCTCCAAGAAAAGCATTTGTTGTCGAACCTATGAAGTAGAATAAACCACTTGATGCGAAGTATCCTAGTGCAGTAGCGAAGAAAACTCCTTTTTTATTGCTTTTTACAAACCTTGAATAGTCTGCTACTAGAGGAATCCATGAAACTGGCATTGCAACTACAAGATCTAAAGCTGTTGTAAATGGCATTGTACCTTCACCTATATTCCAGTCGAAGCTACCTACACTTTTTATTGTTACTACCGTAAGCCATGATATAAGTACTAGAAGGAGTGAGGCAGATATTTTTCCTATGTACCTCCATTTTTCGGGTCCTGCAATAGCCCATAAAGTATTTAGCAACCCCATTAACACAACAGCTAAAGTGTAATCTAAGTTTACATCGAATGTAGAGAATACTTCTTGAAGTGCTCTCGCGGCAACGATATTCATTACAGCTGTCCACCCAATAAGCTGAATATAGTTTAGTGCAGACGCTATGAAAGAACCTCTCAAACCTAGAGATTTTCTAAACAAGACCATTGTTGGGAGTCCAACGGTAAAACCTATTATGGCGACTAATCCTAGGAGTGTATTTCCAATTACATGACCTATTACGTTAGCTAGAAAACCTTTGAATAGAGTTGTACCTGGAGTTAGAAGTGCCCCAGCCCAGAACTCTGCTATTGATATTCCAGCTCCAAACCATATAGCTGTCAAATCCCATGCACCAAGCTTTCTCTCACTAAATTCAACAGGTTTAATGCTCCCCATGTAGACCACCCCAAACATTTTGTAGTCTGATTATAAGTTATTCAATAACCTGGTTATATTTGGAGTAACACAAACACACTTGAGAAACAGATTAGTTCTGTGTTTATGCTATGACATGTATAGATGTCGAGAATCTAAATGTTGAAAGTTTAAACGGTTTAAAATACTTGAAGATATAACTTTTTCGCTGGATTGTGGATAATTTTTGGTTGTTGCTGGAGGGGGTGGTAATGAAAAGTCAACACTTTTAAAGGTTTTGCTAGGTTTAAAAGATGTTTAGTTGTTGATGAGGCTCCAAAGCATTTCAGCATCTATCTAAGCCTTAAATATTAAAATCATACTTATTTCATCCGGTCCAAAAGACAAAAGTTGTCTTCACATTGTTTATATACGACTGGCTATAGCTATTCGATATAAATTCAACAAACTTTTCTATAGTTTCATTTCCAGGCTCAGCACTATTTGATTCATACCACTCTAGAATATATGACCTACAGAAAGCTGGTTGGGATCCTGTAGTTGAAAAACCTGAGGAGGCTGTGGAGAAGCTGTTGGGAGCACTGAAGCTATCTCTCGAGGAGGATAAGATACCTATCGGCATATTCTACGTGAATCCCCACGTACCACCATTTGAAGAAAGGTTGAGTGTGGTTTTGAGGGAGTACCCCGAGGTAAATCCAGCTAACTCACCGATAGAGAGGGACGGTGCCCCACTAATATCCTCCAAGGTCTTCGAGAAACTATTTAGCGAGTATATAGTGGGGAGCTAGCCCTTCCGCAAACCCTGGAACGTACCTAGCTCTCCTTCCTTACTACCACCGCCGTACCGTAAGCTACTACCTCCGCCGCACCACTCATTATGCTAGCCGTGGTTAGCCTGACCGTTTGTCTCTAGATGCTCGTTGATGTGGGTTTATGTTTGTTCATCACATCCAGGGACTTCCACCTTACCCACAGGGGTTTTTCCCTACCCCTGCGGGTCGTGGGTGGCTGTCGAGCTCAACGGCATGAGGCCCCCATCTACACCTAACCCCGCAGAGCTCGGAGCACTGCTCCCATCACTCAGCAGGGTATCAAAGCTACCTACAGGAATGAAGTTAGTAAGCTTAACGTATAATCCCAGGAGACAGAACCCTAAAAACCATAAACACAACACCACCAATCAAAAACAGAACAGCCCGCTTCCTCGCTAGGGTCGTTGCTAGTGCTAGTAAGACTACAGCTACCACTAAGAGCAGTCCCTCAACTACCCACACGTTATTGAATATAGTTAGGGAGGCTATAGCTAGGCAGTTCACAGTTGTGTGTAGAGCTATTGCTGTCATCAGGAGCCTCAAGCTCCCGGGATTCGTAGATATCAGTAGAGCTAGAGACGTGTGTATAGCCACAGCGGAGTTCCTCTCGATGGCTCCTGGTAGTAGCTCGGCTAGCCCGTAACCCCCAGCGACCACTACTGGTAAGGCGTAGATTAGAACTGCTTCAGCTAACCCCCACCCAAGCCCCAATGACGTAGCACCCCTCCTAGATAACCTCCTCACAAACTCTGTGCGTAGTAGGGTGAACCTCACGGACTCCTCGAAGAGTCCTGCTAGTGCGGAAGCTACGTACCCGGAAACCACCAGCCTAGGGTCTAGAAACGCGAGGATTGGTGCTCTAAGAACTAGAGCAAGTAGCCACCCACCACCACCTACGAGAGCTACTAACCAGAGACTCACCCTCCTACCGCAGACAGCTACTAGGGCTGCGAAAGCCGGTAGTAGAGCAATTAATATAGCTACCACGACCATACCCTGACCCTCAGCTTAAAACCACCTTCAACCGTTCTACCCACCACCTCATGTTGGACACGGACTACGGATACCGTGAGCGTATCAGCCCTGGGACATAGTTAGGTAAAGCTTATAACCCTACTTGAGGGTGCCTTACTATATTTTGACAGAATTAGTGGATGGGCCGGGGTAACCTTGAGACTTTAGGTCACGTCCTGAGTGGGTTAGCTAATGAAGAGGGACGTGGGCAGGTTCCCGGGATGGTTAGGGAGGAGCAGTTAAGGAAGGGAGATCAACCAGTTCTCAGCTTTTCCCATCGCTCGACACCACCTTCAACCACTCTAAAAACTGGGTTGGGCTCGACGTCCTTAGGGTTCAAGTTCTTTAATTCCTCAAACTTTCTTCTATCCCGGACTTCAAGCTTTTTCAGTAGGTGGATGAACTCGTACTCTAACTGCCCGCGGGTCACCGCTACAACTCCCTGGAGCTCGATGACCCTTATCTTAGAGTAATTAAACGAGTAACCTCTCCTCCTCGCTTCAAGGTATATCTGGAAGAGGTAGGCATCGATTAGGTCGACCGGCTTCTCGTACTCCTTAAATCTTATAAGTTGGGGGTGGTTGCGGTAGCCCCTCGTCCTACCCTCGAGAACCCGCTTAGCTAGGAGCCCCTCCCTCCAAACAGCGACCAAGCCGATACGATCCAGGTACTTAGGGTGGATCGACCACAACCTCAACTAGACTCCCTCATACATATCGCAGAAACACCCTATAATAACTCACCCACTCAACAACCACCAACATTAAGTTCTACGGGTCGTCTCCAGGAGATTATGTGGAGAAGGTCCTTGACTACGCCTTCAGCATGCTGAGGAACAGGGTGAACGTAGCGGGACGGACAATGCACAACATCTGTGAGGCAGTAGTGCTGGAGACTGCGTACACCCTACCCAAGGCCTTGGAGCTAATCCTGATGGCTGCACCGCCCCCGGAGGTGATCTAGGACCTCGTTTTGGTTTTAAAGAGTTCTCAGCACCTAATTGGTATACTCCCAGCAGACCATATAAAGACACTGGGAGCTGGACTTCCCGCGGATAACTCATGCAGGAGCGATGGAAGCCGCACATTTGTGGGTGCTAATGCCTGTGGAGAAATCCTCCACGAAGCCTAGGGCTGTTCTGTTTTTGATTAGTGGATGTTGGGTTTATGGTTTTTAGGGTGCGAGCTCTAGGTGATCGAGCAAGCTCTTGGTCTTATTTGAGGTCGTGATGTGCTTCTCTGAAGCTGATAGATGATATAACTCTGCGGAGCTGAGCTCTCTTGAGTTGGTCGCTGGTCTGTTAGTTTTAGTAGTAGCAGATTTACTTCTAGAAGTGCCTACGTTTCAACATCTATAATGCTACTAATAGCTGCTATAGTATTCCTACTAATTGGGAGTTACGTATCCCTAAGGCAGTATGCTATGCTTAGTAAAGGAGGTAGTTGGTCTCCGAGAATTAGGAGGGTCCACGGACTTGGGAAGGTAGTTGTACCACCACTAATAGCTTTAGTAGTACTAATTACATCCTTCCCTTAGATCGGTATGGCTGTATGGCCTCTCTAACTGGTCTATAGCAGGTACAGCTTCAACAGAATTTAGGGTAGAGTACTTCCTAAGTATAGTTAGAGATGCAGATATGGTTAGAGCTGCTATTAATAGTATAAGGTACTCAGCACTAGCTCTCCTACTCATGCTAGTTGTAGGTAGTGGACTTACCTACATAACATCACGTAGGAAGATGCCAGACCTTAACAGCTTTTGTTTACTCTATGAATGAGGTTAGTACTAGCTTACTACTAGGTGCTAGAGACCCTGAGAAAGCTCCACTAACGTACTGGATAAGTGATGGAGTAGGAGGTCAAGCTCTAGGGTCTGCTGCAGCAACTGCGGCAGCCTGCTTTCTATTGATGACCTTACAGATAATTTCCATAGCTAGAGCTTTAGTAGTTCAGCCAAAGGTTCTACTACTAGATGAACCTCTAAGTAACTTAGATGCTAAGCTTAGAGTTGAGATGAGGGAGGAGCTTAAGAGGCTTAGAGGAAGTTAAGGATAACAACGATCTACGTAACCTACGATCAGGGTGAAGCCACTATTCTCTCAGATAGGATAGCTGTAATGAACCTCATAGAGTTATCGAGATAGGTAGGCTGGATGAGCTCTATGGGAGACCTAAGAGCTTCTTTGTAGCTACCTTCATAGGTAGGTCTAATGTACTAGAGTGTAGGGTTAGCGATGCACATAGAGAGGAGGTCCTACTACCTCCTGAATCTAAGGTCTCAGTAGGTGATAGAATTAGATTCTACCTAAGTCAAGACGATATTCTTGTGTACCTAGCAGTGGAGGGTATGTATTAGCTTTAGGAAATTCTAATCCCTAGAAGCTTCCTAAGCTCATCTGCTAGAAGTACTACTAGTGGAGCTAGAGCAATGAGAGGCCATACATCTAAAGGTAGGGGCATCGTCTTAAAGACTGTGCTTAGAGGGGTATAGATAGTTAGTAGCTGTAGACCTAGAGATGCAAGTAGAGCTGGTAGTAACCACTTATTCATAGGTAATTTCCAGAACGAGATGTTCTCACTCCTAGATGATAGAGCTCTTCCAAACTCAGTGAGTACTATGGCTGTGAAGGCAGCTGTTCTAGCTAAAGCTACGGAGTGTGTAAAGTACGTACGGAATATCGCGAGTGCCGTTATACCTATTAAGGACCCCATCACTATGTAGTACACCAGCTTCCTTCTGTTTATAAACCTCTCGTTAGGTGCTCTTGGAGGTCTATCCATCAACCCCGGCTCAGGTGGTTCTACTCCTAGTGCTGCAGCTGGTAGAGCGTCTGTTACTACGTTAATCCAGAGTAGGTGAATAGGCTCTAGAGGTGGTGGCATTAGGAGAAGCTGCGATCCGAAAATAGTAGCTACCTCACCCATATTAGCTGAGAGGAGGTAGTTTATAGGCTTCTTCAAGTTCTCGAAGATGGTTCTACCCTCCTTAATAGCTTCTACAATTGTTACGTAGTTATCGTCTAGTAGTACTAGTTGGGAGGCTTCCTTAGCTACATCAGTACCTCTAATACCCATAGCTATACCTATGTGAGCTTCCTTGAGTGCTGGCGCATCATTAACTCCATCACCAGTCATTGCTACCCGGTAGCCCTTAGCTTTAAGAGCTCGTACTATCCTAGCCTTATGCTCCGGCGTAACCCTCGCATAAACTACAACCTTATCTACTACTTCAACTAAGTCCTTATCACTCATCTTATCTAAATCCACACCTTCAAGTGCGAGCCCTCTATTGACATCTAATCCGATCATCTTTGCTACTGCCATAGCTGTAAGTTTATGGTCACCCGTTATCATAATGGTTTTAACCCCAGCTTTACGGGCTAGAGCGATAGCCTCAGTAATACCCTCTCTTGGAGGGTCTATGATACCAAGTACAGCGTAGAAAGTTAGGTCCCTCTCAACTTCATCTACCTCTAAATCACTACTAAAGCTATCTAGTATTCTGTATGCTATACCTAAAGTTCTATAACCCTGTGAAGCAAGTTCCTCTATACCCCTAGCTATACTGTACCTAGTAGTACCATCTAACTCAACTGCGGAACCATCCCGATGTACATACTTCGATAGCTGTAGTAAGATCTCTGGAGCACCTGTAACTATAGCTAAGTACTTATCCCCATACCTATGTATAGTTGTCTTCCTCTTCCTAAATCTATCGAAGGGGTATACCTTAACTATAGGTAGCTCCTCTAAAGCTCTTCTAACACCCTCCTCACTCAACCCCTTATAGGCTAGTACTAGTGCGGCACCCTCGGTTGGAGGACCTTTGATGACCCACTCACTACCTTCTCTAACTAACTTAACATCAGTAGATGTATGTGAAGCTAGCATCTTAAGTAGCTGACTTATGTCTACACTATCTCTACAGCCTATCCTACCGGTTGGTGTATAGCCTACTCCTTCAACTAAACACTCTGTAGAGCTAAGTCTAACTACCTTAACGGTCATCTCGCCCTTAGTTATAGTACCAGTTTTATCGGCGCATATTACGTCAACAGCTCCAAGAGTCTCTACTGCAGATAGCCTCCTTACGAGAGCTCTCTTCTTAGACATGCGGTAAGCTCCTATAGCTAGAACTGCTGTAGCTATAGCTGGAAGCCCTTCAGGAATTGCTGCTACCGCAAGTGCTACTGAAACCATAAATGATTCAAGAAGCCCTGCCCAACCCTCAATTATCGAGGTAATGAATACTACCGCAGCTATAGCTATTACTATGAGACCTACTCTCCTACCGAAGTAGTCTAGCTCTAACTCTAGAGGGCTTTTCTCCTCCTTAGCTTCAGCAACAGCCTTAGCTATCCTACCAAGCTCTGTTTTAACTCCAGTAGCTACTACAATACCACGACCTCTACCACGAACTACGTAGGTACCCATAAACAGCATGTTAACTCTCTCGGCTACAGGTACAGTCGGGTCTAGAACTGAGTTCGGATCCTTCTCCACAGGTGTTGATTCCCCAGTTAACGACGATTCATTAACCTCAAGTTCATCAGCTTCAGTAAGTCTTATATCTGCAGGTACTCGATCCCCCTCCCTTACTAGAACTATATCCCCTGGAACAAGCTCAGTTACAGGAATTTCGAGCTCAGTACCATCGCGGATAACCCTACAATAAGGAGTTGCGAGCTTCCTCAAAGCTTCTAAGGTCTTCTCAGATCTATATTCCTGTACAAAACCGAAAGTCCCCATCATCAGGACTATTAGAGCTATAGCTAGAGCATCAATTACTTCCCCAAGAGCTGCTGATATAGCTGTAGCAGCAAGTAGTATAAGAACTAAAAAGCTAGTAAACTGCCTTAAGAACATCAAGATAGGACTCCTCCTCTTCACAGCTATTTCATTTAGACCGTAGAGAGATAGCCTACGAAGAACTTCATCTCTAGCTAACCCGTAAACCAGGTCTGTTCCTAAGACCTTAACTACCTCGCTAACTGGTAATGAATGCCAGGGAGTCTCCATAGCATCCATATCAGACCCCGGTCTAGATCTAGCGATGTAGTAAATTTAAGCAGGTATTTTGAAGTATCTATAGAAGAGATTACCTATAGCAGCTACTTAAGTAAGGATACGCTACTAAGATCTAAAGGTAATTAAAGATATTCCCTAGATGAAGTAGATATTCTAGATAAAGAACTACATATTCAATTCATTCTTATTTGATACTCGTAGTCGTCCACCAACTTCTTCAGCACCATAGCCTCCTATTCAATTCATTCTTATTTGATACGGAGATCGAGGCATGATGCTCAGAGCTCTGTTCATGACCCATTCAATTCATTCTTATTTGATACGTGAAGGTATGCTTTAACTTGCTAGAGCCAGGAACATATCATTCAATTCATTCTTATTTGATACTGAGATCTCCCTCGTTTTCTTTGGGAGGGTTTCTCGGTTCTTTAGTGCTCCGCTCCCGTATTTATTTAGCTACACCTTGAGGAGTGGTTTCTGGTTCTCTACTGCTCCCGGGTTTACTCCTTAAATAGAGTCATAAGCCTTACTAAACCTAATGCCTTTAAGAAGACTGAGTTAGAGATATCTACAGATGCTAGGCTCTCTACATGTGGGAGTGGAACCTACCTAGAGACCCATCTAGGAACTTTCCTATCTCCTCTAGAAATGCGAGGACTATCCGGAGACTCACTCTCACTGGGCAGGTAATTGATATATGGAACTTACTAACTCACCTCTGAGGGTGATGCTTTAGTTATTCGAGGAGTTCCTACATAAGATTTTTTCTGAGTTAGCGTACTAGAGGGGTGGTGGGTGGTCTATGCTTAGATTTCCGGAGGACTTGTTGCGTAGTAGGTATAGGAGGTTTCAGGAAGCTATAAGGTCTAGAGGACTTGATGCTGCTGTTGTGAGGACCTTATCGACGTTCATATACCTAACCGGTATTAAGTGGCTGAGACCGGCTCTCATAGTGCCAGCTGAGGGGGACCCCGTAGCTTTCGTTGCTAGGGGTGAGGAGGTAGGTTTTAGGGAGATGACGTGGGTTAGGAATGTTGAGACGTTTACTGAGGGTGGTGAGCTAATGGGGAAGGTCTCGGGTTTCTTACGTAGTATAAACGCTAAGAAGGTCGGCTTGGAGTTCGGTGTTGAGAGGGATGCCTACATATTCTTCTACGAGACATTTAAGAGGCTGAACAAGGACGTTGAGGTCGTCGATATAAGCGACGTAGTTGACGGACTCAGGATATATAAGGACGACCTCGAGAAGCAGTACATTAGGGAGGCTGGTAGAAGAGCTAGGACAGCGCTAGAGAAGGCCGTAGACACCGTTAAGCCGGGTGTGAGTGAGACTGAGATCGCTGCGGAGGCTTACAGTGCGCTCTACAGGTTAGGTTCTGAGGAGCCCTTAGTGTACGTTAATGCCGGTCCCCATCCGAGGATACACGGTGAGCCTCTATCAACAGTTAGAGTTCGTGAAGGAACTACCGTAACCATAGTGGTGAACGCTGACTACTTCAGGTACTACGCAAATAAGTCCTTATCCGTTCCCGTAGGTGAACTAAGTGAAGTTGGTAGGAAAGCCGTGAAGTGTATGGATGAAGCCTTCGAGGTAGCTGTGCGGGAGACTAGACCTGGTGTAAAGTTCGTTGAGGTCATGAAGAAGCTTGATGAGGTCTACACTAGGTACGGAATGCTAGAGCATAGAGTTCTAGGCTACACCCACTCAGTGGGGCTCAAGGTCGAGGAAACCCCTATAACAACTATAGTACCTAAACATAGGTTTATGGAGGTCAAACCGTCCATGACCCTAGCCTTCATACACGCACCAATAGTGATACCGGGAATAGGGCAGGTAAAGAAAGAAGAAACATTTATAGTTAGAGAGGACGGTAGCTTAGAGCAGGTAACGTAGGTGTAACTATGGTTAAGGCCGTGGACCCGGTCTGCGGTATGGAGGTAGATGTCGAGAAGGCTAAGCACGTCTCCCTGTATAAGGGGAAACTATACTACTTCTGCAGTCCTCACTGTAAAAAGAAGTTCGATGCCGACCCTGAACACTACCTGAAGCACGGACCTGAAGGAATGCAACCCTAAACCGTGACGTGAAGACCGAGGTACTGTACCGCAATTAATCGTCCCCTCTGCACGTATCTCATTCACTGCTAACACCACGTACATGCTGCTAGCCCCGTCAATAATTAGGTTAATCCCGCTTAGAAGCTCTCAAGTACCGGTTGAGGCAGATTTCGTAGCTACCGGCTTGGCTTCTACGCAAGACAGCTACTAATCTAGCGTAGGTTACCTTAATATGGATAGCACCTCAGCCAGAGATTGGAAACCACCAGATATCTATAACGTGTCTATAGCAGAGTTAGATTAAGGTTCTAAACAGTTCTAAGGATTTTATAGGAGCTTGATGATCCGACTATAGCATGTGCTTTACTCTCTAGAGTAGCGGAGAGTATAATAACACTCTTAACTAAGTTATAGGTAGTGGACGCCGTGGAGTACACACCAAGCTTCCGAGGTGTTGGATGTCCTGAGCAGCTGGTGATGGCTACACACAATATTAGTGAGCTCTCAGTAGGTGACGAGCTTACCGTCCTAAAAGATTGCGTTGAACATCCTGACCTCACACTTGAGCCGGCTGGAACTAAACAATGTGGATGGGATAATCGTTCTCAGCAAGACAGATATAGCAGAGTTGAAATCGTTAAAACAGCTTAAAATAGCTGGAGAAGTCTAACATATAGTGAGGTGCCATGGTTCTAAAGAAGGGATTTTGCGAGATCTTCGTTAGGAGGTACTTAACAGCAGTGAGGGTGGCTATAGCTAAGGAACTTATAGAGAGTTTTGGGTATAGCCAGCTTGAGGCAGCTAGGGCTGTAGGTATGTCTCAATCACTACTAAACTACATACTTCACGGAAGGAGGAGGAACACCTACTACATGAGGATAGTGGAGAATGATGGTGTGAGGAGATGGATCCAGGAGTTCGCTAAGATGTTAGCTGAGGGAAAGGAAGTACCTCTATGTTCTTTCTGCGCGATTATAGCAGGCTGTGAAGAGACCTCCAGATCCCGCCCGGATGATCAGAACTGTGGGGTCTGACGCTGTTTAATGCTTTATTGAAACCTCACTGACCGTTTAAGATCGAAGTGTTTTCAGCATCATATTTGTTTGTTAACTAACCATTCAGGCTACTTTATTGTTCCCTGCTCGAGCAGTCTCCTCAGCCCTTTATGCTTCTATACCTTTCATACCACTCCACGGCTAGCTTTAGAGCTCTGACAGCTTCCTCCGGGGTTCTATAGTAGGGTATAGCTAGCTCCTTCTCCAGTTCCTTGGAGTGATTCATGGTGTAACTACCACCGGGTGCTACTAACACTACCGGCTTCTCCAGCTGGCTCCTCAACTCCTTCACTAGCTCAGCAAATCTTTTGGGGTCGAATGCTGGGGACTGCATGAGGGTTATAACGATTACTGAGTCTACGTTCGGGTCCTTAGCGACGGCCTCTATAGCCGTAACGTACCTCTCTGGAGGGGCGTCACCGAGAATATCCACCGGGTTGTTTGCTGATGCTGCTGCGGGTAGGGCCCTCCTCAGGTTTTCTACAGTACTAGCTTCTAACTTAGCTAGGCTTAGCCCTACGGACTCTACGGCATCTACTGATAGCACCCCAGCTCCCCCACCGTTAGTCACTATACCGACTCTCCTACCTCTGGGGATCTCACCCCGCGCGAACAGCTTGAGTACGTTTATTAGATCCCCTAAGCTATCCACAGCTACAGCCCCTGCCTGCCTCACCGCTGAGGAGAACACCTCACCTCTACCAGCTAGGGAACCTGTATGTGATGCTACTGCCTTCACACCGGACTCTGTTCTACCACCTTTGAGAATCACTACCGGCTTGCCTCCAGCTACAGCCTTCCTCACACTCTCCATGAACTTCCTACCGTCCTCAACCCCCTCAACATATAGTGCTATCACGGTGGTTCTAGGATCCTCAGCTAGGTACTCCACAAGCTCCCACTCCTTTATGTCAGCAGCATTACCGTAGCTTACAAACTTACTGAGTCCTATACCAGCCTCAGCTAACCAGTCAAGTATGGCAGCCCCGAGAGCTCCTGACTGAGATAGGAAAGCCACACCCCCAGCTCCAGGCTTTGCCTGCCTATCGTTAGGATTGAATATGGTGTCGAGACCGCTCCAAGGATCGTACACACCCAGGCAGTTCGGCCCTAAGATACGCATACCACAAGACCTGGCAGCACTGACCAGCTCATCCTCGAGTCTAGCTCCGTCGGGACCTGTCTCCTTAAAACCAGCACTAATAACTATAGAGAACTTAACACCTAAGCTACATAGATCCCTCACTACCTCAGGTGTCGAGCTAGCTGGGACGGCTATTACCGCTAGGTCCGGAGCTTTAGGTAGGTCCCTAACACTCCTATAGCACTTTAAACCGAGGATCCTGTCGTACTTGTAGTTGACAGGTAGTATCTCCCCCTTAAACGTAGTAATCAGGTTTTCGAGGATGGCCCTACCTACCGTACCAACCTTCTCTGAAGCCCCTACGACTGCCACACTTCCCGGGGTGAACAGCTTGTGTAGCTCCTCCAACTTTACTCATGATAGTTTTAAGGGCACATATAAAATAGTAACGTACTTCCCCCGATTAATCCACTTTAAAAATAATGGAGTTACCCAGCATTAGGCAGCATGTATTATACGTCCTAGTTCTCGGTTAGGTAAGCTATCTCACCGCCTCAGGAGTAACCTCAAACTAATAAACAACCCCGTACAGGGGTGTGTCGCGGCATCGTAGATATTCACTATAGGTGGTCCATGTAGAACCATTCCCTATCCTTTGAGAGAAAGTCCTCCCTCTCCTTCTCCGTCGTCGGCCTCACAGCAAACTCGCAGTACCCATCGCCATCGAGAACGCACTTCACATGTACTAGCTTATACCTCGGGTTGTAAGCCATGTACTTAGCGACGTCCATGTAGCAGTAGAGACGTCCAAGCCTGTCCTCACCGAGCTCCTTCCAAACCTTTGCTAGCACACACCCGTACACTCTAGTCCTCAATTCTCCCCCAACCTCAACTACCTCAACCCGGTCGTGCATGCCGAAAGACGGGATCCTGTAGGTAGGGGCCTTATCGAAGTTCTCTGGGGAAGGTTCTAAACCCCTACTCAATACCTCCTCCCTCGTTCTCTCACCTATAATCCTCCCATACTCCTTTATGGCCCTAGCAATTATCCTTAACCCCTTCTCTTCACCAACCTCGTCGATTACTGCCTTAGCGTACGCTATGTGGAGCAGTGCCAGTCTCCTAGCTATACTCTCGATCCCCTGCCTCGCCTCATCGAGCTGAACTAACTCCCCATCACACATTCCAACCCCACCTCATAGTTCGAACTACCATTTACCCCTAGATGCTCACTCATATTAACTTATGTTCGTACACCGCATCTAGGGACCTCCACCCACCGATCGTACAGCTACCTCCTGCGCGGACTCACAGGACATCGGGACCAATAGCGCGGGGTCCTAGAGAGCTCCACGCTCTTAGGGCACGGCCCCCGCAATACCGCAGGAGAGAATACAAGAGATAATATATTTAATTCTACCACGGACTCTACAGCTATAGCCCTGCCAGTAAGGGTCTGAAACGCCGGGCAGACCTTACATGCCTTCAATACGCTAACCTCGTAATGTCTCATAGAAGTACTTATAGAAGTACTTACGTAACTATCTGAGAATCTATATAGTTCCAGCTCTAGCGGGTTGTATAAATAATGTGAGGAGCTGTGTAGTGAACTCAATGTTAATTTTAGATAGTGGTGTATATCTATCCTTAGCGTGGGAACAGACATCGTGGAATGGTAACCGATTACAGCTACTTACACTAAGGCGGGCACTACCGTTCAGGTTATTAACTGTGTGCGAGTACCATACTTAGCTTAATTGTTTATTTGATTTAACTGGAAGTATACCGTGTGGTGACAATCGTGCAGGTTGTTTGTGGAGGCGAAGCTACTTCAGTTGTTGGCTTGATCTACCGTCGTGACGGAATCCCGGTAGTGTCTACAGTTACTGTTGTGGGTGGTTCTGTTGCTTAAAGAGGGTAGTTCAGGTCTGAGCTACCTGGAGGATCTTGTCTGGGTCGTGATACATGGGAGGGGTGTATGGCATACAGGCCCCGCATCATTAATTGCTAGAACCCTCGCTATGGCTGGTATGTTAGCCGGCCGTGAATCTTACTACTACATGAGGTACGATGACTCCCCTGAGAGAGTTAACATACCGATGATGTTCTACGTCGTTATGGGCAGCCCTAAAGTCGGGGTACTTCTACCAGAAGAGGTTGAGCCTGTTGGGAAGCTCTTCAGTGCTGTGATAGTTATGGACTCGGTTCTCCTACTTAAGGAGACGTCACAGAGGGCTACACTCCTCGACGGAGTGAAGAACGGTGCGGTAATTGTGGTGAACACAGGGCTCGCTCCCAGTCAGGTAGCTGCTCTACTCAGGAAGTACCAGCTATCACGTAGCTGGTCTGGTAAGCTCGTAACAGTTAGTGCGAGTAGATACCACAACAACATAGCATTCGGCCTCATGGGTGCCTTACTCAAGGCTTGGAACATTGTGAGCTTAGATCACGTACTGAATGCTCTGGAGGTCCTAAATATCGATGAGGGAGCTAGGAGGGTGGTTGCCTCAGCCTACAGAGATGCTCTAGTCACGGAGGTGAGGCTCGATGTGGAGGAAGTGAGGAGAGAGCGGGAAAAGATCGAGATCCCCGAGTTCAGGGCCGGACCTTGGGACATTGAGACGTATAGGAAGTACCAGAAAGCTCTCTCGCGGGCTAGGAGCTATGAGGATAGGATCAGGATCATGCCTAGATGGGAGGCCATAGCCCCGGGACTAATAGAGTTCGGTCCGCGCCCGGGTGAGAAGAACCTGGGGTTTAAGACAGAGTTCGCTAGGATTGAGGCACCGATAGTGGATAAGGCTAAGTGCGTGGACTGTAAGCTGTGCTCGTACTACTGTCCTGATGGGGCCATAGACTTCAAGAGCATTGAGGTGGACTACGAGTACTGTAAGGGTTGCGGTATATGCGCTCGTGTATGTCCTGCTAAGGCCATCAGGATGGTCAGTGAGTTGGAGAGGGTTGAGGGGTTGGAGGATCCAGAGCTCAGGAAGCTCTCCCTAGCTGTTAGGGAGTACGGCTACTGAGGTGGCTAGCCGTGAAGGTAGTTACGAGGGTTTCCGAAGCTCTTCAGATACCTAGGAAGAAGCCTATCACTGGTGCTAGAGCTATTGCTGAGGCCGTTAAACTAGCTGACGTAGATGTGATAGCTGCTTACCCGATAAGACCCTACACCGGCATTATGAACGCCCTTGCTGAGATGATAGCTAACGGGGAGTTCATGGCCGAGATAATAGTTGCTGACTCAGAACACTCACAGTTCGAGATAGCTAAACACGCGTCAGCTGTTGGAGCTAGGACATTCGTAGGTAGCTCCGGGGTCGGACTCGCCTACGCGACCGAGGCAATAATAGTCACAGCAATGGATCAGCTACCCGTGGTAGCTATAGCTGGCTGTAGAGCGCTTGACGACCCCGGGAACTTCGGGATGGAGTGGAACGACGTGCTTCTCTTCAGGGACTCAGGGTGGCTCATATCGTGGGCTAAGGATCCTCAGGAGGCCTTAGATATGACCTTAGTCGCTTACAGGGTTGCTGAGGATCGTAGGGTAATGCTACCTCACTTCATAGCAGTTGACGGTGCTACTATAACCCACATAGCGGCACCAGTTGACGTACCGTCTAAGAAGGACGTCACGGAGTTCCTTCCCCTGTACAGACCTCCCTACCCGCTCGACCCGGCTTACGGGCCGGTAACTAAGGCACAGCACATAGCTCCCTCACTAATAGGCCCTGAGCAGAGGAAGCATGTCGATGTCGCTATGAAGAGAGCTAGGGAGGTTATTGTCGAGGCGTGGAAGGACTACGCGAACTATGTTGGGAGAGAGTACAGTCCCTTCATAGAGGCTTTCCACATGGATGATGCTGAGGTAGCGTTAGTGACGATGGGTGCTTACACGATTAACGCGTTACATGCTGTGGAGAAGGCTAGGAAGGACGGGGTTAAGGCCGGCTTAATACGTTTAAGGTACTTCAGGCCCTTCCCGTTCTGGGAACTTAGGAAGGTCTTAAGTAGTGTGGAGGGTGTTGGGGTCCTAGACTTCTCCTACTCCTTCGGCTCCCCAGATAGCGGTGGGGTCCTATTCAACGAGGTGAGAGCAGCTATGTATGAGAACCCGAAGCCTGCTCTGGACTTCCTATTCCTAGGTGGTAGGGAACCTAAGCCAGACGACTTCGTTAGAGCCCTGAAGATACTGTACGAGTATGTGAGAACCGGGAAGACACCTGGGAATAAACGCGTGTTCTGGTTAACACTGAGAGGTGAGGACGTGTGAGCGGTGAGGTCAGGTTGTTCAGGTCCGTTAAGGAGATCCCTCCCGAGGACTACTACACAGCAGGTAGGAGAACCTGTGCTGGGTGCGGACCTGCGTTAGCGTATAGGCTGGTTCTGAAGGCTGCCGGCCCGAACACTGTGGTTCTAGGACCTACCGGCTGTATGTATGTAGCTAACGCACATCAGTTCCTTACCTCACCGTACGCACTACCGTGGTTCCACACGCAGCTAGGTGGTGGTGGGGCGGCTGGTATAGGTACTGCCGCAGCTTTCAGGGCGCTAATGACGAAGAGGAAGAGAATCCCGGAGGAAATCAATGTGGTTGTCTTCGGTGGTGATGGAGGCTTCGCGGACATAGGTTTTGCCGGGCTGTCCATGGGGGTGAGCTACGACTACCCCAGACTCCTCTACGTACTATACGACAACGAGTCCTACGCTAACACCGGGATACAGGCTTCGAGCACGACACCGTGGGGAGCTACGACCACCTTCACACCGTCAGGTAAGGTGAAGAGGATAGGTAACGAGAGGTTGAAGAAGAACGTTGCTTTAATTATGGCTGCACATCCGGGAGTTAAGTACGTCGCTACAGCAACTCTATGGCCTCCCCTAGACCTCCCGAATAAGGTAAGGAAAGCACTTGAGAGTGGTGGTCCCTCATTCATACATGTACTGACTCCCTGCCCTAAGGGATGGTTCACACCGCCCGACCTAGCAGTTGAGCTCTCCAGGCTCGCAGTAGAGACAGGACTCTGGGTCTTATGGGAATATGAGAACGGTAAGTTTAAACTAAACTACAAGCCCTCCCCCAGAAAACATGTTAAGCAGTACCTGCAACTACAGGGGAGATTCGCCCACTTAACAGCTGACGATATCGAGGTAATCGAGGAGAGGACAAAGAAGGAGTGGGAGATGTGGATGGAGATGGAGAGAACCGGTAGGCTGATAATTCCATGGCCGTCTTCACCGGGAGACAGTGGAGATAATATGACCCTATGACACGGTACTTTCGAGGAGTCTAAACTGTTCGGTGAAGCCTGTACCCCCACTGCTTCAAGATGCTTCAGCTCTGAAATCCTAGGGTTGAGTGAAAAAGGGCTTGACTTTCTTTTATTCTTCTCACACTATTTCTCCGGGTTCGTGACTCCGTATGTTACTTAGGTTGTTACCAACCTAGAGAACCTTCTCTCTACCTCATCCCAGTTAACTAAGTTCCACCAGTTCTCTAGGTACTTTCTCCTATCGTTCTTGTAGTCTATGTAGTAAGCATGTTCGAAGACATCTACTACTAGTAGTATCGGGAAGGCCGGGTACAGGTTTACGTTATGTTTCTCTACCTGAGCTATTATCAGCCTATTAGCTAGCCGGCAATAGGTTAGCGCTGCCCAGCCGGAGCCTTCCACTGTGAGAGCAGCCTCCGTGAACTCATTCCTAAACCTCTCGAAGCTACCGAAATCCTCCACTATCTTATCTCCGATCCTACCGCCCGGTACGCCACCACCTTTACCTGTTGGCGCCATGTTGTGCCAGTACATAGTGTGTAGAACGTGGCCACCTATATTGAAAGACAGTAACTTCAGTGTGGCTTTAACGTCGAACGCCCTACCCTCCGCCCTGGCCTCATCCATCATCTGAAGTAGTTTGTTAGCTCCATCAACGTATCCCTTGTGGTGAACCTCATAGTGAATTCTGAGCTGCTCTCTAGATATGTAGGGTTCTAGAGCATCGTAGCTGTAGGGAAGCTGAGGTAACTCATATAATTTCTTCATATTCGAACTACACCCAAGACATAATCTAAGCGAGGTTAATATGTACATTAACCAAGCAATCAAATGTAACTAACTAGTTTCTCGGCTCGCACTGATCTAGGTATTTAATGGTGTGTTTACTCAGTAACTAAGTAGAGGAGGTAGGTCGGAAACGCTATGCCAGCTGTTTCTGTAGTCTTTGTCGGGCCGGCAGGTTCTGGAAAGAGTAGTTTAGTAGCTACATACACGTCCTGGGCTACTAGGAAGCTACTTCTTAGAGTAGCACCTGTGAACCTAGATCCCGGAGTGGAGGAGCTTAAGTACAAACCCGTCTTCGACTTAAGGGAGCTCTTCACCCTCAAAGACATAATGAGGATGTATGGGCTCGGACCGAACGGAGCGTTCATAAAGGCTTCAGAACTCCTAGCTGAGAGGAGCCGTGAGATCCTGTCGAAACCTCCTTTCTCGGAGCTAGATAAGTGGGATCTCGTCTTAGTGGACACCCCAGGTCAGATGGAGGCATTCCTCTTCAGACCTTCGAGTAACGTCTTCCTCAGTAACCTGAGGAGAGCTAGCAACACCGTTGTAGCTTACGTTATAGATGCCTCAGCTGTAGCTAAGATTACCGACGCGGTCTTCCTCTGGTTCCTCTACGTGCTCATCCAGATTAAAACAGGCTTACTAATAGTCCCAGTAGTAAACAAAAGCGATATCGCGCTCAATCCCCAAATCATACAGACACTGATAGAGGACCCACCGAGACTAATGGAGGAGGTCGATGGTGAAGGCATAGCATCTGAGATAATCCCAGAATTAATTGAGATCGCGGAGAAGACTAGAGGACCTCTAAGAACCGTGATGGTCTCAGCACTCAGAGAGGACGATATGGAGAAGCTTCACACACTACTACATGAAGCTTTCTGCGTCTGTGGGGACCTGACATAACCCGACCAGATATGTTGGTACAGTGTCGCAGCTCGTCCCTAGATGCTCTTTCCCCTGGTAGCTCAGCTACCTCGATGCGGAGCTCACAGGCTGTTGGATCTGACAGCGTGAGGCTCTATCTACGCTAGCTTAGCTCCCGAAGTCTATCTACGAAGTAGCCTGGTAACGAGAAATTATTGGTGGAAGAAACTAATTACCTTCGTGTGCGATAATACTGGTAGAGACGGCATAGTGAGCTAGATCTAATACTAGGTTTATATCCACCGGGGCGAGTAATGAGAGGAAATGCTTTGAGGGCTTCAGATATCGGTGGGGGTTGATGCTACCTGAGGAGGGTATTTTTAGAGCGGAGCATAGTGTTCGGTCTAATCCCCGCTCTCGGTACGAGCTTGAGGGGCTTGATAGGGGTTTTAGTGCCTCACTCTAAGGATCTCTACCTAGATTTTGGACTGAGTTTCGCTGCTGGCTTAATGCTGGTAGCCTCCTTCACAAGTCTTCTCCTACCGTCGATAAGTCTCTCTAACATTTACGTAGCGATTGCTGGCTTTATCGCGGGTGTGTTACTAATCCTCATAGTCGATAAGTTAACCCCCCATGAACACCTGGAGGAGAGGTTTGAGGGTCCGATAAGGTTTAAGGGTAGGGTTAAAGCCATCTACTTAATGGTTCTAGCACTGCTGATTCACAACATACCGGAGGGGATGGTTGTTGGTGCTGGGTCAGCCCTAACCTTCGAGAAGGGCCTGGCACTAGCGATAGCAATAACCCTTCAGGACATCCCCGAGGGATTCGCTGTCTCATACCCGTTAATAGGTTTAACCGGGAAGAGATCTAAGGCATTAGCGATAGCTGTGCTGTCCGGCTTCAGTGAGACGTTGACGAGCTTCCTAACTGGGCTAATAATAGAGGTTAGTCACCGGATAACACCGTTTCTCCTAGCCTTAGCAGCAGGGACCATGACGTACGTTGTAAGTGATGAAGTCATACCGGAAACCCATAAGCGCGGGCATGAGGATATCTCGACTCTAGGCTTCATAGCGGGTTTCATAATAATGTTATTTCTAGATCTACTACTAGTAGTAGCTCTAGAAGCCCTCTACCTCCTAGCCTACCTACGACTACCCATAAAGACGCTTTCTATAACTAGAGAATTCTCTAGTAAGAGTATTTTATACTTTATATACATGTAATATATGTATACACTTCCTACCCTCCCTAACTACTGGGTCTGAAGCTAAGCCTCTAGCTTTAGCTAGGCTTCTAAGAGGTTTTAGGAGATTACTCTACCTACCTCTAACTAAGCTTATCCGGAAACCTACTGGGTTAACTAAGCTAAACCCTACGAGTAGCCTCTAGAGCCACCAGTACCCAGAAGCCCCTTTACTACTCTAGTTACCTTAGCTACGTAAACTCCAAGAGGAACTACAGACCTATCTACCTCAAGTAGAGAACTTAACTCCCTACAGTACTTCTCATACATAGCTAACCCTAAAAGTACTCTTTAATTCCATCTTTTAGATTTATATGTCCTCAGAAGACCATCACACCCCTCAATTCTATCATTTAGACTTATGTTAAGGTATTTCTTAAGTTTAGGTATTTAAGCTCCTCCTCTACGTGGGGCTTCTACCTCTCTAGAACCCGGTCTTTATGTAGTTCCCGAACTCTACCCTTATCTAAAGTAGCTAACTAGCTACAGGTCTGTACCCTCGTAAACTACTTAACTTCTTTTCTTCGCAAACCTATCGAGAGCTATATGAGGGCTAGGCAGAGGCTTCACATCTTCCTTAAATCCCCTCCCCGAGACGGTAACGTAAATCAATTCACTCTTAATCGCTTCAGGTCTAACTACTGTTCTTGATAGTCTACGTCTTACCAGGTCTAGGAGCATCGCCCTTACGATCTCTACCACCTCCTCGAGACCCAGTATTCTTGCGATCTCGTAGTCTATCTCCCTTATTACAGTATTCCACAGACCCTCGACCCCCTAACTTGCTTACCCGTTAGCTCCCTAGCTAGCTCATCCAGCTCCTGATAGTACTGCTTATCGTTCTCCAGCTTATACCTTAGGTAGTCCCTAACGAAGTACTCGTCTAGGCGATCGATGACCGATTCCTAAGTTGTTCGATAAACCATAGGTCTGGGGGTGCATAATCCTCTCGAGTTCCTTGCTCCAGTAGCTTTGGCCTGTATATCTCAACAGCTCTAAGCCAAGTTCTTGAGACATAGTCTAGTACCTTCTGAAGGTCCTCCCTCTTTAATGAATGTATAGACCACTCTTTTTATCGTGCTCTCTAATTTTAATTAAAATTAAAATACTGTATGCTTCATGGTTTAAGGCGTTCTCGTAGTCCCCCTCCTTACATTTCCATATATTAACAAACTTATCCGGTTCCTCAATCGGGGGAATAGAACCAAGATATTTGGATCGGTCGTTGTGAAGAACGCTGTAACCGGTAGGCCGAAGCGTCTCTTGATTAGGGTAGCGTAGCACGGTGCCTGACCTACTGAAGGGGTCTACCCTCCCCCTAGAGCTCGTGACGTACTTATCCTCCCTCTTCGCTTCGATAATTAATATCGGGATCCCTCTCAGCTTTAGTAAAACAGCTATATCGACCCTCTTAAGGTCCACTTGAACTTCTTCCTAATCTCAACCTCAGCTCCATCAAATCTAAAACTACGAGCTAACTTTCGTAGAATATTCGCTAAGCTATCTTCCTAAAAGCCATTGAACTACCCTAAGCTATTCTACCGAGAGATATTTGAAGTAGCCCGAAGCTTCTATGGGCGTATGTAGAGAGGTTAGTAAGAACTCAGGTGGAAGTAAGTTAACTAAGAACCTCGAACTCCTCCTAAGGTTGCTGACGACTATCCTTATCTACAACTACGTGTTACTAGTAACCTATATCTGTAAACAGCTTTAGATTATTATTAACCTACATCAAGATCTCGTGTTCTTCTCAGCTTCCCTCTCCAGCTTCGCGATTATGCTTAGACTTACACCTAGCCGTAGTAGGTACGTAATGAAGAAGTACCTTAAGTTGTAACCCCCATCCTCATCATCTTTAAGTCAAGTAGTTTATAGCATAGCTCTAGGTATACCCGCAGTAGCTCACGAGGTACTAACGGTTAACCTACGCTCCTCAAGCTTCTTCCTAGATACCTCTACCTCTAACTCTAGGGATCTCCTTACTAGAAACTCCCTAAACGTTCTCACATCTTCAGATACCCTAGCACCATTCCTTAGCTATATCAAAGTAGTTTCTTATGTCTATGCTCTACGGTCCTTGTATAGTACTGTAACCTTAAGAGCCCTAGAGTTACAACTACAACGCTTCTGTACTAGGTACTACTCCAGGATCCTACCCTGTTTTCAGTAACTCCATAAGTAGCTCGTAGAGGCGTGGGTAGATAACATATGGTAGTAGGCTGGGATGCGTATCCTCCTGTACTTTCTCCTCACGGTATGGTCTCTTAAATAGTGTAGGTAGGTTACATCTCTTATAGTAGCTACTTACCTCTCTACTAGTACCTCAGGTATTGGAGAGGTAGCTATAGAACGTAAGCGATTTTGAGTAAGGTAGTGGTAGGTGCTAATGAGGGCCGCAGGTCTTTGTATGTGTAGAACTCCACTTTTTAGTTTACTAATAGGTAGGAGGGTATTTCACTTAAACCTCTCTGTAGTTTTCTAAGACCAACTGATGCAGCGAAGAATAGTATAGCGTTAAGTACTTGTTTAATAGGTGGTGGTGCTCTCGCAACAAGTTTTCCTGAGAGCCTCCTGATCTTATCTATAGCATCGTAGACTGCTATTGCTATAAGCTCTACGTTCCTCGGGTTCTTCGGTAGTATATCCTCAGTCCTCAACCCCTTCGCTTTCCTAAGGCTTCCAGAGGGTATGAATGGTAGAGGGAATATGAATACATCGTATCTACTTAACCTCTCGACCATCCTTATATTAGCCTCCACATCCCCCTCCGTCTCTCCCGGGAGTTCAACGATAATTGTTGCACATACCCACCAACCAGCTTCATTAAGTATCGAGATAGCCTCCTCAACGATATCCGGCCAGGCTTCCGCATCGAATGGTTTAGGTTTTCCTGGTGCTATCCTCCTTATCATCCTCGGGCTAGCACTTTCAATACCTACCTCTATTATGGATGGGTTTCTCTCGCTAAACCCTAGGAGATCGCCACACGCCTTCACTAGCTTAGGGTTTACAGCAACTGTTGACGGTGTTGCGAAATCTGCAGATACCCCCTCCACTTCCGGTATCTTGATAACCTTGGCAAGGAGGTTTACCACCTTCTCCTCGTCCGGTATAAGGCCTCTAGATCCGTACCTTAGGAAGTCCTCGGAGTGGAGAGTTATATGCCTCTCCCCACCTAGGGTGTTGACCAGAATCTCCCTAGCTATCTTCTCGAGAGGTATTGACCTAAACATTAGGAGAGTAGGGTTGCAGAAGAGACACCCTCTACCACAACCTCTCGTTATCTCAACTATACCTCTAGAGGGGGTTCTTATAACAGGTATCTTATCAGCAGGTACAGGCTTCCCTCTTATATAGGGTGGGAGCTCCTCCCCTTGAACGGCTTTCCTGAAGAGCTCTGGAGCTACTAGCTCCCCCTCCCCCTCAACTAGGGTATCTATCCCCAACCTCCTCTGAAGCCCACTATCGACTATCTCCCAAACCCCCTGGCCACCGACAACTACCTTTAGATTCCTACGGTACCTCCTAATAGCGGGATTTTCAAGAATCCTCATCGTAGCCCACGACATGTAGGATTGTAGCTTAGTGTTGATACCCATAAGCTTTAGTACAACCCTAAGTAGAGCTGTTCCATAGTTAATCCCTAGAGGATCTAGAATACCTATACCTACAACCCTCGTTTCAGAACCAACACCCTCCTCAAGCCTCCTAGGGTCAACTATAGCTACATCATCTCTAGAGAAACCACTCTCTAAAAGAGAAGCCTCAATCTTACACAACCCATACTGACTCGTAAGCATCCTACCATACCTACCGCTCTTAGTTGGAAAGACAAGGTACTCTAAAAACCTCGGAAACACATCCATAGGAAGCGCAGAAGCAAACCCAAGCTGCGTTCCGTGATAAGTAGAAACAAGACCTTCATCTCCCGTTAAAACAACCTTAAAACCTTTAAACACCGCAGTACCCCCACCTGCAGACACGCAAACCCTACCCCACATAAATACCTCAATAACTTTATTTAACGCCTAGTTACTCTTTTAAACTCTGTCAAAAATCAGACTCACTATTTTAATTATCTTTCAATTCTATCTTTTAGATTCAGTAGCTCTAGTAGCAGCTAAGACCGTAGGGTAACGCTAGGCTAGAGGGTAGCTACCTATACACACCCTAGAGAGGCTTAGTAGCAATGTGTGGGAGGAGAACCCTAGTAGTGTGGGCCCCCTCTACCTTCTAAGGTGGTTAGTACACTGGTAGTCTCAACTAAGCATGCGGAGCCTCAACTAAGACCCTCAGGAAGGTGTTTGGACTCGAAAATTTGTGGGTCTGAACTCCCCACGTAGTAGCAGCTCTAGATAACCTAATTTGAGGGGTCCCCCCACCTAATCTAGGCTGAGGAGAGGACTAATGTCTCGGAATTTTAGAGGGACTAAATAAAATAGCTGGGAAGTAGGCCCATAACCACTAAAACGAGCTCTTCACGTACTAGAGTCGTAGGCCTCTAGGGCTCTTAAACCTCTCCTCCAGGTATACGTTTCCTCTCTCATGGTAGCCGAGAGCCTCCCAGTACCCGTCAACATATCTGTCTGTGAAGACTATCTGGGTGACCCACTTAACTCCCTTCCATCCGTAGAGATGGGGTATGACCACCCTAGCCGGGAAGCCCTGCTCTATGGAGAGGGGTTTATCACCGACCTTAAGTGCCAGCAGAGCCTCGTCAGAGATGAAGTCCTCGAGTGGTACGATCGATGAATACCCATCAAGCCCTGTAGAGACCACCCACTTCACACTACTAAGAGGTCTAGCCATCTCAGCAATCAACCTCAGCCTAACACCCTCCCACCTAACATTCGCGACAGACCACCCAGTTACACAGTGAAAGTCCCGAACCACCACGGTCTTCGGTAACCTGTCTATATCCTCCAGGGACAGCTCGAGAGGGTTCTCTACGAGGCCTCCCACCCTCAACCTCCACGTTCTCGGATCGACCTTAGGAGTTCCGAGGATCCTGTATATTATAAAGTGACTTATGTAGAACTGCCCGGGGGGAGCCCCGCAAGTTGGGGGATTAGCCAGAAGCTCAGGCTCGGGCAACTCCTTAGGGAGAGCTCTGACTAGCTTAACCTCGCAAGACTTATCGAAAGTACATACTACCTCCTCCAGAACAGAGCCCCTGAGGACAGCTCTACATGAGCAGAGGAACCTGCCCTCAGTAAGTACATGGTACTTGTAGAGTAGGTAGTTAGTCCCTATAGCCTCGTTCTCCGTGAACTCTATGCTCAACCCAGCAACATCTAGGTAGCTCCCTAAGATCTCCCTGAGAACCTCCTTAACATCTGAGATCGGGTCAGTTACGTGGATACCTACATCAACACAGCCGAAGACAGTGCCTATACCCTTCGGCTCTAGCGGGGGTGATGTCCCCATATAGCACCTCAACATCACAACACCTCCAAGGTAATTCCATACCTGTAAGTAATAAAGATGTCAAAGCATTATGATGGTATCTTCATTGAAGGGTCAGTAAGGATCTATAAGAATCAACGAAAGGAGCCTGGTTAGCAAAACTATGAGAATACTCTGAAATCAGGATATCAAAAACAGAGAATAAGCACCTTAAAACTCCGGATTCCCTTACTTAGCTGTATTAGTGAAAATACCCTTGAGTTTCGTGCTAAGAGCCTCTACTTTCAATAATGTTTAGAGTACCTTATAGAGAGAAAGACTTAGACATGTAACGCCCCCATCGCATTTCTGAAACTCAGACACATCTACCTTTACCACCTCATACCCAGCCTTCCTTAGAACATCCTCTGTTTTTCGATATCCCTTGGGGATTAGAACCCTCCTATCTCCTAGGTAGAGCATGTTCGCAGCGTACGCCTCCTCATACGGGATTTCCAGGATCTCAAAACCTCTGAAGACTTCAGGGGTTACTAGCTCCGGGACCAGGGCTAAGGTCTTATTACCGATGTAGTTAACAGCTGAGAGTAGGTGGAAGACCCTATCTACACGAACGGGGTATACCTTAACGTCGTTGAATACCTTAGTAAGCCTATCTACACCACCTAAGCTAGTTCTACTAGTAACACCTACGTAAACGTAGCCTACATCAGTAACTAGAACATCACCTCCCTCCAGAGTACCGGGCTCCTCCACGAAGAATACGTTAAAGCCTTCCCTAGCTAACCTCTCTGCAACGCTCAGCTCCTCACCTCTTCTACTTTCCACACCGAATCTCGAGATTACAGCTCTACGAGACCTTAACCCGACAACAGCAGTATCTTGAATAAATACAGCATCCGGAAACCCCTCTAGAGGTTCTAGCTCTACTACCTCTACACCCTCATCTCTAAGAACTCTAACGTACTCCCTATGCTGCTCTAAGGCCTTCTCAAAGTTCACAGTATGCCTTAGAGGATGTGTAGAGACACACCTAACTATATCTACTGTAGGAGGTCTAACTAAGACCTTATCGAATAGTCTATCACTCACTGAGTTTCCCCAGTACTACTCAAGTATGTAGTTAGGTACAACTGGAGGTAGTTTCTGCCTTCTAGAGCTTATTAGGTTAAGTACTCTACGGGCTACCACTAAGAGTACTATACCTGCGGGTAGTAGTATAAACCACTGAGTTAAGTTTAGCGCAAATAGAGCATAGAGGATAATACCTATTAAACCAGCTGTAAGTGCGTAAGGTAGCTGTGTTATAACGTGGTCTATGTGATCGCTAGCTGAGAACATTGAGGACATTATTGTTGTATCACTAATTGGTGAGCAGTGGTCTCCGAATATACCTCCCCCGAATACGGCCCCAATAGATGCGAAGACTGTGAGGTAGGCTATCTCTAAGTTATTCGGGTAGTGTAGTAGTGATATACGCCAAGCCATCGGGACAGCTATGGGCATCATAACTCCGAATGTACCCCAGCTGGTTCCAGTATTGAACGATATGAACATGGAGACGGCATATATGATTAGTGGGACCAGCAGGGGTGTTAAGCCGGCAACTATAGCACCATGTATTACGTAATCTGCTGTCCCCACAGCGTCTGTAGCTGACTTAATAGTCCATGCGTGAAGTAGTATTGTGTTAGGGAGAACCATTAGGTACATTCCCCGCATGGTCTGCTTCATAACCTCTCGGAAGGTCATTATCTTACCTAGCAGGATCCAGGCGAAGGCAACGAAGTACGCTGCCATACCGCCCCAGAAGAGGGCTTTAGCTGTGTCAGCATTCATTAATGCCTCCCCGAATGGTGTCTCCCAGAATCTAGTTAACTCAGCAGCACCTGTAGCCCAGAGTCCTATAAGCATTACAACAACTAGAACAAGCATCGTAGTTAAGAAGAGCCATCCGGAGGCTTGCTTCTTACCTGTCGGCTCGGCCCCGAGGACCTCCTCAGTAGGTAGTAGCGGTGTAGCATCATCCCTCAAGACCTTACCCTCCCTTACAGCCCTATGCTCAGCCCTCAACATGGGTCCGTAGTGTCTCCTAGTCCAAACAACTATGAGAAGCAGTAGGATAGCGAGTATGGAGTAGAAGTGGTAGGGTACGGCATTCAACCACATTACGTAAGCACCGAGCTCTGGTGCTGAAGGTATTAAGCCGGCAGCTACTTGCTCAGATAGGGACTCTATGGAATCCCTTATGAGGCTGACCTCATAGCCTATCCAGGACGATATTAAGGCTATACCCGCTACCGGGGCTGCCGTACTATCAACTATGTAGCTCAGTAGCTCTCTACTAACCCTTAACCTATCTGACACAGGCCTCATACTCGTACCTACTATGACGGTGTTACCGTAATCGTCGAAGAAGACTGCTAGGCCTAGTGCTGCGGATGCTAAGCTAGCCCCTCTAGCAGTCCTTATCCTCCTCGTTATAGCTCTCGCAGCGGAGTGAACTGCTCCTGAAGTGTATAGAAGCCCCATGAACGCACCTAACACGAAGTCGTAGAGTAATATCGTCGCATTCCAAGAATCCGTTGCGTTCTCTATGTATCAATCAATAACTTGGACAGTTGCTTGAAGAGGGTTGTAGCCAACAACCATTAGGGCACCAACCCAGATACCTGCGAAGAGAGCTGGAACAACTTCCCCAGTCACCATACACAGTACTATAGCTAGTATGGGAGGTAGTAGCGGAAAGTAACGTATGGAAACCTCTTCTCCTTCGGCATGAACTCAGCATTCGGTGGGACGAGAGCAACTAAAGCTAAGGCTATTATAACGACTATCACCACTAACTTCACATACTTCTTATTCAATTACATACACCACCGAGATTCTACATGTAAGGTTTAAAAATCTTCTACTATCTCCCATATCTCAGCTTCTAAGTTCTCAAATGCTAGTACCGGAAAACTTGAAATTTATGTGAGCATAGAGTACTCAACATAATTTAAATTCTTAGTAAGAAAGCAGTGTCCAGACCTACCTAGAACATCACGTATGTCGAGACCTAAACATAAGTGAGGAGTATTCAACGTAAATCTCGATGAAGCTGTGGAGATGTGTTGTGGGCTGTAGCTAGGAAATAGTTGAGACGCCCTTAAGAGTTTCCGTGTATATGTTTTCGGGGACAGTATGCGGGCAGCTATTGTGCGTGAAATTTCTGAGATCAAGGTTGAGGGGTTACCTAGGAGGTACCCGCACCTACCTTGGCGGGAGGAACCTCTGGAGCTCGTTGATATGCCTATCCCCGAACCAGCTAGTGGGCAGGTGCTTATTGAGGTTCTAGCATGTGGGGTTTGCTATACTGATGTAGACATAGTTGAAGGTAGGGTGAGATGTAAACTACCTGTAATTCCGGGACACCAGATCGTCGGTAGGGTAGTTACCTCAGGTTCCGGGAAATTACAGAGGTTTTCTGAGGGGGACTTAGTAGGTGTGGCTTGGATCGGGAAAACGTGTGGTAGGTGCCGCTTCTGTGTTACCGGGATGGAGAACCTGTGCGACGAGTTCCAGGCAACTGGCTGCGATATTAACGGTGGCTACACGGAGTACACCGTAGCATACTCAGACTTCGTCTACAGGATACCTAAGAACGTTGACCCGGTTCACGCGGCCCCCCTCCTATGTGCTGGTGCTGTAGGGTATAGAGCACTTAAACTTACGGACCTGAGGAACGGTATGAGGTTAGGGCTCTTCGGATTCGGAGCTAGCGCCCACATAATCCTCCAGGTAGTTAGGAAGATCTACGAGGACGTCGAGGTCTACGTCTTCAGTAGGAGTGAGGAACATAGAGAACTAGCCCGAGCTCTAGGAGCTGACTGGACCGGACATCCGAACGATGACCCACCGCGGAGGTTGGATAGAGCCATAGACTTCACACCCGTCGGTGAGGTCACAGCCCGAGCTCTGGAGCTTCTAGATAGGGGAGGGATCCTCGTAATGAACGTCATCAGGAAGCAGACTCCTATCAACCTCGACTACGAGAAGCACCTGTGGAGTGAGAGAGTAGTGAGGAGCGTTGCTAACGTCACGAGGAGGGACGTTGAGGAGTTACTCAGCGTGGCGGGGAGGTACAACATTGAAACACATGTCCAGACCTACAGCCTAGAGGAAGCAAATAAAGCACTTAGAGATCTGAAAGCAGCCCGCATCCGGGGATCAGCTGTCCTGAGGATATCCTGAATACTTCCTAAGTTACCTCAAACCTCGGAAACAGCTAGAATGTGGTGCATCCGTTAAGTACTTGTAGATTTAGTAGTTAGAATGTGGTGTGTATGGTAGTACCTCCTCAGCACCTAGCCTACCTAGGCTACAGCCCCAACTCACTTGACTGTGCCGGACTGAAGCTCACGTTATGTGAGGTTCTCACACCTGCAGGGCCCGGGGAGGTTCTGCTGGGAGGTAAGAACGTACCCGACTACGAGAAGATACCGCCAGCTGACGGCAGGATCTACCGCCTGGTAGAGGGGGCCTACATTGTTAGATACTGCGAGTATGTGAAGATCCCTGAGGACTCGATGGCTATAGCCCTCCCCAGATCTACGTTAATTAGGTCAGGAGCTACTCTATTCTCAGCTGTGTGGGATCCTGGATACGAGGGGAGGGGATTCGGGCTACTCCTAGTCCTAAACAAGTACGGAATTAGCTTGGAGGCTGGTGCTCAGATAGCTCAGCTTGTCTACATAAAACTAGCTGAGAAAACATTACTGCCTTACCGAGGGACATACTACCTGGAAAAATAGAGAGTAGTTCAGCACGTCTTTGATCATCTATATACCTCGCTCACTATCTTGAGGACCTTATCTATGACCTCGCTGGGGGTCCTACCGAAGACTCTGATCATCGGCTCCTTCCCGATATCCCCGGTATCAGCTAGTAAGTCAGGGACTCTCCCAACTTGCTCTACAGCCTTCCTCAAGATCCAGGGCAGGGAAGAGCCCTCAACCCTCTTCACCTCCTCAGGTTCCTCCCGCCTATCAACTACAGCTACACACATCCCGAGCTTCCCAGCTACTCTCAGAAGATCCTCGGAGTAGCGGATATTCATTGCGGACCTGATCGTAGGGTCCACCTTCATGGCCTCCAGGACGAGCCTAGCTATATGTTGTGAGGCTCCTGGCTGTGGATACCCGAACACCTTAACCGTATCGAAATACCTTACAATCCTACCTGGAACACCCACGACGTCGGCAACGCTCTTAGCTAGGTGTCGCGGTATTGCGTACACTAGGTTCGACTGGACCTCGGGAATTACCTTAGCTAATAACCTGGAGACAGGTTCGGACTCTACCCTCCCTAGCGCTGAGGCTAGAGCCTTCTGAGCTCTGTAGAGCTCGGCATCGAGCTCTAAGTAAGCTGTGGGATTAACCGGGCACGAACCCTTACCAATCTTATATGCCCTAGATATTGCTATGGTTATGAACTTCTTAGCCTCAACCACGGAGTCAAGTATTGGTAGGCCCTTAGCTAGGTTAGCAGCTATAGCGGCTGAGAAGGAGCATCCAGTACCGTGGGTACATCCCTCCACAACCTCACTTTCAAGTCTCTTGACGGTGTCGTTTATGTACAGTACGTCGACGACCTTATTGCCCGTAGGTAGGTGGCCTCCCTTAACGACCACTGCCTCCACACCCAGATCGCGAGCTATTATCTTAGCGGCTGCCTCAGCGTCCTCCAGCTTCTCTATCTTCATACCCGAAAGTATCTCAGCCTCGTACTTGTTGGGTGTAACGACCTTCGCTACCGGGATGAGCTCCCTCTTTAAAGTGTCGATAGCTTCATCAGCTAGGAGCTTCGCACCACTCTTAGCCACCATTACCGGGTCTACTACTAGCGGAAACCCGTAGCTTTTGACGATCTTCGCGACAGATCTGACTATAGGGGAAGAACTCAGCATACCGGTCTTAGCAGCATCTATGCCCATATCCTCCCACACGGCCCTGACCTGAAGCTCTACGAACTCTGGCGGTACCTCGTGTACCCCTATCACCGAGTAAGTATTCTGTGCTGTTAGTGCTGTCACAGCTAGAGTTCCGTGAACTCCTAGAGCCGCGAAAGTCTTTAGGTCAGCAGCTATACCTGCCCCACCACCTGAGTCTACTCCAGCAATTGTCATAGCTACGGGAACCTCCCACTTCCTCACGACATACCCCGAGAAGATAAGGTAACGTTAAGTTAAAGAATATTGTGGCTGATGTACGTACATCAACTCCACAGCTAGCTCTACCTGAATGGGTGCAGTCATCTACTTCATTAACTCTATTAAAGTAATCTTTGCGATATATGGTGGTGCTAGAATGAGCACCGTCGAGGAGTTCATAGCTTTCCTGAGGAGCCTGTCAGATAAGTGGTCGCACCGGTATGAGGAGGACAGGGTCTTCGAGTCAGACCCTGCTGACAGTGTCCCGAAGTACTTCGTGACAGCTGCTTACATGTATCCAAGTGGGCCGATACATGTAGGTCACGGTAGGACATATCTGGTAGCTGATGTAGTAGCCAGGTTCAAGCGCTTACTCGGCTACAACGTACTTTTCCCCATGGGGTTCCACTACACGGGAACACCTGTTCTGGTTAGGGTCGAGGCTATAGTTGAGAATAACACCAAGGAGATAGAGTCCATGTCGAGGGCTTTCAACGTGGATGTCGATACCTTGAGGAGTTTGAGGGACCCTGTATCGTTCGCTAGATTCTTTCACGAGCTCTCCAAGGAAGTGATGAAGAGGTACGGACTCAGCATCGACTGGAGGAGGGAGTTCACCACCATAGACCCGGAGTACAGGGACTTCATAAGGTGGCAGTTCTATAAACTACTTAAGCTCGGGCTACTGATTAAAGGAACGCACCCGGTAGGTTGGTGTCCTAGACATAACATGCCGGTCAGCATGCACGATACTGAGGGTGATGTAGAGCCTGAGATAGGTGAGTTAACACTAATAAAGTTCCGGGATAGTGAGGGCATCATATACCCCGTAGCTACCTTAAGGCCGGAAACAGTCCTCGGAGTTACTAACGTCTGGGTGAACCCGGATGTAAGGTACTGCCTCACGGAAGTAGATGGGGAGACGTGGCTTATCTCATGTAGTGCTGTCCATAAGTTGAGGTACCAGCTGAAGAAGGTTGAAGTCTTGAAGGAGGTGGAAGGTGCTACCTTAGTCGGCAAGACCCTGCAGAACCCGGTAACCGGAGATGAGGTCAGAGTGCTACCAGCCCCATTCGTGAGCCAGAAATTCGGTACGGGTGTCGTTATGTCCGTACCGGCACACGCCCCATACGACTTCGCCGCTCTCAGAGATTACGTTAATACAGTACTGCAGGGTTCGTGGCCTGACGAGTTACGGCCGCGGCCGCTGATAAGGGTTCAAGGTTACGGTGATATCCCAGCTAAGGACGTTGTTGAGGCTCTCGGGGTGTCGAGCCAGAAAGACGTGGAGAAGCTTGAGGAGGCTACTAGGAGGGTCTACAGGGACGAGTTCGAGCGTGGTGTTATGCGTGATGACGTAACTACGTACGTTAAGATCGCTAGGAGGGACGTCATCGACTTCCTCAGGGACAACGTAGCTGGAAAGCCTGTACGTGAAGCTAGGGAGAACGTGAAGAAGTTGCTAACAGCTCTCGGATCTTTTGACCGAATGTATGAGGTGCTTAACGCCCCGGTTTACTGCCGTTGCGGTACTGAGATCGTTGTTAAGATACTTGAGAATCAGTGGTTCATAGACTACGGGAACGAGTCGTGGAAGAGGTTAGCTAGGGAAGCTCTTGCCGGGATGCGTATAGTACCGGAAGAATCTAGGAAGGGTATTGAGGCCACCATAGACTGGCTGAAGGAGAGGGCGTGTGCCAGGACGAGGGGCTTGGGAACCGAGCTACCGTGGGAGCCTGGGTGGGTTATTGAGTCGTTAAGCGATTCAACGATATACATGGCGTTCTACACAGTGATTCACAGGATTAGATCCCTCGGGATAAGCCCTGAAAGGTTAGGTGAGTACTTCTGGGACTACGTGTTTCTGGGTGTGGGGAACCCCGCGGAGGTTGCTGCGAAAGCTGGGATCAGTGTTAGTGACTTGGAGTCGATAAGGAGGGAGTTCACCTACTGGTACCCGCTGGATTCCAGGCACAGCGGTAAGGACCTCATACCTAACCACCTAACCTTCTTCATATTTAACCATGCCGCGATATTCCCTAAGGAGCTGTGGCCTAGGCAGATAGTAGTAAACGGTTGGGTGCTTGTTGAAGGAGCTAAGATGTCTAAGTCGAAGGGTAACGTCAAGCTACTAGGTAACCTGATTAACGCATACTCACCTGACGCGCTACGCTTAGGGATAGCTCTAAGTGCCGAGGTCGAGCAGGACTTAGACCTCAGTGAGGACATAATACTGTCCGCGGCAAGACAGTTAATGAGGATCTACAACACGATTCGAGAGCTCTCTGAGAGGGTACGCGCTATCGACGGGAGACCGCAGGACAGGTGGTTGAGGGGTGTCCTGCGGCAGCACGTATCCAGCTACATCGAGGAACTCGAGAACGTGAGGTTAAGGTCTGCCGCGATTAGGGTTTACATGAAGATGCTTGAGGATTTGGAGACGTACCTGAAGTGGGCTGGCGAGCCTGGAGTAGCTGTTAAGGAGTATCTAACTACTTGGGTGAAGCTCATGTCCCCATTCACACCGTTCATAGCTGAGGAGCTTTGGAGCACGCTCGGAGGGCAGGGCTACGTCGCGAAGGCAACAATAGATAAGGAGATCGCGACTAGGGATCCGATATTCGAAGTAGAGCGGAGATATGTAGATCTCGTAGTGGAGGACATAAGGTCTGTTCTAGAGGTAGTGAAGGGAGACTCAGCAGTACTCTACGTCTCGGATAGGAGCTCCTCACACATAGTTAGAACTGTGGCTGAGATGATGATGCAGGGACATGAGATGAACTCCATACTTCGGAAAGTATCCAAGGACATGGCTAGACTAGGCATAAAACAGGTTGACAGAGCCTTGAGATCCATCCATGAAGCTGTAAACTATATAGGCCCTGAGAACATATTGAGGTACTACGAAGAGAAGGGGGAGTTCGACGAGTTCGAGGTAATTAATAGATACGGAGGGCTGATAGCTTCTAAGCTAGGATTAAAGAACATCACCGTATACATGGCTTCAGACCCTAACGCCCCTGACATCGCTGGCAGGAAGCAGAGAGCATTACCGTTGAGGCCTGGAATATATGTAGGATCTAACACCACATAGCCCTCACCACACACCAATAATACTTCCCCACTCAAGCTTCGCTGGGACGGTACCAGATTTAAGTTAGTCGGTAATTAGCGTAGAGCTGAGCTCGTAAGTCATGGAATAAAGATAATATTCTTCGGCTACCTAAAGATCCGTGGGTGGCTTGCTTGCCCCGTGTTCGGGATGTGCTCGACGTACCTTACTGGAACGTGAGGACTGGTCCGAGGAACTCCATATCCGATGTTCCCGGAGTTCTAGTGGGTCATGTCACCCTCATTGAGGGTTCAGGGCCTTTAATACCTGGGAGGGGGCCTGTAAGGACTGGTGTAACGGTAGTTCTCCCACATAGCGGGAATATCTACAGAGAGAAAGTTATTGCTGCTGCTCACGTCATTAACGGCTTCACTAAGGCTGTCGGGCTGGTTCAGGTCGAGGAGCTCGGGCTGATTGAGACTCCCATAGCCCTAACTAACACCCTGAACGTGGGGATAGTTGCTGACGGGTTAATCGAGTACTCCATTAGGCAAAGCCCTGAGATCGGGATCTCAGCCCCAACCGTTAATCCGGTAGTCCTTGAATGTAATGATGGTTATCTAAACGATATACAGGGTAGGCACGTTAAGCAGTACCACGTCCTCAAAGCGGTAGAGGAGGCTAGTGAGAGCTTTAGTGAGGGGTCTGTCGGGGCTGGGACCGGTACCATAGCTTTCGGCTTTAAGGGAGGTATCGGCACCTCATCTAGAGAGGTCACAACGTCCTTCGGGACCTACGTGGTTGGGGTGCTAGTGCAGACTAACTTCGGCAGGACGGAGGACCTTGTAATTGCGGGGGTTCCGGTCGGGAAGTACCTTACCGGGGTTCAGAGATCGGGATCTTCAGGCTCCGTGAATGTTGTGGTAGCTACGAACGCCCCGCTAACACCTAGACAATTAAAGAGGCTAGCTAGGAGGGCTCAGTCAGGACTAGCTAGGGTAGGTGGCTACGTATACCACGGTAGCGGGGAGGTCGTTCTGGCCTTCACGACAGCGTTCAGGGTTAGGACCGGGGTTAGGGAGCTGGTTAACCTGGAGGTCCTACCCGATGAGGAGCTGAACAGCCTCTTCAAGGGGGTAGTGGAGGCTACTGAGGAGGCAGTACTGAACTCCATGTTTAACTCCACCACTATGGATGGGAGGGATGGTCGGGTAGTTCCTGGGATACCGGTCGAGAAGATTGCTGAGTTAGTTAGGGGTTTCTGGGGCTATCATAGCAGTAAAAACTCATTAAAATCCTCGAAACCGTAGGAAACATGATGAGGATACTGGCAATATCGGATTCGCATGTACCTACTAGAGCTACCTGGATACCTAAACCTATAGAGGAGTTTATGTTGAGTGGGAAGTTCGATATCGTCGTTCACGCAGGTGACGTCACGGATGTAGAGCTGGTGAACTTCATTAAGGAGAATACCGGGGCATACGTCTACGTAGTGAGGGGGAATATGGACACAGCTAAATTCCCTAGATACATCAAGGTGGTAGCTGAGGAAGTGTTACTAGGTGCTGTACATGGAGATGGTATATACCCGCGAGGAAACATAACGGCCCTAACCAAGATAGCGGCCAAGATGGGGGTTAGACTACTCATATCTGGACATACCCACACACCATTCATAGTCTACGACAAGATCGGAATTCTACACGTAAACCCAGGAAGCGTTACAGGGGTTGTAGGTGGAGGTGGCGGAAACGGCATACCCTCACTGGTAGTCCTCCAGGTAGAGTCTAAGAACGTTACTGTATCACTATACGAACTAGTAGGGAAAGAACTTGTGAGGAGGAGTCTAAACAACTTCTTCATACCGTAAATAACTAAGTAATTGATGTACCGCCACGAGGATGAGAGAAGATTAAGACCTCTTCATAGCTAATTATTGAGGATTAAATCCGTAGATCCAGGTCTGTGTCTTGCTAATAACGTAGGGTTACATCCAGTGCTATACTCTTAGGATCTTATTCTGTCAGGTCAGATACCTGCGAGCTCGCGGTAGGGTACTGTCAGTAGGTGATGAGGAAGTTCTTAGGTCGGTAAACATATATTAAGCCGGTGGTCATCTACAGATAAATAACCTGTCATTAGCATCATCTTATTGTTCTTATATTTCAATCCTTGACTCCCTAGGTGGAGTAGCATAATGAGTGATGCTATCTTAGCTATCGGGCTAGCGCTCTCAGCGTGTGTAGCGTGGTCTATTGGAGCTAACGATATGGCTAACTCAACTAGTATAGCAGTAGGTTCCGGAGTCTTGAAGATCAGGAAAGCTATGTTGCTATTCTCGGTGATGCTGACCTTGGGAGCTTTACTTCAGGGGTATATGGTTATGAAGACCTTGGGGCATGGTGTTGTGGAGAACGTGGACCTAGCATGTGCTGTCTCATCATCCCTAGCGGCATTCACCTGGGTTACTCTCGCAACACTTCTCGGGCTACCGATCTCCACAACACACTCCATAACAAGTGCTGTAGTTGGTGTTGGATTAGCTAGGGCTGCGTTAGTGGGGTACGGGAGGGTGAACCTAGGAGTCTTCGGGACTATAGTTTTAAGTTGGGTTGTGTCCCCCCTAGCTGCTATGGGACTCGCTGTCCCCGTGTACTTCCTCCTAGAAAAAGTCCTCGGTAAACACTCAGGTGCTCAGGATAGGGTAGTCAGGCTCGTAGTAATAGCTTTCTCAGCTTTCTCAGCATACTCCTTCGGTGCTAACGATGTCGCAAATGCTTCAGGTGTTTACGTAACGACCGTGTCCCGCTACTTTGGCACTCCCGATGTAGATACCATGAGGCTCCTCGCACTATTCTCATCTATATTCATAACCCTGGGAGGTATAACCATGGGTAAGAAGGTCCTTGCTACACTAGCCTATAGAATTACTAGGCTAGACATACTGACGGCTGTAGCCGCCGGCTTTGCTAACTCGTTCACTGTCTGGATCTTCACCACGATTCCTTACCTACTGCTAGGCTACGGACTACCGATATCAACAACATACGCAGCAGCTGGATCGATCATCGGGGCGGCAGTAGCTAGGAGTAGGGGGCTTCGAGGCATTAGCCTACGTTCAGTTCTCATAGTTATCTCCGCGTGGATGTTTACCCTACCTATCACAGCATCGATGGGGGCAGCCTTCTACTACCTTATATACTCCTTAACACCTTCACTTTTAGGTGCCTAAGTATGTCCACATGGACCTGGATTTCCGGAGCTAGGAAAAGGGAGTTGTTCGGACTATACCTTAAGCACGTGAGGGAGGTGGAGAGGGTTATCGAGAAAGCTAGGGATGTGATAGGTGAGCTAGTGAGAGGGAGTGAGGAGACAGTGGCAATTCTCTGGAACGATGTTTTCGAGTCTGAGAGGAGGGCTGACGAAATTAAGAGGAAGATCCTGCACGAGCTGGCAAGCGAGGTTTTCCACCCGATAGATAGAGAGGAAATAGTTAGGCTAGTCCTCACAACAGATGATGTAGCTGCTTACGCTAAGGCCTGGAGCCGTAGGGCCGTGCTCTACCTACCTGAGAGGCTCCCAAAGGATATAGGTGACACACTCTACATGATGGCCTCCAAGGTACTCGAAGCAGTCAAGTTATTAGGGCAGGCCGCTGAGCTCATGCCGAGTAAACCTAGGGAAGTCCTCGAGATAGCTAATAAGGTTGAGTCGATAGAGGAGGAGATCGATGACATACGTCATGAAGTCTTCAAAAACATACTCAAGTTCTGTGAGACCAGCAAGGTTTCTGAGTGTTTACTGCTGAAGGAGATAATGGACTCCGTAGAGAACGCATCGGATCGTTGTGAGGACGTCGCGGACGTACTGAGAGGTATAGCTCTACTCTCGATATAGATACTCGATATAGATATATACTTAACATCAAATATCTCAGCCTGTTATTGATCTGTTGATACCTTTAAATAGCTTTAAATAGCTCCCGATATCTGAGACCCCGTTACCTCACGTATCAATAACCCCTGCGGGGCGATCCCTGAGGGAGGATCCCTACGAGACTTTCGAGAACAACATAGCGGAGCTTCATACTGGTACATGAAATCAGTCGGACTACACTAACTAAGATGGGTGGGGAAAGTATGCTGATATACAGGTATTGAACTGATCTGAACCCCTATTACCTGGTGGAAGGATTTAATGGTAAGGACCGCGTGAAGACGTGCCCGGAAAACTCGAACGTTATCTTAACCCCCGTAGCTGGAGGGCTAGGGTTATCCAAGACTACCTCAATGTTTCCTCCAGGCATTAGATAGCTCAGCCCAGCCCTACCCACCGTGGAGGTACCTCTAAGCAGTCTCACATCGACATTACTTACCTTATAACTACCTGGGTTAGCTAGTAACAGCCTGATCTTGCCGTTAGCTACGGAGATCTCCCGCACTAGCACATCTGGAGCTATACCTACATACTTGTTTACAACGATTGCGTATATGTCTAGCGGACCCCGTAGTTGAATTGTGTCACTAGTTACCACATCCGAAAACTCGAAGGATCCTCTTACCTCCCTAGTAGCACTTCCAAGAGTTATTATACCTCCCCTGCCCTGACCTACGATACTGATGACTGAGAAGCCGTCCCCGCTTACCGTTAATCTATGTTCTCCCTCAACATTTGAAATCCCGAGGTATATGCTCACATCACTCCCGAACTCCTCTGGAATTAGGAGTGTTAGGCCGGCTACCTCCACGTGGGTGTCGGGAGCATGGCACTTAATGACTAGATCTATACTTGTCGAGCCCTTCGTTACCGGCGTGATATCGGCTACGTAGGCGTAGTAGTAATCACTTTGGGTCCTTACTACGTGTTGCGGTTTAAAGACTCTCGATACTTTAACATCGTTGACGTAGACTCTCCAGCTCACGTCCTCGATCCTTGACCGACCCCTCAGGACTACGAAGAGTAAGGAGCTCTCAGGAGCTCTACTTAGAGACGTTACGTACCTTGCTGGATTATCAAACGATAAACATACGTGGGGGTATTGAGGGGTCGCTACTAGCTGAGCATAGCCGCTGTAGCTCTTACTTAGGTAGACCTCAAGACCTGGTAGCAATACTTACACCAGAACACTGTAAATCTAAGCATAAATAAGCTGAGAATGACGCTCTGATTTCCTATCCTGAGGGGGACGCCCTGGTAGGCATCACTAATTCCCTGGAAGTACGTACTATTTTAGCTGTTTGAAATATAGCGGTGGTGGACGCGGAAGTGGCCACTAAAGCTGGAAGTGATATCTCCGATGAGGAGCTACGTGAGGTAGCTAGGATTGAGGGGATTGATTACGAGTATCTGCGGAGAGGTATAGCTACGGGTAGGATCGTAGTGGCCAGGAATAGTAGGAGGCATCGGGTAAAGCTCGTAGCTATCGGGGAGGGACTTAGAACAAAGGTGAACGTAAACGTCGGAACCAGCGGGACTGTAGTTAATCCAGAACTTGAGGTCGAGAAGGTCAGGGTAGCAGTTAAGTACGGTACGGACACCATAATGGATCTGAGCACTGGTGGGAACCTCGACGAGGTTAGACGTAGGTTGATGGATGTCTCTGAGGGAACTCCCTTCGGTACTGTCCCAACCTACCAGGCCTGGATTGAGGGTGTAGCTAAGTTCGGTGGGACGAATATACCGTCCGACTGGTTCATACAGGTAGTTGAGAGGCACTTAAGGGATGGAGTAGACTTCATGACCATCCATGCCGGGATCACCCGCGAGCTAGCCGTGAAAGCTTTGAGGAGTGAGAGGATAGCTCCTATCGTGAGTAGGGGAGGTAGCATGCTAGCTGTATGGATGATTGAGAACAACGACGAGAATCCTTACCTGAAACACTGGGATTACCTACTAGAGCTTTTCAGGGAGTACGGCGCGGTCATAAGCCTCGGCGACGCGTTACGGCCTGGTGCTACAGCAGATGCTCACGACGATCTCCAGATCGGGGAGTTAGTGAATAACTCTAGGCTGGCTAGAGATGCTGTAGCTAAGGGTGTTCAAGTAATGATCGAGGGTCCCGGCCATATGACCCTAGATAAGGTCGTAGCGGACGTTAAGCTGATGAAGTCTCTGAGTGGTGGAGTACCTTACTACGTACTTGGACCTCTCGTGACGGACATAGCTTTAGGGTATGATCACATAGCAGCTGCTATAGGGGCGGCCATCGCCGCAGCTGCTGGGGCAGACATAATATGCTATCTAACACCTTCAGAGCACCTAGGACTACCAAGCGTTGAGCAGGTTAAGGAGGGGCTTATAGCTGCTAAGATAGCTGCTCACGCTGGAGACCTAGTAAAGCTCGGTAAGAGGGCTGCCCGTGAGGATGTTGAGGTAAGTATTAGGAGGGCCATGCTAGACTGGGACTACCAGATCTCCAGGTCTTACGACCCGGAGAGAGCTCTGAGAATCAGAACTCAGTTCCAGCAGAGCATCTCGTCATGTACTATGTGCGGGCAGTTCTGTGTGTTTCTGTTACTACCTCGCTACATGAAGGATAGGAAGCCTGAGGTGGATAAGCTACTTAACAGGTACGGGGAGGGCTGTGAGCTGAGGTGGTAAGATGGGCTGTGGTGAGTGTCCGTGGTTGTGGAGTACTTGGGTTAAGACACCTGTCCTGAGGAACTCGGATCTACTCATAGTTTCTGCCTGCCTACCGCTAATCAATGGCGGGTTGTTTGAGGAGTTAGCGAAGGATAAGGTAGTACTATTTGCTTGCCCTGAGAGGGAGAGCCCCACACACTACGGTAAGATAGCGAGTATCATCAGGTCCTCCAAACCCAGGAAGATAACGGTCGTTACCGTGGATGGGAGCCCCCACTGCTTCACACTACACGCAAGTGCTAACGAAGCTGAGTACATTCTAGGTGAGAGGATCAACAAGGAGCACTACGTAGTGGTGAACGGCAAGGAGCTTGTCAGGATATCACCAGACGCTGTGAGAGTTGCGAGGTACCTTAGCTTAGTTAACGAGATCCTGGAGAAGCACCCGGAGTTCATTAAGAAGCTGGAGAATCTGAGTGAGGAGTACAGGAGGTATCTAGGCCTTAGCAGGGAAGGTGGATCTACCAATCAGGAGTGAGCCATCGCAACTAAATCCCTTACTACTTAGCTCCGGGAAACCCTCCCTGCACGTGTGGAAAGCCAGCCCCGCGGCTATGGCAGCCTCCCTCACTATTTTCATATATTCGAGGCGCTTCTTCTTATCCATATAGAGATAGCCACCAATACGCTCCCCCTCCCTGTAGATATCCCTCAACTCACTAGCTACTTGAGGGAAGGCCTTGGAAAGCCTGTGCAGGCTATCCAGCCTCGCCTTATACGTCGAGCCAGTAATCTGAGCAGCACCAGCTTTAGATGCCTCTATAACCAGCTTGTAGATATCTCCAGCGTCATCGTTAACTAGGGGTACTACAGGGTCCAACCTCACAAGAACTGGTATGCCTGCCTGAGACAGCTTCCTAACTGCCTTAAGTCTCTCCGCTGGAGGTGGGGCCCCGGGCTCCATCACCGAAGCTATCTCCTGGTTTAAGGTCGTGATCGTCATAGCTACTGCTACCCTACCCCTATACCTGGTGAGGATATCTAGGTCCCTAACGACAAGGCTACTCTTAGTGGTTATGAGGAGCTTATGCCCGCTAGCTAACACCTTAGTAATGACCTCCCTAGTAAGCTTGAGCTCCCCCTCAGGGGGTGTGTAGGGATCACTACTAGTAGATAACTCAATCACACTCCCAGGCGGGACCCTCCCCAAACCTCTTACGAAGACAATCTCAGAGAACTTCTTAGGTCTCGGGCTGTAGAAGTTTTTAATGTAGCTACTTGCGTAACAGTAAAGACACCCATGCCCGCAACCCGTATAGGGATGAACTACGTACTTGGATGGACATGTACATAGAGGGGACCTCCAAGGATCGAAAGGTTTTACTATTAACGACATTCTACCACCTCACTGGTCCTACTACGAGAAACACCTTCCTCACTATAGAGTTGACGGTTGTAGACGGTATTTAACGAGTATATGAAGTAGCTTCTTTGAGCTCTACTATTAGCAAACCTGCTGAAGACCTTAAAGACTTTAGCTCGTCCTCGAATCATCACTTAAATCCCCCAAAGATCTTATACGAAGCCCCGTGAGCAGGTATTACCAGGATTTTTAAGCACGTCATCGAGTAATCGGCTCGGAAGTGTTGGATTTAAAGTGGGGAGATCGTTAGGTGCACATAGAACAGCTCTGAGCTACTTAATATGCTTTTAATGGGTAGCTTAGTCAGTAGACTACCTACATCATATCTCGAGATGTGTACTGTAGATGATCTGTACTGTAGATCTTCACTGGCTGTATTGGCTAGAATAAAACAACTAATTGTTTTGAAGATTAAAAATAGAGTGTTTTGATTATCCGGCTCGATATCAGCTACTATTTTTCGATTACTGTGTACATGTAGATCTTTACTACCTTACCCTGCTCTATGTTGACTATTGCTAACGCCCTTCCGGTCCCACTCTTATTTAGCGTGACTATCGCCTCAACAGCCTTGAGGTTCACAGTCCCATCTGCTCCGACATATGCCTTGATCACAGGTCTTATGTTGGTGATATTGTAGCCCTCGGCAAGTAGTTTCGAGGTGTCCGCGTCGCTGGAGACTATTTTTACGACAAGCTCTTTAAACTCATCACTTACCTCCACCCGCGGTCCTATGTCTTTAGCTACCCCCCTCACAATGGCGTTCCTCCACATGATCCTTCTCCACATGTTCATGAACGGCCCTTCTACCTGGTCCGTACTCTTAGCCTCAACGTACGTAACTAATATACCGACAGATATAGCTACTACTGCTACAGCAAGTAGAGCTAGTGCTACGATAGTCTTTCTTTCCATTTATGCTCCCAAGATGTGAGGCAGTAAATTCGAATATACGTACCACTCTGAGACTCACGTAGATACTTGTGTGAGACTCTGATACTCAGGAATATGTGGTACTACAATCCTGTAGGATCGCTCCGAGCATAAAAAGAATAAAGTATATTAACCTTCCTCAATTAAATTAGAGTAGGTGTAATATTGAAAGCCGCTAAATCTCTTGCGGCAATCCTAGCTATATTATTAGTAATAGCAATAATCTCATCTGCTGCTTGGTTCTTGAAGATCCAGCTGTACAACCCTAAGACCCCTCTCTCAGGTTTTTTGGTACTCGTAGGACTACTCGCTGCGGGCTATTACTTCATGAGTGAGGCTAGAGCTGGTGCTACATTCCCAGTTAGGAGGATACCGGCTTTTGATGCTATAGAGGAGGCTGTAGCTAGGTCAGTCGAGATGGGTAGGCCCGTCCACATGACCTTCGGATACGGAACCATATCCTCGTCGATGGCACCCCAATATATTGCTGGCCTGGGAGTACTTTCCCACGTAGCTAGGATGTGCGGTAAGTACGGAGCTAAGCTGATCGCTACCTTAGGTGTTCCGGAGGCTATCGCTACAACAGAGGAGATCGTGAGGGAGGGCTACTACTCAGCGGGGAGACCTGAGCTCTTCGACCCTGCCTACAACGTGAGGTACTTTACTGACCAGCAGTTCGCGTACGCGTCAGCTGTGCAGGCAACGCTGATCAGAGAAAACGTCGGGGCGAACATAGTGGTCGGGCCATTCTACGCCGAGTCTCTGATATTTATGGAGGCAGGTAACATGGTTAACGCCTTCCAGATAGCTGGAACAGCTAGGGAGACTCAGGTACCGTTCTTCGTGCTCGTTGCTGACTACTCGTTTATTGGTGAGGAGATCTTCGCAGCTGGTGCGCTAGCTTCTGGCGATAAAGAGACCCTAGCATCGATAAGAGGTCAGGACATCGGGAAGCTGTTGGTGATAGTGCTGACGGTCATCGGTATAATTATGCTTCTAGGGGGCTTCAAGCTAGCAGATTACCTTAACTGGGTATGGAAGGTGGGGTGAGATAATGAGTTTAGTTATTAGGAAATACATCCCCCAGCTCATCGTCAGCGTAATAATAGTGCTCTCAGTAACATTCTATTATATCTACATAAACGACAGTATCGCGAAGGGGTTCTCCACAGCAGATAAAGCACTAAGTGATTGGGCAGTCATAGTAACAAGCTTCGCGCTGATTGTGGGAGGTGTAGACATACTCAGATTCCACCTGACTAAGATAAGGAGGGAAGGAATCAGACAAGCCCCATTCAGCACCGTTACGATAGCGTTACTCATCATCATGGTAGTCCTAGCTACAATAGGTTGGTACTATAGCTATGCTGACCCCAAGGCCGGCATAACCATAACCACACAACCACAGTTTAGATGGCTCTACTCCAACCTGTATGCCCCAGCAGACTCCGCAATGTATTCCATACTAGTGTTCTACATAGCCTCCGCCTCCTACAGAGCCTTCAGGGTAAGAAACCCACCAGCCTTACTACTCCTCGTTACTGCTGTCATCGTCATGCTTGGAAACACTACTATAGGTGGCCTAATATGGCCCGGCTTCCTGGGCTTGAGGGACTGGATAATGACTGTTCCCAACACAGCCGCGTTCAGACCTATAACCATAGGTGCTGGCCTAGGTACCATCATACTAGGGCTTAGACTGCTTACCTGGAGAGAGATAAGTTGGATGGGGAGGCGTGATTAACATGAGTAGGTCCATATCTTTAGGTAAGATACTTGAATCTAGGGAGCTTCTATATACCTTACTACTGATCTCAGTTATATTGCCGATCATACACCCACTAGGAATACCGATAGCTGTTTCAGCAAGGACTAAGGCTGTGTATGACTACATCGAGAATAACCTAAAACCGGGATGCCACGTATACTTCGAGATATACTATGAGGTAGCTGCTAGAGGTGAGTTAGAGCCGAACGTTGTGGCACTAACTAAACACCTCTTCGACAAGGGATGTAAGATAGTGTACGGATCGCTTGCCAGCTTCGGGGTTATAGTGTTTGAGCTGATGAAGACTACCGCAGCAGACGTATTCCAGGGTAGGGAGTACGGTAAGGACTATGTCTTCCTTGGCTACGTAGCTGGCGGTGAATCAGCCGCAGCATCGTTAGCGAAGAGTATTAAAGGCACGGTAAGTGTTGATAACTACGGCAATAGAATCGAGAACCTCCCACTGATGCAGGAAGTCGATAAAGCAACAGACTTTGACCTAGTCATCATAGCTTCCTCCGGTACAGATACATTCGCGTACTATGTGAGACAGTGGTATACACCATATAACGTCCCACTACTCTTCGCAGCTCTAAGCATCATAGCTCCATCAATAGAGCCGTACGTGGGAGCTAAACAAGCTGTAGGGATGTTGGTTGGGCAGAGAGCTGGTGCTGAATATGAGACCCTGGTAGGTAGGCTAGGTCTAGGCATGGCATCCATGGACGCTCAGAGCACGTCCCACATGCTGGTGCTGGTATTCATAGTCATAGGTAACGTAGTATATTGGAGCCAAAGACTTTCGTCTAAGAGAGGTGGTGGGAAGTGATCAGTTGGGACATTCTCGGGGCTTGGCTCTCAGCTGCTATGGTTGTATGGATATACAGCTTCGCCTACCGGGATAACCTGTTCTACAAGCTAGCTGAGCACATGTTCGTAGGTGCTGCTGCTGGCTACTCGATAGCCCTAGCTCTAGATAGCTTGAATAGGGTAATGATAAAGCCCGCCATAACCACCCCAGAAACTTTCTGGACAACTTCGTGGCATTACGTAGTACCAGCCATACTGGGTGTCCTCATGTTCGCTAAGTACTCCAGAAAATACTACTGGCTAGCTAGGTATGCCGTAGCAGTAAACATAGCTGTAGGTACCGGTCTCGCCTTAAGAACCGTTCCGATAGCTAACATAACGAGGCAGATCACAGCGACGATAGTCCCACTATGGGGCTCAGACCCGGTCACAGTACTCAATAACTGGTTACTAGTACTGATAACTATAGGAGCCCTCACCTACTTCCTCTTCACGATATTCCCGAGAAGAGCTGAAGGTGCTAGACCATCCCCTCTGTACTACGTCTATAGAACTCTCTACTACATAGGTATATACGGGATGATGGTCGGCTTCGGCGCTCTCTTCGCTAACACTATAATGACCAGGGTAGGCTTCCTAATATCGATATACCTAATATACCTACAGCCGCAATACTGGGCAACCATAGTTGCCGCGATACTTGCCGCTATAGCTATACTACTCCCCTTAATAAGGAAGAAGTAGCTATGAACTACACAATAAGCGAGGACGAGCTACTAGAAAAACTCGCGAGGAAGATCGTGGACGCGAAGCTCGATACAGTAGCTATTTTTTTACTTAGTTCTTTCGGGCCTATGGGCCGCCTCTGGGCCCAGGTAGCCAGGCTCTACTTACAGCCTTTCCTGATACTACTCGGGGAGTACGGTGAGTACTTTCTTTCAGTTCTTCAGGACCCTGAGAAAGTAGAGAAGCTAGTGAGGAAGATAGAGGAGTTAAGTTAACACTGTGGAGAAGCACTCCATGGGAGCATCGCCTTACAGTTAAAGCCCTACTGTCTGAGGTCTGGGGAGGTTAGTTAAGGTTATTAGCTTTTAGATGGATAAGTCATGGATGATGTCGACGACGGGCGGCCTGATACCTGATGAACCACTGTAGCGCTGACACATTGTGAGCTTCAACTTACTGTTTCAGGTCTCACATGGTATCATAAACTAGAGTCTAGTGCGGGTAGATCCCTCGAGTAGCTCTAAGTATCTCAGATGCCGAGCAAGATTTCAAAGATGGTTAAAGTGAGAGAAGGAGGTGATGGCTGTCCACACAGGGAGATATATTTGAGGGAGGTAGGACATGTTTTTATTTGTTCTTTAACAGCGTACTGTGGCGATCAGAGAGTTGGCTATTGATAAGGAACCTAGGTACGTCCTTGCTACTGATGTAGGTAGTACTACCACTAAAGCGAGGTTCTTCGGTAAGGTGAATGGAGAGTGGAAGTTCCTCGCAAGCGGGGAGGCGCCCACAACCGTTGAGAAGCCTGTAGAGGACGTAACTAGAGGTGTTAGAAACGCTGTTAGGGAGGTTGAGGAGCTGACCGGCCATAAGATCCTCGACGACTCTACGGAGGAGCTTAGGTTTGTAATGCCCTACCTAGGTGGTAAGGTAGGTATAGACGTATACGTCTCAACTAGCAGTGCGGGTGGAGGTCTCCAGATGCTCGTTACGGGAGTGGTGAAGAGCATTACTGCTGAGAGCGCTCAGAGAGCTGCTCTAGGTGCTGGAGCTATAGTTATGGATGTACTAGCTGTCGACGACGGTAGGGAGATATATGAGAAGGTAAACACCCTCAGGTTTCTGAGACCTGACATGATATTACTCGCAGGAGGTACTGACGGGGGCGATAAGGTACACGTACTGGAAATGGCTGAGGTAATAGCTGTATCGAAGCCCAGACCTCGTTTCGGTGTCTCATACAGACTCCCAGTAGTCTACGCCGGGAATAGAGACGCTAGGGAGGACGTGAAGAAGATACTATCTTCAGACCTCTTCGACGTGAGGATAGTAGACAACATAAGACCTCAGATAGAGGTGGAGAAGGTTGAGCCGGCTAGAAACGCGATACTAGAGCTGTTCATGGAGCACGTCATGGCTCACGCCCCCGGCTACGAGAAACTCAAGAAGGTAGTGTCAACAGATATAATGCCGACCCCAGCAGCGGAGGGCTTAATGATTAGGACCTTCGCGGAGATGAGGAACGTCAATGTTCTCGGGGTAGGTATGGGTGGTGCTACTACAAACGTTTACTCAGTTTTCGACGGTAGGTTCCTGAGAACGGTTAGTGCTAATCTAGGTATGAGCTACAGTATCGGTAATGTCCTGAAGGAGGCAGGCCTCGATAACGTGAAAAGGTGGATACCTCTAGATATGTCCGACGACGAGATAATGAGTATAATCTACAATAAGATGATAAGACCTACAACAATACCTATGACCCTCGAAGACCTTCTAGTGGAGCACGCTACTGCTAGGGAAAGCATAAGGATGGCGTTTAATCACCACAAGTACCTAGCTAGAGAGCTTAAGGGGGTGAAGAAGGAGAGAACCATATCGGATATCTTCGAGGAGGTTAAGGCTGAGGAAACCTACATAGACATGAAGAGAGTGGACTACATAATAGGTACCGGAGGGCTGCTCTCAAGAGCCCCTAGAAGGGCCCAGTCAATGCTGATACTAGTAGATGCTTTCCAGCCTATAGGGTTTACCTACATAATGCAGGACAGTGTCTTCATGATCCCGCATCTCGGGGTTCTATCGAAGCTCTACAAGGAGATAGCCCTGGAGATATTTGAGAAGGAGTGCTTGGTACCTCTAGGAACAGTAGTAGCAGCAGCTGGAACCGGCACACCCGGTGAGAAGGTCGCTGACGTTACGGTAGAGTACTCGGAGGGGGAGAAAGAGAGATTCGAACTCACATTCGGGAACATTATTAGGATCCCAGTGTCCCAACATAAGGAGGTCTCCGTAACTGTTGAGCCAACCAAGAAGTTCGATTTCGGTCAAGGCTTCGGCAGGAAGGTCAGTAAGGTAGTAAAGGGAGGGATTGTAGGGATAGTTCTAGATGGGCGTGGAAGACCTATCTACGTACCTCAAGACCTAGGAGAGAGAAGGAAGTTCCTGCTATCGTGGTTTAAAGCCATGGATATGTACCCGGAGAAATTCTTGGAGAGGATCGGTGGGTGATGATCCGTGAGTGAGGAGAGCTTCGCATACACACCAGGACTTGCTGTAACCTCCCTCACGTATATAGTCAAGGAGAGGTCACTGCCCATAAAGGGTGAGATACTGGTAGAGGAGGGGCAGAAAGTAGATTTCGATACGATAGTTGGAAGATGCTATCTTGAGGGCCCCCCATATATAGTGAAGATAGCTGAGCTCCTAGGTATAGAACCTGAGGAGGTGCCCAGGTACCTTAAGGTAAAAATCGGTGACGTCGTTAAGAAGGGGACAGTTCTAGCTGGGTACACAGCTTTCCTGGGTCTTATAAAGAAAACGGTTGAGTCCCCCGTAGACGGAGTCGTAGAGGGATTTAACGAGCTGACTGGGCACCTAACGGTGAGATCCCCGCCTCGAGTAATAGAGTTATCAGCGTACGTGCGGGGTAAGGTAGTGAAGGTCGTGCCCGGAGAGTCCGTGGCTGTAGGGACCCCAGCAGCGTTTATTCAGGGGATAATAGGCTTCGGTGGTGAGAGACATGGAGTCATAGAGGTAGTGTCCTCGAGTAACCAGGACGTAGTCGGGCCTGAGCATATAGGGGAACACCATGCCGGTAAGATCATCGTCGGGGGATCATTGATAACGTATGAAGCGCTGGAGAAAGCTAGGAAGGTAGGTGTCGTCGGGGTTGTTGTTGGGGGAGCTAAAATAACTGATATAGAGAGGATTCTAGGCTACAGGATAGGTGTTGCGATCACAGGGAGGGAGAACATAGGATTTACTCTTGTCCTAACCGAGGGGTTCGGGAAGCTACCTATGTCGCAGAGAGCATTCAAAATATTTAAAGAGCATGAGGGTATGGAGGCAGCAATAAACGGTACTACACAGGTCAGGGCAGGCGTCATCAGGCCGGAGATAATCATACCCAAGGAAGTAGAGGTACCTACCGAGGCTTTAGAGCCTCTTGGTGAAGGAAAGATGAAGGTCGGTAGCGTAGTTAGGATAATAAGGTACCCGTACTTCGGTGAGATAGGTACTGTAGTGGAGCTCCCGATAGAGCTACATCAAATCGAGACAGAATCCCCTGTGAGAGTCGTTAAGGTACGCTTACAGGACGGTAGGGTCGTTACTGTGCCTAGAGCTAACGTGGAGATTATTAGTGAGTAAGTAGTTTACGGAGCTCCTCGGAGACCTTCTTTACTGACTTCCTGTCCCTAACTGAAACCTCCATGAGCTGTCCCTCAATAGTTTCAACTACCAGTACATCCTCTTTCGTGGCTAGACACACTCCAAGCGTTATTAGGGTTAGTACCGTGTGGAGAAGCTCTTGTGTAAATATAGATATGACAGCCATAACTATTACGAGTATGACTAGGACTCTGCTGAATCTCCTCAGTACCCCAACTCTCTTTATTGACTGCAGTGGGACCTCAGATAGATCTTTAGATCCCGCTAAAACTAGTTTATCTCCTTCGACACGAACCCTATCTGCTCTAACCTTTCTAGTGGTTGACACAGGACCAGCCCCGCTACACTGTTTTCAAGTTTCATAAAGATTTATGTGAGAACCTGGTGTGATGGAATTGGAAAGCCTTAAGCAATGTCTTGAATATTCTGCGACATACTCAGGTGGAGTGAACCCAGAAATAATCCGGAAGCCATGAACAGACTACGAGCTTAAAATTAGGGTTGTCACTACCATGCTTAGAGCTGAATCCCTACTCGTGACGTACTATTACCCCCTCCTTCATCACGAACACGACTTTTCTGAGGCACTCAATGTCGGTAGCTGGATCTCCAACTACTCCAACTAGGTCAGCTACCTTACCTCTCTCAATAACACCTACCTCCTCCAAGCCTAGACACTCAGCAGCATTCCCAGTTGCCGCTATGAGTGCGTCTACGGGGTCCATACCGTACCTAACCATAGCTATAGGTTCGTCAGCATGGTTTCCGAAAGACCTCATCGGCGGTCCGTAATAGTCTGTCCCGGTAGCTATCTTCACACCTGCTCTGTAAGCCTCCCTGAAGCTCCTGGGCATGTGCTCTATGCAGAGCTCCTGCTTCCTTAACCTCCACTCTGGGACGCCTGGTGGTGGGTTCTCCACCATCTTCTTGTAGACCTCAACTAGGCAGAGTGTAGGTACGTAGTAAACTCCGCGCTCCTTCATTAACTCTATGGACTCCTCGTCCAGGAAGTACCCGTGCTCTATCGAGTCTACACCTCCTAAGACAGCTATCTTAACACCTTCAGCACCCTGAGCGTGTGACGCTACCTTCTTACCGACCCTGTGGGCCTCCATAGTGATGAACTTAACCTCAGCTATACTCATATGTGGGTGGCGAGGATCGTCCTTCTCAGAGCCTACACCACCGGACGTCATCACCTTTATGAAGTCTGCCCCCTCCCTCAGGACCGCTCTAGCAGCCTTTCTACATTCCCAGGGATCATCACACAGTATGGAGTTACCTCGCTTCTTAACCTCCTCTAACGGTAAGTAATGAATATCGCAATGACCACCTGTCTGACATATGGGCTTACCCGAAGCAAGTATCCTGGGCCCAAGGACAGTGCCCTCCGCTGTAGCTCTCTTAAGTGAGAGCGCTATCGTCCCACCACAGTCGCGGAGAGTTGTGAAACCTGAGTAGAGAGCTTTCTGCGCGTCCTGAGCTGCTCTCAGAACTCTCAGCTCGTAGGGGACGGTGAGGACCTCAGCTGGATTGTAGGATCTCAACCCTGTGAAATGTACGTGCGCGTCAATGAGGCCTGGGAGTAGTGTGACCCCCCTCAACTCCACAAGTTTGTATGGCTCCCTCAGCTCGACTGAACCCCTAGTTCCTACATCGTATATGTACCTACCTTCAACCACAACTACAGGGTTATTGATGAATCTCCCCCTACCATCGAATAACCTGTCTGGGAGTATAACGTATCTCTCCAGCCTGGACAAGTTAAGGACACCACCACTAACTGCGGTCAAAGTAAATATGTGCTACTATTATTCCAACCTTGCTCATTAACTCCCAGCTTATCCGCAGACCAACCTCTCCGTCGCTGCTTTTCTAAGTCTATTCATGACTGCCAGCCCTATCCCCTTCTCCTCGAAGCTCTCGCAAATACCTACTGAGACCCTGTCGTTCTTATCTAGCTCTCTTAGAGAGTTAAATAAGTTCTTAGCTACCTCGTAGATATTGCTCCGTGATCCGAGAGTTATGTACGTGACCGCATCTCCTAGGAAACCTTTAACGTGATATATTGTTTCCTTAGATGCTAGGAGGGCTGGGCCGTTACTTAGATGAGCTTTCAGAGTCCTAACAAGAAAATCGATGTAGTCCCCGGCCCCGCAACTACCGAGCTCAACCAGTATGAGCTTCTTGTTGGGTGCGTAATGCCTGTACTTCATACCGGGTGAGGGAGGTCTATCTACGTCACTTAATATGCCTCGAACATGTTCCGGGACCTCCACATCGACCCCGAATATCTTCACTAGCTCCTCAGGACCTAACGGTCCAGGCCTCAGTATGCGGGGCTTAGGTGATAGTAGGTCGACAACGGTGGACTCAACTCCGAGGAAGGTCTCCCCAGCATCTAGAACCATCTCTATAGCGTCCCCAAGGTCCTCAACAACGTGCTCAGCTCTCGTGGGGGACGGTCTTCCCGAGAGGTTTGCTGACGGTGCAGCGATAGGCCCTCCGAACACTTCAATTAACTTCAGTGCTACCGGGTGTGCAGGGGATCTCACAGCCACAGTATCCAGCCCTCCACTAACTATCGGGGGAAGCTCTGGGTAGCGCCTGAGGATAACGGTTAGCGGGCCTGGCCAAGCTATTTGGAGGATCCTCAGCACGTGTGGGGGAACCTCCGAAGCAACCCGGCTGAGCATGTTGAGGGAGCTTACGTGGACTATCAGTGGGTTATCCGGAGGCCTCCGCTTCACCTCGAAGACCCTTCGGACAGCCCTAGCATTAAACGCGTCCGCACCTAGACCGTAGACTGTCTCAGTTGGGAAAGCTACTAAACCACCACTACGTAGAACTTCAGCAGCCTCCTCTATAACATCCTCATCCGGTGCCAGCGGATCGACTTTCACTACCTTAGCTCTAACCATACCAAGAGTACTTAGGTGTAGTAGAGCCTTTATAGGTATCATAATACAGATACCTCCATCAAGGACCAACAAGGACCGATCCAGATCTCCGCTTGGAGCACCTCAAACTTAAAACATGTTCCGCACTTACTAGACTTGGTGAGGAAAGGCATCCTATCTGATAGCTGATGAACCGGACTCCACTGATGCGGTGTACTAAGAAAGCCTCTGATTGCCGGGGGAATTGTATGGTTTTGGAGACCTAATTAACTTGTGGGACAGCTCACCCGAGGTAAAGCTTAAAACGATGTTTTTTAGTGTTTAGTGGATTAAAATGCCACAAAGTAAGCTACTCGTGTCCGCCCTAGTTCTAATACTAGTTTTATTTGGTATCGCCGTATACGTCTTCATTAGCCCTACCTGGCTCCAGCAACCTACACCTGAGAGAAGAGTAGTGTATGCTTATAGGGACGCGATAACAGGTATAGACCCGTCGGTCGAGGACGATACAGGCATAATGGTCCTCCACCTAGTCTACGAGACTCTCTTAAGATATGACCCAGCGACAGGTACGTACCAATATGTCCTAGCTAAGGAAGTTAGGAAAATCGATGACTACACGTGGAGGGTGGTCCTAAGAGATGCGAAGTTCCATGATGGTTCTCCCGTCAGTGCCTACGATGTGAGGTTCAGTATCTTGAGGTCTAAACTCCTCTACGACGAGAAGGGTTTGGGAGCGGGATACATATGGGAATGCCTGGAGGATGTTGAGGTAGTAGATGCGAAGACTGTGAACATCAAGACTAAGTACCCGTGCGACATTAGAATCATGCTAGCAGCATCATACAATGCGTTCATATACAGCAGGAAAGTACTGGAACTCAGTGGTGTTGAAGACCCCCTATCCGAGAAACTTATTGAGTGGTTCAACTCCGGGAACGCTATAGGCTCGGGCCCGTACAAACTTGAGAAGTACGAACCGGATAAGATGGTTGTCCTCTCGAAGTTTAAGGAGTGGTGGGGGTGGGAGGTAATAAACAACCCTAACGCCCCGGATACTGTGGTCATAAGGATAGTTGAGGATCCCGGTGAGCAGGAGAGGCTCCTCAGAACAGGCTACATAGACATAGCCTCCTCAGTACCTAGAGCATCTATCGACACACTGAGGAGAGGTGGGTATGATGTAGTAGTTGCTGACACATTCCACAACTTCATACTCATGTTCAACACTAGGAGATGGCCTACCAACACGACGGAGTTCAGGTGGGCTATTGCCTACGCCATCCCCTGGGACAGCATAGTGGATCAGGCTCTCGGGGGTTACGGTAGGAAGGGTAGTGGGCTAATTCCCTACGGATTCCTCGGGTACGATCCCAAGTGGGAGCTCCACCAGGACATGGAGAAAGCTCGGGAGCTGCTAAACAGTATCGGTCTTCTAGGTAAGGATGTGGAGATCTCTATAGTGATAGTACAGGGCTACGAGGAGGAGGAGAGGTTTGCTGTGATGCTGAAGAACGCTCTAGCCAGTCTCGGAGTGAATCTCCGGATTGAGGCCCTCCCGTGGGAGCAGGTCAAGGAGAGGGGTTCTGCTGTCTGGAGTAACCCGGAGGAAGCTCCGCACTTGATAATGAACGACTGGTGGCCTACCTATATCATACCGTACGACTACTTCAGCCTACTAGAGTGTCTAGAGCCTGAGGAAGGAATCATCAACTACTGGAACTGGGCTGGTTACTGCAACAAGGACTTCGATGAGCTACTTTCAGCAGCATATGAGGAGTCACTACAGGATTTAGAGGGTTCTCTCCACCTCTACGACGAGGTTCAGGCAATTGTTTTCGAGGACATGCCGGCTGTTAATCTATGGGATATTCAGCACGTCTACCTGATCAACCCAGGCAAGATAAGGTTTAGAGCAGGCGCGCTGAATCCTCTCTATACGTACGTGATATTCTTCCAGTACATCGAGGTGTTAAAGTAGTAAAATGATCACCATTAACTACATCCTAAAGAGAGCAATCCTCTCCCTAGTACTAATACTTGGAGTTATATCCCTAACGTTTATAGCTATGAACTTCATCCCCGGGGACCCGGCCTTCGTGTGGGCTGGGAAGCCTAGGGGTCCCGGAGCTGCTGTAGCTATAGAGAGCGCTAGAGAGTACTTAGGGCTAGACCTCCCACTACATGTCCGCCTAGCTACATACCTCTACAGATTCTTCACCGGTGACTGGGGTATATCGGTAAGGTTTAAACAACCGGTACTCAGTATTGTTGTGAGGAGCTTCACCGCTTCCTTGGAGCTCGTCCTCTACTCCTTCGCTATAGCCACACCCTTAGCAATATGGCTTGGAACTAAGGCAGCAGTATCCCGGGGTGGTACCGTCGATAGGGTCATCTACTACGTCTCAACTGTACTAGCAGGAAGTCCCAGGTTCCTCCTAGCTGGACTGCTCTACCTAGTTCTCTATATGGTTAACTACAACTACCTAGGCCTCCGCCTAGACCCGGCGTACTCAGTACTTAGGGGACCCACAGGGTTCGCAACTATTGACACTCTGATACTTGGGAGACTCGACGCCTTCGCGGACGCTTTACTCAGGTTGATACCGCCTGCTCTAGCTATATCAACATATCCACTAGGTGTCCTAGTCAGGGTTGTCAGGGTCACACTCTCCGAGGCCTTCGAGGAGGAGTATGTTAGGCAGGCAGCTTCCTTAGGGCTGGCAAGGAAGGTAATAGTCAGGAAGTACGCCTTCCCGAACATCCTCCCAGTAACCTCACAACTCTCCGGGCTGATGTTCACCTACATGTTAATTGATGCTATGGTGGTTGAGAACGTTTTCTCCAGGGAGGGTCTGGGGGAGGCCGTAGCTAAGGCTGTAGTATCATCGGACTACCCGCTACTAATAGGTGCGACCGTCTTCGTAGCGATAGTCCTCATAGTCGTCAACACAGTCGCGGACATAGTTCAAGCAGCTGTCGACCCTAGGGTGAGGCTATGAGTAGCCTACCACTACGTTCAACTATAGAGGACATTACCTCACTACTCACTAGAACGTGGAGAAAGAGGCCTGGCTTCAGGGTTTCTCTAATCATTATGATAGTACTATTTACGGTAGCAGCTTTAGGTCCTTACATAGCTCCGTACCCTAGGCAGGGACTTGGAGTGGAGATAGATGTCACCAACGCCCTCCTACCTCCCTCCCCGAAACATATCCTAGGGACAGACAGCTTGGGTAGGGACGTACTTAGTAGGGTGCTCTTCGCTCTCGGTAGAGGGCTATACCAAAGCCTGGTCGTAGTGGCGGTGAGCTTAGTTCTCGGTATAGTTGTCGGCTCATTCACAGCTCTAGCGCCTAGAAGCATCGAGGCTGTCGTCTCGTACGTTATAGAGCTTCTACTAGCACTACCCTCAATACTCTTAGCAGCTCTACTAGCTATACTCCTTGGAGGTACCGCAACAAGCATCACTGTAGCTCTGATAGTTACGTGGTTTCCTTGGTATGCGAGGGTCTCCTACCTCCAAGCTAGGGGCCTTAGGGAGCTGGACTTCGTTAGAATACCCCTATACTACGGACTTTCGAGAGCCTATGTGGTGGTTAAGCATATAGGCCCTAACATTCTGGCACCCATGATTGTTGAAGCCTTGAGTGATATGGGTAGTGTAGTCCTGGAGATATCTTCTATAACCTTCCTCTTCGGGATAGGAATAGGCTCGTTTGAGGAGCCGGATCTGGGGATGATGGTGGCGAACGGCCTCCGGGACCTAGTTAGAGCTCCGTGGGTCTTCACAGCACCGGCAGCTATCCTAGCACTGATAGCCATAGTCTTCACAGTTTTCGGTGAGGCTGTTTACGAGGAGCATCACCCGATACTGAGGAGGAGGTGGTGGCTCTGGTTTTAGTGGTGAGGAGTGAGGAGCTGGGCATAGGCTACGAGCATGACGAGGGTGTTGCCTGGGTAGTTGAGGACCTCGACCTCGAGGTAGAGCATGGGGTGGTTACGTGCCTCATCGGTGAGTCCGGTTGCGGTAAGTCCACTATAGGTAACGCTATCTCAGGCCTCCTACCACCATACGCTCGTACGTACGGTAGGTTAGTCGTTGCCGATAGGGTGGTAATCGATGGCGATAAGATGAACTTCACCGGTGTTAGGGGGAAGGTAGTTGTTAGGATAGCTCAGGATCCTGCCTCCGCGTTAAATCCCTATCTAACCATAGGTGAACAACTCTCCACCGCTATAAGAACTCACTTCCCCGGACTCTCTGAGCATGATGTTAGATCCAAGGCTCTGGAGCTACTATCGGACGTCATGCTCGGCGAGGACGTATATGATAGATACCCTCACCAGCTCAGTGGCGGGATGAAGAGAAGGGCCGCGATAGCACTAGCACTAGCACCGGAGCCTGAGGTGATAGTTGCTGATGAGCCGACTTCCGCTCTAGATGCGTACTTAAAGTACGCGGTGGCGTCACTACTCAAAAAACTTCAGAGGGAGTGGGAGCTTACACTGGTTTTCATAACTCACGATGTCTCCATTGCTAGGTATATCTGCGATCAGGTTGTTGTCGTGTATGCTGGGAGGATAGTTGAGGAGGGTGCCTCGCCAAGGTGTCTTGAGTCCCCCTCCCACCCCTATCTAGAGCTGTTGCTGAAGGCCCTACCCAAAAGATTCTCTAAAGATAGGTTAGCAGACATACCTGGAATGCCTCCCAGACCCGGGATGTACCCTACTGGATGTAAGTTTCATCCTAGGTGCCCGTACGTGTTTGAAAGGTGTAGACAGGAGGAGCCGCCCATCATAAAAGCTGGTGATAGGTTGGTGAGGTGCTGGAGATACTATGAGCAGTCCCTTACTTAAGATAGAGAATCTACATGCCTTCTATACAGTCCCTCTTGGGGGACTTAGATACGGTTACAGGAAGGTCTGGGCACTGAAGGGAGTAAACCTAGACGTATTCCCCGGTACAACCCTCGGGGTAGTTGGTGGTAGTGGAAGTGGTAAAACCTCCCTCATCAGGGCTATACTAGGTTTCTTAAGACCGGCTAAAGGGAGAATACTGTTCCGGGGTATGGACATATCTAAGTTGGATCGTAGGAGGAGGATGGAGATAGTTAAGGAGATAGGTTATGTACCGCAAGAGCCCAGTCAGTCCATAAACCCCAAGATGACTATTAAGGACTCGATCGCGGAGCCCTTAAGACCTCTCGGGCTGTCCAAGGAGGATATCGAGAAGAGAATTGGTGTAGTAATGGAGATGCTGGACCTGGATCGATCGGTTGGGAGGATGTTAGCTAGGGAGTTAAGTGGTGGGATGCTTCAGAGGGTTGCCATAGCCAGAGCAATAATCCTGAAGCCCAGACTACTACTGTTAGATGAACCAACATCATTCCTGGACATATCCACCCAGGCTCAGATACTAAACATTCTGAGGGACCTTAAGGAGGAGTTAGGACTCACATACGTACTAGTATCGCACGACATAGACGTAGTGAGCTACATTTCCGATAGGATAGCAGTTATGGTGTCCGGGAAGGTAGTTGAGGAAGGTGTAGCAGAGAAAATACTGAGAGAACCTCTACATCCATACACATCAATACTTCTAAACCCTGAGGGAGTCGCTAGAGAGATCTCGATAGCCAATAGCGAGACAGATCTATGTCCTATAAGAAGCTGGTGTCCTTTGAGGATGAAGAAGTGCTCCACCGAACCACCACCAGCTGTGAAAATAGATAACGAAGAGAGAACGGTACTGTGCTGGCACTACACCACCTAATCCTCCCATACCCAAACAACCCTGAACTAAGTGCTTAGCATGTTCCTGAGGTACTCAGCGCGTGAGGTCATCCAACATCGAATTCGAACCTTTAGGAGGTGGGCCCGCGGGGATTCGAACCCCGGACCTCCGCCGCGTCAGG